>Ga0207929_1000016_pt1 | contig 130683 bp, 152 predicted proteins | sample NGESurdeep072012_FD_184466 | JGI IMG/M metagenome (GOLD analysis project Ga0207929, IMG submission 184466) | Arctic peat soil microbial communities from Barrow, Alaska - NGEE Surface sample 53-1 deep-072012 (SPAdes) | ecosystem: Environmental > Terrestrial > Soil > Wetlands > Peat ... | reverse complement strand
CGGCGCCTGGTTGGCGATCGACAGAGCCTGCACGCCGAGCTGCTGCTTGACCTGCAAGGACTGCAGCAACGCGCTGGACTTGGCGAGGTCGGCGTCGACCAGCTGGCCGATACCGGTGGTCAGCGTGTCGGACAGCTTGCTGGTGAAGGTCGACTGGATCGAGAACTTCTTCGCACCGGCGGAAAGCTTGGCGAGAGAGGAGTTCACGTTGGTCAGCGACGTCTGGATGGTGGCAACCAGGGTCGAGGCCTTCGCCTGGGTCGAGATCGTGGAGGTGGTCTTGATGGTCACGATCGAACCCGACAGCGTCAGCTTCTGCGCCGCGGTGGTGATGCGGCGCGTGCCGTCCGAGGACGCCAGGGCCGTGATCTGGGTCGTCGAACCGTCGACCAGATTGACGCCATTGAAGACTGCGTTCTTCACAATGGTGGTGATCTGGTCGCGCAGGGCGACGAAGTCCTGGTTCAGGGCCTGGCGACTGGCGGTGTCCAGCGACGAGTCCGAAGCGGCAAGCGCCTTGGTCTTGAGCTGGATGAGCAAATCCGAAATCGACTGTCCCGCGGAGAGCGCAACATCGATAGCGGACGAGCCACGGCTAAGGCTGTCGTTGACGGCGCCATAGCCCGCAACCGCTCCGCGCTGATTCTGGGCGATGGCGTAGGTCGCGCCGTCGTCCTTGGCAGATGCCACCTTCAGGCCGCTGTTGATCGCGTTTTGCACCGTGGTGAGCTGCGACTGCGTTGTATTCAGGTATTGCAGCGCGGTGAGCGCGCCGGTGTTCGTGTTGACGCTAAAGGACATTGTTGTCTCCATTCCATTCTGGTGGGTGACGGCGTTCTGCGCGTCTGAGGGTGGAAAAGCCTCAGGCCAATTTCGCAAGCACCGTGCCAGATTCCGGGCCGCCGGAAACCTTTTAGTCTGTTGATTTTGCTGGATTATTTTGGCGACCCCCGGACGGCGCGTTAGGCATATTTTGCCGCCCGGCAAGAATGAAAAAGGCCGGCGTCAAAGCCGGCCTCTTTCGCGCTTTCGTATTTTCGCGCCGTCAGGCGGCGCCCTGAAGGCCCTGCATGATGGTGCGGTTGATTTCAATCAGGGGATCGAGCGAGGCGCCTTCGCGCGTCACCTGCTTGGAATATTTCGTCACCCACAGGGACAGCGAGACGATCTTGGCCCGGACGTCATGGGTCAACGAATTTCGGTCGTCCATGCAGTCGGCGGCCAGCGTGCGCCACAGCGTGCGATTCCAGTCGACCGCTTCGGCCAGCGGGCCGCCCTTGATCTCGCGCTTCTGGGCGTCGATCAGCGCGCCGGTGACCTGGCCGAACAGACGGTACTCGGTCGAGCGCGGATCTTCAGTAACCCGCTGCGTGTCTTGGTAGGCTTTCAGGGTCATAGTTGAGACATTCCTGTTCAAAGTCGAAGAGTTTGCGGCACGACATCAAGGCTTTGTAGTAACTGCCGGCCATGACATCGCGGCTGATCTCGATGCAGGCGGCGAGCGTCTGGCGGTTCTGGACGGCGCCCATGAACTCGGTCATGCGCAGCGCGAATTCGTTGTAGTACTGCTCCATCGCATCCGGATCGAGATACATCATCATGATGGGCACGTAGATGCGCCGCGCCGGCGTCGTCGCCTCATGCGGCTGCATGATGTCCTTCTCGCGCAGCACGCAGGCCTTGTTCTGGATGACGAGGCTGGCGCGCTTGTCGCCATTGGTGAGCACGGCGCCGTTGAGGACGAATTTCTCACCAGGCTTGAGCGACAATTTCAGCGGCATCGGTCGGTACTCCCTCGGCGCCTCCCAGCAGACGGCGCGTTCGATGGCGCAAACCTAAAGCCGGCTTGGTTAACAAATGCCTTGCGATTTGGTGTTTTTCGTTCACGCAAGGTTAAACATAAACAGGCTTGTATGGGTTGAGAAAACCCAAGGTTTCCCCCATGGCGCAGCCGCAGCCCACCCCCTCTTTGGACACGCTTGTCGGCTTCGACGCCAAGCTGGAGGCGCTCGCCAAGCTTGAGATGCTCCAGGAAGAGGTCGACGCGGCGCTGGCCCGGCGCAAGTCGAACGGCTTTCTGCGCCGCGCGATCAAGACCTGGCGGCGCGGCGACATCACGCGCGCCGGCCAGCTCGCGCTGTCGGCCACCGGCGCCGACGAAACCAATTCCAAGGCCTATCACGTGCTCGGCATGGCGCTGGAGCGCATGGGCCACGTCCACAAGGCGCTCGTCACCTATGAGCGCGCCTTCCAGCTCGATCCCGAGGATCCCGAGTTGCTGATCAATCTGGGCCTGATCGCCTGGAACCTGAAGCAGAACGACGGCGCGGCGCGGATGTTCAGCCTGTACATCGACGCCTGTCCCGACAGCCCGCTGGGCTACAACAATCTGGGCAGCATCCTGTGCGACATGGGCCAGCCGGAAGCGGCGATCGAGACGCTGCGCAATGCGATCTTCCGCATGCCCGGCGAGCCCATCCTGTGGAATGCGCTGGCGACCGTGCTGGCCGAAGAGGGCCGCGCCGAGGAGAGCCTGGTCTTCTACAACGAGTCCGTTCGGCTCGATCCCAATTTCGCGCGCCTGCATCACAATCTGGGCTATGCCTACGCCCATCTGGGCATGCTCGATGAATCGCTGGCGGCCTATGAGCACGGCCTGGCGCATGTCAAAGACCCCGCCGAACGCCTGGAGACCGAGCATTCCAGGGCCATCTGCCTGATCGGCATGGGCCGGCTGGAAGAGGGCTTCAAGGAATTCGAAAAGCGCAACTCGCCGCGCTTCCGCGCCTACGTCAATCACCTGATCAAGGCGCCGATCTGGCAGGGCGAGGCTCTGAACGGCAAGCGCATCGCCGTGGTCGGCGAGCAGGGCCTGGGCGACGAATTCATGTTCGCCACCATCCTGCCCGATCTGCAACACATGGTCGGCGATGGCGGCAAGCTGCAGATCGCGGTCGACACGCGCCTCGTCGCGCTGTTCCAGCGCTCGTTTCCCAACGCCGAGGTCGGCGCCTATGACGACCGCACGCTGCTCGATCCGGACGGCAACAAACCGCTGCGCTTCGTCAAATTCATCACCGACAAACAGGAGCCGGACTATTGGGCACCGATGGGTTCGGCGCTGCAGTTCCTGCGCAAGGACATCAAGGATTTTCCGCACGAGGCCTTCATCAAGCCCGATCCGGAGCGCGTCGCGACATTCCGCGCGGCATTGAAAGCCAAGGGGCCGGGGCCCTATGTCGGCCTGTGCTGGCGCTCGATGATGCTGGCCGCCAAGCGCGCGAAGTATTACAGCGCCCTGTCGATGTGGGGACCGATCCTGCAGACGGAAGGCGTCACCTTCGTCAATCTGCAATATGGCGACTCGGCCGCGGACATCGCGCTGGCGAAAGAAAAATTCGGCATTGAGATCCACGACATGGGCGTCGATTTGAAGGACGATCTCGATGGCGCCGCAGCGCTATCGGCGGCCCTGGATCTGGCGATCTCGGCACCGACCGCGGCGGCGGCCAATGCCGGCGCGGTCGGCACGGAAGTGTGGTTCATGACCGCCGGGCGCACCTGGCCGCAATTGGGCACAGGCGAATATCCCTGGTACCGCAAGACGCATGTCTACAGCCCGCAGAAGTTCGGCGACTGGACAACGCTGATCCCGCAAGTGGCCGCGGAACTCGCGGCCTTCGTGCAGGCGCGCGGCTAAATCCTATTTGTTTTCCTTGCGCAGATTTGCCTCGACCGAGGCGATGCAGCGCTGATAGCCGACCGTGCCCGGCGAATAGCCGCGCGCGGCGCAGAAGCCCGGCGCCTGCGGACAGCCCGCGGCCGTGCAGGCGTTGGGCGACACCGGCGCCTCGTCCGAATCGAAGGCGTGGGTGAGAAAGCCCGGTTCCGGCAGCGTGATATCGGTGCAGGCGCCAAGGCCGAAGCCCAACAGCGCGGCGAGCAATATGGTGCGAATCATCTTGGCCCCCTTCGTCGTCAGAAGTTTACCGCGATTCGCAGCATGGCGCCGCCGTCAGGCCCCGGCCCCGCCGAGACGCGATAGCGGCCCGGATGGTAGCGATCGACCAGCGCGTAGTTGAACCCGAAGGCGAGCGCGCCGGCCGCCGCCGTGTCGTACCAGTGGTTTTTCTTGGCATCGGTCAGCGCGTAGCTGACGACGGCCGACGCGACATAGGCCGGCACGCCGTAGCGCCAGCCATAACGGTTCCACAGATAATCCGCCGACGAATCCGCCAGCGCCAGATCGGGCGGCGACATCGCATGGACGCCGGAGCCGTCCGGCCGATTGTCGCGAATGCTCTGGCGCAGCAGATAGGCGGTGCCAACGGTTAAGCCCGCGGCGACGGCGAACTCGCCGATGCCTTTCCAGTCTTCGTGATGCAGCAGCGAAATGCCGATTGCCGACACCGGCAGCGCGAGCGTGATCACGTTCGCCGCTTTGCGCAGCGTGTGGTTGACGGAGTCGGCGGAGGCGGTAGCCGGCCACAGCAAGACGGTGCACGCCAACATGGCGCGTCCATAGGCGACTGCAAGGCGCATTACCTGCCCCCAATTGTCATCGCGGCAGTAGGCGCGGCGGCGCCTGCCGGGTCAAGCGCCTCTATTGCTGCTGTTGCTGCTGCTGATGGTAGAGGTGCTCGGGCATCGACGGCGTCGGCTTGGGCGCGCTCATCGGCCGGGCGACCCGCAGGAAGTCCTCATGCCGCACAGGCGCTTGCGTCGGCTCGACCGCGACCGAGATGGCAAGCTCGCTCTCGCCGCCGCCCTTGTAGGTGCCGCGGGTCGGCGGCACGTCGGCATAGTCGCGGCCCACCGCGGCGCGGATATGGCGCTCGGCGGCGAGGATGTCGTTGGTCGGGTCCAGGCCGATCCAGCCCAGGCTGGGCAGATAGGCCTCGACCCAGGCATGCGTCGCGTCTTCGCTCGAACGGTCCTTGCGTCCGCGATGATGCAGATAGCCCGACACGTAGCGCGCCGGGATGCCCCAGCTGCGCGCGATGGCGATCATGATGTGGGCGAAGTCCTGGCAGACGCCGCTCTTTTCCTTCAGCGCCACGTCGACGGCGGAATGGGCGTCGGTGACGCCCGGCAGATATTCGAAGGCGTCATGTATCGTTTTGCACAGATGCTTGAGCGCCGTCAGCGGATCGTCCTTGGCCTTGGCCAGGTCGTGGCTCGCGATGAAGTCGGCGAGCGCCGGCGTGATCGCGGCGAAGGTTGACGGCTCCAGCAGGTCGAAATGCTCGTCCGACAGATTGTAGGAATTGTAGCGGCCCCATTCGAGCATGTCGGCGCGGTCCGGCGGCGGCGGCACGTTGGCGATTTCCACCACCGCCTGGGCCTCGATCTTGAGCTCTTCATGGCCGCGCAGGACGTTGAAATGATAAACGGCGTTGCCGAGATAATCGGTGTAGGCATAGAGTTGGGCGCGCGGGTTGGTCGTGATCTGGAAGCTGCGCAGCGATTGCGGCCCCTCCGAGCGCGGCTGCATGCGCAGCTCCATGACGGATTCGCGGACGGGCGCCGAATAGCGGAAGCGAGTCACGTGGCGGATGGAGTAGAACATCGACGCTCCTTATCCTCTCCCGCTTGCGGGAGAGGACGGCCGCGCAGCGGCCAGGTGAGGGGCCGTGGTGGCGGGCAGACTTCCCCTCACCTGACCTTTGCTTCGCTCAGGTCGTCCTCTCCCGCTACGCGGGCGAGGATAAGACAGCGTGCCCTTTGGCGAATTCACAACACCGTCTCCGCGCCATACGAAATGTACGACAGATGCACCGATTCGTGTATCTGCTCGCATTGTTTGGTGATGTCGGCGAGGAACGGCACGATGGCGCCGCTGATCAATTCCTCGATCTGCCCGAAATCGACCGTGGCCTTCAGCCGGCCGGCCAAGCGCTCGACGGCGGCGCGGCGGGCCGGCGGCGCGGCCATCGCCACGCGCGCCAGCGAATCGCACACCCGGTCGATGGCAAAGCGCACCGAATGGGGAAACTCGCCGTCGAACACCAGGAACTCGGCGATCTTCTCAGGGCGGATCTGCGCCGTATAGGCTTTGCAGTAGGGCTCGAACGCCGTGCAGAATTTCAACAGCACCAGCCAGTCGAAATATTTCGGCGCCGTGATGCCGGCGAGCTGGCGGAAATGCAGATCGAGCAGGCGGCTGAGGAGTTGGGCGCGCTCGATATGGCGGCCGAGCTCGATGAAATACCAGCCTTCATTGTGACTGAGCGTCGACAGGATGACGCCTTCCAGAGTGTGAAAATCCTCCAGCGCGTCGCGGAAGACGCTCGCCGGATGATGGCCCCAGACGCCCTCGGTGGTCACCGGCTGCAGCCGCAGGTAAAGCTTGTTGAGATGCTCCCACACTTCGGTGGAGAGCTGCTCGCGCACCTGGCGGGCGTTGTCGCGCGCCGAGCGCAGCGACGAGACCAGCGACGAGGAATTGAGGCGATTGAAGGCCAGTGCCTGGGTGATGACATAGGCGTCGTGCGCCTTGGGCGCGAACTCGGCGCCGGACAGCGCTTCCACCACCCGGTGCCAGGACGCGTCCGCGTCCTCTCTGGACTGCTCCACCATCGATTCGAGCTTGACCGCCACCAGACGCGCCGTGTGCTCGCCGCGCTCGATATAGCGGGCCATCCAGTAGAGGCTGTCGGCGACGCGCGAGAGCATGGATCTAACCTCTCTTCACCATGGCCGGGCTTGACCCGGCCACCCAGCGCGACGCGAAGCGGCGCCTCAATGAAGCGTCATTGGCGCGCCGACGCGCGCCTACTGGGTGGCCGGCTCGGAGGCCGGCCATGGTGAGGTTTAGGATCATTCGCTCAACACCCAAGTATCTTTTGATCCGCCACCCTGACTTGAATTCACCACCAGGCTGCCGCGCTTGAGCGCGACGCGGGTCAGCGCGCCGGGCACGATGGTGGTGTGCTCGCCATGCAGGATGAAGGGGCGCAGATCGACATGGCGCGGCTCGACGCCGCCGTCGACGAAGGTCGGCGCGGTGGACAGCTGGATCGTCGGCTGGGCGATGTAGTTGTCGGGATCGGCCTTGATCTTCTCAGCGAACTCCGCGCGCTCGGCCTTGCTGGCATGCGGTCCGACCAGCATGCCGTAGCCGCCGCTCTCCCCCACCGCCTTGACCACCAGCTTGTCGAGATTGGCGAGCACATGGCTCAGCGATTTCTCCTCGCGGCAAAGGAAGGTCTCGACATTGTCGAGAATCGGCTCTTCGGAAAGATAGTAGCGGATCAGCCGCGGCACATAGGCATAGACCGCCTTGTCGTCGGCGACACCGGTGCCCAGCGCATTGGCGACGACCACGTTGCCCGCGCGATAGGCGTTGAACAGGCCCGGCACGCCGAGCGAGGAGTCCTCGCGGAAGATCAAGGGATCGACGAAATCGTCGTCGGTGCGGCGATAGATGACATCAATGCGCTTGAGGCCGGACGTGGTGCGGGCATAGACGACATTGTCGTTGACCAAAAGGTCGCGGCCCTCGACCAGCTCGACGCCCATCTGGCGCGCCAGGAAGGCGTGCTCGAAATAGGCCGAGTTGAAAACGCCCGGCGTCAGCACCGCGATCGAGACGTCTTCGTGGAACGGCGCCAGCGAGCGCAGCATCGCCAGAAGCTCGTTGGGATAGTGCTCGATGGCGCGCACGTTCATCGAGCGGAACACCGCCGGAAAGGCGCGGCGCACCACGTCGCGGTTGGCCAGCATGTAGGAGACGCCGCTGGGGACGCGCAGATTGTCCTCCAGCACGACGAAATCGCCGGCCTCGTTGCGCACCAGGTCGGAGCCGCAGACATTGACGTAGGCGCCGTGCGGCACGGGAAGCCCGCGCATCTCGCGGCGATAGTGCTTGGAGCCGTAGATCATCGAGCGCGGCACGATGCCGTCCTTGAGCACGCGGGCGTCGCCATAAATGTCGCGCAGGAAAAGATTGAGCACGCGGATGCGCTGCTCCAGCCCCGCTTCGATGCGGGCCCATTCCTTGGCCGTGACGATGCGCGGCAGAAGATCGGTCGGGATGATCCGCTCGGTCGCCTGGTTGTCGCTGTAGACGGTGAAGGTGATGCCCTGGTGCAGGAAGGACAGCTCGCAGGCCTGCTGGCGGCGCAGAAGTTCGCCGGCCGGCAGCGTCGTCAGCCGCCCGTCGAGCGCGGCGTAATGCGGATGCACCGCGCCGTCGCGTCCGAACATCTCGTCATAGGGCTTGCCGAGATTGTAGTGCTCATAGGGCGCGTCGCGCCCGGGGACACAGATGCGATTGGGCAGATGATGATCCGGCCCGCCAAAATCCTCCGTGTGCACCAACCCGTCTTGTTGCATTGCGAAATGTGACGGGATTTGGGGGCTGTCCGTCAAGGACCCGGGGCACGAATAGTGCCGTTTGCGGTCAAATGCACGCAGTAGGGCTACGCCCGATCCTCACGGTCGTGCCAAGTGGCAGGTGCATAGATGAAAATCACATCTTGCGCGGCTTCGGTGCCGGAAGCTCGTTTGCCGTACCCAGACTGGCCGCCCAGGCTTCGACATCTTCCAGGGGGACGCCCTCGCCGGTTCTGCGATACTCAGCGAGCCGCTGTGCATCCTCAGCCAAAATTTCCGGCGACCAAGGCCCACGACCTTCGTCTTCCATCTTCTTCAGCCGCGGTGGAAGTTCATCGTCGGACCCCGCGAGATCGGCAACGAGGTCGGAGACGCTCATGCCGCGCGCTTGCGCCCGGGCTTCGAGGACATCCGCCGTGTGCTCGTCGACTTCGATATTGCGCAACTTGGCCATGCAACAAGTCTAGCAGAAATTCACGCCGCTCGCCACGCCGGATCAATGCGCTCTTGCGTGCCGCGCCCGCGGCGGCGGCGCCACCGCATGTCCCATGCCATGCACCACCAAGAAGTCCCGCACGTCGTTGGCCGACTGGAAATCGACTTCCTCCATCGGGATATGGCCGGTGCCGGAGTAGATCAGGAGCTTGGAGCCCGGGATCGCATCGCGCCAGGTGCCCGCGGCCGATACCGGAATGAGATGATCGTCCTCGCCCCACAGGATCAGCACCGGCATCTTCAGGGCGCCGACATGGTTCTTGACGTAGTTCGCGTCGCCGGCGGCGTATTCGCTGAAGCGCGTCATCGTGGCGGCGCGCGAGCCTTCGAGCAGCGCCATGTCGGAATACAGATCGATCATCGGCTCGGTCAGGATGTTCTTGCGCACGATGGCGTCGCCCAGGCCTTCACGCACCAGCGGCTTGGGGTCGAGATGGGAGATCAGCAGCCGCGCCCAGGACTGCCGCATCAGGCGGAAAGCCATTGGGACGTGGTCGCCCGCCTTGGCCGGCATGCCGGCCGCATCGACCAGGATCAGCGCCGTGACGCGCTCGGGGTGATCTTCGGCGAAGCGCGCCGCCACGCCGCCGCCCATCGAATTGCCGGCCAGCGCGAAAGTCTTGAGGCCGATCTTGTCGGCGAAGGCGGCGACGAAATTCGCCATGCCCGCGGCAGTGTAGTCCTCGTTCGGCGTCGCGCCCGTCAGGCCATGCGCCGGCAAATCGACCGAGACGACGCGGTATTCGTTGGACAGTCTTGTCGACCACCGTTCCCAGGTGAACAGCGAAGCATTCGAGCCGTGCAGCAGCAGCAGGACCGGCGCGTCCTGCGCCCCGCGAATGCGGTAGTGGACGCGCGCCGGCTTGGCGTCCAGCGCCGGATCGGCGTCGGGCAAGGTCGATTTGTAGGCGACATCGACGAATTGCGACGGCGCCGTGGCGTATTTCGCCTCCAGCGTGGCGCGCGGAATGCTGGACGCGCTGAAAATGTAGAAGGCGATGCCGAGCAGCACCAGAATCGTGGCCACGAAGCCGAGAAACAAACGCATGGTGTTACCTCAACGCGGATCCGGGATGTTCGCTAGAGCGTAAAGCGCAGCCATTCTACCGGTATTTTGACGCGGGGCCACAGCAGCGTCGTTAACGCGTTAATACTCGACCCCGCCCGGACCCGGATCGTCGGGCGGGCGCGGCAGGGACACGATGCCGGCGCGTTCGTCGGGGATTTTCACGATCGCCGGCGTCCGTCTCGGCCCGGCAACGATCTTCGCCCGCAGCGGCTGCATCGCGCCGCCGACCGCCGACCAGGCCAGCGTGTCGAAACTGCTGCAGGCATGGCACACGGCGGACCAATCGCCCTGCGAGGCGCCGCAATGGCCGCAGCGCCATTCAGCATCGCGCGCCGCCCGCGCCGCGCGCGACAGCCAGCCATGTGCCGCCGTCGCATCGCCGTTCTCGCCTTCCTCGATCTCCGCCATCAAGGCACAGACGCGGGCGCTGGCGCTGTCATGCGCCAGGGGGCTCAGCAGCCGGCGCGCCTCCGGCCAGTTCTTCGTCAGCACCGCCTCTTCGGCTTCGAGCACGCGGCTTTCGAAATGCTCGCGGTTGAGATGGGCCAGGCCCACCAGCCGCGTGGCGCGCTGCGCATAGCTCTCATCGGGCTTGATCGCGGCATAGACGTCGGCGAGATCGGGATGCGGCGATTGCGCCCAGCAGGCTTCCACCACACCCTGCGCGCGCCATACCTTGCCGCTGGCCGCCAGCTTGCGCGCCGCCAGCACCGCCGCCGGCGCGAGGCCACAATCCAGCGCCAGCGCATCGCTGGCGAGCGCCAGCGCGCCGTCCGAATCGCCACGCTGATCGGCCTCGAGCGCTTCGGCGGTGAACAGAACCGCGCGGCGGCGGCGCACGATATCGTTGTCCAGCAGCTTATGCCGGGCGCTTTCCTCCAGCACCTTGCGGGCATCGGCCCAGGCGCCGCGCGCCGCCTTCAGATCGAACAGCGCGTTGGCGGCCCACGGCACGCGCGGCCGCAGATTGTGCGCCCGCTCGGCGAATTGCAGCGCCTGCTCGGGCTGGCCCTCCCGCGCCGCCAGCAGGAAGAGCCCCCGAAGCCCAAGAAACTCCGTCGTCTCGTGATGCAGCATGGCGCGGTAGGCGTGGCGCTGCGCCGTGCCGTCGCCATCGAGCAACGCGGTCTGCGATTGCAGCAGCAGGGCCAAGGGATGGCTGCCCAGAATGCCGCGCGCCCGATCGGCATGGCGGCGCGCTTCGTACACGTCGCCGGCGGCGACCGCCAGCAATCCATGCGACACGGAGTCGTTGCCGCGGCGGGTGCGGCGGTCGTTGAACCAGGCGCCGATGGCGCCCGGGCTGGTGACCAGCGTCGTGATCAGCCGCGCCAGCAGGATGACCAAGGCGGTAAAGAGAACGGCGAGGCCGATGGTCGCCGCTGCGCTCATGTGAATTTCGTAGGCGTCGAGCGTGAACACCAGCTCGCCCTGGCGGTCGGCGATCCAGGCGATGCCGCCCGCCAGCAAAGCGGCGGCGATGAGAATGCCGAGCAGGCGGATCATGGCGCCGCCAGCAATTGCGCCAGCCGGTGCGCCAGCGCGGCCGTGTCGCGCGCGATCGCCTGGCGCGCCAGCGCATCGTTGAGCCAGCCTTGCGCCGCGGCCCGCGCCGGGCCCTTGAGCGCTTTCATCTGCGCCAGCGCGCCGTCGAGATCGCCGCCGTTCAGCCGCGCCCCGGCGCGGGCGAGAATGCTCTCGCTGTCCGCGCCGCCCACGTCGCCGACGCGGCGCACGACGATGACGTTGCCGATATTGGCCCACAAGCGGCCGAGCCAGCTGGTCGCCTTGCCGCTCTTCTCCGCCGCCAGCGCTCTCGCCGCCATGTCGGCGAAGCGTTGCGCGAGCGTCACTTGCGTCGGCGCGCCGCGCTGCGCGATCGGCGCAAGCTCGCCGGCTTCGCGCACATCCGGCATCAGGGCGCGGAAGGTCTGCAGCTCCGCCACGAACGGTCCCGGCGTGGCGCTGGCGCGCACCAGATTGGCGAGCGCCAGTTCGGCCGCGGCGCGGCGCATGGTGACGGTGGGGTCGATGCCTTCGAGATGGGCGATGCGCGCCTCCAGCGCCCCTTGCGCGCTGCTCAGCGCCGCGATGCGCTGCGGCATGTCGGAGCCGAGCGCGTTACGCTCCAGCGCCGCCAGCCTGAGTTCGAAATCGGCGCGCATCGCGGTCAGCCGCCGGTCCGACTCGTCGAGCCGCGCCGCGGCCTGCGGATCGGGCGCGGTCTCCAGCTTGCCGACGCGCGCCGCCAGCGCAGCGAGATCGCCCTGCGCCTGCGTGAGAGATGACTTCACGCCGCCATCGGGACCGTTGCGTTCGACCGCGGCAAGCCGCGCCTCGTCGCTGGCCAGACGATCGCGCAGCGAAGCGACGTCGCCCTGCTCGCCGGAACCGAGCGACAGCGGCTGCTGCAACTTGTTCTGCTGCATCGAGAAGAAAAACAGGATCGCGACGCCGGCGACGATCACCATGAAGATCATCAGCGCGATGGCGCCCAACCCCTGATAGCGCGACGGCGCCGGATGGACGACGTGCACGGTATGCTGCGGCGGCGGGGATGCGGAATCGGTGGCGCTCATGGCGGAAATTATGACGCGCCGCGCGGCGCTAACCAAGGCACTCCAGCAAGGATGCCTGATTAGGCCTGGGCGCGACGCGGATTTCCTTGAATATCAGGCCCGAAAGCGGCTTTGCCGCCGCTTCGCTGATGCACACCGCGATCAGCCGGCCGCAAGCCGCGCCCAATCCCGCCTTGGTGACGCAAGCGGCGAACACCTGCGCGCTGCGGGCCGAGAACAACAGGACAGCGTCCAGCGAACCGTCGGTAAGAGACTTGTACGCGGCCTCTGGGAGCTCAGCCACCGATGGCACGTCGTAGAGAATTTCGGTGCGGACGGCATATCCAGCAGTGGAAAGAAGGTCGGCGAGACGCCCTTCGGCCTCCGCGCCGGCGGCATGCAGCAGCGCTCCAGCGCTGGGCGCCACCCAGCCGCGCACGGCGGCCGCCAGTGCTTCCGAATTGCCGTTAGCATTGCGCACCTCGGAGAATCCGGCGTCGCGCGCGGCCTGCGCCGTTTGCGATCCGATGGCGAGGACCGGAAAATCCCGCCGCGAGGTATGGCGGGCGAAGGCGCGCACGCCGTTGGCGCTGGTGGCGAGGATCGCCTGCACGCCGTCCAGATGCAGCGCTTGGCCGTCGCGATAGCTCACGCCGAGCAGCGGCGCGACGACCGCGTCATGGCCGCGCGCCCGCAGCAGCCCCGCGGTTTCGAGCGCGTCGTCCAGAGGCCGCGTGACGAGAACACGCATCATAGCGTCAGCCATTTTTCCACAAGCGGCTTCAGCGCCACGCCGGCTTCGCTTCCGGCTTTTTGCGCCGCTGCGCGCGGATTGTGGCCGAGCTCGACTGTAAAGCGAGACACCGCCTGGTCGCCGCCGTCCGGCGCGAGCACTTCGCCGTTGAACGTCAGCGTGCCGCCGGCGATCGTCGCCAGGCCCGCGATGGGCGTGCGGCAGGAACCGTCGAGCGCCGCCTGGAAAGCGCGCTCGCACAGCAGGGCGAATTCGGTCGGCTCGTGATTGAGCTTGCCCGTCCGTTCGCGCGCCAGCGTATCGGCTTCGCGGATTTCGATGCCGATCACGCCTTGTCCCAGCGACGGCAGCCAATCCTTGGGATCGAGGATCGCGGTCGCGCGGCTCTGCAAGCCGAGCCGCTTCAAGCCCGCCAGCGCGAGAAAGATCGCGTCCATCTCACCGTCGTCGAGTTTGCGGATGCGGGTGTCGACATTGCCGCGCAGCAGGACGATGTCGAGATCCGGCCTTCGCCGCGCCACCTGCGCATGGCGGCGCACCGAGCTGGTGCCGACGCGCGCGCCTTTCGGCAACGCGTCCAACGACCCGGCCTTGTTCGAGAGAAATGCTTCGCTCGGATCCTCGCGCTCCAGGAAGGCGCTGAGGCTGAGTCCCGGCGGCAGCGCCGTCGGCACGTCTTTCATCGAATGCACCGCGAGGTCGATTTCGTCGTGCAACAGAGCGTCTTCCAGCTCCTTGACGAACAGCCCCTTGCCGCCGGCATCGGCGAGGCTCCTGTCCTGGATGCGGTCGCCCGAGGTCTTCAGGATCACGATGTCGCAGGGCGCGCCGCCCACGATCAGGCGGTGCTGCACCATATGAGCCTGCACTAGCGCGAGTTTGGAGCCGCGGGTGCCCAGGCGAAGGGTTCTGTTTTGCGGCATGACGGCAAAGGGTTTAGAGGAGCCACGCAACCTATCCAAGAGCCGACCGCTTTGCGCCCGCTGACCGTCCTGGGCATCGAGACCAGCTGCGACGAAACGGCGTGCGCCATCGTGCGCGGAAGCGCGCCGGGGCCGGGCGAGATCCTCTCCAACATCGTCTTCAGCCAGCTCGACGCCCACCGGCCCTATGGCGGCGTGGTGCCGGAGATTGCCGCCCGGGCCCATGTCGAGCGCTTGGACGGTATCGTCGAAGAGGCGCTGGCGGCGGCTTGCGTCAAACTTTCGGACCTCGACGCCATCGCGGCCACCGCGGGTCCCGGCCTGATCGGCGGCGTCATGGTCGGACTGACCACGGCCAAGGCGTTGGCGCTGGCCGCCGGCAAACCGCTGGTCGCGGTCAATCATCTCGAAGCCCACGCCCTGACCGCGCGGCTGACCGATGGCGTCGCGTTTCCCTATCTTCTGCTGCTGATTTCGGGTGGCCATTGCCAACTCCTGGCCGTGGAGGGTGTCGGCAAGTTCAAGCTTTACGGTACGACCATCGACGATGCGGTCGGCGAGGCCTTCGACAAGGTCGCCAAGCTGTTGGGCCTGCCCTATCCCGGCGGACCGCGCCTGGAAGAAGCGGCGGCCCGCGGTAATGCCAAACGCTATGCGCTGCCGCGGCCGATGAAGGGACGCGCCGGCGCGGATTTTTCCTTTTCAGGCTTGAAGACGGCGGTGCGGCTGATCGCCGACGCGGGCGGCGTCGATGCCGCCGACATGGCGGCCTCGTTCCAGGCCGCGGTGGTGGATATTCTGGTGGACCGCACGGGTGCCGCGATCCGGCGCTTCAGAAGCGATTATCCCGATACGGCCCATCCGGCCGTGGTGCTGGCGGGCGGTGTCGCCGCCAATGGCGCGATCCGGGGCGCCTTGTCGGCGCTGGCGTCGGCGGAAGGCTTTGAGACAAAAATACCCCCGCCCAGGCTTTGCACCGACAATGCGGCGATGGTGGCCTGGACGGGGGTGGAACATGGCCAGCTGGGCTTGTTCGACGGCATTGGGGTATCGCCGAAGGCCCGCTGGCCGCTTGCCGGAACGCCGCTCGGGGGGAGGGATGGCGCGCCGGCGAAGCTGGTTGGTTCGTCTTAGACCGTCATGAAAATCGCGAAGGTCAGGACGCCCGCCATGACGACCAGGGCGCCGGTGAACAGGTTGGCGACGGCGCCGTTGAAGGCCGAATGCTGGGCGGGAATGTGGGTGTTAACGTTGGTCATGATTGCCTCTCCTTTTATTCCTGCGGCGGAGTGGACGATTGCCTCTCACCACCGCTGAATTTCGTTGCCGGCTCTTGCCGACAAGGGGGATGTACGTGCGGCGCCTGAAGTTTCAATGAACAGATTGAATATTATTCAGCGTTCAATTACCGTTTTACGTAGTATAACTAATTGAATTTATTCAATATTTGTGCAGTGCAACGCAGACCTATGCGCTGGAAGCATGGAAGGGATACGCCAACGTGAAGGCGGCTACATACCTATCTGACCCGAAAACGGCATGCGTCTAGCGCATGGCGTTTGTTGCGGTGCAACGGAGCGAGGTTCTGTGTTCGGATCGCCATCGCCTATCTTAAACTCATCTAAGAATACCAATAGAATCAATATCATAAATGGACTCGCTGAAGTTGAAACAGATTCAACCAACGAGAGAAACGTGTGTTGAGGGGACTCCTGTAAGGTTGCATAACAATTTGTGAGAGATTCGGAGGTCAAATGCGTTCTAGGATCACAATGACAAGCGCAAAAAAACAAACCAGCAGGGGCAAAACAACGATGGCTGACTTCGCACCAAAGACAGATGCGGCTCTCTTGGAGCGGCTCAACGCTGCGGCGAAACGGGGCCTGACGAAAAACGAACTGCACATGCAGCGCGTCTCATTCGTCTATGGGAACTTGCCGACCGATAGCACGCTAACCCGGCAGCAGGTCGCTGCCGAACTCGCCAAGGGAGAAGGCGAGAAGAACGCGGCATAGACGGTGTTCGTCTTTGACGTTGTTGGAACTGAAGCGCACGCCGCGTATCAGAGCCTTTCCGTCGCCAATTTGGATCGCCAATACGGCTTCTTAAGATCCGTAGTCGATGCCTCTATCGCGCTAAATCGGTCGCTCCTGTCGATCGAGGTCATTAAAGCCCTCAATTATCACGCGATTTCATGTTTGCACGCCTACGCGGGCGAATTTCGACCATGCCCGGTAACAGTAGGCCAGCGCGTCCCGCCGCAGCATTATCAAGTTCCGGCGCTGATGAATATGTTCGTCGATGAGGTGAACAGATATTGGGATCGTACTGATCCAGTGCAACTGGCGGCTTACGTCCTCTGGCGGATCAACTACGTCCATCCGTTTGTGAACGGCAACGGACGCGCCGCTCGCGCAGCCTGCTATTTCGTACTCTGCCTGAAGTCAGGCGGACTGCTCGGAGGCGATCCCATCCTTCCAGAACTGATCCGCGCCAATCGCCCCGCGTATGTCGCTGCGTTGCAGCTTGCTCACCAATCGCTCGAGACCACGGGCGCGCCAAATCTCTCCCTGCTTCATGCATTGCTGTCCCAACTTGTCAGTCAACAGCTTGCGTCTGCCGTTCAGCCAGCTGCTGCCCCGCCGACGCCGGCCGACCCAGGAGACGCTGCGACAGCGCTTGGCGCTGGCACGGAGCCACCTCCCAATGGGACGCCGCCACCGGCGTAATGACGACCCATCGATGACACTAGATGTGGCAAGCCTCGCCCTAGCCCTAGCGGCTGGACTGGACACGCGCAGGCAAGTCAAATCGCTCGACGTGCCGTTGGTGGCCTGCTAGGCAACCGCTCCAAATTCGCAAATTCGCCGCATACTAGGTCCCCATGGACTACTCCCCCGTAGTTGAAAAAGTCTCTCCCGGAATCGCGAAGGTCTATTGCCTCAACAGCGCGGGCAAAGTCGCGGGTACCGGGTCTGGCTTCGTCTATGCGAAGAAGGGAATTCTCGTTACGTGCGATCACGTCTTGGAAGGCAGCGACACACTTCTAGTCAGATTTTCCGATGACAAGGATGGGAAATTTCATTCCGCAAAAATCGCCTTACGCGATGCCGAACATGACCTCGCACTTCTCAAAATCGACGTTGATCGAGAGCCGCTCGTTCAAGCCAATCCAGCGAAGGCAATTCGTGCAGGTATGCCGGTCTTGTTCTCGGGATATCCCCTTAGCTTGGAAACGCTCACAACCCATCAGGGCATACTTTCCGCAATTACTACCGACGCGGTGGGTGTGACGACCTATCTTATCGACGGAACAGTGAATGCCGGAAATAGTGGTTGTCCACTGATGAATGCCGATGGCGAGATTATTGGTGTCGTCAATGCAAAACGGAGGGAACGTTCCGATCTGCTGACTAAGGTCGAAGCGATGACGATGGGTGCAATATCGCTCCATGGAATTGACCTAGTCGAAATATACCAAGCGCTCATCTCCAACGTTCAATTGGGAATTGGCTATGCCGTACCAGCGTCATACATCCCGGAGCATAAGGAGACGGAGAAAGCAGTCGTAAAAGTCCCTCAAGTCGCCAAATCAGGTGGCGGCAAAAAAGTAGGGAAAAAGGTGGGAAGAAAGACCTGACGATGCAATTTATCTATAAAACCACTGGCACGTATTTGGGGTTCATCGCGAACGGCTTTTTGTTTTCGCGTGATGGCGAATATCTGGGTTGGATTGAAGGAAAGCATGCGTGGGATGCTGCTGGCAGGTTCCGCGGTCAACTTTGGAATACTGACAAGTACATTATCTCTAATCGGTTCGCGGTCGCGCCTGTGCCACGAACTCCCCGTCCAACTCCTACGCCGCCAGCGATACCGGACCCACCGCCCAACATTGCAGCGATACCTCTGCCAACCGGGTGGATCGATTCGTTCTAGAACGGACGTGTATCAACTTTTTGGGCACCTATATAGCAGTGTAATCTTAGAGTTATGCGCCAGAGGCAACGCTAATCGTGCGGAGCAGAAAAACTGGGCTTGGGCGGTTTTGCCGAACTGACCTCCCTGAACGGCGTCAGAAGTTGCCGCCGACATCGACGACATGCAGGCGCGGTAGGCGCACCGGCCTTACAAGCGGGAATACTGGGGTTCGAACCCCCTTGCGCGCGCCGGCCAGCACGGTTCGGTTTTCTGGTACAGCTTGGTCTTTGCGCGGGGCGCCGCCGATGAAATCACCGTCTATCCCGAACAACATCCGTTTCATGCCGATTGAAACCGAGCGGTTGATCCTGCGCCGGTTTGCACCCGCCGACGGGAGTGCTGTTCACCACTACATGTCCGACCCACACGTCACCGCGTTCCTGCCGGAAGGGCTCATGAGCCCGGCGCGTGCCCGCGCCTACGCGGCCCGGAACGCAAAGAAGCCGCAGGCGATCGCGGTGATGGAAAAGACCGGCGAAGAACTCATCGGGCACATGGCCTTTCATCCCTGGTTTGCGCCTGCCGCCACCTGGGAAATCGGTTGGGCGCTGGCGCGCGATCGCCAAGGGCTGGGCTATGCAACGGAGGCTGCCTCCGCGCTGCTCGCCTACGCCTTCAGCGCGCTCGGTTGCCACCGGGTGATCGCCACTTGCCAACCGGAGAACCGCGCCTCGTGGCGCGTGGCCGAGAAGCTACGCATGCGACGCGAGGGGCATTTCAAGGCATGCCTTGCCCGACCAGGGGGCGCGTGGTGGGACGAGTATTTCTACGCGATCCTTGCGGAGGAATTCGCACCGTGAAGATCGCCACTTGGAATATCAATTCGGTGCGGCTGCGGGCGCCATTGCTCGCCCGCTTCCTCAAAGAGCACCAGCCGGACGCCATCGCCCTGCAGGAAACCAAGGTCGAGAACGGTCTTTTCCCGCGCGAGGCATTTGCCAGGCTGGGCTATGTCCACCAGGCGATCCACGGCCAGAAGGGCTATCACGGCGTCGCCGTGCTCTCGAAAATGCCGTTCAAGAAAACCGGCGTCGAGGATTTCTGTCGCGAGGGCCATTGCCGCCATATCGGCGTGACCTTCGAGAACGGCGTCGAGCTGCACGACTTCTACGTGCCCGCCGGCGCCGACATCCCCGACCCCGACAAGAACGCGAAGTTCGCCCACAAGCTCGACTTCCTGCGGCGCATGCAAAGCCTGTTCGCAAAACGCAAGGGCAAGCGCGATCACCCGATGATCCTGGTCGGCGATCTCAACGTCGCGCCGCTGGAGCACGATGTGTGGAGCCACAAGCAATTGCTCAATGTCGTCAGCCACACGCCGGTGGAGACCAATCTGCTCGGCGAGGCGAAAGCCGCCTTCGACTGGATCGACGTGACGCGCGAATTCGTGCCGCACGACCAGAAGAGCTATTCGTGGTGGAGCTACCGTGCCGCCGACTGGGAAGAGAGCAACCGCGGCCGCCGCCTCGATCACATCTGGATCAGCCAGGCGCTCAAGGGCGGCCTCAAGTCACAGCAGATCGTCACCAAGATGCGCGGCTGGCAAAAATGCTCGGACCACGTGCCGGTGATCGCGGAGATCGAGGTTTAGGGCTTCGGCGGCTCGGGCCGCTTCAGCGGCGAGATCATGATCGTCGCTGTGGACGTCGCGACCACCTTGCCGTCTTCGCGCATCAAGCTCGCTTCGAGGAAATTGATGGTGCGGCCGCGCTTGATGACCTTGGCTTCGGCGACATGGCGCCCGGCGCCGCCCTGGCTGAGATAGCTCACCTTCATCTCCAGCGTCGGCGCGATCTCGCCCCATTGCGCGATGAAGCCGGCGGCGACCGCCAGCACGTCGTCCATGACGCAGGCGATGGCGCCGCCATGCAGCGCGCCGAAGCGGTTGAAATGCGGCTCGCCGAGATCGTAGCCGATCTTGACCCAGCCTTCCTCGACGTCGATCTCCAGCAGATCCTGGTTCAGCCAGGCCGAGCACGGCGCGGCGCGCTTGAAGATCGCCTGCACGTTGGGCGGAAAGTCGTCGGGCTTGGTCTTGTCGATGGCACGGCGCATGAATATCCGTTCCTTGATATTATGAACCATCCTGCACGAGCCGTAGGGGATTTCAAATTGCGCATCGCCTTTCTCCGCCATGGCCCGACCGACTGGAACGAGGAAGGCCGAATTCAGGGCCGCATCGACATGCCCCTGAGCGATGCGGGGCGCGCCAGGATGGCGGGCCTGCTGCCGCCGCCGGGCTTCGCGACCGCCTTCACCAGTCCGCTGCAGCGCGCCCGCGAGACCGCGAAGCTGCTCGGATTTGACGACGCCATCGCCGATGAGCGGCTCGCCGAACATCACTGGGGCGAATGGGAAGGCCTGACACGCGAGGAGATTCTTGAGCGCGACGGCGCCGACGCCTTCACGCGCGCCGGCAGAGGCATCGACTTCACGCCGAAGGGCGGCGAGAGCACCCGCGCCCTGCTCGCCCGCGTCGCCGATTTCCTGGCCGCGCGCGCCCGGGACAAGACCGACGCCATCGCCATCGCCCATCGCGGCGTGCTGCGCAGCGCCTACACGCTGGCGACCGGCTGGGACATGGCGACACCGATGCCGGCGAAACTGGATCTGTCGGCGGCGCTGATTTTGGAGGTGGATGGGGACGGTGCAGTGCAAATCTCCGAATTGAATGTGCCGTTGAGAATGCGCTCGTGAGACTCTCTTACAAAAAATCGTCATCGCCGGCCTTGTGCCGGCGACCCATGAACACAGTCGCCGAAGATTGTCACCGGAGATGCTTATGGGTGGCCGGGACAAGCCCGGCCATGACGATTGAGGTTAGAAGACAACCGCTTCCTAACTCCAAAACGGCCTGACCTTCTTGAAGGTGCGCCAGCTTTTCAGCGCCTTCTTCGTCAGGCGTTTTTCGCGCGCGCCGTGCCAGCCGGCGACGACGCCGGCCGCGAAGCGCAGCTCCGGCGCCTCGCCCAGGCGCGCCAGCGCCTCGCCGATGCCATGCACGTCATTGGCCTCGCCGAACGCATCGAGCAGCGTCTTGAGCCTCTTGATATAGGCGGCCGCTTTCTTGCGCCGATACAGCGGCGCGAAGAACTCGGCGGCGTAGCGCAGTTTCTTCAGCGCGATGCGAAGCCGGTGCGTGCGCTCGCCGAAGCGCGGGCCGGCGCGCTTGCCGCGCTTTTTCGCCCGCGCCAGATGCGCGTCCAGCGCCCGGTCGCTGACCTTGCCGATCCTGGTCGCGTCGAGCGGCACGGACTCGGCCGCCGCCGCCACGTCGTTGAGGAAGGCGCCGAAATCGGGATCGAGAATCTCCGACAGCGCGTCGTCCCAGGCTTCGCCGCGGGCGTGGCGCAGCGCCTGGCCGAGCGCGATGAACGAGTCATGGTCGGCATATTTGCGCAGCACCGGCGCCAGCAACTCGTCGGCGAAGACATCGAGGTCGCGGGCCGGGCCGAAGGCGTCGGCGAGGGCGCGGCCGCGCTTGCCCAGCGCTTTGAGCACCGGCGTCTGGGCGTAGTCCCCGAAGGAATTGAGCGCCATCTGCAGGCGGCGCAGGCCGACGCGGATCTGATGCACGCCGCGCGGGTCGTGGGCGCGAATGGCCGGCGCGTTGCCGCCGACCTGCGCCAGGCATTCCAGCACCGTGGCGCGGAACGCCTCTTCCACCGTCATGCGGCGGCGCAGATGGACGCGGCGCGCCATCACGGCGCGCGCGTTCAGGTTGCCCGAACTTGGCCGGTAGGAGCGGACGATGGCGACGCGCGGCTCTTCCATGCGCGCATCATGAGTCATGCGATGCGAACCGGCAATCCCGCTTTCGCCAGCGCCGCCTTGGCGTCCGCGATGGAGTACTGGCCGAAGTGGAAGATCGAGGCGGCGAGCACCGCGGATGCATGGCCGTCGCGCACGCCCGCCACCAGATCGTCCAGCGTGCCGACGCCGCCCGACGCGATGACCGGAACCGGAACCGCGTCGGCGATGGCGCGCGTCAGGGGGATGTCGTAGCCCGACTTGGTGCCGTCGCGGTCCATCGAGGTCAGCAGGATTTCGCCGGCGCCGTATTCGACCAGCTTCACGGCATGGGCGACGGCGTCGATCCCGGTGGCGTTGCGCCCGCCATGGGTGAAGACCTCGAAGGGCGGACCGTTGTGGTTGTGGGCGCCCTGCTTGGCGTCGATGGCGGCGACGATGCACTGGCTGCCGAACTTCTGCGCCGCCTCGCGAACGAAGTCCGGCCGCGTCACCGCTTCGGTGTTGATCGAGACCTTGTCGGCGCCGGCCAGCAGCAGCGCCCGGATGTCCTCCAGCGTGCGCACGCCGCCGCCGACGGTCAGCGGCATGAAACAGACATCGGCCGTGCGCCGCACGACGTCCAGCAGGATGCCGCGCTTTTCGTGGCTCGCCGTGATGTCGAGGAAGCACAACTCGTCCGCGCCGGCGGCGTCATAGAGCATCGCCTGCGCCACCGGATCGCCGGCATCGCGCAGCCCCTCGAAATTGATCCCCTTGACGACGCGGCCGTCTTTCACGTCGAGACAGGGAATGATGCGGACCTTGAGCATGACGTCTTCCTTGGACCGCAAGCTAGTGCGGAAATGCACTCATTTTCCTCCCCCGTTGTTACGGGGGAGGTGGCACGCCCACTTCGGGCGTGACGGAAGGGGCGAAACCTTGCACCGGCTCCCCCTCCGCCTCGCTGCGCTCGGCACCTCCCCCGTAACAACGGGGGAGGAAAGTCTACCGCCGTCCCATGCGCGCCATCGCGGCGATGCTGAACAACGCCCGCGCCGTCACGGTTTCGGCCGGCACGGCTGTGGTGCGCGACAGCGCCTCGGTTTCCAGCAGCAGGTCGAGCGCTTCGAGCAGGCGCGGCGTGTCCCACAGGCCCGCCTGCGCCTTGAACGAGGCCTGACGCATGAAATGGATCGGCGGGCGCAGCTTGCGCATCGCGTCGTCGAGCGTCGAGCCCTTTTCCATTTCGGATTTGGCCAGCGCCAGGCGCTGGAATTGCGACATCGCCATGCGCAGGATCGCCGCCGGCGAGGTGCCCGATACCCACAATCGTTCAAGCGCGGTATCGAGTTTCTTGAGGTCGCCCTGGCCCGCGGCGTCCAGCGCCTCCTCGGTCCGCACTTCGGCCTCGTCGCCCAGGACGGCGCGGACATCCTCGAGCGTGACCTGCTTGGCGCCGCGCGCGTAGAGCGCCAGCTTTTCCAGCTCGCGCCGCGTCACGCCGCGATCCGAGCCGAGGCGCGCGGCCGCATCCGCCAGCGCATCGGGCGCGATGGCAAGACCTTCCGCCTTCAGCGCCTCGCGCACCAATTCGGGCAGGTCGCGCGCATTGTCGCCATAGCAGGCGATGGCGGCGGCGTTGTCGGCGCCTTCGAAGACCTTGCGCAGCCCCGTGCCCTTGGCGAGGTCGCCGCCTTCGACGACGATCAACGCGTCGCCGGCCGGATCGTCGAGGAAGCGTTCGAACAATTTGGCCAGCGCGTTGCCGGCGCCGCGCACCCGGACCACGCGCCGCCCGCCCAGCATGGAAATCGCCGCCGCCTCGTCGGCCAGCCGCGCCGGATCGGAGGACAGGACCGAATCGTCGAGATCGGCGATCAGGAACGGATCCTTCAGATCGGGCACGACCGACTTGATCAGTTTCTCGGCGCGTTCGCGAACCAGACCCTGGTCCGGACCGAAGATCAGCGCCGCCACCAGATCCTTGGGCGGATGGGACAGTGTGCGTTCGATGCCGTGGCCTTTGATTTCGGTCATCGCACGCCGGTCAGCGCTTGGCGAAATAGACGTTGAGGTCGAGGCGGATGCGCTCGGCGATGTCTGCCGCGGCGCGGCGGTCGGCATCCTGCTGCGCCGCCAGCGTGCCGTAATTGGCGTTGGGCCCGGACGGCAGCACGTTGTAGGCGGAAAGCCCCGTCTCGATGCCCTTGGTGACGACTTTGCCGCTCATATCGGTCAGCGTATAGCTCACCTTCAGCGTGTCGTTGTAACGCGTGATGGTGGCGTCGTTCTGCAGCGCGATGCCCTGCGTCGTCTGCGTGACATCCAGCTTCAGCCGGTAGGCCGCGCCGGACGCCGTGCCCGGACCGTCGAGCAGGTCGATCATCGTGTTGCGCAGCTCATAGCCGATCTTGTCCGGCATCGGCTCGACATAGATCGTCGCCAGCGTCTTCTGCATGCCGCTGTTCAGCCCGCCATAGAGCGGATGAAAGCCGCAGCCGGCGAGGGCGAAGGCGGCGGCGAGGACGATCAGACGTTTCATGCGACGATGTTCACGATGCGGTTCGGCACGACGATGATCTTCTTCGGCGTCCTGCCTTCGAGCACGCGCACGACGCCGTCCTGCCTGAGGGCTTCGGCCTTCACCAGATCCTCTGGGGCGCCGATGGCGACGGTGACTTCGCCGCGGCGCTTGCCGTTGACCTGTACCGCGATGGTGACGCTGTCGGATTTCGTCAGCGCCGCATCGGCCTTCGGCCAGGGCGTGTCGACCAGCAGCGTCTCGTGGCCCAAAGCCTCCCAGCAGGTCTCGGCCAGATGCGGCATCATCGGGCCGATCATCAGGACGATGGCTTCCAGTGCCTCGCGGCGCACCGCGCCATCGGCATCGGCATATTGCTGGATCGCATTGGCGAGGGTGTAGGCCTGGGCGACCGCGCGGTTGAAGCGCAGATTGGCGAGGTCGTCGGTCACCGCCGCGACGGCGCCGTGCGTGGCGCGGCGCAAGTCGAGCGAACTGCCCTGAAGCACGCCGTCGCCGATCTTCGCGCCGGGCGGCGGCAGAGCTTCGACTTCCGTGACCAGACGGTGGACGCGCTGCGCAAAGCGCCAGCAGCCCTCGGCGCCGGACTCCGACCAATCCACGTCGCGCTCCGGCGGCGAATCGGAGAGCATGTACCAGCGGATCGAATCGGCGCCGTAGTTGGCGATCATGCCCATGGGCGCGACGACGTTCTTCTTCGATTTCGACATCCGGATCGACGGGCCGACGGTGACGGGGGCGCCGGTGCCCTTGGCGACGGCCGTGCCGTCGGGGCGTTTCTCCACCTCTTCGGGATAGAGCCAGTTGCCGTCCGCGTTCTGATAGCTCTCGTGCAGGACCATGCCCTGGGTGAAGAGGCTGGCGAAGGGTTCGTCGAGCTTCAGCCAGCCGGTGTCATGCATGCCGCGCGTGAAGAAGCGCGCATAGAGCAGATGCAGGATCGCATGCTCGATGCCGCCGATATACTGATCGACCGGCAGCCAGTAATTCACCGCCTCGCGATTGACCGGATCGGCCGCCGTCGGGTCGGCGAAACGCGCGAAATACCACGACGAGTCGACGAACGTGTCGAGCGTATCGGTCTCGCGCGTCGCGGCGCCGCCGCAAGTGGGACAGATCGTGTGCTTGAAGGTCGGATGGGCGTCGAGCGGATTGCCCTTGACGTTGAAATCCAGATCGTCCGGCAATTTGATCGGCAGATCGCTATCCTTTACCGGCACCACGCCGCATGCGGCGCAATGCACCATCGGGATCGGGCAACCCCAGGCGCGCTGGCGCGACGCCAGCCAGTCGCGCAGGCGATAGTTCACGGTGCGCTTGCCCTTGCCCTGCGCTTCCAGCCGCGAGGCGATCTCGTTCTTCGCCGCCTCGACATCGAGCCCGTCCAGAAAGCGCGAATTCGCCAGCTTGCCCGGCCCGACATAGGGCTCCTTGGCGACGCTGAAGGTCTTGGGATCTTCGCCCTCCGGCACCACGACGGGCAGGATCGGCAGGCGGTATTTGCTGGCGAAATCGTGGTCGCGCTGGTCATGGCCGGGGCAGCCGAAGATCGCGCCGGTGCCGTAGCCCATGAGCACGAAATTGGCGACATAGACCGGCAGTTTCCAGTCCGGATCGAAAGGATGCGCCGCTCTCAGGCCGGTGTCGTAGCCCATCTTCTCGGCGGTCTCGATCTCGGCTTCCGCCGTGCCGATCTTGCGGCATTGGGCGATGAAGTCGCGCAAGCGCGCGTCGCTCTTCGCCAATTCCTCCGTGAGCGGATGATCGGGCGAGATCGCCACGAAGCTGGCGCCGAACAGCGTGTCCGGCCGCGTCGTGAAGACGTCCAGCCGGGTCAGGTTCGACAGCTCGAAGCTGAAGCGCAGGCCTTCGGAGCGGCCGATCCAGTTCTTCTGCATCAGCCGGACCTTCTCCGGCCATTTCTCCAGGCCGTCGAGCGCGCGCAGCAATTCGTCGGAATAGCGGGTGATGCGGAAGAACCACTGGCTCAGCTTGCGCCGCTCGACCGCCGCGCCGGAGCGCCAGCCCTTGCCGTCGATCACCTGCTCGTTGGCCAGCACGGTCATGTCGACCGGATCCCAGTTCACATCGGCTTCGGAGCGGTAGACCAGATCGTCCTTATAGAAATCCAGGAACAACTTCTGCTGGTGCTTGTAGTATTCCGGATCGCAGGTCGCGAATTCGCGTGTCCAGTCGATGGCGAGGCCGAGCGCCTGCAACTCGCTGCGCATCGCATGGATGTTGGCGTAGGTCCATTCGCGCGGATGGGTGCCGCTGTTCTTGCCGGCGCTGACATTGTCGCGCGCCGCGTTCTCCGCCGGCAGGCCGAAGGCGTCCCAGCCCATCGGATGCAGGACGTTGAACCCCTGCGAGCGCTTGAAGCGCGCGATCACGTCGCCCATCGTGTAGTTGCGCACATGCCCCATATGGATGCGCCCGGACGGATAGGGGAACATCTCCAGCACGTAGCATTTGGGCTTGTCGGACACGGCAGGCGTGAGAAAGCAATTGCGCGAATGCCATTCGCGCTGCCACCGTTCTTCCGATTCCTTGGCGTTGTAACGCGCCATCGCTCGCAGTCCTTCAGGTGCCGGTTTTAGGGCGCTGAGGCCCCGGCACGGAACAGGCTACAGCGATTTGTCGGAAAACTAACTGCCACCGCTCGCAAGTCGTAGTTCGCGGGCGCGCGTCAGGATGGCGTCCTCGAGCTTGGTGGAGGTCTCGCCGGCCACCTGGGCGTCGGCCCAGCCGCCGGTGGTGTCCTTGGTCTGGCGGAAGACGGCGACCTTCAGCCCGTCGGCGCGCAGGCTGCGGTCCAGGATGTAGACCGTGACCTTCATGCGCTCATTGGGCGTCTGGGGCGGCGAGTACCAGTCGGTGATGACGACGCCGCCGAACGGATCGGCGCTGGCCAGCGGCACGAAGGACAGGGTGTCCAGCGTGGCATGCCAAAGGTAGGAATTAACGCCTAAAGTGCGGCCGCCGCCCGCGGAAATCGAGGTGGCGCCGCCGGTATCGGGCATCGTGTTGTCGGAGCCGCATCCGGCCAAAACAAGTGCAATGGCGAAGATGGGCGCCAGGGCAACAACGGTCTTCAATCGCATCGGGCCGCTTTCATTTTGTGGACGCCTGGACGGCGCCGTTCGCGCGTCCCCCCTGGGGCGGGCTTATAAATGGCCCTCCCCGGCGGCGCAACCGCATGAACGCACAAGGCTAATGGCCGGCCACGAAAGATTAGCGGGCTTGTGCCATACCTCCTGCCTATGCGCAGAATTGGCGCTTCACAGGGGTTCGGCAGGCATGCGGGTTTTATTTCTGGCCACAACGGCCCTGGCGCTGTCGCTCGCGAGTTCGGCGCAAGCCGCCTGGGACGATTGGAGCATCTCGCCCAAGACCGGCTTCATCGGCAGCGACCTCAGCTACTCCATCGGCGGCCAGGTGAACGGCACGGCGTTCTCGGCCGATCAGCCCGGCACGTTCGACAAGACCGGCGCGACCGGCGCGGCGACGCTCATCACCAAACTGCAGCGCGACTATGACAGCGGCCTGTCGCTGGCGCTGAAAGCCTCGTTCGAGCTCTATCACGACCGTCTTTCGGGCGACAATTACGGCAGCGACTTGGTGCAGAAAGTCTACGGCTCGGCGCAGACCGGGCTCGGCCGTATCGATGTCGGCATGGCGGACGGCGCGGCCTATGCGCTGTCGATCACCGGCCCGGTGGTCAATCCGGAAGTGACGGTCGACAATCCCAACGCCACCTTCTTCCGCGATCCCTCGACCGGCGCCGCCTTCATCAACGTCTTCGCGCTCAACAGCGCGGTCGAATCCTCGCTCAACTACGCCAAGATTTCCTACTATTCGCCGCGCCTGTTCGGCCTGCAATTCGCCGCCTCCTTCACACCGTCGGAGGGCAAGGAGGTCATCCCCTTCCTGAACAACGGCCCCAATGTCGCCAACCGCCAGAAGAGCCTGTGGGAAGCCGCCTTCAACTACAGCGACAATTTCGGGCCGATCACGCTGGGCGTGTATGGCGGGTTGATCGTCGGCCATGGCGACCACAAGACGGCGGGCCATGCCGGCCTGACCGATTGGGGCGTCGGTAGCGAAGCCGATTGGGACATCGACGACGACACCAAACTGGCCGTCGGCGGCGCCTTTCGCCAGGCCAACACCTACGCCTTCGACATCAACAACGCCTTCGCCGCCGGCGCGACGCAGAGCCTGCATCTGAGCAGCGTGCTGACGCACGGCTCCTGGTCGGTTGGCGGCGAGTTCGGCAACGGCACGGCCGACGGCATGCTCGGCGCGCCGACGCTGGGCGTCCATGCCTGGCTGGTCGATGCGGCCTACGCGGTGAACACCAACCTGCAGCTCAGCGGCGGCTGGCAGAAGCTCCGCTACGCGCGCGGCGCCGGCGTGTTCTACAACGGGCTGCCGCGCATCGCGATGGACGCGATATTCCTGCACGCGGTGGTGAATATCTGAGGCCATGACCAAGACGTTCACGAACATCCATGAGGCGGCGTTCGAAGAGGGCCGCAACGCCCGGGGCGAGACCTGGACGGCGCTGGACCTCAGCGGCAAGCATCTGGGCGTGCGCATCGAGGACATTGCGCCCGGCGGAACGTCGAGCGTCCATCACTACCATACGCTGGAGGAAGAGCATGTCCTCGTCCTCGACAGCACGGCCACGCTGATCCTCGGCGCCGAGGAACATTCCTTGAAGACAGGCGATCACGTCTGGTTCGAGGCGGGCAAGGACGTCGCCCATCACATCGAGAACCGCTCCGCGGCGAATTTCAGATATCTCGTCTTCGGCGAACGCAACGACGGCGACGTCGTCTACTATCCGGACAATCGGGTCATGATGGTCAAGGCGCCGGATAGACAACTGTTCACCTATCGGCCGTTCACCCTGCCGGACCAGCCGCCCAAGACCTCGACTTAGACAGCCAGCGCGCCGATCGCCGCGATGCCGGCAAAACCGTGCAGCAGCGCGGCGTTGCGTGCGTCGATCCCGCCCAGCGCGTAAACCGGCAGCATCATCGCCCGCGCCATGGCGTTGGCGCGCACCGCCGACAGCGCCATGCGACCCGGATGCGATGCCGTCGCGAACACCGCCGAGAGAAACACCGCATCGAGACCCGGCGGCACGGCGCCCAGCGCATGCGCCGCGGCGGTGATGATCCAGGCGGGATGCCGCGCCCGCCAATGCGCCGCCTCGCGCGCCCGGCGCTCGGGCAGATGCAAGCCGTCGGCACCGACGCGCGTTGCCATTGCAGCATCCTCCGCCACCAGGATCGTCAGGCCGCGCGTGCGGGCCAGGGCCAGCAGCGCCTGTGCCAGCGCCTCGCGCCGCGTCGCGTCGCGGGCGCGCACGACCACCATCGAGCCTCGCGGCAGCGCGCGCGCCGCCGCCAGCGGATCGGAGAGACGCTCATCGTCGGTCAGGAGCGCCAGCGGCGGCAGCAAGCCGGCCACCTGGTGCCTTGCGTTGAGGCGCGCCGCCGCGCTTGCTAGCTTCCGGCGCGACAAACTGCTGGCCACATGACACCTGCGCAAATCAACGAGAACCTGTCCGCCATTGTCGCGCGCATCGCGGCGGCGCGAAAGGCGGCCGTAAAGCCCGCCGCGGCGACGACACTGATCGCGGTGACCAAGACGCACGGGCCAGAAAACATTCTGCCCGCCCTGATCGCCGGCCAGCGCGTCTTCGGCGAGAACCGCGTCCAGGAAGCGGCGGGCAAATGGCCCGCCCTGCGCGCCGACTACAACGATATCGAGCTGCACCTGATCGGTCCCTTGCAGAGCAACAAGGCGCGCGAGGCCGTGGCGCTGTTCGACGCCATCCACACGCTGGACCGGCCCAGACTGGCGGACGCGCTGCGCGCCGAAATGGACAGGGCGGGCCGCAACCCCTTCCTGTTCATCCAGGTCAACACCGGCGAGGAAGCGCAGAAGGCCGGCGTCGGCCCGCGCGACGCCGCCGCGCTGATCGCCTACGCGCGCACGCTCGGCCTGCCGCTCAAAGGCCTGATGTGCATTCCGCCGGCTGAGGATGCGCCGGCGCCGCATTTCGCGCTGCTACAGAAAATCGCCCGCGACCACGATCTGCCGCTGCTCAGTATGGGCATGTCGGGCGATTTCGAAACCGCGATCCGTTTCGGCGCCACGCATGTCCGCGTCGGTTCGGCGATCTTCGGCGAACGCCTTTAGGCCTTGATGGCGATCGCGTCGCCCGACGCCAGCAGGGCGACCAGCGCCACAAGATCGCTCAGCGCAATCGCGACGCAGCCCTCCGTCGGCGTGAAGGCGGGCCGCGCCACATGCAGGAAGATGGCGCTGCCCTTGCCTTGCACCACCGGATGATCGTTGAAGCCGATGACGACGAGAAGATCGTAGAGATGATCGTCGCGCCACAAGGCTTCACTGCCGGCGCGATAGGGCCGTTTCACCTGCCGATTGTATTTCGGATTCATCGGCGCATCGCACCAGCCGTCATTGGGCATGGTGGCCGCGACGGCAAGGCGCGTCGCCGGCAGCGCCAGGCGGTCGGAACGATAGAGCACGCGGCGCAAGGGATAGGTGCCGACCGGCGTAATGCCGTCGCCTTCCGCGCGCTTGTCGGCGATGCCGCCGCGGCCGATGGCGGCGCGACGCGCGCCCTGGCCCCAGTCGAGCAGCGCTTCATGCGTCCCGTGCCGCGTGACGATCACGTTCATCGGCCAAGTGTAGCGCGAAAGCGAAAGTCAGTGCAGGGCGGTCGCGGCAGCCGTGCCGGCGACGTTCAGCGTCCGGCGATAGGCGTCGGCGGCGCGCAACGCAACGTCCTGGCCGACTCCGTTGCGGTTCAGCGCCACGAACAGCGCGTCCTGCCCCGGCACGACGATCGAGTCGGCGTCGGCATCGACCGGGCCGCACAGCAGCGCGGGCGCGCTGGTCGCGATCGGCATGACGGCGGGAACGGAAGGCGGCGGCGCGGCGCCGGCTGCGCTGCCCGCACCGGACGCGGAAGACGAAAACAGATTCTCGACCCAGTCGACGATCCGGTCCCCCAGATCTTCGCCGACGGGAGCCGAGATCGATGCCGTGGCCGGTGCTGCCGGCGCGGCCGCGGTCGCGACCGCCGTCGAAGCCGGTGCAGATGACGGCGAGAAAACGTTCTCGGCGAAAGCCAGCACCGTATCGCCGACGCTCTTGCCCGTGATCTGGGTGAAGACCGTGTCGGCAACCGACGAAGCGAAGCCTTCGACCCCGCCGAACAGCAGGTCGCCGGCGATCTTGGGGAAGGTCTTGATCGTGTCGCCCGTGATGGCGCGATACAGCGTGCTGACCACCGGGATGTGCTGCAGCGGATTGACGATGTCGAGCAGATCGCCGAACGAAAAACCGCTCTCATCCGTCGACGCCGCTGGCGGGACCGGTGCTGGCCCGGAAACGGCGGCACTGACGACAGGGGCGGAGAAATTGACGGAGGTCATCCGCCACGCGAAGCAAGGGCTCTGCCAACGCAAAATGGCGGCATTGCTGGCGCGCGCGCCGAGCCGACCGGCAAAATTTGCCGCGCCTACAGCAAATGTCCGCCCCTTTCGGCTTTGGTCTTCAGATAAGCCCGGTTGTGCTCGTTGTCGGCAAAGGCGTGGCGCACCCTGGCGGTGACCGTCACGCCGGCCGCTTTCAGGCCGGCGACCTTGTCCGGATTGTTGGTCAGCAGACGCACCTTGCGGTAGCCCAAGAGCTGCAGCATCCGCGCCGCGATGCCGTATTGCCGCTCATCGGCCTCGAAGCCGAGGCGCTCATTGGCGTCGATCGTGTCGAAACCCTGATCCTGCAGGCGATAGGCGCGCAGCTTGTTGATCAGGCCGATGCCGCGGCCCTCCTGCGCCAGATAGAGCAGGACGCCGCCGCCGTGTTTGGAAATCGCCGCGATGGCGCCGCGCAGCTGCGCCCCGCAATCGCATTTGAGCGAGCCCAGAAGATCGCCGGTGAAGCATTCCGAATGCAGCCGCGTCAGCACCGGTTTGGCCGTCGGCGGCGCGTTGATGACGATGGCGTAGTGCTCCGGTCCGCCGTCCTGCGGGCGGAACGATATCAGCTCGGTGCTCTCGGCGCCGTCCAGCGGCACGCGGGCCCGCGCCACGATCCTCAGTGTGCGGACGATCTCGTCGTCATAGGCAAGAATGTCGGCGGCGGCGAGCGCCACTGCGGACTTCGGCGCGCCGCGCGCCGTCAGCGCCAGCGCCGCCGGCAGCAGCCCCGCCAGCTTGGCCAGCTTGACCGCCGCCATGTAGCCCGCAGGCAGACTGTCGCGAATTGTCTCGAACGGACCTTTCAGCGGAAAATTCAGATCGTCCGTCGGATCGGCGATGGCGCGCAGGCGCTCCAGCGTCATGTCGCGCGGCAGCGCCAGCGCCACGACATCGGGCGTGTAGAGCCGGATTTTCAGCGTGCGGGCGCGCGCGTGGCTCAGCACCAGGCGCGGCGTCCCCTTCAGCGTCTGAAGCGCGGCCGCGCTCAATGTTTCCACGGCAAGGGCGGGAACGGTTCCGCCCGGCCCACGAATCAGCACCGGGCGTCCGCGCCGGAATGCATCCACCGCCTCGATCACGCGGTCGACCACCGAAGGCGCCTGACGGGGACGTGAGTTGCGCGAAGCTTTCATCTGCTTTCCACATACACCCGCGCCCGAAAACCGGGTAGAGTCCGCCGCGCCCCTCTGACCCGGAAATCCGCAAACTCATGCCCAGCGCCAAACGCGTCCTTCTCGCCGACGACGATGCGATGCTGCGCTCCTCGCTCGCCGAGCAATTGGCGGCCGAGGGTCCGTACACGATCGTCGAGGCCGCCGATTGCGCGCAGGCGCGGGCCCGCGCTTCGGAAGGCTTGTACGAGTTCATGATCCTCGACGTCTCGATGCCAGACGGCGACGGCAGGGCGCTGTGCCGCTCCTTCCGCGACAGCGGCGTCACCGCGCCGATCATCCTGTTGACCGCGGCCGATTCGGACAGCGACACGATCGAGGGCCTCAAATCGGGCGCCAACGACTACGTCACCAAGCCTTTCCGCTTCGCCGTGCTGATGGCGCGCGTGCACGCCCATCTGCGCAGCCACGGCCAAAGCGAGGAAGCGGTTTACCGCATCGGCCCCTACACCTTCCGCCCCAGCGCCAAGGTGCTGCTGGACGCCGGCGACAAGAAGATCCGCCTGACGGAAAAAGAGACCAACATCCTCAAATTCCTATATCGTTCGGGCGAGACGGTGCCGCGCGAAACTCTGCTGCACGAGGTCTGGGGCTACAATCCGGCGGTGACGACGCACACGCTGGAAACCCACATTTACCGGCTTCGGCAGAAGATCGAGACCAATCCGGGCCAAGCCCGTATCCTGGTCACCGAGAGTGGCGGCTACCGGCTGATGCCCTGACACGAGGGCCGGCCGCGTCCGGCCAGGCACTAGTTTGTTCCTCTTCCGTTTCAACATGGTGCCTGCGCGAAATTAGCGTTCGTGTCTCACTAATGGGGACATCCTATGTGTCCTTGTGAGAAGACAACGGCGCCCTCAAGGAGGCGAAGACAATGCGTAGCGGAAAAAGTTCGATGCTGATCGGTGCGGCGGTTGCCGCCTTGCTGGTGCTGCCCGCCTCGGCCGGCGATTCGGGCTGGATCACCTGGCCGACCAAGAGCTTCACCACCAACGCGCTGCGCGTCGACGACGTGGTCGGCAATGTCCGCGTCAACGTCCAGGACGGGCCGATGAAGGTCGACGTCTCCGGCTCCAAGGACATGGTGGCGGCTCTGACCGTGCGGACCGAGGGCGGCCTGCTGCACATCACCGGCAGCGACGTCGCCAGCTTCAACGTCTGGGACTGGAAGAAGTGGTTCGACTTCTCCCACATCAACGACGAGCGCGACGGCAAGCTGTTTATCAAGGTGACGGTGCCCAAGGGCACCGATGTCCGCATCGAGGATCTGGTCGGCAACGCCACGGTCGGCGACACTTTCGGCCCGATCCGGCTGGAAACCACGGCGGGCGACTCCACGGTCGGCCGCGTCAGCGAGGCGCGCATTTCGATGGCCGGCTCGGGCAAGACCGCGGTCGCCGACGTCGCGGGCGAGCTGCGCCTCGAGATCGCGGGCTCCGGCCATGTCACGGCCGGCCGCGCCGGCAGCGTCAGGGCCGACATCGCCGGCTCGGGCGACGCCCAGGTCGGCGCGATCGCCGGCGGCCTTCGGGTCGACATCGCCGGCTCGGGCGATTTCACCACCTCCAAGGTCAACGGTCCGGTCAATGTCGACATCGCCGGCTCCGGCAATGTGAAGATCGCCGACGGCCTCGCCGACCCCCTCCATGTCGACATCCTGGGCGCTGGCGACCTCTATTTCGGCGGCATGGCGGTCGATCCGCACATCTCTGCGATGGGTTCGGGCAATGTCCGGATCAAGTCCTATCGCGGCAACCTGCACAATGACGGCATGGCCAATGTGCAGATCGGAAGTCAGGCGGTGCCGCCGGCGATGCCGCATGTGCCGGGCGCTCCGCCGATGCCGCCGATCCCGCCGGTGCCGCCGCATCACCACAGTAACGACGACGACGACGACAACTGAGAGTCCGATTGCCTTCAGCGCACCGGCTCAGGCGCCGACCACGGCGGTGGCGATGCCGGTTCGCTGGGGCGCCTGAAGACCGTCGCTGCGATCCTTGAAGTAGTCGCGGTTGGCCTCTTCGCCGCTCAGGAACGAGACCTCCGAGAAGCCCAGCGCGGTTAGCCTGTCCTTCAAGGCGCGCGGATCGAATTGGCTTTGCCACGGCTCTCCCGCCGCACGCGCCCGATCCGCCACCACGGAATTCTGCGAGCCGGCCGCGCGATAGGTGAAGACGATCTCGCTGCCCGGAGGAAATGTCGCGACCAGCTGGAAGACGGCGTCGGCGGCATCCTGCGTCAGGTAGACCAGAACGCCGAGGCACGAGAAGAAGGTGGGCGCCGAAAAATCGAGCGTGCTCTGCCGCAGCCCTTCGCGCAGCGACACAAGTTCGAAATCGATATCGACGAATTGCAGATTTTCGGGAAGCGAAACCCCGGCCGTCGCCAATCTCCGGCGCTTCTCATCCTGCGTGGCGCGGTGATCGACTTCGAAGATGCGCAAGGCCTTGGCCCATGCAGGCTGGCGGTAGGCAAAGGTATCGAAGCCCGCGCCCAAAATGATGCATTGGCGCACGCCGCGCTCCACTGCCCGGGATAGACGATCCTCCGCATAGCGGCTGCGCAACAGCACCCGGACACGCAGAGCCTTGTCCGCCGGTTCGTCGGCGCGTTCGCGATGCGCCGCGATCTGCGGATGCGCATCGCCGCCCAGGAGTTTAGCTGCTATGCGATCGTCGAGAATCTTCGGTTCGCCGTCCAGCGTTTGATGCAGGGCGCGAATCGCGGCGACGCCGAGGGCGGTGCGGCTGGCGCCGCGTTGTGGAACGTCATCGCTCATGGCGATGCACGCTACACCGAATCGCCTATTCGTGCCGCAGCGCCTCGATGGGATCGAGGCGGGCGGCGCGGCGGGCGGGGAAATAGCCGAAGGCCACGCCGACGGCGGCGGCGAACAGCACGGCGATGATCACGATCCCGGGCTGGAAGATGAAGGGCAGCGCCAGCGCGCGGGCCAGCGCGGCCGATCCCGCCAGCCCCAAAAGGATGCCGACGATCCCGCCCGACGCCGACATCACCACCGCCTCGATGAGAAATTGCAGCAGCACGTCGCGCGCGCGGGCCCCGATGGCGAGGCGGATGCCGATCTCGCGCGTCCGCTCGGTCACCGAGACCAGCATGATGTTCATGATGCCGATGCCGCCGACCAGCAGGCTGACGGCCGCCACCGCCGAGAGGAAGGCGGTGAGGATGCCGGTGGTCTGCGTCACCATCGCCGAAATCTCCTGCATGTCGTTGACCGAGAAATCGTCGGCGGCGCCTTCGGCGATGTGACGGCGCGTGCGCATCAGCGTGGCGATCTGAACCTTGACGCGGGCGATGTCGCCGGCATCGGCGACGGAGAGCCAGATGACGTTGACCGCGTTGTTGCCGGCGAAGCGCCGCTGCACCGCGTGCAGCGGCATGATCACCGTGTCGTCCGGATCGCCGCCGAGGCTGGATTTGCCCTTGGCCCCCAGCACGCCGATGACCTCGCAGGCGACCTTGTCGACCCGCATCTTCTGGCCGATCGGGTCGCTGTCGCCGAACAGGTCGCTGCGCACCGTTTCGCCCAGGATGCAGACCGACTTGCCGGCCTTGATTTCCGACAGCGAGAAATCGCGGCCCAGCGCCATGGTCCAGTCGCGCGCCACGAAGAACGGGCTGGTCGCGCCGGTCAGCGTCGTCATGCGGTTGCGGTTGCCGAGCACCGCGACGGTGGAACGCGTCACCGACGGCGCCACGGCGGCGAGGCCGGGAACCTCGCGCAATATAGCCTCGGCATCAGCTTCGTCGAAATTGGTCGCGGCGGAGGGCGGGCCGCGGCGCAGACCCGGCGTCACGAACAGCAGGTTGCGGCCCATCGAGGAAATCGTCGACGTCACGCTCTGCGTCGCGCCGGTGCCCAGCGTCACCATGGCGATGACGGCGGCGACGCCGATGACGATGCCCAGCGTGGTCAGGCCCGCGCGCATCAGGTTGTTGCGGATTTCGCGCAGCGCCAGCATGAAGGCGTTCAGGATCATGGGCCCGTGTCCGATTCGATGTGCCCGTCGCGGAAGCGCACCTTGCGCTTGGCATAGGCCGCGACGTCCTCTTCATGCGTGACGAGCACGATGGTCAGGCCGCGCTGCTGGTTTAGCGCCTTGAGCAGGTCCATGATCTCATGCGTCTTGGCGCTGTCGAGATTGCCGGTCGGCTCGTCGGCGAACATGACCGAAGGGTTGGTCACCAGCGCCCGCGCGATGGCGACGCGTTGCTGCTGGCCGCCCGACAATTCCGCCGCCGTGTGGTTGGCGCGGTCGGCGAGCCCGACCTGCGCCAGCGTTTCCATCGCCATGCGGCGGCGCTCGGCGCGCGGGATGTGGCGATAGATCAGCGGCAGTTCGAGGTTCTCAATCGCCGTGGTGCGCTTGAGCAGATTGAAGCCCTGGAAGACGAAGCCCAGATAGTGCCGCCGCAGCAGCGCCAGCTGATCCTTGCTCATGGCCCCGACATCGGCGCCGCGAAAATAATAATGCCCGCCGGTCGGCGTATCGAGGCAGCCCAAAATATTCATGGTCGTCGACTTGCCCGAGCCCGACGGCCCCATCACCGCGACGAACTCGCCGTCGCTTATGTCGAGGTCGATGCCGCCGAGCGCCACGACTTCGGCCTCGCCGCTGCCGTAGATTTTCGTTACCCCCCGAAGGGAGATGAGGGCTTGCTCTGCCACTGGTGGCCTTGAATATCAGTGACGGCTGCATCCCCCGGCTTGAGATCCCCGGAGAGGATCACGGTGGAGCGGCCATCGGTGGCGCCGAGGCGAATGTCGTGGGCTTTCAGCGTCGCGCCGTCCTTGGTCCAGACGCGGCCCCAGGTGACGCCGGGAAGCGGCGCGGGCGGCGTCGGCGCGGCCAGCTTGATCGGGTCCGGCGGCACGAAGCGCAAGGCCGCATTGGCGACGATCGAGACGTTGCGGACGTCGGTGGCCGCGATCTCGGCGGTGGCCGTCATGCCGGGCTTGAGGAGCCCATCGCGGTTTTCCACCAGCAGCACGCCCTGATAGGTGACGACGCCCTGCACCGTCTTGGGCGCGTTGTGGATCGAGATCAGCCTGGCCGCGAACCGCCGCGAGGGATAGGCATCGACCGTGAAGTAGGCCGCCCCGCCGGCGCGCAGCAGGCCGACATCGGCCTCGTCGATATCGACGTCCAGTTCCATCTGCGACAGGTCGCTGGCCAGCGTGAACAGCACCGGCGTCGTCATCGCCGCGACCACCGACTGGCCGGCGGAGACCTTGCGGTCCAGCACCACGCCGTCGATCGGCGAGTACACGGTCGCCTTGGCAAGGGTCGTCTCGTTGGCATTGACCTGGGCGCGCGCCAGCCGCACGCCGGCCTCGGCGCGGGCCAGATCGGCATTGGCCGAATCGAGCGCCTGGCGCGAGGCGGCATTGGCGCGCATCAGCGCCGCGGTGCGCTCGCGAATCTGCGCCGCCTGCACCAGCGTCGCCTGCGCCTGCGCCAGGCTGGCGCGCGACTGTTCCAGCGCCGCCTCGAAGTTCAGTGTATTTATGCGCGCGAGCTTCTGGCCCTTCTTCACATGATCGTTGAAATCGACCAACACCGCGTCGATGCGCCCCGACACTTCGGCGCCGACATCGACCTGGTCGCGCGGCGCCAGCGTGCCGGTGGCGCTGACCGCGAGCGCCAGATCGCCATGGCTGACGGCCTGGGTGAGATAGACCGGCGGCGGCGTGCCGCCGAACATCATGCGCAGCCCGATCAGCGCGGCGACCACGCCGCCGCCGATCCACAGCCATTGCGAGCGGGTGAATTTGGGCCGGGCCACCGCGCGCAGGCCGAGGCGGCCGACTAAATCCTGATCGGCCCGATCGTGAAGTCCGTCTGCCAAAGCGCCAAAACCCCAATGCTGGCGGACAAGTAGTTACCCTTGACGCCAAGTGCAATGCGCAGGGGCCGAAAATGGAGGTTCCGGCGCGAAAACCACCCGCCCGCGATGCCGCAGGGCAAATTTGCGCCATCCCGGGCGGCCCGGAACAGACCGGCAGAGCGCAACGGTTCTAAATGCTCGAGAAGAGATTCATGTAGGGGCGATAGAAGAAAACGCGATTTCTGGACTGGCCCGTGATCTCCACCAGCAGGTTGTTCCGCAGAAACTTCCCAACCAGCGCATTGGCGTTCGGAAAACTGATACCCAGCAAGGCTGCAACGTCGTTTACGCTGATGGTTAGCCGCTCATACAAACGCTCGAGGAGCCGCATCCCTTTCCCGGCGTGATTTCCGAAGTGATCGACGATCAAGCGACGATGGTCTTCACGGAGCGAGACGATTCTCTTTGCCGTCTCGGTGGCTTGATTTGCAACCTCGAAGACTCCGCGCAGGAAGAATTTGAGCCACTCCTCCCACTCGCCCTTGTCGCGGATGTTCTGCAGGCAGGCGTAGTATTTGTCCCGGTGCTGTTTCAGATAGAGAGAGAGGTACAAGACCGGTCTCTGCAGTATTTTTTGATCGCACAAGAAGAATGTTATCAGCAATCGTCCCACGCGGCCGTTGCCGTCGAGAAAGGGGTGAATTGTCTCGAATTGGGCGTGCGCCAGTCCGATCCGGATGAGAGGCGGAATGGGGCTCTCGTCATGGAGAAACTTCTCCAGTTCACCGAGCGCTTGCTCCGCCACATCATGCGGCGGTGGAACAAAAAGGGCTTCGGATACCAGACAGCCCTGAGGTCCGATCCAGTTTTGCGATTTGCGGAGCTCGCCGGGTTTCATACGATTGCCGCGAACATTGCGAAGCAGCCGCTCGTGGATTTCCTCGATCAGGCGCCGTGAGAGCGGGAGTTCTCGCAGGCGTTGCAAACCATGGTTCATGGCGGCGGTGTAGTTGATGACCTCCGACACATCGCTCGGGCGGCTCGGGTCGAGTATGCCTGCTTCGGCCTTGATGACGTCGCTGAGCGATGCCTGCGTGCCTTCGATCTGACTGGAAAGAACCGCCTCCTTCCTGACGTACATGAAGACAAAGAGATCGGGGTTAGGAAGCGTCTGGATGGACCCATCCAATCGCCCGAGCGCGCGATCGGCGTTTGAAAGCAGTTCCTGCATCTCGGCATCGATCTGCGTACCGGGTTGAGGTGGCAACGGTTCAGGAATGAAGGCCTTGTAGCCGGCAGGTTGTGAGACATATCGCCCGGCCCGCTTTGACGGTTTCTCTGAAAGTGCAGAGGGCATATTCGCCGTCCTTATTATCGGAAAACAGTAATAACAGCATAGCACGCAAAATTAGTATCGGTAAACGATAATATAGCCAGTATGGCAATCTGTTGATAACACCTGCATCGGCCATTAACGGCTGCCAACACTATGGAGCCCGTCGGGAGCCATATTATCGGCGAACGCGCCACGCCTCCCAAATCGAGTGTCTAAATGGCGGTTGCCCGCAAATCATAGCGCCGCTTGGCAGCGATGTGCCGCAGGCTCGACGAACGTGGTGCAGGACGATCGCCATGTTTAACGCCCATTAACCCTTCGCGCTTAGAACCGGCCTTACGAGGTCGGCCAGATGGCACGCAATTCACAGGACGAACGACGCGAACCCGGGGCAGCCCCGCGGGAAAGTGTGCCCGCGCCCAAGAAACGCCGCCGCCGCGTCTGGCCCTATGCGGTGATGCTGCTGATCGCCTGGGGCGCGATCTTCGGCGCGGTGTTCTGGTCTCATTTCCTCTCCGACCTGCCCGACACGACCAAGCTCCTGGTCAAGGGCGAGACGCACGACATCACCATCCTGGACGTCCAGGGCCGGCTGATCGCGCGCCGCGGCCTGACCGTCGGCGAGCGCATCGACGTGGCGCGCCTGCCCGACTACGTCGCCAACGCCTTCATCGCCATCGAGGATCGCCGCTTCCGCTCGCATTTCGGGCTCGATCCGATCGGGCTGGGCCGCGCGGCCCTCGCCAACATGGTGGCCGGCCACGTCCGCGAAGGCGGCTCGACGCTGACCCAGCAGCTGGCCAAGAACCTGTTCCTGCAGCCCAACCGCACCTTCGAGCGCAAGATGCAGGAGGCGATGCTCGCCCTCTATCTGGAGTCCCGCTACACCAAGGACCAGATCCTCACCCTCTATCTCAACCGCGTCTATTTCGGCGCCGGCGTCTGGGGCATCGAAGCCGCGGCGCAACGCTTCTTCGGCAAGCACGCCGAGGCCTTGAGCCTGCCCGAAGCCGCCATGCTGGCCGGCAGCGTCAAGGCGCCGGCGCGCTACAATCCCCTGGCCGACGCCGACGCCTCGACGACGCGCGCGGCGATCGTCCTGCGCGCTATGGAGGATGCCGGCTTCATCGACGACAAGACGCGGGCCGAAGCGCAGGCGACGCGCCCGCGCATCGTGCGCGGCACCGGCACGCCGGGCTCGGGCTATTTCGCCGATTGGCTGATCGGCAGCCTCTCGGGCTATGTCGGCGACGCCGACGATTCGCTCATCGTGGAAACCAGTTTCGATCTCGACGCCCAGGCCCAGGCCGAACGCGCCGTGGCGCAAGGCCTGGCCGCACAGGGCGCCAGCCTGCACGCCAGCCAGGCCGTCCTCGTCGCCATGACGCCCGACGGCGCCATCCGCGCCATGGTCGGCGGGCGCTCCTACGAAGCCAGTTCCTACAACCGCGCCACCGACGCGGTGCGCCAGCCGGGCTCGGCCTTCAAGCCCTTCGTCTATCTCGCCGCCTTCGAGCATGGCCGCACGCCCGACGACGTCATGAACGACGGCCCGGTCGACATTCACGGCTGGAAGCCGTCCGACTATGAAGGAAAATTCCAGGGCGCGATGTCGCTGACCAACGCCTTCGCCAAATCCTCCAACGTCATCGCGGCGCAGCTGACCGCCGAAGTCGGCGCCGCCGTGGTGGCCAAGACAGCGCATCGCCTCGGCATCGCCTCGCCGCTGGAAGCGGTGGCGTCGCTGGCGCTCGGCACCTCGGGCGTCACGCCTCTGGAATTGACCTCGGCCTATGTGCCGTTCGCCAATGGCGGCCACGGCATCAACCCCTTCTCGATCCTCCGTATACGGACAAGGGCCGGCAAGGTGCTCTACACAAGGCAAAGCTCGGGCCTCGGCGACGTCATGTCGGCGACCAACGCGGCGCAGATGACGCGCCTGATGGTCGAGACGGTGACGACCGGCACCGGCAAGGCGGCGCGGCTGGAAGGCCGCCCCACCGCCGGCAAGACCGGCACGACGCAGGATTTCCACGACGCTTGGTTCGTCGGCTTCACGGCCGATCTGGTCTGCGGCGTGTGGATCGGCAATGACGACAACGCGCCCATGCTGCACGCCACCGGCGGCACGCTGCCGGCGAAGATATTCCACAGTTTCATGAGCAACGCCGAAGCCGGTCTGCCGGTCCGCCCGCTCGCCGGCACGCTCGCCATCGCCGCCACCGAACCCTTGCCCGACGGCACGATGCCGCCAGATGCCGCCCCGCCGGCGGAAAAACCCGACGCCATCGGCGGCCTGATTGACAAGATTTTCGGCGGCGGGACGTAGCTTTCTAACCTCCCCACAGAGGGAGAGGTAAACCTACGCCCCATAGCGATGCAGCGCGGTGCCGTTCTTTTTCAGCCACGCCTGCGGGGTCTCGATATCCGCCACCAGCGAACGCACCAGGCGCCAGAAGCGCGGCCCGTGATTCATCTCGCGCAGATGCGCCACTTCGTGCGCCACGACATATTTCAGCACGAAAGCCGGCGCGAGAATCAGCCGCCAGCAATAGGAGATGCTCTTGTTCGCCGAGCACGAGCCCCAGCGGCTGGCGGTGTCGCGCACCGTGACGCGCCGCACCTTGGCGTCGATCCGCGCCGCATAGGCACGCGACAGCGCCTCGGTCTCGCGCCGCGCCTCGCGCTTGAGGAAATCGAGTACCCGCCGCGGCACATGCTCGTCGCGCCCGCCGACGCGCAGCACGCCGGCCCCCACCACCGCCGGCCCGCCATCGCCGCGCAGGATGAGATGCTCCTCGCCGCGGAACGGAATCGCCTGGCCGAGCGTCAGCGCCACCCGCTTGGGCACGCGCGCCAGCTGGCGCGAAATCCACGGCGCCTCGCCTTGCGCGAAGTCCAGCGCCCGGTCCAGCGCGCGCTGCGACGGCGCGATCACGGAGATTTCACCGGTCGAGGGATGCACCTTGACGATCAGCCGGCGCGCCCGCGGATTGAGGCGCATCGTCACCGCGACCGCGCGGCCGTCGATGCGCAGCAGCGACGACGGCGCACGTCGCCGGGTTGCCAGAAGGCTAGGCATGCGCTTCCCTATGCTCCACAAGACCGCCGTTTCGACCAACGAGATCCGTCATGACCTCTCGCCCGCGTTTCCATCTGGCTTTTCCGGTTCGCGATTTGAGCGAAGCGCGCGCCTTCTATGGAAACCTGCTCGGGTGCCCCGAAGGACGCTCAAGCGACGACTGGGTGGACTTCGATTTCTTCGGCCACCAAATCGTTGCGCATTTAAGCGCGGATGCGACGTCTAATAAAGCGAAGATTGGCGATGGCGCGCATAATGAGGTTGACGGTGAACAGGTGCCGGTGCGTCACTTCGGCGTCATCCTTTCGCTCGCCGACTGGCGCAAGCTCGCCGCTAGACTGTCACAGGATAAAGTTCCCTTCGTGATTCCGCCCGACATCCGATTCGAAGGCCTGCCCGGTGAGCAGGCGACGTTCTTCATTCGCGATCCCTCCGGCAACGCGCTGGAGTTCAAAGCCTTCGCCGACGATGGCCGGATTTTCGCGCGATGACGAACGCGACGCGCATCGCCTGGTTCGAAGGCGCCGTGGCGCTGGCGCTGCTCCTGGGCGCGCTGGGCTTCCAGTACATTGCGAATTATCCACCCTGCGAGATGTGTCACTGGCAGCGTTGGCCGCATATCGCGGCGGCGGTGGTCGGTCTCGGCGGCGGCATCCTGCTGGCCGCGGGCCTGCTGAACGCGCGGCTGGCGCCCGTCGTCGCGGCGCTGGCGATTGTCGGCGTCGCGGTGTCCGGCGGCCTCGGCGTCTTTCACGCCGGCGTCGAATATCACTGGTGGACGGGCCCCACCGCCTGCACCACCGGCTTCGTGTTCAACGGACATCTGGACCTGAGCGCGCCGGTGCCCCATTGCGATCGCCCGGCCTGGACGCTGCTCGGCATCTCGCTGGCCGGTTTCAACGCGATCATCTCGCTGGGCGCCGCCGCGCTCGGCGCCATGCTGCTGATTCGGCAACGATGAGCCGCAAAGCCCGCCCCGCCGCGCCCGGCACATCGGCCGAAATCGAAGCGATGATCCGTGTCGACCACGCCGGCGAATATGGCGCGGTGCGCATCTATGAAGGCCAGCTCGCGGTGCTGGGCAGCAGCAATTCCAAGACGGCCGACGCCATCCGCCACATGGCCGCGCAGGAACAGCGCCACCTCAAGACCTTCGACAGGCTGGTCAACGAGCGCCGCGTGCGGCCGACGGCGCTGGAGCCCTTGTGGCGCGTCGCGGGCTTCGCGCTCGGCGCCGCGACAGCCTTGCTGGGCGAGAAGGCCGCCATGGCCTGCACCGCCGCCGTCGAAGAAGTCATCGACGAACACTACGCCGCGCAGGTCGAAAGACTCGGCGACAGCGACCCGGCGCTGAAAGCCACGGTCGAGGATTTCCGCGCCGAGGAAATCGCCCATCGCGATGCCGCGCTGGCGCATGGCGCCGAGGACGCGCCCGGCTACCGTTTCCTGAGCGAGGGCATCAAGGCCGGCTGCCGCGTCGCCATCCGCCTGTCCGAGAAAATATGAGCCCACACTTCAATGAATGAAGACCGCCATGCCCTGCTGGCGGCGGCGGCCAATCCCCGCCGCGCGACCGAGAACGACGCCGCCGTGCTGTCGCGGCTGTTCGCGGCGGCCTTTACCGCCGATCCGATCTTCGACTGGATCGCCCGTCCGGGGCCACGCCGCGCCACGGCGCTGGAACAGTTCTTCTTCTGGCTGCTCAAGGTGCGCGCCATTCCGTTCGGCGAGGTGTGGATGAGCGCCGATGCTGGCGTCTGCGCCGCCTGGCTGCCGCCGGGGTCGGACGCCAGCCCGGGCGGCTTTGTCGATCAGCTGCGGCTGATGCCGATGTTCCTGCGGCTGTGCGGCTTCCCGCGCCTCAGGCGCGGCTCGGCGATGGGCGATGCGATGGAGAAGAACCACCCGCACGAGGAGCATTTCTATCTCGCCTTCATCGCCGTGGCGCCGCGCCTGCAGGGCCTGGGCCTCGGCGGCGCGATGCTGGAGGCGACGCTCAAACGCGCCGACGAGGCGCACATGCCCGCCTATCTGGAAAATTCCAATCCCAAGAACACCAGGCTCTACGAACGCGCCGGCTTCGTCGCGCGCAAGAACATCGCGCCGGCGGGCGCGCCGCCCCTGATCGCGATGTGGCGGGAGGCGCGCTGAAACGGCCGGGAAATATTTATTTGCGCAGCAAGAAAATATCGTTCGCTGCGTTGCACACACACGCCTATCCCCATCGCGCCAACGAGATCGCCGCGTTCTTAGCGACTCCGCGTGAACAGCGTCAGGGATAGCAAACGCCGAAAATTATTTTCCACCGCCTCTTGAACCGAGTCGGTCCAAACCCCATTTGACGTAAATCCCCACAGGTGTATTCGCAGAGCAGCGACGAAATTTCGGCGAGAGCGGCTTCGCATCTTATCCTCTCCCGCACTTCGCGGGAGAGGACGGTTGGAGCGAAGCGACAACCCGGTGAGGGGAAGTGTTGCGAGCGAGGACACCCCCTCACCTGACCGCGCTTCGCGCGCGCCCACGCTGTTGCTAGGGCCCTCTCCCGCGAAGTGCGGGCGAGGATAAGTCGCTTACGGCTCGAGTTCACTGTCCCAGTACAGATAATCCGCCCAGCTCTCGTGCAGATAGTTGGGCGGAAACTTCCGGCCGTTGCTGCGCAGCTCGTTGATCGTGGGGCGGTGCGGGCGGTGCTTGGGATGCATGCCGATGTGCTGCGGCAGGCGGCCGCCCTTGGCCAGGTTGCACGGCGCGCAGGCGGTGACGACGTTCTCCCATGTCGTGCGGCCGCCGCGGCTGCGCGGGATGACGTGATCGAAGGTGAGATCTTCCTCGTCGCCGCAATACTGGCACTCGAAGCGGTCGCGCAGGAACAGGTTGAAGCGTGTGAAGGCGGGATTGCGCGCCGGCCGGATATAGGTCTTGAGCGAAACCACCGACGGCAGCTTCATCTCGAAACTGGGCGAGCGCACGACGCGGTCGTATTCCTCGAGAATGGTCACGCGCTCGAGAAAGACCGCCTTGATGGCGTCCTGCCAGGACCATAGCGACAACGGGTAATAGCTGAGCGGCCGGTAATCGGCGTTCAGCACCAGCGCCGGGCAGTTGTCGGGGAGACGCGCGGCTAACACAGGAAAGTCCCTTTGGTCGTTACTCCTCTGAAGTGGCGGAACCTTAATGGCAAAATGCGCGACCTGCCAAGTTCACCGCGAACTTAAGCGATTCGCCGTGACAGAAAGGTAACGCTCTAGCGGAAGAGGTCGGAATGCGTACCGGTACGAACAAGGACGATTTCATCGCCCAGATCCTGCCAGATCAACAGCCAATCGGGCGCGATGTGACACTCCCAGAAGCCGTTCCACTCCCCCGACAATTTGTGCGGACGATGGCGGGCGTCCAGCCTGACGGAGCGGCGGATCAGGTCGACGGCGGCCCAGAGCCTGGCCAGGGCAAGCCCCTGCTTGGCGGCGAGCTTCAGGTCGCGCTCGAACTGTTTTTGGAGCCGGATCGGCCGCACTAGCCGTAACGCGCCTTTAGGGCTTCAAGGCTCATGCGCTTGCCAAGGCCCTTGCGCGCGCGCGCGTCGCGCAGGGCTTTCTTGGTTTTGGCGTTCGGAATCCTGACCTCGAATGGCAGCCCCTTGCGCATTGCGACCTGGCGGTAGAACAGCGTCACCGCCTCCGTAGGCGACAGTCCAAGTTCCGTCAGAATGGATTCCGCCTCCTCCTTGAGGTCGGGCTCGACGCGCGCGCGGATCATTTCGCTTTTTGCCATGCGCCAGGCTGTACCACAAATGGGATACAAATCAAAGGTGGCAGGACACTTGCGGCTCGCGCCGACGCAGCAGGCCGCGGAACGCCTGGGACAGGAACGTGCCGCCCAGGTCCAGGCCCACCGGATCGATGCCGTGACCGATGCCGGGCGAGATGTGCCACTGCACCGCGGCGCCGGCCTCGCCCAGCATCATGGCCGAGCTCAGCATCGCCTGCGCCGGGATCATCTGATCGGCGTCGCCATGCACCAGAAGGATCGGCGGCGTGTCGGGCGCCAGCGCCTCCAGCGCCGCGCCGCGCGCCAGCATGCCCGAATAGCCGACGATGGCGGCGGGCTTGACCGCACGCTTGAGGCCGACCTGCAGCGCCATCATGGTGCCCTGGCTGAAGCCGACCAGCGCCATGCGCTCGGGCGGCAGTTCGAGCCGCGCCAGCTCGGCATCGAGAAAGCCGTTGAGCAGATCCGACGCCTGCTCGACGCCGCGCTGCATCTCGGAAGGGTCGAGCCGCGAAATCGGAAACCACTGATAGCCGGACGGCGCCCCGGCGCAGGGCTCCGGCGCGTTCGGCGCGGCGAAGGCCACGGTCGGCATACCCCGTTGCCAGTGCGGCGCCAGGCCGATGAGATCGTTGCCGTCGGCGCCATAGCCGTGACACAGCACGATCAGGTGCGTCGCCTTTCCGCGCTGCGGCGGAAGCCGCGGACCGGAAAGGGAGCGACCAAGAGCCATGACCGCTTCTAGCGTTTTGAGGGCGTATCGGGAAGTGGGCGAATGATCGTTGCCGAGGGATCGTGTAGCTTCGCCCGATGATCGTCACGCGCTTCGCGCCAAGTCCGACCGGCCTGCTGCATCTGGGCCACGCCTTCGCGGCCATCACCGCGGCGGAGGCGGGCGCGCGCTTCCTGCTGCGCATCGAGGATATCGACATGGCGCGCTGCGCTGAGGAATTCGTCGCCGCGATCTTCGCGGATCTGCGCTGGCTCGGCCTTGACTGGGAAGAGCCGGTGCTGTGCCAGTCGCGGCGAAACGCCGCCTATCGCGCGGCGCTGGATCGTCTGGACGCGCAGGGCCTGCTCTATCCGTGCTTCTGTACGCGCAAGGAGATCACCGACGAGATCGCGCGCATCGGCGAGGCGCCGCATGCTTCTGATTTGACCGCTTCGCGGTCGGGGCCCGATGGGACCGCCTATCCGGGCACCTGCCGCGACCTGTCGGCGGACGAGCGCCGAAGGAAGATCGGTACAGGCGCCGCCTATGCCTTGCGTCTCGACGCGCAGAAGGCATCGGCACTGGCCGGGCCGCTGGCCTTCGAGGAATTTGGCGCCGGCCCCAATGGTGAGCACGGCACGATCGCGGTCGAGCCATCGGGCGACATCGTGCTGGCGCGCAAGCAGATGCCGGCCGCCTATCATCTCGCCGTGGTGGTCGACGATGCGCATCAGGGCGTCGCCCGCGTGACGCGCGGCAACGACCTGTTCGCCGCGACGCACGTCCAGCGCCTGCTGCAGGCGTTGCTGGCGTTGCCGGCGCCGGACTACGCGCATCACCGGCTCATCCTGGACGAGACGGGCAAGAAATTTTCCAAGCGCGACCGCGCGGTGACGCTGGCGAGCCTGCGCGAAAGCGGCGTCACGCCCGCCGCGATCCGCGCGCGGCTGGGCCTCTAGTTTTTCAGGAACGCATCCAGCGCCGCATCGAACTGCGCCGGCTGGTCCAGCATGATGAAGTGCATCGAGTTGTCGATGCGGATGAGCGTCTTGTGCGGCACGGGCGCAAACGCCGCCTGATAGGCCGTGTTCGCCATGTCCTTGGGCGCGCCGTTGGGAGCATTGTCGGGATACAGCAGCGTCATCGGCACCGCGATCGACATGAGGCCGGGCCGCAGGTCGAGCGTCATGTCGTCGGCAATGGCGCGATTGACGGCGCCGGGGTCGCTGGCCTTGCCCCAGTCCACCACCATCGCCCGGTCGGCGGGGGCCGTCACCAGATGCGCGATCATCTGGTCCGCGTTGGGCGCCGATTGCGTGCTGGCGCGGATCCTGTCGGCGTACGGTTTGACGCCGTCGACGGTCGCCGCCGGTCCCATCATGGTCATGGCGAAGAAGGGCAGCGCATCGACGACGAGGATTTTCTTCAGATGGTCGCCATGATGCTCGGCGAGATAGAGCGCCGTCGTGCCGCCGAGGGAATGGCCGATCACGGTCGCCGGCGTCAGATGCTGCTCCACCAGATAGGCGTCGATCGCCTCGGCGGTGGGCACGAGGAAATCGCCGCTGGCATTGCCGCGCACCGGCTCGCCGGCGAAACCGGCAAGCTGGATCAGGTGCAGGCGGTAATGCGCCTTCAAACGATCCGCCGTCGCCTTCCAGGTGGCGCGCGACGAGGCCAGGCCCGGAATGAAGACCAGATCGGGGCCGCTGCCGACGATCTCGTCGCTGAAGCGGTCACGCACGACGAGCGTGCTGTCGCCATACAGCGCCGTCGTTTCGGCGGCGTGCGACCAGGTGGGCGCGATCACCGTCAGCGCCAGCAGCGAACCGAACAGGATGTTTCTGAGCAGCATCGATGTCTCCTAGGCGGCCGAGGCGAAAGACGCCGTCCGGCGCTGGCTCCGCCGGTAAAGCGCCACTTTGACCATGAAATAGAATATCAGGACGATGAAGAGCAACATGGCAAGGCCCTGGACCATGCCCACGATCGGCGTTCGCGCGACGTTGACCGCCTGCGGCGCGTGCGCCATCGCGAAGTCGCGCAGGACCGTCACCCGCACGAAGGCCTCGTTGATGAGGCCGCCGATCAGCATGTAGTAGGTCAAGATCATCGAAACCGGATGCACATAGGCCCAGACGGCGCGGCGCTGGCGCCTCGCCGCGTAAACACCGAGCCCTAGGAGGAGCAATGTTGCGACCGCCCCCCAATGGAAGATGCCGAAGACGTTGGGGCCGACCACCGGCGGTCGGGAGAGTATGACGTCGAAGTGGAAGATGCCGAAGACGGAAAGGTTCACGACCAGCATCGTGCCGACATACCAGCGCCCGACCAGCCGATGCGTCGCGGTGCCCTTCGGCATGAGGAGATTCCACGCGCCCAGGAACAGGGCGGCGACGCAGGCGACGCTGTGCAGCCACCCGATCAGCGAAATATGTTCGATCCGCATGACATCCTTTCAGGCCGTGGTGCCGATGATGTCGCGCAGATAGGCGACATAGGTTTCGAAGGCGCGGCGTCCGGCATGGGTGAGCATCACCCGCGTGCGCGGGCGCTTGGCGACGAAATCCTTTTCGACCTTGGCGTAGCCGGCCTCTTCCAGCGTCGTGATGTGGGCGCCGAGATTGCCCTCGGTTGCCTTGACGATGGCTTTGAGGCGCACGAATTCGATCGCCTCGTCGGGCGGCAGGACCTTGAGCGCGGCCATCAGTTTGAGGCGCACGGGCTGATGGATGATGGGATCGGGCTGTTCCATGGTCAGGCCCGGCGCAGCCACAGCCCGGTCGCGATCAGCGTCATGCCGCCGACCGCCGCCATCCAGAGTTGGAAATGCGGCTGCAGGAAATAGAACCCGCCGAGCGTCAAAGCCGCGATCGCGATGCCGGCGATGGTGAAGCGGACGCCCATCCAGATCCCCAGGATGGTATAGGCCGCCGCCACAAGCAGCGGAACGAAGGCGGCGCCTTGTGCGGGCGTCTTGGGGTGCATGACGTTCATCACCACGCCGATGAAGACGAATATGGCCACCCAGGTCGCGACCATGCGCAGGCCGATGCGGTTGCTCCGGGCGCGCGCGTCGGGCGTGTCCTTTCTGCCGTAGTTGCGCCCGACAATGGCGCTGGCGATGAACGCCAACAGAAGAAGCGCCGGCCAGACGCGGCCGTTATAGGCCGGCCAAAAATCGCCGGCGGAATAGCCGATCATCCAGACCGCGCCCCAGATGAAGAAGAACGGCGCCGCGGATTTGTAGCCATAAGCCGTGAAGCTGCGGCTCTGGGCCTGCTCGATTTTCTTGAGGCTTTCGGCCGCTTCGTCCCGCGAGATCGGCATGAAGGGTCTCCATCTATTCAGATAACTCTATCAGGTAGAGTTATCTGCTTCAAGAGAAATCTGACCTATCCCACCCCCTATCGAGAAGCAGTGGTTCGAATGTACAACGATTGAATGAAATCAAAGGCTTAAGAACGATCTACCAGTCGTTCAGCCCGACGAACCGTCCGAAACCGGCGGCGGCGGCCCAGCGGGTCCACTCGCTGCGCAGGCGGGTGGTGACGATCGGGCTCCTGGTACCTTGGCCGATGCCGAGGATTTGCATCTCGGCGCAGCCGCGGAAGGGGCGGCCCGCCGGCGCCGGCAGGTGGGCGCCGGAATTCTGCAGGCGGACATATTCGGAATCCTCGATGCCGTCGGAGGCCAGCACCACCGTCGTCGGCAGGCCGCTGCAGCCGATGCTTTGGCTGACATTGTCGAGGAAGGCGAGGATGTTGGTATTGGATTGCGAGCGCCACTTGCCGCTGCGCACCAACAGCGGCGTGCCGGCGATCAGCCGCTGGATTTCCGCCGCGACGTTCTCGGGCCGGTTCCGCGCCGAGATCAGCGCGTCGTAATAGAAATTGTTCGACGACGCGTCATAGCTGCCGAAGGTGCGCACATGCACTTCCGACGCCATGCCCAGCCCGCGCACGATGTTGGCGATGCGCGCCGCGACCTTGGCGGCGAAGGCGGCGTCGTCGACCAGGGGATTGCTCTTGGAGATGTCGATGCCGATGACCAGCCGCCGGGGCGCGATCGCCGCCTCGTCGCCGAGCGAGGCTTCGATGATCGTGGCCTGGCGCTGCGCCTGCACCGCCAGGGCGCCGCCGCCGAGCAGCCCGGTAGCGGTGACGATCGCGAGCAGGACTTTCATGGACGTTGAGTCTTACGACCGCTTGTCGGCCAGTTGCAACAGATGCAGCTGCGCGAACTGCCGCTGGCGATGCTTGTAGTCGCGCGCGATATGCAGATTGCGCACGTTGTTCTCCACCGTCAGCATGTAGAGCGCGGCCACCGTCGTCACGATGAAGAAGATGACGGATGCGAAAGCGAGCCAGAACCAGGAATCGGCATTGGCCAGCGACGTGGTGGACAGCTTCGGCAGCCCGAGCGAAACGCCGTCGGACGCGACTGGCGTCGCCAGCGCGGGCGCCACAGCGGTAGGCCTGGCCGGGGCGAACAGCGCATCGATGGAATTGCCGCCGCCGGCGCCGCTGGCGCCGTCGGCGCGCGGCTGCTCCAGCGTCGCCGAGGTCGCGCCCGCCATGTTGTTGTAGGCCACCAGATAGCCGAGGCACCCGATCATCACCAGCGCGAAGACAAAGGCCGTCGTGATCATCGCATTGCGTCCGTAGACGCCGGTGATCTTGAGGAAGAAATGCACGATCAGCACGGCGAAGATGACTTGCAGGCTCTTGAAAATGACGGAAGCCTGCAGCGACGCCGGCACGACCATGAACTCGTTGGACAGCGCGCGCGTCCACACATCGCCGCGGATGATCTGGTAGTCGACGAACATGGCGAGCAGCGCAATCGACACCGCCAGAATGAGCGCGACGATGTAGAGCGGGCGGTAGTGCGCGACCTGCCGGCTCTTTTCCATGTTGCGCATGATGCTGTCGGCATCGTCGCGCTGCACCGAATTGAGCGGATCGGGCGGCAGGTCCTCCTCCGCCTCTTCCTTGCGGCCGAACCAGGAGGCGATGCGGCCCTGGCGGCGGCGCTGCTGGGCGGCGACGCGTTCGCCGCGCTTGACCCAGTCGGGCCCCCAGCTGGGAACGTCGACCGGCGTCTTCAGCCGTTCGATGAGCTGGGCTTCCAGGCGGGCGCGGACCTGCGGCGTCATCGCCTCGGCGTCGGCCAGGGACTTGGCCTCGCGGTCGAATTCCTCCGGCGACAGGCCGTGAAACAAATCGTGGCTGAGCGCCGTGCGGCGCGCCGGCACGGCTGCGAGATCGTCTTTTTTCTGGATGTAAGCGACCATGGATATCCCCCTCGGCTTCGGGAAAGCGCGGACCCCCGCAGTTAACGAAGTAAATAAACAGTGAAGCGAAAGGGCGGCGGGAATGCGGCGGGTTTGCCACAATTGGGGAACCGCCGGCCCGGGATGGGGCGGAGCGCCCCCCGGGAGCCTCATAACACCGGGAACTGATCAGCGCGGAATAGCAGCCTTTAGCCGGGCCAATGCCTGCGGCAAATCTTGAAGGGGTCCATGGATCAGTTTCCAAACCATCTCCAAGTCCACACCTCTGTAGAAATGCGCCACCAAGTTCCGAAAGGATTTGATCCCGCGCCAGTCGATATCAGGAGCCAATACCTGCACCTCTGGCGGGATGCGGCTCGACGCTTCGCCGACAACCTCGAATTTGCGAAGCACCGCATCGACCGTTTTTTTGTCGGCCTTGAACCGCGCATAGTCATAGCCTTCTACGTATTCGGCAATGTCGGCGGCGGCTTGACGCATGTCGTCTAGATAGAGTGCATGTTTAGGCGGCTTCGGCATCGATCGCTTCTGCCAGTATTTCATCCCGTAATTCGGGCCTCAATCCGTCGAGCGTCGTCAAATCGACTTCAATGCCGAGAGCGTCAGCCAATGCGTGCTGCAATCCAATGAATTTGAGCAAATCGGGTTTGTTGATGTAATCGACGATCAAGTCGATATCGCTCGCGTCACCAGCCTCGTCGCGTGCGACCGAACCGAATACACGCAGCCGCTCGACCCCGTGCCGGTCGAGCAACGGTTTCAATTGACGAAGTTTTGCGATGGCATCGGCGCGGCGCATGGCAAATCCCTAGCACGTCTGGTGGGTGATTTCACCCGTCCTGCGCCAGCTTAACCAATCCGTGCATGATCTGGGTGAGGTCGTAGTCCTTCGGGCTGAAGACCGCGGCGATGCCGGCCGCTTTCAGCGCGGCTTCGTCCTCCGGCGGAATGATGCCGCCGGCGATGACTTTGATGTCGCCAAGTCCCGCGTCCTTCAGCTTCGCCAAGACGTCCTTGGCGAGCGAGACATGGCTGCCCGAGAGGATGGAAAGTCCGATGAGATGGGGCCGCTTCGCCAAAGCCTCGGCGACGATGTCGTCGGGCGAGAAGCGGATGCCGTTGTAGATCACGCTCATGCCGGCGTCGCGGGCGCGGATGGCGATCTGCTCGGCGCCGTTGGAATGGCCGTCCAGCCCCGGCTTGGCGACCAGGAAGGTCAGGCGGCGGCCAAGTTTTTTCGAAGCGGCGTCGACTTCGCTGCGCAAGGCGCCGATGCGCTCGTCGTTGCGCGACGACGCGGCGGACGCGACGCCGGTCGGCGCCCGATACTCGCCGAACACCTTGCGCAACGTGCGCGCCCATTCGCCGGTGGTCACGCCAGCCTTGGCGCAGTCGATGGAGACCGGCATGATATTGACGTCCTGGCGCGCGGCGCGCTCCAGCGCTGCCAGCGCCGGCGCCACTTTCTTCTCGTCGCGCGCGGCGCGCCAGGCTTTTAAGCGCGCGATCTGATCGCCTTCCGCCGCTTCATCGACCGTCATGAAGGAGCCGTTGCCGGCGGTCAGTGGCGAGATTTCGGTCTCCTGGTAGGCGTTGACGCCGACGCGGATTTCATCGCCGCGCTCGATGGCCTCGATCCGCGCCGCGTTGGAGGCGACGAGACGCTCTTTCATATATTCGAGCGCTTCCTGCGCGCCCGTGCCGCCGAGCTTTGCGATGCGTTCCATCTCTTCGCGGATCTGGAGTTTGAGCTGGCCGACTTTCTCTTCGATCACCTTGGAGCCGTCGAAAATGTCTTCGTAGTCCAGCATGTCGGTCTCGAAGGCGCCGATCTGCATCAGGCGCAGCGACCATTGCTGGTCCCAGGGGCGCGGCAGGCCGAGCGCTTCGTTCCAGGCCGGCAGCTGCACCGCGCGGGCGCGCGCGGTCTTCGAAAGCGTCACGCCCAGCATGCCGAACAGCACGCGGTAGACATTGTTCTCGGGCTGCTGCTCCGTCAGTCCGAGGGAATTGACCTGCACGCCATAGCGGAACAGGCGCAGCTTGGGGTCCGTGACGCCGTAGCGGTCACGCGTGATCTCGTCCCACAACTGGCCCATGGCGCGCAGCTTACAGATCTCGGTGATGAACTTGACGCCGGAATTGACGAAGAAGCTCATGCGGCCGACGGCAAAAGGAAACTGGTCCGGCGGTATGGCGCCGCGCGCCTTGCAGGCGTCGAGCACGGAAACGGCGGTGGCCAGCGCGAACGCCGCCTCCTCCACCGCATCGGCGCCGGCTTCCTGCAAGTGATAGGAGCACAGGTTGATCGGATTCCATTTCGGCAGTTCCGCCGTGGTGAAGGCGATCGTGTCGGTCGTCAGGCGCAAGCCCGGCCCGGGCGGAAAGATGTAGGTGCCGCGCGCCAGATACTCCTTGATGATGTCGTTCTGCGTCGTGCCGGTCAGCGAAGCGCGCGGCGCGCCCTGCTCGTCGGCCACCGCGACATACAGCGCCAGCAGCCAGGCCGCCGGCGCGTTGATCGTCATCGAGGTGTTCATCTTGTCGAGCGGGATGCCGTCGAACAGCGCCCGCATGTCGCCGATATGGGAGATGGGCACGCCGACCTTGCCGACTTCGCCCTTGGCTAGCACGTCGTCGCTGTCGTAGCCCGTCTGGGTCGGCAGGTCGAACGCCACCGACAGGCCGGTCTGGCCCTTGGCCAGATTGCCGCGATACAGCGCATTGGACGCCGCGGCGCTTGAATGGCCGGCGTAGGTGCGGAATATCCAGGGCTTGTCGCGCGGCATGGGCGTTACTTTAATTGCGAGGCGGCGAGCCTATAAGAAATTTGCTGCACCGCAAAATACGGCGGGGATGATGGAGAACACAATGCGGATTCGGACACTGGCCGCGCTTGCTGCCACCACCCTGATGCTGGCCGCTGCGCCCGCGCCGTTGTCGCCGGAAGTGGCCTGGCGCGCCGGCATCGTGGACGCCAACAAGGCCTGGTCCAAGGTCCCGCATGCCATCCTGAAGATCCAGGACGCGGCCTATCTCGGCGAAGGCCAGAGCGCGACGCTCAACGGCACCAAGGGCAAGCCAGACAGCTACAAATGGGTTCCCGGCAAGATCCAGGACGGCATCCTGACCGCGACCTTCCATGCCGGCCATATGAGCGGCGCGATGCACGGCAAACCGCTCGACGACGCGACGCTGCAGAAATCCGTTCCCATAGACACGAATGTCGATATCCAGGGCTTTCCCACCCAAGTCGGCGCCGGCGTCCTGGGCGTGCGCATCATGCTCTACAATCAGCTGCGCGCCGACGCGCTGAATTTCAAAGGTGTCGACTATTTCCCTTATGACCCGGCGTACCGCATCACGGCGACCTTCAAGCCCGACCCCAAGCTGCCGCCACGCGTCTTCCGCACCTCGCGCGGCACCGACAAGCAGTTCTTCCATGCCGGCGACGCCAGCTTCACGCTGAAGGGCAGGAGATTCACCCTGCCCTTCTATTCCGGCGACAACGATCCCAAGAAGATCAAGGACATGTCTTCCTTCTTCATGGATGACTTGACCGGCAAGGTGACCTATGGCGCCGGCCGCTATGTCGATATCGACAGTTTCGGCGCTTTCCCGCCGAAGACCGCGACCATCGATTTCAACAACGCCTACAACCCCAATTGCGCCCGCTCGGCCTACTACACCTGCCCGGTCGCGACCGACGCGATCGCCATGGAGATGCGCGCCGGCGAGAAGGACCCGCACGCAAAACACTGAAGTCGCGATTGCCTGGGGCCTCCGAAAGGCTCAATCTAGGCGGCACACGGACATCGGTTCAGGGCGGGGAAACATGAGAAACTATGGATTGGCCGCAGGCGCGGCCGTGCTGGCACTGGCGCTCGCGCCAAACGCGCAGGCCAAGCCGCATGCGGCCCATGCGCCGTCGCCGTCGCAGTTGACGCCGGCAGCGCCCGAAGCGGCCGGCTTTTCGGCCGACCGCCTCAAGCTGCTCGATGCCGCGATGGACCATGCGGTCGACGCGGGCGAGGTCGCCGGTGTTGAAACCATGCTGGTACGGCACGGCAGGATCGTCGACCTGCACATCAAAGGCGTGAAGAACACGGCCGGCGATCCGCTCGCTCGCGACACGATCTTCCGCATGTATTCGCAGACCAAGCCGATGGTCGGCGTCGCCATGATGATCCTGTTCGAGCAGGGCCGCTGGCGGCTGGAAGACCCGATCACCAAATACATTCCGGAATTCGCCAACCTCAAAGTGATGGCCAGCGTCGGCGCCGACGGCAAGCCGGTGCTGGAGGACATGAAGCGCCCGCCGACCATGCGCGAGTTGATGACCCACACCGCCGGCTTCGGCTACGGCCTTCGCAGCGGCAATCCGGTGGACGACGCCTTCCGCAGCCAGAAGGCCCTGTCGTCGAACGGCCTCAAGGAGATGATCGACAAGATCGCGACGATTCCGCTGCTTTATCAGCCAGGCACCAAGTGGTCCTATTCCGCCGCCGTCGATATCCAGGGCTATATCATCGAGAAGCTGTCCGGCCAGCGCCTCGGCGATTTCATGGCGGATCATATCTTCAAACCGCTCGGCATGAAGGACACCGGCTTCTTCGTGCCGGCGGCGAACGCGGCGCGCCTTTCCGGCGTCTATGTGACGATGCCGCAAACCACCAAGCTGCTGGAAATAACCCCCGCGATGAATCCGGCCGTCCAGGACTTCACCAAACAGCCGCCGATGGATTCGGGTGGCGGCGGCTCGGTCTCGACCACCGACGACTACGCCCGCTTCTGCCAGATGATCCTGAACGGCGGCACCTACAACGGCGCCCGCATTCTGGCGCCGGCAACCGTCGCCTTGATGCAGGCCAATCACCTGGCCGACGGGGTGACGAGCGACCCGAGCTCGGCCGGCGGTCTTGTCATCGGCAGCAACGGCCTCGGCTTCGGCCTGGACTTCGCGGTCCTGACAGATCCGGCAAAGCTGGGTACGCTGCAGGGCAAAGGCTCGATCTGGTGGGGCGGCGCGGCCGGCACCTGGTTCTGGATCGATCCCAAGAACGACCTCTTCTTCGTCGGCATGATCCAGAAATTCAGCCTGAGCGCGACAGGCAGCGTCAATCTGGGCTCCCAATCGCAGACCTTCGTCTATTCGGCCCTGACCGATCCCGAACGCTGAGCGGCAAGAGACGACCATGGGCAAGTGGACGCGACGGATCCTGGTCTCGCTCGTCGTGCTGCTCGCACTGGGCGGCGGCGCCTATTACTGGCTGATCCTGGAGAGCGGCACTCCGTCCGGCGCCTACACGCTCGACATCCGGGAAATCCGCCGGCTTGCCGACAGCTTGCCGGACGACAAGGTGGTCGCCATCCACGACGAGCATGTCGCGCCGTTCAGCTTTCCGGGCAATGCCGTGCTGGCGGGCGACGGCTGGCAGCCGGTGGCGATGACGGTGTTCGCCTACAAGATCGTCTTCGCCAAGGGCGGCTCGGCGCTGATCGATACGGGATTGACGGCGCGCGGGGCGCAGCTCATGGGCGTGGGTTTCGACGCCGCGGCGGCACAGAGCGTCCGCGCCGGCATCAAATTCGCCTCGCTCATCGTCGTCACACACGAGCACAACGACCATATCGGCGGCCTGCTCGGCTTCACCTTCCTGCACGCCGAGATGCAGTCCGGACGCGTCAAGCTCAACGCCGAACAGGTGGCCAATCTCGAACGCTACAATCCGGGCTATCACAGGGAAGCCTTCGTCGGCTACAAGCCGCTGACCTACGACAAGTATCTCGCCGTCGCGCCGGGCATGGTACTGATCCGCAGCCCCGGTCACACGCCGGGCAGCCAGATGGTCTACGTCAAGACCGCGAGCGGCCAGGAATTTCTCTTCACCGGCGACGTCGCCTGGACGATGCGCAACATCGATACGATGCGCGAACGGGCGCGGCTGGTGACGCAATTTTTCCTCGGCGAGGATCGCGACGCGGTCTTAAGCGAACTCGCCGCGCTCAACGCCTTGAAGAAAGCCGAGCCGAACATCCACATCGTGCCCGGCCACGATCTGCAGGCGGTCACCGCGCTGGAGCAGGCGGGACTGATAACGAAGGGCTTCCGCTAGCCGTTTTGCGTCCCGTCGGCGTAACCGCCGCCGATCCGCGTGCCGGGCGCGAGCAGGCCGGCGCCGGGAACGTGGTTGATCTCCAGCCGCGTGCCGTCGGGATCCTCGAACAGCACCGAGTAATAGCCGGGCGCGAAATTATCCCGTTGCGGTCCGTGCACGACATGCGCGCCGATCTTCACCAGGAAGGCATGCGCCTCATCGACTTCGCTGGGCGCGCGGACGCGCCAGCAATGATGATGCAGTCCGACCGTGCCCTGGCGGAAGCGCTGGCCGGCATGCTCCGCCGCCGGCGCATGGATGCCGAAGCCGGTGCGGCCGCCGACGCAATAGAAGGTGTTCGCCGTATCGGCCACGACGGTGAGGCCGAGGAACGGTAATAGCTGCGCATAGAAGGCGCGCGACGCAACGAAATTGCCGGCGGTGATGAAGGTATGCGCGACGCCGTTGATCTGCATGGCCAGGCCCCGGTCACGTTCCATCGCCAGTCCAGACGACTTTCAGCGGCGGATCAAGCCTGCGCCTGCGCGCGCGTGAGAACGGCGCGGCGCGCAACGACAAAGGCTACCGACACGACGGCGGCAACGCCCGTCGGAACGACAAGAACCGGGAAGAGAAAAATCGCGACAACGGCGACGGCGGCGCAGGCATATTCGACCCTGTCGAACGGCGCGGCGCGGAACAGGAACGCCAGCGCCACCGCCAGGATCGGCAAATCGTAGACATAGAGATAGGGCGTGACGAGCAGCGACGCGGCCGCAAGGCCGGCCGCTTTTAAATTCAACGACGCCTCGCTGCGCCACAACGCGACGACGGCGGCAATCATGGCGACGGCAACCGTGATCTGCACGGCCGCCGCCGCATCAAAGCCAAGACCGAGCCAGCGGCAAAGGCCAAAGGGACTGTTGAACTTGCCCCAGCCCTGCAGCCCGCGCAACAGCACGGCATCGGTGGTCACGGGAATGGAATGGAAGAACGCGATCCAGGTCTCGCTGCCGAACACCAGGATGGACGCCAGCGCCATCGCTGCAGCCGTGACGACCGCGGCCGCGAAAGTCCGCCAATAGCCGCCCGCCGCCAGGGCGAAGGGAAACAGGATGCCAAGCTGCGGCTTGTAAGTGAGAAGGCCGACCAGCACGCCCGAGAGGATCGGACTGGTCTCCAACGTCGCCAGCGCGCCGCCGATCAGCGCGGCGGACAGAAAACCGTTCTGGCCGATCAGGATATTGAGAAAGGTCGCCGGGAACGCCGCCGCCGCGAGCCACGCGTCGCGGTGTCCGGCGATGCGCCGCATGACGAACAGATAGGCCGGCAGCGTGATGGCGTTCCATAGGAAGAAGGCCGCGAGATACGGCAGCGTGGCCAGCGCTACGGCCAGAAAGAGAAAGGGCGGCGGATAGTGCCAGCCGAGATATTCGCGCCAGGTGATGGCGTGGCCAAGCGCCAGCCCTTCCGCCACCTTGTGCGTCGTCCAATCGTAGATGCCGGCCGGGTGCGCCGCGAGCGCCAGCTTGCCGGCCGCATAGACGTCGACGAAATCAAAGACCGCCAGCCGGCCGCCGGCTTGCCACAGCCAGACATGCGCAAACAGCATCGCCGCGAAGGCCGCGGCATAGGCCACGGTCACGGCGAAGAACAGAATGTGGAGGCGGCGCGTCATCGGGCGCGATTTTGCCCGGCGCTACCTTGACGTGCGCTTAATCCGCACGACAGCCACGGGCAAAGATGATTGATTTCCGCGCATGGGCTTTTCGCAAAAACCCGCCAAGCGCCCCGACCGGACGGCGGCGGCCAAGCGCGCCGCGCTGAAAGCCCTGCGACGCGCCCGCAAGGCGGCCGAAACCGCCGGCGTCACGCTGTCGGACTGGGAAGGCGAATTCCTCGGTTCGGTCGAAGAACGCGTCGAAAAGTACGGCCGCGCGTTTAGAGACTTCGAGAAGGGAGGACCGGGCTCGTCGCTCTCGACCATCCAGACCGTGAAACTGAAGGAAATCGCCGGCAAGGCGAAAGGCAAGAAGCCGGCCTGGCAGCGCAGTTCATTCAGAAGATAATTTTATTGCGCTAACCAACATATTTGCACAGCAAAAGAGAAGAATTTCTGTTGCAATGCAGCACAAGGGAAGGCCTACTGCGCCGCCGAATGAGCAGTCGCAACAAGGCTGCCGCAGGGGAAGAGGGATCAGAATCATGTCGCAGCACTCCGCTGAGGCGAAGCCGCAGCTTGAAGTCTACAAGGACCTCTACGAGATCGGCGAGATTCCGCCGCTCGGCCACGTGCCGGCGAAAATGTACGCTTGGGCGATTCGCAAGGACCGCCACGGCGAGCCGGAGAAATCCTTCCAGATCGAAGTGCTGCCGACCTGGCAGCTCGATTCGCACGACGTCCTCATCCTCGTGATGGCGGCGGGCGTGAACTACAACGGCGTCTGGGCCGGTCTCGGCACGCCGATCTCGCCGATCGACGCGCACAAGAATCCGTATCACGTCGCCGGCAGCGACGCGTCCGGCATCGTCTGGGCGGTCGGCGCGAAAGTCACGCGCTGGAAGGTCGGCGACGAGGTCGTCGTGCACTGCAATCAGGACGACGGCGACGACGAGGAATGCAATGGCGGCGATCCGATGTTCTCAGCCACCCAGCGCATCTGGGGCTATGAGACGCCGGACGGTTCCTTCGCGCAGTTCGCGCGGGTGCAGGACCGCCAGTTGATGGAGCGGCCGCGCCATCTGACCTGGGAAGAGAGCGCCTGCTACACGCTGACGCTGGCCACGACCTATCGCATGTTCTTCGGCCATCGCCCGCACATCCTGCGCCCCGGTCACAACGTTCTGGTGTGGGGCGCGTCCGGCGGTCTCGGTTCCTTCGCGGTGCAGCTCTGCGCCGTGTCGGGCGCCAACGCCATCGGCGTCATCAGCGACGAAAGCAAGCGCGAATTCGTCATGTCGCTCGGTGCCAAGGGCGTCATCAACCGCAAGGATTTCAAGTGCTGGGGCCAGATGCCCACGGTCAACACGCCGGAATATGACGCCTGGACCAAGGAGGCGCGCAAATTCGGCAAGGCGATCTGGGACATCACCGGCAAAGGCAACGACGTCGACATGGTGTTCGAGCATCCCGGTGAATCGACGTTTCCGGTGTCGTGCCTCGTCGTCAAACGCGGCGGCATGGTCGTGTTCTGCGCCGGCACCAGCGGCTACAACATCACCTTCGACGCCCGTTACGTCTGGATGCGGCAGAAGCGCATCCAGGGTTCGCACTTCGCCAACCTGCTGCAAGCCAGCCAGGCGAACCGTCTGGTGGTCGAACGCCGCATCGATCCGTGCATGTCGGAGGTGTTCTCCTGGGCCGACATTCCGCGCGCGCATACGAAAATGTGGAAGAACGAACATCTGCCCGGCAATATGGCGGTTCTGGTGAACGCGCAACGCACCGGCTTGCGCACCTTCGAAGACGTGCTGGACGCGCAGAAGGGCTAATCAGCGCAGGACGCGTATCGCGAGCCAGACAAAAATGGCGACGGTGGGATAGAACGTCAGCGCGAAGCCGAAGGCGCGCGCCCAGGGCGCGATGAGATAGCCGAGCCAGAAGGCGATGCGGCCGGCGCCGAACAGCACCGCGAGCACGGGGATCAGTCCCAGCTGCGGCGCCGGCAGCCACAACGCCAGCAGCGGCCAGGCGATGACCGCCAGCAGCACCTGCTCCAGCGTGTTCTGATTGTAGCGCAGATTGATTTCGAGGCCTGGGCTTGCCGGCGCGCGCGTCCCGTCGATTCCGTCGCTCGAGAAGAACCGCCGGTTGGCGACCATGCCGATGCCGATCAAAAGGGAGAACCCCGGCACCAGCAGCCACTTCGCCGCCAAGGCAAGCCGCGACGGCGCATCGTCGATGAAGACCTGGTCGCCCGGCAACGCGATGGTGCCCGACGCGAACAGCACCAGCACAAGCACGGCCAACAGCATTCCCGCCGCGACAAGGAACTGTTTGCGAAGCATGGCCACCTCCCGAAGAAGAGGCCAAAGGATAGGATCGGCCGCCAAGGCCGCCAACGACTATCTCTGAACGGAGGCCGCCGTCGGCTAGTGCCCGCTGAAGAAATGCATCGTCTTGATGGTCGCCATATTGGCCTTGCAGAAATCAGCCTGGGCCTGCGTCATGCGGTCGGCCAACTGGGCCACCATGGTGGGATATTGCGCCGCCGTGCAGGCATCCATCAGGATCAGCGGCAGGAGCGTGGCTTCCGCCTTGCTGAGCCCCTGCTTCTGGAAAAACGCATAGATGCGTGGATGCTTGGTCATCTTGTCGATCGTCGCGGCGACGGTCTGGTCGTTCTCGGCCGAGGCCGCCTCGACCTCCGCCTTCAGCGACGGATCAGCCCTGGCCGCCGTCGTCAGCGCCGCATAGGCCGCTTCATAGGCCTTCACCTTGGGCAGGGTCAGCACGTAGTCGTGCATGATCTTGTAGCCGGGGTCGTTGTCGGGCTTGGCGGCCGCCGGCGCCGCGACCAGAAGGGCAAGGGCCAGAATGAGAATGCGCTGCAAATCGAATCTCCTGTGTTGGCACGATTGAATCGTTTGGGACGCGTTGCCGCAAGCGGGCGTCCCGGGGTGCGCCACACAATGCGTTCCGCTAAGGTCCCGACAGGTGTTTTTTGAAGTCTCTCCGATGCTGAACATGACGGTTCCCCACCTGCTGGCGAAATGCGAGGACGCCGTCCTGTCGGCGGAGGGTTTCCTGATCGCGGCCAAGACGTCGGTCGCGCGGCTGGTGACGACCGACGGCAAGATTTCGCCCGCCGCGCTCGACCGCGAACAGCGCGCGACGCATGGCCTTGCCTGGCTCGCGACCTATGTCGAGGCGCTGCGCCAGATGACCCGCTGGGGCCGTCATCTGGAACACGACAAGAAATTCGGCGAGATCGAGCAGCTCCTCCTGCTCGCCGGCTTCGCCGAATATCTGGCGCAGATCGCCGGCGGCATCGCGATGAGCCAGAACGAGATCGCGCGGCCCTACGATCTGGGCCTCGACGATTCGAACACGAGCGAATTCTGGACGGCGACAGTGCGCGAGCTGGTCGCGACCGGTCAGCGGCTCGAGATCCGCGCCGCCATTGCCACTTACATGGCCAAGCATCAGGGCGCCATGTTCATCGGCGAGCCCGGTCTCGACGACACGATGGGCCTGATCCGCGAACAGTTCTTCCGCTTCGCGCAGGAAAAGGTCGCGCCCTTCGCGCACCAATGGCACCTGAAGGACGAGTTGATTCCGCTCGAGGTCGTCGACGAGCTCAGCGCCCTTGGCGTGTTCGGACTGACCATCCCCGAGGAATTCGGCGGCGCCGGGCTGTCCAAGACGGCGATGTGCGTGGTGTCGGAGGAACTCTCGCGCGGCTATATCGGCGTCGGCAGCCTCGCCACGCGATCGGAAATCGCGGCGGAGTTGATCCTGACGGCCGGCACCAAGGACCAGCGCGAGCACTGGCTGCCGCTCATTGCCTCCGGCGAGAAGCTGCCGACCGCCGTGTTCACCGAACCCTCGGGCGGTTCGGACGTCGCCGCGCTGAAGACGCGCGCGGTGCGCGACGGCGACGTCTACAAGATCTACGGCAACAAGACCTGGATCACCCATGCGGTGCGCGCCGACATGATGACGCTCCTGGTACGGACCAATCCGGACCGTCCCGGCTATCGCGGTCTTTCCATGTTCCTGGCCGAAAAACCACGCGGCACGAAAACGGAGATTTTTCCGGCCGCGGGCATGAGCGGCGGCGAGATCGGCGTGCTGGGCTATCGCGGCATGAAGGAATATGAAATCGGTTTCGACGGTTTCGAAGTGCCGGCCGCCAATTTGCTCGGCCGCGAAGAGGGCCAGGGCTTCAAGCAGCTGATGCAGACTTTCGAGTCGGCGCGCATCCAGACCGCGGCCCGCGCCGTCGGCGTGGCGCTGTGCGCGATGGACCTCGGCGTGCGCTATGCGTTGGAGCGCCAGCAATTCGGCCAGGCGCTGATGGAATTTCCACGCGTGCGCGACAAGCTCGCCATGATGGCGGTGGAGATCACGATCACGCGCCAGCTCAGCTATTACGCGGCGCGCGAAAAGGATGAGGGCCGCCGCTGCGACCTGGAAGCCGGCATGGCCAAGCTCTTGGGCGCGCGCGTCGCCTGGGCCTGCGCCGACAATGCGCTGCAGATCCATGGCGGCAACGGTTTCGCGCTCGAATATCCCATCAGCCGCGTCTTGTGCGACGCGCGCATCCTCAACATCTTCGAGGGCGCCGCCGAAATCCAGGCCAACGTCATCGCGCGCCGCCTGCTGGAAGATCGGGCGAACTGATGGCCGAGCACGCGATCGACAAGCTGTTCAAGACCATCGCGGCCCGCAAAGGCGGTGATCCGAAAAAATCGTACACCGCCTCCTTGTTGAAGGAGGGCGCCGCGAAATGCGCCAAGAAATTCGGCGAGGAAGCGGTCGAGGTCGTTCTGGCCGCCGTCGCGAAAGACAAAAAGGAACTGACCGCGGAATCGGCGGATGTGCTCTATCATCTGCTGGTCGTCTGGGCCGCCTGCGGCGTGACGCCCAAGGCCGTCTACGCCACGCTCGCGGCGCGCCAAGGCCGATCGGGTCTTGCCGAAAAAGCCTCACGCAAGAAAAAGAAAACGGTCCGCTAACTCAGTCGGACGAGTCTTCGGCCATCTGCTTGACGAGATCGAGCACGCGCTTGCGCAATTTGGGATCTTTGATCTTCATGAACGCAAGGCTGAGTTGCAGCCCTTCGCCGCTGGAGACGAATTCCATCACCGGCGGCGAGGCTTCGCTTTCGGCGAAGCCGCCGCCCAGCTGATTGCTGACCCCTTCATAGAAGTAGTCGATCGGCACGCCCAGGATGCGCGAGACTTCGAACAGGCGGCCGGCACCGATGCGGTTCACGCCCTTCTCGTATTTCTGGACTTGTTGAAATGTGAGGCCGAGCAATTCGCCCAGCCGCTCCTGACTCATGCCGATGAGCATGCGACGCAGGCGGACGCGATTGCCCACCTGGCCATCGATCGGATTTGCTTGTTTCTTTGGCACGGTGGATACACACGCTCCGTTTCGTCCGGACAAATACACAGCCGGCAGGGTTAGGGAAAGAAACGACTCACACGCTAAAACGCCTGAGCGCGCCGCGCCAGCACCCAGGAAAGGCCGGCGCACAACATTAGCAGAAACCCGAATCCGAAATCCCCAAATCGGGCATAGAATGTGGGCGCCAGCGCCCGCGGAAGGCTGGCATCGACGACGCCGGCGCGGCCCAGGTCGAGCGCGGCGACGATTCGGCCATCGGGATCGATCACCGCCGAGATGCCCGTGTTGGCGGCGCGCGCAACGGGAAGGCCTTCCTCGATCGCGCGCACCCGTGCCGCGAGCAGATGTTGGCGCGGCCCCGCCCAGGGGCCAAACCAGGAATCGTCAGTCACATTTACCAGCCAGCCCGGGCGGGCCTCCCCGATCACGGCGCCCGGAAACAGTATCTCGTAACAAATCAAGGGGCCGGCATCCGGCGCCCCGGGAATTTTCACCGTATGCGGACCATCGCCGGCGGTAAAGCTCCCGGGAAAGCCGACCAGCTGGGTGATGCCGAGGCTCGTGAGCAGCGCCTCAAACGGCAGATATTCGCCAAAAGGGACGAGATGGAATTTGTCGTAGGTGGCAAGCAACCGGCCCCCGCCGCCGAACACATACAGACTGTTGTAGAAGCGGCGGCGACCGGTGGTATCGGTCGCCATGCGCTGATTGCCCGTCAGCAGCACGCGCCCGCTTCCGCCCGTCAGAATCGCGATCTGATCCAGCGCCTCGGGCGCGCGTTGCAGCAGCACCGGCGGCGCGGCCTCCGGCCACACGATGACGGTCGGCGCGACGTCCGATTTGCGCGTGCTGAGATCGATCAGCATCCGCCAGTTCCGCGCCGCGAGGGTGCGGACATATTTCTGGTCCTGGGGAATATTGGGTTGAACCAAACGCAGGCGAACATCCGCCAACAAGACGGTCGGCGAAAGAGCGAGGCGGATCTCGCCGCCCAGCCACAGCGCGACGAACAAGCCGGCCATTGCCACCGGTGTCGCCAGCCGCCGAGGGTTGCCGAAGAGCTCGGCGAGCGCGGCGCCGAACAAGACGGTCACCAAGCTCAGCCCATAGGCGCCGAACAGCGCCGTGCTTTGCAGCACCGCGAGCGAGGCGCCCCAGCCGTAGGCGGGAAGATTCCAGGGCAGGCCCGTGAGCAGATGTCCGCGCAGCCATTCCGCGACGGCGTAACACACCGCCAGCACGAAGATCCGCGACGGACCCGGCCGCCAGAAATAGAGCGCAGCCGCGCAGCCAAGCGCCAGGAACAGCGCCAACCCGCCGGGAAACAACAGCGCGACAAACGGAATCTGCCAGGCGTGCTGCGCCGGATCGACGAGAAATGGATAGAAGATCCAATGCATGCCGACGACGAATTGTCCGAAGCCGAAGCCCCAGCCGATCGCCGCCGCGCCGCGATTGGGCCTGGGCCGGGCGGCGCAACCGTCCAGCAGGACAACGAGCGCCGCCAACCCCAGCAGCATCGCCGGGAAGGCCCCGAAGGGCGCAAAACCGAATGCGAAGAACGCGCCGGCGACGATCGCTGCCAGCATCGCGCGCCAGCTCGCAAGCGCGCGCAGAAAATCTCCGATGCGCGAAAGGGCCGATGTCACGCCGGCTTCTCGTCCGCCGGATTGCCTTCGATGGCGGGAAGAGCCGGTTCGCGGATGCGCAAGCGCTTGACGCGCCTGGGATCGGCTTCCAGCACTTCGAATTCGTAACCCGAAGGATGCGTGACGATTTCGCCGCGCTGCGGCACACGTCCCAGCAGGGAGACGACGAGGCCGCCCAGCGTATCGATTTCCTGATCGGCGTCTTCGGGCGTCAGCGCGATGCCGGTCTGCGCGCGGAAATCCTCCAGGTCGATCCGGGCGTCGGCGACATAGATGCCACCGTCTATCTTGCGAACCTGCTGGGAGTCTTCGTCGTGCTCGTCGGCGATGTCGCCGACGATCTCCTCGATGATGTCTTCGATGGAAACCAGACCGTCCGTGCCGCCATACTCGTCGATCACCAACGCCAGATGCGTATGCTCCGTCTGCATCTTCAGAAGCAGATCGAGCAGCGGCATCGAGGGCGGCACGAACAGGAGGTTGCGCTTGAATTGCGAGACCGAGCCGCCCTTCCAGCGGAAGCTGCCGTCGGCTTGCGCTTCCAGATAGCTCATCACGTCCTTGATGTGGACCAGGCCGATGGGATCGTCCAGGGTCTGGCGATAGACCGGCAGGCGCGAATGCTGCACGTCGCGGAACAGCGCGACAAACTCCGGCAGCGAAGTGTCCTCTTCGACCGCCACGATGTCGGCACGGGGGATCATCACGTCGCTGACGCGCAATTCGCCGAATTTGAGCAGATTGGACAGCATCTGCCGTTCGGGCGCGGATAGCTCGGTCCGCAGACGGTCGCTCTCGCCGATGACCTCTTCGAGGCTCTCGCGCATCTGCGCGGCCGCGGCGCCGTCGCCGCGCACGAAGGCGGAAAGCCGCTTGAACAGCGACTGGCCCTTGTCTTCGTCGGGCGGCGTAACGCTCATCATGCCGCCTCCGCCGCGTAGGGATCGGCGATGCCGAGCTCGGCCAAGATACGACTCTCCAGCGGTTCCATCAGGCATGCGTCGCGCACGCGCGTGTGATCGAAACCGAGCAGATGCAGGACGCCGTGGACCACCAGATGCGTCGCGTGATCGGCAAACCGCTTTTTCGCCGCCAGCGCCTCGTGCCGCGTCACGCCATAGGCGAGCGCGACATCGCCCAGATACGAGACCTTGTTGGCCGGCGCCGGAAACGACAGGACGTTGGTCGGTCTGTTCTTGCCGCGGAAATCGTGGTTGAGCGTCTTCAACTGCGCGTCGTCCGCCAGAAGGATCGTCAGTCCGGCGTTGCGGCGCGCGCCGCCGCGCCGCAGGGCGAGTTCGGCGGCGGCGGTCAGGCGCGCCGACAGTCCGCGGGCCTTGCGCCAGCGGGGATCGCCGTATTGCAGATCGATGGAAAAGCTCACGGCCCGTGCTTTTGCGCGTCGGCTTTATTATACGCAGCAACGATGCGGCTGACGAGGGCGTGGCGCACGACGTCTTTTTCCGTGAAATGCGCCACCGCGGCGCCTTCGACGCCGTGCAGGATGCGCAAAGCCTCGCTCAGTCCGTCGGCACGGCCGCCGGGCAGGTCGCTCTGCGACGGATCGCCGGTCACGACCATGCGCGAATCCTCGCCCAGGCGCGTCAGGAACATCTTCATCTGCGCCGGCGTGACGTTCTGCGCCTCGTCGAGAATGACGAAGGCGCGGGCCAGGGTGCGGCCGCGCATGAAGGCGAGCGGCGCGACCTCGATCGTGCCCATCTCCATCAGCTTCTCGGTGCGGTCGCCCAGGACATCGAACAGCGCGTCGTAAAGCGGGCGCAGATAGGGATCGATCTTTTCCTTCATGTCGCCGGGGAGGAAACCCAGCCGCTCGCCCGCTTCCAGCGCGGGGCGCGACAGGATGAGTCGCTCGACCTGGCGCTCATGCAAGAGATGCGCACCGAACGCGGCGGCAAGATAGGTCTTTCCCGTGCCGGCCGGCCCGATGCCGAAGACCAGCGGATGGGTCCGCATCAGGTCGAGATAGGCGGCCTGCGCCGGCGAGCGGGCGCGCGTGACTTTCGACGAGGCGGTCTTGATCGCGGGCGAGCCGAACTGGTTGCCGACGGGGCCGGCGGACCGCTCGGCGGCGAAGCGGATCTCCGCATCCACTTCGCCGGTGCCGCAAGCATCGCCCGCTTCCAGCCGCGCATAGAGGGCGCGCAGGATGGCGGCGCCGCGCTCACGCATTTCCGCCGAGCCCTCGACGGCGACGAGATTGCCGCGCATGGCGATGCGCACGCCGAGTTTTTGTTCGACACGCACGAAGTTCTTCTGATGCGCGCCGGCGAGGCCGGCGAGCAGCGCGTTGTCCGGAAATTCGAGCGTGACCTGCTCTTTCGCGGCGCCTTTGTGCTTGGCCGCGCTCAATGCGTCAGGACCTTTTCGCGAGCTGCCAGCAGCGAGCCTTGGAGACTGTTAGGAAACACCGCGTCGATGCGCACCGGATGGATGGTGCCGATCAACGCGGTCGCGTCTTCGACATGCACCGGCTGGAGGTAGGGGCTGCGGCCGACCGCTTGACCCGCCTGGCGGCCGCGTTTTTCGAATAGGACATCCATCACCCGGCCGCGGCAGGATTGCTTGAAGGCTTCCTGCTGTTCCAGGAGAAGCGCATTGAGCGCCTTCAGACGCGCGTCTTTCACATCGGTCGGAATCTGCTTGCGCGCGGCGGCAGCCGGCGTGCCGGGGCGCGGACTGTACTTGAAAGTGTAGGCACCGGCATAGGTGACATCGCGCACCAGCGACAGCGTCGCTTCGAAATCCTTGTCGCTCTCGCCCGGAAACCCGACGATAAAGTCGGAGGACAGCGCAATGTCGGGGCGCGCCCGCCGGACACGTTCGGCGAGGCGGCGGTATGCATCGGCGGTGTGGCCGCGGTTCATCGCATCGAGGACCGCGTCCGATCCGGACTGCACCGGCAGATGCAGGTACGGCATCAGCGCTTCGATATCGCCATGCGCCGCGATCAGGTCGTCGCCCATGTCGCGCGGGTGACTGGTCGTATAGCGCAGCCGCGCCAGACCTTCGACGCGCGACAGACGATCGAGCAATCGCGCCAGCGACCAGTTCTTTCCGTCCAGCCCTTCGCCGCAATAGGCGTTGACGTTCTGCCCCAGCAGCGTGATCTCGCACGCGCCGCGCGCGACCAGACGGCGTGCTTCATCCTCGATCTGGGCGACCGGACGCGAATATTCGGAGCCGCGCGTATAGGGCACGACGCAGAAGGTGCAGAACTTGTCGCACCCTTCCTGCACGGTCAGGAAAGCCGTTACGCCCGACGCCGACGGCTCCTTCGGCAGGACATCGAACTTTTCCAGCGCCGGAAAATCGGTCTCCAGCGCGTGACCACCGGAGCGCGCGATGCGCGCGATCATCTCGGGCAGGCGGTGATAGGATTGCGGCCCGACCACGATATCGACCTGGGGCGCGCGCCGGACGATCTCCTCGCCTTCGGCTTGCGCGACACAACCGGCAACGGCGATGGTGAGCGGGCGCGCGTCCTTGAGTTTCTTCAACCGGCCAAGCTCGGAATAGACCTTCTCGGCCGCCTTCTCGCGGATGTGGCAAGTGTTGAGGATGACCATGTCAGCATCGTCCGGCGCATCGGCCGGGGCATAGCCGATCGGCGCCAGCAATTCCGCCATGCGCGCGGAATCGTAGACGTTCATCTGGCAGCCATAGGTCTTGATGTAGAGCTTCTTCATGGGGCGGGGGTTATACGGTCAGGCGGGCGCCGGCGCCAGCGCGGGCGCGCCTGCAGGACTTGGCACCGGCATCGCAGCCGGTGTCGGGCCGACAAAACCCGCCAAAGCGCGCGTCTGGCCCCGGCGTATGGTGGCCTCGGCCAGGGCGGCAAGAGCCTTTCGGCCGCCGACTTCGTCGACGCTGATCGGCTTATGGAATTCCACGATGACGTCGATGGGGCCGGTCTGCAGCGCCTCCCACAGATGCGGCACCAGCTCCATGTCGCCGTACCAGGCATAGAGCGGACGGTTCTCCCGCCCCATCGGCAGGCCGTGCAGACCGACATAGGCGGTCGAGACCGGCTGGACCCGCACGGCGCGCTGGCCGCCCTTGCCGTCGTCGACGCGCGCCTCGACCGCGCCCATCAACGCGCTCTTGAACGGCAGGACGGCGTTGCCGTCGTTCGAGGTGCCTTCGGGAAACAACACGAGGGTATCGCCGGCCAGCAGCCGGTCGCGGATCTGGTCGCGGGCTTCGCCGGTGGCGCTGCGCCGCGCCCGCTCGACGAAGACGGTTTCCTGGAGCTTCGCCAGCGTCGAGAACAGCGGCCAGGTCGCGACTTCCGATTTGGCGACAAACGACACGCGCGTGATCGCGGAGAAAATGATGATGTCCAGCCAGGAGGTGTGGTTGCCGACGATCAGCACGCCCTCACCAGCGACCGGCGTTCCGATGGTCGTGATGCGGATGCCGAACAGCTTGGCCATGAAGCGATGGTAGCGATGGGGGAAGGTCTTGCGGCTTTTCCAGCCGAAGCGCAGGCCCAGGCTCTGATACGGGATACAGATCAGAGTCACGCTCAGGAAAACGATGACGATGCCCCAGGCCCGCAGCGTTTGCATCAGCGCGGCTTCTTTGCGCCTTTCGGCACACCATAAAGCTCGAGCCGGTGGTCGACGAGTTCGAAGCCCAGTTCCTCGGCCACGCGCCGCTGCAGCTTTTCGATGTCCTCGTTGCGGAATTCGATCACGCTGCCGGTCTGGATATCGATCAGGTGGTCGTGATGCGACTCGGGGGCTTCCTCGTAGCGCGAGCGGCCATCGCGAAAATCATGGCGCTCGAGAATGCCGGCATCCTCGAACAGCTTGACGGTGCGATAGACGGTGGCGATGGAGATGTGCGGATCGATGGCGGAAGCGCGGCGGTACAATTCCTCGGCGTCGGGATGGTCGGCCGCGTCCGACAGCACGCGCGCGATGACGCGGCGCTGCTCGGTCATGCGCAGGCCCTTCTCGGCGCAGAGCTTTTCGATCCGCGTCACGAATGTCCCCGGTGGCGCTGTCCCATGACGGTGACTTTAGCCAGCCGCCGGGCTTTTCCCAAGGGGCGAAAGCGGAAGATTGCTGCGCAAAACGAGGGCATCCTGCGGTTTACGGCCCGCCAGGGTGTAATAGCCCTTGCGCAAGCCCGCTTCGACAAAGCCTTGCCGCCGGTAAAGCGCGCACGCCGCCAGATTGCCTGCCGCCACTTCCAGAAAAAGGGCCGCCGCGCCCAGGCGGTGCGCATGACTCGCGGCGGCGGAAACGAGTTCGGTGGCCAGGCCTCGGCGGCGGACGGCCGGCGCGACGGCGAGGGTCAGGATCTCGGCTTCGCCGCCGGCGGCGCGCGCCAGGATGAAGCCGGACTCGTGCCATAAGGCAAACGCACCGGGCATCCTCAGCAGATCGGCGATGACCTGCTCGCTCCAGGCATCGTCGAAACTGGCCGCATGCAACGCCGCCAATCCGGCAAGACCGTCCGCCGAAGAAAGGAGCCTGACCTTCATGGCTGAGCCGGAAGCCTGGCATCGGGCGGGCGCAGATAGAGCGGCCCCGGCGGCGCGTCGGTGGTCGGCATCGCCAGGGCAAGCCGCGCGACCCAGATTGCATCCGGCTGGCGGACACTCGAAAGACTGGAATTCGCGATCCGGTCATGGGCAGCCGGAGCCGCCGTGCCGGCCAAGGCGACTGTACCCGCCAGCCGCGCCAGCGACGCGACTGCATCTTCAAAGGACAGGATGGCTGGCTCGCTTGATGCTGTACCGGCGATTTCCAGATAGACCTCGTTGCGCCTTGCGTCATGCAACGCAGCGGCAAGCCCAAGTCCCGTCTCGTCCATCGCCTGGTGCGCCATGGCCGACAGGGTGGTCACGCCGATGAGCGGTTTGCTCAACGCCACGCGCAATCCGCGCATGAAAGCCAGACCGACGCGCTGGCCGGTGAACGTGCCCGGGCCGGTGGTGACCGCCAGGCGATCGAGCGCGGCGAAGGAAAGCTCAGCGCGCATCATGGCGTCTTCGACCATGGGCGCCAGCGCTTCGGCATGACCGCGCTCCATCACTTCGAAGCGATGGGCGAGCGTTCGATGGCCGTCGAGAATGGCGACGGAGCAGGCGCCGAGGGCTGTGTCGACGGCGAGCAGTTTCACCGGCGTTCAGACAAACTTGCAGGCTTCGTCGAAGGAGAGGCGCGGGCTGCGTGCGAACAATCCCGCCGGATCGCCATAGCCGACACCGCAGATGAAGTTGGATTTGACGCGCGTCCCGGCGAAAAATTCTTCATCGACCTTCGCATTGTTGAAGCCCGACATCGGGCCACAATCGAGGCCCAGCGCCCGCGCCGCGACGATAAAATAGCCGCCCTGCAAGGTGCCGTTGCGAAACGCCGTGGTCTCCTCGACTTTCGGATCGGTGAACCAGGTCTTCGCGGATTGATCGTGCGGGAAGAGCCTGGGCAATGCTTGCGCGAAATCCAGATCGTAGCCGATGATCGCGGTGGCCGGCGCCTGACGGATCTTCGGCGCATTGCTGGGCGAGGCGAGTTTGGCCAGCCGTTCCTTCGCCTCCGGCGTCGTGAGGAACAAGAAGCGCGCCGGCGAGCAATTGGCGCTGGTCGGGCCCATGCGCATCAGATCGTAGATCGCCATAAGCAGCGCCTGGCTGACGGGTTTGTCGAGCCATTTGTTTTGTGTGCGCGCGGCGCGGAAGATCGTGTCCAGCGCTTCGTCATTGACGGCGTGATGATCCATGCAGGGCGCCCGGCCAGGAGATTCGAAACCGAAGCTTACACCGCTTCGACGGCGTTCACTTCGGGCACGTAATGGCGAAGCATGTTCTCGATGCCGTTCTTGAGCGTCAGCGTCGAGGACGGACAGCCCGCGCAGGAGCCCTGCAGATGCAGGAACACGATGCCGGCGCCGCCGTCGAAGCCCTTGAAAATGATGTCGCCGCCGTCTTGCGCCACGGCCGGGCGGACGCGGGTGTCGATCAATTCCTTGATTTGGGAGACGATCTCCGGATCGCCTTCCTCGCCATAGGAGGTTTCATCCGCTTCTTCCGCGCTCCCGGACATCAGCGGCAGGCCACGCGTGAAGTGTTCCATGATCGCGCCCAGGATCGCCGGTTTGAGGTGCTTCCAGTCGCCGTCGCGCTTGGTGACCGAGATGAAATCGGAGCCGAAAAACACGCGGGAGACGTCGGGTATCGCGAACAGCGCGGCCGCCAGCGGCGAGCGCGCGCCCGACTCCTTGGCCGGGAAGTCGGCGACCTGGCCGTCGCCCATGACGTCGCGGCCAGGGATGAACTTCAGCGTAGCCGGGTTGGGCGTCGATTCAGTCTGGATAAACATGGGTTCCGTCCGTCCGCCCAAAGGGGCTGTTCCAGGGTTTTACATGGACCTTGGGCCTTCGGCGATCAAGGGTCGGCAATAGGCCTAGAAATCCGAGGTTATTCCCTTCTTTTCCCAGTCGCCGTAGCGCGTCGGTTCGGGGCCCTTGGGGCCACCCAATTCGGGCGGCATGGCCTTGACCGCGGCGCTTTTGCGGCGCTCTTCCGCCTCGGCCTTGGCACGTTCCCCGGCGCTGCGAATACGGGCGGCGATTTCGGCCTTGCTGGGTTTTTTCGCACCTGTCGGCATGTCCGGTCCGCTTGACGCTGGGCGCTGCCAGCTTACATCAACCGGCGATGAACATCACAGGCATGGATTGGAAATCGGCGGGCAGGGCGTGAGCGAGGGCATCCCGGCCCGCGCCGCGGCACAAGCGGTCTTGTCGGAGGTCTTGCGCAAGCGCCGGCCGCTCGACAGCGCGCTGGAATCCATTCGAAACCTGCCGCCCCGCGATGCCGGTTTCGCGCGCGCCATCGCGAGCGAGACATTCCGCCGCTTCGGCCAGATCGAAGCGCTGATCCGGCACTTCGTTCCGAAGGCGCCCTCGCCGCACAAATCCGGACCGACCTTGGAGATCCTGTTCGCCGGCGCTTGCGAACTGCTGTTCCTCGATGTTCCCGCGCATGCCGCCGTCGACGCCGCCAACCGGCTGGCACAGGCGGACAACAAAGCGGTGCACTTCAAATCGCTGATCAACGCCGTATTGCGGCGCGTGTCGCGCGAAGGCAAGGACTTGATCGCGGCCCAGGATGCCGCGCGGCTGAACACGCCGGACTGGCTTTGGACTCGCTGGCGCGAGTCGTTCGGCGAAGATACGGCGCGCAAGATTGCCGGCGTGCACGCGATACAGCCGCCGATCGATATCGTGCTGAAAAATGCTGCGGGTCTTGAAGGGCCGCAGGGCGAGCGGTTGTTCGGCAATGTCGTGCGGCTGGCAGACGCGTCACGCGTCGATGCGCTTGCCGGCTTTGAGCAGGGCGACTGGTGGGTTCAGGACGCCGCCGCGACTCTTCCGGCGCGCTTGCTCGGCGATGTGCGGGACAAGACCGTGCTCGACCTCTGCGCGGCGCCGGGCGGCAAGACGATGCAGTTGGCGGCGATGGGCGCGCAGGTCGTCGCCATCGAACGCGAGGCCGAGCGGCTGGCCCGCATACGGGAAAACCTGGCACGCACGAAGCTGGACGCGACACTTGTCCATGCCGACGTGCTCGACTTCCGTCCCGATGCACTGGCGCCATTTGTCCTGCTCGATGCGCCCTGTACGGCGACCGGCACGATCCGGCGCCATCCGGAGCTGCCCTGGATCAAGAGCGCCTCGGACGTGACGCCGTGCGAGCAGGCGGCGAGCGAATTGCTGGACGCCGCGGCGAACATGGTCGCGCCGGGCGGAACGCTCGTATTTGCCGTCTGCTCGCTCGAGCCGGAAGAGGGCCGCGAACAGGCGAACGCCTTTCTAGGCCGCGATGCGCGATTCTCGCGTGACGCGGTGAAATCCAGCGAAGTGTTCGACAGGACCGAACTGATCAGCGCCGAAGGCGATCTGCGGACGCTTCCCTGTCACCTCGGCGGCATGGACGGCTTCTATGCGGCGCGGTTCAGACGCGTCTCATAGCCGACCGAGCGCGTAGGCGACCGCCAGATAGATTTTTCCGGTATCGGCGCTGAGCATGGTCGAGGTCAGCAATCCGCCCCCATCGCCTTCCTTGGCACGCGCCAGCAGCGCTTCGAATTCGGCGAGATAGGCGTTGGCGGCATCGCGGAAACGCGGCTCTTCGCGATAGAGCGTGGCGATGCGGTTGACAGTGTCATCGTCGATGGTCTCGCCCAGGCGGCGCGCGAAGACCGAGCGGTCGCCCGAGAGATAGCGCCGCCAATCGACTTCGCCGGGCGCGGATTGCGCCGTGATGCCGTCCAGATCGATCGCCAGATCCGCCAGTGCCGCTTCGAGCGCGCCGAGTGCGGCGGCGCTGCTCGGCTTCAGGTCCTTGGCTTCGCCGGTCTCGACGGCGGCCAGCAGCGTGCGCATCTCCCAGGCCTTGGGATCGCCGCTCGGTTCCGAAGGCTTTCTGCGCTGGCGTTGGGTCAGGCGCTTGGCCATGCCGAGCAGGCCTTCGCTTTCGGGCTGTTCGGGTATGACGGGCGCGATGGCGGTGCGCGCAACGCGCGGCGCCGAGCGGGCGTGAATCGTGGAGAGCGTGCGGGCGGACAGATCGAGGATTTCCTCGGTCTCGCTGCGCACCATCTCGCGCACCCGGCGCGCTTCCTGCTGGGCGATGCCGGGCAAAGTCAGCAGATGATGCGTCACGTCTTCGACGGTCTTGGCCAGGGTCGTACGGATCTCGGCCGCTTCGGCAGACAACTCGCCCGAGGTGCGCAGCAGGCGCTCACATTCGGCCATCGCTTCGCCGACCAGGGCGCGGGCGTTGACCTTGGCCTCGTTCGCCGTTTCGCCGATCAGGGTCTGGGCGCCGGCATTGGCCTCCTGCAGCGCACTGATCATGTTGGCGAGCGTGGTGTTCGCCGAGTCGCTGGCGTCTTTGAGCTTGTCCGCCTCGCGCATGAAATTGGCGGTGAGTTGTGAAGCGCGCGCCGATGCGTTCGCCATGATGAGTTCGAGGTGGCGTTCGGCGCCGCCGGTCACGGTTTCGAACTTTTGCGCTTCGCCGCCCAGGGCCTGGATCGCTTGTTCCATGGAAGAACGTTCCCTGGACAGCGCGTTTTCGAACGCGGCGCTCTCTTCCTTCAGGCGCAGCATCAATTCGTTCATTCCCGTGCGGTGACGCTCCTGGCGCCCGAGCACGAATTCGGCGCGCGCCATCGCGGCGTCGGCAACGGATTCGATTCGCTTGGCTTGGCGGTCGAGTTCGACAGCGGCAGCATGCGGCGCGTCGGCGGCCGCGCCGGCCGCGGCGCGGAAGCTGGCCGCCTGAGCATCCAGTGTCGTGCCGGCCGTCTTCAGCTGGGCCTCGGCCGTTTCGATGGAGGATTTGAGCTGGGCTGTGCGGCCCGCGACGGTTTCGGCGGCGCGCGCCGCCGCATCGCTGAGCGAGCCGGCGACCGCCTCGATGCGTTCGCGTTCGGCGGTGAGACGCGCGGCAACAGCCTCGCCGCGCACATCGGCGCGGGCGCCCGCTTCGTCCAGGGCGGCGATCTGGTTTTCCAGGACGGTTTCCAGCGCGCGCAGCCGCGCGAAGGCGCCGTCGAGACCGGCATTCAGGGCGTCCAGCTCACGCCGCACGGCGCGGCCGAGACGGGCTGCGGTCCGCGAGGCGGTTTCGTCGGCGGAGAACAACCGGTCGGTCGCATCGGCGAGCATCTGCGAGGCGACGGCCATCTGCTGCGCCCGTGCCATCGCCCAGGCGGCGGAAATGAACAGCAGCGGTGGGATAAAGGTCGCCGCCACAAACAGAGCCAGTTCCTGCACATCGAGGCCAGCCAGGCCCTTCGGACCGAAATAGCCCCACAGATAAGCAGCAGCGGCGCCGGCCCAGAAAGCCGACAGCACGAACGAGAAGGTGAGCGCGGCGACGCCGAATTTCGGCTCCGGCCGCCGCGGAATACGCGCCTCGGCCTCACCCAGCGATTCCGCCGTTTGAAGCAGTACGGGCTGCGTTGTCGCCATGGGTCCCTCGGTGAAATTCACTGACGCAGCCGCACTTTAACCATCGAATGCCGCGTGGCGCGAGTGCCACAGCGCAAATGTGTTGTTTGGCGGAACCTTTATCAGGCTAGGATTTATTTCACAGATTGCATCCCCTGATGGGCGTCAGTCGTCTTGCAGCGACTTGAGCGGCAGGGATGTGCCCGAAGGCACCGAGACGTGCGCCACGTTGAGCGTCATCGATACCAGGTCGTAGTAGCCGTTCACCGCAATAAGATCGATCAAGCCTTTTTCGCCGAAGCGATCGAGCACGGCTTTGTACTTCAGGTCATCGACGTCACCGGTCGCGTGCAGCGCCGTGGAAAAGTCGTAGATCGCTGCTTCGTCGCCGGTCATCCCGGCCGGCCGCTCGCCTGCGGCGAGATCGGCGGCGACATTGGGCTCAAGCCCTGCCTTCAGCGCCAGCGGATAGTGCGCGTACCACTCGAATTGCGACGTCCAGTGGCGTGCCGTGATCAGAATCGCGAATTCGTTGAGGGCCGGCGGCAATGAAGAATGAAAGCGGATTTGCTCGCCCAGTCTTTGCAGCCGGTCCGCCAGTGCGGGATCGCGCAGCCAGGCGTTGAACGGTCCGTTCATGCTGCCGCGCGTGGCGACGATGGCGTCGGCAATCGCCTTCTGCTCCGGCGTCATCGCGTCGGGCGCCAGCGGTGCGAACCTGTCCTGCGCCTGTGCGACGCCGGGGATCGACATAAGCAACGCAAGGACGATTCGTTTCATCGGCGTTCCAAGTGTTAACGAGACGTTGATCTATTTGCCTCAAGCTGGCGTTGAAACCCAATTGTGAGGCCGCCATGCCGGGGGCGTCCAGCGCGGTTATCGATCTTGACCATCTCGCCCGCTACACGGGCGGCGACAGGGCCATCAACGCCGAAGTCATGCGCCTGTTCGACGCCCAAGCGACCGAACTCGTGGCGCGGCTGCAATCGATCCTCGACGCGCGCGATGCGAAGTCCTGGAAGGAAATCACGCACACGCTCAAGGGCGCGGCGCGAGGCATCGGCGCCTTTCCCATGGGCGAAGCGGCCGCTTGCTGCGAACCGATCGACCTCGAAAATCGGGCCTGCGCCACCACAGCGATTGCCGAACTGAAGATACGCTCAGAGGCGGTCCAGGCTTTCATCCGGGATTATTTGGCGGACTAGGCCCGTCCGCGGCGGCCCAGATGTTCCATAATCCATAATCAAAGCAAGCGATTAGAAGCGGCACGAACCCGCCCTTGGCTAGGTTTGTGCACTGCGTCACATTGCGGCCCACCGCTTGAAAGGGTTGTTGGCGGACCCATTTTTACATAAGAAGACCGCCAGTTTCCCAAGTCATACACTAAACAATTGTGGAATAATCATGAGCACGCCCATCGAGACCGATGTCGCTATCGTCGGAGCCGGTCCCATCGGACTTTTTGCGGTCTTCGAACTCGGCCTGCTCGACCTCAAAGCCCATCTCATCGACATTCTCGACCGGCCCGGCGGGCAGTGCACCGAGCTCTATCCGGAAAAGCCGATCTACGACATTCCCGGCCTTCCCGTCGTCACCGGCCAGGATCTGACCAACAAGCTGCTCGAGCAGATCAAGCCGTTCGGCGCCCAATATCACTTCAACGAAATGGCCGCCGGTCTCGAGAAACTGCCCGACGGGAAATGGAAACTGAAGACCGATGCGGGCACCGAGATCGTCGCCCCCGTCGTCGTCATCGCGGCCGGCGGCGGCAGCTTCGTGCCAAAACGCCCGCCGGTGCCGAACATCGAAGCCTTCGAGAACAAGGGCGACGGCGTTGGCGTGCACTATGCGGTGCGCAAGATGGAGACCTTCCGCGGCAAGAACATCCTGATCGCCGGCGGCGGCGACTCGGCGCTGGACTGGGCGATCAATCTCGCGCCCCTTGCCAAGAGCCTTACCCTTGTCCATCACCGCGACGGCTTCCGCGCCGCGCAGCACAGCGTCAACCAGATGCGCGAGCTGGAGAAGTCGGGCAAGGTGAAATTTCACGTCGCCAGCGTCAAGCAGTTGCATGGCGACGACGGCAGGCTTTCGAAAGTGACACTGGCCGGCGCCGACAAGAGCGAATGGCACCACGAGACCGATGCGTTCCTGCCCTTCTTCGGGCTGACCATCAAGCTTGGACCCATCGCCGAATTCGGCCTGAACCTGCACGAGAACCTGATCCCGGTGGATACGGCAAAGTTCGAGAGCACCACGCCGGGCATCTTCGCCATCGGCGACATCAATTCCTATCCCGGCAAGCTGAAGCTGATCCTGTCCGGCTTCCACGAGGCCGCGCTGATGGCGCAGGCCGCGTTCCACATCTGCAAGCCGAACGAGAAACTGCGCTTCCAGTACACGACGTCGTCGTCCAGCCTGCAGAAGAAACTGGGTGTGAACTGATGAAGATTGTCGCCACCGACCGCAAAGGCGCCGAGCATGTCGTTGAAGGCCGCGACGGCTGGAGCGTGATGGAAATCCTGCGCGACGCGGGACTGCCGGTCGCTGCGGAGTGCGGCGGCGCCTGCGCCTGCGCCACCTGCCACGTCTATGTGAATGACGGCTGGTACGAAAAATTGGCGCCGCCATCGGATGCGGAAGTCGACATGCTCGACATGGCGCTGGCGGTGGAGCCCAATTCGCGGCTGTCCTGCCAGATCGTCTGCGCTGACGAGCTGGACGGCATCAAGGTCACAATCGCGCCGGAATAAATTATCGGTAGACGATAATTTATTCCGGCCGCACAATAACACGATCAACGGGAGATCGTGTATGGCCGAAGCCGAAAAGAGCGCCTCCAACCTTGCCAGGCTGAGCCGGGCGATGGCTTGGCTTGCCACCATCGGGGTGGTGCTGACGCCGCTGGGGGATGCCGTGGTCTATCTGTGGCCCGGCACGCGCAGTGGCCTCAACCTCAACGCCGACCACATGGACGGGCTTTTGAGCGAGGCGGTGCCGTTGCCGTACCGGCTCGGCGCGCTCGTGTTTTCACTCGCCGCCGTGACGCTGACTGTGTGGGCGCTGTGGTCGCTGCGCGGGCTGTTCCTGCACTACGCGCGCGGCGCGGTGTTCACGCCGACGGCGCTGCGCCTGCTGAACAATGTCGCAGTGGCGCTGTTCGCCAGCGTGGTGGCGACCTTCGCGATGCATGCGCCGATCTCGCTGATCCTGAGCCTCGGCATCCACAAGCCGCAGATCTCGCTCGACTTCGGCAGCGGCGATCTCGCGACGCTGTTCACCGCGGGCGTGGTGCTGGTGATCGCGCGGGTGATGAATGAGGCCGGGCGCATCGCCGAAGAAAACGCGAAGTTCGTCTGATGGCGATCGTCGTGAACCTGGACGTGATGCTGGCCAGGCGGAAGCTCCGCTCCAAGGAGCTGGCCGAGACCATCGGCATCACAGAAGCGAACCTGTCGCTGCTGAAATCCGGCAAGGTGAAGGGCGTGCGCTTCGAGACGCTGGAGAAGATCTGCGCTGCGCTGGAGTGCCAGCCGGGCGATCTGCTGGAATACCGGGCGGGTGCGTGAGATGCGCGGCGGCTGCAGGCTTGTCAGCCTCGGCATCGTCACCGCGCTGCACGTTGCGATCGTCGCGGCGCTGCTGACGCTGTCGCACGAGAAGATCGCCGCGCCAGGCGCGGTGCCGAACGAAGAGCTGATCTGGTTCCTGCCGCTACCACCGGAGAAGACTGTCGTCACGCCGAGGCGGGAGCATGCGCCGCCGCTGCGAGCCGCGGTCACCGCGTCGCGAAATCCCCTGCCCGACTATCGCGGCATCACGATTCCGAACGCGCCGCCCGCGCCGTCGCCTTCGCTGGACGGACTGCATGGGTCGCTGTTCGGCTGTGCCGATCTCGACAAGCTGTCGCCGGAAGAGCGCGCGCGGTGCGGCAGCGCACTAGCTGTGCCGGACAACTCGGTCGACTTCCGCGATGGCGTGAACCGGTCGCGCAGCGCGGCGCTGTGGGAACAAAGGCGCGAACGCAAGAACGCTCCGCTGCTGCTGCCGTGCATGAATCCGAACGGCTTCAGTCCGCTCGGGACTGCCCTTTGCCTTGCCAAGAGCGCCGCGGAGGGCGGCTTCAAACCGGACGAGCAGCCGAGCTATGCCGACCCGCGGACGGTCATGCACCTGCCGAACAACGGCGACCCACCAGACAAGCCGACAGGATTCTGAACCCGGGGCTTGTGGCGATTATACATTCGTTATAACGTATCGTTCTAACGTCCGTTAGTACGAGGTTCGCTATGCATTTCAAGCTGAAGCTCATCCAGATTGGCAATTCGGTCGGCGTCACCCTGCCGAAGGAAATGCTGGCGGCTATGAATGTCGACAAAGGTGGCGTCATCACAGCGACGACCGCGCCCGATGGCTTTCGGCTGACGCCCTTCGATCCCGAGGTTCAGGAGCAGATCGAGGCGGGCAACGAGATCATGCGCGAGTATCGAGACACCCTGCGGGCGCTGGCGAAATGAGCGAACCCAAATGGGTTCGACGAGACGTTCTTGAGCTCTTCCACAGCCAAAGTCTTGCCGAGCATGGCGGCGCAGAGGGCTTGCGCGACGAAGGACTCTTCGAGAGCGCGCTGGCCCGACCGCGAAACCTTCACGCCTACGAGGGCACGACCGATTTGGTGCGCCTCGCGGCGAGCTATGCCGTCGGCCTCGCCAAGAATCATGCCTTCATCGATGGCAACAAACGCATCGCGTTCATCGCAGCCGGTGTGTTCTTGCGCCTGAACGGCATGAAGCTCGTCGCCAAGCAAGCAGAGGCGACACTGGTCATGCTGTCGGTGGCATCGAGCGCGATGGACGAGATCGGGCTTGCGGAATGGTTTCGTAGAAATATCCAACCCCGGCAATAAGTGGAGGACGTACATGGGTTTCTACAGCAGACATATCCTGCCCCGGCTGCTCGACACGGCGATGTCGGCGAAGCCGATTTCGTACCAGCGGCGCAAGGTCGTGCCGCGGGCCGAAGGGCGCGTGCTGGAGATCGGCTTCGGCGCCGGGCACAATCTTCCGTTCTACGATCCGAGCAAGGTAACGCATATCTGGGCGCTGGAGCCTGCGGCCGAAATGCGGGCGCGCGCCGGCGAACGCGCGGCCGCGTCCGCCATCGCGTTGGAGTTCATCGGCCTGCCGTCGGAAAAGATCCCGCTCGACGCGGATTGCGCGGACACGGTCCTGATCACCTACACGCTGTGCTCGATCCCCGACGTGATAGCGGCGCTGGCGGAGATGCGGCGCGTGATGAAACCCAGCGGCCGCATGATCTTCTGCGAGCACGGCGAGGCACCGGACGACAGCGTGAAGCGCTGGCAGCGGCGTATCACGCCCGTCTGGAAGGCGATCGGCGGCGGCTGCCATGTCGGACGGCCGATCCCCAAACTGATCCAGGACGCCGGCTTCAAGGTCGAAGACATGGCGACGATGTATCTGCCCGGCACGCCGCGCTTTGCCGGCTTCAATTATTGGGGCAGCGCGTCCAAGGACTAGGTTCGGTATTTTCGCGCCATGCACGCGAACGTGAAGCGCCCCGCGCTACGATCTCTTGTTCGCGACCGAGCCGCCGCCTAGCTTTCGCCGCGAAAGCCGAGGGGCCTTTGCCATGTTGAACCGCAGATCCGTCTTGAAGTCCGGCGCCGCGAGCGCCGCCGTCCTCGCCCTGGCGCGGCCGAGCCTGGCCGCCGATCCGGATGCGGCAACGAAATTGAACACGCTGTTCGACACCTTCATCAGCGAGAGATTGGACCTGTCGCCGTTCTTCGCGACGGGCCTTGGCGTCGACACCGGCGCGCGGGCGCATCAGAGAGCGGAAATGGACGAAGCGTCCTGGGCCTCCGTTGTGCGCGGCGAGAAACTGGTGGAAAGCGAGCTGGCCCGCCTCACGGCTTTCGACCGCTCTTCGGTCCGCGACGAAGACCAGATCAGCTATGACGTCGTGCTGTTCGGCCTGAAGAACAACGACGCGGCGAACAAGCGCTATGCCTATGGCGGCGGCGGCGCGGGCTCGCCCTACATCATCAGCCAGTTGGGTGGCCTTTACAGCGGCGTACCCTCCTTCCTCGACAATCAGCATCCCATCGAGACCAAGGAAGACGCCGATGCCTATCTGTCGCGTCTGGAATTGTTCGGCACGCGGCTGGACGAAGAGGCCGATGTCGTGCGCCACGACGTGGCGCTGGGCGTGATCCCGCCGGACTTCTCGCTGGTCAAGACGTTGACGCAGATGAACGCGCTGCGCGGCCAGCCGGCACAGACGGCGTCGATGACGATGTCGGTCGTGCGACGCACCAAGGAGAAAAACATAGAAGGCGACTGGGCCACGCCGGCCGCCAAGATACTGAACGAGAAAGTCTACCCCGCGCTCGACCGCCAGATCGCGCTGATCCAAAGCCTTCAGCCGAAGGCGACGCACGATGCCGGCGTCTGGAAACTGCCGGACGGTGAAGCCTATTACCACGACAGCGTGCTCAACTACACGACGTCGACGATGAGCCCGGCCGATATCCACCAGAAGGGCCTCGACATCATCAAGGATCACTCGGCCCAGATCGACGCCATCATGCGAAAGCAGGGCATGACCAGCGGCACGGTCGGCGAGCGGCTGCGCGCGATGTACGCCGATCCAAAGATGCTCTACCCCAACACCGACGCGGGCAAGGATCAGCTGATCGCCGATCTGAACGTCAAGGTCGCCGCGATCCGCGCCAGGCTTCCGGAATATTTCGGCGTGCTGCCCAAGGCCGAGGTAAAGATCCAGCGGGTGCCGAAGGAAATCGAGGCGGGCCAGGCCGGCGGCTATTACAATTCGCCGTCGCTCGACGGCAAGCGGCCCGGCATCTACTGGATCAACCTGCGCGATACGGCCGAGCAGCCGCGCTGGCTGCTGCCGACGCTGACCTATCACGAGTCCATTCCGGGCCATCACTTGCAGCTTTCCATCCAGCGCGAAGCCAAGATGCCGCTGATCCGCAAAGTGTCGTACTTCTCGTCCTACATCGAAGGCTGGGCGCTCTATGCCGAACAGCTGGCCGACGAGATCGGGATGTATCAGGGCGATCCCCTGGGCCGCATCGGTTTCCTGCACGACGCGATGTTCCGCGCCGTCCGCCTGGTGGTCGATACCGGTATGCATGCGATGAAATGGAGCCGCGAGGCGGCGGTGAAATTCTACGTCGACACGCTGGGCGACCAGGAGAGCGGCGCCATCACCGAGATCGAGCGCTATGCGGTGACGCCGGGACAGGCCTGCGGCTACATGCTGGGCAAGCTGACCTTCCTGGCGGCGCGGCAGAAGGCGCGCGACGCGCTGGGCGCCAAGTTCGACATCAGGAGCTTCCACGACGCAATGCTGATCGGCGGCGCGGTGCCGCTCGCCATGCTCGACGCCATGGCGGACCGCTACATCGCCAGCCGCAAGGGATAGTGCTCTACAAGGGCTGGTAGGGCGCTCGCGCCAAATCGCAGCCGCTTGATCATTGTTTTCAGGATTCGCACTTTTTTTAGCGCGGGAAGGTGACCGCTTCGATCTTGTTGCCGTCGGGATCGAAGACGAAGGCGCCGTAATAGGTCGTCATCGCCGCCTGGCGCGGGCCCGGTGCGCCGGCATCGGCGCCGCCCTGCGCCAGAGCCGCGGCATGGAAGGCGCGCACGGAATTCTCGTCGCGCGTTCGCAGGCAGATGTGCACTCCGGTCGATGGCGGCACGGAAGGCAAGCCGGGACGTAGATTGATCCAGAATTCCGGATAGCTCTTGCCGAAACCGACCGTCGCCTCGCGCGTCACCAGTTTGTCCAAGCCCAGCGGTGCCAACACAGCTTCGTAGAACTTCGCGCTGCGCGCCAGATCGGCGACAGCGACGGAGACGTGGTCGATCACCTTACCCGCTCAACATTATTGGTCTTCGCCGTCACCGGCTCATCAGCGCGTATTCGCCGCCCTTTTCGATGCCGCGCTTGTAGGCGGGGCGGGCCTGCATGGCGGCGCGGTATTGAACGAGTCCGGGATAGGGCGCCAGGCGCGCGCCGGCGGCTTCGAGCACGAACAGAATCTGAACGTCGGCGCCGGTGACGTCGTTGCCGACGAAGAAGTTGCGCCCTTGGATGCCGGCTTCCATGTAGGCGAGATTGTTGGCGATCTCGCTGTCGATGCGCGGCTTGAGCGCCGCGGCCGCGTCGCCCAGCATGCCGGTGTAGAGCGCCATCAAAAGCGGTAGCATGGCCGAGCCTTCGGCGTAATGCATCCACTCGACATACTTCCAGTGGTCGTCGCTGCCCGCCTTCGGCTTCATCCTGCCCTTGCCGTAGACGTCGATCAGATATTCCACGATGGCGCCGGATTCGGCGATGGTCTTGCCGTTGTCGGTGATGACCGGCGATTTGCCGAGCGGATGAACGGCTTTCAGCTCCGGCGGCGCGAACGGCACCGGCGTGCCGCGCTGGTATTTGACGATCTCGTAAGGTGTGCCCAATTCCTCCAGCAGCCAGAGAATGCGCTGCGAGCGCGAATTGTTGAGATGGTGGACCTGGATCGTCATGGCGTGGCTCCCGATTTTTTTCCGCTCGCATCGGAACAGGATCACGTGACGGGCGCAATAGATGGATTCGTCGCTTCCTCGCAATAGTCCTAGCATGTGCCCAATAATTTAGAGTTCAATCCCATGGAGGTCTTTCGAAATAAGGGCTTGGACTAGAGGATCGGACCATTTCATATTTTGTTTGTCGAAGATCAGTTTTGCGTGAGCATCGACGGGAGCGGGGAGGTTTGCTGCACTAACATGGAGCCACAACTCCAGGGTCGTCGGATATTCTGGGCTCGCGAAAACCAAAGCGCTATCGCGATACTCGCGCATCGCGCGAAAGCTCTCGGATTGCTTGGCACTGTGTAACGATGGAATTTCCTCGGGTTCTTCAAACCAGTAGAACTCGATGGGATCACGAGGCGTCAGATGGTCTCGCAGCGATGGAATATTGTAAATGCCTACATCCCTAATCATGTCGAGCTGAGACCTTGGCCGCTCCGGTGGTTCTGGCAATTCGAATGAACCGACAAGGCCGCTAACGACATCGCGATTGGAAAGAAGTGATCCAGCACCCGTCAGCGTGAACTCAATTCTCAAACCGTTGGCTTCCACCCCACTCTCGTTGCGAACAAAGTACCCAATCGCCGCGACCAGCCCCAGGTTCGCGACGGTTAAATGGAGGTTTCGGTAGTAGTCCCGCACTCCAGACTCAAACTTGCCATACTCGCGATTGTACTCGTCAATTTCATAGTCGGAATATCCGCCGATTGAAATCATCAAGGAATTATTGCGCCCTTCGCGGCGAAGCCGCTCTCTCTTATGCTTCGACAAATATTTCTTGGACAATTCTTCAGCCAAACCCGGGTCGATTTGAGGAAGCACTGGCAAGATGACTCTGACGGTCCCTGTTTCCTCCTCGAAGTGGTCGAAGCCGGCGACAATTCTTGGACGAGTGCTAAGCGCTCGATCCAGGTCTCGTGTGAGTTGCGAAACCTTTCTCTGATCGTCCGTTTGTTCTTCGGGTAGAAGCCATTCATCAGGCGGCTTTATCGCATCAACACCCGCAACCCGAGCGCGGATGCGAGGACCGGAATCATGCGAGAGAACAGCGGCACCTTTTCCAAAGGATTTCGCTTCGGCAACGAGTTGATCGTCCGCGCGTGATTGGTCAAGCGATGGAAAGGCGTTCCAGTTTATTGGGGGAGCGGTCGAAATTACGATTCGCACCTTGATCGGGGTATCTCTGATCGTCAGCGCCAACCCATCGTTCTCAGAAGCAGAATCAATTAACTGTAAAGCTTGCCGAGATCGTTTACGCCGCCGCTCATTTGTACTTGTTTTGAACTGATCGAGTTCATCAATGATGGCAGGCGCCACCAGCAAGTCGATCTCGCTGGTATCTGGAAAGAGTTCTTTCCATGGAAGGTCCTTCAAGTCTCGTAATTGAAGGAATCCATTCGTATCGATGTAGAGGTATTTGACGATTCCAATCATAACCCAATTCGCCCGACTTCTCCGCCACCCGGCAATCTCGTTGCAGTGTGTGAAGGTTAGCTCAGAGCAGAGGTCGCTCCCAGCGTCGCCGCTTCAACTTAACGGCTTTCTCCACATCGGCCACAGCGTCGGGCCGTTCGGGAGCTTGATCTCGCCGGTCACTTCGAAGCCGAAGCTCTGGTAGATCGGGACGTTCGATGGCTTGCTGGATTCCAGATAGCAGGGCATGCCTTGTGTATCGGCGACAGCCAGCTGCTGGCGCAGGATCAGGCTGGCGTAACCGTTGCCTTGATGGACAGGATCTGTGCCGATGACCTGCAGGTACCAGTGCGGCTCCTGGGGATGGCGCTTTTCGATGATGTCCATCGTGCTCATGACCGTCAGCACGCCGCTGCCGAAGACCCCCAAGAATTCCGGTCCGTTGAGGATGTAGTCCTTGAAATGCACATGCCAGGCGTTCGGCGGGCGCCAGAGCGTGGCGGCTTCATAGCCGCTCGTTACAAAGCAGCCGCCATGCGGCAGGCCAAGCTTGAGCAGCAGCTTGAACAGACGCGGCATGACTTTCGGCCGCGCCGCCTCATTGCGCAGCAGATGCAGCATCAAGGGATCGTCGAAGAAGGCGCGCGCCAACATGCTGGCCAGCGCCTCAGCGTCGGCAGCTGTCGCGGCGCGGACCCTTGCGCCGCTGTCCCGCGCGCTCATATCAGCGATTGAGCTCGCGCATCGCCAGATCGAGGCCGCCCAGCGTCAGCGGGAACATGCGGCCGTTGAGGAGTTGGCTCATCAGGGCGATGGACGGGGTGTATTCCCAGTGCTTCTCGGCCACCGGGTTCAGCCACACGGCGTGCTCGAACATCGTCGTGACGCGGTCGAGCCAGATGGCGCCCGGCTCCTCGTTCCAATGCTCGACGCTGCCGCCGGGGTAGGTGACCTCATAGGGGCTCATGGTCGCGTCGCCGACGAAGATGATCTTGTAGTCGCGCGGATATTTGTTGATCACGTCCCAGGTGTTGAGCTTTTCGTTGTGGCGGCGGCGATTGTCCTTCCACACGCTCTCATACAGGCAATTGTGGAAGTAGTAGAAATCCATGTGCTTGAATTCGGTCTTGGCGGCGCTGAAAAGCTCCTCGCACAGCTTGATGTGCGCATCCATCGAGCCACCGATGTCGAAGAACAGCAGCACCTTCACCGTATTGTGGCGCTCGGGAATCAATTTCAGATCGAGATAGCCCTTGTTGGCCGTGTCCTTGATCGTGCCGGGCAGGTCGAGCTCGACCTCGGCGCCCTGACGGGCCCATTTGCGCAGGCGGCGCAGCGCCACTTTGATGTTGCGGGTGCCGAGCTCGACCGAATCGTCGAGGTTCTTGTACTCGCGCTTGTCCCAGACCTTGACCGCCTTGCCGTGGCGCGACTTGTCCTGGCCGATGCGCACGCCTTCGGGATTGTAGCCGCCGTTGCCATACGGAGACGTGCCGCCGGTGCCGATCGCCTTGTTGCCCTTCTCGTGGCGCTTTTTCTGTTCTTCCATGCGCTCCTTGAGCTGCTGCATCAGCTTGTCCCAGCCGCCCGCCTTCTCGATCATCTTCTTCTCCTCTTCGGAGAGGAATTTCTCGGTCAGGGCTTTCAGCCACTCTTCCGGGATCTGCGCCAGCAGCGAGGCGTCCAGTCCTTCGAGGCCCTTGAAGACATGGCCGAAGACCTGGTCGAACTTGTCGAGGTTGCGCTCGTCCTTGACCAGCGCCGTGCGCGACAGGAAGTAGAAGTCCTCGACCTTCATATCGATGACGTCCTTGTCCATCGCGTCCATCAGCGCGAGATATTCCTTCAGCGTGACGGGAATCTTGGCGGAGCGGAGTTCGTCGAAGAACTGGAAGAACATGGGTCAACCTTCCGAAGGCAGGCGAATAGCGGTAGCCCAAGTCTAAGGCGAAATCCCGCTTTTGAGAAATCCCCTAATTCGGCCGGTATCCCCGCACGGCAGGGCCGATATTCCGGCGCCGAAGACCAAGATCAGGACTGGAACGGCCGCCGATTGCGCAAATCCTGCTCGAATTTGTCGTAGACCTGCGACAGAACTTGCTTGGCGGTCTCAAGGCTGATTTCGTCCCTTGTGAAATCGCCCAGCATCCGTGTGAAGACATCAGAGTGTGGCCCTATTTTTTCGTCCTTTACCCACGTAATGGCCATGCATTTCCTGAGGGTCATCGCAGCCGCGAGTTCGAACGGCATCCACATGGACGGGATCCATGCGCCTTTTTCTTCTTCGGCTTTCGGATTGCCGAACAAACCCTGACCGACAGACCCGCTCACAAAGTATTCCTTGCTCCATATCGCGAGAAAGAATCGCGACCGCTCGATGAAATCGATGATGTTCTCGGTAATGAGATCACCCTTGCGGTCGGGCGCGAATCCGGAATTCACTTTATAATTCTGCTCCTCGAAAAAATCCTTGGCGCGGAGAAAGATGTCCTTACCGCTTGCCGTGTAGGAGATGAATACCGAGCGCGATGACGGCAACTGAAGGAATTTCTGCTTGATGACCGAGAGGTAGTCGAGGCGGTATTTCCTCTGCTCTCGTTCCTCGCCGTCGTCGTCGGGGTTGGCGCTTTCCAGAATGGACTTTCTGAGCGCGTCGACGATGTTTTCGAACTCGACCGGACTGATCTTCGAAAGGTCCTTGTAAGAGCGAATGTCACCCATCGATCATTTCCGCTTCTTCGGTTATGTCGACCCCACACTCCTCGAGGAGCTTGTCGCGGCTGATCGTGTCCTCGATGCTCTTCAATAGCGCTCTGGTCGATTCGCCACGAATGACCGGCTCCACGGTCAACTCGTACCGAGCAGCAAAGCGGCGCGCGAATTCGCTCAGTCCCTCAAGCCGTCCGAATATGGCAGGCTTGTCCGTCGAGGATTTCGAAAGCCCGGGCCGTAACTGCGATCGAATGATATTGCCGCCATGCTCCGCCACGATCGCGTTCACGCGCGCCAACGCCTTGGTCGACGGTTGGGCCAGCGACACCTGGATATGACCGGGTGAATTGTCATTGGCGGGAAAGAACAGAATCCTGATGCAGCGGTAGTGCGTGTCGACCGCGGGCGTATACCAGACCTTTGTATTTCCCGACCTGCCCAATCGCTTGAGCTTTTCATAAAACGCGTCGTCTAGGACAAGGTTGTGGTCGTCATCGAGTACGGAACCGTCCGGCAGCGTCGAAAACTGATGCCTATCCGACCATCCATGCATGTGCCGATACAGATTGAGCCGGTTCAGAGCGAACCGGGCGCCGTGAGCCCGATCGAAAACCAGTTGATCGAGAAATCGCAGCAATATCACCGTCTCCAAGCCCGGCACGGTCGGCAACTGCTGGGCAAAGCGCGCGAGCTTGGAACCGTCGCCATCGTTGTCGTAGTGGATGAGAGACAGGATGAACGACATCGAATTGTATTTTGCGAAGGAATGCATCGAGCCTTCGTTGAAGAGGACGTCGATCTTCGATTCCGCGAGGATGTCGTAGAGTTTGGCGAGGTTCCCCCGCCGGTCCTTTGTCGTGACCTCCAAGCGCCACACATCTTCCCAATGCTGTGGCGCGATAGGCGTGAGCACGACTTCCGTCGTCGTGTTGGAGAGAATGATCTCGGGCTCATGAGAGACCGCCCAGAATCGTGCCCCGCCACGGTTCAGGAAAAGCGGCGCCAGCAGCCATGGCGGGAGATGGATTTTGCGGTCCTTCAGCGTCAGCGGGAAATACTTGCCAGAGATGATCAAGGCGCGCCCCGTTTTTTGAAAACCCTAATGCGGCGCCGGCGGTGTGACAGCCGGCACCTCCGCAGGGATTACCGGCCCGGTCGGTGGCGCGATCTTGGCGATGTGGACCAGGGCCTCGGTGAAGACGGCGTTGAGGAAGTCGCGCTGCTTGTCGTCGTCGCGCGGGGTGGCGAACTCGATCGTAGCTTCGACGGCCCAGGCGCCGACCGTGCCCGAGGCGAACTGGATGCGGTAGTGCAGGGTCTCGAGCGCCGCGGTCTCATAGGTGCGCGAATAGACCGAGATCGGGGTCGTGCCGCCGCCGATGTTCATCGTGCGCTCGCCGATCAGCCTGCCGCCGATGCCTTCCTGCTCGGCGAATTCCGGCGCCAGCGCGGTTTTGGGATCGTAGGCCGCTTTCAGCGGCGTCAGCGTGATCGTGCCGTAGACGCCGTCGATCGCCGAATAGGCACAGAAATCCGCCCCGATCGAGGGATCGCGCTCGCCATAGGCGTCGCGCTCGAAATGGCCGATGAACAGCGGGCAGACGAAGCCGGACGCCGAGTGGAGCTTGGACTGGTCGCCGGTATCCTTGAAGGCGTCGATGTCCGTCGTCTGCGCCGCGGCGGGAACAGCCAGCAGCAGGACGCTAGAAAGGACGATAAATCGTGACTTGGTGCGTTTTGAGATCAATGTCCGCATAGACTCCGAACCGGTCCTTCACGAAGAACGTCACCATAGCATCAATCGGCGGCGGACCGTCGAAAAATCCGACCACCTGGAGCTTGTCGCCCTGCACCAGGATCACGTCATAGATCGTCACGCCCGGCCGATCCTTCAAGAGCGCGGGCGCGGCGGTGTCTTGAAAGGCGCGCACTTCGAAGCCGCCCGTGCCGGCGGTGACGCGCGCCGAGGCGGGATCGGCCGGGTCGTGCCAGACCGAGATGGTCCGGCCGCCGTTCGGCACGGCCGCATCGAGACACCAGGCGATCGGCGGTGCCGGCTTGCCATGCGGGGCGACGGCAGCCTCGGCCGCGACCGTGGACGACAGCACGACCGGGATCAGATCATCGCCGCCGGGCAGCGGCTTGCCGGTGCGCGGCGCGGACGTGGCACAGGCCGCAGGCTGCGGCGTGGCGAGCGCAGGTGGATTGGTGCTGTCGGCAAGCGCCGGTCCGGCCAGGGCAAGCCCAATTGCCGCCGCGAGGACACCTCTACGCATCGTACCCCCCATGTCGAAGCCGATGCGCGGATCGGCCTTCAGTTGCGGCTTTCCCTCCGCGCCAGGAATGCCAGCCGTTCGAACAGATGCACATCCTGCTCGTTCTTGAGCAGCGCGCCGTGCAGCGGCGGGATGAGCTTGGTCGGATCGCGTTCCTTGAGCGCTTCGGGCGGTATGTCTTCGTTGAGGAGAAGCTTCAGCCAGTCGAGCAGTTCGGAGGTCGACGGCTTCTTCTTCAGGCCCGGCACGTCGCGGATTTGGTAGAAGACGTTGAGCGCCTCGCTGACCAGCTTCTGCTTGATGCCAGGATAGTGCACGTCGATGATCTTCTGCATCGTGTCGCGCTCGGGGAACTTGATGTAGTGGAAGAAGCAGCGGCGCAGGAAGGCGTCCGGCAATTCCTTCTCATTGTTCGAGGTGATCAGGATGATCGGGCGGATCGCCGCCTTGATGGTCTCGCCGGTCTCGTAGACGAAGAATTCCATGCGGTCGAGTTCGAGCAAGAGGTCGTTGGGAAATTCGATGTCGGCCTTGTCGATCTCGTCGATCAACAGCACCGGGCGCTGCTTCATCTCGAAGGCTTCCCACAGCTTGCCCTTGCGGATGTAATTCTTGACGTCCTTGACGCGCTCCTCGCCGAGCTGGCTGTCGCGCAGGCGCGTCACCGCGTCGTATTCGTAGAGGCCCTGGATCGCCTTGGTGGTGGACTTCACATGCCAGGTGATCAGCGGCGCCTTCATGGCGTCGGCGATCTGGAAAGCGAGTTCGGTCTTGCCGGTGCCCGGCTCACCCTTGACCAGCAACGGCCGCTCCAGCGCCACGGCCGCGTTGACCGCGATCCGCAAATCGTCGGTGGCAACATATTTGTCCGTTCCTTGAAACCGCGGCGCAGCCATCTGTCGTCTCTCTTTTAGGGAAATAGCGTGGCCGAAAGGGTAGGTGGCGGCGGCACGGGGCGCAAGGGCGCGCCAAGCCGCGCTTTTTCGGCTAATATTGCGCACCAAGCGCGGCCCGCCGGTCGGGAATGCCGCAGCGGAATTGGGGGAAACGATGCACTGGATGTTGATCGCCGCCGCGTTCGGCGCGGGCACGGTGGGCATGTTCACCGACTGGCTGTTCATGGGCGTGCTGTTCCACGACGCCTACAACGTCTTCCCGGAAGTCTGGCGGCCGGGCATCCGCGACGGCAAGGAGCGCAGCGCCATCATCTGGGCGAGCGTGATCGGCTATGTGATGAGCGGCGGCGTGGTGGCGCTGTGCGCCATCGCCGGCGCGCACGGCATCGTCGCGGGATTGGAGATCGCGGCTCTGACCTGGCTGGCCGGGCCGTTCGTCGTCATCCTGGTCAACGGGTTTTTCATCAAGATCGACGGCAAGATCACCTTCGCGCACTGCCTGGGCTGGCTGGCGCGCATGGCGCTCGCCGGAATCGCGGCGGGGCTTGTGTTGCCGGCGCAATAGAAAAAGAACGTCCGAACTCGCCGAGGGTGCGATGCGCAAACGCCTGCCGGTCGCCGTCTTGCTGAGTGCCGTGTTGGAGCGCTGCAGCCGCCGCCGACCGGCGCGGTGCGCGCCGAACCGCTGAACGGCTACAAGACCTACGACTATATGTGGGGCCTGCTGGCGGCCCATTGAACCGTCATTCGCAACGCTGCGTTGCACGGGCTGTTGCGCGGCAAGGCAAAACCCGGCCTAATCCGCCGCAATGGCTGTCGCGCATGTTTACACCGTGGCGTTCCAAGGTATCGAGGCACGCGAGGTGGACGTCCAGGTCCATATCGGCGAAGGCGGCACCGGCATTTTCAATATCGTGGGTCTTGGCGACAAGGCGGTGGCCGAAAGCAAGGAACGGGTGCGCGCCGCGCTGTCCGCCATCGGGCTCGCCCTGCCCTATCAACGCATCACCGTGAACCTGGCGCCGGCCGATCTGCCCAAGGAAGGCAGCCATTACGATCTGCCGATCGCGCTTGGCCTGCTGGCGGCGATGGGCGTGCTGCCGGCGAGCGAGATCGCGAACTATGTCGCGCTGGGCGAATTGTCGCTCGACGCGCAGGTTACCGCCGTGGCCGGCGTGCTGCCGGCCGCGCTGGCGGCGAGCGAACAGCAACGCGGACTCATCTGCCCCGCGGCTTGCGGGCCGGAGGCGGCATGGGCCGGCGCCCTTGAGATCATCGCCACGCCGTCTTTGATCGCACTGGTCAATCACATGAAGGGGGTTCAGGTGTTGAATCGCCCTTTAGCTCGCTTAGCGGACGACGATGCGGCACACGCGCCGGACCTACGAGACGTCAAAGGCCAGGAAACCGCAAAACGCGCCATTGAGATCGTCGCGGCCGGCGGACATAACCTTCTGATGATCGGGCCGCCTGGCGCGGGCAAGTCCATGCTGGCACAGCGCCTGCCCGGATTGCTGCCGCCGCTGGACGCGCGCGAGGCGCTCGAGCTTTCGATGGTTCAATCGCTGGCCGGCGAGTTGCCGGGCGGCGCGATCTCGCGGCGGCGGCCGTTCCGCAATCCGCATCACTCTGCCTCGATGGCGGCGCTGACCGGCGGCGGGCTGCGTGTGAAGCCAGGCGAAGTGTCGTTGGCGCATCTGGGCGTCCTGTTCCTGGATGAGCTGCCGGAATTCCCGGTAGGGAGTAGCAAAAGTCCAAGGACTTCTATGAGGGTCCGGGGGTAATTCTCTCGCTTCAAACGGGAGAGTGAAATGGCAGAGACGCATGTGGTATCCGCTTTGAAAGAGAAGCGGATCAAGCTGGCGACAGAGATAGAGGGGCTTCAATCCCAGCTACGCCAGCGAGTGATAGACCTAGACCATTGCGAGGCGACGCTGCGCCTGTTCGACCCTGACGCGGACTTCGCCGCGCTCGGCCCCCGCAAGGTGCCCCAAGTTCTAACCGACATTCACGGCGATACCGGCAGAGTCATCCTAGACACCCTCAGGACCGCCACAGCGCCCGTCAGCACGGCCAAGGTATGCGAGGCGGTCATGCGGGCGCGGGGGCTGGACACCGACGACAAGGGCCTGTGCCGCTTGATGATGAAGCGGACGGTCGCCAACCTGAAGCACTGGTCTAAGAAGCGCGGGCTAGTGCGGTCGCTGCCGGGTGTAGGGCAGCAGTTGGCTTGGGAGTTGGTGCGCTAATAAATTTCTGCGCGATTCCCGTTACCGGCTTGACAGGGTTTTTTCCCCAGCAAAACGCGCGGTTGTCACAATACCAGATGTGGTAGGTAAGAATTTGTTTACCACTTTTCGCTTGCGGCAAGTCGTTGAGAGTCCGAGATTGGGCATCCGGACGTATGGCTGAGCGGTTGAAGGCTCTCGGTTAAGGTCCGAGCAGGCCCCAATCCCAAACACCCGCAGCACCACCTGGGGGGATAAGGGAGATAAAGGCCTCGGGGGTTCGAATCCCTCTGCGTCCGGTACCACTAACTCAGGGCCCCTTAACGGGGCCCTTTTCTTTAGCGAATCACTTGACCTGCTGTCGAATCGCTTTTCGTCCTGAAAAATAGGACAATGCCTCGGCATTGTCGAGACATTGTCTGGAAAATGGCGACCGCGCCCGGAAACACGTCTTTTACGGTCACGTTACCGGACGAAGTCATTGAGACGATGATGGATTTGCTGCCGTCGAAAATGTACGGCACGAATCGCGCAGAGATTGCTCGCTCATTGATTCAAGACATGCTCAAGCAACTAGCCGCACAGAACTTAGTACGCTGGCGCGGTATCCGCATTTGATGATAAAAGTTTTCCTTTGGGGAGTACTGAAGATGTGGACATTAATATTGGTCGTCATTGGAGTATCTTTTAACAATGCAGCCTACAGAACCGATGGAACAGCAATAACTCAGATTCCTGGTTACCAGACTCAAGCCGAATGTCTGGCCGCTGCCGGCTCATTCAAGAATGACAACAACGCTGGCACGTTCTGGCGCGCGCAGTGTGTAAAAGCACCGTCATAGCAATTTCTAGGCCGCGCGGCGACGCTGCCAGTACCCCTTCCACTGGCGGCTGACCGGATGCGCCGCAGCGGCCTTCACGACCGTTAGGTACTGCGTGCCGTTGCTTTCGCGGCGTGCATCCTCGCGCCAGTCCATTTCAGCGGCGTATGCGGCGAGGTACGGGCCAGCGATGTGATGGTGCGTGCCGATTTCGGCGCGACGCAGGCGGCTGAAAAAGCTCTCAACTTGGTTCGTGCAAGCGCCGTCAGCGGAATAGGCTTCGCTGTGATTGATGCGCTTGGTTTCGAAACGCGCGTGCATCACATCCCAATGTGCGGCTTCGTCGGCATGGACCGTGCTGCCCGCTTCAATCATGCCTTGGAGCTTCGCGACGCCAGCACCTTCCGTTGTGGCGGCGAACGTGAGGGTCTTACCGTTGCGCTCGCGAGCGGCGATAACAACCTGGCGCTTGCCGTTCTGCACGAAGGCAAGGCGACGGTCCTTGCGATGGTCCTTGCGGTTCGCGGGCTTGATGTAACCGCCGACATGCATGCCATCGACTTCAACTTCGCCCGAAACCGTCGCGCCCTTGTCGATCGAACCGATAGCCTCGCGCAGCTTGTGGCACAGCACGAAGGCGGTTTTGTGCTGCACGTCCAAATCGCGCGACAAATGCAGCGCTGCATGACCCTTCGCGCCGTTCACGAAGATTGCGATGGCCGCGAGAATGTCCCGGATGCTGAGCTTGCGCGAAGCGAAGATGGTCCCGGACGTAACGGAGAACTGGCAACCGCACTCAATGGCCTTGCAGCGCCACACCTTGCGGCGGGGGAGCGCGTAAAGCTCGGTCGCGCCGCACTTCGGGCAGAAGGGCTGGCCGCCGTTTTCAGCGAACCGGATAGCCTTGAAAGCGTCGTAAGCCTCTTGGTCCGACATGCGAAGGACTTGGGCGAGGCTGATCGTCCGGGCTTGGGAGAGTTTGAGGAAATTCGAGGCCATTTGTCATCGCATCCAGTGATATTGTGCACTGTATGTAGCGATAGACAGCACCGGATGCAAGTACTAAGTTCATCGGAAGCGATGATATTAATGGACCGGACAGATGCCAAAAAACACGTTCAAAAACAGCCCCTTAACGGCTGAATACGAGGAAAAGGCCAAGAATCTGCTCAAGGGCGAGCTAAAGCGCCGGGGCGTTACCTACGCCCAATTGGTCGAAAAGATGGCTGGGATCGGCGTAGCGGAGACCGAACGAAATTTGGCGAACAAGATCAGTCGGGGCGGATTCACGGCGGCGTTTCTCATTCAGTGCTTGGAGTCGATAGGGTGCCAAGTCGTGCATCTATAGCGACTGACACAGAAGCGGAATGACAGCGATGGCAAAGGAAAAGAAATATTTCGACTTGAGTCTGCGCCGTGCGCCGGATGATGCCAAGTTGAACACCCCGGAGTTTCAGGCCGAATTAAAAGATTTTCTCCGCTCACTCCGAAGTGCAGGGGTGACGGCCTCACAGCACATAATGACAATGGACGCTGTGGATGCCGGAAGCATTCCTTTAGCCGATTTCGTGATAGTGGCGCCGGTGGCGATTACGGCAATCGCCAGTGTTGCCGTCGCTTGGGTTAAGGCCCGATATGGACGCAAGGTGTCCGTCACCATTGATGGCGTCAAAGTTGAAGGCGCGTCGGTTCAGGAAATCGAACAGCTACTGAAACAGGTCAGCGATTTTCTAGAACGAAAGGATGACTAATCCTCATCGGGCAAGTCGATGACCTGGTGCAGATTTGTGATGCGGTATGCCAACGGCTTGTCGCCGCGTAGCTCGACGTTCACGTCTACAACAAATCCCTTTTTGTAGACGTTGTCTTCTGCCTCCGAAATCTCATGCTTGATTTCTTGCTCAGCAATCTTCGACGCATAAACCAAGGGGAGGCTGCGCTCGCTTATGGCGCTGATGCGAACAAGCTCACCACTACGCTTGCCAGACGCCGACATGCGAATGTCGGAACGCGTGAAAGTCATTATAACGCGTTCATGATCGGCATTTGTGGAGCGGTCCAATTCACGCTGATGCTCTGCTACCTGCTTTTCTATTTCCCGTGCCTGTGATGTATCGAATTTGAACGCGGCGCGCGTTTGCTTCTCGCCGTCTATTACTTCGATAGCGGCAATTTCGAGTTTAGCACCGTGGGTATTCGCTATGGCCGCAACCTGCTCTGAGAAGTGTTTTAGCTCAGATTTGGTAGCATCTTCGGCGCGACCGCCGGGAGTGAGATACTTCGATATGCGACTCCCGTATCGCTCTACAAATTCGTGCAGCGTGTTGGCCGCAGCCGCCAGCCCAATGGCACCACCGCCGACTGCCAGCGCCCCCATAACCCATGGGATTAAGTCGGCTTCAATGCATCCGTCTCGCACGTCGCGGACAAAAAGCGTTGCGTCACTTGGTAAGTCGTCGCGCTCTCGTACCGTGCGATCATATTCGGCAGCGATAGAGGTAAAAGCACCAACGAACGCTCCCATTTCAATGGGTTCGCTAGTATCGAGTTTCAACCGAATGTATGGCTGCCCCCGCTCCATGGCTTCACGGTAGGTTCTCCCGTCTAGGTTGTCACTAGTCACCAGAATTCCCTTCTGGCAGGGGTAGCGCGGCCTAACCCAAAATGGTTGGACGCTTGCTACTCCCTACCGGGAATTCCAGCGCGCCGTGCTGGATTCGCTGCGCCAGCCCATCGAATCCGGCGAGGCGGTGGTGGCGCGCGCCAATGCGCATGTGCGCTTTCCGGCGCGCTTTCAGCTGGTGGCGGCGATGAACCCATGCCGCTGCGGTTATCTGAGCGATCCGGCGCAGGCCTGCGGCCGGGCGCCCAAATGCGCGGCGGACTATCAGTCCAAGATTTCCGGGCCCTTGTTCGACCGCATCGACGTGCATGTCGAAGTCGGCGGCGTCTCGGCGGCGGATCTGTCCTTGCCGCCGCCGGCCGAAGGCAGCGCCGAGGTGGCGCGGCGCGTGGCGCGGGCTCGCGATATCCAGCGCGCGCGCTACGACGGCAAAGCCATCCGCACCAATGCCGAGGCCGAAGGCGAATTGCTCGACCAGGTTGCGACGCCCGACGCGGCCGGCGCGAAGCTTCTGACGCAAGCCGCCGAGGCGATGCGGCTGACGGCGCGCGGCTATCACCGCGTGCTGCGCGTGGCGCGCACCATCGCCGATCTCGTGGGCGCCGAACGCGTGGCACGGCCGCATATCGCCGAGGCTCTGTCCTACCGCCGCATCAACCAGTTGAACTGACGCAACTTTTCCGCGGAGCGGCCCGTGCCCTGATCGCCGCACTGGCTCCATCTCGACTCGTGATATTCGTTCGGATATCACGAGGGCGGGATTGTATCGGGGATGTCCGTGCTCAACACACGATGGGTTCGCGGCTTTCTGGCGGCGGCGTTGCTGGCCATCGCACCGCTGGCGGCGCAGGCGGGCACGATCACGGTGTTCGCGGCGGCGTCGCTGACCGATGCGCTGGGCGATGTCGGCAAGGCCTACCAGGCCAAGACCGGCAACAGCGCGGTGTTCTCCTTCGCGTCCTCGTCCGTCCTGGCCAAGCAGATCGAAGCGTCGGGCGGCGCCGACATCTTCATGTCGGCCGACACCGACTGGATGGACTATCTCGACAGCCGCAGCCTGATCGCGCACGACACGCGCAAGAACCTGCTCGGCAACCACCTGGTGCTGATCGCGCCGGCCGGCGCGAATGTGTCTTTGACCATCGCGCCGCATTTCGACTTGCTGGGCACGCTGCAGGGCGGGCGGCTGTCGGTCGCCGATCCGGATTCGGTGCCGGCCGGCAAATATGCCCGCACCGCGCTGACGACGCTCGGCGTCTGGAACGGTGTCGTCAATCATCTGGTGCAGGCGGAAAACGTGCGCGTGGCGCTGGCCTATGTCTCGCGCGGCGAGGCGCCGCTGGGCATCGTCTACACAACCGATGCGGTGAGCGATAAGGGCGTGCGCGTCGTGGGCACCTTTCCCGAAAACAGCCATGCGCCGATCGTCTATCCCGCCGCGCTGGTGAAGGACGCCAGGCCCGAAGCCAAAGCCTTCCTCGATTTCCTGAGCGGACCCGAAGCGACGGCCATCTTCGAGAAAGACGGATTCGTTGTCCTGGGAGCACATCCATGAAACTGCGAACACTTTTCTTTGTTGGGGCGGCGTTGCTGGCGGTGATGGGACCCGCGCTGGCCGATCCGGTCTGCAGCAAGCTCGCCTGGCCGCTCGACACCGAACGGGCGCTGCTGAACGGCAGCGTCGATGCGGTTCCATCCGGCGAAACGCGCAAGGCCATGCCGGTCCGGGCCCTGAGCCTGATGCTGAACCCGGGCGCCAAGGCGGACCTGCCGTTCGCGCCGGCCAAGCCGGCCGATCCGGCGAAGTTCGCCGGTTTCGTGATCCTGCCGGTGGCGAGCGCCGGCGACTATCTGGTCTCGCTGTCGGCCGAAGGCTGGATCGACGCCGTGCAGGACGGCGTGTCGATCGCTTCCAGCGCCCATACCAGCGACGGCAACTGCCCCGGCTTGCGCAAGAGCGTGCGCTTCACCCTGACCGCCAAGCCGCTGACGCTTCAGATCAGCAACGCGCCCGCCGATCACATCGAGATCGCGATCACCCCGGCGAAGTAGCCGCTTTCGGCTTCAGCACCGCTGCGATGGCGAGGCCGGCGGCGAGATAGGCGACGAGCTCGATGAAGCCATAGGCCAATGTGTAATCGGTCGGGAACGCGTACCAATTCCAATAGGGAATGTTGGTAGTGATCGCGGCCGCCAGGCCGACCACCGTGACGAATCCGACGCGCATCGCGTAGGCCGACAGCATCGTCTGGGCGAGCAGCCATGCGGCGAGCAGCGACTCGATCAGCTCGGTGACGAATTCGATGACCAGGTTGCGCGGCGACATCGTCAGCGGCGAATGCGCGTTGTAGACGAGAAAGCCGCCCGGCCCAGCGGCGGCCGAGGCCACCGCGGCGTTGCCGCCCATGTTCAGCGGAAACAGGTAGAGCCCGCTCTTGTCGCCGATGGCGGATGCAAGGTTTCCGACCGTGACACTCTCGTCCGGCAGGGTGCTGACGCCGACCTGGCCGAGCGGCGTGGCGATATGAGCGAGCGATGACCAGACGAACATAGCGATGCCGCCTGCAAGGCCGGCGAGAAGAATGCGCATTTTGCTCCCCCAAGGATGCGACGCCCCGATTATAGCGCATCGCACGCCGCCATCAGCGCTTGCTGCGCTGCGAAATGTGCGTCTTGGCGGAATTGGGTCGATGCGTTACGCATTTGGCGGTGAATCGGGGGGCATGCATGGCCGACAAATCCAAGCCCAAGGGCTTTCGCGCGCTTCGCCTTATCCTTCTGGCCGTGCCGTTCGTCGCCGTGCTGTGGCCGCCGCTCTACAACCGGACGGAGCCGGCCTGGGCCGGCATCCCGTTCTTCTATTGGTACCAGCTGCTCTGGATCGTGCTGACCACGGTCCTGCTGATGATCGTCTACGGCATCGACCGGCGGAACGGTCAGGTATGAGCGCGCATCTCAACGTCGTCGCCACGGCGGTTTTCGTCGTCATATTCGGCTTCGTCACGATCATGGGTTTTGTCGCCGCGCGCTGGCGCAAGGGCGACCTGACTCAGCTGCACGAATGGGGCCTTGGCGGGCGGCGCTTCGGCACCGTGGTCAGCTGGTTCCTGCTGGGCGGCGATCTCTACACCGCCTACACCTTCATCGCCCTGCCAGCGCTTCTGTTCGGCACCGGCGGCGCCGGCTTCTTCGCCGTGCCCTATTCCATCGTGGTATGGCCGATCCTGTACACGGTGCTGCCGAGGCTATGGTCGGTGGCGCACAAGCACGGCTATGTGACGGCGGCGGATTTCGTGCGCGGGCGCTACGGCAATCACGCGCTCGCCCTCGTCGTCGCCGTCACCGGCATCGTCGCGACCATGCCATACATCGCGCTGCAGCTGGTCGGCATCGAGGTGGTGATCGCGGGTCTGGGGCTTCATTTCGACGTGGCGCTGTTCGGTTTCCACGTCGAGTTGCCGCTTCTGATCGCATTCGCGATTCTTGCCGCCTATACCTATACGAGCGGGTTGCGGGCGCCGGCGATGATCGCGGTGGTGAAGGATTTTTTGATCTACGCCACCGTCATCGCGGTCATCATCGTCATTCCCGCGGAGCTTGGCGGCTATGGCAAGATCTTCGCCGCCGTGCCGCCGCAGAAGCTTCTGCTGGCGGCGCCGCTGCCCGGCAATCTGGGGGCGCAGGCGGCCTATGGCACGCTGGCGCTGGGTTCGGCACTGGCGCTGTTCCTCTATCCGCACAGCGTGACGGGCCTGCTCAGTTCCTCGAGCCGGCAGGTGATCAAGCGCAATGCCATGGCGATGCCGGCCTATGCCTTCCTGCTCGGCCTGATCGCGCTGATGGGCTATATGGCGCTCGCCGCCGGCGTGAAGGAAATGCCGGAATACGCGGCCCAGTTCAAAGACCCCGCGCTGGGCAACAATTTCGTCGTGCCAGCACTCTTGCTGCACATGTTCCCCAGCTGGTTCGTCGGCGTCGCCTTCGCGGCGATCGGCGTCGGTGCGCTGGTGCCGGCGGCCATCATGTCGATCGCCTCGGCCAACCTGTTCACACGCAACATCTACAAGGAATACATCAACCCGAACTGCTCGCCGGCGCGCGAAAGCCAGATCGCCAAGATCGTCTCCCTGATCGTCAAGCTCGGCGGCTTGATCTTCATCGTCGGCTTTCCGCAGACCTATGCGATCCAGCTGCAATTGCTGGGCGGCATCCTGATCATCCAGACCTTGCCGTCGGTGCTGATCGGCCTGTACACGCGCATGCTCAATCCTTGGGCGCTGCTGATCGGCTGGGCGGTGGGCACGGGCGCGGGCGCCGCGATGGCCGCGAGCCTCAATTTCAAGGTCTCGGTCTATCCGATCACGCTGTTCGGCGTGACCATCCCCTGCTATGCGGCGATCAGTTCGCTGCTCCTCAATCTTGCCGTCAGCTTTGTCTTGAGCTGGGTTTTCAATGCCGTGCTGCGGCCCGCGCCGGCCGACATGACGGCGGAGGCCGATTACGTCTGAGAACGCGCTTTGCGCTCGCCCGCGATAAGGCCTACAGCCTGAGCGATGGAACACATGCCGCGCAGCACGGACCTGACGACCGGCGAGATGGTGACGCTCAAGAACATCATCGCGCGCAGCTTTGTCAGCGCCGGAACCGTGCCCAAGCTGCGCCGCGAGCGGCTGCTCGCCATGGGCCTGATATCGGCCGGCATGGGCGGTTTGATGCCGACGCCGACGGGGCGGATGGTCGCCCGGATGCCTGTCTGACGGCGCGCTAGCCGAACCGTCCCGTGATGTATTGCTCGGTCTGTTTCTTGTTCGGCGCGGTGAAGATTTTTTCCGTCGGGCCGAATTCAACCAGTTCGCCCAGATACATGAAGGCCGTGTGGTCGGAGGCGCGGCTGGCCTGCTGCATGTTGTGCGTCACGATCACGATCGTGTAGTCGGCGGAGAGCTCGTCGATCAACTCCTCGATCTTCGCGGTCGAGATCGGATCGAGCGCCGAACAGGGCTCGTCCAGGAGAATGACTTCGGGACGCGTGGCGACGGTGCGCGCGATGCACAGGCGCTGTTGCTGGCCGCCGGACAGCGAGAGGCCCGATTCCTTCAGCTTGTCCTTGACCTCGCCCCATAGCGCGGCGCGCTGCAGCGCGCTTTCAATGCGGCCGTCCAATTCGGAGCGCGGCATGCGCTCATAAAGCCTGATGCCGAAGGCGACGTTGTCGTAGATCGTCATCGGGAACGGCGTCGGCTTCTGGAACACCATGCCGACGCGGCTGCGCAGCAGGTTGGTGTCGAGGCGGGCGCGCAGGATGTTCTCGCCGTCGAGGATCACTTCGCCTTCGGCGCGCTGGTTGGGATAAAGCTCATAGATGCGGTTGAGGATGCGCAGCAGCGTGGACTTGCCGCAGCCGGACGGACCGATGAAGGCGGTGACCTTGCGATCGAACAGCGGCACGGTGACGTTCTTCAAGGCCTTGTTCGAGCCGTAATAGAAGGACAGATCGCGGATATCGACCTTGACCTTCTCGCCTGTCGTCGTCGGGGCGCCGTCAGCGTCCATGGTCAGCTCCGCTTCGGTTGCAAGAGGCGCGCGATGATGCTGAGCGTCAGCACGGTCGCGGTGATGAGAAGCGCGCCGGCCCAGGCCAGGCGGTGCAGGTCTTCGTAGGGACCCATGGCGTAGTCGAAAATTACCTTGGGCAAACTCGCCATCGGCTGGGTGATGTCGGTGCTCCAGAACTGGTTACCGAACGCCGTGAAGATCAGCGGCGCGGTCTCGCCCGAGATGCGCGCGACCGCCAGGAGGACCCCGGTGACGATGCCGGCGCGCGCGGCGCGCCAGGTCACGGCCCGGATGATGTTGCTGCGCGGCGCGCCAAGCGCGGCAGCGGCCTCGCGCAATCCGTTGGGCACCAGCAGCAGCATGTTCTCGGTCGTACGCACGACGACCGGGATCACGATCACCATAAGCGAAAGCGCACCGGCAAAGGCCGAGAAATGGCCGAGAGGGCAATGGGCACCGAACGCGGCCGTGCAGGCGATATGCGACAACGATCCCGGATCGTTGACGACGACCAGCTCATAAACGAACAGGCCAGTGACGATCGACGGGGCGCTGAGCAGGATGTCGTTGACGAAGCGCACGAAGAAGGCGAGCCGGCCGTACCGGCCATACTCGGCGAGATAGGTCCCGGCCAGGAGTCCCAGCGGCGTTCCGAAGGCGACCGCGATCGAGCTCATCAGGATGCTGCCCAGGATTGCATTGGCAAGGCCGCCCTTGTCGCCGGGGGCCGGCGTCATCTGCGTGAACACGGCCGGCGTCAGGCTCGAGAAGCCGTTGTAGAAAAGTTCGCCCAGGATGAAAGCGAGCCACACTAGGCCGAAAATCGCCGCCAAAACCGCTAGCGTCAGCAGCAAGCCGTTCCATAATTTGCGGCGGATGTAGAGCGCGCGGTTCATGATCCGCTCCCGGCGCGGCGCTCGAGCGCCCGCAGCATCAACTGCGCCGCCGCCAGCACCAGGAAGGTGATGACAAACAGGATCAGGCCGAGCTCGATCAGCGACGAGAGGTAGAGATCGCCGACCGCCTCGGTGAACTCGTTGGCGATGGTGGCCGAGATCGTCGTCGCCGGCGCGAACAGCGATTTTTGGATGTGATGCGAATTGCCGATCACGAACGTCACCGCCATGGTCTCGCCGAGGGCGCGTCCCAGCGCCAGCATGGCGCCGCCGACGACGCCCGAGCGGACGAAGGGCAGAACGACGCGCCACATCACTTCCCAGGTGGTGCAGCCGACGCCATAGGCCGCTTCCTTCAGCATGGCCGGAACGGTCTCGAACACGTCACGCGTCACCGCCGAAATGAAGGGCAGGATCATGATCGACAGGATCAGCGCCGCGGTGAACATGCCGATGCCGTAGGGCGGGCCGGCGAGATAATCTTCCAGATAGGGAATGCCGACGACCCGGTCGACGATCCAGGTCTGGACATGTTCCTGGAACCAGGGCGCGAAGACGAAGAGGCCCCACATGCCGTAGATGATGCTGGGAATACCGGCCAGCAATTCGATGGCGATGCCGACGGGGCGGCGCAGCGAACGCGGGCAGATCTCCGTCAGGAAGATCGCGATGCCGATGCCGACCGGCACCGCGACCAGCAAGGCGACGAACGACGTCACCAGCGTGCCGTAAATCGGCGCCAGGGCGCCGAACTTCTCGGTCACCGGATTCCAAGCTTCGGTATAGACGAAGGGTAGGCCGAATTGCCGGATCGCCGGCAGCGAGCCCACGATCAGCGACGCCATGACGCCGCCGAAGATGCCCAGCACGATCAGCGAGGCGCCAAGCGTCATGAGCTTGAAGCGCGTGTCGCGCGCGCCGCCCTTTCGCACCGCGATGGCTCGGTCGGGAATGCTCAGCATTTGTTCGCAGAGGGCGGTGTCGGCCATGGGTTCGCGTGCGCGCCAGATTCAAACGAGATGGGACGGCAGCGAAGACACTGCCCCGAGGAAATCACGTCGAACCCATCCCACTGGCGTTGCGCGCAAGGACCATCACAGTTTTGCAAAGCTTTTGTGACGGCGCGGTTCTCCGGGGACCGTTCCTTACATAACCCATTGATATAAAAGAAAAACCGCGCGGGCGCCGCAACCTATGCGCCCGCGCGGCAAATTGCCTGAACGCTGTTTAGCGGCCCGCGGTCAGCACCACATCGAAGCTGTCGCCGACGCTGTTGGTGACGCTCCAGTGATCGCCCACCGGATGGATGGCGAGCGGCGAGCAGCTTTCGCCCGGCGCATTGGGCGTGTTCGGCGGCAGCGTCGGCGTCAGGCACAGCGTGGCGCCGGCATCCTTGGTGACCCATTTGCCGGGATAGGACAGCGGCTTGCCGTCCGGCCCGGTGCCGTTGGCCGTGTAGGTCCCGTCGGCATTGAACAGAAGCGTGCCGGCCGCGCCGGTCTTGTTGTTCTTGGTCGCGACGGTGTTCGCGTAGGTATTGGCCATCGGGTCGTCGGCATAAGCCGCGGTTCCGACAAGCAAAAAAGCGCCGGCCAGGGCCAGCATTGAAATCCGCATGCATTCCTCCTCGAAGTTTTACCCCGCCCGCCAGTGTCGGCTGGACCGGGGGACATTAACCTTTTCTGCACCTTACTGAAATCGTTCCCTTTAAGGGTTTCTGAAAGCACTGCATGGCTAGTTTGCCATGGGGCTTATCTGGATGGTTCGCGGCTTGCGCGCGCTTCGCACATTGCTTGGACTGATCGCCTTCGCCTTGCTGGTGATCGCGTTCGGCGACGTCATGCTGCACAACGGCTTCACGCTGATGGCGCCCAGCGTGTTCGCGGTGCTGGTGGCCATCATGCTCGGCTTCCTGCTGCACGAATTCGTCGTGGCGCGGCAGCGCACCGAAGTCCTCGACAAGCAGGCGGTACAGCTCAAATCGGCGAGCGCCCGGCTGGAACAGTCGCTGGCCTCGGCGGCCGCGTTCAACGCCCGCATGAACCAGAGCGAAGCCCGCTACAAAGGCCTGGTCGACGCCCAGGGCGACGCCATCTTCCGGCGCGCGCCGGACAGCCGGCTGACCTATGGTAACGATGCCTTTTTCAAACTCTTCGGACTGAACCAGCAACGCTCCGTCGGCCGGCCCTTCGCGCCCGAACTGCATCCCGACAGCCGCGCGCCGATGTTCGGCAGCTTCGCGGGGCTTGAGACCGGCCACGCCCGCGTGCGCTACGACCAGCATGTCCGCACCGCCTATGGCTGGCGCTGGATCGCCTGGGAAGATTACGCGGTGCGCGACGCCAGCGGCCGGCTGGTCGAAGTGCAAAGCGTCGGCCGCGACATCACCGAGCGCAAGGCGCTGGAAGACGCGATCACCGATGCCCGCGACAAGGCGGAGGCCGGAAGCCGCGCCAAGTCGGGCTTCCTGGCGACGATGAGTCACGAGATCCGCACGCCGATGAACGGCGTGCTCGGCATGGCGCGGCTGCTGCTCGAAACCGAACTGCGCCCCGAACAGCGCACCTATGTCGAGGCCATCAGCCAGTCGGGCGAATCCCTGCTGACGCTGATCGGCGACATCCTGGATTTCTCCAAGATCGAATCGGGCACCTTCACGCCCGAAGAGGACGAAGTCGAACTGCGGCCCCTGATCGAGGGCGTGGTCGAGCTGTCCTGTCCGCGCGCGCACGACAAGGGCATCGAGCTTGTCGCCGCGGTCGACGCGGCCGTACCGCAAATCATCCGCAGCGACAGCGTGCGGCTGCGCCAGGTGCTGACCAATCTGGTCGGCAACGCCGTCAAATTCACCGAACGCGGCGGCGTCGAACTCACCGTGCGCGTCGTGGAATCGCAGGAGCGGCGCTTCGTGCGCTTCGACGTCCGCGACACCGGCGTCGGTGTGCCCAAGGACAAGCGCGACGAGATCTTCCACGAATTCGTCCAGGCCGATTCCAGCCATGCGCGCAAATTCGGCGGCTCGGGCCTTGGCCTGGCCATTTCCAAAAAACTGGTCGATGCGATGGGCGGCGAGATCGGCATCGAGGAAGTGGCCGGCGGCGGCACCCAGTTCTGGTTCACCCTGCCGTCGGTCGTGGTCAAGGCGGCGGCGGAAGACGGCGCCGCGCCCCTGGACGGACTGAACATCGCGATTCTCAGCCGCAACGCCATCTTGCGCGAAGGCCTGACGGCCCAGATCCGCGCGGCCGGCGGCACCGTGGTCAGCGCGAGCGACGAATTCGGCGCGCGGCCGGACATGCTGCTGGTCGACGCCGGCACCGATTCCGAGCCGAACCCGCCCGCCCGGCTCGATCCCCAGATTCCGGCGCTGGTGCTGTTGACGCCGGCGGCGCGCTCGCAACTCCTGGCGATGCGCGAAATGGGTTTCGCGGGCTATCTGGTCAAGCCGGTGCGGCGTTCGACCCTGATCGAGCGCATTCTGACCCGGCCCGAGCCGGCTTATGCGCTCCAGCCCCAACGGCCGCCGAGTCCGCCGGAGCTTGCCGATGCGCCGCCCTCTTCCGGTTTGCCGCCGTCAGCAGCAGGCACGGGCACCTTCAAGACGTCTCTCAGGATCCTGCTGGCTGAGGACAATCCGATCAACGCGCTGCTGACGCGTGAATTGCTGCGCCGGCGCGGCCACGTCGTCGTCGAAGTCACCTCGGGCGGCGCGGCCGTGAAGGCGATGGAGACGGACAATTTCGACATCGTCCTGACCGACATTCACATGCCTGGCATGGACGGCATCGAGGCGACGCGGGCGATACGGGCGAACGAGACGGCGAGCGGCCGGCCGCGCACGCCGATCGTGGCGTTGACGGCCGATGCGCTCGAAACCGGCAAGCGGGCTTGCAAAGACGCGGGCATGGATGGTTTCCTGACCAAGCCCGTCGACCCCGCCCAGTTGGATGACATGTTCAACATCTTCTTCCCCACCGCTTCGCTTCTCCACACCGCGGCCGCATGAAGGCGGCTGCTAGTTTTTCAATTGCGCGCCTCCGCGCGCGGGGTTCAATTGCGCGCCTCCGCGCACGGGGTTCAATTGCGCGCCTCCGCGCGCGGGATTCAATTGCGCGCCTCCGCGCGCGGGGTTCAATTGCGCGCCTCCGCGCGCGGGGGGCGGCATGAGCATCGCCCCGGACGGCGCCCGCTCCGGCAAGACGAACCGAACGCGAGACGCCGTTGCGTCCTATCTCAAACCGCGCTCCGCCACGATGCTGGTGCTCGGGTCGGCCTGCGGGCTGCCGCTGCTGACGATCTCCAACGTGCTGGGCCTATGGCTGACGGACGGCGGCGTCTCCATGACCGAGATCGGGCTGTTCGCCTATACGCTGCTGCCGTATTCGTTCAAATTCGTCTGGGCGCCGATATTGGACCAGGTGCGCCTTCCGGTTCTCTATCCGCTTCTGGGCAAGCGGCGCTCGTGGATGCTGGTGGCCCAATTCGGCATTCTCATCGCTTTTGTCGGACTTTGGTTGAGCGATCCGCACACCCAGCTCATGCAAGTTGCGCTGTTCGCGTTGCTGCTGGGCTTCGGCGGCGCCAGCCAGGACATTTCCGTCGACGCCTGGCGCATCGAGATCGCGCCGGCGGAAGAGCAAGGCACGATGCTCGGCGCCTATCAGCTCGGCTATCGCTTGACGGCGCTCTGCACGGCGGCCCTCGCGCCGTACATCGCCCAGCTCGTATCCTGGCACGCCAGCCTGATCTTTCTGGGATGCCTCATCTTTCTGGGCATGGTGGCCGCACTGCTCGCCGGCCGGCCACCGGAGCGCGACGCTAGCGACGAGGTTCGCGCGGCGGAGTCGCGGCTGCATGTGTTCGGCAAGATCGGTGCCGCGATCGGCTGGTTCTACGGTGCGGTGATTGCGCCTTTTGTCGATTTCTTCCGCACCCATCGCTGGACGGGACTGCTTATCCTGGCGATGGTCGGCGCCTATCGGCTGCCCGATTTCATCATGGGAACCGTGGCGCGGCCGATGTACCGGCAGAGTTTTTCGCTGATCGAGATCGGCACCATGTCCGGCCTGATCGGGGTGTGGGTGACGATTGCCGGCGCCCTGATCGGCGGCTTCGTCGTCTTCCGCTTCGGCATCATGCGCGCGCTGCTGGCGGGCCTGGTGGCGGTAATCGCCGGCAACCTCTGCTATGCCCTGCTGGCCGCCAGCGGTCACAACATCGTCATGTTCGCGGTTGCGATTGGGGTCGAGAACATCGCCGCGGGATTCGCCGGCACGGCGCTGTTGGCCTACATGTCGAGCCTGACAAACAAAGCGTTCACCGCCACGCAATATGCCCTTTTCAGCTCCTTCTACGCCCTGCCCGGAAAAGTGTTGGGCGGACTCTCCGGCCTGCTGGTCGACTGGTTCGCCGGCCATCGCCACCTGTTCGATGCCGTGGTTCCATCGCTCGCGGGCCTGCCCGACAAGGTCGTGGGCTTCGTGCCGTTCTTCGTCACGACCGCTTTGGCGGCCCTGCCGGCGCTTGTCCTGTTCCTGGTCCTTGTACGGTTGGACGGTTTCCGGCGACCGGCGGAAGCAACCGCCTAGGCAAACGCGCGGATACCGCCGCTCGTTTGCCTGCGCCGGGGGCATTGCGGTAAAATGCATGCCGCCGGGAGACGGCCAGCTGGCTTCGCCAAGCCGGCGCCGCTCCTCAAGGATCTGTTCGCTTGGTCAACATTCACGAGCCTGGCCCCTTTGAGGGCAGACTTGCGCAATGGCCCGTTCTTGCGACCGCGGGCGCGCTGGAAGTGCGCCTGGCCGAGACCGACAGCGAAATCGAGCAGGCGCAGAAGCTGCGCTATCACGTCTTCTACGAAGAGATGGCGGCCGTGCCGTCGCCCAGGATGCGTGCCGAGCGGCGCGACTTCGACAAGTTCGACGAGGTCTGCGATCACTTGCTGGTGGTCGACCGTTCGGTGACGGGCGACGACGGCCAGCCGCTGGTGGTCGGCACCTACCGGCTGCTGCGCGACGTCGATGCGCCGCGTGCCGGCGGCTTCTACACCTCCGGCGAGTTCGACATGTCCAGGATGCTGGCCGGCCATGCCGGTCAGCGGCTGCTGGAGCTTGGACGCTCCTGCGTCCTGAAAGCCTACCGCAACCGCACCACGACCATGCAGCTTTTGTGGAAGGGATTGCTCGCCTTCGTCGCCCGCTTCGACATCGACGTGATGTTCGGCTGCGCTTCCTTCGCCGGAACGGACCCCGAAGCTTTCGCGCTGCCGCTGTCCTTCATGCACCATTTCCATCCGATTCCGCGCGGCATGGAGGTGAGGGCGCGGCCCGAACTCTTCGTGCCGATGGACCGCATGCCCAAGGACGCGATCGATCCCAAGGAGGCGATGCGCGCCCTGCCGCCGCTGCTCAAGGGCTATCTGCGCGCCGGCGGCTGCATCGGCGACGGCGCGGTGATCGACCACCAGTTCGCCACCATCGACGTGTTCATCTACTTCCCGCTGTCGAACATCGACGCACGGTACAAGAGCCGGTTCGGGCTGGCGCCATAGAGCCGTCATTTTCATCGTTCCCTCCGATAACAAAAACAGCGCGCCGGAATTCCGACGCGCCGCTGCGGATGCACTTGTGGGGATTTACGGGAAATGGGGTTTGGACCGACTCGGTTCAAGGGGTGTGGAAAAATAAATTTCCGCATTGCTTATCCAACAATGGATTCACGCGGAGACGCGGAGTCCGCGGAGAAAAACTCTCACGCGATTGGATAGGCCTGTGGGTGCAATGCAGCGAACGATATTTTCTTGCTGCGCAAATAAATATTTTCAGGCGGTGCTCGCCGCAAAAAACAACTGTCATGGCCCGCGTCCGCACGCTGTCGCTACGGACCGGGCCACCCAGTTCAAGTCTGTGGCGTCCTCAAAGGATCGTTCTGAAATCTACTTTCGACCGAGAGCAAGTCGTCACCTGGGTGGCCCGCAGTCGCGGGCCATGACAGCGAGGGTGTGGCAGGCAATGTGCCAACGGGCGCTAACCCTTCTTCCGTCTCTCAATCGCATCCCAGATCAGCGCGGCGATGTCCGGGCCGCCGAAGCGTTTGACTTCGTGGATGCCGGTGGGGCTCGTCACGTTGATCTCGGTCAGGTAGTCGCCGATGACGTCGATGCCGGTGAAGATCAGGCCGCGCCGCTTCAGCTCGGGGCCGATCGTGTCGCAGATGTGCTTTTCGCGCGCCGTCAGCGTCGTCGCCTCCGGGCGGCCGCCGGCATGCATGTTGGAGCGCGCCTCGCCGGCCGCCGGCACGCGGTTGATGGCGCCGGCGAATTCGCCGTCGACCAAAATGATCCGCTTGTCGCCCTGGCGCACTTCGGCGAGATAGCGCTGCACGATGACGGGCTCGCGATAGAACGCCGTGAACATCTCCAGCAGGGCGCCGAGATTCTCGTCGTCCGGCTTGACGCGGAAGACCCCGGCGCCGCCATTGCCGTAGAGCGGCTTGACGATGATGTCCTTGTACTTGGCGCGAAAGGCGTCGATCTCGGCGCGGTCGGTGCTAATCAGCGTCGGCGGCATCAGGCCTTCGAACTGGGTCACGAAGATTTTTTCCGGCGCGTTGCGGACATGGCCCGGATCGTTCACCACCAGCGTCCTGGGATGGATGTTCTCCAAGATATGCGTCGCGGTGATGTAGGCCATGTCGAAGGGCGGGTCCTGGCGCATCAGCACGACATCGGCGGTCGAGAGGTCCATCACCGACGCTTCGCCGAGCGTGAAGTGATCGCCCTTCACCGCGCGCACGCTCAAGGGCCGCACAAGCGCCGTCACCTGGCCTTCGCGGAAGGACAGATCGCGCGGTCCGTAATAGACGAGGACGTGGCCGCGGGCCTGGCCTTCCAGCGCCAGCGCGAAGGTCGAATCGCCGCCGATGTCGATTCGCTCGATCGGGTCCATCTGGATCGCGATGCGCATGAATTCTCCTTCAGTTCAAACGGCGCTTGAGCTGGCTCAGCGACAGCACCGCTTCATTGTGCAACGCCTCGCCCTTGGGCGCGAGTTCGAGGCACGCCGCATAGGCCTTGGCGGCGGCGGCCAGGATGCCCATCGCCTCGGTGATGCGCGCCAGATCGAACCACAGAGCGGGCCGCCTGGGTGCCAGCAGCGTCATGCGGCGCGCCAGTTCCAGGCCGCGCTCGTGATCTTTCGCCTCGAGCGCGCGGATCTTCAGATTGTTCTGCAGCCGCAGCAAGACGTCGATATCGCCGACCGGCTCCGCGATGGCCGCATCGCGCAGCACGTTGGGCACGCTGGCGCCGCTCAGCACCATGCCGTTATTGAAGGGATCGATGGTGACGTCGTCATGGCGATGGGTCACGCGGATGACGAAATGGCCTTGCGTGTTGAGGCCGCTCGCCTTCATGCCGCCGGCGCGCGCGGCGTGGATGTAGAGGATGCCCAGGGCGACGGGCAGGCCGCGCCGGCGATCGATCACCGCCATCAGATCGGCGTTCTTAGGGTCGTCATAGGTCAGCCGGTCGCCTTCATAACCAAAGCGCTCGGCAAACAGGCTCGCCAGCAATTGCGCACCGTCGCCGACCCGCTGGATGAGCCCGCGCCCGGCGCGCATGGCTTCCTCGATCTCGTTCAGATGCGCGAGGTACGGTTCGAGCGATTTGCCGGGATGATCCAGCGCCGCGAGCGTCAGCGCGACGCGCGCGATGTCATGCGGGCCTTCGCCGCTCTCGCCGATGCTCTTGAGATAGCCGAGCGGATCGCCGATCATGGCCGCCACGCGTCGCGGATATGGCGCGGCAGCGGCGCGACGGTGACGATGTCGAAGCGCATCGGGGCCTGCGCCAGCGCCGGCTTGCCGGCGACGAAGAGAGAGGCGGCGCGCGCGATGCGGGCCTGCTGGCGCGGCGCCACCGACAGCACGGCGTCACGGGCCAACGCGCGGGCCTTCACTTCGACGAAACACAGGACCCCGCGCGGCGAGCGCGCGACCAGATCGATCTCGCCGGCCCGCGTGCGCACGCGGCGGCCGAGGATGCGGTAGCCCTTGAGCTGCAGCAGCAGGGCGGCCAGCGTCTCGCTGCTGCGGCCGCGCTTTTCCGCCGCCAGGCGCCGTGCCGGAATCGGTTCAGTCTTCATCGTTCTTCTTTTCGAGGGCGCGTTCGTAGATTTCCTTGCGCGGCCGGTCGAGCGCCAGCGCGATCAGTTCGGACGCCGCCCGCACCGGCATGAAGGGCAGCGCGCGATCGAGCAGCGCATCCATCAGCGCGGTGTCGGCTTGGCCGAGCGGAGGCGGGCCGACCAGGACGGTGACCTCGCCCTTGGGCGGCGCCTGCCCGGCATATTGCTCGCTGAGAATCTTCAAGGTGCCGCGGCGCACTTCCTCATGCAGCTTGGTGAGCTCGCGGGTCACGGCGACGGCGCGGTCGCCCAGCACCTGTGCCATCTGCGCCAAGCTCTCGGCCAGGCGCTGCGCCGATTCGAAGAAGATCAGCGTGGCGCGGACGGTTTTGAGTTCCGCCAGCGCCGTGCCGCGCTCCCCCGCCCGCGAGGGGAGGAAACCGGCGAACAGGAAGCGGTCGCTGGGCAGACCGGCCAGCGCCAGCGCGGTCAGCGTCGCCGACGCGCCGGGAATGGCATGCACCGGCACGCCTTGTGCCAAGGCCTCGCGCACCAGCTTGTAGCCGGGGTCCGAGACCAGCGGCGTGCCGGCATCGCTGACCAGCGCGATGCGCGCGCCATGCGCCAGGCGGCTGAGCAATTTGGGCCGCTCGCGCGCGCCATTGTGGTCGTTATAGGCGGTCAGGGTGCGGGAGATGCCGTGGATGGCAAGCAGCTTTGCCGTCACGCGCGTATCCTCCGCCGCAATGAGGTCACAGCCGGCCAGTACATCCAGCGCCCGCAAGGTGATGTCGCGGGCATTGCCGATCGGGGTCGCGGTGACGTAAAGGCCGGGCGGCAGAGCGCCCGGGTTTTCCGATTTACGGAATGCGTCCAAAGCCTTAGGGTCGCCCTGCCGTGGAGGTCTCAATGCCTGTTGCATCCCGTCTCGCCGCTCTTGCCCAAAGGGTCCGCCTTTTTGCCACCGCCGGAGCGGTTCTGATAGCGCTGAGCGGCTGCGTCACCAAGCCGATCCTGCCGGTCGTCGTCGGACCCGCCGTCGAGACCGGCGGCGCGCCGGCCGGCCATCAGCTGACCGAGAACAAGCCGACCTTCTACACCATGCCCAACATTCCCGCCGACCATGTGCCGGTGCGGGTGGGCGTGATCCTGCCGTTTTCCAGCGGCACGCCGGCGGTGAAGGCACTGGCGGCCGCCATGCTGAAATCGGCGCAGCTGGCGGTTTACGAGTCCGGCAACAAGGACATCATCCTGATGACGGCCGACGAGGGCGCGACGCCGTCGGATGCCGCGGCGGCCGGCGACCGGCTGCTGGAGCAAGGGGCGGAGATCATCATCGGGCCGCTCTACGCGCCGTCGGTGAAGGCGATTTCGGCCGCAGCGCGCGACCGCGGCGTCCTGGTGCTGGCGTTCTCCACCGACCGCAGCGTGGCCGGCGACGGCGTCTATCTGATGGGCTTCCTGCCGCAGAACGACACCAGCCGCGTGGTCAGCTATGCGCTGGCCCAGGGCCATCACAAATTCGCCGGCCTGGTGCCGAGCACGCCCTACGGCGACGTCACGCTGGACGTGCTGAAAGCCACCGTCACGGACGCCAAGGCGGAGCTGGGCGAGGTGCAGCGCTTCTTCGCGACCGTCGACGCCGTGCTGGCGCCGGCGGCGGTGATCGCCAAGACGGACGCGGACGCGGTGTTCATTCCGCAAGGCGGCGCGATCCTGCATGCGGCCGCGCCGACGCTGGGCGCGGGCGGGCTCGATCCGGCCAAGGTCAAGCTTTTGGGCACCGGCCAGTGGAACGATCCGACGCTGATGACCGAGCCGACGCTGAACGGCGCCTGGTTCGCGGCGCCCGATCCCAAGGATGAAATCGCTTTCAATGCGAAATACCGCGAGGCCTTCGGCGCCAACCCGCCGGCGCTGGCGGCGCTGTCCTACGATGCCGTGTCGCTGATCGCGGCGCTGGCGAAGGGCGAGCCCTATAAGCGCTTCACCCGCGCGGCGTTGGCCGATCCCAACGGCTTCTCCGGCGCCGACGGCATCTTCCGTTTCATGGCCGACGGAACCGCCGAGCGCGGCCTCGCCGTGCTGGCCGTGACGCCGGATGGCTTCCACGTCGTCGACCCCGCGCCGACGACGTTCGTGAAGCCGGGCAGCTAAGCCGCCAGCGCCGCGATCACGCTGTTGAGCAGCAGCCGGCCGCGCGGCGTGGCGGTCAGCCGATCGCCTCGGAGCGTGACCAAGCCGTCTTCGGCGAGCGCTGCGATCCGCGCGGCATCGGGTGCGGTGTTCCAGCGCCTGCGATAGGCGGCCAGATCGATGCCTTCGGAGAGGCGGAGATTCATCAGCAGATGCTCGCGCGCGGCGTCGGCCGGCGCGATGTCGCTGGTCTCGATCATGCCGTGGCCGCGCGCCGCCACGGTCTCGCGCCAGCGTTCCGGCAGGCGCTCGGTCTGCGTCGCGACGCGCCGGCCCTTGAGATCAAGACGGCCATGCGCGCCGGGCCCGACGCCGGCATAGGCACCGTAGCGCCAGTAAAGAAGATTGTGCCGCGCCTCCGCGCCGGGGCGCGCGTGGTTGGAAATCTCGTAGGCGGGGCAACCGGCGGCGTCCGTCATCTCCTGCGTCGCTTCGTAGAGTTCGGCGGCGCGGTCTTCGTCCGGGATCTTCAGCGCGCCGGTCTTGTGCATCGTGAAGAATGGCGTCGCGGGCTCGATGGTGAGCTGATAGAGCGACAGATGATCGGTGCCGAAGGCCAGGGCTTGCGCCAGTTCGCCCCGCCATTCGCGCACCGTCTGATCGGGCCGCGCATAGATCAGATCGAGCGAGACGCGCTCGAACTTCGCCATGGCCAGCCCAAGCGCCGCCTTGGCCTCCGCCACATCGTGCAAACGGCCCAGCATTTTCAGGTCTTTGTCGTTCAGCGCCTGGACGCCGAGCGACAGCCGGTTGACGCCGGCGGCGCGGTAATCGGCGAAGCGCGCGGCGTCGGCGCTGGCGGGATTGGATTCGAGCGTGATCTCGACATCGTTGGCCATGCGCCAGGTCCGGGCGATGGTGTCCAAGGTTCGAGCGACGCTCGAACCCTGCATCAAAGACGGCGTGCCGCCGCCGAAAAAGATCGTCTCGACGATGGGACGGTCGGCGCCCTGAAGCTGCGCCGTCCATTCGAGTTCGCGCACGATGGCATCGATCCAGCCGGCTTCGTCGATCTGCGCGCGAACGTGGGAGTTGAAATCGCAATAGGGGCACTTGGCCGCGCAGAACGGCCAGTGGACGTAAATGCCGAAGCCGCTCATGGCGCGAAAACGTCACTCTTCGCGAGCTTGGCGAAGGCGCGGGCGCGGTGGCTCATGCCGTGTTTGAGGACGGGGTCGATCTCGCCGAAAGTCTGCGTCATGCCGGCAGCGATGAAGATCGGATCGTAGCCGAAGCCGTTTGTCCCGCGCGGCGGGAAGACGAGCGTGCCGTGCACCTCGCCCTGGAAGGTTTGGATTGCGCCGTGCGGTGCGGCCAACGACAGGGCGCAGACGAATTTTGCGCCATAGTCGGTCGCGTTTTTCTCCTTCAATTCGCGTTCGATGCGCGCCATCGCGATGGCGAAATCCTTCGAGCCACCGGCCCAGCGCGCCGAATAGATGCCCGGCGCGCCGTCCAGCGCCGTCACGGCCAATCCGGAATCGTCGGACAGCGCGATATGGCCCGTGGCATCGGTGGCGGTGCGGGCCTTCAGTTCGGCGTTGCCGGCGAAACTGTCCTCGGTTTCTTCCGGTTCTTCCAGCGCCAATTCGTTGGCGCCCACGACATGCAGGCCGAACGGCAGCAGCAGCTCGCGGATCTCGCGGACTTTGCCCTGATTGTGGCTCGCCACCACCAGCGTGTCGCCGCGCTCAAGCTTCATCAGATGACGGCCCGGGAACGCGAGGCGTGCACCACGGCGATCTCATCGAGCAGGCGGCGCAGATTGACCAGATGGCCTTCGGCCGCCAGCGCGTGGGCGCCGGCGCGGGCGACCTCTCCGGCGCGAAAATGCGTCGCCGCGACGCGGGCATGATCGGATATTTTGCCGGCCTCTTCGACGATCGCGTCGAAGCGCCTGGCCTGTTCCTCGCGGCCCGCGGAAACCGGATCGCTCATGACGCCAAGACCTCCTTCTGCAGCACGACCAGTTCGGCGATGCCCTTGCGTGCCAGCTTGAGCAGAGCCGCGAACTCATCGTCCGAGAACGGCGCGCCTTCGGCGGTGCCCTGCAATTCGACCAGTCCGCCGCCGCCGGTGAGGACGAAATTGGCGTCAGTCTCGGCGGTGGAGTCCTCGGCATAGTCGAGATCGAGGACGGGCACGCCCTTCCAGATGCCGCATGAGACGGCCGCGACATGGTCCTTGATCGCGGGCCTGGTCACCATGCCGGTCTTCTTCATGAATGCGATGCACTGATGCAGGGCGATGAAGCCGCCGGTGACCGAAGCGGTGCGGGTGCCGCCATCGGCCTGGATCACGTCGCAGTCGATCACGATCTGCCGTTCGCCCAGCGCCGACATGTCGACCACGGCGCGGAGCGAGCGGCCGATCAGGCGCTGGATTTCCAGCGTGCGGCCCGATTGCTTGCCCTGCGCGGCCTCGCGCCGCATGCGCTCATGGGTCGAGCGCGGCAGCATGCCGTACTCCGCCGTCACCCAGCCCTTGCCGGTGCCGCGCAGGAAGCCGGGCGCGGTATCCTCCAGGCTGGCGGTGCAGCGGACATGGGTATCGCCGAACTTCACCAGGCAGGAACCTTCGGCGTGCTTGGCAACGCCGGGTTCCAGGGTCACGGTACGCATCTGGTCGTTTGCGCGGGCCGATGGGCGCATGGTGGTTTGCCTTGAAGTTTTGGGCGTCGGGCGTTACCTAGCCGCGTTGCGACGGGCGTGCAAACGAAACCGACGCTCGCGTAAAAAAGTCCTAACAAGTCAAAGGTTTGGGTAAGTGGATCCGACATCGGCCCGCGCGTTGAATGCGGCCCTGGGCGAGCGCCCCAGGGAAGTGTTTCGCCATTTGGTCGAGGCTTTCCTCTCCGGCGGCGAGCCGGTGGGCTCGCGCACCCTGTCGCAGCGGCTGCCGCTGGCCCTGTCGCCGGCCTCGATCCGCAATGTCATGGCGGACCTCGAAAGCATGGGCCTGCTCTATGCGCCGCACACCAGCGCCGGGCGGGCGCCGACCGAAAAGGGCCTCAGACTCTTCGTCGACGGCCTCTTGGAAGTGGGCGACCTGGCGCCGGACGAGCGGGTCGCCATCGAAGCCCGCATGAGCGGCACCGGGCGGGCGCTGGAAGACGTGCTGACCCAGGCGACCTCGATGCTCTCGGGCCTGTCCAATTGCGCCGGGCTCCTGGTCTCGTCCAAGCAGGACTCGCCGCTCAAGCATGTCGAGTTCACCTCCATCGCGCCCGGCAAGGCCCTGGTCGTGATGGTGAGCGAGGACGGCCAGGTGGAGAACCGGCTGATCGACACGCCGCTGGGCCTGCCCGCCTCGGCGATGTCGGAGGCCTCGAACTATCTCAATGCGCGGCTGCGCGGCCGCACGCTGGAATCGGCGCGCGCCGAAGTGAAGGCGGAGCTGGAGAGCGAGCGTGCCGAACTGGACACCTTGACGGCCAAGGTCGTGTCGGATGGCCTGGCCACTTTGTCGCTGCCGGTCAACGGCTCGCGCAATATCGATGAGAAAGTGCTGATCGTTCGCGGCACGTCGCATCTGCTGGACAGCGTCGAGGCGCAGGCCGACATCGAGCGCGTGCGCACCCTGTTCGAGGACATCGAGCGCAAGAACGACCTGATCCGCCTGCTCGAACTGGCCAAGGACGGCGACGGCGTGCGCATCTTCATCGGCTCGGAGAACCGGCTGTTCAGCCTCTCCGGCTCCTCCATCATCGCCGCGCCCTATGCCAATTCCGCCGGCAAGGTCGTCGGCGTCATCGGCGTCTTGGGGCCGACGCGGCTGAACTACGGCCGCATCATCCCGATGGTCGATCACACGGCAAAAGTGGTTGGCCGATTGCTTGGCTGACGCGTTAGGAAGACTTAGGAAGAGATGATGAGCGACGAAGACGAATTCCCCCAAGACCCCAATCTGGACCCCAACCAGCCGCATCCGGCCGACGTCATCCAGGCGCTTAACGCCGAGAATGTCGAGCTCAAGGACCGGCTGCTGCGCGCCCTGGCGGAGACCGAGAATGTGCGTCGCCGCGCCGAGCGCGAGCGCGAGGACACCAAGCAGTTCGCCGTCTCGCGCTTTGCCCGCGACATGCTGGGCATCGCCGACAATTTCGCCCGCGCGCTGTCGCATCTGCCGCCCGCCGTGCTCGCCGCCGCCGATCCCCAGGTCAAGGCGGTGATCGAAGGCGTCGAGGCGACCGAACGCCAGCTCATGGCGACGCTGGGCAATCACGGCGTCAAGCAGATCGAGACCGAAGGCGCCAAATTCGATCCCAACCTGCACCAGGCCATCGCCGAGGTGCCCGGCGAGGGCAGACCGGCGGGCACGATCGTCAATGTCGTGCAGTCCGGCTACACCATCGCCGACCGCCTGCTGCGCCCCGCCATGGTGACCGTGGCGCGCAAAGAGACTGACCAGCCGAGCCAGTCTGGCAACGGCGCCGCGCCCGGCGGGACAGTGGATACACAGGCGTAGGCAGAGCAGCTAATGGCTAAACAAAAGGCCGAAGCCCTTTTTGGCATGAAAAACAGGCGATAGTCGCACACGGCGCGCGGAAACCTAGGGCGGCGCGCAAAAATCTTGACCGGCGCGCGCTGTTGAGGGATTGTGCGCGCGTGACGCACGGCGCAGAGCAAATGTCTCTTTTTCGCAGGAGCTATCATCGCGACGAAGTTTTCGTGGCAGGCGGTCAGCCTTCCGTCACCTATGTGCAGCGCGAAGATCAACACGTAGAGCGAAATCTCGCCCGTGCGATTGCGACTCCGAATCAGATTGTTTCGTTAGCAGGAACAACAAAGACGGGCAAAACCGTTCTGTGTCGGCGTGTTTTGGGGAAGCGAGAATACATCTGGGTTGATGGCGGCCAACACTCGACAGCGGAATCCGTTTGGAGCTTCGTCGCATCCGAACTGCGATTGCCCTTCGAGACAACCGACACAATTTCTAACCAGGCCACGGCCATGCTTCAGGGCGGCGTGCCAATGATATTGACGGCCGGCGGGTCTTTGCTTTCAACCAACTCAACGACCGAGCGCCGCGCGGTCAATTCCATGACCAGCGCGATAGCTGCTATGCTCGCAGACAAGATCGTTATGGTCATAGACGACTTCCACTATCTGGGTACCGAGGCCAGACGGGAAGTGATGCGAAACGTCAAGGGTGCTGTTTTCGGCGGTTTCAAAGTCGTCCTTCTTTCGGTGACACATCGCGCCTTCGACGCAATTCGGGCGGAAAGCGAACTCACCGGCCGCTTCGTGACGATCAAGTTGCCGCACTGGAGTCTTCTAGACTTGGAGAAAATTGCTGCCTCCGGATTCGAAGCATTGAACGTTACTTATTCTGCGGCCCTTATCGAACGTCTCTGTCGGGAAGCGCAGGAGAATCCGTTTCTCATGCAGAAGTTCTGCTGGGAAATCTGTTTTGATCTTGGAATTGAAAAGACCTCCCTCCTTTCGCCTCAAAAAATTCCGTTCGACTACAACCCCGAGCCAATGTTCGAGCGCTTGGCAGAAGATGCTGGTTTACCGATCTACCAGCAACTTGTGGCAGGACCGCAGAGTCGAAAAATTAGAGTGAAGAGACCTCTAAACAATGGCGAAGAGGCTGACATTTATGAAGCTGTTCTCCTAGCGCTAGCAGAAACTGGCCCAAAATCCGCAATCAGCTACGAAGAACTCCGCGCAGCGTTGTCCAACTTGCTGACCGATATGGTGCCTCAGAAGCATGAGATAACCTCAGCCCTAAAGCACTTGGCGGTAATCTCCCGGAAAATCGGCGCTGAATCGGCAATAGATTGGGACGAGGAAAGGCGCGAGATCAATGTCGCTGATCCGTATTTGCGATTCTATATGCGGTGGAAGTTGCGTCACACACGAACCAACGGACACTAACGATTCGTTCTTGCCGGTTCGTGCGGCTTATGGCCCATCCTAGCCACGCCTTAAAGAGACTTTAGAACTGGACCATGCGGCGGGGCTAGTCGAGTTGCTGTATCTGGCCGGACCGGCTTAGCCTTCGGCATCTTTGCAGGACTGCCTCGACAAGTTGTCACACGCGCGCAAAACTCATCCGATGAGCGACCCTGTTCCCGCAGACATCGCGCGTGCCCTCGCCGCGTCGGACCGCCAGGCCTATCTGGAGCAGCGCCTCTTCGTGCTCTCGCCGTTCGGCACGCTGGCGACCGCGCTCATCCTCTTCATCGTCTTCGCCGGGACCTTTGCCATCGCCTGGCAAGCCTCGGGGCGCCCGTTCGTCGCGATGGTGAATGGCCGGATCGTCGTCGGAACGATCTTCTGGCTGGGGCTGTGGTTCTCGCTGATGATCAGCCTCGTCCTGGGCATGCAGCGCTATGCCCGCAACAAGGACCGGCAGGACGTCACGCAATATGCGGCGATTCTCAAAAGCGGCTGGGCCGCGGCATCGCGCATGGCGGAAATGACGCCGGCCGGCATCCGCTTCGCCATCCCAAACCTCGCCGGGCTGGCGCTGGGCTTCGCCGTCAGCTGGTTCTTCTATGTCTCCGACCCGGCGCAGAACCTGATGGCCTATCCCGCCCTGCTGGTCTGGATGACGGTCGCGACCACGCTTTTGCTGTTGAGCTTCACGCGCGGCGTGGCGCTGTCACGGGCGGGCGGCGGCGCCATGCGCAAGACCATCGAGGACGAACTCGTCATCGACCTGTTGCGCATCGACCGCCTGTCGGTCGTCGGGCGCTCGGCGTCGCGGCTTTCGCTGTTGTGGTTCGCGATCGGCGCGGCGATCCTCCTGATCTTCATCGGCGGCGGCATCACGCCGTTCACCGTCAGTCTTCTGGTGGCCTGCGCCGCCATGGGCATCTGGGTTTTCGTCGGCACGATGGAGCAGGTCCACCGCCGGATCCGGGCGGTGAAGGCCGTCGAGCTGGAACGCCTGCGCCATGAGATCGACACGCTGCGCGCCCGCGCCACGAGCGAGACCGATGCCGCGGTGAAACTGCAGGGCTTGCTGGCCTATGAGACCCGCATCGCGGCGGCGCCGGAATGGCCGTTCGACCAGACGACGCTGGTGCGCGTCGGCGCCTCGGCGCTGATCCTGACCGTGCCCTGGTTCGGCCAAGCGATCGCCGCATATGTGGTCGATCATCTGAGCCATATCGCGGGCTGAGGTTCGCGATTAGGATCGCTGTATGAGCGAAATTCGCGTCGTTGTTGCCGGAGCCGGGGGCCGCATGGGCCACGAGATCCTGCGCGCGGTTTCGGAAGTGGCCGGGATGCTGGTCGCGGGCGCGCTGGAGGCGCCGGGTCATCCCGGCCTCGGCCAGGATGCCGGCACGCTGGCGGGGCTGCAGCCGCTGGGCGTCATGCTGACCTCCGATCCCTTGCCGCTGCTGGCGAACGCGCAGGCGCTGATCGATTTCACCGTGCCGCGCGTCTCCGTCGAGCTCGCCGCGCTGTCGGCGCAGGCGCGCATCGTGCACGTGATCGGCACGACCGGATGCTCCGCCGAGGACGACGCCAAGATACGTGCCGCGGCGCGCCATGCGGTGATCGTGAAGTCCGGCAATATGAGCCTGGGCATCAACGTGCTGGCCAAACTGGTGCGCGATGCCGCCAGGGCCCTGCCCGGCTACGACGTCGAGATTCTCGAAATGCATCACCGGAATAAGGTCGACGCGCCGAGCGGCACGGCGCTGATGCTGGGGCAGGCGGCTGCGGAAGCACGCGGGATTTCGCTCGCCGAGAACTCCGAGCGCGGGCGCGACGGGCAGACGGGCGCGCGCAAGGACGGCGCGATCGGCTTCGCCTCGCTGCGTGGCGGCAGCGTGATCGGCGAGCATCAGGTGATCCTGGCCGGACCGCAGGAGCGCATCGTGCTCAGCCACATCGCGCAGGACCGCGCCATGTTCGCGCCCGGTGCGGTCGCCGCCGCGAAATGGGGCCAGGGCAAGAAGCCGGGCCTCTATGCGATGGCGGATGTCCTCGGCTCCGATTGACGGGCGCCTTCAACCGCCAGCATGGCGCGCTTGCGCTCCACGCCCCAGTGATAACCGGTGAGCGCGCCGTTGCTGCCGAGCACGCGGTGGCACGGGATGATCCACGAGATCGGATTGCGCCCGACCGCCATGCCCACCGCGCGTGACGCGTTGGTGTTGCCGACCGCCGCGGCGATGGCGCGGTAGGTCGAGGTCTTGCCTTCCGGGATCGCCAGCAGCGCTTCCCAGACCTTGATCTGCCAGGGCGTGCCGAGCAGGTGCAGTCTGAGATCGGCGCCGCGCTTTTTCGGGCTGAAAATCGCCGCGGCATATTTTGCGGTGCGTTCCGGCGCGGCGCGATAGGCGGCCCTCGGCCAGCGCGCCTGCATGTCGGCCAGCATCTTCTTGTCCTCGCCTTCGTCACCGAAGGCGAGGCCGCAGACACCCTTGGCCGTCGCCATCACCAGGGCCGTGCCGAACGGGCAGGCGTGAAAGCCGTAATCGATCACGACATCCGCGCCGCCCTTGGCGTAGTCGCCGGGCGTCATGGCTTCGATCTTGAGGCTGAGGTCGTGCAGGCGCGACGGGCCGGAAAGGCCGGCGTCGAGCGCGGTGTCGAGCAAGCTGCGACCCTCAGCCAGATCCCGCTTGGCATGATCCAGCGTCAGATGGGCGACGAAATTCTTCGGGCTGACGCCGACATAGCGGCTAAACAGGCGCTGGAAATGAAACGGCGACAGGCCGACGGCGGAAGCCGCGTCTTCCAGCGTCGGCTGGTCGAGATAATTGGCGCTCAGGAAGCGGATGGCGCGGCCCATGCGGCGCCAATTGGCGTCGTTTTCGTCGAAGGAGATCACGTTGCTCATGGGCGTAACATGGGCCTTGCCGGCGCCCTTTTCGACCCGATTCTTGCGGGGCTCAAACCGCGATTTCACGGGCGTTCCGCAACGCGGTTTTCAGCCTTTGCGCAAATTTCGCGCGTTCATCGGGGCACAGGAACTGGCCGATGCGGAGAAATTTTCCGTGGCTCCACAGCGTCAGCTGGCTGCCGTGTTCGGGCGGGTCGTCCATCTCCACCCGCACCCAATAGGGATTGAAGCTCCATTGGCGCCGCGGCTTCTGCGGGAAGGCGCGCGCGATAGAGAGCTGCGACCGCGTCAGCGTCACGCGCTCCTCGCGCTGTGCGGCGCGCGTGCTGGCGCGGAAGGCCCAGGCGAGCAGCGCCACATCGGCGCCCAGGAACGGCGCGATCGGCCAGGCGCCGCGCAGGACGAAACTCAAGGCGAAGACGAGATTGATGACGGCGACCGCGGCCAAGATGGCGCGCAGAACATGCGGCGCCAGCGGCGGGCTTGGCCGCAGCACCTGGTCCAGCAACAGGTCGGTGTCCTCGCCCATGGCGCCGCAATACTTGCGCGCGCAACGCCTTCCCGCAACAGTGCGGCGGCAGATTTGCAGGCTCACCATGGCGCGCGCATTCAGCAAGAACGAGGTCGAGGAATTCTTCGCCCGTCTGAAAAAGACGATGCCAGAGCCCCAGACCGAGCTGCAATCGCTCAATCCCTACACCTTGCTGGTCGCCGTCGTGCTGTCGGCGCAGGCGACGGACAAGGGCGTCAACAAGGCGACCGAGCCGTTGTTCAAAATCGCCGACACGCCGCAAAAGATGGTGGCGCTGGGCGAAGCGAAACTCACCCAATACATCAAGAGCATCGGCCTTTATCGCACCAAGGCCAAGAACGTCATCGCGCTGTCCAAACTATTGCTCGAACGCCATGGCGGCGTAGTGCCGCGCACGCGCGAGGAACTGCAGGCGCTGCCGGGCGCCGGGCGCAAGACGGCCAATGTCGTCCTCAACGTCGCCTTCGGAGAAAAGACCATCGCGGTCGACACGCATATTTTCCGCGTCGGCAATCGCACCGGCCTGGCGCCGGGCAAGGATGTGCTGGCGGTCGAACTGGCGCTCGAGAAGAAGGTCCCGGACCACTACAAGCTGCACGCGCATCACTGGCTGATCCTGCACGGCCGCTACACCTGCGTGGCGCGTAAGCCGCTCTGCCCGACCTGCGTCGTGCGCGATCTGTGCCGCTACAAGGACAAGACGAAGGAAATCAAGACGTCGGCCGCGAAGCGACCCGGGCGCGCAGCGCGTTGAGGCAGTTCTGGTCGGCGGCGATGCCCTGTCCGCGCGGCGTCGTCTCGACATGCCAGACCGCGGTGTTGCCGTCGCGCGAGTAGAGAAAGAAGAACGCCTTGCAGCCGGGCCCGTCGAAGCGCCAGATCTGCGCCTGGCCGTCCTTGCGCACGAAAGCCGGCTGGCCATAGGCAACTTTCAGGTCCGCCTCGTGCAGGCCGGTGGTGCCGGACGGCTCGCCGGGCGGCGGCGCCTCGGGAAGCTTCACATTGGTGACGACGGCCGGGCCGGCGCAGGCGCCGAGCAGGCCGAGCAGCAGGACGGCCGGGACAAAACTCTTCATGCCGAATGTTCCAGATGGGTTAGACGCTTGAAGAGATGTGCCATCAAAGCGGAGCCAAAAAAAGGCGCAATCAGGTCAAGCGCGGGGATGACGGTTAATATCGCGATCAGCAAGCCGGCGGCATAGATCTTTCCGCTGTGGCGGCGGCGCAGCGCGTCGCTTTCCTGCCGCGACAGATGGCGCAGCGAGGCGAGCTCGAAGAACTCCCGGCCCAGCAGCCAGCCATTGGCCAGCACCGTGGCGAACTCCGCCAGGCCCGGGACGCCGACATCGACGGGCAGCAGCGCAACGTTGATGAGCAAGGCGAGGCCGATGAGCCTGAAGCTCTCGCCGATCCCCGTGAGAACCGGCGTGCCGCGCGCCTTGGGATCGCCCGGATAGAAATGGGCATCGACCTTGGCCGCGATGCGGTCGAGGAACAGCGATGCCACCATCGCCGCGACCGGCGCACCGAGCGCGAAGATCGCCAGGATCAGAACGATCGGCGTCGCCAGTTCCAGGAAGCGGTTGACCCAGACCGAGCCCAGCGCGGGCAGCGCGGCCAGGCCGTATTCGATGCCGACGAACAGGGCGACGAAGAGGATGGCGGTCAGGAGCAGCGTCCAGAACAGCATGCCGGCGAAGTCGCGATCGAACAGCATGGCCGCGGCTTTGCGGGCGCTTGCGAACATTTCTGGCGTCCTCTAACTCAGGGCCACTTATAGGCGAAAATCCGGGGGATTTCACAATGGCGCAGCGCTTCGACGTGGCAGGCCTCGGCAATGCGATCGTGGACGTGCTGGCGCCGGTCGACGAGCAGTTCCTGCTGACGCACAGCATCGCCAAGGGCGTGATGACCCTGATCGACGAGCATCGCGCCGGCCAGCTGCACGCGGCGCTGACGGGCACCCGCGAGGTCGCGGGCGGCTCGGGCGCCAACACCATGGCCGGGTTCGCCTCGCTGGGCGGCAACGGCGTCTATGAAGGCAAGGTGAAACGCGACCGGTTGGGCGAAGCCTTCCGCGCCAGCATGAAGGACACCGGCGTCCATTTCACCACCGCGCCCGCCACCGATGGGCCGTCCACGGCGCTGTGCATCATCGCGGTGACGCCGGACGAACAGCGCAGCATGAGCACTTATCTCGGCGCCGCGCAGGAATTCTCGGTTGCCGATCTGGACGAAGAGGAAATCGCCGGCTCGGCGATCCTCTATATCGAAGGCTATCTGTGGGATCCGCCCAAGGCGCGCGAGGCCTGCATCGCGGCAATGGACATCGCGCACCGCGCCGGCAACCAGGTCGCCTTCGCGATGTCCGATCCGTTCCTGATCGGCCGCTATGGCGACGAATTCCGCCGCCGGCTCGACAGCTTCGACATCATCTTCGCCAACGAGGATGAAGCCACCGCGCTGTTCCAGGTCGATGCGTTCGACGCCGTGCTGCAGGCGGCGCGGCACTGGAAGGGCACCGCCGCACTGACACGTTCCGAGAAGGGCTGCGTCATCGCGCGCGGGCCCGAGGTCCATGTCATCGATGCCTGGCCGGTCAAGCGCGTGCTGGACACCACGGGCGCCGGCGACCAGTTTGCCGCCGGATTTCTCTTTGGCCTGACGCACGGCAAGGATCTCGCCGCATGCGGCAAGCTCGCCGGCCTCGCCGCCGCCGAAGTGATCTCGCATTACGGCGCGCGTCCGGAAGTGTCGCTGCGCAAGCTCGCGGTGGACGCGGGACTTATCTGATCATTCTCACTTGTCATGGCCCGCGAATGCGGGCCATCCAGGTGACAACGGACACCAAATTATCCGAGGTAGATCAGAACCAGTTCTTCAACACTGTGCAGAGCCTCAACTGGATGGCCCGCGTTCGCGAGGGCTTTGCATAAGTTAGGTCTCGTGATTCAATTTGGCGAGGCTGAATCGGTGTTGGTTTGGATGTCGGAACGGAGAATCGGTCAATTGAGC
>Ga0207929_1000015_pt1 | contig 143656 bp, 99 predicted proteins | sample NGESurdeep072012_FD_184466 | JGI IMG/M metagenome (GOLD analysis project Ga0207929, IMG submission 184466) | Arctic peat soil microbial communities from Barrow, Alaska - NGEE Surface sample 53-1 deep-072012 (SPAdes) | ecosystem: Environmental > Terrestrial > Soil > Wetlands > Peat ... | reverse complement strand
GCTCTTCATGACCGCATCGCCCGACATAACCGGCCCCGGCCAGGCCGACCCGCGCCCCGCCCGCGCCTCCTGGCAGCGTCCAACCTTGCGAAAACTCCCGGCCGTAGAAGCTGAGGTCGGACTTGATAATTTCGCAGACGGCGAATTTACGGAGTCCTGAAAGGCCTCAAAAGAAGGCGCTGCGTCGCACAAATATCGCGCCAGCAGGCGCGAATCCACGATGTCACATCACGGATCCCGCAGGATGAGCGCTACGGCTATGTCATTCTGCTGACCAGAAAATCGAGACCGGTACATTGGTCTGCTGCAACACACCGCGAACCGGCGCATCGAGGACATCTCTGCCGGCGAGTGCTCGCTTGTAGGCGGCAAGCTTCGCATCGCCGCGGATGAGCAGGACGATCCACCGCGCGTCCAGAATGGTGCGCAATGTTAGAGTCATGCGCTCACCCATCGCGGTGAGATCAGGCGGATCGACGGCGCGGACAAGCGCTGACTCGCAGCGATCCATCGCGCGCGCCAGGCCTTGTGCGCCTGGAATAAGCGATGCGGTGTGTCCATCCGTCCCCATGCCGAGTAGAACCACGTCGAATGGTCGAAGGATGCCGCCGATAGCGGCGCTTACGACGTCTTCCGCATCAAGCGCGTGCGCATGGGCAGTCTTGAACGGCACAAACTGTGCGGCAGCCGCGTTGGCGGTGAGCAGGCGCGCGCGCACAAGATATTCGTTGCTTCGCGTCGAACTGGGATCGGTCCAGCGTTCATCCGACAATGTGATCGATACGCTCTTCCAGGAAGCTTCACGCTTGGCCAGAAGATCGTAGAGAGCGCCTGGCGTCGTTCCGCCCGAGGCAACGAATCCGGCGCGGCCGTTGCGCGCCACGCCGGCCGTTAAGCGAGCAGCGATCTGCTCTGATAGTACGGTGTATAAATCGTTCGCATTGCGAAAGCCGCAGAACAAAGGCTCCGCGCTGTCGGAACAAAAGACGCTATTCATACCAGCTGTGTCCATTGCGCTCGGTGAGGGCAATTGCGGCGGACGGGCCGCAACTGCCGGCCGCATAGGTGGCCGGCGGCGCGCCCTGGCGTTGCCAGCCCGCGACGATCGCGTCGATCCATGACCAAGCGGCTTCGGCCTCGTCCCGGCGCACGAATAGCGTGCCTTTGCCGTTCAGCGCTTCGAGAAGCAGCCGTTCGTAGGCGATGCGGCGACGCGGACTGTGACTCTTGAAGGTATCGCTGAGGCTGAGATTGAGGCTCAGTGGTTTGAGTTGCATGCCGTTCTGCTCCAGACTCGGCGTCTTGTTCATCAAGAGAAGTGCGATCTCCTCTTCGGGTTGCAGGCGAATCGTCAGCCGGTTGGCGAGCAGATCGTTGCCGGGGAAAATGGAGTGTGGCACGTCACGGAACTGAATAACGATCTCGGAGCGGCGCAATGGCAGGCGTTTTCCGGTGCGCAGATAGAACGGGACGCCGGCCCAGCGCCAGTTATCGACATGCGCGGCGAGTGCGACAAAGGTTTCCGTCTCGCTAGCATGGCCGCCGGCTTCGTCGGCATAGCCGCGCACGGCACGTCCATCAGAATATCCCGAACCGTATTGGCCGCGCATGGTTTTCTTCGCGATATCGCGGCCTTCGATCGGCCGCAGGGAGCGCAACACCTTTACCTTCTCGTTGCGCACCGAATCCGGGTCCAGACTGGCGGGTGGCTCCATGGCAACGAGACAGAGCAGTTGCAGCAGGTGGTTCTGGACCATATCGCGGGTCGCGCCATATTCATTGTAGTACGACCAGCGCTCCTCGACCCCGACGGTCTCCGCGACTGTAATCTGCACCTGCTCGATGTTGATCTTGTTCCACAGAGGCTCGAAAAATGTGTTTGCAAAACGCAGCGCCAGCAAATTCTGCACAGCTTCCTTGCCGAGATAGTGGTCGATACGGAAAATGCGGTCTTCGCTGAACGTCTCCGCGAGCGAGTCGTTGATCGCGCGACAGCTGGCGAGGTCGCGCCCGATCGGCTTTTCGACCACGACGCGGCTTCGCCCGCCGGCAAGTCCATTCGCCTTCAGGTGTCGGCAGATGTCGCCGTAATAGCTCGGCGAAGTTGACAAATAATAGAGAACGTCTTCGGCATCGTCTATCACCCGGCGAAGGTTCGCGAAAGTCGGCGCAGCCGTCGCGTCGATCGCGGCATGACGCAATCGCCGTCTGAACGCTGCCCATTTCGTCTCGTCATAGTGCTCCCCGGATCGCGTCTTGATCGTTTCGCCGATACGCGCCGCGAATACATCGTCCGTCATCGTGCTGCGCGAACAGCCGATGATCAGCAGGTCGTCTGCCAGCAGGCCCTCGCTGGCGAGATGGTAGAGTGATGGAAAGAGCATACGCAGAGCGAGGTCGCCCGTGGCGCCGAAGATCACAATCACGCGGCTCGGCGTCATCACGCCCTCCGCTGCAGATGGCCGTCGATCCAGACTTCATGAACCTCCAGCGCATCGTTCACCAGCGCGAAATTCGCGCGCTGACCGCTGCGAATAGTGCCAACCTCGTCCGACAGACGGAGAAAAGCAGCAGGATTGCGGCTCGCCATATTCACCGCCTCGGCAAGATTGAGTGCCATGAATTCCATTGCATTGCGTACTGCAGATGCCATGTCGAGATCGGAGCCGGCGAGAGTGCCGTCGGGTGCGGTGCAGACGCCATCCCTCACCGTGATCGCGCGGCCTTGCAGCGTAAAGGTCTTGCTCGTGGCACCGACGCTCGGCATTGCATCGGTCACGAGCATCAAACGATCGGCATGCTTGCAGGCGAGCGCAATGCGTAGAGCCGCCGGATTGACATGGTGGCCGTCGACAATGATGCCGCACCAGCTTCCGGTATCGTCAAGTGCGGCGCCGACGGCGCCCGGCTCGCGCGCGCGTAACGGCGACATCGCGTTGAACAAATGGGTGAAACCGGTCAGTCCGTGATCCAATGCGGCGCGGATTTCGCCACAAGTTGCGTCGGTATGACCCGCCGATACGATCACACCGGCCTTCACCAGGGCCGCAATCGTCTCGGGCGTCGCCTTTTCGGGCGCCAGCGTGACAAGGGTCGTGCCGCGCCTGGCGGACGTCAGAAGTTCGAAGGCTTCGCCATCGAGTTCGCGAAAATTCTCCACGTCGTGGATGCCCTTGCGCTTGGGATTGAGGAATGGCCCCTCGATATGAATGCCGAGAACACCTGGGACGCCGGCATCGATAGCAGCTTCGACTGCGGCGATCGCCGTCCGGATGAGTGAGAAATCTCCGCTGATCAGGGTGGGAAGAAACCCCGTCGTTCCGAAACGGGCGTGCGCTGCGGAGATGGTGCGCAGTGTCTGTACGCTTGGCGCGTCCCCGAAAAGGACGCCGCCACCGCCATTGACCTGGGTGTCGATGAAGCCGGGCAGCAACAATCCACCTCTCAGATCATGCCGCGCTAGGTTTACCGGTACATCCGCTTGCCGCATGACATCACTGATGCGGCCGTTCTGGATCAGTACGGCACAGTCCTCGACAGCGCCGCGGTCCGTCATCACCCGGCCGTTGATCAAAGCCATCTGCATGTCAGATGGTCTCGGTGATTTTGAACAGGTTCGGAGGGCAGTCGGGATTGAAGCCGCGCGCAAGCGAGAGCGCGTTGACCATCCGGTAAAAGCTTTGCGCCATCAGGATCGGTTCGATCGCGGAGTGCGCTTCTATTGTCGGCAGCACGGTTGCGCCCGGCACCTCGAAGCCGGCAACGAGAAGCGCAGAACCGGCTGCGACGAGTCTTGCCGCAAGGTCTAGCAGACCGGAACGGGTTTCATCGTGCTGTGCAAGCATCAGGATCGGAAATCCTTTCTTCACCAAAGCCATCGGGCCGTGTTGCACCTCAGCTGAGCTGAACGCCTCGGCGTGCATGCCGGATGTTTCCTTGAATTTGAGCGCCGCTTCCTGCGCCGCGCCGAAGCCGAGCCCGCGGCCGATTGTGTAGAGATCGCGCGCGGATTTCAGTCGCGTGGCGGCGGCGCTCCAGTCGCAGGCCCAGGCTCGGTGCATCAGAGCGGGCAGATCGTGCACCTCGCCCGCCAATTCGCGATCCCCCGTCCATTCGGCAACGAGGTCGGCGATTGCCGCAACGGAAGCGAGATAGGTTTTTGTCGCTGCAACGCTGGTCTCGGCGCCAGCTCGCATGGGCAAGATCTCATGTGACAGCGCGGCGAGGGGGCTTGTGTCGTCATTGACGATCGCCAGGACGAAGGCGCCGCCTGCCTTTGCGCTTGCCACCGTCGAAAGCAGATCGGGACTTCTGCCGGACTGCGAGATCGCCAGAAACAGCACATCGTCAAGCTTCGGCTGTGTCGCATAGACTGAACTTGTCGACAGGCCGGTGGAGGATGTCAGAACGCCGGTCTTGGTTTCGATCAGATATTTCGCGTATGTTGCCGCGTGGTCTGAGCTGCCGCGCGCACCAGTCACGACGGCTCGCGGTTTGCTGGTGCGCAGGCGAGCGCCGATCTTTTTTACAAGCGCTCTGTTGTCGGCTAATTGTCGCGCGATGACGTCCGGCGATTCGGCCGCCTCGCGAAACATCTGCGTCGGGCGCTCGCTGGGCTTGCTCAATCCCCTATCGCCGTCGGCAATCACTTTTCCATCTCCGATGCATTTAGCTCGGCGACAAAATCGTACGTATCCCCGCGATAGAAGGATTGCGAGAATTCCACCGCGCGCCCGTCCGGCAGAAAGCCACGGCGTTCGACGAGCAAACCCGCATCGTGCTCGTGAGCGCGCAGGAGTTCGGCCTGTTCGGCGGTGAACAGTACGGCGCGCAACCGTTGCAAGGCGCGCGTCGGCCGATAGCCAGCCTTGGCCAACGCGCTATAGAGCGACGATTCGACGGCATCGACCGACGGAAGACAGAAGGCAGGCACGGTGCAGTACTCAAGCGCCATGGGCGCCTCATCCGCGAAACGAATGCGATTGAAACGATAGACGGGTGTACCGGGGCTAAGGCCCATGGTCAGCGACTCTTCCGGGGTGACGGTGCCCTGCGATTTGCGCATCCAACTGCTCGTCGGCACGCGGCCGCGGGCGATCATGTCTTCTGTGAACGAAGTGAGCTTGGAAAAGTTCTTTTCGACTCGGCTCGAAACGAAGGTTCCGGAGCCTTGTTTACGTGTCAGCAGGCCTTCAGCCACCAACCCATCGATCGCCTTGCGAACCGTGATGCGGGAGACCGCGAATTCCTCGGCCAAATCACGTTCCGGCGGCAGCGCGTCGTCCGGCGCGAGCAGCTTGCTCTCAATCGCTTGGCGTAAGCCGCGCTGAAGTTGCTGGTAGAGCGGCAGACTCGCCGCTTCGTCGAGTTGGCCGATCATCGTCAGCAGCGGCGCCACTTCGCTCTCCTGATGTTCCCGCGCAACAGGCGAGGGATATTTGCTCAACTTTCTATATAACCAATTTAGTACCACATGTACAGCCACTCACCGCGATCTCGAAAAAATCTCAAATTATCGCACTTGACACAACAGCCCAATCGAGGAATGGTTCTATATTGGACTTGTATTGGTGCTTATGCCGAGTGGCGAAAACAGCCCAACCAAGTTACGGGGATCGAATCATAAGGAGGACCATCGCATGTCATTTCGGGGGATATTGGCCGGTTCGGTCAGTCTTGCGGCGCTTGTCGCGGCCACGCCGTCATTTGCCGATTCGGTTGAAGTCGTCGTCGTCACGGGCATTCGCGGATCCCTCGATCGTGCGATCGACATCAAACGCGATTCGACCACGATTGTGGACGCCGTATCGGCGGAAGACATCGGCAAGTTCTCCGACAAAAATGTCGCTGATGCCCTTCAGCGCATTCCCGGCGTCAATACGGTATCGGCAGCGAGCGGTGAAGGCGGCTTCGACGAAAACGACCGCGTTTCGATTCGCGGCACCAATCCCAGCCTGACACAGACGCTGGTGGACGGGCATACGATTGCGAACGGCGACTGGTTCATCCTCGATCAGTTCCAAACCATTGGCCGCAGCGTCAGCTACACGCTGTTGCCGTCGGAAATTGTGGATACCGCCAAGGTCTACAAGAGCCAGCAGGCCGACCTGACGGAAGGCGGCGTCGCCGGCATGGTTGATATCCTGACGCGCAAGCCGCTCGAATTCCGCGACAATCTCACTTTCGAAGGAAGCGCCGAAGCCGCCTATACAACGCTGCGCGGTAAGATCACGCCGCAACTCAACGGCTTGTTCAACTGGAAGAACGCGTCCGGCACGTTCGGCATCATGGTGCAGGGCTTCTATGAAGCCCGCGACATTCGCCGCGACGGTCAGGAATTCCTCGGCTATGCAAACGTTGCTGCCGGTAGTCCGGCGGCGGTCGCACATCCCGTTCTGATCGGCGCCGCCTATCCGACCTTGATCGGCTCGGCCCTGTTCCTGCAACAGCGCGTGCGGGAAGGCGGCGATGTTACCCTGGAGTTCAAGCCCAGCGACGCGTTCGACCTCAGGCTGACGGGCTTCTACTCGCACCTGTCCGCCAGCAATTTGAACGACAACTTCATGTTCTGGGGTACGAACGAGTTCGGCAACAATTCACCGTCCTCTTTCAGCGTCGTGAACAACACAATCGTCGCCGCGGCATTCCCGGCCAAAGCCGGCGTTGCCCCGATGGTCACTGACTTCATCCACCGCCCGGGCGGCGGCGCCGAGACCTATTTCTTCAGCGCCGACGGCAATTGGGCTCCCACCGATACCATGACGGTCGGGTTCAAGGCGGGCTACAGCCACGGCGTTGGCAAAACGGATCCGCAGGTTGCCTGGGAAGGCGAAATCGCGCCGGGTCCGGGCAATGCCGCCAGCTACGATTTCAGCAGTGGCGTGGGCAAGGTCAGCGTTCCGGGCGTCGATCTGTCCAATGCCGCCAATCTCATCAACGACTGGGCCTGGACAGCCGTGTCGACTGCGGTCGACAGCGAATATTATGGCCAGGTTGACGTCGATCAGAAGGTGTCTGTTGGCCCGATCAGTTCGGTGAAGGCGGGCGTCCGCTTTGCCGAGCACAAGCGCAAGAACGACCTGTGGGACGGTGGCGTTTCGTATGCCGGATCGATCGGCAGCGACGTTTCCACATCCCACTACCCGGCCGACTTCGCCGACTCGTTCAAGATCCCGGGAATGCTGACCAATCTGCCGGAAGGAAATACCGCGCTGATCGAAAAACTTCTCTACAACAACACCAGCTGGCGGCCTTACCCCCAGACGCCGGCCGCCATTTCGAATCCCGCCAACGGTCGGTACGATTGGCAGGCCAGTATGAACATGAGTGAGCAGGACACCGCGGCTTACGCGATGGCCAATATCGGCGGCGATCACTGGAAGGGCAATTTCGGCGTTCGCATCGTCAACACGCGTGAGTATATCTATCAGTACGTCAACCGCACGGGCGCCGGCAGCACCTACAGCGACTTCGGTCCATACGGCGTAAACAAGATCAACCACAGCTACTGGGACGTCCTGCCCAGCGCCAATCTCAGCATCGACCTCAACGAGGAGATGGTGCTGCGCTTCGCCGCCGCCGAAACCATGGCGCGACCGGACTACAGCGCTCTGGGCGGTGCGGTGCAACTCACCGACCTTAACCTCACCGGCAATGGCGGCAATCCGAACCTCAAGCCGGTAAAATCCGCCAACTACAACGTCAACTATGAATGGTATTATGGACCTCAGGCCCTGCTGTCCGTAGGCCTGTTTTACATGGACCTGTCGTCCTACGTGTCTTACGGCACATCGACGGCAAGCTATGTGAACATGACGCTGACCGGCGCCAATCCGGTTCCGGTATATTCGATCTACACCATCACGTCCCCGTTCAATTCCAGCGGACATGACGAAGGTCTTGAAGTCAGCTGGCAGCAGCCGCTCTGGGGCGGCTTCGGCGTCGATGCCAACTACACCTATGCAAGTGGCGTCGACTCGAGCGGTGGACCGCTGGTCGGGGATTCGAAGAACACAGCCAACCTGTCCGGCTATTTCGAGAACAACTGGCTGAGCGCGCGCCTGTCATACAATTACCGCTCGAAGATGCTGGTTGGTCTCGATCGCAGCTCGGCCGAGAACCAGAATGCGTACAATACGGTCGATGCATCGGTGCAGTTCACCATTACCGACAATGCGTCGCTCACCTTTGATGCCCTGAATCTGACGAACCAGACGTTGAAGTACTACGCCGCGAGCACCACGCAACCGCGCGCCTTATACAGCAATGGCAGCCAGTTCTATGCTGGCATTCGCGTGAAGTTCTGAGGGAAGAGCCGGGGCGCCACTGTGCCCCGGCTCTTTAGTCGGCAGATGCGCCCTTCCTGTCGCACTGCTAGTCTCGAGGGCGGAGAGCGCATGTTCTCCGCCCTTTCTTTTTTGAAGGCTCGAAACGCCAACGTCGCCCCGACATGAGCGAAAGAACCACCGAAATGACGTTCTTCCGCCGGAGTTGGGCGCAGTCGGCGGCAGCGCTGTTGGTGTTGCCCCTGCTTGTATCCTGCGTGACCAGGGAGCCGATACCAGTAGGCAGGCAGGCGCATGGTCCGGACGTGCAGACCGCGCTGACGCCGGCGCTCATTCCTCTTCCCGCCCAACTGGCGATGCAGTCCGGTCAATTTGCGGTCAGCGATGGAACGCCGCTCGTCTTCGATGGGGCGGATGCCGACAGCGCGCACATAGCGGCCTATTTTGCCGATCTTGTTCGTCGCACCCGCGGTTTGACCCTGACCGCACAGCCGGATGCTGCGGGCGCGATCGCTTTGCGCCGGCTGGCAGATCCCAACGCGACCGGGAAAGAAGGGTATCGCCTTGAGGTGACGCCAAACGGCGGGTAGTGGGTCCGTTTGATTGAGCGCGTGAAAAGCGCCGCTGCATCGGGCATATTCATCGCATGACAGCGAAGCACCCGAAACGCCCCCGTGACGCCAATCAGCTAGCGAAGCATATCCTAGACCTTGCGACCGGCGCGGCGACGGACGCCGATCTGTCTGCCGGGAAAGACCCCGCTGCCGTGAGCCTTGGGAAACGGGGCGGTTTGAAGGGGGGTGCGGCCCGCGCTGCCAAGCTATCGCCAGAGCGCCGAACAGAGATTGCTAGAGGTGCCGCCAAGGGCAGATGGGGAAAAGATACAGAAAAGTGAATCTCCCCTCTTGCAAGTAGTCTGATACAGGACCATCTTCCCTAAGCCATGGTCCTGAAATTCCCTCCTCCGAAGCAGCCATCGCCAGATTGGCGTGATGGCGCTGCCGTTGAATACCGCGAGAAGCGCGCAGCACATGTTCGCGATCGCGATGGTTATCTCAAGCAGGCTGAAAAGTTTTCGGCGAAGGCGCTGGCTGAAAGCGCTGCAATTACGGCATTAGACGACGCTGCCAAGGCGTTCGGTTTGATGCTGGAAATCGATATTTCGCAGCTTGAAACTGACCTAGAGACGCTTCTTTCCGAAAACCGCCGCTCAGGGCCACTTTTCAAAGACATTGCCCTGCAACTACTCAAGGACGCTTATCCCAAGCCTCTCCGCGCGGCGGAAGTTCAAGCTGCCGCAGAGGCAAAGCTCAGTCGCAAGTTCCACTCCAAAACGCCAGGAATGAGCCTTTACAGGCTGGCCAAGGAGGGACTGGTCGAACGCAGGGGCTGGGATTGGTTCTATCTTCCAGAGTCCGAAAAGGCTCTCAGGTATGAGGAAGCCTTCCCGAACGGTGCAGAGCCTAGTGATGAAGGGATGGGCAATGGCTGAAACGAAATAGCCGGACAGGATTGCAGCCTGCCCGGCCAATTTCACAACTCCCACAAAGACTTACGCGGACGTAAAGCTCAGTGGTAGAGCTGATAGGTCTCCCACCCATCGGTCGCGGGTTCGATTCCCGCCGTCCGCTCTCGCGTTAGACGTGACCCGATCCGCCCCACCAAAAGTAGGCGGACAATCCCTATTTGTCAATGCACAAACGGACTTTTGTGCTTGACCGATCAAGGAATCCAGACTACATTGTAGCCCATGAACAAGCTATCTCCCACGCAACGCGCCAAGGTTCTCCAACTCCTCTGCGAAGGCATGAGCATTCGCGCCATCTGCCGCGTGCTGAATGTCGGAAAGAACACCGTGGCGCGCCTGCTGCTGACGGCTGGCGCCGCATGCATGGACTATCAAGACAAGTACTTGCGCGATTTGCAGTGCCGCCGGATCGAAGTTGATGAGCTTTGGAGTTTCGTCGGTTCGAAAGAGAAGAACACGCCCAAGGAATTGAAGGGCGAACGCGGCGATGCATGGACGTGGGTTAGCATCTGTGCCGAAAGCAAACTCATTCCGGCTTGGTATGTCGGTTCGCGCGACAGCGAAGCAGCAATGACGTTCATGGACGATCTTGCCAAGCGCCTCGCGAACCGCGTGCAACTCACCAGCGACGGCCACAAGCCGTATCTGGAAGCCGTTGAGGGCGCGTTCGGCGCGGATATCGATTTTGCACAGCTTGTGAAAATCTATGGGCCTGCGCCGGAAGGCCAACGCCGCTACAGCCCTGCTGAATGCCTTGGGGCGAAAAAGCATCGCGTAGAGGGAAACCCGAACCCCAAGTTTATCAGCACGTCATACGCCGAAAGAAACAACGGCATTATCCGCCAGCACTGCAAACGCTATGCGCGCCTGACATTGGCCTTCAGCAAGAAATGGGAAAATCACGTCGCGGCGTTCGCGTTGCACGTCCAGTATCACAACTGGGTCAAAATTCATGGCGCGCACAAAGTCACTCCGGCCATGTCGGCAGGCGTTGATAGCCGTCTTTGGGAGATGAGTGATATGGTGACGATGATCGAGCAATGGGAGGCGGCACAAGAAACTGTGCCCGCATAGAAAATGCCGGACTCCTCAGACAGAGTGATTGCGGGTTTTCCAGCCGGAGGACATGCAGACTTCGGGCACGGAATTAGGTTCCAATTGAAATTATCCGATGGCGCAGAACAATTCTTCTATTGCCGCGCAGATTTGTACGAAAAGCTTCTTATCGCACTTCAAAGCTATGGCGCACTTGCTGCGCGCGTTCGCGCCAGTAAGCCAGGTCAATTGGTAGACATTGCAACGCCAGTTCAAATGACTAGGGCGACACGGACGGGGCAAGATGCCAATGGGCATGTAATTCTTGAGTTTGGAACCGATCTTGGCTTTCCAATGCAGGTTGCCATGACGCGGGATCAAACCCAGAAGACCATCGAACTTCTACAGACGGAGTTAGGGCGCACCCCTCCGCAGGCACCAAGAAGTTCAACGAACTAGCGATTTTCGCACTATTCATCAAACGGACCCACTACCAAACGGCGTCACCATTTCCGCAAGCCAGACCGCCGGGTTATTCTACGGAACCGTCACGCTCTGGCAGCTTCTCACTGAGACGCAGGGCGCAGCGCATAGTGTGAGTATTCCGGCACTGCGAATCGACGATGCGCCGCGCTTCGCCTGGCGCGGTCTGCTGCTCGATTCCGTGCGCCACTTCCAATCGGTCGTCTTCATCAAGACGCTGATCGATGCGATGGCGCGCGAAAAACTCAACATTTTGCAATGGCACCTGACCGACGACCAGGGCTGGCGTCTGGAAATCAGGAAATATCCGCGCCTGACACAGATCGGTGCGTGGCGTGTGCCGGCGGGCGAGGCGGCGTTGCACGATATCGATCCTGCGACGCGCAAGCCGCGCCTCTATGGCGGCTACTACACGCAGGCGCAGGTGCGTGATCTGGTCGCCTACGCCGCGGCGCGCAACATCACCATCGTGCCGGAGATCGAGATGCCCGGCCATGCCATGGCCGCCATCGTCGCCTATCCGCGCCTCGGTTCGGTGGCAAAGCCGCCAACCACCGTTTCGAGTGACTGGGGTGTCTTTCCCTATCTCTACAATCCGGACGATCGCACCTTCGCGTTCCTCGAAGATGTGCTGATCGAGACGATGGCGTTGTTCCCCAGCACCTACATTCACATCGGCGGTGACGAAGCTGTCAAAGATCAATGGAAGGCCTCGCCTGTTGTACAGGTCAGAATGCGTGCGCTTGGCATCGCAAACGAGGATGTGCTGCAAAGCTGGTTCGTCCGGCGCATCGAGAAATTCCTGAACGCCCATGGTCGGCGCCTGATCGGCTGGGACGAGATGCTGCAAGGGGGCATCGCGCCCAATGCGACGATCACCTCCTGGCGCGGCATCGACGGCGCAATCACAGCGGCGAAGGCGGGGCACGATGCGGTGCTATCGCCGGCGCCAGTCCTGTATTTCGACAACCGACAGGCCGAGGGAGCGGACGAGCCTTCTGGTCGCGGCGCGATCGTCTCGCTGGGCGACGTCTATGACTTCGACCCCGCGCCCGTCTCGCTGTCCGAGGACGAACGCCGACATATCATTGGCGTACAGGCGAATATCTGGACCGAGCATATCCGTGAAGAAAACGACGTCGCTTATGCCGCGTTCCCGCGCGCCGCTGCGCTGGCGGAGCTGGGCTGGTCGCCGGCCGCGTCGCACGACCCGGCCGGTTTTCTGGCACGCCTACCTGCTGAACTGGGCCGCTACACCGCGCTTGGTCTTCCCCATTCGGCGTATGGAACGGCAGAACCCGCGTCGCCGGTCTTGGTGTTGGTTCGCGACAGCCATCAGATGAAGCTCTGCAGCAACGCGATCTCGCTTTCCATCGAGGGGCCGGCGCCGCTGCATGGCAAGCGTCCGGTCTTTCTCCACGATGTGATGAATCCCTGCTGGATATTCGAAAGGGCAAATCTGACCGGCGTCTCGAAAATCACGGCTTCAGCCGGGTCGCTGCCCTTCAATTTCCAGATCGGCGTGGACGCGCAGAAGATCATGCTGCGCCCACCCGCGACGCCGGACGGCGAATTGGAAGTCCATCTCGATAGCTGCGACGGCGTGAAGATCGCGGTCTTGTCCATGCCGCACCCGGCGCCGAATACCGCGCTCTTCACTGTGCGCGGTCCTTTGGCGCCGCAAACGGGTGTACACGACCTCTGTCTCGTCTTCACGCGCGCCCGGCTTGATCCATACTGGGCTCTGCACACGGTGCAACTCGTGCCGGGTCGATAGGGAAGGGGGGTGGCTCGCTTGTCCAATCTCACGCTGGTTGCACCGATCCAAGGCTGGGTTACGCCGTTGGAAGAGGTTCCCGACCCGGTTTTTGCCGAGCGTATCTTGGGCGATGGCCTCGCGATCGACCCCACCGCTGCGACCGTGCATGCGCCATGTGACGCCCTTGTCGTTTCCGTGGCGCGCCATGCGGTGACGCTGCGGGCGGCGAACGGTGCCGAGATTCTGATCCATGTCGGTCTTGAGACCGTTGCGCTGCACGGCCAGGGCTTCGTGACCCATGTTCGCGAAGGCAACACCGTGCGCACCGGCGAACCGCTAATAACCTTCGACCTAGATTTTCTGGCGATGCGGGCCAAGAGTCTGATCTCGCCGATCGTCGTCACCAATGGCGATATGTTCTCCATCGCGCGCCGCAGCATGGATCGCGAAACGGCGGTAGGTGAATTCCTCATGGAATTGCGGCCGCTGGCAGACCAGCCGGCCACCGATATCTCTGGTGATATATCGCGCGATGTGGTTGTGCGACTGGCGCACGGTATCCATGCACGTCCTGCCGCCGTCATCTCCGTGGCCGCCAAGCAATTCGGCGCCGAGATAGAACTGTCGGTGCGCGATCGCCGCGTCAATGCAAAGAGCATCGCGGCGCTGATGTCGCTCGGCGTGCGCAAGGATGAGCGGGTGACGATCGTCGCGCGCGGCAGCGATGCACAGAGTGCAGTGACCAGGCTAGTAGAACTGATCGATCATGGGATTGCGGAAGAGCCGGAAGTACCGCCTCTGCAACAAGCCCCCCAAGCGACGATATCCGATCTGCCGCCAAACACGTTGCGGGGCGTCTGCGGCGCGCCAGGATTGGTCGTCGGCAAAGCACTGCAAATGCGCGCCACGGAGTTCACCATCGTCGAAGAGGGTCGCGGCATCGGGCATGAGCTTGCGAGACTTGCCGACGCGCTGGCTGCCGTGCGCGCGCGCCTGAACGATCTTGCTGCCGCCGGCAATCGTCAGCGGCGCGAAATCCTCGGCGCCCATATCGCCCTACTTGACGATCCCGAACTGGCGCAACGCACACATGCGGCGATCGAAGCCGGCAAGAGTGCGGCGTTCGCGTGGCGCCAGGTGATGGGCTTCTACGCTGAAGTCTTCAAGACCGGTGACGACGCCCGCATCCGCGAGCGGGCGGGGGACTTGTTGGACCTTGAACGCCAAGTCCTGGTTGCGCTGAACGGCGTGGCGGTTACTGAAGCACGGTCTTTGCCCCCCGACACGATTCTCATCGCCGATGAATTGCTGCCCTCTGAAATTGCAGGTCTCGCCTCCGTTGTCGGCTTCTGCACAGCGGGTGGAGGTCCGACCTCGCATGTCGCGATCTTGGCCGCCGGCATGAATATCCCGGCGATGGTCGGTTCCGGCAGCAGCGTGTTGCAGATAGCCGACGGCACCACACTTTTCCTCGATGCCGATCGTGGTCTTCTGCATGTCGATCCCGATGCAAGCTTGCTTGAACGAGCGCATGCAGCGATCGACAACCGCAACCAACGCGGGCGCGCAGCCCTCGCTCAAGCGCATGAAGTCTGTTGCACCGCTGACGGTACGCGCGTCGAAATCCTGGCCAATCTTGGCGCCGGCGAGGAGGAAGCCCTTTCCGCCGTCACCTCCGGCGCGGAAGGCTGCGGCTTGTTGCGGAGCGAGTTTTTGTTTCTCGACCGCGAGACGCCACCGACCGAAGACGAACAGGCGGCCGCCTATCAGGCGATTGCTGCGGCCCTCGGCGGACGACCAATCAAGATTCGCACGTTCGATATCGGCGGTGATAAGCCTGTGCCCTATCTACCGCTACCTCCGGAAGAAAATCCGGCGCTCGGCCTGCGCGGCGTGCGGGCGGCGCTGTCGCGAACCGACCTGTTGAAAGCGCAGCTTGGCGCGATCCTGCGCGTGGCGCCGCCAGCGCGCATCATGCTGCCCATGGTCGCATCGCTGTCCGAGTTGCGCGCCGTGCGCACCCTGCTCGATGCCATTTGCCGGGAACGTGGCATCGCGCATCCCGTTCAGCTGGGCGTGATGGTGGAAACGCCCGCTTCCGCGGTTCTAGCGGCGCAACTCGCGCGCGAGGCCAACTTTCTCTCCATCGGCACCAACGATCTGACTCAGTACACGCTGGCGATGGACCGCGGCAGTGCGTTGCTTGCCCCGCAGATCGACGCGTTTCATCCCGCTGTTCTTGCCCTCGTCGCGCAAGCGGCGGCGGGCGGTGCCGAGCAAGGCAAACCCGTCGGCGTTTGTGGCGGATTGGCGGGCGATCCGCTTGCGGCGGCTCTGCTGATCGGCATGGGCATTCGCGAATTGTCCATGGCGCCGGCCGCGATCCCAGTGATGAAAGAGACAATCCGGAAACTGAGTTTGGATATCTGCCGCGCCGCGGCGGCGGAAGCATTGCGGCAGGATTCTGCGGCAGCCGTGCGCGCGGTGGCCGCGAAATTTCTACCTTCGGCTTAGGAGCGAGGACGAGACATGAAATCCATCGCCGAGACGCTCCAGCCCCTGGGCCGCGCGTTGATGTTGCCGATTGCGGTGCTTCCTGTCGCCGGCTTGCTGTTGCGGTTGGGCCAACCGGATCTGTTGAACGTCGCCTTCATCGCTGCCGCGGGCGATGCGATCTTCTCGAATCTTGGCTTGCTGTTCGCCATCGGTGTTGCCGTCGGTCTCGCCCGCGAGAATCACGGCGCCGCGGGGTTGGCGGGCGCCGTCGGATTCCTCGTCGCCACCAAAGGGGCACAGGTGTTGATCGCGGTGCCGCCGTCGGCCATAGCGGGTTTCACGGGCGCGGCACAGGCACTCGCCGCCGATGCATTCAAGGCCGCTGCCATCGCCAAGCTCAGCGTGCCGGCCGGCATCGTCTCCGGTCTGCTCGCGGGCTGGCTCTACAACCGCTATCGCGACATCAGGCTCCCGGAATATCTCGCCTTCTTCGGCGGCCGTCGCTTTATTCCGATCGCCAGCGGCGCGGCGGGGGTGCTTCTGGCGGCGACCATGGGTTTCGGCTGGGAGGCGATTTCGGCCGGCATGGATGCGCTCAGCCACGCCGTCCTTGGCGCCGGAGATTTCGGTTTGTTTGCCTATGGCATGCTGAACCGGCTCCTCATCGTGACCGGTCTGCATCACATCATCAACAATATCGCCTGGTTCATTCTCGGCGACTTTCACGGCACGACCGGCGATCTGAAGCGCTTCTTTGCGGGCGACCCGAACGCCGGCAAATTCATGAGCGGTTTTTTCCCCGTGATGATGTTCGGCCTGCCCGCTGCGTGCCTGGCGATGTATCACGCGGCGCTGCCCTCTCGGCGCAAGGAGGTCGGCGGCCTGCTCTTGTCGATGGCGCTGACCGCGTTCCTGACGGGCGTGACGGAGCCGATCGAATTCACCTTCATGTTTTTGGCGCCGATGTTGTACGCGATTCATGCCGTACTGACCGGCCTCGCCATGGTGGTGATGAATGTCTTGGGCGTGCGGCTGGGCTTCGGCTTCTCGGCCGGCCTGTTCGACTATGTGATCAATTTCGGCAAGGCGACACGTCCGTTGCTGCTGCTGCCGGTTGGAGCCGTCTATTTCGCGCTCTATTATGGACTGTTCCGCCTTTCGATCCGTGCCTTCGATCTGAAAACGCCGGGCCGCGAAGCCGAATCGGACACGCAGACGCCCCTCGCATCTCCGCCGGACACGCGCGGCCGTGCATTCGTGGCGGCGCTGGGCGGCTCGGACAACCTTTTGACGGTCGACGCATGCACCACGCGCCTGCGCCTGGTCTTGGTGAACGGGGCGGCGGTTAGTGAGACGGCCCTGAAAGCACTCGGTGCGCGTGGGTTGGTGCGGCCGTCGGCGAATGCGTTGCAGGTTGTGCTGGGTCCCATCGCCGATTCCGTTGCTGGCGAGATCCGGGCCGCACGTACCATCCTGCGGGGCACGATCCCCGAGCCAACTTTGGCGCAAGACGGGCCTGCGACGGCGAATGCGCTTACCCCGGAGGTTACGGATACGCACGCTCTGCTGCTGGCGCTTGGCGGACCGGCAAACGTCCTCAAGATCGAGACCTGTTCCAGCCGACTGCGTGTGCGCGTGGTGTCGGGTGAAGGCATCGATACGCAAAGGCTCCGGGCGCTCGGTGTGCGCGGGTTCGTGATGGCGAAGAGCGACAGTGTGCATCTCGTCATCGGGCCGACGGCCGACACGGTCGCTACGAAGCTCAATCGCGAATTGAGCGGCAACCCGACGGCCTAATCAACGCAAGACGTCGAGCAAGGGCCGCAGCCATTCTTCGTAAGGCCGCCAACGTCCGATCGAGCTCTTGAACAGAGGCTGGCGCACCTGAGCTTGGCTGAGCGTGCGCACGGCTCGTTCGGTTTCGTAAAAGGTCAGACAGCGCTCGTCCCATTCCAGACCACAAAACTTCACGACACGACGCGCCTCGCCCGCGACGTTTTCGACCAAGGTTTCATATTGCACGTCCAGCATCGCACCGTCGGGCAGGACGGCACGCCAATGCGCCATCAATGCTTCGTACAATCGATAGTAGCGGCCAAGCTCGCCGAGATCGTAGGCGAAGTTGAGACCGCTCAGGAAGAGTTTGGAATAGCATGAGAAGCAAGTGTCAATCGGATCGCGGCGCACATGAATGATACGCGCGTTCGGCAATGCCAAATGGATGAGCCCGATGTGACGGAAATTGGCCGGCAGCTTGTCGATAATGCGTTTAGGCGTTGGCGCTAGAGCGTTGAGCCGCTCGGCATAATCGCGCCCGAGTCGGTTGAACATTTGGTCAGGCAGCGACGCCACGCCCGAGGGATAGCTCATGCCAGCACGGCCATCCGCGACGAGGTCGTTCAGGTACAGAAGCTCGCCGGCGGCGAAAACGCTCGGATGACTTGCCAGAATCTGTTCGACCAACGTCGTACCGGACCGTGGCATGCCGACGATGAATATCGGTTGTTCGGACGGGTGGCCCACCTTGTGTTTCGTTTGCATGACCGCAGGGTTGAAGGCGGCTGCGATCTGGCGAAAGTAGCTCGCGACGGCCGCCTCGTCATAGGGCGCCAGGCGCCGTTTGATCGCATTGCCCTTCTTCAGATGTTCGAACGCTTGGTCATATCGCTTCAGATCGTCATAGGCCTTTGCCAGCGCGAAATGGAGTTCGACCCTCTGGTCGTCGGAAAAGCTGGCTTCATCCTGTGACATCGCCTCCAGCGGCGCTAGCCGCGGATCGTTTTCGCCGAACCGTTCGCTCTCTGCCAGCGCGCGATGATAGGCCGGGCGTCTGGGCGCGCGCGCGACGGCGTTCTCGAAGGCGCGGCGCGCATCATCGAGCTGGCCCTGCTGCATCAGTATCGTGCCGATTCCGAAGTGACCCGCCGCGTTGCTGGGGTCGATAGCCGCAAGCTTTTCGAACGCGCTTTTTGCTTCGCCGGGTCGTCCCAGAATACCGAGCGCATCGCCAAGGCCGGTCAGCGCCGCGACGTGCGCAGGATCTGTATCCAGCACGTCTTGAAAGCAGCGGCGAGCGTCTTCGTAACGGCCCAGCATCAGCCATGCCTTGCCGAGATCGCTGCGGATCGCGATATCTTGCGGCGCGGCGGTCGTCGCGCCGCGCAGGAATTCCGCGGCTTCCTCGAACCGCTGGGTGCGGATGCAAATCAAACCAAGACCGTGCAGAGCGCCCGGATGGTGGGGATAGATCTGCCGCACGGCCAGGTAGTGTCGCTCGGCTTCGGCCAGTTTGTCCTGCCGATGCAGCGCGACCGCCGATTCGTAATGCTGCCGGGCGGCAAGACCGCGCTTGGCGTCGTTCATGGCATCCGCTTCATGTCGTAGACCACGCGATCCTGGATATTATCGTCTGGCGGCCCGCCAGGCGCTTTTCTGAGGCCAGAAGCGATTTTCGCGGTTATATGATGGGGCACGAACATCTGATTCACCAACCGGAATTTCCATGCCAGACCCACGACTGCCTTTTCTCATCGAGCTCGAAAGAAAGGTGCTGTGGCTCTCCACCTGGATGATTCACAATGCCAATCATCTGCGCGATAATGACGATGGCCTGAAGGTCGGCGGTCACCAGGCATCGTCGGCGTCTCTTGTCACCATCCTGACGGCACTCTACTTCGCCGTTCTGCGGTCGCAAGATCGTGTGGCGGTCAAGCCGCATGCCAGTCCCGCTTTCCACGCCATCCAATATCTCCTGGGCCGCCAGAGTCGTGAAAAACTCGAGAACTTTCGCGGTTACAAAGGGGCGCAATCCTATCCCTCGCGAACCAAGGACGGCGAGAACGTCGACTTCTCGACGGGATCGGTCGGCCTTGGCGTCGCGCAGACGTTGTTCGCAAGCCTGGTGCAGGATTATGTCAAGGCCCATGGCTGGGCAGCCGAACGCGGCGAGGGCCGCATGATCGCGCTGATCGGCGATGCCGAGATGGACGAAGGCAACATCTTCGAAGCGCTCCTGGAAGGCTGGAAACAGGGGATCCGAAACACCTGGTGGATCATCGACTACAATCGCCAAAGCCTCGACGCGATTGTCCGGGAAGGTCTTTTCACGCGGTTCGAGGCGATCTTCCGCGCGTTCGGCTGGGACGTCGTCACGCTCAAATATGGCGCCTTGCTGGAGGCGGCGTTTCGGGAGCCTGGCGGCGAGGGACTACGCAGCTGGATCGATTCATGCCCCAACCAACTCTACTCCACGCTTGTGTTTCGCGGTGGTGCCGCATGGCGCAAGCGCCTGCTGGACGATCTCGGCGACCAGGGCGCCGTGACGAGTCTGATCGAGAAACGATCCGACGCCGAACTGGCGCGCCTGATGTCCAACCTTGGCGGCCACGATCTTCCGAACCTTTTGTCCGCATTCGAGGCCATCGATCACGACCGGCCGGTTGTCTTCATCGCCTATACGGTGAAAGGCTTCGGCTTGCCGCTCGCCGGTCACAAGGACAATCACGCCGGCCTGCTGACGTCCCGGCAGCTGGAAACCTATCGCTCTTCCATTGGCGTGCGCGAGGGCCACGAATGGGATCGCTTTGAGGCCATTACGATTCCAGAGCCGCAGATGCAGGGGTTCCTGGACTCCGTGCCGTTCGTTCGCGAGTCGCGGCGCCATCTGCCAGCGGTGCATCTCGACATTCCAGCGACTTTGCCGACACCAAAATCCGAAGCCGCGATGTCGACTCAGCAGGGCTTCGGATTGATCCTCAACGAGCTGGCGCGCCTGGATGCGCCTTTTGTGCAGCGTATCGTGACAACCTCGCCCGATGTGACCGTGTCGACGAATTTGGGCGGCTGGGTCAATCGCCGAAAACTGTTCGCGCGCGAACAGATGAAGGATCTGTTCAAAGCGGAGCGAATTCCATCCACCTTCGTGTGGGATTTTTCGCCGGACGGCCAGCATATCGAACTGGGCATCGCGGAGATGAACCTGTTCATCCTGTTGTCGGGACTTGGGCTCTCGCATTCGTTGTTCGGCGAGCGGTTGCTCCCGATCGGAACGCTATACGATCCTTTCATCGCCCGCGGTCTCGATGCCCTCAACTATGCCTGCTACCAGGACGCCAGATTCATAGTCGCCGCCACACCATCCGGCATCACGCTAGCTGGTGAGGGTGGCGCACATCAGTCGATCGGAACGCCGATGATCGGCATGGCGCAGGACGGCTTGGCGTCGTTCGAGCCGGCCTTTGTCGATGAACTCTCGGTCATTCTGCGATTCGCGCTCGATTATATGCAGCGATCGGGCGACGCCGAGCCAGACGAGACAAGCTGGTTGCGGGACGCGACCGGCGGCGCCGTCTATCTCAGGCTCTCTACAAGGCCGTTGGAGCAGCCCCAGCGCCAAATGACACCGCAGCTCGCGTTGGATATCGTGGATGGCGCCTATTGGATGCGTCCGCCTGGCCCCAACGCCGAACTCATTGTTGCCTACACCGGCGCCGTGGCGGCCGAGGCCATCGAGGCGGTTGGACTGCTTGGAGAATACCGGCGCGATATTGGGCTTCTGGCCATAACCTCTGCCGATCGCTTGAACGCCGGGTGGACCGCGGCGCAGCGCGCTCGGGAACGGGGTCAACACCAAGCGCGCAGCCACATCGAGCGGCTGCTCGCTTCGGTGCCGGCGCATTGTGCCATTGTAACAGTGATCGACGCCCATCCAGCGACGCTGGCATGGCTCGGATCGGTCGGGGGCCATCGCACGCGGTCGCTCGGCGTCGAACATTTCGGACAAACCGGATCGATCCAGGAGCTTTACCGTCACTACGGTATCGACGCGCAGAGCATAATCGCAGCGGCCGAGACGATTGCACCGGGACGGCTGGTCCGGCATTTGCGCTCCATCTGACAAATTTTTCCGGGCCGCGCCGCAGCGCCTTAGTCCTGCACTCTCAGGCGGTAACCGACACCCTGTTCCGTCAGAATGTGGACCGGACGTTCTGGGTCGGCTTCGATTTTCTGCCGCAATGTGCGGATATAGACACGTAGATACTGTACGTCGGTCGCCGCGCCCCACACTTCACGCATGGCGAATTTGTGCGTCAGCACCTTGCCGGCATGCAGCACCAGCAAGCGCAGCAAGTCATATTCGCGCGGCGACAGCTTCACTTCCACACCGCGCGAAGTCACGATCCTGCGCACCAGGTCGACCATCAGATCGCCGCTGCGGAACACCGGTTGTGTGCCTTGCTCCTGCAGTCTGTGGCGCAGGGCAGCCCGCACCCGTGCCATCAATTCGTCGACGCCGAACGGCTTGGTCACATAATCATCCGCGCCCAGGTCGAGGGCGCGAACCTTGCCGGTTTCGTCGTCGCGGCTCGACAGAACGACGATCGGCACCGACGAACCGCTGCCGCGCAACGCCTCGATGACCGCAAAGCCGTCCATGTCCGGCAGGCCGAGATCGAGTATGACGAGGTCGACCGGGGTGCCTTTCAGCGCGGCAAGCGCCGCCGCGCCGTTCCCGGCTTCAGCGACCTGATAGCCCTGGGCGCCGAAGCTGGTGCGCAGCAGCCGCCGGATCGGCGGCTCGTCGTCGACGACAAGAACGCGCAACGGCTTGGCGTTCACGCCTGCAACTCCTTCACCGTGTGTTCAAGCGCGGGGAGTGTAATCGTGAATACCGCGCCGCTGCGGTCCTCGCGGTTGCCGGCCGTGATTGTGCCACCCATGGCTTCGACGAAGCCTCGTCCGATCGCAAGACCAAGGCCCGTTCCGGCCCGCTGTCCATCGCTCGCCCGCACGCGATAGAACTTGTCGAAGACGCGCTCGCGCGCTTCTTCCGGCAAGCCGGGCCCGTCGTCCAGAACCTGCAATACGATCCGGCCGGCGTCGCTGCGCGCCACGATATGGATCGTTGTGTTGGCTGGCGTATACTTCGCGGCGTTGTCGAGCAGATTGAACAGAACCTGTTCGATCAGCACCGGATCGGCCCGCGCCATGGGCAGATCGGACGCGATGTCGAGTTTGACTTGATGCTGCGCCATCACAGCGGTCGCGCGCCGCAGCGCGCTGCCGACCACGTCGCCGATGTCGACGGGTTCGCTCTTCGCCTGCACGGCGCCCGATTCCAGACGTGTCATGTCGAGGAGATTGGCGATGAAGCGGTTGAGCCGCTCGGCTTCGTCCTTGATCATCCCGATCAGTTCATCCTGCGATTCTTCGTCCAGTGATTTGCGATACGTCTTCAGACTCGTCGCGGAGCCCAGGATCGACGCCAGCGGCGTGCGCAGATCGTGGCTGATCGAGGTGAGGAGCGCATTGCGTAAGCGTTCGGTTTCCGCCGCCAGTCGCGTGCGATCGACATCGACGACGAGATTGATTCGTTCGATGGCGAGCGCGGCCTGATCCGACAGGGCATCGAGCAGGCGGCGCTGATCGGGCGACAGCAGCGGACCCGGTTCATCCTTGTCGAGTCCAATTACACCCACCGTGCCGCGACCGGTCTTCATCGGCAGGAACAGCCGCTTGGCGCCCGGTAGGGTGTCGGCGCCCCGGCCCGCCGGCTGGGCGTGCTGCCAGGTCCATTTGGCGGCGGCGAGATCGGCGTCGTCCAGCATATCTTCCGGCGGAAAACCGGCGCGCACCTCGACGCTCTCACCCTCCGGAAGGAGCAATACGACGCGAAGCTTGAGCATCTGCGCAATCTGGTGTGCCGTTGCCCAAAGCAGGTCGTCCAGTTGGATGACGCCGGCGAGCTTGCGGGAAAAGAGATAGAGGTCCTCGGTCATCTTGGCGCGTTGGCGCGCGACCGTCGCTTGGGCCCTCACATTGGCGGTCAGATTGCTCGCGATCACGGCGATGATCGCATAGGTGATGAGCGCCAATATGTTCGCCGGCTCTGCAATCGTGAAGGTGTAAAGCGGCGGTAGAAAGAAGAAATTGTAGGCCAGCACACTGACCAAAGCCGCGAACAGGGAAGGCCAGAGGCCATACGTCACCGCAGCTGCCAGAACCGCGGTCAGGAAGACGAGCGCAACGTCGGAAATTCCCAGCATGCGTTGCAGGGCCAGCCCGACGAAGAGTGCGACACCGACCATGGCAATACTTGCGCCATAGGCGATGGGATCAAGTTGTCTCGTGGGCGAAGGGTTTGGTGTGACACGGCCGTCCCCTTCTTCGGCACGCTCGGTCCGATGTTCGGGGACGACGTGAACGCTGACATCGCCGGCGCGGCGGATCACCTCATGCGCCGCTGAGGCGCGCAGCAGGTCCAGCCAGCGCGAGCGCTGGCGCGTTGACACGACGATATGCGTGAAATTGTTGGCATGGGCATAGTCGACGACGCCGTCCGCCGTCGACGGCGCGGGCACAGTTACCGCTTGCCCGCCCAATTGCTCTGCAAGGCGCAGGGCTTCGGCCACACGGTCGCGTTCGGTTTCGCTCAGGCGTTGCGCCCGCGACGTCTCGACGTAGATCGCCGACCACGACGCCCGCAGGCGGTCGGCCAGACGCCGCGCGTAACGCACAAGCGCTGCGGCGCCGGGCCGCTCGCTGATGCAAACCAGCACTCGCTCGCTCGCCTCCCATGGACCCTGTATGGCATGGGCGCGCATGTAATCGACCATCTGCGCATCGACGCGCTGAGCCGTGCGGCGTAACGCCAGTTCGCGCAAAGCGGTGAGGTTGCCGGGCATGAAATAACTACCGATGGCACGTTCGGCTTGTTCGGGGACGTAGACCTTTCCCTCCTTCAGCCGCTGGATCAGATCTTCCGGCGTCAGGTCAACCAGTTCGACATCGTCGGCGCGGTCGATAATCGAGTCCGGCACCGTTTCGCGCACGCGCACGCCGGTGATCCGCGCCACCACGTCGTTCAGGCTCTCAATGTGCTGGACGTTGAGTGTCGTATAGACGTCGATCCCCGCCGCCAGGATTTCTTCGACATCCATGTGCCGCTTGGGATGTCGGCTGCCCGGGGCATTGGTGTGGGCCAGTTCGTCGACCAGCACCAATTTCGGCTTGCGTTGCAAGATGGCATCGAGATCCATCTCCGCCAGCACATGGCCCTTGTAGGGCAGGCGGCGCTTGGGGATTTTCTCGAAGCTCTTTGTCAGGAGGTCGGTTTCGACGCGGCCATGGGTTTCGACGACGCCGATCACGGCGTCGACGCCGTCGAGGCGGCGCTGGCGGCCTTGCATCAGCATTTCATAGGTCTTGCCGACGCCGGGCGCGGCACCCAGAAACACCTTCAGCCGACCAAGGCCTTCCTGGCCCGCCGCGCGAAGCAGCGCTTCGGGCGACGGTCGGTTCTCGCGTTCCGGCCGGTCATCGCTCATGGGCGGCGATTCTACTCTCTTCCCGCGCCGCGAACAGCGTCAGGGCAGGGCGTCCAGGGCCATGTTCAGCTTCAGGACATTGACGTGCGGTTCGCCGATGAAGCCCAGAAAGCGGCTCTCGATATGCACCGTGACGAGATCGCGGACACGGCTTTGATCGAGCCCGCGCGCCTTGGCGATGCGGGGCACCTGGAAATAGGCGCCGGCCGGCGTGATGTCGGGATCGAGCCCACTGGCGGAGGTCGTCACCAGATCGACCGGCACCGGCACGCCGGGATTGTCCTTCTGCAGGGTCGCAGCATCGGCCGTCACGCGCTTGACCAGCGCCTTGGACGTCGGCCCCAGATTGGAGCCGGACGAGTTGGCCGCGTCATAGCCGTTGCCCGCGGCCGAGGGGCGGCCATGGAAATACTTCGGGCTTGTGAACATTTGCCCCAACAATTCAGAGCCGACTGTCTTGCCGTTCACGGTGATCAAGCTGCCATTAGCCTGGTGCGGGAACAGCAGTTGCGCGAGTCCCGTCATGCCGAGCGGGTAGGCGAGACCCGTCAGGATCGTCATCAGCACGAGCATCAGGATGGCGGGGCGGATTTGGCGGACCATGGGGCGCTCCTTAGGCGAGGCCGGTGACGGTAACGAACAGGTCGATCAGCTTGATGCCAACGAACGGCACCAGAATGCCACCGAGCCCATAGATCAGCAGATTGCGGCGCAAGATGCTGGCGGCACCGACAGGCTTGTAGGTCACGCCGCGCAATGCCAGCGGGATCAGCGCCACGATGATCAAGGCATTGAAGATGATCGCCGAGAGAATCGCGCTTTGCGGCGAGTGCAGCCGCATGACATTCAGCGATTGAAGCTGCGGATAGAAGGCGAGGAACATAGCTGGGATGATGGCGAAGTATTTGGCGACGTCGTTGGCGATCGAGAACGTGGTCAGCGCGCCGCGCGTCATCAACAGCTGCTTGCCGATCTCCACCACCTCGATCAGCTTGGTCGGATCGCTGTCGAGATCGACCATGTTGCCGGCCTCGCGCGCCGCCATCGTGCCGGTATTCATCGCCACGCCGACATCGGCCTGCGCCAGCGCCGGCGCGTCGTTCGTGCCGTCGCCGCACATGGCGACGAGCTTGCCCTTCGCCTGCTCCTCGCGGATCAGTTTCAGCTTGGCCTCGGGCGTCGCCTGCGCCAGGAAATCGTCGACGCCGGATTCGGCGGCGATCGCCGCCGCCGTCAGCGGATTGTCGCCCGTGATCATGACGGTACGAATGCCCATCTTGCGCAGCGCCGCGAAGCGTTCGCGGATGCCGCCCTTGACGATGTCTTTCAGGTGGATGACGCCCAGCAGCTTGCCGTCCTTGGCGACCGCCAGGGGCGTGCCGCCGGACTTGGCGATGCGCTCGGCAAAGGTCATCAGCTGCTGCGCCTGCTCCGCGCCGACGGCTTGGATGGCCGCCGCGACCGCGCCGTCGCGGTCGGCGGGCGCCGGGATGCCCTTTTGCGCCCTGACATAGTCGAGCACGGCGTCCACCGCCCCCTTGCGGATGGACGAGCCGTCGATGTCGATCCCGCTGATGCGCGTCTGCGCCGTGAACGGTATGAACTGCGCCGAGAGTCCGGCCATCTCGCGGCCGCGGATGCCGTATTTCTCCTTGGCCAGAACGACGATGGAGCGGCCCTCGGGCGTCTCGTCCGACAGCGAGGACAGTTGCGCCGAGTCGGCCAGGTCGCGTTCGCCGACGCCGGACAGCGCCAGGAACTCCGTCGCCTGCCGGTTGCCCAGCGTGATCGTGCCGGTCTTGTCGAGCAGCAGCGTGTCGACATCGCCCGCTGCCTCCACGGCGCGGCCCGACATCGCCAGGACGTTAAAGCGCACCAGACGGTCCATGCCGGCGATGCCGATGGCGGACAGCAGCGCGCCGATCGTTGTGGGAATCAACGTCACGAACAACGCAACGAGGACAAGTATGCTGATCGAACCGCCGGCATAGGCCGTGAAGCTGGGAATGGTGGCGACCGCGAAGACGAAGATGATCGTCATGCCAGCCAGCAGGATGTTCAGCGCGATCTCATTGGGCGTCTTCTGGCGCTCGGCGCCTTCGACCAGTGCGATCATGCGGTCGATGAAGGTCGAACCCTGGGCGGCGGTGATCTTGACCTTGATCCAGTCCGAGATGACTTGCGTGCCGCCGGTCACGGCCGAGCGGTCGCCGCCGCTCTCGCGGATGACCGGTGCCGACTCGCCCGTGATCGCAGCTTCGTTGACCGACGCTACGCCTTCGACGACATCGCCGTCGCTCGGGATCAGATCACCAGCTTCCACCAGCACGACGTCGCCTTGCCTAAGTTGCGTCGCCGGAACGAGCGTCCACTTTGTGCTTCCCTTGTCGTAAAGCTTGGCGGCGGCTTCCGTCTTGGTCTTGCGCAACGACGCGGCCTGGGCCTTGCCGCGGCCCTCGGCGACGGCCTCGGCGAAGTTCGCGAAAATCACCGTGAACCACAGCCACAGATTGATCTGGAACGCGAAACCCAGATGCGGCGCCCCGGCGAAGAGATCGCGGACGAACAGGACCGTCGTCAACGTAGCGACGATCTCCACCACGAACATGACCGGATTGGCGATCATGTGCCGCGGATTGAGCTTGAGGACGGAGTCCCAGATGGCCGGGATAAGGATCTTTGGATCGGTCATCGTCGAAGCGGTTCGGGTTCGTGCGGTGTCCATGACAGTTCCTCAGAACAGATTGCCGGCGAGCGTCGCGAAATGCTCGACGATCGGGCCAAGCGCGAGCGCCGGGAAATAAGTCAAACCGCCCATGATCAGGATCACGCCGATCAACAGGCCCACGAAGAGTCCGCTATCGGTGGGGAAGGTGCCGGCGGAAGGCGGCACGATCTTCTTTGCCGCCAGCGATCCGGCGACCGCGAGCATCGGCACGATCATCAGGAAACGGCCGATCAGCATCGCGAAACCCAGCGTCACATTGTAGAAAAGCGTGTTCGCCGTCAGACCCGCGAAAGCGCTGCCGTTGTTGCCGGTGGCCGAGGTATAGGCGTAGAGAATTTCGCTATAGCCGTGCGGGCCGGCGTTCAGCGGTCCGGCGAGCCCCGCCGGCAACACCACGGCCAGGGCCGTAAAGCCCAGGATCGACAGCGGCAGTATGAGAATGGCGAGCATCGCCATCTTCACTTCCTTGGCTTCGATCTTCTTGCCGAGATATTCCGGCGTGCGCCCGACCATGAGCCCGGCGACGAACACGGCGATGACGGCGAATAGCAACATCCCGTACAGGCCGGAACCGACGCCGCCGAAAATGATCTCGCCCAGCATGATGTTGACGATCGGGATCATGCCGGCCAGCGGCATCAGGCTGTCATGCATGGTATTGACGGCGCCGCACGACGCGTCGGTGGTGATGGTCGCGAACAGCGCCGAATTGGCGATACCGAAGCGGACTTCCTTGCCTTCCATATTGCCGCCGGCCTGCAGTGCGCCGGCCGACTGATCGATGTGCAAGGCGGCAAAGGCGGGGTTGCCGGGGGCCTCGGCGGCATAGACGACCGCGACGCCGGCCAGGAACAGCAGGCCCATGACGGCAAAGATCGCCCAGCCCTGCCGCTGGTTGCCGACCATTCGGCCGAACAGGTTGGTCAGCGCCGCGCCCAGCGAGAAAATCAGCACGATCTGGACCAGATTGGTGATGGCGTTCGGATTCTCGAAAGGATGCGCCGAGTTGGCGTTGAAGAAACCGCCGCCATTTGTCCCGAACATCTTGATCACTTCCTGCGAGGCCACCGGACCCTGCGCTATGATCTGCTTGGCCCCGTCCAGTGTTGCCGCCTCGGTATAGGGCACCAGGTTCTGCGGCATGCCCTGCCAGACGAAGAACAGACCGACGACGATGGAGATCGGCAACAGGATGTAGAGGGTGCAGCGGGTCATATCGACCCAGAAATTGCCTATCGACTTGGCGGAGCGGCGCGCAAAGCCGCGCACCAGCGCCACAGCTAATGCGATGCCGGTGGCCGCCGACAGGAAATTGTGCACCGTCAGCCCCGCCATTTCGACGAGATAGCTCATCGTCGTCTCGGGCACGTAGGATTGCCAGTTGGTGTTGCTGATGAAGCTTATGGAAGTGTTGAATGCCAAATGTTCGCCGACTGCTGGCAGGTGCTGCGGGTTGAACGGCAGAATGTTCTGCAGGCGCTGCAGCAGGTAGAGCGACACGAATCCGGCGATGCTGAAGGCCAGCATCGCGACGCCATATGTCACCCAATGCTGTTCGTCCTTCTCGTCGACACCGCTGACGGCGTAGAACGCGCGCTCCAGCGGACGCAGCAGGGGCGAGAGAAACGTCTTGTCTCCGTTGAACACCCGCGCCAGATAGGCACCGAGCGGTTTGGTGATGGCGATGACGATCACGCAGTAGAACGCGATCTGGATCCAGCCGTTGAGCGTCATCAGAATTTCTCCGGGCGGACAAGCGCGTAGACGAGATAGCCTAGGATGAAGAGGGTCACAGCGGCGCCGAGTACATAGTCGAGGGTCACGATGGGCCTCCTAAAGCCGGTCGCAGGCGACCGCATAGGCGATCGATACGATGAAGAAGCCGATGCCCGCGGCTACGAGGATTGCGTCCAGCATGGCGATTTCTCCGATCCCTAGATTGCGGGTTATTGGCGAAGACGGGTCCAGCGCTTACGCGCCGAAGATGAGCGCGAGCGAAGCGGCAAGCGCGAGAGGGATGGCCAAGGTCAGTCCGATTTCGAACAGCAATTGTTGCGTGGAATTGTCGTTCTGAGCGGAGCGCGGTGCGGGTTTGGCGACAGTCTCGTCGCCAGCGGCAAACCAGTCCCAGCGATTGCTATCGGACAAAAAGCGAATGAAATGCATCGCATGCTCCAGACTCAATTCTCAGGCCGCATAAATGGGCCTTGTGGCCGTATAAATTCGAGCCCGTCTCCGGCACCCGGAAATATAAAATCCATATAGGCCAGGCTCGCTGAGATACCGTCCGGCCAGGCGTGGTGAACACGCTGTTCCCGGCGAAAGACTGGGGTCGCAATAGACCAAACAGTGTTGACGGCCCGATCGGCAACTCCCGGGAACTCTTGCCCGGCCTGGGCGTTTCCCACTCAGACGGCAATCTTTTTGCACGACCCGACTGGTAGATGGCTGAAAACCGGCCGTGCGCGTCGCACGCGCTCCGCCATGGTGCGACCGTGCGGGGCTCGGAATGAACTACTACGACAGACCAAACCGCGTTGCTGGCTCGGCGCTATTCGCACCGGCGGAAGGCCCCATTCGGGCCGAACTGTTCGGCGCCGAGCGGCTCGAACAGCACGCCGCGAGCCTCGCGGCGGCACAGCGCGTCGCACCGGATCTCAAGAAAGGCCAGCCGCTCGCCGCACGGCTGGCCGACAACACGAAAGTCTTGGCCGAAGCCTATCGGTCCATCGTCGGGGCGACGCGGGCGCATCAATCCATTCCGCCCGCGGCCGAGTGGCTGCTCGACAATTATCATGTCATCGACGAGCAGATTCGCGAGATCAAGGACGATCTACCGCCCGGCTATTACCGCAAGCTTCCCAAGCTGCTCGACGGGCCGCTGCAAGGCTATCCGCGCGTCTTCGGCATTGCCTGGGCCGTCGTGGCCCATACCGACAGCGCGCTCGACATCCAAAAGCTGACGCGTTTCGTCGAGGCCTATCAGCGCGTTCAGCCGCTGACCATCGGCGAGCTTTGGGCCATCGCGATCACGCTGCGCGTGACTCTGGTCGAAAACCTGCGGCGTGTCGCCGAGGGTATCACAGAACGGCTGGCGGCGAGCCTCGAAGCCGACGCGCTCGCGGACCAGTTGCTTGGCGACGGCAACACGGTGACGCTCGCGGCGCAGCGCCGGAGCCTCGATTCCGTTGTCTGGTCGCCGGCTTTTGCGGTGCAGCTGGCGCAACGGCTGCGCGACCGCGACCCCGACATAACGCCCGCGCTGCGCTGGCTGAACGACCGGCTGACCACCGAAGGCACAACCACCGACCAGATCGTCCGCCAGGAAGTCCAGCGTCAGAGCGCCATGAACGTGACCGTGCGCAACGTGATCACGAGCATGCGGCTGATCTCGTCGATCAACTGGCCGGAATTTTTCGAGAGCGTCAGCCATGTCGATGCCGCGCTGCGCGCGCAGACCAACTTCGCGGACATGGATTTCCCGACGCGTGACCTTTACCGCCGCGCGATCGAGACTCTGGCGCATGAATCCGGCTGCGATGAAATCGACGTCGCCGAACGCGCGGCTGCCGCCGCCTTGCGCGCCGGAAATGCCTTGAGTCGAGCCGAACGGTCGATCCGCCGGGAGTGCGATCCGGGCTTTTATCTGATCGCAGAGGGCCGGCGGGCATTCGAGAAGGACCTCGGCTGCCGGGTTCATCCCAAGACCAGTTTGTATCGTGGTTTCTCCGGCGCGGGCGTCGTCAGCTATGTGGCGATGATTGCGGTCATTACCGCCCTCATCGTTACGGCCGCACTGATGGGCGCGGATGGCATCGAGGGTTGGCTTCTGGCCGCGTTGGCGGTCAGCGCGATTGTGCCGGCCTCGGATCTGGCCACCGCTATCGTCAATCGAGTCATCACCCATCAAGTCGGCGCCATGCAGCTGCCGGGTCTCGAGTTGCGCGACGGGGTACCCGATTCATTGCGCACGTTGGTCGCGGTTCCGACGCTCTTGACGTCGACCAAAGCCATCGCCGAGCAGATCGAGCGGCTCGAGGTGCATTATCTCGGAAATTCCGACGACAATTTCACCTTCGCCCTGCTGTCGGACTGGACGGATTCGGCGACCGAACAGACGCCCGGCGATGACGCGTTGCTGACCGAGGCTACGGCGGCGATCGCGGATCTTAATGTGCTCCACCCCAGGACCGGCGGCGATCGCTTCCTGCTGCTTCACCGCCACCGGGTGTGGAACGAAGGCGAATGCAAATGGATCGGCTGGGAACGCAAGCGCGGCAAGTTGCAGGAACTCAATCGCCTCCTGCGCGGTGCCACCGACACGACGTTTCTTACGGTGGGCGGCAAGACGCCGTCGCCACCGTCCGGCGTTCGCTATGTCGTCACCTTGGACGCCGACACGCGTTTGCCGATTGGCGCCGCCAGACGACTGGTCGGCAAGATCGCCCATCCGCTCAACCGCCCCCGATTGGATTCGAAGGCTGGAAGGGTGGTCCGCGGCCACGCCATCCTGCAGCCGCGCGTGACGCCATCGCTGCCGACGGGCGATGAAGGCTCGCTGTTTCAGCGCGTATTTTCCGGTCCGACCGGCATCGATCCCTATGCCATCGTCGTGTCCGACATTTATCAGGATCTCTACGAGGAAGGTTCGTATGTCGGCAAGGGCATCTACGATGTCGATGCCTTCGAAACCGCGCTCGACTCGCGCATCCCGGCCAATGCCGTGCTGAGCCACGATCTGCTCGAAGGCATCTTCGCGCGTGCCGGCCTTGCGTCCGATATCGAAGTGGTCGAGGAATTCCCCTCGCGCTACGACGTGGCCGCATCGCGCCAGCATCGCTGGGTGCGTGGCGACTGGCAGTTGCTGCCGTGGATTTTCGGCAAGGGTCCGGCCGCGTCCAAGCGCCGGACCGCGATTCCGCTGACCGGGCGCTGGAAGTTGATCGACAATCTGCGCCGTTCGTTGTCGGCGCCTTCGACCTTGCTGGCCCTGCTACTGGGTTGGCTCCTGCCCTTGCCCGATGCGGTGGCGTGGACCGTTTTCATACTCCTGATGCTTGTGCTGCCGACCTTGCTGCCGGCCCTGTCGGCGCTGGTGCCGCGCCGTGTCGGCACGTCGCTGCCCAGTCATTGGCGCGGCGTGGCGCGCGATTTCGAGCTCGGCCTCGTTCAGAGCGCGTTTCTGCTGACATTTCTCGCGCATCAGGCGTGGATCATGGTCGACGCGATCGTGCGCACCTTGTTCCGTCTCTTCATCCACCGCCGGCGGCTGCTCGAATGGGTGACGACCGCGCAGGCCAGCAGCCAGCATGGCTTTGATCCCCGCAGCCTCGCCATGCAGTTCGCGGCAAGCCTGATCTTCGCCGTCCTGGCCGCCGGATCGATTGTTCTTGCCGGCCGCGGCGCCTGGCCGGTTGCAGTACCCTTCGGCGTTCTTTGGTTGTTGTCGCCTTTCGTCGCGCGCTGGGCCAGCCAGCCGCCGCCGGCCCTCGGACATCTGGCTATTTCAAAGGACGATACGCGCGCGCTGCGACTGGCGGCGCGGCGCACCTGGCGCTTCTTCGAAACGTTCGTCACCAAGGAAGACAATTTTCTTCCGCCGGACAATTTCCAGGAAGATCCGGCGCCGATCGTGGCGCACCGCACCTCGCCGACGAATATCGGACTTTATCTGCTCTCCATCGTGGCCGCGCGCGACTTCGGCTGGATCGGCACGCTCGACGTTCTGGATCTCTTGGAAGGCACCTTCGCGACGCTCGACAAGCTCGAGCGTCATCGCGGCCATTATTACAACTGGTACGACACGCGCGATCTGCGCGCGCTTGAGCCGAAATACATCTCGTCCGTCGACAGCGGCAATCTCGCCGGCCATCTGATCGCGCTGGCCAATGCGGCTCGCGAAATTTCGCATGGCCCGGTGTGCAATCCCGCCTGGCGAGCGGGTCTTCAAGACGCGCTGGAACTTGTTCGCGAGGCGGCGCAGACGAAGTTCGCCAACCCGCGCTCGCCGGGTCAGATGCCAACACAACTGAACGAGGCAATCGCGGACTTCGGCAATGCACTGAGCGGCGGGGCTGAGAACCTCGGCGACCTGGCGCGCCTGCTTGGCGAACTGGACACGAAAGCCGTCGCGATCCAGCAAATCGCATCGGCACAATGCGGCACCGCGGAGACGCCAGCCAAACCGCCGCCGGACCTGATCGTTTGGGCCGAGGCTTTGAGCCGTTGCCTGCGTTCGCATCGGCGCGATCTGGAGTCGCTGGCGCCTTGGACGTTTGCCGAAGATCGGGCTGTTTCCTTCGAAGGCAATGCCGCAGCCAGTCGCTTTGCCGCCATCCCGACCCTCGCCGAACTGTGTCTTGCAATTGGCGATCCGGCGGAGAGCGCCCCACTTGGCGGTGCGGGCGTCGCTGCAAGCAGATTGCGGCACCGGCTCGACAGTCTGGCAACCCATTCCTATGAGACGTTCGATGCGATGGAGTTCGGCTTCCTGCTGGATCGGGGCCGCCTGTTGCTGTCGATCGGTTATCGCAGCGCCGATGCCGGCCTCGATCCGAATTTCTACGACATGCTGGCGTCGGAGGCGCGGCTCGCCAGCTTCGTCGCTATCGCCAAGGGCGATATTCCGGCAAAGCACTGGTTTCACCTCGGCCGCACACTGACACCGCTGCCGGGCGGTTCGGCGCTGATTTCCTGGTCCGGTTCGATGTTCGAATACCTGATGCCGTCGCTGGTGATGCGCGCGCCGGCCGGAAGCCTGCTGGCCGAGACCAACCGCCTCGTCGTCCGCCGTCAGGAAGCATATGGCGTCGAACTCGGCGTTCCGTGGGGCATCTCGGAATCGGCCTTCAGCGCCCGCGACATCGAACGGACCTATCAATATTCCAGCTTCGGCGTGCCTGATCTCGGCTACAAGCGCGGACTCAGCGAAAACACGGTGATCGCGCCCTACGCGACCGGACTTGCCGCCATGATCGATCCTGCCGCGGCGGCGCGCAATCTGCAGCGCCTGGCCGATGCCGGCGGCCGCGGGGCCTATGGCTGGTATGAAGCGCTGGACTATACGCGCGCCCGGTTGCCGGAGGGCGAGGCCGTCGCCATCGTGCGCTGCTATATGGCGCATCATCAGGCGATGACCCTGTTGGCCATCGACAACGCGTTGCATGACGGCGCCATGCGGACGCGTTTCCATGCCGAGCCGATCGTCCAGGCCGCCGAGCTGCTGCTCCAGGAACGCATGCCGCGCGACGTCGCGGTGGCGCGTCCGCCGCCGGAGCAGGTCGCTGAAACCGTCGAGGTCGGCGATCTCGTGCCGGAGATCCAGCGCCGCTACACCTCGCCTTATAGCCGCCTGCCGCGCACGCATCTTCTGTCGAACGGCAATTATTCGGTGATGGTGACGGCGGCGGGATCGGGCTACAGCCGCTGGCGCGACATCGCGATCACGCGCTGGCGCGAAGACGTCACTTGCGACAATTGGGGCAGCTATTGCTTCGTGCGCGACATGGAGAACGGCGAGATTTGGTCCGCCGGCTATCAGCCGAGCGTCGCCGCGCCGGACAGCTATATCGCGAGCTTTACCGAAGATCGCGCCGAAATCGTCCGCCGCGACGGTGCTGTCACGACCGTGCTCGAAGTCGCGGTCTCGCCGGAAGACGACGTCGAAGTCCGGCGCGTTTCCATCACCAATCACAGCCCGCGCGAGCGGGACGTCGAGCTGACGTCCTATGCCGAACTTGCGCTGTCGCGGCAAGCCGACGACATGGCCCATCCGATCTTCGGGAAACTGTTCGTGCAGACCGAATTCGTGCCCCATCTGGGGACGCTGCTGGCGACGCGCAAGCGCCGCTCGGACGGCGATCCCGAGGTTTGGGCGGCGCATCTGGCCGTGGTCGAAGGCAACGGCGCCGGCGAAGTCCAGTTCGAGACCGATCGCGCGCGCTTTCTTGGCCGCGGCCAAACCATCCGTCATTCGGTTGCGATCGGCGAAGGCTGGCCGCTGTCCAACACCGTGGGTGCGGTCTTGGATCCGATCTTCAGCTTGCGCCGCCGGGTTCGCGTGCCGCGCGGCGCCACAATCCACATCGCGTTCTGGACGCTTGTGGCGTCGACGCGCGAGGAAGTTCTGGAACTCGCGGAGAAGTACCAGGATTCCATGGCGTTCGACCGGGTGCGCACGCTCGCCTGGACTCAGGCCCAGATGCAGCTGCATCACCTCGGCATCAGCGCCAATGACGCGCATCTCTACCAACGCCTCGCCAATCATGTGCTCTACTCCGACAGCACGCTGCGGCCGTCGTCCGAATTGGTGAAGCGCGGCATCCGCAAGGCATCGCTGTTATGGGCCCACGGCATCTCCGGCGACCTGCCCATCGTTCTGTTGCGCGTAGACCAGGATGAGGACCTGCTGCTCGTGCGCCAGCTCCTGCGGGCGCACGAGTATTGGCGGCTGAAGCAGCTACCGGTCGATCTCGTCATCCTGAGCGAACGCGCCTCTTCCTACGTGCAGGATTTCCAGAACGCGATCGATGCCCTCGTGCGCATGAACCAGTCGCTGCCTCGGATGTCGCGCGGCGATGTGCGGGGCGCGGTCTATGTCCTGCGCACGGATCTGGTGTCGGGCGAGATATGCGACCTATTGCAAGCCTCCGCGCGCGCGGTCCTGCATGGACAGCGCGGCACGCTTGCCGAACAGATCAACCGCGCCCGCGACCGCCGGCCCGCCGTCGCGCCGCCGGCGAGACGGATAACGGCGGCCGGCATGCCGGAAATTTCTTTGCCGCGCCCCGAGACCGAATTCTTCAACGGTCTGGGCGGCTTCGTGTCCGCTGGCCGCGAATATCTGACCGTCCTGGATGACGGCCAGCGCACGCCGGCGCCGTGGATCAATGTCGTCGCCAACCGCAGTTTCGGTTTTCAGGTCTCGGCGGACGGCAGCGGTTTCACCTGGTCGCTCAACAGCCAGCAGAACCAGCTCACGCCCTGGTCGAACGACGCGGTGAGCGATGCGCCGGGCGAGGCGATCTATGTCCGCGACGAAGACACCGGCCAGCTCTGGTCGCCGACGGCGCTGCCGATACGCGAAAAGAATACGCGCTACATCGCGCGGCATGGCCAGGGTTACAGCCGGTTCGAACATACGGCGCATGGCATCGCGCTCGAGTTGACGCAGTTCGTGGCCATCGACGACTCGCTCAAGATCGCGCGACTCAAGATCACCAACCAGTCCGGTCGCGAGCGCCGGCTCTCCGTGACGGCCTATGTCGAATGGGTGCTGGGCAATGCGCAACGCAGCGGCAGGCCGTATATCGTCAGCGAAATCGGCACCGAAACCGGTGCATTGCTGGCGCAAAACCCGTGGAACAACGAGTTCGGCGAACGCGTGGCCTTCCTCGATATGAAGGGCCGGCAGTCAAGCTGGACAGCCGACCGCGCCGAATTCATCGGCCGCGACGGCGCGACCGACAGTCCGGCGGGTTTGGTACATGGCACGGTGTTGTCCAATCGGGTCGGCGCCGGCCTCGATCCCTGCGGCGCGCTGCAGACCGCAATCAAGCTGGGCCCGATCGGCTCGGCAGAGATCGTCGTTTTCCTCGGCCAAGCGGGATCGAAGCACGACGCCGAGAAGCTGGTTTCGAAATATCGCTCTGCCGATCTCGATGCGGTCTACAAGCAAGCCACGGAGCAATGGGACGACATTCTAGGAACCGTGCAGGTCAAGACGCCCGACCGGGCGCTCGACATCTTGATGAACCGCTGGCTTCTGTACCAGACGCTGAGCTGCCGCGTTTGGGCGCGCGCCGGTTTCTACCAGGCGAGCGGGGCTTATGGCTTCCGCGACCAGTTGCAGGACGTCATGGCGCTGTGCGTCGCGCGGCCGCAAATCGCGCGCGAGCATCTGCTCAGGGCAGCCGGCCGGCAATTCGCCGAAGGCGACGTGCAGCACTGGTGGCTGCCGGAGACGGGGCGCGGCATCCGCACGCGCATCTCCGACGATCGCGTCTGGCTGGCGTTTGTCGCGAACCATTATGTGCGCACGACCGGTGACATCGCGGTGCTGAATGAGATAATCCCCTTCCTGACTGGCCCGGTGCTGCAGCCCGGCGAGCATGACGCGTTCTTCCAGCCCGGCATCTCCGAAACCGGCGCCAGTCTCTACGAGCATTGCGCGCTGGCGCTCGACAGCAGCCTGGCGAACGGCGTGCATGGCCTGCCCTTGATGGGCACCGGCGATTGGAACGACGGCATGGATCGCGTCGGCGAGCAGGGCAAGGGTGAGAGCGTCTGGCTCGGCTGGTTCATCTACACAACGCTTGGCGCTTTCGCGAAACTAGCGGAGCGGCGCGCCGACTCGGACCGCGCCGGCGAATGGCGGCGACACGCGGCCGATCTGAAAACAGCGCTGGAGCGCGATGCCTGGGACGGCGACTGGTACCGCCGCGCCTATTTCGACGACGGTTCGGCCTTGGGCTCGGTCTCGAACAATGGCTGCCGCATCGACTCGATCGCGCAGTCCTGGGCGGTGATCTCCGGCGCGGCAGAGCCCGCCCGCGCCGCACGCGCCATGGCGGCGGTGGACAAGTATCTGGTGCAGCGCGACAAGAAGATGGTGCTGCTCTTCACGCCGCCGTTCGACAATCCGGAACGCGATCCGGGCTACATCAAGGGCTATCCGCCGGGTGTCCGCGAAAACGGCGGCCAATACACCCACGCCGCCGCCTGGACGGCGCTGGCCTACACGCATCTGGGCGACGGCGACAAAGCTTACGAACTTCTGGCGATGCTCAATCCGATTTGCCACGCCGACAATCCGGCCGCGATCCACCGCTACAAGGTCGAGCCCTATGTCATAGCGGCAGATGTCTACTCCGTGCCGCCGCATGTCGGACGCGGCGGCTGGACCTGGTACACCGGCTCCGCGGCCTGGTACTACCGCGTGGCGCTCGAAGGGTTGCTGGGATTCCGCCTGCAGGGCGACACCCTGCAGCTCGCGCCGTGTATCCCGCGCTTCTGGCCCGGCTTTGAAATTGCCTTCCATCACCGTACTTCACGCTACGAGATTGCCGTCGAGAATCCGCTAGGCGTTTGCAGTGGAATCCTTGCGCTCAAGATCGACGGTGAGACCGTGACAGGCGATCGCAAGGGCACGATCCCGCTCGTCGACGACGGCGCCACCCATCGCGTCCTGATCGTGCTCGGCTAATACAGAAACATCGGCTTGCCCGGCACGCGGCTGATGCGCGGACGATAGGCTGCCGCATCGTAGAACGAGCCTGTATCGACCCGCCGCTTGCCCTGAATGCAGGTGTCGCCCGGGACCGACGTGTACTTGCCGTCCTGTATCGCCATCATCAGGCCGTGCTTGCCTTCCGACAGCAATTGCACCGCCATCGCGCCGTAGCTTTTGGCGACCATCAGATCGAGCGCGTCGGGCGCGCCGGCGCGCATGAGGTAGCCCAGATTCTGGTTGATGGTGCCAACGCCGGTGAGCCGCTTGATCTCGCCGCCGATGAACTCGCCGATGCCGCCGAGCTTGGGCGTGCCATACGCGTCGCGCGGCCCGCGTTCCTGCACTTCGCCCTGCAATATCTTGGCGCCTTCGGAGACCACGAGCATGGCGTAGTTCGCCGGATTGCCGGCGCGGTCCTTCAGCAGAAGGTCCGAGACTCTGCCGATGTCGAACGGAACCTCGGCGATCAGCACGCGATCGACATCGGCGAGATAACCGGTGATCAGCGCGGTTTCACCCGAATTGCGCCCGAACAATTCGACGACGGCGATGCGCTCATGGCTGCCGGTCGTCGTGCGCAGGGCGCTGATGAACTCGACCGAGCGCGACACGGCGGTCGAGAAGCCGATACAGTAGTCCGTGCCGAAGACGTCGTTGTCCATCGTCTTGGGCACGGACAGCACCCGCATGCCTTCCCGCCGGAGGCGCGCGGTATAGGAGAGCGTGCCGTCGCCGCCGAGCGCGATCAGCGCATCGATGCGCAGGGCTTCAAGAACGCGAAGAATATGCGATGTGCAATCGGCATAGCCGTCCGCGCCGGGCGCGAATTTCCCCTTCAAGAAGTGCGGCATCTCCGCGCCGGAGATTCGGTCCGGACTGGTTCGCGTGCTGTGCAGCACGGTGCCGCCGGTGCGGTCGATCGTGCGCACGCTGTCGAGATCCAGGCGCATCAGCTGCGCCGCGCTGCCGTCCGGATCGCCGGGGTCGTAATTCAAAAGGCCCGCATAGCCGCGCCGGAATCCGACGATCTCCCAGCCGAGTTCCGTGGCCCGGCGCGTGATGGCCTTGATGCACGGGTTGAGCCCGGGCACATCGCCGCCGCCGGTTAGGACGCCAATTCGCCTGATCGTCATCGCCGCTCACTGTCGCGCCGGCGCGGTCAATCCACAAGCGATGATCAGTAGTGCCCAGATCCGTGGCCGCCCATCGTCGTGCCGATGAACACATGGGCTGACGCGGAGGCGCGGGCGAATGCCGACGCACTGGCGGACCCGGACGACCTTGCGAAGGCGCCGGCGTTCGCGCCACCGGACACGAATACCGCGGTTCCGCCATAGCCTGTGTCGTAGACGGCATACATCTGTCCGCCCACGCCGCCAGTGAAATCGGACGTCGCCAACTGCCCGTTGAGCACGATCGGGCAATGCCGTTCGCGGTTTCGGACCTCGCAGGCCTGCGCCGAAAGGCTGGGCAGGGCAAAGGCCAGAGCCAATACAAGACATGCCCGCTTCGCCGGGTTTCGCGCGTTCTGCGCCATCGGTTTGCTCATCGTCGCATTCGGCTTGCACTCTAGGGCCTTGGCGTGTTTCTGCCAACGCCTTGCATTTACCATGGCGCACGGTCGAATAGGGCGTCAGGAAGAGACCTCTCGCATGGACTACGATTTCATCATCGTCGGCGCCGGATCGGCGGGCGCCACGCTTGCGGCGCGGCTGTCGGAAAATCCGGCGCTGCAGGTCGCGCTGATCGAGGCGGGTCCCGACTATCGTTCGGCGGATGCGCCCGACGCGATGCGCATTCCCAATCCCAGCCGCATCATTACCGAGCCGGCTTTCGCCCATTTCCGCTATCCTAATCTCAAGGCGCGCCGCACCGCCGCGCAGGCGCCACGACTTTACTGGCGCGGCCGCGGCGTGGGCGGCAGTTCGGCGATCAACGGCCAGATCGCCATCCGCGGCACCGTCGAAGATTACGATGAATGGGCCGCGGAAGGCTGCGAAGGCTGGTCGTTCGAAGACGTGCTGCCCTATTTCAATCGGCTCGAGACCGATCTGCGTTTCGGCGACGCGCCCTGGCATGGCGACAGCGGTCCCATCCCGATCTATCGCGCGCCGGTCTCGCAATGGGGCGCGGTCGACCAGGCCGGCGCGGAAGCCGCGCTCGATCTCGGCTATTGCTGGGCCGCCGATCACAACGCACCACATGCGCTGGGCGTCTCGCCTTACGCGATCAACAATCGCGACGGCGTGCGCGTCAGCACCAACGACGCCTATCTCGAGCCGGCGCGCGGCCGCAACAATCTCGCCGTGTTCGGCGATACCCAAGTCGATTGCGTCCTGTTCTCGGGTGCGCGCGCCATTGGCGTGCGGCTGAAAGCCGGTGACGGCAGTTGGCGCGCGTTGCGAGGCGCGACGATTATCCTGTCGGCCGGTGCGGTGCATTCGCCGGCGATCCTGATGCGTTCGGGTATCGGACCCGCCGATCACCTCAAGGACCTGGACATTGCGCTGCGCGCCGATCTGCCGGTCGGACAATCGTTCCAGGACCATCCGCTCTGCGCCTTCGGCATCAGCCTCGAGGAATTCGCGACGCCGCCGCCGGGCTTTCGCCATACCAATTGCTGCGTGCGCTACAGTTCCGGACTTTGCGGCGCCGGGCCTGGCGACATGATGCTCGTCTTTATGAACCGGCTCGGCGACAGCCTGGCGCGCGGCGCCATCGCGGAGGGCGGCAAGCCCTTCGGCATTTTCGGCGTCTGGGTCAATCAATGCGAGTCGCGCGGCAATCTGCGTCTTGTGTCGCGCGATCCTTACGCCGATCCGGCCATCGAGGAGAACATGCTCGACACCGAATCGGACCGTTTGCGCATGCGCGACGGCCTTCGCCGTCTCATCGCCGTGGCGCGCCAGAGCAGCATGCGCGCCATCGGCCAGGTGGACGCGCTCGGCCTCGACCTCTCGCGCGAGCCTTCCGATGCCGAGATCGATCAATGGGCGCTCACCAATGCCGGCGACACGCAGCACGGCACCTCCACCTGCCGCATGGGTGCCGAGAACGATCCACGGACGGTGGTCGACAGCCAGTGCCGCGTGCTCGGCTTCGACGGCTTGCGCGTCATCGATGCCTCGATCATGCCGTCGGTGGTTCGCGCCAACACGCATCTGACGACGGTGATGATCGCGGAGAAGATGGCCGCGGCATTGCGGGAAGAGTCGACATGACATATTTAGTCCGTATACTGACATTCTCGGCGATCCTCGTCGCGGGTCTGCCGGCGCAAGCTGCCGATTACTTTCCACCCAAGGGCGCCTGGCAGACGCATGCGCCCGAGGCAGAGGGCTTCGATCCCGCCAGGCTGCAGGCCGCCATCGACTTCGCCGTCGCCAGCGAAACCAGATTTCCGCCCGGTGCCACGGCCGAGGCATCGCGCGATCTGCGCCTCGTCATCCCGCTGCAATTCGCCGGTCCGTATTCCGATCCCATCGGCCCCCTGAAAGCCCACGCGCCGGCGAACGGCATCATTTTGCGCCATGGCTACATCGTCGCCGAATGGGGCGACACCGGCGCCGTCGACATGACGCATTCGGTGACCAAGACCTTTCTCTCGGCCGTCGCCGGCATCGCCTTCGACCGGCATTTGATCCGCGACGTCAACGACCGCGTCATCGATTACGTCCGTCCGACGCCTGATTTCTCGGACCCGCACAATCAGCCCATCACCTGGGACCAGATGCTGCGCCAGACCAGCGGCTGGACCGGAACGATGTGGGGCAAGCCATGGTGGGCGGATCGGCCGGGCAAGAATCCCTGGGACGAGATCGCCGCCGGCCCGCCGCCCGTCGGCACGCAATGGAAATATTCCGACGTACGCGTCAATGCGCTGTCCCTGGCGCTCACCTATCTGTGGCGACGGCCGCTGCCGGACGTCCTGCGCGAGGCCGTGATGAATCCCATCGGCGCCTCCGACGCCTGGCATTGGGAGGGTTACAGAAATTCCTGGGTCACGATCCATGGCCGGCGCATCCATGCTGTGCCGGGCGGCGGGCATTGGGGCGGCGGCCTGTTCATCTCGGCGCGCGATCTGGCGCGCATGGGTCTGCTCGGCCTCAACAACGGCAATTGGAGCGGCAAGCAGGTGCTGTCGCAAAAATGGATCGCGCTGTCGCGCACGCCGACCGGTCCCAATCCCGGTTACGGCTACATGAACTGGTTCCTCAACACCGACCGCAAGCTGTTTCCCGCCGCGCCCGAGGACGCGTTGGCCTTCATCGGCAACGGCGACAACATCGTCTTCATCGACTACCAGCACGACATCGTCGCGGTGGTGCGCTGGATCGACGATGCACAGAAGGCCGCGTTCGTGGCGCGGCTGGAAGCCTCTATTCGACCCTGAGCGTCGCGATCTGGAACGGCCGCAGCGTCAGCGTGCAGCCATTCGCCTCGAGCGCCAGCGGCTTACCTGGATCTTCCAGCGTATTGCTCATATGAACGCTGCGTACCGGTAGGCCGAAATTTAGTCGCGCCGTCGCTGAGCCGCCATGACTTTCGTAAAGCCGCACGACCCAACCCTTGCCGTCCTCCGCCGGCTTGATCGTGTCGACAACCACATTCGTGGGTTCCGCCGACACTAGCGGCTTGCGCAGGATTTCCGGCGCGGTGCCATTGGCCCACAGCAGCGGGCGATTGAAGCGCGCCGCTTCGCCGACCGTGCCGGCCTCGCGCCAGTCGCCGGCGTGCGGGTACAGAGCATAGCGAAAGCGATGCACGCCGATATCGCCGTGCGGATCGGGCGAGGCGGTGCCGCGCAGCAGGCTGAGGCTCATGACATTGCCGAACGTCGCATAGCCGTAGCGCGAGTCGTTCAGCAGCGAGACGCCGAAGCCCGGCTCCGACAGATCGGCCCAGCGGTGGCCGGGCACTTCATACTGCGCCAGGTCCGCATCGGTGCTGGCATGCGTCGGACGCTCGACCGCGCCGAACATGGTCTCATAGGTCGCGCGCGGGGACCGGCAGGCCAGCGGAAACACGACTTTCGCCAGCGTGCGCCGCTCGCGCCAGTCGATCTCGGTGTCGAATTCGAGCCTGTCCGACGCTGCGTCGAGCCGGATCGTCTGGATCAAGCGGCTCGCCTTGCCGAGCTTGCGTTCGAAGCGCACTTCGGCGCGCAACTTGCCGCGCGAGACGATCGTGCAATTCTCGGCGGGGCCCACTTCGCGCCCCGTTTCGAGGGCGAAGGGATCGATGTCCCAAGCTTCGTATTCCGTCGGCCGGTCGTCGAACAATACAAAGCGGTTGCCGTCACCGGCCAGCGCTTCCCGTCCGGTCGCGAGGTGCACGAGCGAACGCACGGCGCCGGAGCGCGACAGGACGGCGGCGAGGCGGTCGTTCTCCAGCCGGATTTCATCGGCTGTCTCGCTCAGGCGAACGCTTTCCCCGGTCTCGCCGGTCTCGCCGCAGGCGAACGGCGCGGCGGTGACATAGTGCAATGCGCTATCGGGACCCGACACGATTTCGGCGCGGGCAAATCCGATCGGATTGACGGGGCTGGACATACTCTTGGAATCAGCCAGTGCGTCCAGCAGCTCTTGCGAAAGTACAGCCGCGGATTCGGCGAGTTCTGACAGCTCTTGGCGCGTGCGCGCATAAACCTCGCCGATGCTGCTGCCCGGCAGGATGTCGTGGAACTGGTTGGTCAGCAGCGTGCGCCACTGACCCTCGATTTCAGCGCGCGACGGCGCCGGCTTGCCGGCGAGCAGGCTTGCGGTGCAGAGGAATTCCAACGTCTGCAATCGTCCCTCGACCAGCCGGTTGAGACGTTTGACCTCCGCCTGGCTCGTATAGGTGCCGCGGTGATATTCGAAATAAAGTTCGCCCTCGACCGTGGCGAATTCGCCGGCGTCGCGTTGCAGCCGGTCGAAGAACACGTTGGGATCGCGCGTCTCGCTGCGCGGCACACCGAGCAGGTCCTTCGTCCGCCGCAACTGCTCGATCATGAAGGCGTCCGGCCCGCCGCCGCCGTCGCCATAGCCGAACAGATAGAGCGCCTCAGCCGAACGGTCCGCGTCCTTGTAGTTGGCGGCGTGATAGCGCAGCTCCTCCATGCTTGCCATGCCGCTATAGGTGTCCACCGGCGGGAAATGCGTCAGCACCTCGCTGCCGTCGATGCCGCGCCAGTGAAAGCTGTGATGCGGCGGAGAGGTAAAGCGGTTCCACGACAGTTTCTGCGTCAGGAAACGGTCCATGCCGGCTTCGCGCATCAGTTGCGGCAACTGCCCGGCATAGCCGAAGACGTCCGGATTCCAGAAAATGCGCGAGCGCGCGCCGAAGGTGCGCTCGAAATAGCGCTGGCCATACAGGAATTGCCGCGACAACGACTCGCCGCTGGGCAGGTTGCAATCCGGTTCCACCCAACTGCCGCCGATGGGAATCCACTGGCCGTTCGCAATCTTGGCGCGGATGCGCGCGAAGAGGTTGGGATCGGTCTCCTCGATGACGGCATATTGATAAGCCTGCGAGCAGGCGAATTTGAATTCGGGATACTCGTCCATCAGGGCCAAGACATTGGCGAAGCTGCGCTGGCACTTTCGGCGCGTCTCCTCGATCGGCCACAGCCATGCCGTGTCGATATGCGCGTGCCCGATGGCGGACAGTTCGTGGACCACATCGCCGTTCCGCATGGCCAGAAGCGTACCCAGGATCGCGCCGCCTGCCGCCCAGGTCGCGCGGTCGTCGGGATCCAGAACATTGCAGACCTTGTTCAACTCATGCAGCAGCTTGCCGGCCCAGGTTGTGTCCAGCGCCGGCCGCACGATCTTGGGCGCGACGCCGCCGGTGGAGCGCGGCGTCTGCACCGGCTCGCGGTCGGCCTCCAATTGGCGCAGCACGTCGAAGTCGTGAAACAGGCTCCAGGCTTCCGGATCGAAGCGGCGCAGTTCGCAGGTCTCCAGCAGATAAGGTTCTTTGGGCGGGTGCCCCGCCTCGGCCGCGCCGAATGCGCGGTTGCACGCGACTTCGATATAGAAAGTGAGCGTCTCGCCGCCCCTGGCGGTCGGCGTCAGCCGCGCGCTGTTGCGCCCGATGTTCAAACCTTGCGACGAACGGCCATCGAGCCACAGCAGTCCTTCCGAACGCGAATCCCAGTAGAGATCGACGCGCGCGCCGCGCCAGCTTTGCGGTATCCGCGCCGTCACGCGCACCCAATAGGTCGACCACAAGGGTCCGAGCGGCTCGCCCAGCCCGATGTCGCGATAGCGCAGGGCCTGCGCCTCGGCGAACGATATGCGTTCCGTCGGTCCAGCCAGTTCGATGCGCAGAACCTTTTCGCGTTCCGGATAGATCGCGCTCTTCAGCCGCCGCGCGAATTGCCGGAGCCGCGTGCGCGTATAGCCGGCATAGCGGCCGCGCAGCCGCTGAAATTCACCGCGTTTCGTTGGTTCGCTCATGGCCGGCACTGTGCCGGTTGACAGGGTCGGCGCGCAAACCCTTTGATCGGGGGCCATGTCATCGTCCACACCCACCGGCACGCTGCAGGCCGCGCTGGCGCACACTGTGCGCCTGCTGGACGGCGATCCTGCCAAAGCCGCCGAACAGGCGCGTGAGATTCTCATCGCCGTTCCGGGCCATCCGCAGGCGCGGCTGTTCCTGGGTTCGGCGCAGCGCCGCCAGGGCGAGCTAGCCGCGGCCCGCGCGATGCTTGAAACCCTGGCGGCGGAACAGACCAAGGCGCCTTCCGTCTGGCTTGAACTCGGACTGGTGCGCGCCGCGCAAGGCGAGACGGAGGCGGCGATCGCGGCGATTGCGCAGGCCACCAAACTCAATCCCGATTCCGGCGAAGCCTGGGCCGCGCTGGGCGAGCAATACGCGCTGCTCGGCGACGAAGCCGCCGCCGGCAAGGCCGCCGCGCAGCAGATCCGCGCCGCCACCAAGGAGCCTGCGCTGATCGCGGCGGCGATCGCGCTGTGCGACAACAAGCTGGCGGTCGCCGAACGCAAGCTGCGCGAATTCCTCAAAGCCAATCCCACCAACATCGCCGCCATCCGCATGCTGGCGGAGATCGGTGCGCGGCTCGGCCGTTACGGCGAAGCCGAGACGTTGCTCGCCCGCTGCCTCGAACTGTCGCCGGCCTTTGCCGTGGCGCGGCACAACTACGCCATCGTCCTGCACCGCCAGAACAAGTCGGAGCTGGCCATCGCGCAGATCGATACCCTGCTGCGCGACGACGCCCGCAACCCGGCCTATCGCGCCCTGAAAGGCGCCGCGCTGGGGCAGATCGGCGAATACGGGCAGGCCATCGCAGCTTACGAGGACGTGCTGAAGGCCTTCCCCAAACAGCCCAAGGGCTGGATGAGCTATGGCCACGCCTTGAAGGCCGTCGGCCGGCAGGCGGATTCCATCGCCGCCTATCGCCGCTCCATCGCGCTGGCGCCGACGCTCGGCGAAGCCTGGTGGAGCCTGGCGAACCTCAAGACCTTCCGCTTTGAGCCGCGTCACGTCGAGGCGATGCGCGAAGCCCTGGCGCGCGCCGACCTCGATGGCGAGGACCGCTATCACCTGCATTTCGCGCTCGGCAAGGCGCTGGAAGACGAACAGCGCTACGACGAGTCTTTCGAACAATACGCGGCCGGCAATGCGTTGCGGCGCAAAGCGGTCGTCTATGACGCGCAAGAAACCGCCGAGCATGTGCGGCGCTCCAAGGCTGTGTTCACCGAGGCATTCTTCGCGGCGCGCGCCGGCCAGGGCAATCCCGCGCCCGATCCGATCTTCATCGTCGGCCTGCCGCGCGCCGGCTCGACGCTGATCGAGCAGATCCTGGCGACGCATTCGCAGGTCGAAGGCACGATGGAACTGCCCGACATCATCGCCATCGCGCGCCGCCTCAGCGGCCGCAAGACGCGCAGCGAGATGTCGAACTACCCCGAGATGCTTGGCGACCTCGATGCGAAAGAGCTGGATCGCCTGGGCGCGGAATATCTCGATCGCACCCGCATCCAGCGCAAGCTCGGCCGCCCCTTCTTCATCGACAAGATGCCGAACAATTTCGCCCATGCCGGCCTCATCCATCTGATCCTGCCGAACGCGAAGATCATCGACGCGCGCCGCCACCCGCTGGGCTGCTGCTTCTCGGCCTTCAAGCAGCATTTCGCGCGCGGCCAGGCTTTCAGCTACGATTTGGGCGAACTCGGCCGCTACTATGCCGACTATGTCGCCTTCATGGCCCATATCGATGCCGTGCTGCCCGGCCGCGTCCACCGCGTGATCTACGAACGCCTGGTCGAGGATCCGGAGGGCGAGGTGCGTCGCCTGCTCGCCTATTGCGGCCTGCCGTTCGAGGACAAGTGCCTGCAATTCCATCAGAACGACCGCGCCGTGCGCACCGCCAGCTCCGAACAGGTGCGCCAGCCGATCTTCCGCGAGGGCATCGAGCAGTGGCAACATTTCGAGCCCTGGCTCGGGCCCCTGAAGGACGCCTTGGGCGGAGTGTTGCACGATTACATGTGACCGCGCCGCATCTGACGCAGCGCTGCAACAATCCCGAAATCTTGCGGCCCGCGCCCATTGACGGGTTCCCCGGTCGCGGTTTCAACTTATGACGTATCGAAGACTGTGTTCGGGGATTCGCTCCGGCGTTCCGCGCCGATCCAACGAGGGGCTTGCAGGCCATGCGGGGCATTTCGACGAGCGGCCGGGTGTCGCTGTGGCAGTTGTTGCTCACCTCCACGATGCTGACCGGCGTGACGCCCGCCTTCGCCGCCGACGTCGAGAAGCCGACCGGCATCGAGACCGTCGTCGTGACCGCCGAAAAACGCAGCGAGGACCTGCAGAAAGCGCCGCTCAGCATCCAGGCGCTGCCCACCGAAAAGCTCGAACAGCTGCACATCACCGATTTCGCCGACTTCGTGAAATACCTGCCGAGCGTGACCTACACCGTCGGCGGCGCCGGCGCCGGCAATGGCGGGCCGGGCTTCGCCAACGTCTCGATGCGCGGCGTGTCGAGCGGCAATGACGGCAATCATTCGGGCTCGCTGCCCACCGTCGGCATCTATCTCGACGAGCAGCCGATCACCACCATCGGCGGCGCGCTCGACATCCATGTCTACGACATCGCCCGCGTCGAATCGCTGTCCGGTCCGCAAGGCACGCTGTACGGCGCCAGTTCCGAGGCCGGCACCATCCGCATCATCACCAACAAGCCCGATCCATCCGCTTTTTCCGCCGGCTACGATGTCAGCGCCAACACCGTCGACCATGGCAGCTTCGGCGGCGGCGTCGAAGGCTTCGTGAACATTCCCCTGTCGGAGAATGCCGCGATCCGCCTTGTCGGCTATACCGAGCACGACGCCGGTTTCATCGACAACGTCCACAACACGCGCACCTTCCCGACCTCGGGCGTGACCATCGACAATGCCGGCCTGGCGAAGAAGAATTTCAACAGCGTCGATTCCTATGGCGGCCGCGTGGCGCTTCAGATCGATCTCGACGCCAACTGGACCATCACGCCCACGATCGTGGCGCAGCACACCCAGTCGAGCGGCATCTTCGCCTACGACCCCAGTATCGGCGACCTTCAGGTCTCGCACTACTTCCCCGAATTCGCGCACGACACATGGGTCCAGGCGGCGCTTACCATCCAGGGCAAGATCGCCAATCTCGATGTCACCTATTCGGGCGGCTATATGGACCGCTCGATCAACGCGGCGTCGGATTACACCGACTATTCGTTCTTCTACGACACGCTCTACGGCTACGGCGCCTACATCTACGACAACAACGGCAATTTCATAAACCCGTCGCAGTACATCCTGGAAAAAGATCACTTCACCAAGATGAGCCACGAATTGCGCTTCGCGACCCCGGCGGACTCGCCGCTGCGCTTCGTGGGCGGATTGTTCTACGAAAGGCAGGGCCACTACATCCTGCAGAACTACACCATCGCCAACCTGTCGGATTCGGGTGCCGTGCCGCCGACCAAACCGCTTTCCATCACAGGGTGGCCCGGCACGCTGTGGCTGACCGACCAGCAGCGCTACGACAACGACCTCGCCGCCTTCGGCGAGCTCAGCTACGACATCACGCCCAGCCTGACCTTCACGGCCGGCGGCCGCGTCTTCTACGCCGCCAACTACCTGAAGGGCTTTTTCGGCTTCAACGCCAATTACAGCTCGCACACCGGCGAGAAAATTTGTTTCGCGCCGACCAGCGTCGGCAACGGCCCCTGCACCGATCTCAACAAGAGCGTCTATGAGAGCGGCTTCACGCATCGGCTGAATCTGTCCTGGAAGATCGACGACGACCGCATGGTCTACGCCACCTGGTCGACAGGCTTTCGGCCCGGCGGCATCAACCGCCGCACCAGCGTGCCGCCCGATCCGCCGATCGGCCCCTACCAACCCGACCGCCTGACCAATTACGAGATCGGCTGGAAGACGTCCTGGTTCGACAACACCCTGCGCTTCAATGGTGCCGCTTATAGGGAGGATTGGAACCATTTCCAGTTCTCCTTCCTTGGGATCAATTCCTTCACCGAAATCCACAATGCCGGCGGGGCGCGAATCTATGGCGCGGAAGGCGACGTGGTCTGGCAGCCGACCGACGGCCTGACGCTGTCGGGCGCGGCGACCCTCACCGACTCGCATCTGACGTCGGACTATTGCAGCAAGGCCGGGGCGACGGTCTGTCCCGGCCCGCTGGATCCCAATCCACCGAGCGCGCCCAAAGGCACGTCTCTTCCGACGCCGAAATTCAAGACCAACTGGACGGCGCGTTACGAATTTCCGTTCGAAAACTTCCTCGGTCACGTGCAGGCCGGACTGGTGTATCAGAGCAGCAGCTGGCCGGATCTGCGCGTCATCGCGCCAAATCCGGTCACCACGCTCGAGACGCCGATCCGCGCCGCGCTGGGGCTGCAGCGTCCCTTCACCACGATCGACTTCACGACCGGCATCGAGACCGACCGCTGGGCGTTGGAACTTTCGATCCTGAATGCCTTCGACGAGCGCGCCGATCTTTACCGCTACGCCGAATGCACGACGCAGATCTGCTCGGCCGAGCCTTATATCGCGACCAACACGCCGCGAACCATCGGGCTGCGCTTCAGCCAGAAATTCTGATTGCTTTCACCTCTTCCTCGTGGGGAAGTGAAGACCGCGCTGGAAGGAACGGCCATGAAGGACTTCGCAGGCAAGATCGCGGTCATTACCGGCGGCGGCACGGGCATGGGCCGCGAGCTGGCGCTGCAACTCGCCGCCGAAGGCTGCACCGTCGCGATGTGCGACGTCTCGGCTCCGAACATGGCGGAGACGCGGCGCCGCGCGCTGGAGCATGCGCCGCAGGGCACGCGCGTCGTCAGCTATGTCGCCGACGTCTCGATCGAGGGCCAGGTGAACGAATGGGCCGACTGCGTGCGGCGCGAACTCGACACCGACAAGATCCATCTGCTCATCAACAATGCCGGCATCGGCGGCGGCGGCAGCATCGTCAATGGCGACCGCGGCCAGTGGGAGAAGACGTTCAACGTCTGCTGGGGCGGCGTCTATCACGGCGTGCGCGCCTTCCTGCCCCTGCTGATGAACGCGAGCGAGGGCCACATCGTCAACACCTCCAGCGTCAACGGTTTCTGGGCGTCCATCGGGCCGGGGCGGCCGCACACCGCCTATTGCGCTGCGAAATTCGCGGTCAAGGGCTTCACCGAAGCCTTGATGACCGATCTCGCGGTCAACGCGCCGCACATCAAATGCTCGGTCGTGATGCCCGGCCATATCGGCACCGACATCGTCACCAATTCGCGCCTGATCCTCAGCGGCGGCGGCGTCGATGTCGCCGCGGTGCGCAAGGCGCTGGCGGCGCAGGGCATGAACCTCGCCGCCATGAGCGACGATCAGGTGCGCGCCTTCGTCGACGCGCAGGCCAGCAACTTCCGCGACAACGCGCCGACCAGCGCCGCGCAGGCCGCCACCATCATCCTCGACGGCGTCAGGGCCGAACGCTGGCGCATACTGGTGGGCAAGGACGCGGAGTTCCTCGACAACCAGGTTCGCGCCGCGCCGGAGAAAGCCTATTCGCCGGAATTCTACCAGGCGCTGGTCAGCGGCACCGATTGGCGAATTTGAGCGGCGTCAGTCCAGCGCTTCTTCCAGATAGCGTTTCTTCAGGTGCCGCTTCAGCGCGTCGGCGGAGAGTTTGCGGCCCGTCGCATCGAACACGATGTCGTCGAAGCTCTTCAGGCTCGCCTGCTCATGGATGCGCGGTTTGACCCAGCCGAAATAGGGCTTGAAGTCGCCGCGCCCCAGCGCGGGCAGGATCGATGCGTCGTCGGCGCAGGCGCGCTCAAACAATTGCGCGCCCAGGGCTTCGCCCAGCGCGTAGTTCGGGAAATAGCCGAACAGCGCCATCGCCCAATGGATGTCCTGCAAACAGCCCTTGGCATGATTGGGCGGCACGCGGCTGAACAGCTTGCCGAACAACTCGTTCCAGGCGCCCGGAATGTCGTCCACGGCGAGATCGCCCGACAGCATGGCACGCTCCAGCCGGTAGCGCAGGATGACGTGCAGCGGATAGGAGATCTCGTCGGCGTTGACGCGGATGAAATCGTCGTCGACGCGGCGGAAGAAGTTCAGGATGTTCTTCGGCGCCCAGCAGGCCGCATCGCCGCCGAGATATTCGTGCAATAGGGGGCTGAGAAATCTCAAGAACTCCTTGCTGCGTCCGGCCATCATCTCCAGCATCAGCGACTGGCTCTCATGCGCCGAGGCGCCGCGCGCGAAGCCGACCGGCGAGAAGGCGAGGCGGCGCGGCAGGTTCAACTCGTACATCGAATGTCCGGCCTCGTGCAGCGTCGCGGTCACCGAATAGCGGAACTTGTCCTCGCTGTAGCGGGTCGTGAACCGCACATCGCCTGGCGAGTGCGGCATCGAGAACGGATGCGGCGCCGGATCGATGCGGCTGGACTGCGGCGAGTGGCCGACGATCACCGCCAGGCGCTCCGACAAGACACGTTGCTTCTCGATCGAGAAGTCGCCGCTGAATTCGAGCACGTCCGGCCAGGCCGCCTGGCGCTCGCGCACCTCGGCCAGGATGGCCGGCAGGTTCGCCGCCAGATCGTCGAAGATCGGGTCGATGATGGCGCAGGTCAGCCCGGGATCCTCCTGGTCCATCATCGCGTCGTAGGGCGCGAGGCCCAGCGCCGCGCTCTTCGCGGCCGCCACCTCCTTGTGGATCGCCATCAACTTTTTGAAGCCGGGCGCGAACGACTTGAAGTCGCTGTTGGCCTTGGCGTCGATCCACACCGATTGCAGCGCCTGGCTGACGCGCGCGCGTTCGACCAGCAATTGTTTCGGCACCGCGGCGCGGTGCGCCCACAGCCGCCGCATCTCCGCCAGATTGGCGCGGTCGGCGGCGTCCAGCACGTTGGCGTAGCCTTGCGCTTCGTCCAGCAGGACGCCGACTTCCGGCGTGCCGGTCAGGTCGGACGTCACCTCGGCCAGCGCGCCGATCTGTTCGCCGCGGGCCCAGGCGCCGTCCTTGGGCATGTTGGTCTGCGCATCCCAATTGAGCAGCGATTCGATGCTGGCGAGCTTGGCCGAGAGCGCGAATTTCGCGGCCGCCCTGGCATAGGGATCGGCCTGGGGTGAAGACATGAATCGGTCCCGAGATATTTTCGGGACCGACCCTATAGAAGTTTCATTTGCCCGTCAGGCGGTTCAGATCACCATCTGGGTCTGGATCACGACGGCGACCAGCTTGCCGTCTTCGCGCGTCACGTTGGTCTGCCACACCGAACTGCGGCGGCCGACATGCAGCGGCACGCTTTCGGCGAAGATCGGTGCGCCTTCCTTGGGCGCGCCGATGAAATTGGTCTTGCTCTCGATGGTCGTGGTCTTGGCGCCTTCGGGCAGGTTGAGGAACGCGCCGCAGGAAGCGACGATGTCGGCCAGCGACATGATCGCGCCGCCATGCAGGGTGCCGCCGGAGCGGCACAACTCGTTGCGCGCCGCCAGCCTGGCGCGGACGCGGCCCGGCGTCGCTTCGGTGATCTCGAGCCCGATCAGTTTGGGAAACGGCTGTTCGGCGGGCGTCAGGCGGACGGGCGCGGGCGCTTCGCTGTCGTTGGCAGGGGTGCCGGCGAGCTTGGCTGTGTCAACGTGGAGCATGGGTGAGCCTCCTGTTGGACCGGAACGGCACGGCCGTTCCCGGAATAATTCATGCAGGTCCTGCCGTGCATAAGGCGTGCCTGTCCCGGATTGGGACGCGACGTTCCCAGAGGGTTTCAGAGTTTGTTGTTCGTGGCGGGTTAGCCTCGCGCGCCCGCAATTGGCGAAAGACCGTGCTGCACCGATTCACCGCCCCCTGGCTGGATCAGTCGAATTACGCGCTGGACTGGAACGGTCCCGCGACGCGCGCCTTCACGCCGTTCACGGATGCCGATCTCGCCGTGCCGATCGCCGAGCGATTCCGCGCCGTCGCGGCGGCTTACCCGGACCGCGTCGCGATCGACGACGGCGAGACGTCCGTCACTTACGCGCAGGCATGGCAACGGGTCGCCGCGCTCGCCGCGCTGATCGCGCGCGAGACTGCGCCCGGCGACCTGGTCGGCATCCTGCTCCCCGCTTCGGTCGATTTCCCGCTCGTCCTGCTCGCCTGCCTGGCGGCGGGACGCTTGTTCGTGCCGCTCGATCTGCATTATCCGAAGTCCTGGCTTGCCGATGTCATGGCCGATTCCGGCATGGCGGCGGTCGTCGGCCGCTTCGATGGCGCGGAGAGCTCCGAGCTTGTGCCGGCCGGCGTGCGCAAGATCGATCTCTCGAAACCGCTCCCTCAATCTTCGAGCGTCACGCTGACGCCGGCCGGACCGGACGCACCGGCGCTTGTTCTCTTCACCTCCGGCAGCACCGGGCGGCCCAAAGGTATCGTCAACAGCCAGCGCGCGCTGCTGCGGCGCGTGGCGCAATATGTCGGCGCGGCGCATGTCGACGCGCAGGACCGTTTTCTGCCGCTGTCGTCCGAATGCACCATCGCGGGCCTGCGCGAGCGGCTGACGGCGCTGCTGACCGGCGCGACGCTGCACCTGATCGACGTGCAGCGCGCCGGCGCGCGCCAGATCCTGAACCGTCTCCGCGAAGCCCAGATCACGATGGTCTACGCCGTGCCGGCCCTGCTGCGCTCGCTGATGCAGCTGGACGCAGCCAAGGCGCCGGCCTCGCTGCGCGTCGTGCGCGTCGGCGGCGATGCCGTGCTGTGGAGCGATATCGACGCCCTGCGCGCCTGGCTGCCGCAGGATTGCCGCGTCGAGCTGGGCTACAGCTCCACCGAAGCGCCGATCATGCAATGGTTCGTGCCAAACGATTTCCCGCAAGACGGCGCCAAAGTGCCGCTGGGCTATCCCTTGAGCGGCAATGCGCTCGCCATCGTCGGCGAGGACGGCAGCGCGGTGGCGCCCGGCGAGAGCGGCGAACTGGTCGTGCGCAGCCCCTATGTCGCGCTCGGGCGCTGGCTGCATGGGCATTGCGTCGCCGACGATTTTCCCTCCGATCCCAAAGACCCGTCCTGCCGCATCCTGCGCACCGGCGATCTGGTCCGGTTGCGCGCCGACGGGCTGATCGAGCTGATCGGCCGCAAGGACCGCCAGCTCAAGATCCGCGGCCAGCGTGTCGAGCCGGGCGAACTCGAAGCCGCGATCCGCCGCCATTCCGGCGTCCGCGATGCCGCTGTGTTCCCGCGCCGCGTCGGCGCCAATTGGTGGCTGATCGCCTATGTCGTTTCAGCGGACGCAAGCGAGGCTTTCGCGCCGGATTTGAAGGCGCAGCTGCGCGGCGCGCTGCCGCCGGCGCTGCAGCCGCAACGCATCCACCGGATCGACGCCATTCCGCGCCTCGCCAGCGCCAAGCTCGACGGCAAGGCGCTCGCCGCGCTCGATGAGGACTGGCAGCGCCGCGAAGCCACGACGTCTCTCGCCGGCAGCGCGGATGCGCCGCGCGGTGAGAGCGAAGAAGCCGTCGCCGCGATCTGGCGCCGCGTCCTGGAGCGCGACGAGATCGGCCGCGCCGACGATTTCTTCGACCTGGGCGGCGACTCGCTCGCCGCGCTCAGCCTGATGTTCGGCATCGAAGAGGCGCTCGGGGTCGAACTGCCGGTCACGATCATCTATGCCGCGCCGACCATTGCCGCGCTGGCCGAGGCCGTCCTGCAGCGCAGGGCGCCGGATTTCTCGCCGCTGGTGCCGATCCGCGAAGGCGCGGGCGCGCCGCTCTTCGTCGTGCACGGCGTCGGCGGCAACGTGATGGAGCTCTTCGCGTTCGGCCGCCGGATCGCGCCGGGCCGTGCCGTCTATGGCATCCAGGCGCGCGGTCTCGACGGCCGGCAGGAACCCAACCGCTCGATTGGCGCGATGGCGGACGACTATCTCGCCGCGATCCGCCGGGCGTTTCCGCACGGGCCCTATCATCTCGCCGGCTATTCGTCGGGCGGCCTGATCGCGTTCGAGATCGCCCGCCGGCTGCGCGCGGCAGGCGAGACGCCGGCCTCGCTGACGCTGATCGACACCCAGACCAATGCGCGGCAATGGCCGTTCGCCGTCTGGGCCGCGCATGCCGGCGCGCGCGCGCGTCACCACGTTGAAGTCATGCATGCGCTGCCGCGCGGCGCGCGCCTGCGCTATGGCGTGGCAGCGGCGTTGTCGTTCGCGCAGCGCGTGTCGTGGCGGCTCGGTTGGCGCAAGGCGCCGGCCCTGGAGTCGCCGTCGCGCATTCCCAAGGCGCTGCAGGGCGTCTACGACGCCACGCTGTCGGCCGTCGCGCGCTATCGCCCGGCGCGCTATGACGGCGCGATCCTGCTGATCGTGCCCGAGGCGGACGATCCGATGCGCGTCAGTCCGGCGCGCATCTGGCAGGGCCGTTGCGCGGCGCTCGCCGTCCGCAGCGTGCCTGGCGATCATCGCAGCATGATCCAGGCCGACAACGCGGCGCGCCTCGCGGACGTGCTGTCCGCATCTCTGGAGAGTTGAATCGGTTTTGTTTTTCATCGGGTGACTCCAGACGGAATCCAGGCGTGAACTGAATCGCGGTTTTTCAAACCGCGCAAAAATTCAGCTGCTGCGCTTCGCTCGCACCTGTGGGGATTTACGGGAAATGGGGTTTGGACCGACTCGGTTCAAGGGGGCGTCGAAAATAAATTTTGCTATTTCTTATCCACATGAAGATTTGCGCGGAGGCGCAATGAGCCCGGAAAATTTCATGAACGAGATTGGATAGCGCTGTGGGTGCAACGCAGCGAACGATATTTTCTTTCAACGCAAATAAATTTTCCGGAGGCATCCCGTAGCTGAATCGGATGTAAGACCAGAATACGGTGGACGGGCCGCCGGATGTCGACGCCCGTCCCCGTTACATCGACCATGCGCCCGGTTAGGGGCGCGTGACTTTGATGCTCAGTATCCGTTTCCGGCGTCCATGCCGGCTTCGGTTTCGGCAATCGCGGCGTTGGTCAGCCGCAGCGCTTCGGCACGATGGCCGGCCTTGTTGTGCTCCGCCGATTCGAGTTCCGCCTTTGCGGCCCTCAGATCGTCCAGCGCCGCCCGCATGTGCGGCTGCGCCGCCAATGCCTGGCCGATGAACATGCCGATCGCCAGCGTACCGGCCAGCCCCGCGACACCCAACCCCGTCATGACTTTCGTGTTCATGGATAACCCCGCTTTGTTCGCGGCAATGCCTGCCGCCGGCGAAGTTTAGCGCGGGTTCCGCGCGGTTCCGCCCGTGCGCGGGATGAATAATGCGCAACGAATCGGGCGCAAAGCGCGCGCAACCGAGCGGTTCCCGCATGCCGGACCGTCCACGGGCACAACCGGCCTTTGGCCGGATGCAACCTGTTTTGGCCATTGCCCCGCCACAAATCGGCCAAACCGCGGCCATTTCCTTACTATGTATTTGTTGCGGCGCAAAAAATCGCTACATTGCGCCGTATATGAATTTTATATTTTGTGGCCTGCGATGGTTGGGGAATTGCCGCGTGTAGCTGCGCGCGTGCGAACGGGGGACGTTATCCGTTGCTGAGGTGGGGTTTGTCATTAAGTTCAAAACGCGCCGCGAACGCGGCGTCGGGCATGGCCGCTGTCGCGCTGGCGACGGAGTTGGTGTTGTCGCTCGCCGCGCAGGCGCAGCCGGCACCGTCCACCGTTCTGCCCAGCCGCCGTGCGGGTCCGGCCCTGCCGCCGCAGCCCGATTTCGATTTCAGCATCGTCGCGCCGCATCGCTCGGCGGTGCCGCGCGCCGTCGATGAAGTCCACTTCAAGCTGACCGGCATCACTATCACCGGCGCGGTCACGATTCCGGCCGCCGAATTCCAGCCGCTGTATCGCGACCTGATCGGCAAGGACATCACACTCGCCAACATCCTCGATGTCGCCGACAGAATCGAAGCGGAGTATCGCGCCCGCGGCTACCTGCTGGTGCGCGCCTATGTGCCGCCGCAGCGCGTGCGCGACGGCGTCTTCACCATTCACGTCGTCGAGGGCTTTCTCGCCAGCATCACGGTGCAGGGCGGCGACCGCGCCGCCAAGGCGCAGATCCGCCGCTACCTGGCGCCGGCGACGGCGGCCCATCCGCTGACGCTCTCGACGATGGAGCGCGGCCTGTTGCTGACCAACGACCTTCCCGGCGTCACGGCGACCGGCGTGTTGCGCGCCTCGCCCGACACGCCCGGCGCGTCGGACCTCGTCGTCGACGTGGCGCAGCCCTGGATCACCGGCGGCCTGGCCGTCGACGACCGCGGCTCGCGCTTCTCCGGCATCTGGACCGTGGCGGGCGACGTCGAGTTCAATTCCATCTTCGGCGACGACCAGCTCGCCGCCACGATAGTCTCGTCGCCCACCACGACCGAGCAGATCGCCGGCTCGCTGCGCTATCGCCGCGCCATCGGCGACGACGGCATGATCGGCAGCCTGATCGCCAGCGTCACGCATGGCGAGCCGGGCTCGACGCTCAGCGCCTTCGGCGTGCTGACCGACAGCTATGCCGTTGGGCCGCGCCTGAGCTATCCGCTGATCCGCAGCCGCGCCGAGACCCTGCTGCTGGACGGCGGCTTCACCGTGCAGGACGCGCGCGTCGACGTCGTGGGCCCGATCAGCCACGACAAGTGGCGCGTGCTGGACATCGGCGGCAGCTATCAGCGCAGCGGCGTGCTCGGCGGCGTCTGGACGACGACCTTCGACGTGGCGCAGGGCCTGCACATCCTGGGCGCCTCGGACAACGGCACGCCCGCGACGCCGCCCGGCGTGTTGCCGCTGTCGCGCTTTCTGGGACAAACCGACTTCACCAAGCTGACGGGCTTCTCGCGTCTCGCCCTGCCGCTCGGCGGCGCGTTCAGCAGCGTCGTCAGCCTGCAAGGCCAGTATTCGCTGTCGCGCCTGATCACCGGCGAGCAGGCCACGTTCGGCGGCACCCAGATCGGCCGCGGCTACGACCCGGGCGCCATCACCGGCGACGACGGCATCGGCGGATCGGTCGAGCTGCGTTACGATTTCCGCTTCCCGAACTTCTTCCTCCAGGCGCTGGAGCCTTATGTCTACGTCGATGGCGCGCAGACCTGGTACAAGAACGATCCGACGGGCCCGTCGCCGTCGCTGCCGGATCAGAACATCGCCTCGGTCGGCGGCGGTCTGCGCTTCTGGCTGCCCTACAACCTCACCGCTTCGCTCGAAGGCGCGCGCACGCTGCATGCGGTGCCGGGCAGCGACGCGGGCAAGGTTGCGACCAAGCTTCTCCTAGACATCGCCGTGCGCTTCTAACGGGATAAGAGTCATGAACAAGACCAGCTCCGCCATCGTCCGCACCCTTCTTCTGGGAACCAGCTGTCTGTCCATGCTGGGTTTGAGCGTGGCTGTCGGGCGCGCCGATCCGGCCGGCGGCACGGTCGTCGCGGGCACGGCGACGATCACCAATCGCGGCGCCAACAATACGGTCATCAATCAGACGACCGACCGCGCTCTGATCAACTGGCAGAGCTTTTCCATCGCCGCCGGCGGCTCGGTGCGCTTCAACCAGCCGGGCAGCAATTCGATCACCGTCAACCGCGTCATCGGTTCGGGCGGGTCGACCATCTACGGCAGCCTGCTGGCCAACGGCCAGATCTGGCTGATCAACGGCAACGGCATCCTGTTCGGCAAGGGCTCGCAGGTGAATGTCGGCGGGCTGATCGCCACCACCTCCGACATCTCCGACCGCGATTTCGCCGCCGGCAATTACAGCTTCTCGGGCGGCACCGGCGCCTCCGTCGTCAACCAGGGCACCATCCATGCGCGCAATGGCGGCGCGGTCGTGCTGTCGGGCGCCAGCGTCTCGAACCAGGGCCTGATCGCGGCCGACACCGGCACCGTGGTGCTGGGCGGTGCATCCGCCTTCACCGTCGACTTCACCGGCGACAATCTGCTGCGCTATGCCATCACCGCGCCGGCGGCCACCGCCGCCAACGGCCAGACCGGCGTCTCCAACTCCGGCACGATAAGGGCGGCGGGCGGCCGCGTGATCATGACCGCGCGCGCCGCGGCCAATGTCGCCGACGCCGTGGTCAACAACACCGGCATGATCTCGGCGACCAGCGCACGCGTCGCCAACGGCGAAGTCGTGCTCGACGGCGGCGACGGCAATGTCTTAGTCGGCGGCACCATCGACGCCTCCGGCACGGGCAGCGGCCAGACCGGCGGCTCGGTCGCGATCACGGGGCGCAACATCACGGTCGCCGACAACACCAGGATCGACGTCTCGGGCGATTCGGGCGGCGGCACGGTGCGCATCGGCGGCGACCTGCATGGCGCCGGCGCGCTGCGCAACGCCGACAACACCACCGTCGGCAGCGCCACGATCACGGCCGACGCGATCCACCGGGGCAATGGCGGCACGCTGGTCGTGTGGTCGAACGGCCTGACCGATTTTTCCGGTATCTTCAGCGCCAAGGGCGGCGCGGCAGGCGGCGATGGCGGCTTCCTCGAGACCTCAGGACACTCGCTGAACGTCGGCATCGGCGCCACGGTCGACACGCGGGCGCCCAAGGGCAAGACCGGCACCTGGCTGCTGGATCCGGAGCGGATCGTCATCCAGGCGGGCGAGGGCACGGGCACGCCGATCCCGCCCGGCGGCACGCTGACGCTCGGCAGCGATCCCGAATCGACCGACTATGTCCGCCCCTCGACCATCATCGCCGCGCTGGCCAGCACCAATGTCACGCTGCAGGCGTCCGACGAGATCGACGTCTATTCTCCGGTCATCTACAGCAGCGCGAACGCGCTAAACCTGATGTCACAAGGTAGCATCGCGATCTATGCCAGCATCCAGAACATGCAGGCCGTGGGCGGCGGCGCGCTCAACCTGATCGCCGGCTGGGATGGCGCCACGACGCTGGGCGCGATCCTTTCGACGCCGAACGCCTACGGCAACAATCTCGGCGACGTCTTCATGAGCAGCGCCAACGGCGACGTCTTCGTGGGCAGCGCCAGCGGCGTCACCACGGTGGCGGCCTCCGACCTGACCCTGCATGCGCAAGACGGCGGCAATCTGCAGCTCGGCTATCACGGCGCCGGCGGCGGCGATATCAACGTCTACACGACGGACTTCGTCTCGCTGACCGGCCAGTCGCCCTTCGAGGACGGCAACTACGCCATGATCGGCAATGGCGCGCTCGACGGTTCGGTCAGCGGCGCCATCACCGGCAACATCTTCATCGAGACCGGGGGCACGCTGTATCTGCAGACGAGCAGCGGCTGCGACTGTGCCGACGAGACGGGCCCCGGCGGGCAATCGGGCGGCGACGGCCGCACCATCGGCATCGGCAACGAATCGGGCATCGGCCAAGCGCCGCCGACCGGCAGCGTCGTCTTCATCGGCGCCGACGTCCAGGACGACGACGATTCCAATGGCGGCTTCGGCCGCATCCTGCTGAACGACCTGGCCTATGGCGATGTCACCGTCGGGCGGACCGACGCGGAAAACGCGGGCGATGTCAGCGGCGACCTGCTTTACGACAGCGCCCACAATTTCACCTTCCTCTCGGTCGGCGACATCACCATCGGCGGCGGCGTGCAGAATGCCGGCACGGGCGCGATCACGCTGATCGCGGGCTGGGACGGCGTCTACGATCCGGCCCATATGACCGAGGCCGGGCATTACGGCCTCAATGGCGGCTCGATCACCGTCGGCGGCGACAACGCGGCCGGCGATGCCGGCGTCGGCGCGGCCCATGGCGCGCTCAATCTCTACGGCGCCGATCTGAACATCGATGCCGTCAACGGCCTGGCCCAGGTCGGCTATCACGGCGCCGGCGGCGGCGACATTTTCGTGCATATGACGGGCAACATTACGGCCGTCGGCAGTTCCGAGACGGCGGGCGATTACGCGCTGCTCGGCAATGGCAGCATGGGCGGCGACGTCAGCGGCAACATCACCGGTAACATCTGGCTGAGCGCCGGCGGACAGACCGCCTTCTTCGACGAGACGGGTACCGCCTGGCTCGGCAATGTCGCGGGCACAGGTTTCACGGAAGTGGGCGATCTCACCGCGCTGACGCGCAGCGGCTTCTTCCGCGCCGATTATATCGACGCCGATCTCGGCAGCGTGCCAGGCACCGGTGGCAACGTCTTCCTCGGCTTCACCGATCCCGCGGTCAGCCCCATCTTCATCGGCGGCCTGACCTATACGAGCCCCAATTCCTTCGTCTTCGCCGGCGCCGGCAGCATGAACGTCACCGGCAAGGTGATGAACGCGGGCTCGGGCGCGGTGACGCTGGTCGCTGGCTGGGACGGCCACACCGTCGGCAGCGCGGCACAGCTGCAGAGCGCCGGCGCCTACGGGCTCAACGGCGCCTTCATGGCGGTGGGCAATGCGTCCCAGTTCGACGATATCTCCGTCGGCTCGGCCGGCGGCCGCACCACGCTGCTGACCGGCAGCCTGACGATCGCGCCGCAGGCCGGTTATTACGCGCAGGTCGGCTATCACGGCGCCGCCGGCGGCGACATCGCCATCGTCGCGCGCGGCGCACTGACCCTGACCGCCGGCACCGCCGCGCACGACTATGCGATGATCGGCAACGGCTCGCTGAACGGCGACGTCAGCGGCAACATCACCGGCAATATCGACATCCGGGTCGGCGGCACCACGATGCTCACCGGCAGCGGCGGCAAATCCTGGATCGGAAATTTCGCCAATACCGGGTTCAACGAGACCGGCAATCTGGTGCTCGTGACGTTCGACCTGGACGGCAACGAAGAACTGGGCACGAACGTCGTCTCGGATCTCGCCGGCGGCGACGTGACGATCGGCGTCACCGACGCCGCTTCGCACAATTCGATCGACGGCGTTCCGGCCTATAACAGCACGCATGCGCTCAACCTGCTCAGCGCCGGCAGCCTCGAATTCGACAGTTCGCTGCAGAACAGCGGCAGCGGCGCGATCAACGTCGTCGCCGGCTGGAACGGCACGACGCTCGACGCGGCGCATTTCGCCGACGCCGGCGTCTTCGGCAACAACAACGGCTCGGTCCTGATCGGCGGCGCCAATGCGGAAGGCGACGTCGCCGTCGGCAGCGCCGGCGGGCAAACCACCATCGCCGCCAGGAACGTCACGCTGTCCGCGCTCAACGGCTATGCCCAGCTCGGCTATCACGGCACGGCCAGCGGTGTCGTGAACGTCTTCGCGCTCGGCGCCGTGGCGCTGAACGGCGGCGCCGTCGCGGCGGACTACGCGCAGATCGGTCATGGCGCGACGTTCGCCCTGAACAATTCGCCCGGGGACGTCGGCATCGCCGCGGGATCGATCACGGCGCAGGGCAATGCGGCCGTCGTCGGCCCGAATTTGAAACTGGCCGCGTCCAGCGGCGGCATCGGGGCCTCAGGCGCGGCGCTGCGCATCGCGACCAGCACGCTTCAGGTCTCGACGGCGGGCGGCAACGTCTTCCTGTCGTCGCCCAACAGCGGCCTGAGCTTCGCCGGCACGGGCGTCAACACAGCCGGCGGCAGCTTCACGCTGGCCGCGGGCGGCGCCATCGCGCAGACCGCCGCGATCCACACCGGCACGCTGAACCTGTCGACCACCACCGGCGCCATCACGCTGACCAACAGCGGCAACGCCTTCGGGGCGCTGACGGTCGCGACCACCGGCACGGACAACGCATCCTTCGCCCACAGCTCGCTGCTGACGATCGCCAGCGCCACGGTCGGCGGCACGCTGACCCTTGCGGCCGGAACGTCGGTCAACCAGAGCGGCGCCATCGTCGCGAGCGCCCTCAATGTCTCCGCCACGGGCGGCAGCATCGTGCTGACCAATGCCGCCAACGCTTTCGGCACGCTGACCGTCGCCACGGCGGGCACCAACGACGCCGCGATCGTGGATTCCACCGCGGTCGCGATCGCCGGCGCCACGATCGGCGGCAAGCTGACGCTCACCGCCAACGGCGCGATCAGCCAGACCGGCGCCATCGCCGCGCACGGCCTGGCCGTCACCGCGAGCAGCGGTGCGATCGCGCTGACCAAGGCGACCAACGCCGTGGTCGGCACGGTGCAGCTCACCACGCCGGGCGCCGCCACCTTCTACAATTCGGTCGCCACCAATGTCGGCGCCAGCACGGTCGGCGGCGACTTCACGCTGCTGTCGAAGGGCAACGTCAATTTCTTCGGGTCGGTCCAGGGCGTCACCGGCGCCGTCACGGTGGTCGCGGGCTGGGACGGCACGACGACCGATGCGGCGCATTTCGGCGATGTCGGCGTCTACGGCAACGGCACGGGCAACATCGTCATCGGCGGCACCGGCGCGGCGGGCGCGGTAGCGGTGGGCTCCAAGAGCGGCGCCACCAGCCTCTACGCCTCCAACGTCACGGTGGCCGGCAATCTCGGCATCGCCCAGCTGGGCTATCACGGCAGCGGCGGCGGCGCGATCGTGGTGCGGGCGCTGCACGACATGAACGTCACCGGCGCCGCCTTCAGCGCCATGGTCGGCAACGGCTCGCTGACCTCGGACGTCAGCGGCAACATCACCGGCGACATCGACGTGCGCCTCGGCGGCAACGCGGTCTTCAGCGACGGCGCCGGACAGTCCTGGTTCGGCAATGTCGCCCATGCGGGAAGCGAGACCGGCAATGTCGTGTTCGTCGCCAACGACGCGATCTCCTCGAGCGACAACGATTTCGGCAACTTCATCGCCGCCGCTCTGGCCGGCGGCGACGTCACGCTCGGCTTCACCGGCGCCCAGGACCAGGGTCCGGACCACGCGATCGCCTACAACAGCGCGCACACGTTGAATATCCTCACTGCGGGCAACCTGGTGATCGCCGGTTCGCTGCAGAACGCCGGCAGCGGCGCGATCAACGCGGTGGCCGGCTGGGACGGCCACACCCTGGCGCCGGCCTCCTTCGGCACTGCCGGCGTCTTCGGCAACAACGGCAAGGGCATCGTGATCGGCGGCGCCACGGCGGCGGGCAATGTCGCGTTCGGCAGCGCCGGCGGCACGATCTCGGTCTACGGCGCCAGCCTGGCGCTCACGGCGACCAACGGCTACGCGCAGCTCGGCTTTAACGGCCACGGCGCGGGCGCGATCTTCGTCAAAACGACGGGCGCGGTGTCGGTCAGCGGCGGCAGCGGCGCCGGCCAGTTCGCGCAGATCGGCAATGGCGGCCGCATGACCAGCGGCAGCAACAGCGGCGACATCCAGATCTCGGCCGGCGGTGATTTGTCGGTCAGCGGCGGCGGCGGCGCCGAAGCCTATGGCCAGATCGGCCATGGCGGCGCAGAGTCCAATACCGGCGCCAACGGCTACAGCAATGTCGCCACGATCACCGTCACCGCCGCCAACGTCCTGCTGGGCGCCGGCGCGGGCGCGGCGGCCTATGTCGAGATCGGCAATGGCGGCTATAAATCGGGCCTCAACCTCGCCGGCGGCACGGCCAGCAATGGCGGCAACATCACCGTCACTTCGGGCCACGCCGTCACGCTCACCGGCAACGGCGCCGACGCCTATGCCCAGATCGGCAATGGCGGCAGCCAGAGCAATCTCAACGCCGCCGCCTCCGCGGGCGGCAGCGATTCCGGCGACATCGTCGTCCACGCCCCGAACGGCGCGGCCGGCGCGGTGACGCTGAGCGCCGGCGCCGGCGCCAACGCCTACACCATGATCGGCAATGGCGGTTACGCGATCAATTTCGGTCCGACGACGACGCTGGCGAACTGGACGGTGAGCGGCGACATCTCGGTGACCGATCTCGCGCTGGCCGGCGGCAATGGCGGCGCCAACGCCTATTCTGTGATCGGCAATGGCGACGCCTCCAAGCACGGCATCGGCAATATCAGCGGCAACATCGTGATCGACGCCAACGGCCAGATCACCTACAGCAAAGGCACGGCGGCGGATTCGCCCGGCACGATCGGCAACTTCACGGGCCAGGGCAGCGTGACGGGCACGCTGACCGGCGCCCAGCCGCCGTCCGACGTCACCACCGATCCCGCCGTGCTCGGCAATATCGCGGTCAACACGGCCGGCAACGGCTCGCCCACCAACACCACGCCGGTCATCAGCACCGTGGTCATCACCAACACCGACGAAGGCAAGGGCCCGACCAACACGGTCGTGACGCTCGAGACCTCGACGCCGGGACCGCTGGCCTCGCTCGACAACAGCGGCGACAGCTCGGCGCCCAACGCGTCGGACAGCGCCACCGTCGTCATCGCCGACTCGCTCAACGGCGCGACCAAGGCGATCGGTTCGCAGACCATCCTGGCCGGCATGCTGAAACAGACCGCGCCGGGGACCGGCAGTTCGTTCCATGGCGTGCCGCCCGCCGACCAGGACTTCTCCAGCTGGGGTAACGAGGCCTTGTGGCAGTGAACGCGAAACGTCTCCTCCTGACCGCCGGCGCCGGCGCGCTCCTGTTGTGCGCCGGTGCGGCGTCGTTCGCCGCCGGCAACACCGCCTCGCTGGGCACCAGCCTGGCCGGCGAATCGTGCAGCCTGTCGGGCGGCGACATCCTGTGCGGCGGCGAGCCCTCCGGCTCGCTGCGTATCTCGCAGCTGTCCTCGGCCGTGCCGTCCGATCCGGCCGGCCGCCGGGCCGCGATCGTGGCCGGCGCCAGGGCGCTGCCGGGCGGCCTCGCCACGGTGGCGGACATCACCTGCGATCCGGCGCAATGGATCGGCGACGCCGGCAACGAAGCCGCGCTCTATCTGTGCACCCTGCGCAGCAACAACTGGCCGCGCATCATCCTGGTCAGCGCCGCCGGCAACACGCTGGTCGCCGCCGAAGGCTTGCCGGGCATGCTGCCGGTGCTGGAAGCCGCGACGCAGAACGCCGGCGGCCGCAACGCCTCGACCGGCGAAATCGACGCCGCCACGAGGCTGGTGACGGCGAAATATTCCGCCGCCGGACTGCGCCTCGGCTCGAACGATTTCGCCAGCTACAAATCGCTGGTGGAAAGAGCGCGGCTTTATGGCGGCGCCGACAACTACGCCGGCGCGGAAGACGCCTATCGCCAGGCGCTCGACATCGAGACGCGCCTGTTCGGCGCCGATTCCCTGGCGGTCGGCGAAACGCTGGCCGAGCTTGCCTTGCAGGTTTCCAATCAGGGCCGCTTCGACGAAGCCGCCGCCCTGTTCCGCCGCGCCTCGCCGATCATCGAAGGGGCCGCCAGCGCCACCGCGCGGGCGCGGCTGGCGTCCTACCAGGCGCTCGACGCCGCCAACCAGCGCCATTTCGACGACGCGCTGAAATTCGCCCGTGCCGCCACGGCCATGCGCCGCGCCGAAGTCGATGCCGCCAAAGCCGCCTCCGTCGCCGACGACAGCAACAGCGGCGAACTCACCGCGCCGGTCACGCTCGAAGCCGAGCTCGCCCATTCCCTGCGCATCGAGGCGGAGATGGCGCTGCGCCTGGGCGACACCGCCAGCGCCCAGGCCGCCGCCGAGGAAGCGCTGTGGATCATCACCGAGGAGCCGGGCCTGCCGCTGTGGTGGAAGCCCGAGATGGTCGCGCTGATGGCCGAGGTCAACGCCGCCCAGGGCCGCGTCCTCGTCGCCGAGCGCGATTTCGGCGACGCGCTGGCGCTCGACAAGAAACTGTTCGGCGACACCGCGCCGACGGCGCGGGCGCAATTGCGCCTGGGCCGGTTCTATGCCGAGCAGCAGCTCTGGCCGGCGTCGGTCGCGGCCTTCCGCGACGCCTTCGCCATCCTCGCCAAGGATCCGGTGGCGCGCTCGCAGATCGTCACCGACCAGATCGTGCCGTTCCTGGCCGCGGCGTCCGCGCTGGGCGCGCAGGATGCGTCGCAGCGCGCCGCGCTCGACGCCGACATGTTCCGCGCCGCCCAGCTGGTCAATTCGGGCATCGCCGACCGGACCATCGCCCGGGTCGCGGCGCGCGAAGCCGCCGGCGATGCCGCACTGGCCGATCTGGTGCGCCAGTTGCAGGACGCGCAGCACAAGCGCGACAACGCCCGCCTCGAACTCGTCGCCGAAAACGCCAAGACCAATGACGAGCGCAACGCCGGCCTGATCGCGCGCTACGGCGCCGACTTCCAGGCGGCTTCGAGCAGCGCCGATGACTTGCAGGCGCGGGTCGCCAGGAGCTATCCGGACTACGCCAGGCTCGCCGATCCGGGGCCGGTGGCGCTGGCCGATTTCCGCAAAGCACTCAACCATGGCGAGGCGTTCCTCACCTTCGTGGTCGGCGCCAAGGGCAGCTTCGCGCTGGTCGTGACCGCCAACGCGCTGACCGCGGCGCCGCTGGACGCGACGACGCAAAGCCTGGCCGACGACATCGCCGGCCTGCGTAGCGCCTTCGTGCCCAAGCTCGGACGGCTCTCCGATTTCAGCCTGAAGTCGTCCTACGCCCTTTATCAGCAGCTTCTGGCGCCGGTCGAGCCGGCCCTCGCCGGCGCCGACCATCTGATCGTCGCGCCCGGCGGCGATCTCGACAGCCTGCCGCTGTCGCTTCTGGTGACCTCGCCACCGACCGGCGGTTACGGCAACGCCGCCTGGCTGATCCGCAAGATGGCCGTCGCCCAGGTGCCGTCGCCGCGCGCTTTTGTCCTGCTGCGCGCCGAGCGCGCCACGCACCGCCCCGCGCCGCGGCCGTTCTTCGGCGTCGGCAATCCCGCCTTCGCCGGTGATAGCGCCAAGGCCCTGGGCGCGCTCGCCGCCGCCTGCCAGCAGGGCGGCATGGCCGATCCGGCGCTGCTGCGCGCGCTGCCGCCGCTGCCGGAGACCGCGGGCGAAGTGCAAAGCGTCGGCCGCACGCTCGGCGCCCAGCCGGGCTCGATCCTGCTCGGCGCCAGCGCGACCGAGGGTGCGGTGCGCGGCGCCAAGCTGGAACAATACGCCGTCCTCTATTTCGCCACCCACGGCATGTTGCCGGGCGAACTGCACTGCCAGGCCGAGCCCGGCCTCGTCCTGTCGCCGCCCTCCGGCGCGCCGGCCTCGGCGGCCGCGGACGGCGTGCTCAGCGCCAGCGAGATTTCCGCGCTCAAGCTCAACGCCGATCTCGTCGTCCTCTCGGCTTGCAACACGGCGGCCGGCGGCGGCACGAAGTTCGGCGGTGGCGCGCTCGAAGGCCTGGCGGGTTCGTTCTTCAATGCGGGCGCGCGCGCCGTGCTGGCCAGCCATTGGGAAGTGCCGTCGGCGGCGACGCAGAAACTGATGACGGACCTCTTCGCGCGCTACGCCCGGGACCCGTCGCGCGACCTGGCCGAGGCGCTGCGGCAGGCCCAGCTGGCGCTGATCGCGCAGGCCGGCACGGCGCATCCCTTCAACTGGGCGGCGTTCACGCTGATCGGCGACAGCGGAACGGCGGCGGCTCGCACCGCGCGCGGCGGCGCGCCGGCGAACGTGGCGAGAAACGGAGAATGACCATGCGGACGACATTGATGGCTGTCGCGGCGGCGATGCTGCTGTCGGCGGGGGCGGCTCAGGCGGCGAACCTGATCGTGGTCGAGGCGCGCGGCATCGGCCTGAAGCCCGGCTCGACGGTGGACTCGAGCAAGCCGCTGGTCCTCAAACAGGGCCAGCATGTGACGCTGATTTCCGACGCCGGCGCCACGCTCAGCATCGACGGGCCCTACGACCAGCCGCCCTCGGCCGGCGGCAGCGGCAGGAGCATCGGCGCCACCATTGCCGCGCTCGGCACCGAGCATTCGGCGCGCACCGGCGAGGCCGGCGTCACGCGCAGCGGCGGAGCCAATACGCTGCCCGAGCCCTGGCTGTTCGACGTCACGCGCAGCGGCAATGTCTGCCTGCAGGAAAACAGCCAGCCGGTGTTCTGGCGGCCGGATGCCAAGAGCGCCGCCGCCATCGTCGTCATGCCGGTGGATCGTAGCTGGAAGTCCCAGGCCGCCTGGCCGGCCGGCCTCGACCGCATGACGGTGACCACCGACGTGCCGGTGCATGGCGGGGCGGCCTATGTCGTGAACTATGGCGGCGCCGATTACGCGCTCGCCGTGAACACCATTCCCGCCAGCCTCGCCAATGATTCGATGCGCGCCGCCTGGATGGTCCAGAAAGGCTGCGAGGCGCAGGCGGAGGCGCTGCTCCGTCCGCGCAAATGAATGGCTGGCCCCAGCGCCTGAGGGCGCTCGCCCGCAACAAGACGCTTCTCAATGCCGCGACCGCGATCGGCATCGCGCTCGTCATGTCGCTGCTGGCGATGTACGCGGTCGGCAATCTGTCGTTCCTGACCAGCGCCGACCGCTTCGTGCAGGATTGGGAGATCGCCACCCGCTCGCCGCTCGAGCCGCAGGATCCCAACATCGTCATCGTCGCGGTGGATGAGTCGGCGATGCAGCATTTCTCCTATCGCGAGCCCTTGGACCGCGCCTTCATCGCGAGCCTGTTGACGGCGCTCGATGCCAAGCAGCCCAAGGCGATTGTCCTCGACTACCTGTTCGATCAGCCGTCGGAGAAGGTCAAGGATGACCTCCTGCGCCGGACCTTGCGCGAGATCAGGACGCCGTTGGTCGTCAGCTATTTCGAAGCCGGCAGCATCGTCAGCAAGGACCAGACGAGCTATCTCGACGGGTTCGTGCCGCAGCGGCTGCGCGCCGTCGCCAATATCGGTACCGACCAGACCGACACCGCGCGCTGGATCGTTCCCGGACGCATGGGTTCGGACGGGCGCTACCTGCTGAGCGTGCCGCGCCGCGTGGCGCAGATCGCCGGCATCGCGACGCCGGACGAGGAGGTGCCGATCGTCTGGCGCGCCGATCCGGGAGTCAATCAGGACGCTTTCCGAACGGTGCCGGCCTGCATTGTCGGCTTCGAGACCTGCCTGCCGCTGCAATTCTATCCGCCGGCGATGTTCCGGGACAAAATCGTGCTGATCGGCTCCGACCTGACGCTGATCGACCAGCATCGCACGCCTTTCGCGACGGCGCCGGGCAGTCCCAAGGCGACCCTGCCGGGCATCTTCACCCATGCCTATGCCATCGCCCAGTTGATCGAGCATCGCGATCCGCCGGAGGTTTCCTGGTGGAAGAACTTCCTTATCGCTCTTCTGTTCGCTGGCATCGGCGCGGGGCTCGGCCTGTTCGACTATCAGCTGATACTGCGCGCCGTCACCATCAGCGCGCTGACGGCGGTGTTGTGGGGCGGCGGCGTGCTGGTCCTGTACGAACAGTTCGGAATCCTCATCGGCCTGATCGCGCCGAGCATCGCGCTGATCGGCTCCTTCGCCGCGGTCGAATCCATCACCGGCCTGGACGCCCGCCGCCAGCGCTCCTTCATCCACAACACCTTCTCGCTCTACCTGCCGCCGAGCTTCGTGCAGCAGCTGGTCGACGATCCGAGCAAGCTGGTGCTGGGCGGCGAGCGCCGCGAGATGAGCCTGCTGTTCACCGACATCCACGGCTTCACGACGATGGCCGAAGGGCTCGATTCCAAGGATGTCGGCCGCGTCCTCAACGGCTATCTCGACGGCATGACCAGCGCCGTGCGCCGCCACGAGGGCACGGTCGACAAGTTCATCGGCGATGCGGTGTTCGCGCTGTGGAACGCGCCGCTCGACGTCGCGGACTACGCCACCAAGGCGGTGCGCTGCGCCCTCGACATGGACGCCTTCACGGAGAGCTTCCGGCGCAAGATGAACGCCGAAGGCATCCCCTTGAGCTACACGCGCATCGGCGTCCACGCCGGCGCCGCGGCGGTGGGCAATTTCGGCTCCCGCGACCGCTTCAGCTACACCGCCTCGGGCGACGCGGTGAACGCGGCCTCCCGGCTGGAGGGCCTCAACAAGACCTTCGGCACCCGCCTCTGTGTCAGCGGCGCGGCGAAAGTGCTATGCCAAGGAATCACCTTCCGTCCGATCGGATCGGTCATCCTGAAAGGCAAGACGGAAGCGCTCGACGTTTGGGAGCCGTTGCACGATGGGGCCGTCAGCGAAGACCTTCTCGCGCGCTATGTCGGCGCCTTCGAGGCGACCCGCGACGGCGCGGCCGACGCGCTCGAGCGCTTCGCCGCGCTTGGCGCCGAGGCGCCGGACGATCCCCTGGTGCAGTTCTATGTCGAGCGCCTTAAGGGCGGCGAAACCGGCATCAAGATCACGATGACCGAAAAATGATCGTCTGGTACGTCCTCTTCCTGATCGTCCTGCTGGTGGCCCGCCTCTGGGGCCTTTCCCTGCTGGGCGGCCATTTCCCGCCGGCGACGATCGCGGAAATCGGCCATGGCCTCGTCGTCGCCATGGTCGTCGGCATCACGCTGCTGATCGACGGCCTGATCCGCCATTTCTACTGGCTGCGTTACCTGCAGCGCCGGCTGAACCGCGAAACGCCCGGGCTGATCCAGGATCTGCTCACCATTGCGCTGGTGTTCGTCGGCCTGTCGATCGGGCTGTACTGGCAGGAAGATTTCTCCTTCACCGCCTTCTTCACCGCCTCGGGCGCCCTCGCCATCGTGCTCGGCTTCGCGTTGCAGACGGCGATCCAGGACCTGTTCAGCGGCCTCTCGATCAATCTCGACGGCTCCTATTCGCTCGGCGACTGGCTGACGATCTACACCGACCAGATGCCGGAGCCGGTCTATGGCCGCGTCACGCACATGACCTGGCGGTCGACTTTCCTGGCGCTCGACGACGGCCGCCGCCTGATGGTGCCCAACCACATCGTCACCGCCAATCCGGTGATGAATCACAGCCGCCCGGCGGACGCCAAGCGCCTGTCGGTGACGGTCGGCGTCGACGGCCGCATGCCGTCCGACCGCGTCATCGACATGCTGCTGGGCGAGGCCTTCAAGGCGGCGCGGCGCGCCGGCCTGGCGCGCACGCCCGAGCCGTCGGTGATCCTGACAAGGCTGACCTCCGACGCCATGGATTACGAGGTGCGCTTCTACTACTACCCCGACCAGGTCGAGCCCGCGGCCGCCAAGTCGGTGGTGCTGGCGGCGCTGCAGGACGTCATCATCCAGAACCGCATGCCGCAGCCCGTGACCCAGATCGAGCTGGCCCAGCCGCCCGATCTCGATCTCGTCCTGGGCGAGGCGGAAATCCGCGGCGCGCTGCATCACGCCAACCTGTTCAGCCATGTCCTGAACGAGGACCAGTCGCGCGAACTGGCGGGCTTGAGCCGGCCGGTGGATTTTCCGCGCGGCGCGAACCTGATGGTGCAGGGCGAAGCCGCCGCCTCGATGTTCATCATCCTGGAAGGCGCCGCGCGCGTCAGCGTGCTGGGGGTGAACAACGACCCGCGCGAGGTCGCGGTGCTGGCGACGGGCGACGTGGTCGGCGAGATGTCGCTGATGACCGGCGCGCAGCGCAACGCGACGGTGACGGCGCTGACCCGGGTGCGCGTGCTGGAGATCACCAAGGACCCGATCGAGGCCCTGCTGCGCAAATCGCCCGAACTGCTGGAGCGCTTCAGCCATGTCCTGGCCAGGCGCGAACAGGAACGCGCCGCCATCGCCCAGAAGACCATTCAGGTTGCGACCGTCGAAAAGGACCTGATGGCGCGGATGAAAACCTTCTTCAACCGCGTGCTGTGGGCCGAGCCGGAACAGCCTAACTGAGCATCCCCGTCACCAGCACATACACGATCCCCAGATAGGTCAGCTGGTGAATCAGCTGGTCGGTGCCGAACAGGATCCAGTAGCGCTGGTCGGTGTTGCCCCACTGGTACTGGCGGTCGATCCGCGATTTGGTCCAGTCGGTGTGATAGTGGATGGCGAATTCGCAGGCCAGGACGATCGCGATGGCTTTGGGTCCGGCGCCCAGGATCAGCAGCGCCGGGATCGTTCCCAGGATGTGCAGGCCCGAATGGATGAAGCCGCCGAAATGGCCGTAGATGCCCTTGGTGCGGACCTGGTATTCGCTCTGCAGGACGAAGTCGCAAAGGAAATGCTTCAGCTGCAGCGCCAGAAGCGCTCCCATGGCCAGAGCCGTCTCGTGGCTCATTGCGACAACCCTTTCGCGTCCGCCGACAACACGGATAGTGCATATCGCCCGGCGCGGCAAATAACGGCTCCGTCCTTGGCTTTCCCTGCGGATGCACTAGGATTTGCTCGACCCAGGAAGAGGCCTCAGCGATGAACGCGCTCGTCGGAACATCGGTCAAGCGGAAAGAGGATTTCCGCTTCATCACGGGGCAGGGCCGTTACACCGACGATCTGGCGAAAGCCGGCCAGACCTATGCCGCCTTCGTCCGCAGCCCGCATGCGCATGCGAAAATCCGCAAGGTCGATACCGCGCCGGCGCTCGCCGTGCCGGGCGTCGTCGCCGTGCTGACCGGCGCCGATCTCGACGCCGACGGCGTCAAGAGCCTGATCTGCGGCTGGATGATCTACTCCAAGGACGGCAGCGCGATGAAGATGGGCGCCCATCCCGCGCTGGCACTGACCAAAGTGCGCCATGTCGGCGATCAGCTCGCCGTCGTCATCGCCGAGACCCAGGCCGCCGCCACGCTCGGCGCCGAACAGGTCGAAGTCGATTACGAAATCCTGCCGTCGGTTCTGGCGCCGCAGGATGCGCAAGCCAAGGGCGCGCCGCAAATCCACGACGAGGCGCCCGGCAATCTCATCTACGACTGGCATCTGGGCGACGCGGCCAAGACCGCCGCCGCCTTCGCCGCCGCCGCCCATGTCGTGACGCTGGACATCGTCAACAACCGCCTGGTGCCCAACGCCATGGAGCCGCGCGCCGCCATCGGCGAATACGATGCGGGCTCGGGCATCTTCACGCTGACCACCACCAGCCAGAACCCGCATGTCGCGCGCCTGGTGCTCTCGGCCTTCGTGGGCATCGCGCCGGAGCACAAATTGCGCGTCATCGCGCCGGACGTCGGGGGCGGCTTCGGCTCCAAGATTTTCATCTATCCGGAGGAGACGGTCTGCATCTGGGCGGCGAAGAAGGTGAACCGGCCGGTGAAATGGACCGCCGACCGTTCGGAAAGCTTTCTCACCGATGCGCATGGCCGCGACCATGTCAGCACGGCCTCGCTGGCGCTCGACGCCAACGGGAAAATTCTGGGGCTGAAGGTCAAGACCGTCGCCAATATCGGCGCCTACATGTCGACCTTCTCGTCGTCGGTGCCGACCTATCTGTATGCGACTTTGCTCTCGGGCCAGTACGACATCGGCGCGATCTATGCCGAGGTCGATGCGGTCTACACCAACACCGCGCCGGTGGATGCCTATCGCGGCGCCGGTCGGCCCGAAGCGACCTATGTCGTCGAACGCCTGGTCGAGGAGGCGGCGCGGCAATTGAAGCTCGATCCCGCCGAATTGCGCCGGCGCAATTTCATCCGCAGCTTTCCGCACCAGACGCCGGTGATCATGACTTATGACGTCGGCGACTACGACGCCTCGCTGGTTGAAGCGATGAAACGTGCCGATGTCGCCGGTTTCGCCGCGCGCAAGGCCGCCGCCGCCAAGAGCGGCAAGCTGCGTGGTCTGGGCTATGCGACCTATATCGAAGCCTGCGGCATCGCGCCGAGCCAGGCGGTCGGCTCGCTCGGCGCCGGCGTCGGCCTGTGGGAATCGGCCGAAGTGCGCGTCAATCCCACCGGTTCGGTCGAAGTGCTGACCGGCAGCCACAGCCACGGCCAGGGCCATGAGACGACCTTCGCCCAGCTCGTTGCCGACCGCCTCGGCGTGCCGATCGACACGGTCGAGATCGTCCACGGCGACACCGACAAGGTGCAGTTCGGCATGGGCACCTATGGCTCGCGCTCCGCCGCCGTCGGCATGTCGGCGATCTCCTTCGCGCTCGACAAGGTCGTCGCCAAGGCCACTCGCATCGCCGCCGCCGTGATGGAACTGCCCGAAAGCGACGTCGGCTTCGAGAACGGCCAGTTCGCAGGCCATCACAGCAACAAGACCATGATGTTCACCGAAGTCGCGCTCGCCGCCTATGTCGGGCACAAATTCAACACCCAGGAGATCGAGCCGGGCCTCAAGGAAACCGCCTTCTACGATCCGAAGAACTTCACCTTCCCCGCCGGCTGCCACATCTGCGAAGTCGAGATCGACAAGGACACAGGCACGGTGCGCATCGTGAATTTCACCGCCATCGACGATTTCGGCACCGTCATCAATCCGATGATCGTCGAAGGCCAGGTGCATGGCGGCGTCGCGCAAGGCATCGGCCAGGCGCTCCTGGAGCACGGCATCTACGACCGCGAGACCGGCCAGCTGATCACCGGCTCCTACAACGACTACTGCATGCCGCGCGCCGACGACATGCCGAACTTCGACGTCGGCATGACGATCACCGCCTGTCCGTCCAATCCGCTCGGCGTCAAGGGCTGCGGCGAAGCGGGCGCCATCGCCGCGCCGGCCGCGGTGATGAACGCGGTCACCGACGCCTTGGGCGTCAAGACGTTCGACATGCCCGCCACGCCGGAGAAGGTCTGGCGCGCCATCCACGCAGCCGCCTGAATGTGGATTGCAACGGTTTCGCTGCCCTCGAGCCTCGCAGCCGCGTTGACGGCGGGCCGTTTCGCGGACGTCGCCGCGCTGAGCCTGGGCGACGCGCCGACCGCATTCGCGCGCGGCGTGGCGCTGTTCAACCTGGGGCACGCCGGCGACGCGCGTGACGCCTTCGCATCCGCCGGCACCGATCCATCGCTCGCCGACGCGGCGGCCATCGAGACCGGTTTCATCGATCTGACCGCGCCGGATGGCGCCGCCGCGGTGGCGGCACAGATGCGCATCCTCGCCAAGCGCGCCTTGCCAGGCACGGCGCTTGGCGCCCGCGCCTTTCATCTGCTCGGCGCCGCCGAGCTTCGCCTGCTGCATGTCGGCGACGCGCTGGACGCGCTGAGCGCGGCGCAGAAAAACTATCGCCTGGCCAGGTGCGAGGCCGGCGAAGCGCAGGTGCTGGACACGCTCGGCATGGTGCATCAGGGCATGGGCAACGAGACCGCGGCGCTGGTCACCTATGCCCGCTCGCTGGCGCTCAAGACGCAGCTCGGCGATCGCGGCGGCGCGGCGATCACGCTGGGCAATCTGGGGCGCTATTGCGCTGGCCTCGGCCGCGCCGTCGATGCGCGGGGATTCTTCGCGCTCGATCTGCAGATCGCGGAAGAGACCGGCGACGCGCGCGGCCAGGCGCGCATGCTCAGCGATATTGCAGGGCTCGATCGCGGCGACGGAGAGCTCGACGCCGCGCGCGACAAGCTGATACGCGCGCACAGCATCGCGGCCGGCGCGGGCTTGCGCCAGCTCGCCTTCGAAACGCTGCTGGAGATGTCCCTGACCGCGCTGGCCGCGAAAGACGGCGCGGAGGCCGCAAGCTTTCTCGATCAGGCGCGGCGGCAGGCCGGCATCACGCCGTCCGACTATGACCGCCTGATGCTCGGCTGGGTCGAAGCGCGCCTCACCGCCGATCGCCCGCGCGCGCTGACGCTTCTGAACGAGGCTGTGGAGGGTTTCCGCGACGCCGAGATTCCGGCACTGGAAATCGAGGCGCGTCTGGCTCTGGCCGAGATGTTGACCTCGGACGGTAAGCGAAACGAAGCCGAACGCGAGACGCTGATCGCCCTCAAGCGCGCCAAGGAGCGCAGCCTGCCGCGCTACCGCGTGCGCATCGGCGAGTTGATGGAAAAGCTGTCGCTCAGCGAGGGTGTCGCCGAGGAGAGCGGCAAGTCGATCGGCGACACACCGTCCGGCACGGTCGACGGCTATGTCGTGCGCGGCCGCATCGGCGGCGGCACCTTCGCCACCGTCTACCGCGCCTTCGATGTCGAGCGCGCCCGCGAAGTGGCGCTGAAGGTCCTGGATCTGGAATCGCGCTACGGCAAGCGCGAGCGCGAGCGCCTGCTCGATTCGGCGCGCCTCGACCTGGAGGCCGCCAACCGCGCCCGCCATCCCGGACTGGTGAAGGTCTTCGCCATCGGCCGCGACGCGCGCGGCAATGTCTATCTCGCCGTCGAATTCATCGCCGGCAGCGATCTGCGCGAGAAGCTGGACGGCAAGCCGCCGCCGGACGTCAAGCCGGTCTATGCCACCCTGGCCGACATCGCCGAAGCGCTGGCGGCGCTGCACGGCCAGGGCGTCGTGCACCGCGATCTCAAGCCCGAGAACATCATGCTGCGCGAAGACTCATCGCCGGTGATCGTCGATTTCGGCATCGCGCATATCAGCGGCCTCGAACAGAAGCCGGGCACGGTGTCGCGCGGCTCGCCGGAATATTTCTCAGCCCAGCAGGCGCGCGGCGAGCCCTCCGCGCCGTCCGACGACATGTATTCCTTCGGCGTCATCGTCTGGGAATGGCTGAAGGGCCAGCGCCCGAACGCGCAGCTGGGACCGGTGCGCAAGACTTCGTTGTTCGGCGGCCACGCCCAGCCCAAGACACCGGACGATCTGGTCGCCGATCTGCTCGATCCCAGATCCGAGCGGCGCCCCAGCGCCGAACAGGCCGCGCGCATCTTGCGGAGTTTCGCCACATGATCGACGGCTACGACCTCGCCCGCGATCTTGCCGCCATCAACCGCGCCTTGCGCGAGGACATGCCGGAAGCCGCCATCTTCTATTGCGGCCGCGCCCTGGAAGTGACCTCGGCGCGCGCCGTCTCGGCGCTGAACCTGGATCCCGGCAACCAGGTCTTCGCCAATCTCGACATGCTGGAGCGGCTGTCCTGCATCTCGCGGCCGGCGCTGTACCTCGGCCATGCGCTGCGCCGGCTGTCGAACGATGCGCGCCACATCCTGCGCCCGCTGTCGAAGCATGACGCCGATTTCGCCGCGCTGTGCCTCGGCCCCTGGCTGCAATGGTACATGGAGGATTATTTCCGCGGGCCGAAGACCAAGGCGGCGGACGAGACCTTCGGCATCGCCTCGGCGCTCGCCACCGGCACCGTCGCCGATGTGCTCGCCTTGCTGCGCCGCGCGCAGGCGACGGGCGAAGACGTCTCGGACGGACTGCTGGCGCTGTGCGACGCGCGCATCGCGCAGCTGCCGGCGCTGTCGTCGATGATCGCCGAGACGCTGATTTCGTGCGCCCAGGCCAGCCAGGCGCAAGCCGTGCTGAAAGCCGCGCTCGCGGTCGTGCCCGACGATCTGCGCCTCAACCAGCTTTATGCGCTCGGCCGCCGCCGCGCCGGCCATCCGGACGAAGCCGTCGCTCTGCTGAAAAATCTGTCGAGCCGGTATTCCGAAGACGAAGAGACGCTCGGCATCACCGCCGGTGCGCTGAAATCGTGGTGGGAGAGCGGTCATGGCCCCGCGGACGCGCTGCCGCAGGCATTGAAGCTCTACCAGAAAGGCTGGCAGGTCAGCCGCGAGCGCAATCTCTATCTCGGCCTCAACGCCGCCGCGATCCAGCTCTGGCAGGGCGACCCCAAGGCCAAGGAATTGGCCGCGCGCCTGGTCGAGAGCTTCTCGGCCCGCAATGCGCTGCTGGCCAAATCCGGCATCGATGTCGCGGGCCGCCGCGACTATTACGACCAGGTGACCGAAGCCGAAGCGCGGCTGCTGGCGGGCGAGGGCGACGCAGCGCGCGCGCTCTATGCCGAGGCCTTCCGCCGCTTCGCCGCGCGCAAGGGCGACATCGCCGGATCGGTCGATCAGGCGAACCGCTCCATCGCCTTGCTGGGCGGCGAGCCCATCTCCTAAACTCGATTCGCCCGGGGGACTCGATGCCGCTGAAAATCACCTACAAATCGCCGCCCTATCGGGACAAGGTCGTCGCCTTCAGCGACGATCTCGAAGAGGTCCGCATCGGCCGGACCCAGGGCTCGGAAGTTCCGTTCCCCGAAGACATGGCGATCGTCGGCCACGATCACTTTGCCATCCGGCGCGAGGCCGGCGCCTACAAATTCGTCATCAATCCGCATCACCGGGTCTTTCTCTACGGCAAGGACGTCGTCGACGGCCAGGAGATCGCCGCGGCGCAAGACGTGCGTCTGGGCACGGTCGATGGTCCGCGACTGCTGTTGGAGCCCAGCCGCGCCGGCGGCACGGCCACCATTGCTACCGAACCGCAGGGCAGGAGCGAGGCCCTGCCGGAAATCGCGCGCGCCAATGCGCGCTGGACGCATGTCCTGGGGGGCATCCTCGCGGTCGCGCTCCTGGGCGGCCTCTTCGCCTATTGGAATCTCAGCGACCAGGTCCAGCCGATCTACACCAATGCGGCCACCGGCACGGATTTCTCCGCCATCATCGCCAGATATCAGAAGTCGGTCTTCCTGGTCGACGAAGTCGACAGCGCCGGCACTTCGCATGGCGGCGCCACGGCCTGGATCGTGGCGATGCCCGACGGCAGCAAGGCCTTCGCCACCAACGCCCATGTCGGCGGCCTGCTGGCCGAAGCGCGCAAGGCCGGTTACCGCCTGGTGGTGCGCGCGCCCGACGCGGCGCACCGCGAATACGAGATCACAGCCGCGATCATCCATCCGGCCTATTCGGCGTTCAACGCGATGCTGGCCGACGCCGGCAAGCAGGCGAGTTCCGGCCTGCTGCGCCAGGTCGAGCTGTCGCCGGCCTATGACGTCGCCATCCTGATCCCCAACACGCAGGACGGGTTGCCCGATCCCTTGCCGCTGGCGCGCGACAATGTGCTCGCCACGTTGCATGCCGGCGAGCCCATCGCCTTCGTCGGCTATCCGGCGGAGAATCTCGTCAGCTTCGACGCCGCCGCGCCGACACCGACCTCGCAGGTCGGCATCATCACCTCGGTGCGCAACTTCTTCCTCACCGCCGATGGCGGCCCGGCGCAGCTGATCGAGCATTCGCTCCCCAGCGCCGGCGGCGCCAGCGGCAGCCCGATCTTCGACGCCCACGGCCAGGTCATCGCGCTGCTCTCGGGCGGCAACAACATCGCCAGCAAGGACGGCCGCATTCCGAACGCCGCGCTCGTCAACTTCGCGCAGCGCGTCGACCTGCTGCGCGACCTGATCGACGGCAACGCCAACGGCCAGCTCGACGACGACCAGCGCATGTGGGCCGAGGCCGTGGGGCGCTGGGGCCGCGCGCCCGACGCCATGGCCGGGATCTACGTCAAATCGTTCGAGGACACCGAAGGCAAGCTCACCAGTTTCAGGCGCGAGGCCGCGACCGGCGCCGCCGATCCCTTGTTCGACAAGCGCTCGGCCCAGACCTACGATTTCGCGCTGCTGGCCGACACGCGCTACCTCGTCACCGCCTACACGTCCGCGAAGAAGCCGCTGCGCATCGTGGTCTACGATGCCGACAATCCGTCCTCGATCGTCGACACGACGGTGCATGTCGCCGACGGGCCGCTCACCGTGGTCGAAGTGCCGGCCGGCCCCGCCGGCAAGGTCAAGCTCGCGGTGATCTCCGAAAGTCTCGGCGACGACAACCGGCCCGACATCCAACCGGTGCCGTTCAAGCTCGCCGTCTACTGGTCGACCTCCAAGCCGCCACCGGGTTCGGGGCAGGAATCGGGCGCCAGTCCGCATGGCGGCGGCAAGCCCATTCCTCCCGCGACGACACCGCCTCCCACGCATCCGCCGGCTCCGCCGTCCGGCGGAGAAGGCGGCGGCGATGTCGGGCAGGGGCCTTAGGCGCCCTACGCCTCGCCCCGCAGCATCTTGATGATGCCGGAAAAATCAACGCCCGCATTCCCCTTGGCCGCGAACAGCGAATAGAGCTGCATCGCCTCGGCGCCGAGCGGCGTTGTCGCGCCGGCGCCTGAGGCCGCGGCCTGGGCGAGCTTGAGATCCTTCAGCATCAGCGCGGTGGCGAAGCCGCCGGCGTAGTCGCGGTTGGACGGCGCCGTCGGCACCGGTCCCGGCACCGGACAATAGGTCGAAAGCGACCAGCACTGGCCCGACGCCGCCGACATGATGTCGAACAACTTCTGATGCTCCAGCCCCAGCTTCTCGCCCAGCGCGAAGGCTTCGCAGGTGCCGATCATCGAGATCGCCAGCAGCATGTTGTTGCAGATCTTCGCCGCCTGGCCGGCGCCCGGCCCGCCGGCATGGACGATGCGCTTGCCCATCTTTTCGAGAATCGGTTTTGCCCGCGCGAAGGCGGCGTCGCTGCCGCCGCACATGAAGGCGAGCGTGCCGGCCTCCGCGCCGCCGACGCCGCCCGACACCGGCGCGTCGAGGAAATCGAAGCCCGCTTTCTGCGCCGCCACATGCACGGCGCGCGCCGAGTCGATGTCGATGGTCGAGCAGTCGATCAGAAGTGCGTCCTTGCGCGCCGCGGTGAGGATGCTGGCGTCCTCGAGATAGACCGAGCGCACATGCGTCCCCGCCGGCAGCATGGTGACGACGACGTCGGCATCCTTGACCGCGTCGAGCGCTGTGGCGGCCTGCTTGCCGCCGGCGTCTATGACGGACCCCAGCGCCGCCGGGCTGACGTCGAAGGCCCGCACCTGGTCCTGTGCCTTGAGCAGGTTGCGCGCCATCGGCCCGCCCATGTTTCCGACACCGATGAATGCGATGGTGGTCACGGTGATCCTCCCGAAATAAAAACCGTCATGGGCGGACTTGCCCCGCCCATCCATCCGGCGCGCGTCCGCGCGCCAAAGACTCTATCACGTCCGTCCGGCGGCGCCCCGAGTTGGATGGGCGGCTCAAGGCCGCCCATGACGAAATGGGGTTACAGCGGGAGTTCCCCCTCGCCCAAGGGTGCAAAATACGCGTCGATGTCGGCGTCGCTCACCTCGGCCAGCGTCGCGGGCTGCCACTTCGGCGCGCCGTCCTTGTCGATGATGGTGGCGCGGACGCCTTCGTAGAACTCGTGGCCCGCGATGACGCGGGTGACCATGCGGAATTCCATCCGCATGCAGTCGTCGAAGCTCAATTTCGCGCCCTCGCGGATCTGCCGGAATGCCAGCTTGGTCGCGGTCGGGGATTTGGTTCGGATGGTCTTGGCCGCATCCGCCGCCCAGTCCGTGCGATCGGCGTCGAGCGCCGCCAGAATGTCCTCGACGGAGCCGCCGCCGAATATCCGGTCGATCTTCTCGCGATGCTCGGTCAGGAAGACGTCCGGCACGGTTTCGCAAAGCCCCTGCATCGCCATGTCGGGCACCTTGCCGTCCGCCATCGCGGACAGCAGCGCCTCGCGCTTGCCCGCCGGCACGAAATGCGTCGCCACGCCGGCATAAAGCGCATCCGCCGTCCTCAGCCGCGCGCCGGTCAGCCCCAGATACATCCCGATCTCGCCCGGGCAGCGCGGCAGGAAATAGCTGCCGCCGACATCGGGAAACAGGCCGATGCCGGTCTCGGGCATGGCGAACAGCATGCTCTCGTCGGCGATGCGGTGGCTGCCATGCACCGAGACGCCGACCCCGCCGCCCATGACGAAGCCGCGCAACAGCGCGACATAGGGCTTGGGATAGTGTTTGATCAGCACATTCAGCAGATATTCGTGACGGTAGAATTCCACGGTGCACGGCATGCCGGCCTTGCCGTTGTCGTACAGCCAGCGGATATCGCCGCCAGCGCAAAAGGCGCGCTCACCGGCGCCCTGGATGACGACAGTCTTCACATTTTCCTCGCGCTCCCATATGCGGAGCGCGTTGCGCATGGCCATCGCCATGTCGTAGGTCAGCGCGTTCAGCGCCTTGGGCCGGTTGAGGGTGATGAGACCCACCGCGCCGCGCTTCTCGAACAGGATTTCGGGTTCGCCGCTCATGCCCAACCCATTGCCGCGTCGATGGCGCCGAAACCCATCAGGATGACCGACAGGAACGTCAGATAGAGCGCCGTGTTGAAACTGGCTCCGCGCGACGCAGCCAGTTTTCCGATCTGAAACAGCGACGCGCGCTCCAGCTCCGCGGCGTCGCTCACGTTCGGCGGCGCTTCCATGTAAACAGTGCGCAGGTTGATCATCACGATCAGCGCCGAAAGGATGAGCGCCAGCACCGACACCACCACGGCCAGGCGCGGCCAACCGTGATCGATGCCGTAGGTGTCCACCACGATAAAGATCGCCTGCGCCGCCAGCAACGCTCCGGACTTCTGTGTGATGTGCGAGTTGTTCTCGCTCAAGGTCGCGCGGATGGCGTCGACGGAGCGGAAGCGCAGATGCGTGTCGATCGCTTCACGCAGCCGCGCGTCCGAGAACGGCAGGACGAACAACCTGTCGAGGGCCGAGGCCATTGCGCCTTACTTCATGGTCGGGATGTTGAAGTCCGCCTTCTCGCGCACGCCGCCTTTGGGCCAGCGCGCGGTTACCGTCTTGACGCGGGTGTAGAAGCGCACGCCTTCCGGCCCGTGCTGGTTGACGTCGCCGAAGGCCGAGCGTTTCCAGCCGCCGAAGGTGTGATAGGCCAGCGGCACCGGGATCGGGATGTTGATGCCGACCATGCCGACTTTCACTTTCGACGCGAACTCGCGTGCCGCATCGCCGTCGCGGGTGAAGATGGCGACGCCGTTGCCGTATTGGTGGTTGCTGGGCAGCGACAGCGCCTCGTCGAAATCCTTCGCCCGGGCGATCTGCAGCACCGGTCCGAATATCTCTTCCTGATAAGTCTTCATCTCCGGCTTGACGTGATCGAACAGCGAGCCGCCGAGATAGAAGCCCTTCTCATAGCCCTGCATGGTAAAGCCGCGCCCGTCGACCAGAAGCTGGGCGCCTTCCGCGACGCCCTGGTCGATATAGGCCTTCACCTTGTCGCGGTGCACCGCGGTCACCAGCGGGCCGTAATCGGCGTCGGGATCGGTGGGGATGCCGACGCGCAGGCTTTCGACGCGCGGCTTCAGCTTGGCGACCAGCGCCTCGGCGGTTTTCTCGCCCACCGGCACCGCGACGCTGATCGCCATGCAGCGCTCACCGGCCGAGCCGTAGCCCGCGCCGATCAGCTCGTTGGTCACCTGGTCGAGATCGGCGTCCGGCATGATGATGGCGTGGTTCTTGGCGCCGCCCATCGCCTGCACGCGCTTGCCGTGCGCGGTGCCCGTCGAATAGACGTAATGCGCGATGGCCGACGATCCGACGAAGCTCACCGCCTGGATGTCCGGATCGGTCAGGATCGCATCCACCGCTTCCTTGTCGCCGTTGACGACCTGCAGCACGCCGGCCGGCGCGCCCGCTTCCATCATCAGTTCGGCCAGGCGCATCGGCACGCTGGGGTCCTTCTCCGACGGTTTGCAGATGAAGGTGTTGCCGCAGGCGATGCCGACGCCGAACATCCACATCGGGATCATCGCCGGGAAGTTGAACGGCGTGATGCCGGCGACGACGCCGAGCGGCTGGCGCATGGAATAGATGTCGATGCTCGGCCCCGCGCCCTCGGTATACTCGCCCTTGGACAGATGCGGGATGCCGCAGGCGAATTCGATCACCTCGATGCCGCGCTGGATGTCGCCTTTGGAGTCCGCGATCACCTTGCCGTGCTCGGACGACAGCATATGCGCCAGCGCATCCATGTTCTTCTCGACCAACGCCTTGAAGTTGAACATGACGCGGGCGCGGCGCTGCGGATTGACCGCCGACCATTGCTGGAACGCGGCTTGCGCGATCTCCACCGCCTGGCGCATCTCAGCCTTGGAGGCCAGCGCGACGCGCGCCTGCACCTCGCCGGTCGCCGGATTGAAGATGTCGCCGAAGCGGCCGGAGGTGCCCGCCACGTTTGCGCCGTTGATGAAATGGCCGATGGTTCGCATGGGAACGCCTAAATTTGCTGGGGTCTCGCAGCGTTCGTAACACCCCCGCAGGACGGTGAAAAGCTTCCCCGACGCCAAGCACATTTCGCGTGCTGCAAAGAGGAATAGGCGATGTAATGTTGCCCGCTTTCCCGCGCCGGAGACCGTCCATGTCCCAGTCCTACGAGACGCTGCTAATCGAAAAGAAGGGTGCCGTCGACTGGGTGACGATGAACCGGCCCGAAGCGCTCAACTCGCTCAACAGCGTGCTGGTGGACGAATTGCTGGACTATTTTGGCAAGCTCTATTTCGACCGCTCGGTGCGGATCGTGGTGCTGCGCGGCGCTGGGCGCGCCTATTGCGCGGGGCTGGACCTCAAGCAGTCCGGCGCGCGGCGGAACTCGCAAGGGGCCAATGTCGGCGGGCCGGATGGCGGGTTGCTGGGCCAGCGCCGCATCAGCGAGATTGTCCTGCGCATGCGCCGCTGCGGCCAGCCGATCATTTCCCTGGTCCAAGGCCCCGCTTGCGGCGGCGGCTTCGCGCTGGCGCTCGCCTCGGACATCCGCATCGCGGGGCAAAGCATGCGCATGAACGCCGCCTTCATCCGCATCGGGCTGTCGGCCTGCGACATCGGCGTCTCCTATTTCCTGCCGCGCCTGGTCGGGGTTTCGGTGGCGTCGGAGCTGATGCTGACGGGCCGCTTCATCAACGCCGAGCGCGCGTTGCGCGTCGGTCTGGTATCCGAAGTCGTGCCGGACGCCGATCTGGCGAAAGCCGCCGAGCCGTATCTCGAAGAGATGCTGACGACCGCGCCGCTCGGCCTGCGCCTGACCAAGGAATGCCTCAACATGAGCGTCGACGCGCAGGGCCTGGAAGCCGCGATCAACATGGAAGACCGCAACCAGATCCTGTGCGCCCAGACCAACGATGTCCGCGAGGGCATGACGGCGTTCCTGGAAAAGAGGAAGCCGGTATACACCAACACATAGTTGTCATCCCCGGCGAGCCGCGCCCTTCGCGCGGCGAGGGAAGGCGACCCAGGATAAGAAATCTGGACAGTGCCGAAGAATTTGATCGAGCCGTTTTCTGCAACGTCGGAGATGCGTCTTATCCTGGGTCCCCTTCCCTCGCGTCGCCCGAAGTGGGCGCCGCTCGCCGGGGATGACAGTTTTGCTTTAGGAGAGAAAAGAAAATGAAAGTCTCATTGGACGGAAGAGTCGCGCTCGTCACCGGCGGCGGGCGCGGCATCGGACGCGCCATCGCGCTCAGCCTCGCCGAGGCCGGTGCGGATGTCGCGATCAATTATCGCCGCGACGAAGGCGCCGCGAAGGAAACCGTCGCAGCCATCGAGAGGTTCGGGCGCAAGGCAAAGGCCTATTCCGCTTCAGTCGAGAACTGGGACGAAGACGTCGCCATGGTCGCCGACGTGCTGAAGGATTTCGGCGCCATCGGAATCCTGGTCAACAATGCCGGCATCGCCAGCCGCGGCCAGTCCGTCGCCGACACCGACCCGGCCGAGATGGAGCGCGTCATCCGCGTCCACGCCTTCGCGCCGCACTATCTGTGCAAGCTGGTCGTGCCGCAGATGCGCAAGGAAAAGCGCGGCGACATCGTCATGATTTCCTCGGTGGCGACGCGCGGCAACGCCGCCAACGGCGCGCCCTACAATATGGGCAAGGCGGCGATGGAGGCGCTGGCGCTGACGCTGGCGAAGGAAGAGCGGAAGAACGGCATCCGCACCAACATCGTGGCGCCGAGTCTCACCGTGACCGAAATGGGCATCCGCCTGACCAAGGCGATCACCGGCGGCGACATCCACAAGCTCGACGCCAACTCGCCCTTCGGCCGCGTCAGCGTGCCGGAGGACGTCGCGGCAGTGGTGACGTTCCTGGTGTCCGACGCGAACCCCTACGCCAACGGCCAGAAGGTCAATATCGACGGGGGGAACTAACTCAACTGTCATGGCCCGCGAATGCGGGCCACCCAGGTGACGACAAGCTCCGAACTTGAAAGAATAGTACAGCGAAATTGGTCAACACCAACACGGTTTCAACTGGGTGGCCCGCATTCGCGGGCCATGACACCGTTTTGTAAGAAACACACCGAAGGGGAAGAAACACATGAAAGCCGCTGTCCTGCGCGAAGTGGGAAAACCACTCGCAATCGAAGACATTCAGATCAACAAGCCTGGACCCAACGAGGTTCTGATCCGCACCGTCGCTGCCGGCGTCTGCCATTCCGACCTGCATTTCATCGAGGGGTCGTACCCCGCGCAGGTGCCGGTCGTCCTCGGCCACGAATCCGCCGGCATCGTCGAACAGGTCGGCAGCGAAGTGCGCACCTGCAAGCCCGGCGATCATGTCATCACCTGTCTTTCGGTGTTCTGCGGTCATTGCGAGCACTGCCTCGGCGGGCACATGTCGCGTTGTCAGAGCCCCGAAGTGCGCCGCCAGCAGGGCGACGCGCCGCGCCTGACGCAGGACGGCAAGGCGATCAACCAATTCCTCAACCTGTCGTCCTTCGCCGAGCAGATGCTGGTGCACCAGCACGCCTGCGTGGCGGTGCGCAAGGACATGCCGCTCGACCGTGCGGCGCTGATCGGCTGCGGCGTCACGACCGGCGTCGGCGCGGTGATCCAGACCTCAGCTGTCCGCCCCGGCGAGACCGTCGCGGTGATCGGCTGCGGTGGCGTCGGCCTGGCGGCGATCAACGGCGCGGCCATCGCCGGCGCCGGGCGCATCATCGCCATCGACGTCAATGGCACCAAACTCAACCTCGCCAAGCATTTCGGCGCCACCGACGTGATCAACGCCAAGGACGGCGATCCGGTCGCGCAGGTCATGGAGATGACCAAGGGCGGCGTGCACCACTCCTTCGAGGCGATTGGCCTTAAGGCAACGGCGGAACAGGCGTTCCGCATGCTGAACCGCGGCGGCACGGCCAACGTCATCGGCATGATCCCGCTCGGCACCAAGATCGAGCTCGACGGCTTCGCGTTCCTGGGCGAGCGCCGCATCCAGGGTTCGGCGATGGGCTCCAACCGTTTTCCCATCGACATGCCGCGGCTGATCGACTTCTACCTGTCGGGCAAGCTCAAGCTCGACGACATGATCAGCCAGCGCATCAAGCTGGAACAGATCAACGAGGCCTTCGCCGAACTCAAGCGCGGCGAGGTCGCCCGATCGGTGATCATGTTCGACGCGTAAGGTCTTTGGGCGGTCCGTCGACGTAAATTCGTGCGAAACACGTCTTGATTTGACGCCCCCTTGTTCTGTTAAGTTCCACTGGGGTGGCAACTCAAGGTTGCGCCATCGCAAACGGTCGGCTTCGGGGGACGCGATGCAGGAAAAGGATTGGATCGACCGGCTTATTAGCCGAATACAAAGCCGGTACTCGGCAAAAGACGTCGCGATAATCGTGCTTTTAGCAGTGTGCCTTGCGGCTGCTTATTTTACCGCGGCTCATTTCGATCTGCCCGAGGCCAACGGCGCGCTGCTGACCGCGGTCATGATCTCGCTTTGTCTGACGTTTTACGATCGGCTGGGACTGCTGTTACCGGTGCAAAAGCAAATCGCGACGGTATCGGACCGCGTCGAGCGGTCCGTGAAGGGCTTGGAAGGCTATGGCGCATACAGGATCGCGCGCGAGAATTTCGGCTTCATGCGGGTGGTCGGGCAAACCGTCGGCGGTGACTCCGACCAAAAGCTTTTCGCGCCCGACAGCATCTTTCCCCGTCTGCTCACCGAGGCCGGTCCGGGAACAACGATCTATTATATGAATACGTTCATGGAATACAGCACGCTGTTCACCCATGCCCTTGAGAACTGTGTCCTCAAAGGGGTCAATGTGAACATCCTGCTGATGGACCCGCGAGACTGCGGCAGTTGCGAAAACCGCTGGAAGGACGCCTATACCGACCGCGCCTTGGAGAAATTCACATCGGAGCTCATCGTCGACGCCGGCAGGCTGCTGGACATTCGCAACCGGGCCAACAAGCACCCAAAGCGCACCGGAAAATTGACGATCTGTTTCTACAAGGACTCGATCAACTATCCTCTCATCGCTGTTTGCCACACGGCGCCAGACGGGACGGACATTCCGGTTGTGGTCTATACCGGATTCTATGGCGCCCGCTCGTCGGAGCTCATGCCCTATGTGGAGTGGCGCGGCGGCAGCTTCGATGTCTGCGAAAAGTTCATGGAAATTGTCCGCAACAAATGGTGCGCCAACCAAAACTGCACCGATCTTAACTGAGCGGCACAATCCAGACCTATCTGTACCTTTTCACCGCCGTTGACACCGGTTACCATCCGCAAAATCCGGGATGGGAACGATGCGGACAGGGCAGGGAATTGTGCGCGGTGTGGCGCTCGGCATTTGCCTGTTCGGCATCGGCGCGTCGGCCGCGCCGGCCGGCGACTCCGGCCTCCTGTTCCACCTCAACTTCGACCACGGCCAAGCCGCGGATGTGGCACGCGGTATCGCCGCACCCAACATCGCAGACCGTGCGCCGGTCGTTCCCAGCGGGCCGCAGGGAAGCTATCTCCAGCTTGCCGACGACGGCGTGATCTCTTGGGCTGCGCCGGGCAACATCTACGCGCAGCGCGGCACGCTCGCTTTCCTGTGGCGCGCCCGCACGCCGCTGGGCAAGGGCGAGTTTCCGATCTTCCGCGTCGGCTATGGCGATCACACCTCGTGGGACATGACCTGGCTGCGCATCGACTACAACGGCCACGGCTTCGACGCGATGGTGACGGACGCCAGCCTGGCGCGGGTGCGCGTCTCCTACACGCTGCCGACGCTGCCCAAGCCGGAGGAGTGGGTTCACATCGCGCTCAGCTGGGACGAAACCGCCGGCATCCGCTTCTATGTCAACGGCGTGCTGGTGGCGCAGAAGGACGGCGCCGCCGCCCTTGACACCGCGCTCGACCAGTTCGGGCCGCATTCGCGCACCATCTCGCCGATGCAGGTGCAGACGGCCTACCAGTACATGCGCGGCGGCGATGTCGACGAACTCTCGATCTACGATCACATGCTGGCGCCGGCGAACATCGCCGCCTTGGCGCAGGACAAAGACCTGGCGAGCGATCCCGCGCCGCTGCGCGACCTTTCTGATGGGCGCTGGCGGGGCGAGTGGTGGCAGCGTTACGGCTGGACCGGCGCGCCGCCGCTGTATCTCGCCGCCGCGTCGACCGTGATCCGCAGAATCGAATTCAGCGATGCCCGCGATCTCAAGCAGCGCATGATGGGGGCCAATGACGGCATTCCCGAGACTACCTGGCCGGGCGTCTACAACCGTTCCACCATTCCCGGCCGCCACGATTATTTCGAACTGCCGGACTGGAACGTCTATGTCGAAGGGGGCAGGGCGGTCACCTTCACGCTGCCGAACGAGAGGTGGAACCATCTGGAGTTCCAGGGCAGCGCAAACGGCACGCTGACCTATATCCCCGCAACCGGGGCGGAGCATCTTCTCGCCGCGCGCCCCGCCGGCCTTGAACGCAGCACGCACGACTTCGCCGCGCTGACCGGCGGCAAGCTGCGCTTCGACAATGCGGTGCCGGAATCGCCGATCCAGGAATTGCAGGCCTACAACATCGCCGCCGGTGGGCCGCCCGCCAACGCGCAGGGGCTCAGCTACACGATCAGGGCCGGCGCCGATCCCCACGCCTATCCGACGCTCGACACGCTGGCCGATTTCGTCAAGGGCCGTTTCGCCGCCGACGAGCGCGCTACGGTCGTCGCGCTTCCCGACGGCGCAGCCGGCGCGCCGCGCCCGCCCGCCGCCGCGCCATCGCTGCCGATCGTGCACGTGCTGATCCCCGCCGACCTGCGCAGCCCACGCGCCGGCAATGCGCAAAGCCATTACGGCTATGGCTGGCAGAACATGGATGCCGGCCTCGACGGCATCGCGATCGATCTGCCGGCGATGGCCGTCAAGCCGACGCATGGCGGCCTGTTGCCGCTCAACATCCAGATCAAGGATCCGATCTGGCCGGCGCGCAATCTGCTCGACATCTCCGTCTCGGTGAAGCCGGGCGAGGCGCGCACGCTGTGGCTCGACACCCGCGACCGGTTGCTGCCGCCGGACGTCAGCCTCTATCTCACCATCGCCGCGGCCGGCGGCGGCTTCTCGCCCGCGTCGCTCGACGGCGCCCATATCCGCCTGATCTTCAAGCCGCGCGACAAGGCCTTGCCCGAGCACATTGCCGACCGCTTTGCGCAGATGCGCGACAATTTCGCCTTCTTCGTCGAAGAACACACGTCGAGCCGCCTATTCGCCCGCTTCGAACGCTTCACCCGCGAGATCGCCGATCTCTTCCGCGCCGATCCCGGCAATGTCGTAGCGCATCAATACTGGGCCGAGGTCAGTCCCGAGGCGGGCTGGCCGGCGGTGGCGCTGCCGCCGGTGCCCAAGGGCGTGCCGCTGTGGGCCGCGCGCCAGGTGCAGGACCTGAAACTGGTGCGCCAGTTCATCGACTGGTGGATCGATCATCGGCAGGTCGCCTATGGCGATTTCGGCGGCGGCATTTCCGACGACGACGATCTGACCGAGCAATGGCCGCCGCTGGCGCTGATGGGCGACGAGCCGGACAAGATCAAGCGCTCGCTCGACCTGCTCACCGATGCCGTCGACCGCAACGGCATGATCACCAACGGACTGGGCACGATCCTGACCGACCAGCTGCATTCCTACGAGGAAGGCATCAACGCGCGCAGCGAGGATGCCTACCTCGCCGGCGGCGATCCCAAAGCCATCGAGCGGCTGATGGACACGGCGCGCGGTTATGCATCGATCACAGGAACGGTCGGCGCGGGTCACACGCACATCCTGTCCAGCCTGTTCAGCGGCACGCGGGTCGTGCGCGAAGGGCCGTGGGCCTGGAGCAAGCCCTACTCCTACCTGATCCTGCACCCCGGCATCCTGCTGGCCGAATACAACGGCAATCCCACGATCAAGAGGCTCGTCATCGCGCTCGCCGATTCCTATCTCGCCCATGGCAGGAAGAACGAGAAGGGCGAAACCGTCTTCCCCGAAGACATCAATTCGCTGACCGACGAGGCGCGCGGCACGCTGACGCCCGGCAGCAACGGCCTGGCTGGCATCGTGCAGTTGCTGTGGACGGCTTACAGCTGGACGCAGGACGTCAAATATCTCGCGCCCATCGAAAGCGTCGTCGGTAAAGGCGATCACGGCGCCTTGTCGCTGCTCAACGCGAACGCGCTGGAGCTCTTGAACAAGCGCGAGAGCTGGGGCCGCGACCTGGCGCACGCCGCCGACGCCGGCAAGGGCGGCGAGGCGCGCGACAGCGGTGCCCGTCCCGCCGATTTCGACCGCTTCATCGCCTGGCAGATGACGGGCGACAAGCACTATCTCGCCGATCTCTACACCAGCGAGATCACCACCGATCTCAATCGCATGTACATGGTGACCGAAGGCGAGCTGTGGTCGGACCGCGTCGAGCTGTTCAGCGACCTGCTGCAGCGCTCGCGTCTCGGCGGCATGGCGCTGCGCCGCAACCAGATATATCCCGGCCATCTCGTCAGCTGGCGTTTCGCCGGCGCGCCCACCGCCGCCGAGAATGTCGCGATCCTGATCCGCGACGCCTCGCCGACGCATTTCAAGGTGATCGGTTACAATCTTACCGCCAAGACCATCAACGCAGTGATGACCGGCCAGAACGTCGCGCCCGGCACATGGTCGATGCGTTGGGGCGACGATGCCAACAATGACGACATCATCGACGGAAAACCCAAGGCCGTCACGATCGGCTTCGGGCGCGCCCGCGACGCCGGAATTTTCTTTCCGGCCCACAAGGCGATCGTCTTGGAGTTCACGCTTGAGAAAGCTGCCCCGCCTGCCGGCCCGCTGCCGGACATCGCCTTCGGTCCCTCCGACGTGCGTATCGACGGCCGCACGATCACGGTGACGCTGCACAATCTGGGCGGTGCCGCGACGCCGCCCGGCCGCCTCGCCCTGCAGCCCAAACCGGGTGCGACACTGGCCTCCGTCGTGGTTCCCGCGCTGGAGGCACCGCTGGATCTGAGGCCCCGCACCACGACCGTGCGTCTCACCGTGCCGGGTAAAACCCCGTTCGGCCATGCCTTTCTGTCCGTGCTGCTGGACGGAGTTCCCGCCGAAATCTCCATACGGAACAATGGTCTGACACTGCCGTGATCCGGCAACAGGCTTAACCGCGTATCTGGCGCAGATTTCACTAACCCGTCCGAAAATGCGATGTTATGGGGGTCTGTCTCGGCGGGGGCTGGGACGTCCGGAGCGCAACGTGCATTTGCTGGTGCAGACCTTAGGCTGGCTTCTTGTTGCCCTGTCGCTGGCGGGCGCGTTTTACGCGTTGCTGGCCGCCAGCATCGTCGGCCGCTTTGCCTCGGAGCGCATGCCTGCCGCGCCCGAGTTGCCGCCCGTCACTCTCCTGAAGCCGCTGCATTTCGACCAGCCCGGCCTCGAGGAAGACCTCGACACGTTTTTGCGCCAGGACTATCCGGCGCCGATCCAGATCGTCTTCGGCGTGCAGGACGAAACCGATCCCGCCATTGCCGTGGTCCGCCACCTGATGGCGCGCCACCCCGGCATCGACATGGAACTGGTGATCGATCCGCGCCACTATGGCTCCAATGCCAAGGTTTCCAACCTGATCAACATGGCCGAGCGCGCCAAACACGGCATCGTGGTGCTCAGCGACAGCGACATCGCCGTGCCGCGCGATTATCTCAAGCGCGTGGTCGGCGCGCTGCTGCAGCCGGGCATCGGCGCAGTGACGTGCCCTTATACCGGCCGGCCCGGCGCCGGTGCCTGGTCGACGCTCGCCGCCATGGGCACCAGCTACGACTTCCTGCCCAACATGGTGTTCGGCAGCTGGTGGGGTGTCGCCGACGCCTGTCTCGGTTCGACTATCGCGCTTCGCCGGGGCACGCTCGAGCAAATCGGCGGCTTCGAGGCCTTTGCCAATTATCTGGCCGACGATTACGAGATCGGCCGCGCCATTCGCGATTCCGGCCGACGCGTCGGCGTCCTGCCGCTCGCCGTCCGTCATCGCTGCAGCGAGGACAATTTGCGCGATCTGTTCAGCCATGAACTGCGCTGGAGCCGCACGGTCCGGGTCATCCGGCCCTGGTCGCATGCGGGAACCGTCATCACCCATCCCTTCCCGCTGGCACTGCTTGGCCTGGCGCTGCTGGGAACCGGCCCGCTGCCGATTGCCGCCGTCGCTGTGGCGCTTTTGGCGCGTTTAATCCTCAAGTTCCGTGTGGAAAAGGCCTTTGGCGCGGCCTCAGGCCCGCTCTGGCTGATGCCGGTGCGGGACATTATATCCATCGTGGTTTTCTTGGCGTCGTTTTTCGGCCAGAAGGTGCGCTGGCGCGGCAGCCGCTTCGAGGTTCAGGCCTCGGGCGCCATGTCGCAGTTATAGAGGTTCGGTATGAAAGCGCTTTTTCTGCAGGCCCCGTCCTTTGACGGCTATGACGGCGGCGCCGGCGCGCGCTACCAGATGAAGCGCGAGGTCAAGTCGTTCTGGTTCCCCACCTGGCTGGCCCAGGCCGCGGCCATGGTGCCCGGCTCCAAGCTGATCGACGCCCCGCCGCACAATCTGTCGTTCAAGGACATCGAGGAGGACGTCAAGGCGCATGAACTGATCGTCATCCACACCTCGACGCCCAGCTTCAAGTCGGACTGCAAGACGGCGACCATGATCCGCGCCCTCAATCCCGCCGCCAAGATCGGTTTCATCGGCGCCAAGGTCGCGGTCGAGCCGATCGAGAGCATGCAAGCCTGCAGCGCGCTCGATTTCGTCGCCCGCAACGAATACGACTTCACGATCAAGGAACTGGCCGAAGGCGCCGACTGGTCGACCATCACGGGCCTGACCTGGCGCAACGCGGCACGCGAGATCGTCACCAATCCCGAGCGCGAAATCCTGGTCGACATGGACAAGCTGCCGTCCGTGCTGCCGCTCTACAAGCAGCTCAAGGTCGAGAAGTATTTCGGCGGCTACCTGCTGCATCCCTACATGTCTTGGTACACCGGGCGCGGCTGCAAATCGCGCTGCACCTTCTGCCTGTGGCCGCAGACCATCGGCGGGCACAAATACCGCTTCATGTCGATCGACCGCGTCGTGGCGGATGTGAAGTACGTCAAGGAGAATTTCCCGCAAGTGAAGGAGATCTTCTTCGACGACGACACGCTGACCGACAATCACGACCGCGTCGAACAGCTCGCAAGAGCGCTGGGCCCCCTCAACGTCGTGTGGTCGTGCAACGCCAAAGCCAATGTGCCGCGCAAGACGCTCGAAGTGATGAAGGCGAACGGCCTGCGCCTGCTGCTGGTCGGCTACGAGTCCGGCAACCAGCAGATCCTGCACAACATCAAGAAGGGCCTTCTGGTCCCCGTCGCCAAGCGTTTCTCGAAGGATTGCCATGAGCTCGGCATCGTCGTGCACGGCACCTTCATCCTGGGATTGCCCGGCGAGACCCGCGAGACCATCCAGGAGACGCTGGCCTTCGCCAAGGAAGTGAACCCGCACACCATCCAGGTGTCGCTAGCCGCGCCCTATCCCGGCACCTTCCTCTACAAACAGGCCAAGGAGAACGGCTGGTTCGCCTCCGACGTCGACCTGCTGACTGACGACGGCACACAGATCGCGCCCTTGAGCTATCCCAATCTCGGCCACACCGAGATCTTCAATTCGGTGGAGGACTTCTACAAGAAGTTCTATTTCCGCCCCTCGAAGATCATGGAGATCGTCAAGGAAATGCTGACCAGCCGCGACATGCTGGTGCGCCGCCTGCGCGAGGGCGTGGAATTCTTCCAGTTCCTGCGCAACCGCGAAGACATGATTGTCTCGTAATTCCCCAATTGTCATGGCCCGCGACTGCGGGCCACCCAGTTGATGACATTCTGTGGATTTGAAGAATTGAACGGAGCGCAATCCTGCGAGATTCGTGCGGTGTCACCTGGGTGGCCCGCAGTCGCGGGCCATGACAGTTTTTGTGTTGTTGGCCCATGAAAAAACTCATCGTCACGGCGGACGATTTCGGCGCCGCGATCCAGGTGAACGACGCGGTGGAGCAGGGCCACCGGGACGGCATTCTCACCGCCGCAAGCCTGATGGTGTCGGGCGCGGCGGCGACCGACGCGACCGCCAGAGCGAAGGCAATGCCGCGCCTGCGCGTCGGGCTTCATCTGGTTCTCGTCGAGGGCAAGCCGACGCTTCCCGCGTCCGCCGTCCCCGACCTGGTCGATGCGTCCGGCAATTTCCGCGGCGACATGGCGCGCGCGGCGGCGAAGATGTTCTTCTTCCCGTCCGTGCGCCGCCAACTCGAAATCGAGATCGAGGCGCAGTTCGATGCCTTCCGCGCCACCGGTCTCGATCTCGACCACGTCAACACCCACAAGCATTTCCACCTGCACCCGACGATCGCGTCGACAATCCTGCGCGTGGGAAAGAAATACGGCATGCGCGCGATCCGCGTGCCGCTGGAGCCGCACGGCATTCTCGCCAGGGCCGAGCCGGGCACGAAGCTCTCGCCCGCCTATGTCACGGCGCCCTGGGCGAGGCTGTCGCGCGCGCGGTTCCGCCGGGCCGGCTTGCGCGTCCCCGACCAGGTCTTCGGCCTGGCTTGGTCCGGCGCCATGACGGCAGGGCGCGTGCTCGGCCTGATCGAAAACCTCCCCGAAGGTCTCAGCGAGATTTATCTGCACCCCGCGACCGGCCCATACCCCGGCGTCGCCCCCAGCTACCGCTACGCCGAAGAATTCGCCGCGTTGATCGCGCCCCGCGTCATCGAAGCCTCCCGCAACTCCGCCATCGCCAAGGGTGGGTTCGCGGATTTTTGAGTTATCTGCCAGTTTCCCATGATAAACTTAATGCTAGATTTGATGAGGAATGTGTCGTGAATATTTTAGCCGCTGCTAGAACCAATACTGGGCTCAAGATTCTTGCCATCGTGCTTCTCACAGCTCTGTGGCCGTCCTTCTCTGGCGCAGCGCAATCGGCAACTGGGATATTGGGGTTTTGGTACGATTCCACAGGTTATGGGTGCGCGTTTCATTTCTCGGCCGACGAGTCGGAAGATTATTGTCCTGGCGGTCATCGAGACATTAAACGCGTAAGAATTTCCTATGTCGGAAACGAGATTCGCCTGGAAGACGCCTCCGGCAATATACAAGTTTATGTTTGGATCGACCGTTCTACGCTCCGAGACGCTTCAGAAAGTTTCGATTATATTTTGAAGCGCTGTCCTAAAAATACCCTGGAGGAATGCGCTCAGCTTTCCGGTCATTGATGGTTGAAACTAATTCCGATCGCTGCTCGAAGGTGCCATCTAACTCGACTTCGAATAGAGATCAGGCTCGTCGGCCAAAAAGGCGAAGGCACGCCCTTTCTCGGCCAAGGCTGCCAGCGGCAGATCCTCCAGCGTCTCGACGGTTACCCGCACGCGCCGGTCGGCCTTCACGCCGCGTCGCTCGATCTCGCCCGACACGTCCTTCACTTCGACATCTTCAAGCACGTAGCGCATTCCGCGATCGTAATACCGGAACACCTATCGAACAATTGTTTGGAGAGCTTCAGGTTGCGTATGCATGTCCGCCTCATACCGCCTTCGTAACCTCCTGTAACCATTGCTCAATTGCCTTGACGCTTGGCGGCCTGTACACCCGCCCCCATATTCGAGACTTGGCCGCCGGACCTATCCCATGACCGCACTGACATTCCCCGAAATCACAGCCACCGGCCCCGCCGTGCCGGAGGGGCGCATCCGCTGGGGCTCGGAGGAGCACAAGCGGCTGTTCTGCAAGACGCTGCTCGACAGCTTCAACCCCTACCGCCCGGCCGTGATCGACTGGCCCAAGCTCGATGACGCGACGAAGGCGCGCATCACCGCGCTGCCGATCTGGGACATCGCGGTGCAAACCGAGAATCGCGCCGGCCTCAATGTCTGCACCTATGCCGAGCTGGTCGGCGATCCCCTGTTGCGCAAGGCCGTCGAACTCAACGGCTTCGAGGAGCGCCGCCACCGCTACGTGCTCTCCAATCTGGTCGAGGCCTATGGCATCACGCTGGCGCCGGAGCCGGCCTATCCGCGCCCGAAGGATCCCGAATGGGCCTTCATGGTCACCGGCTACAGCGAATGCATCGACAGCTTTTTCGCCTTCGGTCTGTTTGAAACCGCCAAGCAGTCCGGCTTCTTCCCCGCCGAACTGGTCGACACGTTCGAACCCGTCGTGCACGAGGAAGGCCGCCACATCCTCTTCTTCGTCAACTGGGTCGCCTGGTATCGCCGCAACATGAAGCTGTGGCGCCGCCCCTGGTTTGAGCTGAAGGTGCTCGCCGTCTGGGCGTTCCTGATTTACGAGCGCATCGGCATCGCCTCGGACGTCTCCAACGGCCAGCAGGACAACAATTTCACGGTCAACGGCGCCAGCCAGCTCGGCGGCGACGAGATCGACATCTTCAAGCTGATGGATACGTGCCTGGCCGAGAACGATCGTCGCCTCGGCGTCTGGGACAAACGCCTGAAGCGCCCACGCCTCGTTCCGTTCATGATCCGCACCTTCCGCCGGTTCATCGGCCCGAAGCCCGCCGCGGCCGCCTGATGTGGACTTGTCGCGCGGCAAATGAGTGGGAGGAACATCGATGGTAACGGGCCCTGCGGTCGATTTTGGCAAATCGGCGAGCGATTACGCGACCCATCGCATGGGGTTTCCAGGAACGATAATGGAAAAATTGCTGGCCTTGGGCGTCGGAACGCCTGGCCAACGGATACTCGACGTCGGCACCGGAACGGGCTTGTTCGCGTTGGAATTCGCCAGTGCAGGCTGTTTGGTCACGGGCTTGGACCCGTCCGATGCACTTCTTGAAAAGGCTCGAACGGCTGCACGTCGTGACGGTTTGAATGCGCAATTCGTGTCGGGGCGTGCGGAAGCCACGGGTTTGGCTGAGAGCTCTTTTGACGTTGTGACGGCGGCGACCTGTTGGCACTGGTTCGACAAGCGCGAAGCTGCCGGTGAAGCGATGCGCGTGCTGAAGCCGGGGGGAAAGCTCGTGATAGCCGTGCTTGAATGGCACTTCCTGCCCGGGAATGTGCCGACGGGGACGCTCGAACTCATACGACGTTTGGCGCCTGCTACGTCGCGGCCAAATCCTTCTACATTCCGGTATCCGGATTGGACCAACGAACTGATCTCGGCTGGGTTCAACCAATGGGAATTTTTCGGCTATATCGCACCGCTGTTCTATACGCATGAGGGATGGCGCGGTCGCGTTAGAGCCAGCCAAGGCGTGGGGCCTGTTATGGCGCCCGAAGTATTGCGGCAATTCGACGATGAGATGATGGAGATGCTTCGACGAACATGTCCCACTGAACCTATGCCGGTCGAACATCGAATCTCTGCGCTCGTGGCGTGGAAAGCCTAGGCAAGTCTGGCTGCCCGACCGGCTGGATTTGCCGGCTGGTCGCCGGTCGGCAGAGACAAAGGAGTTTCACACGGTGAAACGTCTTGTGGTCATAGGTTGTGGCCCTCATTTCCGATCTCGGTACCAAGAGGTGATAGATCGATTGCGCGAGTCGCAAGGGCTTGAGACTGCCTTGGCGATCGACAGGGAGAGCGAGCGGCATGCGGCGCTGGCGCATTTCAAAAAAGCGGTTGTCAAGCCCGAGCGCTACCTGTTTCTTCCCGAAGCCATAGAGCCATGAAGATCGGTGTCATCGCTGCGGCGCTGGTCGGACTCGCACTCTTCGTCTGGCTGCTGTTCCACATCGGGCTCGAATCGGTCTGGGCGGCCGTCGCCGCGATCGGCATCGGCGGCTTTGCCTTGCTTTGCGTGGCGGGTCTCGCTGTCGTCGCGCTGTTGGGCAGCGGCTGGCTCGCGTTGATCCCGGGCGCGACGCCACGCGACCTCGTCACCTTCGTCATCGGCCGCCAGACGCGCGACAGCGCCGGCGACCTTCTTCCCTTCTCGCAGCTCGGCGGCATCGTCATCGGGGCGCGCGCGGTGATCCTGCGCGGCGTGCCGCCGCCGCTCGCCTTCGCCAGCGCCATAACCGACGTCACCACCGAGCTGATGGCGCAGATCGTCTTCATCCTGATCGGCATCGCGCTCGCGATCGCGCAACTGCGCAGCTCGGCCGCCACCGCGCCCTATGTCGACGGCCTCATCCTGGGCACGCTGCTGCTGGTGCCCGGCATCGCAGCTTTCGTCGTGCTGCAGCAGCGCGGCAGCGCGCTGGCGACGCGTCTCGCCGGGCGCTTTTTGCCGGCCGCGCTCAAGCACACCGCGGAATTCTCGCAGAGCATGCGGGCGATGTACGATTCGCCGGCCCGGCTTGCACTATCCTCCACCATCCATCTGCTGTCCTGGATCGCCGCGGGCGGCCTGATCTGGCTCAGCGTGCGGCTGATCGGCGGGCGGATCGATTTCTTCTCCGCGCTGGCGATCGAGGCGCTGCTGGCCGCGCTGCGCAGCGCCACCGTGTTCGTGCCGGCCGCGATCGGCGTGCAGGAGGCGGGCTATGTGGCCCTCATGCCGCTGTTTGGCCTCGGCCCCGAGATCGGCCTGGCGGTGTCCTTGCTCAAGCGCGCCCGCGACATCGTCATCGGCGTGCCTGTGCTGCTGGCCTGGCAGGCCATGGAGGGCCGCCGCGCCCTCGCAAATCCGGCCGGGACCTGATGGGCGAGCGCGTCCTCGTTACCGGCGCGTCCGGCTTCGTCGGCTCCGCCGTGGCTCGCGCCCTGGCAGCGCGCGGCGACACGGTGCGCGTGCTGATGCGCAAGACCAGCGTGCGCACCAATATCGAAGGCTTTGCTTGCGAAGTCTTCGAAGGCGACATGCGCGACCGCGCCTCGATGATCGAAGCGATGGAGGACGTGCGCCATGTCTTCCACGTCGCCGCCGACTACCGGATCTGGGCCCGCGACCCGCAGGAGATCGTGCGCAACAATCTGGAAGGCGCCCGCGCGGTCATGGAAGCCGCCGCCGCGGTCGGCGTCGAGCGCATCGTCTACACCTCCAGCGTCGCCGCGCTGAAACCGGTCCCTGGCCGCGCGGTCGACGAGACCTCGCGCCACTCGGAAGAGACCGTCATCGGCGCCTACAAGAAGAGCAAGCTGGTGGCCGAGCGCCTGGTCGAGCGCATGATCGGCGAGGGCCTTCCTTGCGTCATCGTCAGCCCGTCGACGCCCATCGGCCCGCGCGACGTCAAGCCGACGCCGACGGGGCGCATCATCGTGCAGGCCGCCAATGGCGGCATGCCGGCCTTCGTCGATACCGGCCTCAACCTGGTGCATGTCGACGACGTCGCCCAAGGCCATCTGCTGGCGCTCGACAAGGGGCGCGTCGGCGAGAACTACATACTGGGCGGCGAGGACGTTCGCCTGAAAGACATGCTCGGTCTCATCGCGCCGCTGGCCGGGCGAAAGCCGCCGCGCCTGCAATTGCCGCGCGCGCCGCTCTATCCTCTCGCGCTGGGCGCGGAACTCGCCGCCCGCTTCACCGGCAAGGAACCGATGCTCACCGTCGACGCGCTCAACATGTCCAGGCATCATATGTTCTTCTCGTCGGCGAAGGCGAAGGCGGAGCTCGGCTTCAGCACGCGTCCCTATGCCGGCGCCATCCAGGACGCGGTGACCTGGTTCCGCCAGGCGGGCTACATCAAGTGATCGCGCTTCTCGCCCTCATTCCCGTCGCCATCTGGCTCTATCTGCTCGCCGGACGCGGCATGTTCTGGGTGATGGGCGAGCGCGACGACGTGAACGCGCCGCCCGCGCCCGCCTCATGGCCGTCCGTCGTCGCGGTGGTGCCGGCGCGCAACGAAGCCGACGTCGTCGCGCGTAGCATCGGCAGCCTGCTGGCGCAGGACTATCCCGGCGACTTCAAGATCATCCTGGTGGACGATCAGAGCAGCGATGACACCGCCGATGCGGCGCGCGCGCTGCCGGGTGCCGGGCGGCTGACCGTGATGAGCGGCGCGCCGCGTCCCCCGGGTTGGACCGGCAAGCTGTGGGCGGTGAGCCAGGGTGTCGCGGTCGCTGGATCGCCGGATTATCTGTGGCTCACCGACGCCGATGTCGAGCACGTCCCCGACAATCTGCGCCATCTCATGGCGCGCGCGGAGCAAGGCAAGCTCGTCCTCACCTCGCTGATGGTGAAGCTGCATTGCAAGAGTTGGGCGGAGGCCTATCTGATCCCGGCCTTCGTCTTTTTCTTCGCCATGCTGTTTCCTTATCCCTGGGTGAACGATCCGAAGAAGAAGACGGCGGCGGCGGCCGGCGGCTGCATGCTGGTCAAGCGCGACGCGCTGGAACGCGCAGGCGGCATCGAGGCGATCCGCGCCGAGATCATCGACGATTGTGCGCTCGGCCGCGCTCTCAAAGCCCAGGGCCCGATCTGGCTGGGCCTGACGGAGCGCGCTGCCAGCATCCGTCCCTATGCCGGCGTGGCCGAGATCCGCGCCATGGTGGCGCGCAGCGCCTATGCCCAGCTCGGCTATTCGCTGCTGGCGCTCATCGGCACGTTCATCGGCATGATCGCGGTCTACGCCGCGGCCCCGCTGCTCGCGATCCTGGCGCGCGACTCGGCGCAGGCGTCGGGCATCCTGGCCTGGGCCGCGATGACGCTAGCCTTCCAGCCGATCCTGAAATTCTATCGCCTGTCGCCGCTCTGGGGTCTGGTGCTGCCGCTGATCGGCTTCGTCTATGCCGCCTTCACGCTCGACTCCGCGATTCAGCATTGGCGTGGGCGTGGCGGCATGTGGAAAGGCCGCGCCCAGGCGATGGGCCCGAACTTGAAGAACCTGTCATGAAGGCCGACGATCTCGCCTCGGGCAAGGACTACAAGGACGAGAATTTTCCCGTCGCTTCGGTGCTGCTGGCCAGGAAGCACCGTCCGCCGATCCTGGCGTTCTACAATTTCGCCCGCGCCGCCGACGACGTCGCCGATCATCCCACCGCGACGGCGAACGAGAAGCTGAAGCTGCTCGACGAGATGGATCGCACCCTGATGGGCGAACTCGACGTCTCCCACGATGCCCTCGCATTGCGGCTGGTGCTCGAAAAGCACCAGATGAGCCCGCAGCACGCGCTCATGCTGCTGGAAGCCTTCCGCCGCGATTGCACCAAGCTGCGCACCGCCGACTGGAACGACCTGATGGATTATTGCCGCTATTCGGCGATGCCGGTGGGGCGGTTCGTGCTCGACGTCCATGGCGAGAGCCGCGACACATGGCCGGCCAACGACGCGCTGTGCGCGGCGCTGCAGGTGATCAACCACCTGCAGGATTGCGCCAAGGATTATCGCGAACTCAATCGGGTCTATATCCCGCTCGACCTGCTGGAACGGGCGAGCCTCTCGGCGGACGTCCTGGCCGAGGCCAAATCGCCGCCCGCCTTGCGCGACATCCTCACCGCTCTGGCGCGTCGCACCCAGGAGTTGTTGGCCGAGGCCAAGCCGTTCGCGGGCCAGATCCGCAACCGCCGCCTGAGCCTGGAGGTCAGCGTCATCCAGACCCTGGCCGAGGACCTGACCAGGCGCCTCTTGATCCGCGATCCGCTCTGCGACCGCGTTCATCACCGCAAGAGCGAGATGCCCGGTCTTTTTATCCGCGCCATAGGCCATTTCGCGGGCAGCCGTCTTCGTCCTAAAAGAACGTCATGACCGAACCCCGAACCGTCATCGCCGCCGCCCAGCAGAAGGCCTCGAACAGCTCGTTCTATTCGGCCATGCGCCTGATGCCGCGCGCCGAGCGCGAGGCGATGTTCGCGATCTACGGCTTCTGCCGCATTGTCGACGACATCGCCGACGACGGCATCGGCACGCGCGCCGAACGCAACGCCGAGCTCGTCAAATGGCGCGTCGAACTCGACGAGTTCTACGATGGCCGTCCGTCGGAGCGCATTCAATTTCTCGCCGAACACGTCAGGCGCTACGGCCTGCGCAAGGACGATTTCCTCACCGTCATCGACGGCATGGACATGGACGTGGAGCAGGACATCGTCGCGCCCGACCTGAAGACTCTCGATCTATATTGCGAGCGCGTCGCCAGCGCGGTCGGCCGGTTGTCGATCAAGGTCTTCGGCATGGAAGAGGGGCCTGGCTTCGAGCTCGCCCATCATCTGGGACGCGCGCTGCAGCTCACCAACATCCTGCGCGACATCGACGAGGACGCCGGCATCGGCCGACTTTATCTGCCGCGCGAATATCTGGATGAGGCCGGCGTTTCGACAGGCGATCCGAGGGCCGCGATCGCCGATCCGCGCATCGACAAGGTCTGCAAGGCGGTCGCGCGCGACGCGCACATCTATTACGCCGGCGCTGCAGCGGTTTTGGCGAAGCGTCCCAAGGGTCGCCTCGCCACGCCGCGCCTGATGGGCGCTGTGTATGAGGAGATCCTGCGCCAGACCGAAGCCGTCGGCTGGGCGCCCCCGCGCACGCGCGTTTCATTGAGCAAGCCCAGGCTGCTCGGCATCGTGCTGCGCCACGGATTGTTCGGATGATCTGGATCGTCGGCGGCGGCCTTGCGGGGCTCAGCGCGGCCGTGGCGCTGGCCGGTCAGGGCCGCAAGGTCACGCTGCTCGAAGGCGCGCCGCAGGCGGGCGGACGCTGCCGCTCCTATTTCGATTCCGTGCTCGATTGCACGATCGACAACGGCAACCATCTGGTGCTCTCCGGCAATCATGCGGTGCAATCCTATCTCGCTTCCATCGGCGCAAGCGGCGCGCTCGCCGGGCCGGACCGCGCCGTCTTCGACTTCGCCGATGTGCGCAGCAACGCGCGCTGGACCATCCGCCCCAATGACGGCGCGCTCGCCTGGTGGATATTTTCCGAAGATCGCCGCGTGCCCGATACCGGCCCCTACGATTATCTCGTGCTGGCGCGGCTCCTGACGGCCGGGGCAGACCAGCGCATCGGCGAGGTCATCTCCTGCAGCGGCGCGCTGTGGGATCGGCTGCTGCATCCCTTCCTGCTCGCCGCGCTGAACACCGATCCGAAGACCGCCTCGGCCGCGCTGGCCGGCGCCGTCATCCGCGAATCGCTCGCCCTGGGCGGCAAGGCCTATCGCCCCCGCATCGCCCATCCGACGCTGGCCGCGGCCTTCGTCGATCCGGCGTTGAAATATCTCGCCGCCAAAGGCGCGGACGTCCGTCTTAGCCTGCGCGTGCGCGCCCTGGGACTCGACGGCAAGCGCGTCGCGTCGCTTCAACTGCCGGGCGAAACGATTGCCGTCGGCGCGGCCGACAGCGTCATCCTCGCGGTCCCGCCCTGGGCGGCGACAGAACTCCTGCCCGGCCTCACCGCGCCGAACGAATTCCGCGCCATCGTCAACGCCCATTTCAAGATCGCGCCGCCTGCCGGTGCGCCTCTCATGACCGGCGTCATCGGCGGCACGGCGGAATGGATTTTTGCCTTCGAGGACCGCATCTCCATCACCGTCAGCGGCGCCGATGCCATCGTCGACGACGACCGCGACAAGCTTGCGGCGCTTTTCTGGGCCGATGTGGCCAAAGTGCTCCATATACCGGGCGCAATGCCGCCCTGGCAGATCGTCAAGGAGCGCCGCGCCACCTTCGCCGCGACGCCGCAGCAGGCGCGGCTGCGCCCGGGCGCGGCGACGCACTGGCGCAATCTGCTGCTGGCCGGCGACTGGACCGCCACGGGCCTGCCCGCCACCATCGAAGGCGCCGTCCGTTCCGGCCAAAAGGCCGCGGCTTTGGCGCTTTCGCGCCTTTCCGTATAATCGGCTCATGAACCAGATGGTCGTGGACCGCGAAGGCGTCGTCGCCGTCGACAGGATGCTCGGTGACGCCACCGCCGCGCTGCTCGCGCAGCAGCGCGGCGACGGCCATTGGGTGTTCGAACTCGAGGCCGACGCCACCATCCCGTCCGAATATGTCCTCCTGGTCCACTACCTCGCCGAGACGCCGAACCTCGAACTCGAGAGGAAGATCGGCAACTACCTGCGCCGCATCCAGGGCAGCCACGGCGGCTGGCCGCTCTATCACGCCGGCGCCTTCGACATCTCGGCGACGGTGAAGGCTTATTTCGCGCTCAAGATGATCGGCGACGACATCGAAGCGCCGCATATGGTGCGCGCCCGCGAGGCGATCCGCGCCCGCGGCGGCGCCATCAAGGCCAATGTCTTCACCCGAATCTTGCTGGCGCTCTATGGCGAAACGTTGTGGGCCAACGTGCCGACCGTGCCGGTCGAACTCATCCTGCTGCCGCGCTGGTTTCCGATCCATCTCTCCAAGATGAGCTATTGGGCGCGCACGGTGATCGTGCCGCTGCTGGTGCTGGCGGCCAAGCAGCCCGTCGCGCGCAACCCGCGGCGCATCCATGTGCCCGAACTCTTCGTGCCGGGCGTGCCGGTGATCAGCCCGCGCGCGCCGCACCAGAGCGCCGGCTGGTCGTTCTTCTTCAGCACGCTCGACAAGATTTTGAAAATCGTTCCTTGGCCGACGGGATTGCGCAAGCGCGCCATCGACCGATGCGTCTCCTGGACCACCGAGCGCCTCAACGGCGAGGACGGCCTGGGCGCGATCTATCCCGCCATGGCCAACAGCGTGATGATGTACGACGTGATGGGCGTGCCGGCCGACGATCCGCGCCGCGCGACGGCGCGCAAATCCGTCGACCTGTTGCTGGTCGTCAAGGACGACGAGGCCTATTGCCAGCCCTGCGTCTCGCCGGTGTGGGACACCGCGCTGGCGGCGCACGCGCTGCTGGAGGCGAAAGACGCGGCCGCCGACGCCGCCGTGGCCAGGAGCCTCGACTGGCTTCAGGCGCGTCAGGTCCTTGACGTGAAGGGCGACTGGGCCGAGGAGCGGCCGCAAGTCCGCCCCGGCGGCTGGGCCTTCCAGTACAACAACGCCTACTACCCCGATCTCGACGACACCGCTGTGGTGGTGATGGCGCTGGACCGTGCGCGCGAGCGCGCCGCGCCCACCGCCGACTACAAGATGCCGATCGCCCGTGGCCGCGAATGGGTCGAAGGCCTGCAAAGCCGGAACGGCGGCTGGGGCGCCTTCGACGCCGACAACGCCTATTATTACCTGAATAACATCCCCTTCGCCGATCACGGCGCGCTGCTCGATCCGCCGACCGACGACGTCACGGGGCGCTGCATCGGCATGCTGATGCAGCTGGGCGCGACGCCGGACGACCCTTTCGTGAAGGCCGGCGTGGAATTCCTCCGCCGTTCGCAGCTCACCGACGGCAGCTGGTTCGGCCGCTGGGGCGTCAACTACATCTACGGCACCTGGTCGTCGCTCGCCGGGCTCAACGCTGCCGGATTGCGCGCGGACGATCCGGCGATGAAGCGCGCCGCCGACTGGCTGAAGAAAATCCAGAACGAAGACGGCGGCTGGGGCGAGGATTGCGCCAGCTACAAGCTCGATTACCAAGGCTACGAGCCCGCGCCGTCGACCGCGTCGCAGACCGCCTGGGCCTTGCTCGGCCTGATGGCGGCCGGCGAGGTCGATTCGCCGAACGTCGCGCGCGGCATCCGCCATCTGGAAGCGACGCAGGCGAGCGACGGCTTGTGGCCGCAGGAGCATTACACCGGCGGCGGCTTTCCACGCGTCTTCTACCTGCGCTACCACGGCTACCCGAAATTCTTCCCGCTCTGGGCGGTGGCGCGGTACAGAAATTTGAAAGCCGGCAATTCGCGGCACGTCGCGCATGGGCTTTAGAACTCCGCTGTCATCCCCGGCGAGCCGCGCACTTCGCGCGGCGAGGGAAGGGGACCCAGGATTACAAGAGCCTCAGGCGCTCATAATCCTGGGTCCCCTTCCCTCGCTTCGCTTCGCTCCGCTCGCCGGGGATGACAGCGGTGTGTGGGTTCGCTTGTGAGCGTCATCGCCGTCACCGGCCTCGCCCGCGAAGCGCGCATCGCGCGGCGCGCGAAAACAATTCCCGTCGTCAGCGGCGGCGACGGCGAACGTCTTGCCGTGCGCCTGGAAGAAGCGATCACGAAGCACAATCCGCGCGGCATCGTCAGTTTTGGCATCGCCGGCGCGCTGGCGCCGCTGCTTAAGGTCGGCGACACGATCGTGGCGAGCCATGTCGTGCATGGCGACGAGCGCTACACCACCGATCCCCAGTGGACCGCGGTGCTGCGCCAGAAACTGCCCTTCGCGAAATCCGCCATCATCGCCGGCCACGGCGAGATCGTCAGTCACATCGACGGCAAGCGCCGGCTGTTCGCGCTCTCGGGCGCCCATGCCGTGGACATGGAATCCCACATCGCCGCGCGCATCGCCAACCGCCACGGCATCCCGTTCGTCGCTATCCGGACGATTTCCGATGCCGCGACGCGCGGCCTGCCGCCGGCGGCGCTGGTGCCGCTCAAACCCAGCGGCCGCATCCGCCTGGCCGGCGTGCTGGGTGCGGTCGCGGCCGAGCCCGGACAAATTTCCGATTTGCTGACCACCGGGCGCGAGGCGGGCCGCGCCTTGCGCGCGCTACTCCGCTGCCGCGACGCTCTTGGGCCTGGCCTTGGCTGCCCGTACCTCGGCTAGCTTGTGCTCGACATGGGCCGAGAACACGAACTCGGCGGGGCGCTGGTTCGACGTGTCGATATCCGGCTTCAGCGGCCCCGACGTCTTCACGCCGCGCACCGCCAGCGGGATCAGTTTGTGCGGATGGCGGATCGAATCGATTACCGCGGTACCTTCGAAGCCGCAATGGACCATGCAGTCCTTGCACTTCTCGTATTTGCCGACGCCGTACTTGTCCCAGTCGGTGCCGTCGATCAGCTCCTTGAAGGTCTTCACATAGCCTTCGCCGAGCAGGTAGCAGGGCTTCTGCCAGCCGAACACGCAGCGCAGCGGCATCGACCACGGCGTGCATTCATAGGTCTGGTTGCCGGCCAGGAAGTCGAGGAACAGCGAGCTCTGTGTGAACTCCCAGTTCTTGCCGCCATTGCCGCGTGAAAGGATGTCGCGGAACAGCATCTTGGTCTTCTCGCGATTCAGGAAGCTGTCCTGGTCGGGCGCGCGCTCATAGGCGTAGCCCGGCGAGATCGTGATGCCGTCCAGCCCCATCTCCATCATCGTGTCGAAGAAGGCGGCGACGCGCTCGGGAATGGCGTTGGAAAACAGCGTGCAGTTGATCTGGGTGCGGAAGCCCTTGGACTTGGCCAGCTTGATGGCGTCGATCGCCTTCTCGTAAACGCCGTCCAGGCACACCGAGTGATCGTGCATCGCCTTGTCGCCGTCCAGATGGATCGACCAGGTGAAATTGGCGTGCGGCTTGTACTGGTCGATCTTCTTGGTCATCAACAGCGCGTTGGTGCACAGGATGACGAATTTGTTGCGGTCCAGGAAACCCTGCACGATCTGCGGCATTTCTCTGTGAAGAAGAGGTTCGCCGCCGGCGATCGAGACAGCCGGCGCGCCGCACTCGTCCATCGCGTCCATGCAGTCCTGATAAGAGAGGCGCTGATTGAGGATGTCGTCGGGATAATCGATCTTGCCGCAGCCGGCGCAGGCGAGGTTGCAGCGGAACAACGGCTCCAGCATCAGCACCAGCGGATAGCGCTTCTTGCCCATGATGTGCTGCTTCATCACATAGGAGCCGATCTTGGCGGCCTGATGCAGGGGAATGCCCACTTGTGCTCTCCGTAATTCTAGGCCGCTGGAACGCGGTCGTTGCGCAGCTCCGCCGGCAGGCGGAACTCGATATGCTCTTTCTTGCCGTCCATCTGGATGACTTCGACGGGCGCGATGCGTCCGAGCGCGGCGATGACGTCCTCGACCAGCTTCTCGGGCGCCGAGGCGCCGGCGGTCAAGCCGACATTCTTCTTGCCCCGCACCCACTCGGCCTTCAGCCCGCTGCCGTCGGCGAGCAGATAGCTCGGAATGCCCTCTTCGGTGCCGATCTCCACCAGGCGGTTGGAGTTCGAGCTGTTCTTGGCGCCCACCACCAGGATCACGTCGGCGACTTTCGCCAGTTGGCGCACCGCGGTCTGGCGATTCTGCGTCGCGTAGCAGATGTCGGTCGTCTCGGGCCCGACGATGTCTTTGAACCTCTTCTTCAAGGCCAGGATGATGCCCTTGGTGTCGTCGATGGAGAGCGTGGTCTGGGTGATATAGGCGATCGGTGTATCGCTGGGGATCATGAGCTTGGCGACCTCGGCTTCCGACTGCACCAGCGTCACCGGCGCGCCCACCTGGCCCATCGTGCCTTCGACTTCGGGATGCCCGGCATGGCCGATCAGCACCAGCTGGCGGCCATGGGCAACGTAGCGCTTGCCCTGATTGTGCACCTTGGAAACCAGCGGGCAGGTGGCGTCGAGAACCGGCAGGCCGCGCGACTGCGCGTCCTTGACGACGGCCTGCGGCACGCCATGGGCGCTGAACACGGTCACGGCGCCGTCGGGAACCTCGTTGAGTTCCTCGACGAACCTGGCGCCCTTGTTCTTCAGCGTGTCGACGACATGCTTGTTGTGGACGATCTCGTGGCGGACATAGACCGGCTCGCCATACTTCTCGAGGGCGCGCTCGACGATGTCGATCGCGCGCACCACGCCGGCGCAAAATCCTCGGGGCTGGGCGAGAATGACTCGCATCTGGACTCCTGTCGCAGGCCAATCTTTGCCCGAATTGGTGGCTATAGCCACCCCTTGTGTGCAGTGCAACCGACGGCTTGCCAGGAGACTGGTGTTTACCATATCCCCCATATAGGTCTGCCTTTGTCGCGGGCCAAATGTGCTAGGCTGAGGCGCACGAAGGCTATGTCCCTGCTGGTTTTGGGGGAAATGAGACCAGCAGGTCGCACGGGGTGTTCATGGTGAGCAGGTCACAAGGGGTGCCGATCGCGTCGGCACGTCCCCCATCTTCGGCATTGGAGTCGTTGCCGCAGGCGCTGGCGGCGGCTGCAAGGACGGTCGACGAAACGCTGGAGCGCGTCCTGCCCAAGCCGCAAGGGCTGCATGCCCGCGTCCAGGAGGCGATGCGCTACGCCACCTTCGCCGGCGGCAAGCGCCTGCGCCCGTTCCTGGTGCTGAATTCCGCCAAGCTCTTCGCCGTCGATCCGGCCCGCGCCGCCCGAGTCGGCGCCGCCATTGAGGTTCTGCACACCTATTCGCTGGTGCATGACGATCTGCCCTGCATGGACGACGACGATCTGCGCCGCGGCCGGCCGACGACCCATATCGCCTATGACGAGATGACGGCGGTGCTGGCGGGTGATGCGCTTCTGACACTCGCCTTCGAAATCGTCACCCATCCGGCGACTCACGATTCGGGCGAGGTGCGCGCCGCGCTCGCCCTGCGCCTCGCCGAAGCCGCGGGCAGCAACGGCATGATCGGCGGCCAGATGATCGACATGCAAGCGGGCCAAAACGTCTTCGGCGCCGACGAGATCATCCTGTTGCAGCGCCTGAAGACCGGCGCGCTGTTCGAATTCTCCTGCGAGGCCGGCGCCATCCTCGGACAGGCGGCGCAGGAAGACCGCGACCGCTTGCGCTCCTACGCCCGCGACATGGGCCTGGTGTTCCAGATCACCGACGACCTGCTCGACGTCACCTCGACGGCGGAAAAGACCGGCAAGGCGGTCGGCAAGGACAAGGACCAGGGCAAGGCGACGCTGGTTTCGATCCTGGGGATCGAGGGCGCGCGGGCCGAAGCCGAAAAGCTCGCCCGCCGCGCGGCGGCGACGCTGGCGCCCTATGGCAACGCCGCGCCCGAATTGTGCGAGCTTCCACTTTTTCTCCTGGACAGAGAGTCCTGATGCCCGATTCGCCGCAAGTCCCTTCGCGAACGCCGTTGCTCGATACTATTGACCTGCCGGCCGATCTGCGCCGGCTCGACACGTCGCAGCTGCGCGCCGTCGCGGACGAATTGCGCGCCGAGCTGATCGATGCCGTCTCGGTCTCGGGCGGCCATTTCGGCGCCGGACTCGGCGTCGTCGAGCTCACCGTCGCGTTGCATTACGTCTTCGACACGCCGGTCGACCGCATCGTCTGGGACGTCGGCCATCAGGCCTATCCGCACAAGATCCTCACCGGCCGGCGCGACCGCATCCGCTCGATCCGCAAGGGCTGCGGTCTTTCCGGCTTCACCCGCCGCAGCGAGAGTGTGTACGACCCGTTCGGCGCCGCCCATTCCTCGACCTCGGTGTCCGCAGGTCTCGGCATGGCGGTGGGCCGCGACCTGCTGGGCAAGAACAATCACGTCATCGCCGTGATCGGCGACGGCGCCATGAGCGCCGGCATGGCCTATGAGGCGATCAACAATGCCGGCCATCTGGGCAGCCGCCTGCTGGTCGTGCTCAACGACAACGACATGTCCATCGCGCCGGCCACCGGCGCGCTCAACAAGCATCTCAATCATCTGGCTGCGACCAAATCGGGCGAGAACACGCTGTTTGAAAAGCTGGGCATGAAACACATCGGCCCAGTCGACGGCCATGACGTGAACGCGCTGGTCGCCGCGCTGGAGCAGATTCGCGACGGCGACGCCGCGCCGGTCCTGCTGCACATCCGCACCGAGAAGGGCAAAGGTTACGCACCCGCGGAAGCCGCGGCCGACAAGGGCCATGCCAACAACGGCTTCGACGTCGCGACCGGCACCCTGAAGAAGAGCCCGTCCAAGGCGCCCACCTACACCAGCGTCTTCGCCAAGGCGCTGATCGCCGAAGCCCAGGCCGACGCACGCGTCGTCGCCATCACCGCCGCCATGCCATCGGGCACCGGCCTCGACGCCTTCGGCAAGGCGTTTCCGGACCGCACCTTCGACGTCGGCATCGCCGAGCAGCATGCGGTCACCTTCGCCGCCGGCCTGGCGACCGAGGGGTTGAAACCCTTCGCCGTGATCTACTCGACCTTCCTGCAGCGCGCCTACGACCAGGTCGTGCACGACGTCGCGATCCAGAACCTGCCCGTGCGTTTCGCCATGGACCGCGCCGGCCTGGTCGGCGCCGACGGCGCGACGCATGCGGGGTCGTTCGACCTCGCCTATCTCTGCTGCCTGCCCAATTTCGTGGTGATGGCGGCGGCCGACGAGGCCGAACTGATGCACATGGTCGCCACGGCTGCCGCCCACGACAGCGGCCCGATCGCGCTGCGCTATCCGCGCGGCGAGGGCACCGGCGTGACGCTGCCCGAACGCGGCCAGGTCCTCACCATCGGCAAGGGCCGGATCGTGCGCGAGGGCCGGCAAGTCGCCATCCTCAGCCTGGGCACGCGGCTCGGCGCCGCCCTGACCGCGGCCGAGAACCTCGCCGAACAGGGCATCTCCTGCACCGTCGCCGACGCGCGCTTCGCCAAGCCGATCGACACCGATCTGGTGCGCCGCCTGGTGCGCAATCACGGCATGCTGGTGACGGTGGAAGAGGGTGCCGCCGGCGGCTTCGGCGCGCATGTCCTGCACTTCGTCGCCAATGAGGGCCTGCTGCGCCCCGGCTTCGACATCCGCACCATGACGCTGCCCGACGTCTTCCAGGAACACGACGATCCGGGCAAGCAATACGAAACCGCCGGCCTCGCGGCGGCCGACATCGCCCGCGTGGTCTCGACCCATTTCGTGAAAAAGGCGCAGGCGCGGGTTTAAGCACCACTGTCATCCCCGGCGAGCCGCGCGAAGCGCGGCGAGGGAAGGGGACCCAGGCGGTTAGACCGGGGGCTTGATCTATCCACCTGGGTCCCCTTCCCCTCGCGTTGCTGTGCAACGCTCGGCCGGGGATGACTGCGGTATGTTGGATGACCCGTTCACCCGCCATTCACCCGGAACCAAATAGTTCCTTGCCGGTTTCTTCTATCGTATCCTGGCGCCGTATCCGGAGACCGACATGCCCCATTGGATCTCGCGTATCTTCCTCGCGCTGCTCCTCGCCATGGCCGCGCCGCTCAGCGCCGCGCGCGCGCAGCCCGCCGATCCGGCGATCGCCACCGTGCAGGGCTTCTACGACACGCTGCTGGCGTCGATGAAGGGCGGCAAGGCGCTGGGCGCGCAGGGCCGCTTTGACAAGCTGAGGCCCGCCGTCGATCAGGCCTTCGAGCTCGGCACCATGATCAAATACGCCGTCGGCCCGGGCTGGGACGCCGCGTCGCCGGCCGATCAGGCCGCGCTGACGGGCGCTTTCGCGCGCATGACGGTCGCCCAATATGCCGGCAATTTCGACAGCTTCAACGGCGAGCAGTTCGTCGTCGATCCCAAGGTCGATGTCCGCGGCACGGATCACTATGTCACCAGCAAGCTCGTCACCAAGGACCAGACGGTGGTCTTCATCTATCGCGTGCGCCAGTTCGGCGGCAGCTGGAAGATCATCGACGTGCTGCTCGACGGCAATATCAGCCAGCTCTCCGTCTATCGCTCCGACTTCGCCGCGACGGTGAAAGCCGGCGGCGCGGCCGCGCTGGTGACCAAGATCAACGCGCTGGCCGACAAGGCGCTGAAGGGCTAGCGCTTCGGCGGCGGGCCCATCAGGGCCGGCAGGAAGAACAACGTCGTGCCGAGCGTCCAGCCGAGCGAGATCATCAACAGCTCGCCCATGCTCGCGGTGCCCGGATGGCTCGACAGCCACAGGCTGCCGAAGCCGGACGCCGTCGTCAGGGCGCTGAAGATCACCGCCCGCGTCAGGCTGGATTGCAGCAGATGGGTCTGGCCGGCGCGCCAGGCCATCACGAAATAGATGTTGAACGCCACGCCGATGCCGAACAGCAACGGCAGCGCGATGACGTTGGCGAAGTTGAGCTCGAGCCCGATGGCCACCGCCGTCGCGATGGTGAGCAGGCCCGTCAGCACCAGCGGGATCACCGCCAGCATCACGTCGCGCCAGCGCCGCAACACGATCAGCAGCAGCGCGGTGATGACGACGAAGGACAAGGCCCCCGCCTGCTCGAACGCCACCACGATGGTGGTGCCGGATTCGCGGATCGAGATCGGCGCGCCGGTGGCGCCGGGCACGATTTTCAGAACCGCCTTGCTGAAGCTGTTGAGGGCCGTGTTGGCACCGGAAGTGTCTTTGGGAAACACCTGGATGCGCGCCGTGCCGTCCTTGGCGACCCAGTCGCGCACCATGTCCGGCGGCATGGTCGCGATGCTGACCTGCGACGCCTCCAGCGAGGCGCTCATCTGCGCCAGCATCGTCTTTAGCCCGGGCACCAGCGCATCCGCCGCGCGCGCGCGGACATCGGCGCCGCCTCGCGCCAGCGTCTCCAGCACGCCGGCCAGCCGCGTCGCATCCGCCGCGGCGGCGCCCGTGCCGGCCTGCGCCGCCGCGCGCAATGCCGTCGCGGTCGCCACCAGACTCTGCACGCTCTGTGCATCGCTCGGCGCCGGCTTGACCGTGAAGGGATTGATCGTCGCGTCCAGCAGCAGGCTGGTGTCGGAGATCAGCGCCAGCTTGCGCGCCTGGTCGTCCGGCACGAATTCGTTCAGCGTGATCGCCTGACCGACCTGCGGAATCTTGCCGAGCCGCTGCGCCAGCGCTTCCGCGGCTTTCAGGTTCGGCGCCAGCACGTCGATCGTGTTGGGCGAGGTCTGCGGATCCTGCATCAGGTCCAGGATGGTGGACACCGATTCCGTCCTGGCGCTGCGTAGGTCCAGCGGATTGAAATCGAATTTCACCAGCGTGGTCAGCGCCAGCGCCACGGCGCCCGCCGCCAGCGCCGCGCCTATCACCTGGCGGCGATGCGAGACCATCACGCGATCGGCGCGGTCGAAGAAGCGGTAGCCGATCTCGTCGTCCTCGCCCGTGGGTTTGACCAGCATCAGCAGCGCCGGCAGCAGGGTGATCGTCAGGATGAACGCCACGATCATGCCGATGCCGGCGACCATGCCCAATTCCGCGACGCCGATATAAGACGTCGGCAGGAAGGAGAAGAACCCCGCAGCCGTCGCCGCCGCGGCCAGCGCCAGCGGCGTGCCGACGCTGTGCCCGGCGCGGACCAGCGATTTGTTCAAATCGTGGACCACGAAGCGCTCATGGCGATAGCGCACGCAGAACTGGATGCCGAAATCGACGCCAAGACCGACGAACAGCGCGACGAAGGCAATCGAGATGATGTTGAAGACATGCGCGATGTAGAGGCCCAGCGCCATGGTGATGGCCAGGCCCACGAACAGCGTTACCAGGATACAGGCGATGATCTTGAACGAGCGCACCGCCAGCCACAGCGTCGCCAGCACCGCCAGCATCATCGCCGCTCCCATCAGGGCGGCGCGGTCGGCCAGGGTGGCGAACTCCTCGTCCGACAGCGGCACCGGCCCCGTCAACCGCACGCGCACGCCGTTCGCCGGCGTCAGATGCAACGACGCGGCCGCGGCGCGGATGGCGTCGGTCGCGCTGGCGCCCGGCTCCAGCGCGCCGAAGTCGAGCTGCGGCTGCACCTCGATGAAGCGCCGCGTCTCTCTGGTCGCGGCCGGCGCACCGCTGACCAGCGCGCGCCAGGAGAAGAACGGGGTGTGTCCGCCTACGACGCTTTCCAGCGCGCCGTCCAGGGCATGGACCGGCCGCTGCAGGTCGGAAAGCTTCGCCTGTCCATGCGCGACGCCTTGCAGCGCGGTCGCGAGGCTCGTCATGATCCCGCGCAGCGACGGATCGCCCGCCATTGGCCCCAGAAACGGCGCCGCCGCGATCATCTGCTCGGTGTTGGCCTTGACCTCGGCCAGGGGCAGGAACAGCAAACCATTCTTGTTGAAGAAATCGCCGCCATCGGGCCGGCGCACGACCGAGAAGAGCTTTGATTGTCCCGCCAGCGCGGCTGTCAGTGCCGCGGTGCCGGCCTCCGCCAGTTCCGCCGTCTGGCCGTCGACCACCACCAGGATCAGGTTGACCTGCTGCGGGAACAGCGAATCGAAATGGATCTCGCGCTGCCGCCACTCCACCTGGGGCGAGATCAGCTTGGTCGAATCCGTATCCATATTGAAATGGGCGGCCGTATAGACGCCGCCCGCCACGCCGGCCGCGATGAAAAGCGCCGCGACAAATGCCGGTGTGCGGCAGCAGACCGCGACGATGCGTTCGATCAAAGACATGCGTGGCTTGTAGCGGACAGTTAAAAGTCCGGCAAACCCTGCACGTCGGGTTCGCCGTTGCGGATTTCGGCGTTGCGCGACTGGCGGTACAGGCTGCGCGTGGTGGCGTAGAGGTCGATCGAGGAGCGCTGGATTTCGCGCAAGGCGTCGATGCCCTGCGAACGGGAGTCCACGAACGAAAGAATGCGCAGGGGCCACGAATAATAATAGTTCTTGTGGCGCCACTGGATGTAGCCGAGCGGGTTCAGATAGCCATCGACGACGCTGCCGGCGATGTCGCGCGGCACGGCGGGCCCCGCCAGCGGCAGCACCAGATAGGGGCCCTCGCCGATGCCGTAGACGCCCATGGTCTGGCCGAAATCCTCCTGGTGGTACGGCATGCCCCAGCGCGTCGCGACGTCGAACACGCCGGCGACGCCAAGCGTCGAATTCACCGCGAAGCGTCCCACCGCCTCGCCGCCGCGCTCGAAATTGCCCTGCAGCACGTCGTTGGCGAAGGTCACCGGCAGGTGCAGATTGGTCAGGAAATAGTGCAGATGCTCGCGCAGGACCGGCGGCGCGGCGCTCCGGTAGAACGTCGCCACGGGCAGGGCGACGCGGTCGTCCAGGCTGTGGTTGAAGGCGAAGACTTCGCGGTTCAGGGGCTCGAACGGATCGTTCTGCTCGACCGCCTCGGGCGTGGTCGAACAGGCCCCGGCCCAGACGCACACAGCCAGCACTGCCGCCAGACGGAAATACCGCAAACCTTCCCCCACAAACCCCAGCCTGACGGCCATGTTGGGGGCACCTTACAGGCAGTTTTCGCGGGCCGTCTACGCCCCCGCGAGGCGGCGGGTCATTCGTACGAATCCCCTCGCGCTTGCCGTACGCCGCGCAAGTTCCTTACTATCGGCGCGAAGACCGCCGGCCACGGCGGCGAGCAGGGAAGAAATCGGGCGCGGCATGTTGAAGGGTATCGACCCGCTACTGGGTCCGGCGTTGCTCGCCATCCTGCGCGGCATGGGCCATGGCGACGAGATCGTGATCGCCGACGCGAATTTTCCCTCGGCCACCGCCAACAAACGCGTCATCCGAGCCGACGGTATTGATGCGCCGCGCATGGTGGCCGCCATCGTCTCGCTCCTGCCGCTCGACGACTTCGTCCCCGCCGCCGCCTTTCGCATGTCGGTCGTCGACCGCCAGGCCGAAATCCCGCCCGTCACCCACGACTTCCAGCGCGTGTTGCGCGCCGTCGGCTACCAGGGCGAGATCGAGGCGCTCGAACGCTTCGCCTTCTACGAGCGCGCCAGGGCGGCGGTCGCCGTCGTCGCCACCGGCGAGACGCGACTCTACGGCAATCTGATCCTGAAGAAGGGCGTCATCCGCCCGGCCTCGGCCTGATGCGCATCGATGCCCACCAGCATTTCTGGCGCCTGGATCGCGGCGACTATGGCTGGCTGACGCAAAAGGATCATCCCAGGATCGCGCGCGATTTCTCTCCGGCCGATCTGGCGCCGCTGCTCGCCGCCGGCCGCATCGACAAGACCGTATTGGTCCAGGCCGCGCCGACGGAGGAGGAAACCCAGTTCCTGCTCCAGATCGCCGACGGCACGCAGTCGGTCGCCGGCGTCGTCGGCTGGGCGGATTTCGAGGCGCCTGACGCCGCCGCCCGCATCGCGCGGCTCTGCGCCCATCCCAAGCTGCTCGGCCTGCGCCCGATGCTGCAGGACATCGCCGACGACGAATGGCTGCTGCGCCCCGGACTCGGCCGCGCTTTCGATGCCATGACGCGCGGCGATCTTTGCTTCGATGCGCTGGTCAAGCCGCGCCACCTTCCCGCGCTCGCCGAATTCCTGGAGCGCTATCCGCAGCTTCCCGTCGTCATCGATCATGCCGCCAAGCCCGACATCGCCCATAGCGGACTCGACATGTGGGCCACCTACATCCGCCACATCGCCAAGAGCACGCAGGCGCATTGCAAGCTCTCCGGCCTCGCCAGCGAAGCCGGTCCCGGCTGGTCGGCGGCGACGCTCAAGCTCTATGTCGATGTCCTGCTGGAATCCTTCGGGCCCGAGCGGCTGATGTGGGGCAGCGACTGGCCGGTGCTGAACGAGGCCGGCGATTACGCCTCCTGGCTCGCGGCGTGCGAAACGCTGACCAGACATCTCTCGCCAGCCGACCGCGCCGCGATCTTCGGCGGCACCGCCGCGAAGTTTTACGGGATTGCGTGATGCTCTTGTCTCGTCGCTTCCACCGCTGTCATGGCCCACGAATGCGGGCCACCCAGGTGACGGCGGACTTGCGGTTATCAAGAATGGGCAATTGCCAAACCTTTCGGACAGCCAACAGATCTTCAACTGGGTGGCCCGCATTCGCGGGCCATGACAAGTGAGTTTGTTGCATTAGAGGAAAAGCATATGTCGCAATTCAACGGCCTCGGCCTCAATCTGGGCAATCTTTCGCGGCTCAGCCATGCCAAGACGCGCTCCATCTCGCCGGAGAATTTCACCGGCGAGAAAGGCAAGGGCGGCATGTCGACCGACGGCCCCGCCGCGAACGCCGCGCGCGGGCTTGGCCAAGGCTGGAAAGTGTCGCCCTATGTCGTCATCCCACCCGGCGAAACCTTCACGCTCGCCGACATCGAAGGAGCCGGCGCCATCCAGCAGATCTGGATGACGCTGGCGCGCGGCAAGTGGCGCTACACCATCCTGCGCGCCTATTGGGACGATCAGGAACAGCCTTCCATCGAAACCCCGGCCGGCGATTTCTTCTGCGTCGGCTGGGAGGATTTCGCGCAAGTGACGTCGCTGCCGGTCTGCGTCAATCCCGGCCGTGCCTTCAACTGCTATTGGGAAATGCCGTTCCGCAGCCGCGCGCGCTTCACGATCCAGAACCTCGCCGACGAAGCCATCGTCGTCTACTACCAGATCAACTACACGCTGACCGAGGTGCCGCAAGACTGCGCCTATTTCCACGCCCAGTTCCGCCGCGTCAATCCGCTGCCCTACAAGGACGTTTACACCATCGTCGACGGCCTCACGGGCCAAGGCCATTTCGCCGGCTGCTACATGGCCTGGGGCGTCAACAATTCGGGCTGGTGGGGCGAGGGCGAGATCAAGTTCTTCATCGACGGCGACGGCGAATTTCCCACCATCTGCGGCACCGGCACCGAGGATTATTTCTGCGGCGCCTACAATTTCGACCTCGGCACCATCAAGCGCATGACGGGCGACCGCGAAGCGATTCCGAAATACCAGGAATTCACCACGCCCTATGCCGGCCTGCCGCAGGTCATCCGCCCCGACGGCCTCTACGCATCGCAGACCCGTTTCGGCATGTACCGCTTCCACATCATGGACCCGGTACGCTTCGAGAACGATCTCAAGGTCACCATCCAGGCGCTGGGCTGGCGCAGCCACAAGGACCGGCAATACCTGCCGTTGCAGGACGACATCGCATCCGTCGCCTATTGGTACCAGACGCTGCCCACCGCGCCGTTCCCCGCGCTGCCCGCCCGCGATTACCTGGAAGTCATCTGAGCGATGACCATCCGCGATACGTCTCGCCTCCCGCTCACGACGAAAGTCATCTACGGCACGGGCCAGTTTGCCGACAGCATCAGCGCCACCGCCATCAACACCTTCCTGCTGTTCTACCTGAACGAGGTCTGCGGCCTGTCGGGCGTTCTGGCGGGACTGGCGCTGGGTCTGGCGCTGGTCGTTGATGCCTTCGTCGATCCCCTGATGGGTTCGATTTCCGACAACTCGACCTCGCGCTGGGGCCGCCGCCACCCTTACATGATCGGCAGCCTGGTGCTGATCTTCTTCGGCCTGGGCCTGTTGTTCTCCCTGCCCAAGGGCCTGGGCACCTGGCCGCTGTTCTTCTACGCGACCTTCATCACGCTGATCCTGCGCGTCGGCCTGTCGGGCTACATCGTGCCCTACACCGCGCTCGGCGCCGAACTGACGGACGACTATGCCGATCGTTCCAGCGTCGTCGGCTGGCGTACCTTCTTCAGCGTCTTCGCCACGCTGACGCCGCTGGTGCTGGGCTATCTGATCTTCCTCGCCGGCCCCAAGACCTACGATCACGCCGCCTATGTTCCTTTCGGCTGGATCTGCGCCGCGGTGATGACTCTGTTCTCGGCGCTGGCCGCCTTCGGCACGCTCGGTGCCCGCGGCCGCCTGCACAGGGCGACAGCGGGAACCGATCACCCGCTGCGCCGGCTGCTGCGCGAAGTCATCGAAGTTTTTAAGAACCCATCCTTCGTCATCCTGTTCGCCGTCGTGCTGATCTTCTTCGTGGCGCAAGGTACCGCCGCCGCGCTGACGCTGCATGGTGGCAAGTTCTTCTGGAAGATGAACACGCTGCAGATCCTGCTCGTCGCCGTGACGACCCTGGTGGGCGTGATGCTCGGCCTGCCCGGGGTCTTTATCCTGGGCAGATGGGTCGAGAAGCGCGCCATGGTGATCTGGAGCCTGCTTTACATCGTCGTGACCCAGGCCGGCCTTCCCGTCGCCCACATCTATGGCTTGATACCGGCGGGTACGGCCGTGGTGCCGATCCTGGTGACCAATTCGGTGCTCGCCGGCATCGCCATCACCTTCCTCACCGTGGGTTTCCAGTCGATGATGGCCGACGCCGCGGACGAGCATGAGCTGATCTTCGGCGCGCGCCGCGAAGGCCTGTACTTCGCGGGGCTCAGCTTTTCCGCCAAGGCGGCATCGGGACTGGGCACCTTCATCGCCGGCATGGCGCTCGGCATCATCGATTTTCCGGCCGACCTGGCGTCGAAGGGCGGCGACAAGGTCCACATCGCGGCCGCGACGGTGAACCATCTGGGCCTGATGTACGGCATCCTGCCCGGCGCCCTGACCTTCGTCTGCGTCGTGCTGACGATCTTCTACCGCCTTGACCGCGCCGCCCATGCCCGCATCCAGGGCGAACTCGCCACCCGCAACGCCGCGAAGAACGGAGCCCAGCCATGAAGATCGACAATCGCATCACCAGGATGCTCGGCGTCGAATATCCCATCGTGCAGGCGCCGATGGGCTGGATCGCGCGGGCGCAACTGGCGTCCGCCGTCTCCAATGCCGGCGGCATGGGCATCATCGAGACCTCGTCCGGCGACATCCCCGCGGTGCGCGAGGAAGTCAAGAAGATGCGGACGCTCACGACCAAGCCCTTCGGCATGAACATCGCGCTCGCCTTCGTGCGCGATCCGGACATCGTGAAATTCGTCGTCGACCAAGGCATCAAATTCATCACCACCTCGGCCGGCGATCCGCAGAAGATCGTCGCCCCGCTGAAGGCCGCCGGCCTCACCGTCTTTCACGTCGTGCCGTCGCTGAAGGCGGCGTTGCGCGCTGTCGAATGCGGCGTCGACGGGTTGGTGGTCGAAGGCGGCGAGGGCGGAGGCTTCAAGAATCCCAAGGAAGTCGCGAGCATGGTCCTGCTGCCGCTGGTCTGTGAAAAAGTGAAGGTGCCGGTGATCGCCGCCGGCGGCATGGTCGACGGGCGGACGATGGCGGCGGCTTTCATGCTCGGCGCCGAAGGCATCCAGATGGGCACGCGCATGGTCAGTAGCGCCGAGTCGCCGGTGCACCAGAACTGGAAGAACGCCATCTTCGCGGCGCAGGAGACCGACACTGTCTTCCTCAACCGCTTCGGCCCCGGCCCGGCCCTGCGCGCCCTGCGCACGGACAAGACGACACGCCTCGAAAAAGAGCCGCCGCCGAACGTGATGGCCGAATTCGGCAGCGCCCTCGACCTCTATTTCGGCGGCGACATGGAAGCGAGCATCGCGCTGTCGGGACAGGTGGCCGGCCGGATCGACGGGGTCAAGCCGGTGGCGCAGATCATCCAAGAAACGATAGCGGAATTCCACGAGACGATCGCGAAGATGGCGAAGGCGTATGCGTGACTTTTCCTCCCCCGTAACAACGGGGGAGGAAAGTAGCGTTCAGTCCCCCAACGAACTCTCCGCATACACCTTCATCGCCGCCGCCAGATACTCCGCCAGCCCCGGCCGCACGGCATCATACGTCGCGCGGAAATCGGCGTGGCTGACATACATCTGGCCCATGCCGATATAGGCTTGCTTGTTCGGCTTCCACGCCCGGCAGACCCAGGCATAGTGCCGCGCGGTCAGCGCCTGCACGCGTTCGCAGCCCGGCGCCTCGCCCGCCGCCATCGCAGCGGCGAAAGCGAGATTGATCGCCTCCATCTCGGCCTTGCCCGCCGCCATGTCCTCCTTGCTCATCTTGCTGAAATTGCGTTTCGACTCTTCGATCTTCTCGCGTCCGCTGTCGCCGAATTTCTCGACGATCTCGCGCTCCCATTGCGCCTGCTTCTGCGGCGAGAAGCCCTGATACAAATCCTTGTCCGACATCTGCTGTTCTCCGTTGAGTTCGGCGATCGTGCGATCGATCGTCCTGATGAGATGGCCGAACCGTGCGCTTTCCGATTCCAGCTTGCCGCGATGCGCCTTGAGGGCGGCAAGGCGGTCGAATGTGGCATCGTCCAGCAACGCGCGGATCTGCTCCAGCCCGAGCCCGAGCTCGCGGTGGAACAGGATCTGCTGCAAGCGCAGCAGCTCCTCGCGCCCGTAATAACGGTAACCGTTCGCGCCAAGATGCGCGGGCTTGAGCAGGCCGATCTCGTCATAGTGGTGCAACGCCCGGACCGAAACGCCCGAGAGCTGCGCCATCTGACTGACCGTGTACTGCTTCATGACCCTTAGCGCCTTTCGCCCGCCCTTGTCAGGTATCACGTCACGTGAGGGTCAAGGGGTATCTCACAAAATCTTTTGCGGAAACAATTGCCCGGCGCGGGCGTTGCCTTTCCGGGCCCTCACAAGGACATTATCCATGGCGACCAAGCGCAAACCGGCGGCGAAAAAACCTGCGGCGGCCCACGCCCATCTCTCCAGCCGCCCCGTCTGGCAGGGACATCTGCGCCTGTCGCTGGTCTCCTGTCCCATCGCGCTCTACGGCGCCACCTCGCGTTCCAGCGACGTCTCTTTCCATATGATCAACCCCGAGACCAACAACCGCATCCGCATGATCGCGACCGATCCCGACACCGGCCCGGTCGAGCGCGCCGACCTGGTCAAGGGTTATGAGATCGAGAAGAACAAATACGTCATCGTCAGCAATGAGGAGATCGAGTCCGTCCGCCTGGAAACCACCAAGACCATCGACATCGAACGCTTCGTGGATGAGAGCGAGATCGACCGGCTCTACTGGAACGATCCCTATTATCTGGTGCCCGACGGCAAGACCGGCACCGAGGCCTACACCGTCATCCGCGACGCGCTGAGCCAGGCCGGGCGCATCGCCATCGGCCGCGTCGTCATGCACACCCGCGAGCGCGTCGTGGCGCTGGAGCCGCGCGACAAGGGCATCGTCGCCTATACACTGCGCAGCGCGGACGAGGTCATCGATCCCAAGCTCGCCTTCGAGGACATTCCGGCGGCGCGCTCCGACAAGCGCATGGTCGAGATCGCCCGGAAGATCATCGAGCAGCAGGAAGGCGCCTTCGATCCGTCGATGTTCGAGGACCGTTACGAGAAAGCCCTGCGCGAGCTCATCCGCCGCAAGCAGAAGGGCGAGAAACCTGTCAAATCCGAGCCGGTCGACGACACCAACGTCATCGACCTGATGGAAGCGCTGAAGAAGAGCCTCAAGCACAAGGGCGCCCGCATTCCGGCGAACGATCACAAGCCAATGAGGAAAAGAGCGCGGTAGTCTCTCCTCGCCCGCAAGCGAAAGAGTTTATGCCGCCGCCACCACCGGCGGCTTGCCGATCGCGACGCCTGCGATGGCGCGATAGATCAGCCCCTGCGCCACGCCGAACGGCGCCAGCCAGCAGAGCGACGCAACGGCGGTGCGCAGCCATAGGCCGAGCCAGCCGAAATCCAGGGCGTTCAACCGGATTCCGAACCCCACGGCCCCGAACAGCAGCGCCAGCGGCGCGCAGAGCGCGCACAGCAACGCGCAGGCGAGATAGTCGGTGCGCCCGATGCAGTTCAGCACCAACCGCTCGCCCGCGCCCAGCATCGCGATCGGAATGCCGAAGACGATGACAAACGCCACCCAGTTGACGAAATAGGTCGAGGCGCCCAATTCGATATAGGCGGCGTAGTAGAGGAAATTGACGATGCGCTCCGGAAAGAGATGCCAGAAATTCCCGCCCATCCGGTACAGCCAGATGAGGAACGGATAGGCCAGGGTGAACACCGCCGTCGAAGCGAGCCAGGCCGGAAAGGAAAGGCGGAGCTTGTGCATGGTCGGCCCAGCCTGCCGCAAGATCGTTGCCGACCGGTTAGGATTGGCGCCGGAACTTTAGCGGCCGCCGCTCAATTTCTTCATCGCCGGCCCCAGCGCCTTCGCGCTCTTTGCCAGTTCCGCCCACGGATCGGCTTTTTTCAGCAGCGCTCCACTCGCCGTTATCGTGAACTTCGCCGGATCGAGTCCCGCCTTGACCTGCGCCCACGCGATCGGCACCGCGATCGGCGCGCCCTCGCGGGCTCGCGGGCTCCACGGCGCCACGCCGGTCGAGGTCCGGTCGTTGCGCAAATAATCGACGAAGATCTTCCCCGTCCGCGCCTTCTTGGCGATGGTCGTGGTGTAGCGTTCCGGTTCGTCTTCTTCCAAGGCCATCGCAATCGCCTTGGCGAACGCCTTGGCCTCGGCCCAGGTCGATCCCTTCTTGATCGCGACCACGACATGCAACCCTTTTCCGCCGGTCGTCTTGACGAACGGCGCCAGGCCGAGCGCGGTCAGCCGCTTGCGCAACTCCTGCGCGGCCTCGATCACACGCGCAAACGGCACGTCGGGCGCCGGATCGAGATCGAGGATGATGCGCTCGGGCGAATCCGGATCGCCTTTGGCGCAGCCCCAGGGATGGATTTCGGTCACCGCCTGCTGCGCCAGCGCGACGATACCCTTCGCGCCGTCGACACCAAGGAACGGCTGTGCCTCGCCCTTGACCTTCAGCGCCAGCATCGGCACTGCCGTGCCCAGCAATTTGTGGCGCTGGAAGAACGTCTCGCCGGCGATCCCGTCCGGCGTGCGCACGACCGAGATCGGCCGCTGCTCGACATGCGGCAGCATGCGCGCCGCTGCCGCCGCCATGTAGCGCGCCAGGTCGAGCTTGGTCACCGCCGCGCCGGACTTCGACTTCGGCCACAATTCCTTCTCCGGATGGCTGATCGTGATGCCCAGGACTTGCGCCGCCTTCGCGCCCAGCTTTTTCGTCGCCATCGTTTTGATCTCCTTCGCCGGCACTTCCGGCACAACCGATTGGGCCGGCTTGTCCTGGCGCAGGCCCTTGAACGCCGCCTGCCGGAACAGCCCATCCGCCGTCACATTCTCATATTCGATCTCGGCCACCAGTTCCGGTTCGACCCAGTTGAGGTCCGGCGCATGCGGCGCCTGCGCGAAGGCGGGCGTCTTGCGCCTGAGCGGTCTCAGCTTCTTGAGCAGATCGTTTGCCACCGCCGCGCTGTAGCCCGTGCCGACGCGGCCCATATAGATGAACTTGCCGTCCTTATGCGCGCCGACCAGCAGTGAGCGCAGCGTGCTGCTGGTGCCGCGCCAGGCGCCGATCACCACTTCCTGTCCGCCGCGGCATTTTGCTTTGGTCCAGCTCTCGCCGCGGCCGGACGCATAGGGCGCATCCAGCCGCTTGGAGATCACGCCCTCCAGAGCCATCCGGCACGCCGCGTTCAGGACCGCCGCGCCCGACGATGCGAAATGCGGCACGAAGCGGAGCCGTCGGCTGGCCCGCGCATGTTTCAGGAGTTCTTCGAGCACGCCCTTGCGCGCCGACAGTTTTTGCGCGCGCAAATCCATGCCGCCGGCGAACAGGACATCGAACGCGAAAAACACCAGATCGGCCGTCTTGTGATCGGACAGCGCCAGCTGCAGCAATCCGAAATCCGCGTTGCCATCCTTGTTCAAGGCGCAGATCTCGCCATCGATCAGGCAGTCGGGTAGCACCGCCCCGTCCTGAGCGATCTGCGGGAAACGTTCCGTCCAGTCCAGCCCCTGGCGCGTGCGCAGCCTGGCGCGGCCGCTCTCCACCCGCATCTGCATGCGATAGCCGTCGAACTTGACCTCGTGCACCCAGTTCGCGCCGGACGGCGGCGTCGCCAGCAGCCGCGCCAGCTGCGGCGCCACGAAGCCGGGCATCTTCACGCGCTTTTGCGGCGCTTTACCCGAGTCTTTTTTTTAGCGGCGGTTTTCCCGGATGGCGCCTTCAGCGCCTTCACATTCTCGTCGACGGAGCGGTTGCTGTTCCACACCTTGGTGGATTTGGCTTCGATCTCTTCCAGCGTGCGCCCGGTCTTCACCGAGGTGACGTTCTTGGTCAGCGTGTCGCCTGCCTTGCCGCGCCGGGCCTCGTCGTCGATTTCCTTGATCAGCAGCCAGTTGTGCCGCAGCTTGCGCCCCGGCTTCTTCTCGTCGTCGCGCATGCGGATCAGGGCCCATTTGCCGGTCATCCGCTCCCCGTCCATGACGAATTTCAGATGCCCCTTGGCAAGTTCGCCTTGCGGGTCGTCGCCCTGGGGGCTCCAGGTGCCGCGATCCCACAGCTGCACGGTGCCGCCGCCATACTGTCCCTTGGGGATTGTCCCTTCGAACGTGCCGTATTCGATCGGATGGTCCTCGACCTCGACCGCCAGCCGCTTCACCGCCGGGTCGAGCGACGGCGTTTTGGTCACCGCCCAGGACTTGTAGACGCCGTTCAACTCCAGCCGGAGGTCGTAATGCAGCCGCGTCGCCGCGTGACGCTGGATGACGAAGCGATGCCTGCCGGCGGGCGCGAGTTTCCCGCGCGGTTCGCGCGTCAGCTTGAAGTCGCGTTTGGCGTGATATGTCTGAAGACCGGCCATGGTGTGAAAACTGCCATGGCCGCGACTCGGTTCCCACTACCCCTGCCGCGTATTGCTCCAGATCACTTGGCCCAGGCCCAGAACCGCGAAGATCGCGCCATAGAGGATCCAGTGATGGTCGCCGACCATGAACGACTTGTCGTTCGGCCCGGTCATATGGAGCCCCTGCAGGGCCCAGAACGTTCCGCCCACCACCATCAGCACGCCCAGCAGGCTGCTGACGATTCGCATCACGATGTTGAATATGCCCCGCATGTCTCACCCCCGTTGTTGTGGCGCCCACACTAGCCCTTTTTGATCCGCGCGTCGCGCAGCGCCGTGCGCCGCACCTTGCCGGCGTCGTCGCGGACGTTCTCGTCCACCAGTTCGAAGGTACGGGGCCGCTTGTAGATCACCAGCCGTTCCGCCAGGTGGCGCTGTAAATCTTCAAGATCCAGGCCCGGCCGCGGCTGGATGATGGCATGCACAACATTGCCCAATTCCTCGTGCGGCAGGCCGATGACGGCGCTGGATGCCACCAGCGCGTGCTCGTCCAGTGCCGCCTCGATCTCGGCCGGATAGACGTTCGCGCCACCGACCAGGATCATGTCGGTGCGCCGGTCGGCGAGGTAGAGGTAGCCCTCGTCGTCGAAAGAACCGATGTCGCCCAAACTCTCCCAGCCGCCCGGCAGCGTGCGCGCTTCCGCTCCGATATAGCGATAGCTCGGTGGCAGGTCGGGATTGCGCTTCATGTAGACTTCGCCGACCTCGCCCGGCGGTAGCTGCGCGCCGTTGGCGTCGAACGCCGCCATCAGCCCGCCACCCATCACCTTGCCGACCGAGCCGCGATGCGCCAGCCACTCCGTGCCGGTGATCACCGTGACGCATTGCGCCTCGGTGCCGGCGTACAGCTCCATGATCGTGTCGCCGCCCAGCCAGCCGATCCACTGCTCCTTCAGATGTGGCGGGCAGGGCGCCGCCAGGTGCCACACCGTCTTGAGGCTCGACACGTCGTATTGCTCGCGATTGGGCAGGCGCCAGATGCGGCTCATCATGGTCGGCACCAGATACATCCAGTCCGCGCGATAGGCCTCGACCGCGCGCAGCGTTTCCTCGGCGTCGAATTTCGGCAGCACGATGACATGCGCGCCGGCGTTCAGCGCGCCGAAGGTGCAGCCGAACGGGCCGTTGTGATACAGCGGGCCGGGCATCAGCACCGTCGAGTTCGCCGTGTAGCGATAGAAGGTGGCTTCCATGCCGCCCTTCACCGTCACGCCGCGCGAGCCGGAGACGATCAGCTTGGGCCGCCCGGTCGAGCCGCCGCTGGTCGGTGCCTTGTAAGAGGGCGCGATGGCTTCGGGAAGATCGCTGTCGTCGGCGGACGCGTCCAGCAATTGCTGCGCCGACACCACCGGGCGCGGCGACGGCATGGCCACGTCGCTGACCACGATCGGCGGATTGGCGAGTTCGACGATGGCGACCAGTTCGCTGGCCGGCAGCTTCGACGACACCGGCTGCGGCGTCGCGCCGATTTTCCAGCAGGCGTAACAGGTTTCGATGAAGCCGTTGCCGTTGGGCAGCGCGATGGTGACGAAATCGCCCAGCTTGACGCCCTTGCTCAAGAGTCCGCGCGCCATGCGGTTGGTGCGCTTGTGCAGCTCGCCCCAGTTCCGGGTCACGCCCTGGCTGGTGATCGCCGGCGCGTTCGGCTTGGCGCGCGCGATCTCCGCCATGCGCGTGCCGATGGCGATGTATTCGAGGACCGGTGCTGCCATGCCTGCTGTCGACATCGTTCAGGAACCTGCCTTCAGCTTCGCGATCCGTTCGTCGCGCAGCGCCGTGCGCCGCACCTTGCCGGCGTCGTCGCGCACGTTCTCCGTCACCAGTTCGAAACTGCGCGGCCGTTTGTAGCTCACCAGCCGCTCGGCCAGGTGCTTGTGCAGCTCGTCAAGATCGAGCCCCGGCCGCGGCTGCACGATCGCGTGCAGGCTGTTGCCCAGATCCTCGTCCGGCAGGCCGATCACCGCGCTGGACGCCACCAGCGGATGCTCGTCCAGTGCCGCCTCGATCTCGGCCGGATAGACGTTCGAGCCGCCGACCAGGATCATGTCGGTGCGCCGGTCCGCGAGATAGAGATAGCCGTCCTCGTCGAACCAGCCGATGTCGCCGAGGCTCTCCCAGCCGCCCGGCAAGGTCCGCGCCTCGGCGCCGACATAATGATAGCTCGACGGCAGCGACGGATCGCGTCTGAGATAAATCTCGCCGGTCTCGCGCGGCCCCAGCACCCTGCCGTCCGGCGAGAACGCCTTCATCTCCCCCAGCGCCAGCGGCTTTCCGACCGAGCCCTTGTGCGCCATGTATTCGTTGCCGTCGATCACCGTGATCGTCTGACCTTCGGTGCCGCCATAGAGTTCGAGGATTTTCTCAGCCCCGATCCAGCCGATCCATTCCTCCTTCAGCCAGGGCGGGCAGGGCGCCGCCATGTGCCAGATCGTGTGCAGCGACGACATGTCGGCTTGCTCGCGCCCCGGCACGCGCCAGATGCGGCTCATCATGGTCGGCACGAGGTAAAGCCAGGTCGCGCGATGCTGCTCGACCAGGCGCAGCGTCTCCTCGGCGTCGAACTTGACCATCAGCACGACATGCGCGCCGCAATGCAGCGCCGAGGCCGTCAGCCCGAACGGCGCGTTGTGATAGAGCGGCCCCGTCATCAGCACCGTGTCTTTGCCGGAGAACCGCCACAGCGCGCCGTCCGCTTCGCCCGCCGCGACGATGCCCGGCGTGCCGGCGACGATCAGTTTGGGCCGGCCCGTCGAGCCGCCGCTGGTCGGTGCCTTCCAATGCGGCGTGATCGCGTCGGGCAGATCGCTCGCGTCGTCGCTGGCCGCCAGCAAGGCGTCGGGCGAGACGACCGGCGGGCCGGCGTCGAGCGCCGCGTTTGCGCTGATCACGATCGGCGAATTGGCCAGTTCGATGATCGCCTTGATCTCATGTGCCGGCAGCCGCCACGACACCGGCTGCGGTGTTGCGCCGATCTTCCAGCAGGCGAACTCCGCCTCGATGAAGCCGCTGGAATTGGGCAGCGCGATGGTGACGAAGTCGCCGAGCTTCACGCCCAGCGCCATGAGCCCGCGCGCCATGCGGTTGGTGCGGGCGTGCAGCTCTCCGAAGCTCAGCGTCCGCCCTTCGACGGTCAGCGCCGGCGCCTCCGGCTTGGCCACCGCGAGCTGGGCGAGATTCTTTCCGATCGAGACGAACTCAGACGGTGGCGCGCCCAGCGACGACATGGTCAGGCTCCCGTCTTGGTCTTGGCGATGCGCTCGTCACGCAGCGCCGTGCGCCGCACCTTGCCGGCGTCGTCGCGCACGTTTTCGCTCACCAGTTCGAAGCTGCGCGGCCGTTTGTAGGTCACCAGCCGCTCGCCCATGTGGCGTTTCAAATCCTCAAGGTCGAGCCCGTCGCGCGGCTGCACGATGGCATGCACCCGGTTGCCCAGGTCGTCGTCCGGCAGGCCGATCACCGCGCTCGACGCCACCAAAGGATGCTCCTCCAGCGCCGCCTCGATCTCGGCCGGATAGACGTTGGCGCCGCCGACCAGGATCATGTCGGTGCGCCGGTCGGCGAGATAGAGATAGCCGTCGGTGTCGAACCAGCCGATATCGCCGATCGATTCCCAGTCGCCGTGGATGACGCGCGCCGTGGCGCCGACATAGCGATAGCTCGCCGGCAGGCCGGCGTCGCGTTTCATGTAGATCTCGCCGGTCTGGCCGATGGGCAGTTCCGCACCGTCGGGTCCGAACGCCTTCATCACGCCGCCGGCCGCGACCTTGCCGACCGAGCCGCGATGCGCCAGCCACTCCGTCCCCGACAGCGTGGTCGAGGCGAGGCCCTCGGTGCCGCCGTACAATTCCCAGATCACTTCTGGCCCCAGCCACCTGATCCATTCTTCCTTCAGCCAGGCCGGACAGGGCGCCGCCAGGTGCCACACCGTCTTCAGGCTCGAGACGTCGTACTTGCCGCGCACGTCTTCGGGCAGCCGCCAGATGCGCCCCATCATGGTTGGCACCAGATAGACCCAGGTGGCTTTGGTGCGCTCGATCTCGCGCAAGGTCGCCTCGGCATCGAATTTGGGCATCAGGATCAGCGGCGCGCCGATCTGCAATCCGCCGAACGCCGTGATGAAGGGGCCGTTGTGATACATCGGGCCGGGCATCAGCACGATATCGTCCTGGACGATGCGCCAGAACGCGGGCGACAGCCCGTCGACCACGCCCGGCGTTCCCGAGACGATCAGCTTGGGCCGCCCGGTCGAGCCGCCCGAGGTCGGCGCCTTCCACGACGGCGACACCGCGTCGGGCAGGTCGCTCTCGTCACGCGACGCGTCGAGCAGCGCCCTGGCCGGCACCACCGGTTTCGAACTGTCGAACGGCACGTCGCTGACCACGATGGGCGTCTGCGCCAGCTCGACGATGGCGTTGAGTTCGGCCAGCGGCAGGCGCGACGACACCGGCTGCGGCACCGCGCCCAGCTTCCAGGCCGCGTAGCAGGCCTCGATGAATGCCACCGAATTGGGCAGCGCGATGGTGACGAAATCGCCGTGCTTGACGCCGCGCGCCGCCATGCCCCGCGCCATGCGGTTGGTGCGCCGGTGCAGTTCGCCCCAGCTCAGCGTCGTGTCCTCGCAGGTCACCGCCGGCGCATCGGGCTTTTGCCCGGCGATCCGCGCCAGTGCCGCGCCGATGGAGATGGGATTTTCCGGCGTACCCGGCTCAGCCATGAAACTCATACCCCTGTGACCGAGCGTCTCCGCGCTCTGCGCCTAATTTCGCGATGCGCGCGTGTTGAGTCAAACCGGCTGCGGCAATGCGGTTCTACGGCCCCTTTTTAGGACGGCAAATTCGCAATCGGCAGGGCGCTCGTCTCCTTCGCGGTCGACATCACGATCAGCGTTTCGGTGCGCTGCACGCCCTTGACGCTCTTGACCACGTCGTTGACGAATTGCTCGAGGTGACGCGTGTTGGCGAGGCGGATTTTGAGCAGATAATTCCACGCGCCGGTGACGTGATGGCACTCCAGCACCGACGCCGATGCCGACGCCCGCTTCAGGAACGGTTTTTCTGTCCTGGGGTCGCTCCAGCCGACGAACATGAAGGCGAGCAGCTCCAGGCCCAGCGGCTCGGGCGCGATCCGGGCATAGAAGCCGGCAATGACGCCGCGCTTGACCAGCCGCTTGACGCGATCGTTGACCGACGACGTGGCCAGCCCGACGCGCTGGCCGAGCTCGGCGAGTGCCAGCCGGTCGTTCTCCTGCAGCAGCGCGAGAATGCGCCGATCGATGCGGTCCAAACCCTTCAAGGCGGCGCGCCCCCGTTCGTCACCGGCTGGCCGCGCGATCAATTGCGCTTGCGGACGCCGGACGGCGTATCCGCGAAGCGGCGGCGAAACTCGCGGTTGAAATGCGACAGATCCTCGAAGCCGGTGGCATAGGCGATATCCGTGATCCGCAGGTGATCGCAGCGCGGGCTCTGCAGCAGCCGCCGCGCTTCGTCCAGCCTAAGATCGCGCACGTAGCGCGAAAAGGAAAGGCCGGCGCCGTCCATCAGCTGTTGCACATAGCGGCCGCTCAGGCCCAGACGCCGGCCGGCGCTTGCCGCGCTCAGCCAGGGCTCGCGCAGATTGGCCGCGATGAATCTCAAAATCGCCTCCAGCCTGGCGGCCCGGATGGCGCCGAACGGCGCGCTGCGCGCCAGTTCGGATTTCGGGTTCAGCAGATGCGCCGCCAGTTCGCGCAAATGGGAAGACGCCAGCGACGCCAGCGACAGCGAAAGCGGATCGCCGCGCGCCAATATCTGCTCGCAATAGAGCCCGGCCAGCGCCGCGGCCGGATTCTCGGCCGCTGTCTTCTTCAAGGTCAGATCGTCCGGCGAAGGCGCGAAGGTGCGCGCGTCGTCGCGGTCGAAGCGCAGCCAATAGGTCTTGCTGCCGGCCGCCGTGGAAATCGCGCCGGCCTGATGATGCGGCACCAATGCCGCCTCGCCCGGCGTCAGCCGCAGCTGCGTGTCTGCGAATCGCGCCTCCACGACCCCGGCGGCGCAGATCACCAGCGAGCAGCCGTCTTCGCCTTCGCGCAACAGGCCCCGACTGCGGATCAGGCTGAGCGGTCCGACGTCGTATCGGCAAAGGAACAGGCGCGGCAGCGCCTGGACGCGGACCTCGGCGCGGAAGTGGTCCGTGTCCGGCGTCGCGGCATCGACCTTGGCGATCTTGAGCGCGAAAGCTTCGCGCCAGGCGTGAAAGCGCTGCGACACCGGCATAAGGCCGATCGACGTCGACAGAGAATCCGTGACGGCCTGCACGCCCATGGCGCCAGCATATCCGTTTTTTTTGCGGAAAGTTCAATAACTATCCGCCTAAAAGATAGGTAATGGCGCCAAATCCCGTTCGTTCTACGCCAAGCCCCGGGTCTCCGCCCGCGCCAATATCGCGCCCTGCGGTGATCGGCAGGAGCACGGCCTGACCGTGACATCCTGGTGGCAAAAGCCGCGATCGCGTCCGCGATGGACCGCTCCCGGACCCCTGGCCGTGGGCGGTCCGGCCGCACGCATCTGCGCGCGGATAACAGACAAGATGAATGGGACAGCCGATGCCGCTTGATCGCCACGCCCACGGTTTTTGGAATCTCGACGACAGCGACAGTTTCAGGTTCGACGACGACGGCCTGAATACCCCGTTCGCCGGCGCGCCTGTAATCTCGATGTCGATCCTGCCGGCTTACGTCGCCGACCCCGACGCGCCGCCGGCCGGTCATCTCGGCCCGGAAGGCTTCGGCGCCAATTTCGACCTCAGCACGATCAACGGCACCAACGGTTTCAAGCTCTTCGGGGCCTCCGCCGCTGACGACAGCGGCTACGCCGTGTCGTCCGCCGGCGACGTCAACGGCGACGGCATCCCGGATCTGCTGATCGGGGCGCCCACCGCCTCGGCGAATCAGACCGCCTCCGGCGCGGGCTATGTGGTGTTCGGCCAACCGGGCGGCGCCAATTTCAATATCGACCTGTCGAGTCTCGTCCCCGCCAATGGCTTCAAACTCAGTGGCGTGGACAACTCCTTTAATGCGGGCGTTTCCGTTGCTTCCGCAGGCGATGTCAACCGCGACGGCTTCTCCGATATCATAATAGGCGCTCCCGGTGCCGGCTCATTGGGAGGCGAGAGCTTCGTCGTTTTCGGCAAGGCCTCCGGCTTCGCCGCCAATATTGACCTGACGAGCCTCGACGGAACGAACGGTTTTGAGGTCACCGGCCTGACCGGCGACCAAAGCGGCACGTCGGTCGCGTCGGCCGGCGACATCAACGGCGATGGCTACGCCGATGTGATCATCGGCGCACCCAATTCAAGCCCGAACGGCGTCAGTTCGGGCGCCAGCTACGTGGTATACGGCAACTCCGGCGGCTTTTCCGCCAACATCAACGTGTCGGACCTGCCGGGTCCGGGCGGCACACTTGGCCGCCAACTCGGTTTCAAAATCAGCGGCGAAGCCGCGGGCGACAAAGCCGGGACCTGGGTCGCACTGGCTGGCGACGTCAATGGCGACGGCCTCTCTGACGTGATCATAGGCGCTCCGCATGCGTTGGGAGACGCGGCGAACACAGGCGCGGCCTATGTCGTGTTCGGCAGCGCGTCCGGGTTTGCCGACAATTTCCAGCTCTCGTCGCTCAACGGCTCGAACGGCTTCAAGCTCAGCGGTGTGCAGGCGAACGGCGTCAGCGGATTGTCCGTCGGGTCCGCCGGCGATATCAATGGCGACGGCTATTCGGATTTGTCCGTCGGCTCCCATGCCCCCGATAGCGGCTCGATCTATGTCGTGTTCGGCAAGGCATCCGGTTTTGACGCCAATATCGACCTGGCGACGCTCAACGGCGCCAACGGATTCCAAATCATCGAGTCGAGCGCCGATAGCAATCTCGGCGATGCGGTCGCCGCCGCCGGCGACGTCAATGGCGACGGCTTCGGCGACCTGATCGTGGGCAATGCTGGAGAAAGTCCGCATGGCGCGGGGTCCGGCGCGAGCTATGTCGTGTTCGGCGGTCCCTCCGGCTTCCCAGCCACCGTCGACTTGTCGACACTCGACGGCAGCCACGGCTTCAAGATCAGCGGCGCGGCCGCCGGCGATCACGCCGGCAGTTCGGTGGCGGCAGCCGGAGATCTCAATGGCGACGGCCTGGCGGACCTGATCGTCGGCGCCGACGGCGTCGATTCCCTGGGCCGCACGGATTCCGGCGCCACCTATGTCATCTACGGCCAATTGCCCTCCGCCGCGGTGAACCTCACCGGATCGGACATCGGCCAAAACCTGGTCGGCGGCAATTTCGCGGACACGCTGAGCGGGCTGGGCGGCGACGACCATCTCTACGGCCATGGCGGCAACGACATCCTGAACGGCGGCGCCGGCAACGATACGGCGATCTATTCCGGCAATATCGCCAATTACACGATCGGATTTTCGGCGGGCGCGTTCACGGTATCGGACCAGCGCGCCGGCGCGCCGGACGGCAACGACACCCTGACCAATGTCGAACAGCTCAAATTCGCCGATGACACGCTGTCGCTCGACAACGTCCACGGCATCACCACGCAGCACATTGCGTTCAACAGCGGCACCACGGGTTTCCTGCTGACCGACGCGGCGGGGACTTTCAACTGGTCTACGCAGCAAATTGATTATGACCCGCAGGGCAATCTCGGTAGCGAAACCACCGTCAACGACAACGGCACGTCTTGGACGACCGACTACTACAATGACGGCTCGCCGTTCGCCTGGGAAACCCTTCATCAAGACCAGAACGGCAACGTGCTCTCCGATGTCATTGTGGACAAAAGCGGCAATATCCAGGTTACGCTGACGGACGTGGCGAACCAGTACAACTGGGCGACCGTTACGATGGCCTTCGACGCCAACGGCAACGTGACCTTGGAGACCGGAACCAACGACGACGGCACACCCATCGGTTCAACGAGCAAGATCGGCGTGGCCTTCGACTCGGCGCTGTGGTTCGCAACGCCCTACGACCCGAACGTCGGTGGGCCGGCGCTCGACACCGTGCGGACGGGCGGACCGGGCGACAATATTCTCTACGGCTTCGCCGGCAACGATACGCTCTCCGGCGGCGACGGCAACGACACGCTCTACGGCGGCAGGGGCAACGACACGCTCAGCGGCGGCGCGGGCGACGACCGCTTCGTATTCCACAATGGCGACGGCCTCGACACCATCACCGAGTTCACGCCCGGAGATTCCAGCGGCGACGTCATCGATCTGCACGGTTACGGCGTGGCGAATTTCGCGGCCCTGCAACCCCTGATGTCGCAAGTGAGCGGCGACACCGTCATCGCCTTCGACCCCTGGAACGAGATCACGCTGCACAACGTCTTCATGGGGCAGCTCAACGCCGGCGATTTCCTGTTCGGCTGAGGCACGCCACTCAGCGGAACAAGCCGCTGGTGCTCAACCCGTCGAAGATGAACTGCATCGCCAGCGCCGCCAGCAGCACGCCGGAGACGCGTGCGATGACATTGGTGCCGGTCTTGCGCAGCAGCCGCATCAACGGCTCGGACAGCAGCATCGTGCCCAGCGTCATCAGGATGACCGCGCCCAGCGCCGCCAGCACCTGCGCCACATCCGAAGGTCCTTGCGCCTTGCTCATGAGCAGGACGATGGCCGTCATGCTGCCCGGCCCCGCGGTCAGCGGGATCGCCAGCGGGAACACCGCGATGTCGGTCTGGTGGCTCTGCGCCTCGCTCGCCTCGGCGCCGGTGATCGAGGAGATCGCCGAATGCTGCGCCAGCAGCAGATCCGCCGCCACCATCAGGAGCAGCACGCCGCCGGCGGTGCGGAACGCCGGCAGCCCGACCCCGATCAGCGTCAGGAGTTGAATGCCGCCCAGCGCGAAGGCCAGAAGCACGATCGCCGCCACCGCCGCCGCGGTGAAGGCGAGCAGCCGCCGGTGCTTGGGCGTGAAGCCCGGCGTCAGCGCCAGAAACATCGACGCCACTTCCACCGGCCCCACCGCGACGAACAGGGTGGCCAGTGCGGTCGGGAAAATGTGGAACATGGCGCTTGTATGCCCCGCGCGGGCGCGCCAGTAAACCGTCCCGTTCAACCGCCGAGATTCTCCGCGCAGCGCACCAGCAGGCTCTTGAACAGGGCCCGATCGCGCGCCGCGATGGCGTCCGTCATTGTCCCTTCGATCGCGTTCGCGCTCCTGTGGGCCTTGGCCAGCACCGCCTTGCCCCGCTCCGTCAGATGGCTCTGCAAGATCCGCCCATGGGCGGGATCGGCGCCGCGCCGGATGAGGTTCAGCTTTTCGAGATTGGCGACGATGCCCTGCATGCTCTGCGGCGTGACGAAGGCGACGCGGGCCAGCGCCGCGCTGGAAATGCCCGGCTCGATCGCGAGCGACGACAGCACCGCATATTGCGGCGCGGTTATCCCCAAGGGCTTCAAGGCCTCGTCCATGCGCCCGCGGAACGCCAACTGCGCCCGCTTGAGCAGATAGCCCAGATTGCCGCCGCCATGCTCGCCGCTTGACATATATCAGGCTCCTGATATTAGTATCAGTGTCCTTATAACATGGAGCCGGACCTTTGAACATGCTTTTTTCGCTTTCCCCACTCGCCGCCGGGCTGGGCGCGGTGCTGGCCTTGAGCGCCGCCAATTACGCCGCCAACCATCTAGCCCCGCGCCATCCGCGCTTTGTCTACGCCTTCGCCGTCGTCTTTCTCGCCGGCACCGTCATTCCCGTGCTGGCGCTGCAGGCGCTGGCGCGCGCCGGTGCGCTGGACGTCCAGGCGCTGGCGTTCTCGCTCTGGCCCCTCGGCCTCGGCCTGACCGCGGGCTTGGCCTTCGTGGGCTTGAGCCTGCGCGGCGAGCCGGCCGCGCAGTGGCGTCGCCTGCCCAAGCTCCTTATCGCGCTGTTCGCGCCCAGCCTCGCCGAAGTGCTGGTCTTCGTCGGCATCGTCTTCAGCCTGACGCAATATTTCGCGGCGCCCTGGCTCGGTCGGCCCGCCGCGACCGCCGCCGCCATCGCCGCCACCAGCCTGAGCTTCGGCCTCTACCATCTCAGCCATGCCGCGCCATGGAACAGCCTGCGCCTGGTGCGCATCCTCTTGATCGTCTGGCTGTTGATCGGCGGCTTTTACGCAGCCACCGGCAATCTATGGTCGACCGCGCTGCTCAACACGGCGCTGGCGGCGGTCGGCTTCGTGAAGAACCGCGTCATGCGTCCGGAGGAGCAATCCTTCGCCATTCTTATCGCTCTGGATGTGGCGGCGGTTGCCGTCGTGCTTGCTATCCTTTGAGAAATTCGATCATCGCCGGCATCGCGGCGCGGTCCTGGATCATGAAGAGGTGGCCGCCCTCGAAGAATTGCAGGCGTGCGCCCTTGATCCGCGCCGCCATCTTCTCCTGCGTCGCCGGCAGCGCGATGCCGTCGAAGCGCCCCGCCGCGATCAGCACTGGGCACGCGATCCGGCTCAGCCGCTCGTAGGTGTCGAGCTTCGAACGAGCTTCGAGCTGGCGGGAATAGCCTTTGCCGCGGCCCGGCTCGTCCGCATACGGATCGCTGGCGGCCATGGCGGCGAACTGCTCGTACATTTCCGCGTTCGCCTTCTGCCACGCCGCGTCGCGCCGCGTGTCGGAGATCGGGATCATGTGCCGCGCTCGTTCCTCACGCCCCATATGCTCGATGTTGTGGAACGGATAGGAGGCGCCGCCCGCGCCGCCGGGCGAGGTGCAGGCCAGCACCAGCCGCTCGACCTTGGCCGGATGCCGCAGGACGAATTCCTGCGCCACCATGCCGCCGAACGAGACGCCGATCACCTTCGCCGATTTCCAGCCCACATGATCCATCAGCCGCGCCGCATCGTCGGCATAGTCCGCCATCGTATAGGGCGCATCCGGCTTGGAGGTCTGCCCCAGCCCGCGCTGGTCGTAGCTCAGGACGTCGAAAGCCTTGGGCAGCGGCCCATCCATCTGATTGGGCTTGATCCGCAGGTCCGCCCCCGACCCCGAGATGAACAACAGCGGCGGGCCCGAGCCCGCGCGCTCATAATAGACGTCCAGATCGCCGATCTTCGCGAAGGTCATGGGCCAATGGTGACGCCTCCTCCGCGCACTGACAAGCAGTCACTCATTTACGCCGCCACGAAGCCAAATTGCCGCAATCCGCCATAATCGCGGAGCAGTCTTGGCGCGTCATTGGGAGGGACTCACCATGGCCATGACCACCGCGACCGCCGACGGCGACGTGCTGTCGGAGATGAACACCACGCCGCTGATCGACGTGATGCTGGTTCTGCTCACGCTGCTCATCATCACGCTGCCGATGCAGACCCATTCGATCACGCTCGACATGCCGAACGGCGTTCCACAGGCGCCGCCGCCCGTCGTCATGCTGGAAGTCGATTTCGACGGCACGCCGATCTGGAATGGCTGGCGCATCGACTACGCCACGCTCGACGCCCGTCTGGCCGATGCCGCCAGGCAGCGGCCGCAGCCGGAAATCCACATGATGGCGAACCGCCTGGCGAAATACGGCGCCGTCGCCCATGTCATGGCGGACGCGCAGCGCCTCGGCCTCACCAAGATCGGCCTGGTCGACACCCAGCCTTACTGAACCATAGAGTCCAGGTCGGCGATCAAGCCGGGCAGGCTGCCCTCGTCCGGCTTGCCGCCGACATGGCGGATCCACCACCACATCGTCACGCGGTGCAGCAGCGTGTAGAGCCACAGCGCGCCGTCCGGATCGGGATGGTCGAGGACGCCATAGCCTTCGCGGATCGCCGCTGCGCTGCGCGGATCCTGATGTGCCGAGCAGAAGATTGCCTTGGCGAGATCGGACAGTCCGTCCACCGCCCGCGCATTGCCGAAATCGATCAAGCCCGTCAGGCGCAAGCGCCCGTTCGCATCGCGCCCCGCCAGCACATTGCCCGGATGGATGTCGTCGTGTCCGAACACCGGCCCCTTGCCGTGCGTCACCAGGTCGAAGCGTTCCGCCGCCGCGCGCTCCAGCCTGGCGGTCAGTGCCGCGTCGCCGCCGAAGTCGCGGAATTTCCGGAAATGCTCGGCGAACATCGCGCGCATATAGTCCGCGTTGGTCGGATAAGGCTTCACGATGCCGCGCGCGCCGATCGCGCCATAGGCCGGCATCCGTATCGTGTGCAGCTTTTTCAGCAGAGCGCCCATCTGGCGATAGACCTCCACGATATCCGGCTCGCCCTTCAGCGCCTCGGCGGGATCGCCCGGCAGGTAGCTCGTGACCGCGAAGCGGAACGGCAGGCGCGTCTTGCTCTCGTCCAGGATCAGGTAGCGCGTCACCGGCACGTCGAGCCCTGCCAGCAGCCCGGCGGCATAGGCATCCTTGCCCGGCGCCCACGGCCGGTCGTTCGGATAGGTCTTCAGGACCAGCGTCGCGCCGTCCGCCAGATCGACGCGAAACACCGGCGCGCTGCCGCCCGCCATTGGCGTGACGGCAAGGGGCTCGGCGACGACGAGATCGCGCAGAATGGGACGGAGTTGATCGGGGGTGACGGAGATGGTCATGCGCAGTTAGTAGAATGTTTCCTGACGTCTCCTGCCCTAAGAGCTGCCACTACCCTTGACGATAGATGTTACTTTCCCGAGTAAGTCCAAGAGTTCTCCAGCAGGCAAGGCCGCTCCCGACTCAGCCCGTAAAGCGGAGACCTCGCCATCCTTCAATGCAAAATTGCGTTCGGTTTGGGAGAAGTTCAACAGAATCTTCCCAGTGGTGTCGCCGCTGTCCAGCTTTGTTGACATAAGCAACGCCAGCAGCCGAAAACGAGCATTTGTTAGTTCGTTGTTGATGTATTTGGCGTCATTGAGTGTGTTTCTAAACAGTCTGAGAAAGAAAAATGCCACTCCCTCAATAACTGCCACTAAGCTCAGGCGCGCCGTGTAGTGAAATATTTCGCCAAACATACCAGTGTCCGATGGGTGGACACCCGCCCAAAAGAAATAGACGAGAACAGCCAGTCCGCCTGCGCCCACGCCCAGTCCCCATGCTTGCGCGGCAGCGGCCTGCCTTGAGATGTCTTTCTGAAAGCCAAGAAGGCGATCTTCAATTTTGGACCAACGATTTTCTATTAGGTCGCTGACTTTTTCATTCCGAATCGCCGTGCCATATTTTTCGTCTAGGCTCTTTAGGAATTCTGTGGAGATCGACGCTCGAACCGTCTCTGCAAGTTCGGCGGCGATCGAAGTTCGTTCTGCTTCTGTAAGAAGCCGATTCTTTTGAATTTGCTCAGCAGATGTTCTTACCGAGTCTGCGATTGCAGCCAAGGTGGTAAGGTCCGCCTCCCGCAAGCTTTGTGCGCTTGCGCGGCGAACTTCACCGATAGAATAGCCACTGACATATAGGAATGTGCCAAAGCCGAACGTGGCGATTATAGAAAGAATCCCAAATATCCTGATCACAGCAGTAACTTCGGAAAGTCTGCTCTCGAAGTCGCTAGGCCCGTCGTAGTTGTGGTGGGTTACAGTCAAGCTGGCTAGTTCACCTGCGAAGCTCACTACTGAAATTGCAAAAAGCAGAACTGTTGCTGCTAGTGCTATGCGTGCGGCAGTAAGGCGCCTCTGATTGAATTCTCTCCGAACACGAGTCAGCGCACGTTCATCCCCATTGCCGCTGGTTCTCTTGTCTTTATTACCTGCGTCTTCTTCTTCGGCCATACTGTCCCCCTTCTTGGTATGGCAGATGTGGATAAAGCAAATGTCAATGCTTGATAAGCTTCAAAATAAGACAAAAAAACAGCGGCAGTTGCCCGCCGCTGTCTTAGAGCAGTTTTGGAATGAACTGACTCGGGTCGGATTCCCAAAGTTGGCACGATAGGCGAGTCTGGGACCGCGGCTGATTCGGGAGGCGTGGATGGC
>Ga0207929_1000014_pt1 | contig 143958 bp, 137 predicted proteins | sample NGESurdeep072012_FD_184466 | JGI IMG/M metagenome (GOLD analysis project Ga0207929, IMG submission 184466) | Arctic peat soil microbial communities from Barrow, Alaska - NGEE Surface sample 53-1 deep-072012 (SPAdes) | ecosystem: Environmental > Terrestrial > Soil > Wetlands > Peat ... | reverse complement strand
TGCTTCGCAAGCCATCAGATCGCAATCATCGACTTGACCAAACCAAAAGGTGTCGGTCATGTCTCCGAACAGGTGTCGGCTATGTCCCCGGACTAAACATCAAGGGCGGCCATGGTGATTTGGGGGGGCAGTTCAATCCAAAACCACTTTAATCCGCGATCGACGAATACACGATGCTCTTGAGCTGGCCGCGGAAGTTGAAGGCGCCGCTGGGCATCAATTGCGTCATGAAGACGACTGCGAGGTCATCCTTGGCATCGACCCAGAAGATGGTCGAGGCCGCGCCGCCCCAATACCAGTCGCTGCCGACGATGCTGCCCGAATGCACCGCGTCGAGCGTGCAGGCGAAGCCGAGACCGAAACCGACGCCTTCATTGGCGGTCTCGGAAAAGCCGCCGATCGCCATCTGCGTCAGGTCCTTGTTGTCCTTGAGGTGATTGCGGTGCATCAGTTCGATGGTGCGGGGGCCGAGCAGCCGCGCCCCGTCGAGCTCGCCGCCGCGCCGCAGCATCTCGCAGAAGCGCACATAGTCGGCGGTGGTGCCGGCCAGCCCGCCGCCGCCCGAGAAGAAGGTCGGCTCCTTGAGATACGAACTCTTCTGCGGATCGTCGATCAGCTGCAGCTTCTTGTCCGGCCCGCGGCGGTAATTGGCGGCGAAACGGTCGAGCTTTTCGCGCGGCACCATGAAGGCGGTGTCGGTCATCTTGAGCGGCCCGAAGATTTCCTCGGCGAGGAATTTGTCGAAGCGCTTGCCGGAGATGATCTCGACCAGCGCGCCGCAGACATCGGTCGACAGCGAATATTGCCAGCGCTCGCCCGGCTGATAGCGCAGCGGCACGCGCGCCAGCTTGCCCATGAAGGCGCGCAGGTCCTCGCCGTCGCCACGGCGCACGCCGATCCTGGCGTATTCCTTGTCGACCGGATGGCCGCTGTCGGGCGCGCCCAGCGCCGCCAGCGCCGCGCCATAGGTCAGTCCGCCAGTGTGGCACAGCATGTCGCGCATGCTCACCGGGCGGTTCGGCCTCGCGGTCTCCATCGCGGCGCCTTCGCCCGAGACCCAGACGCGCTGGTCGCGCCACTCCGGTACGAAGCGGTGCACCGGATCGTTGAGCTGAAAATAGCCGCGCTCGTACAGCATCATCAGCGCCACCGAGGTGATCGGCTTGCTCATGGAATAGATGCGGAAGATCGTGTCGTCGCGCATCTGCTTGCCGCGCTCCTTGTCCATCTGGCCGAGCGATTTGAAATAGGCCAGATGCCCCTTGCGCGTGACGGCAACCTGGCAGCCCGCGATCTTGCCGTTGTCGACATAGTTGCGGCTCAGATGGTCGGCGATGCGCTCCAGCCGGCCGGCTGCGAAGCCGGCGGCCTTGGGGTTCAGCTCCATGACGCTCTCCTCAATGCTTTTTCAAGTAGGCCTTGGTTTCGCTCTTCACGATGTCCATGAAGTTGCCCATGAACAGGTTCATGTCGATGAGATGCAGGCCCCAGTTCGGCACCACCGCGCCGCCGATCACCACGTCGCCCTTGATGTCGTCGACGCGCGCATCCTTGGGGTCGCCGTGCACGGTGATGGACAGATAGGTGCCGTTGTCGTTGCGGGCGCACTCGGAGGTCAGCATGCCGGGCACGCTGACGAAGGGCGTCTCGATGGTCTTGCCCGTCGCCCACGGCGGCAGCGGGGCTGCGGCCGCGACGATGAAGCTGGCATGCGCCGTGAGATAGGAATGCACCGTGCCCGAACCGCCGCCCAGCGCGGCCGGATTGACGCAGGCCGCTTCCCAGCCCGGCGTCTGGACTTTTCCGAACAGCGTGTTGGCCGGCGGCGGCACGGTGGAGCGGAACGAGGCGAAGGCGATGACGCAGCCGGGCGCAGTCGCCGAATGGCAGAGCGGCACATGCTGGAAGTCGCCGCCGACATCCTTGCCGGCCGGCACGCCGAGCCGTGTGCCGCCCAGGATGGCGACGATCAACTGTTTCTGGACCGGCTTGCCGTCGATCTCGTTCTTGATCAGCTGGGTCAGCATGCCCGATCCCTGGCTGTGCCCGATCAGCACGATGCCGCGACCGTGATTGTAGTGCTCGAGATAGTAATTCCAGGCATCGACCACGTCGTGATAGGCCATCAGCGGATCGGCCGGCGCCGCCACCGGCTGTCCGGCCATGCGCGCCGCCAGTGCGGTCAAGGTGAACTGGCGGTAGAGCGGCGCGTAGGCCGTGCAGACGCCGCCGAAGCGGGCGAATTGCTGCGCGATGACGCCCATCTCTTCCGGTCCCGGGTTCATGTCGCTGTTGGCGCCGCGGTCGCGCGAGACGGTGGGATAGATGTAGAAGCAGTCGACGGCCGCATTCTTGGCCGGCTTGAACTTTTCCGCCTTCAGCGTGCCGTTGGCGGCGACGATGGTGGCGTCCTGATTGGCGCTGCAGGCGTCTTCATTGCCCGGCAGGCAGAGCCAGTTGTCGGCCTTGGAATAGTCGTTCTTGGCCGCCGGCGCCGGCGCATCGGCGGCCAGCGAAATTCCGGTGACGGCAACGATCGCGGCAAAGGCGGCGGCAAATCTCTTCATGTCTCTCCCCATAATCTTGATCTTTGCCGCGAGTATGAGCGCGGGTACCCGGGGCGGTCCAATGAAATCCGGCGCCGCCGGCGTCTTGATACCGGCTTTTGCCGCTCAAACCCGTGCGCTCAAAAAGCCGCAGGCCGGGAAAATCCGCTGCCGCGCGGCGTTGCGCGCGCGCCGGATCGGCGCTAGAGCCGCAAGCGATGAAAAGCAAACTTCTTCTCGCCGCCGGCGCGGCGCTCATGGCCGGCGCGGCGACAGCCGAGGAGGCCGACTCGCCCGACAGGCCGGGCGCGTGGACGATCACATCGTCGACGCAGATCCTCGATCCCGATCACATCCTGCTGCAGATGCCGGCGGGTCTGGCCAAGCGCATACGGGCAAGCATCCCGCCGCCCTCGATCCAGAACTACTGTGTGATGGGCGGCGAAAAACTGATCGACTCGGGCAAGATGGCGATGTTCACGCCGTCGGTGCAGTGCGATGTGAGCCGGGCCAGCAAGTCCGGCCAGACCTATACGATTTCCTATGTCTGCGGTGGGGACGGCAAGCGCCTGGTCAACGGCAAGATCACCGTCGTCTATGACAGCGCCGAGCATTACACCGGACAGACGGTCTATACCGCGCAGGATCGGCTCTACATAAGTTGGATGAGCCGCTTCGAGGGCAAATGGGTCAGCGACAAGTGCCCGGGGCATTGAGCGGCGCCTACTGCAAGTTTCTCTCGAACCGAACTATGCATTGTCATCCCGGCCAAGCGATGCGTAAGCATCGCGCCGAGCCGAGACCCATCGGGACGCCTCTTGATGGGTCCCGGATTGCTTCGCTGCGCTACGCATCCGGGATGACAGTTGAAGGATTTGGATAGAGTTGAGCGTAAATGCCTTTAGCTTTTGGCGATCCGTCCGCTGCGATCGAACAGGCGCAGGCTGCTGACCGCCGCCGCTGCCAGCGCGAAGCCGACGCCGACATACAGCGAGACCGCGGTGCCGTGCAGCGGAACGCGCGTGAAAACCAGCGCCACCAGCGCCGCGCCCATGGTCTGGCCGAGCAGCCGCGCCACGCCGAGCATGCCGCTGGCGCCGCCGCTGCGCTCGCGCGGCGTGGAGCCGATCATGGCGCGGGCATTGGGCGACTGGAACAGGCCGAAGCCGGCACCAGACAGCAGCATGCGCCAGACGATGTCGATCACGCCAGCGTGGGCGGGAATGAAGGCCAGCGACAGAAGGCCTGCGGCGAACACGATCAGTCCGAGCGCGCCGACCGAACCCGCGGAGTAGCGGTCGGACAGCCGTCCGGCGAGCGGCGATACCAGGGCGATGGCGATGGGCCAAGGCGTGATGAGCAACCCGGTCTGCACCGCCGTGAAATGCAGGCTGCTCTGCAGCAGGAAGGGCAGCGAGACCAGCGCCAGCATCTGTCCCGCGAAGGAACAGATCGAAGTCCCGATGGCGAGGGAGAATGCCGGGATGCGCATGAGATCGATCGGCAGGATGGGCGACGCGGTGCTGTGCTCGCGCCGCACCATGAGATAGCCGATGCCGAGCGTCGCCGCGATCTCGAGCGCCAGCCAGAGCGGCGCCTCGCCATGGCCGATTCCGTCGATGCCGGCGATCAACAGGGCGAACATCAGCGCCACCAGCACTGCGCCGGCGATGTCGAAGCGGTGGCCGGCGCGCGGCGTGTGCGGCAGCATGCGCGCCGCGATGACGACGGCGGCGAGGCCGAAGGGAATGTTCACCGCGAACAGCCAGGGCCATGTGGCGACGGAGAGGATCGCGGCCGCCACCGTCGGGCCCGCCGCCGCCGACACTGCGACGGTCAGCGTATTGTACGACAGGCCGCGGCCCAGCATGCTGTGCGGATAGATGAAGCGGATGAGCGCTGAGTTCACGCTCATGATCCCGGCGCCGCCGAAGCCCTGGACCACGCGGGCGATGGCGAGGAAGGGCAATGAGTCCGCGACCGCGCAGAGCAGCGATGCCACGGTGAAGACGACCAGACCCGCTAGATAGACGCGGCGATAGCCGATGATGTCTCCCAACGCCGCCAGCGGCAGCAGCGAGACGGTGACCGCCAGCTGGTAGCCGTTGACGATCCAGATCGACAGGGCCGGGTTGGTGTGCAGGTCGGAAGCGATGGTCGGCAGCGCGACATTGGCGATGGCCGAATCCATCACCGCCATGACGATGCCCAGCACGATGGCGACGATCGCCCAGATGCGCTGCGGGGTGGGAAGTCCGTCGGGGTGCAGGGTGGGGGGCATTGCGCTGTCGAATCTACACATCATCAACTGTCATGGCCCGCGAATGCGGGCCACCCAGGTGACATAGACACCCAACTTTCAGTGTCTGGCTACCACCAAGCTATCCAATTCAGAGCCTCTGCCCAACTGGTTGGCCCGCATTCGCGGGCCATGACAATCGGTGCTGTTATTGCTCCGGATAGACGATCGGCAGCACGAGTGCCGACGGGTGATCTTTATCGAAATAGATCGTGTTGGTGGCGACGCGCGGCTTGGCGGTGCCGAGGCCGGGCAGGTCGCCATTGTTGGGATTGACGTCGAAGCGCGGGCTGTTGGACGAGGTGATGTGCAGCGCGATGCGATGGCCCTTGGCGAAGGTGAGCGCCGTGGACCACAGATCGATGGTCAGTTTCTCCGGCGCGCCCGGCGTCATCATCTTGATGTCGTCGGGCAGCGAGCCATTGCGATAGCGCGCGCGCATCGGCGCTTCCAGCACCAGTGCCTCGTAGCCGTCGGGATAGACGTCCACCAGCTTGGCGTCAAAGTCCGTGTCGGGTCCGTCGGTCGCGGCGTAAAGGTCGAGGCTGACGCGCCCCGTCACGACCACATCCTTGTCCAGGACCGGCGTCGCAAAGCGGATGTAATCGGCACGCTGGCCGACGATGCGCTGGTCCATCGGGCCGCGGTCGAAGGTCAAGTTGGCGCCGCCGACGGTCGGCGCGGGCTTGGCCGGATCGAAGCGATAGGACAGTTTCGCCGCGGGCGCCGACGGCATCGCCGTGCTCAGCTCCCGGGCGCCGGTGAGGTAATAGCGCACATCGCGGTGCGCCACCGGCCAGTTGGCGGCGTGCAGCAGGCGGTTGAGCTCGGACACCGCGCCTTTCTCGGCGGGGCCCATCATGAAATAGCTCACGGGCGGCTCATCCATGATGCCGTTCTGCGTTCCCTTCAGCCAATAGTCGAACCAGCGGATTTCCTCATCGCCGCTCGCCAGCATGGCGAACAGGTTGTCGCGGCCCGGATAGGAGAGGCCGCCCGACAGCGGGCCATGGCCGAACGGCCCCAAGGCCAGTTTCTGGTTGCCGCGCGCGCCGGTGGCGCCGCGGTTCTGCAGGTAGACGAAGTTGTCGATGTTGCCTTGCTCGAAAATGTCGTACCAGCCGCCGACATTGTACATCGGGATGCGGACATATTGCAGGCCGGGCGCGATGTTGTTGCGCTCGGCCAGCTCGTTGCGCGTGGCGCGGGCGCGGCCGGCCGCGATCACCTCGTCGCTGACACCCTGCATCTTCAGCCAGCCGCCATTGTCCTTGTCCTTGTAGGCGCCATTGATGAAGGTGCCGACGCTCATGTCGCCGGGCGCGACGATGACGTAGGCGGCTTTGAGATGCGGCGGCGCGGCGATGGCCGCCATGTTGGTGGTGATGCCCATGGCGGAACCGCCGCTCATGCCGATATTGCCGTTGCTCCAGTTCTGTTTGGCGATCCACTCGACGGTGTCGTAGCCGTCGTCGATGTCGTTGGCGAAGGCGATGTAGTGGCCCTCCGAATGGCCCTTGCCGCGCACGTCCTGCATGACGAAGACATAGCCGGCCTTCACATAGCGCGCGGCGACGAACGACATGCGGCCGTCCTTCAGGTAGGGCGTGCGCTCGACGATCACCGGCCAGGGGCCGCTGCCTTGCGGCTTGTAGACATTCGCCGCCAGCTTCACGCCGTCGCGGGCGGTCATGAATTCTTCGCTGAACGGCAAGGTCGATGCCGGCGGCAGGGCGGCGGCTGCGGCATTGGGTGCCGGCGGCGTGTCGGCGGCCTGGGCCAGGCCAAGCAAGGACAGCGCGGCGGCAAGAGCCGCGAAAGGCGCGATTTTCATGTGTTTCCCCGAACGATGCGAATTGCTGTTGTGCGCAGCTTAATTCGCAATCCAGCCCTGCGCCACCGCGGCGTCGTGGCGGACTTTTTCCGGGCCGCCGAGCGCCTGGCGGTCGAAGCCGATGCGCTTGAACCAGTAGTGCAGGCCGAGCAGATCGGTGAAGCCCATGCCGCCATGCACTTCGGTCGCGGTGCGCGCCACGAAGGTGCCGACTTCGCTCGTATGCGCCTTGGCGTGCGCCGCCATGCGCCGCGAATGGTCGGGAAATTCGTCGAAGGCATAGGCCGCGTACCAGATCAGCGAACGGCAGGGCTCGAGCTCGGCGATCATCTCGGCGCACAGATGTTTGACCGCCTGGAACGAGCCGATGACGCGGCCGAACTGCTTGCGCTCCTTGGCGTAGTCGACGGCCTTCTCGATCATGCGCCCGCCGGCGCCCAGCGCATCGGCGGCCAGCATGATGCGCCCCGCGTCGATCATGCGGTCGAGCGTGGCGGCGGGATTGCCGCAGATGAGCGGTTCAGCATCGACACCATCGAAATTCAGTTCGCCGATGCTGCGCGTCGCATCGATGGTATTGAGCGCGGTCTTTTCCAGACCCTTGGCCTTGGCGTCGACGATATGCAGCCCGGCGAATTTGTCCGCGACGATGAAGAGATCGGCGCCGGCGAAATCCAGCACGAACATCGCCTTGCCGCTGAGCTTGCCGCCTTTCGCCATGATGCCCGCCTTCTCGCGCGCGCCGGATGACTGCTCGCTGACCGCGACGCCGGCGATCGTCGCGCCGGAGGCAAGCTTGGGCAGATAGTTCGTCTTCTGCGCCTGCGAGCCCGCGCCGATCAGCGCCAGCGGCGCCATCACGCAACTCGCGACGAACGGCACCGGCGCGACATGGCGGCCGAGCGCTTCGGCCGCCAGCGCGGCGTCGAGCAGGGTCAGGCCGAGGCCGCCGAACTCTTCCGGGATCAGGATGCCGGGCACGCCCAATTCGACCAGCGCCTTCATCACGTCGGATGCGTACGGCTCCTGCCCCGCCGCCTTGCGCACGCGTTCGAGGGGGCAAGTGCGTTCCAGCGTGCGGTTGACGCTGTCCTGCATCATCTTCTGGTCGCCGGTGAGGCCGAATTCCATATCAGGCCTTCGGCGCTTTGGGCTCGCGCGGCATGCCGAGGCCGCGTTCGGAGATGATGTTCTTCTGGATCTGCGCCGTGCCGCCGCCGATGATGAGGCCGAGGTCGAACATGTAGCTCGACTGCCAATTGCCGTTGTTGCGCAAATGTGGCGAGCCGGAATAGAGCATGCCGAGCTCGCCCAGCGCGTCGATGGCGAAACCGGCGAGCTGATGGTTGAGCTCGCAGCCCATCAATTTCACGATCAACCGCGCCACGCCGGGGTCTTCGCCTTTGAGGCCGGCAGTGAGCAATCGCAGCCCGTGGAATTCCATCGCATGCACCCGCGCCTGCAGTTTCAGCAGCCGGTCGCGCAGCACCGGATTGTCCATCAGGCGGCGGCCATCGACGTCTTCGTTCTGCATCAGATCGATCAGCGCTTTGAGCCGCGTCCCGGCCTGGTTGGGATCGCCCAACATGCCGCGCTCGTGCTTGAGCGTTGCGTTGGCGACGAACCAGCCCTGGCCGCGGCCGGCCACGACGCCGGACTTCGGCACGCGAACATCGGTGAAGAAAACTTCGTTGAACTCGGCGCGGCCGGTCATCGTCACCAGCGGCCGCACTTCGATGCCCGGCGTCTTCATCGAGAACAGGATGTAGGAGATACCCTCGTGCTTGGGCGCGTTGGGCTCGGTGCGCACCAGGCAGAAGATCATGTCGGCCTGCGCCGCCGTCGAGGTCCAGATCTTCTGGCCGTTGATGATGAAGTCGTCGCCGTCTTCGACCGCGCGCGTCGTCAGCGCGGCAAGATCGCTGCCGGCGCCCGGTTCGCTGTAGCCCTGGCACCAGATGATCTCGCCGCGCAAGGTCGGCGCGATGTATTTCTGTTTCTGATCCTCGCTGCCGACTTCGAGCAGCGTGGGCACCAGCATGGAGATGCCCTGGCCGGACATGCCCATGGGCAGACCGGCGGCGATGAACTCCTCGGCGATGATGCGCGATTTGAGGACATCCGGCTGGGCGCCATAGCCGCCATATTGTTTGGGAATCGTGCGCGCGGCATAGCCGTGCTCGATCAATAGCCGCTGCCAGGCGCGCGGATCGCCCATGGCGCCGCGCGGCGCGCGGGAGCCGTAGGTCTTGGCGAAGGTACGGACTTCTTCGCGGAAGGTTTCGTATTCGGGGGAGTAGGAAAGATCCATTTTTTCTTTCTTTCCCCCTTCATCGTCATCACCGGGCTTGTCCCGGCGATCCATAAGCACGACAGCCTGTCGGGAGTATGGGTGGCCGGCATAAAGCCGGCCATGACGATCAATTTACAGAATTAAAGCCGTTCCACGATGGTCACATTGGCCAAACCGCCGCCTTCGCACATCGTTTGCAGGCCCCACTTCTTATTGCGGTCCTTGAGCGCGTAGAGCAGCGTGGTCATCAGCTTGGTGCCCGAAGCGCCGAGCGGATGGCCCAGCGCGATGGCGCCGCCGTTGACGTTCAGCCGTTCCGGATTGGCATGCGTCTGCTGCAGCCAGGCGACCGGCACCGAGGCGAAGGCTTCGTTGACTTCGAACAGGTCGATGTCGTCGATCTTCATGCCGGACTTCTCCAACGCGCGCTTGGTGGCGGGCAGGGGCGCTTCGAGCATGATCACCGGATCGCCGCCGATCACTGTCATGTGGTGGATGCGCGCCAGCGGCTTGACGCCGAGCGTCTTGAGACCTTTCTCGTTGACGACCAGCACGCCCGAGGCGCCGTCGCAGATCTGGCTGGAGGTCGCCGCCGTGATGGCGCCGCCTTCGCGCAGCAGCTTCACGCCGCGCATGCCGTCGAGCGACACGTCGAAGCGGATGCCTTCGTCGGATGTGTGCCTGGAGACCGAGCCGTCTTCCGCCTTGATGTCGAGGCCGACGACTTCATCCTTGAACTTGCCGCCCTGCGTCGCCGCGATCGCCTTTTTGTGGCTGTCATAGCCGAACTGGTCGAGCATGTCCTTGTTGAGGCCGTACTTGGTCGCCATCATCTCGGCGCCCATGAACTGGCTGAACTGGATGTTGGGATATTTCGCCTGCAGCTGCGGGCTCATATAGGTGCCCATGCCGTTCTGCATCGGCAGCGCGGCACTGGCGCCCATCGGCACGCGCGTCATGCTCTCGATGCCCATGGCGATGACGGCGTCCATGCTGCCGCTCATCACGGCCTGCGCGGCAAAATGCAGCGATTGCTGCGACGAGCCGCACTGACGATCGACGGATGTGCCGGGCACATGTTCGGGCAGGCGCGAGGCCATCACGGCGTTGCGCGCCACGTTGATCGCCTGCTGGCCGACCTGGCTGACGCAGCCGCAGATCACGTCCTCGATCAAGTCGGGATTGGCGCCGCTGCGATCCAACAGGGCGTTGATCACTTCGGCGCCGAGATCGACCGGATGCCAGTCCTTCAGCTTGCCGCCGCGCTTGCCGCCGGCCGTGCGCGCCGCCGCGACGATATAGGCCTCACCCATGACGGAACTCCCATGTTTTCTCAGGCCCTTTTAGCATCGCGCCCGTTGCGCTGCACCAGCCTAAAATTCGCGTCATTTTGGTTGCCGCAGGGGAAACGGTCTTGCCGCGCGCACCGCGATACGCGACCGTCACGCAGCTGTGCTTTGAAGAGTCGAGATAAGGGGGAACATCATGGTCGATCTCGTCATGCCATCACGCCGCGCGCTGCTCAAAGGCATGGGCGCCTCGGCGGCCTTGATTGCCGTGGGGCCCGCCATCGCCAAAGGCCTGGCCGCGCCGTCGTGGAGCGGCAATCCGTTCAGCCTCGGCGTCGCTGCCGGCGCGCCGTCGGCAAACGGTTTCGTGCTGTGGACCAAGCTCGCGCCGCAGCCTCTGTCGGACGACGGCCTCGGCGGCATGAGCGGCCCGTCGCGCGCCATAGGCTATGAGATCGCCAGCGACGACAGCATGCATCACATCGTGCAGCGCGGCACGGCGCTGGCCGACGAACAGTACGGCTATTCCGTGCACAAGCCGATCACGGGCCTGCAGCCGGGCCGCCCCTACTGGTATCGCTTCACGTCGGGCGCCGCGAGCAGCACAATCGGCCGGGCGCAGACCCTGCCGCCGCGCGGTTCGGACAAGCTCAGCTTCGCCTATTTCTCCTGCTCGCATTACGAATACGGTTACTTCTCCGCCTATCGCCATGCGGCGGAGGAGAATCCCGATTTCGGCATCTTCCTCGGCGACTACATCTACGAATACGCCGACACCAATCCCAAGCGCACGCGCGTGCGCACCCATTCGGGCGGCAAGGAATGCGTCACGCTCGCCGAGTATCGCGCCCGCTACACGCAATACCGTCTCGATCCCAACCTGCAATTCCTGCACCAGATGGTGCCGTCGCTTGCCACCTGGGACGATCACGAGGTGCAGAACGACTATGCCGACAAATGGGGCCAGAACTTCCAGGATCCGCAGGACTTCCTTCAGCGCCGCGCCGCCGCCTATCGCACCTATTACGAGTTCATGCCGCTGAAGCCGGTGTTCTCGCAGCCGCACGGTCCGAACATGCGGCTCTACGACCGCTACGATTTCGGCGATCTGATGCGGGTCGACATCATCGATGGCCGGCAGTATCGCAGCCGTGAGGCCTGCTATGGCGATCCGAAGAAGAACACGGGCCATGGCGGCGGCGGTCATCTGGAAACGGCGACCGCCTGCCCGGAATTGACCGATCCTTCGCGCTCGATGATCGGCCTGGCGCAGGAGAAATACCTGTTTGAGGGTCTCGCGACCTCGAAGGCGCGCTGGAACGTCATCGCCAACGACGTCCTGATGGCGCGGCTGAAGCAGGGCCAGGGCGATGGCTGGTGGACCGACGACTGGGACGGCTATCCCGCCAGCCGCACAAGGCTGATGCAGCACATCGCGGCGGCCAAACCGTCCAATCCCGTCGCCATCACCGGCGACATCCATTCCTTCTGGGCCAACGATTTGAAGGTGGATTTCGACGACCTCAAATCGCCCACCATCGGCAGCGAACTGGTGGGCACCTCGATCACCTCCAATGGCCCGCCTTACGATTTGTTCAAGGGCTTCCTGCCGTCCAATCCGCACATCAAGTTCTTCGACAGCCGGCCGCGCGGCTATGTCAGCGTGAACCTGACGCGCGAGGCGATGACGGCGAAATTCCAGACGGTCTCCGACATCACCGACGCCAATGCGACGCTGGCGACGCTGGCGACGTTTGTGGTGGAAGACGGCAAGCCCGGACCGGTTGCCGCCTAGCGACGGGCTGTGCGAGCATCGGCGCATGGCGGATGACGAACCGAAGATGAAGCCGGCGACGGTCGCGGCGCAGGCGCTGGGCTGGATCGACGAGAAGACGCGCGGCGTCTCGCCGCCGCTGCATCCCTCGTCGACCTTCGTCCGCGACGAAGACAACCAGTACCGCTCGGGCCGCTCCTATGCGCGGGCCGACAATCCGACTTACGACCAGGCCGAGGCCGTGCTGGCAAGCCTGGAGAACGGCGCGGCCGCCGCGCTGTTCGCATCCGGCATGGCGGCGGCGACGGCGGTGTTCCTGAGCTTGAAGCCCGGCGACCACGTCGTGGCGCCCAGGATGATGTATTGGCTGCTGCGCAGCTGGCTGCTCGGCTTCGCGCGCGACTGGGGGCTCGACGTCCAGTTCGTCGACATGACCGATCCGGCCGCGCTCAAGGCGGCGATGCGCGCCGGCCAGACCAAGCTCGTCTGGACCGAAACGCCGGCCAATCCGACCTGGGACATCACCGATCTGACCGCGGCCGCCGAGATCGCGCACGCCGCCGGGGCGCGTCTGGCGGTGGATTCGACGGTGGCGACGCCGGTGTTCACGCGGCCGCTCGATCTGGGCGCCGACATCGTGATGCATTCGGCGACCAAATATCTCAACGGGCATTCCGATCTGATCGGCGGCGCCCTGGTCGTGCGCGACGCCGGCGAGCATTGGGCCAGGCTCAAGCAACTGCGCGTCCAACTGGGCGGCGTGCCGGGGACATTCGAGGCCTGGCTGCTGCTGCGCGGCATGCGCACCCTGTTTCCGCGCGTGCGCACCGCGGCGGCGAGCGCGCTGACGATCGCCGAACATTTCCGCGGCCATAAGCTGGTGGAGGATGTGCTCTATCCAGGCCTGACGAACTTCCCCGGCCACGACATCGCCGCGCGCCAGATGACCGGCGGCTATGGCGGCATGCTGTCGCTGCGGGTCAAAGGCGGGGAGGCCGCCGCCATCGCCACGGCGGCGCGCGTGCAAATCTGGAAGCGCGCCACCTCCATCGGCGGCGTCGAAAGCCTGATCGAACAGCGCGCCTCGGTCGAAGGGCCCGATACGTTATGCCCGAAGGATCTGCTGCGGCTGTCGGTGGGCATCGAAGAGACCAGCGATCTGATCGAGGATTTCGAGCAGGCGCTGAGCGCGGGGCACGTCTAGACACACCTGTCATCCCCGGCGAGCCGCGCACTTCGCGCGGCGAGGGAGCGAATAGCGACAGCGTATGAGCACCCAGGCGCCCGGGTCGTTCGTACGCTGTCGCTACGAACTCCCTCGCTACGCTGCGCTTCGCTCGCCGGGGATGACAGCTTTGTTTATTTCTTCAACACCTTCAAGAACTCGGTCGCCGCCGCGGGATTGCGCACCTTGGCGCCGGCGATGAAGTAGACGAACACGTCGCGCTTCTTTTTCGCCGGTGCTTTGCCGATGGTCTTCATGCCTTTCGGTGTGCCGCCTGCTTCCCAGGCCTTTGCCGCCTCGACCCAGGTCTTGATCGCGGAGGGTTTGTAGCCGGTCGGCACGTCTTCCTGGGTATCCATCAGGCGGCAATAGATGAAGTCCGATGTCGGATCGGGGATCGCCGGAAATTTCGGGGAGTCGGCGAACACGATCCCCACATTGTGTTTCGCAGCGAGCGCGGTGAAATCCGGCGTTACGAAGCTCTCGTGCCGCACTTCGACGACGTGCCGCAGCTTCGCGCCCGAGAATGTCGCCGGCAGCAGATCCAGAAAGCCCTCGAAGTCCTCAGGATCGAATTTCTTGGTCGGCATGAACTGCCACAGGATCGGTCCGAGCTTGGCTTTGAGCTCGGTCACGCCGCTGTCCAGGAAACGGTCGATGCTCGGTTTGGCATCGCACAGGACTTTTCGGTTGGTGCAGAACTTGTTGGCCTTCAGCGCGAAGACGAAATCGTCCGGCGTCGCCGCATGCCATTTCTGGAACGTCTTGGGCGTGAAGGTGCTGTAGTAGGTGCCGTTGACTTCGATCGAGGTGACGGCCCTGGACGCATATTCGAGCTCGCGCGTCTTGGGCGTGCCTTTGGGAAAGAACACGCCGCGCCACGGCTCGAACGTCCAGCCACCGATCCCCGCCCGTATCATGCCGCCTCGCGCACCCTTTGCTTCGCCGTCAGCTTCGCCAGCGCCTCATCGTACTCGCGCGTCAGCCGCGCCACCAGTTCGCCGGCGCTTTGCACGCTCTTGACGCCGCCGATGCCCTGGCCGCAGCCCCAGATGTCCTTCCAGGCCTTCGCCTTGGTGTTGCCGCCCGAGCCGAAATTCATCTTCGAGGCATCGGAGACCGGCAGATTGTCCGGATCGAGACCGGCCCGCACCACCGACGGCCGCAGGTAATTGCCGTGCACGCCGGTGAAGAGGTTGGTGTAGACGATGTCGTCGCCCGAACTCTGCGTGATCATGTCCTTGTAGCCTTGCGGCGCGTTGGCTTCCCTGGTCGCGATGAAAGCCGAGCCGATATAGCCGAAATCGGCGCCCGCGGCCTGCGCCGCCAGCACGGCGCGCCCGCTCGAGATGGCGCCGGAGAGCGCCAGCGGCCCGTCGAACCACTCGCGGATCTCCTCGATCAGCGCGAAGGGTGAGAGCACGCCAGCATGGCCGCCGGCGCCGGCCGCCACGGCGATGATGCCGTCGGCGCCTTTCTCAATCGCCTTGTGGGCGAATCTGTTGTTGATGACGTCGTGCAGCGTCACGCCGCCATAAGAATGCACGGCGGCGTTGAGGTCTTCGCGCGCGCCCAAGGAGGTAATGACGATCGGCGCCTTGTATTTCACGCACAGTTCCAGGTCTTGCTCCCAGCGGTCGTTCGACTTGTGCACGATCTGGTTGACCGCGAACGGCGCGCTGGGCGCGTCGGGATGGGCACGGTCATAGGCCGCCAGTTCCTCGGTGATGCGCGCCAGCCATTCATCGAGTATCGAGAGCGGCCGCGCGTTGAGCGACGGGAACGAGCCGATGATGCCGGCCTTGCATTGCGCCAGCACCAGCTCCGGCCCGGAGATGATGAACAGCGGCGAGCCGATCACCGGCACGGAGAGTTTCCTGGTCAACGCGCCTTTGAGAGCCATGTCGTTATTTTCTCCTGTTACGAATGGGAAGATGTTTTGGCTGCGCGTCTCGCGGGCCGGGCCGCGCGCGCCGCCGGCGTGCGCGCGCCGCGGAAGGTCAGCCGCATGGTTTCGAAATAGAGTTCGCGCACGTCCATCCCGGCCGGCAGCCGCCCCGCCAGGTGCAGCACGATCACGCCGTGCGACGCGGCCCACAGCGCGTGGCCGATCGCGGAAGGATCGCCCTGCACGATGCCGGCCGCCGCCAGGTCCCTGACGTGCCGCGTGATGGTCTCGCCGGCGCGTTTCGCGGCGCGGCGCAGTTCGGGATGCCTGGCCTCGTCGGGCGGCGACAGATCGAACATCAGCCGGTAGGCGTTGGGATTGTCCAGCGCGAAGCCGATATAGGCCCGCCCCACGGCGCGGGCCCGCGCGAAGGCGTCGCCGCCGGAGGCGAAGGCGGCCTCGAGCGCGTCGGCGAATGCGCCGAACGCTTCGGCGCGCACGAAGGCGAGGATTTCCTCACGGTCGGCGAAATAGCGGTACAGCCCCATCGGGCTGCGGCCCAATTTCCTGGCGATGTCTCGGATGGTGATGGCGCCCTCGCCCTTGGCGGCGTACAGCGCCGTCGCCGCCGCGCCGATCTTGGCGCGCACCGCGGACACGTCTTCGCCGGAAAGCTCTTTAGGCATGGTGTCTCGTACGTTGTACGCATACGTTGTACGTAATGAAGCCGGGAGTCAAGACAGCTTTCCGCGTCAGCGCCTGGTAGCGTTGGCCCAGAGCCTGCGCGGTCCGATAGCGGCTATCGAACAGGCCTTGCGCCGTCGGATGCCCCGGGAAGCGCGCGAGAAGCCGGGCAGCCGCCATCATGGCGTCCTGGGATTCGAACCAGACGCGCATCGCGGCGCGGCGTTCGCGCCGGGCGCGGCTGAAGACGCCGTGCCGCCAGGCGTTGCGATTGCCCGGCTTGGCGCCGGGCGGCCGGCGTTCGGCAATATAATTGTTCCGCGCGACATGGGGGGAGGGGGTGGGGCGTTTGCGTGGGCCGCGCGCGGCGGCGGCCGCCAGGACGGCGGAGCTCATGGCAGCGATTTCGACGCAGGCATGGGTCATGCGGCTGAGGTGGATCGTCCGGATGCCGGGTTCAAGACACGCCAAGAGGGCCGCCGTGCGCGAGACGTCACTTATCCCAACGCCTGTTTTGATTTCGCGAGGCGGGGCGCGGCGTCGCGAAGGAGGGGCGTGGGATAAGTTCGCAAAAATAAATTTGCCGGTGTCCCGAACCAGAAGTTCGTACCCCTCGATGTCATCCGCCGCGATCCTCCTACGCTGCTACGCAGCTTCGGAGGACTGGCTCCGAGACCCTCCGAAGCCTTGGCGTAGGAGGGATGCGGCGGACCCAGGTGACGTGATGCTCTCTGGTAGAAAATGCGTGATATGGTGGCGATGATTGAGGAGTGGGAAACCGCAATCGCTTAGGAGGAGCGAGCCACAATGGTCATAATTCTCCACCTGATAGCAATTTTCTTGTTCTACTACGGATGGTACAGAATCGACTGGCAGCGCCAGCGTCTCGTCGCTAAACACTCATATCACGAAATGCCAAAGCGTGGGTATGGCGAGGGAACATTAGACATCGCGGGAGGCTGCCTATTTTGGCTCGGCTCATTCGCCACCTTCAGCCTCGTCGTAATTCTGCTCGAGAGATAAATTCTAAGTTCAAACTGACCCACACCCTCACGGGGCAGTAATAGGCAACAACGAACTTCTGCCGCCCAGTGGCTCACCACCCGGGTGGCCCGTCCGTGCGCTGTCGCTACGAACTCGCGGGCCATGACATGGGTGGCGGTTTGGGATTCTGCCGGCGGCCGTGTTGCGGAGTGTTGCGCGCATTTCATCTTCTGCGCGCCACTTCAAAGCATGGCGCATTCGTGCCGGGCGTCGTACCGTTCGCATATAACGGGATGACCATGACCTTGCGACGTTTTCTTCTTGCCGGAGCCGCCTTGGTGCTGTGCGCCCAGGCCGCGCCGGCTGCCGTCATCGAAACGGTCGTAGTGACGGCGAGCCCGCCCGATCCGGTCGGCAACCAGGCGTTCTCGGTGGCGAACCTGAGCGCGGCCGATCTGCGAAATTCAACCGAACTCGACAACGCGCTGGAACAGGTGCCGGGCCTGTCGCTGTTCCGCCGCGACTCGTCGCTGTCCGCGAATCCGACGACGCAAGGGGTCAGCCTGCGCTCCATCGCGCCGTCCGGCGCGGGGCGGGCGCTGGTGACGCTCGACGGCGTGCCGCAGAACGATCCCTTCGGCGGCTGGGTGATCTGGTCGTCGCTGCCGCCGGAGGACATCGGCGGCGCTGAGATCGTGCGCGGCGCGGGCGCGGGGCCTTACGGCGCCGGCGCGCTGACCGGCGTTATCGCGCTCGACGAAGCGCGCGGCGATGGCCTGGTTGCCGCCGATGCCTCGCTGGCCGAGCGCACCGGCCGGCGCGCCGCCGCATCGGGCGGCGCGACGCTCGGACCGGTTTCGCTGTTCGCCAGCGCCTCCGATGAAGACAGCGACGGCTGGGTCCCGGTCTCGCCGGCGCAACGCGGCGCCGCCGACAATGCGGTGACCTATCATGCCCGGGGCGCCTCGCTGCGCGCCGAAGCGACGCCATGGAACGGCACGCTGGTCTCGCTCAGGCTCGGCGCTTATGGCGAGAACCGCGATTCCGGCCTGGTCGGCGCGCGCTCCTCCGCCGACGGCGTCACCGCCAGTCTCACGCTCGCGCATCCGCAAGGCGGCGACGATCTCGGCTGGCGCGTGCAGGCCTGGCTGCGCAACAGCGGCTTTTCCAACATCTCGGCGACGGTCGCGCCGGGCCGGGTCTCGACCACGTTGAGCAACGATCAATATTCCACGCCGGCACTCGGCTGGGGCTTCAACGCGGCACTGCGCGGCAGCCGGTCCTGGTTCGATTGGGAGTTGGGCGGCGATGCGCGCTTCACCCAGGGCGATTCCAAGGAGCATTTCCAGCTCGTCGCCGGCGCCTTCACACTGGGACGGCAAAGCGGCGGGCGCACCTTCGTCGGCGGCTTCTATGGCGAAGGCGCGGCGCATCTGGCGGACGGCCTGCTGATCACGATGGGCCTGCGCGCCGATCAATGGGCTTCGACCGGCGGTCACCTGATCCAGACGACGCTGGCAACCGGCGTTGTCACGGTGAACCAGACGACGCCGTCCAAAAGCGGCATCGTGCCGACGGCGCGCCTTGGCGTGCGGCAGGACCTCGACGGCGGCTTGTATCTCCGTTCGGCGGCCTATGGCGGCTTCCGCGCCCCGACGCTCAACGAACTCTATCGTCCGTTCCGCCTCGGCAACAACATCACCGAAGCCAATCCCGGCCTCGTGCCGGAAAAACTCTACGGCGCCGAACTCGGCTTCGGCCAGGAGCGGGACACGTTCTCCTGGGACGTCACCGGTTTCTACAATCAGCTGCACGGCGCCATCACCAATGTCACCGTCGCACGCTGCCCGTCGCCGGATCCAGCCATCCATTGTCCGCTCGTGCTTCCCGGTCTGGGCACGCTGCCGAATGGCGGCCTGCTGATCCAGCGCCAGAATGCCGGCAACATCCAGGCCAATGGGATCGAGGCCGATGCGCATTGGCAAGTCCAAGATTGGCTCTCGCTCCATGCCGCGTTCGACTATGTCGATGCGCATGTCGAAGGCGGTATTGCGGCGGCGCAGCTCACGGGAAAGCGCCCCGCCCAGGCGCCGCGCTTCACGTTGACGGCGGGCCTCAGCGCGACGCCGCTCGACCGGCTGACCGTCAGCGCCGACCTGCGCCACGAAAGCATCCGTTTCGCCGACGACCAGAACACGCTTGTGCTGCCGCCCGCCACGACGGTCGATGCGCGAATCTCGTACCGCCTGTGGAACGGCCTGTCGGCCTATCTGGCGGGCGACAATCTCTTCGATGCCCAGGTCGCGACCACCGAAAGCGCCGATGTCGTCCCCATCGTCAGCTATGCCAGTCCGCGCGTCCTGCGCATCGGACTTTCCTGGACGGAATGACACACGCGCGGATGGCGCAGACCGCGCTATAGTCGCGCCGCGCCCTTCATGAGTTGCCCCATGCGAAAAGTCTATCCCGACGCCAAAGCCGCGCTCGACGGCGTGTTGTTCGACGGCATGAGCGTGATGTCCGGCGGCTTCGGCCTCTGCGGCATTCCCGAAAAGCTGATCGCCGCGATCGTCGCCTCGGACACCCAGAACCTCACGGTCATTTCCAACAATGCCGGCGTCGACGATTTCGGCCTCGGCCTGCTGCTACAGACCCGCCAGATCAAGAAGATGATCAGTTCCTATGTCGGAGAGAACGAGACTTTCGAGCGGCAATATCTCGCCAAGGAGCTGGAGCTCGAATTCAATCCGCAGGGCACGCTGGCCGAGCGCATCCGCGCCGGCGGCGCCGGCATTCCGGGCTTCTACACCAAGACCGGCGTCGGCACGCTGATCGCGCAGGGCAAGGAGCACAAGGAATTCAACGGCCAGACCTACATCCTGGAACGCGGCCTCGTCGCCGATCTTTCCATCGTCAAGGCCTGGAAGGGCGATGCAGAGGGCAATTTGGTCTTCCGCAAGACGGCGCGCAATTTCAATCCCATGATGGCGACGGCGGGCAAAATGACCGTCGCCGAAGTCGAGGAACTGGTGCCGGTCGGCACGCTCGACCCCGACACGATCCACACGCCCGGCATCTTCGTCAAACGCATCGTCGCGGGGGCGGCCTACGAAAAACGCATCGAAAAACGGACAGTGCGGGCTGGGTAACTGGGCACGCGATGGGATATACTGGGCAGGAAGGAGACGGCCATGGACGATTTGCTCAAGCGCATACACGTCGATCCCAAGGTCATGGTCGGCAAGCCCGTGATCCGCGGAACGCGTATCACCGTGGAGCACATCATGAATCAGTTGGCGGCGGGGATGTCCGCCGCAGAGATCGTGGAACAATATGGTCCGAGACTCGTGGAGGATGACGTGCGCGCCGCCTGCGCCTATGCCTCCGCACTGCTTTCGGGCGAGCGAATCTTTCCACTTGCTGCCGAATGAAGGTTCTCGCCGACGAGAACTGTGAACGTGCGATGATCAATGGCCTGCGGAAGGCGGGGCATGATGTGACGACCATCCTGGACCTATCTCCCAGCATGGACGACATGATGGTATTCAAACTCGCTGAAGGTGAGCGTCGCGTTCTTCTCACCAGCGATCGGGATTTTGGCCTGATCGCCGAGCACGCGGATATGCGCCCTCCCGCCGTCATCCTGATGCGGCTGGGACGGCTCAGCCTTCGTCGTCGCACGGAGATCGTCTTGCGCACCTTCGCCGAGCTGGGCGACAGCATCGACAACCAGTTCATCGTGATCGAACCGCATCAGGTCCGAACGCGAGTTTATGAGCCGTAGGAGAACATTCATGCCCTGGACACGCGATGACCTCGCCAAGATCGCCGCGCGCGAATTGCGCGACGGTTTCTACGTCAATCTCGGCATCGGCATTCCGACGCTGGTGGCGAATCACATCCCGGACGGCATGGACGTGACGCTGCAGTCGGAGAACGGCATGCTCGGCATGGGGCCGTTCCCGCGCGAGAACGAGATCGATGCCGACCTCATCAATGCCGGCAAGCAGACCATCACCGAACTGCCGCGCACCTCTTACTTCTCCTCCGCCGAAAGCTTCGCGATGATCCGCGGCGGGCATATCGACCTGTCGATCCTGGGCGCGATGGAAGTGTCCGAGACCGGCGATCTCGCCAACTGGATGGTGCCCGGCAAGCTGGTCAAGGGCATGGGCGGCGCCATGGACCTGGTGGCGGGCGTCAAGCGCTGCGTCGTGACCATGGACCACACCGACAGGGCGGGGAATTCCAAGCTGCTCAAGACCTGCAGCCTGCCGCTGACCGGCAAGGCCTGCGTTCATCGCATCGTCACCAATCTGGGCGTCTTCGACGTCGTGCCGGGCGGGCTCAAACTCGCCGAACTGGCGCCCGGCGTGACGCGCGAAGAGGTCGCGCAAAAAACGCAAGCTACACTCGTTTAGTTCTTCAGAACTGTCATTCCCGGCGAGCGTCGCGTAGCGGCGCGAGGGAAGGGAACCCACGACGGGGTGCGGTGCCAGGTCGTGGGTTCCCTTCCCTCGCATTGCTGTCGCAATGCTCGCCGGGAATGACAGTTTTATTCTGGTCTAGGGCCCACTCACTGTCAGGCCGCCGGCTTCGAGCCGGTCCAGCACGCCGTTCTTGCGCAGAAAGAAACCCATCGGCATCACGACGAAGGTCTTGCCGGGTTTTTTCAGCGCGTCGACGATCGCGGCGACCTCGTCGCGGATGCCGCGCTCGCGCAACGCCGCATAGGCGCTGCTCTGCGCCAGGCAGGCATCGAGCCTGGTCTCCGAATAATTTGCCTTGACCCCGTCCATGTCGCCGGTCGTCCAGGCCTGCGCCGCCGCCGCGCCATGCGCCGCGATCGTGTCGATATCGGAAAGCGCGAATTCCATGCAGGCGCGATTGGCCGCCGCCGACATGTTGGGCACGTCGTGGATGACGTCCATGGCCGGATAGGTCGCGATGTGCCGGACCGGCACGCCGGCTTCGGCCGCCAGCAATTCGACCGTCTTCTGCGGTTCGCGGTTGGTGAAAGCGATCGATTTCTGAAAATCGTTTTCCAGGATCAATGCCGCGACCGCCGGCAGATATTTGTCATAGCGGTCGGCGTCCTGATGCGCCCGTCCGCGCGCCGCGACGAAGCGGCTTCTGAGCGGCTCGGGCAGGGTGGCTTCCAGCGTCGTGCCGTCCGGCTGCTCCAGCGTATCCATGTGCCACATGTAGAACCACAGGCCTTCGGCGATGCCGACCGACGCGTTGGGCGGCAGCAGCAGCGCGTTGGAGCCCTTGAGCAGGCTGGCGATGCCGTGCTGGTCCCATGGCAGGGTCTTGGGCACCGGCGACACCGTCGCCAGGATCCAGACTTCCGACGTGCCGCTCGCGACATGCCACAGCGCAGGTCCCGGAACCTTCGCCGTGACGACCACGGTTTCGATGTTCGACCAGTCGTTGATCGGGGCGGTGGCCGCCGCGAGGCTCAGCGCCGCGGCGGCGAGGGCCAGCGCCAGCGGTCGTGCCCGCGCAAGAAAGCTCTGGCTCATGCCCACTCCAATCCGAACAGTTCGACGAAAATTCGCAACGAAACAGAGGCAAATGCGCGCCCGCGTTTTCAGCGGCCTGTAACGACTGGCCGCGTAGAACAAGGCTAGCACATGACGTCGGCAGGGCCGATGGAGGGGCGGATGCACGTTCTGGTATTGGCGTCGCAAAAGGGCGGCTCGGGCAAGACGACCTTGTCCGGCCACCTCGCCGTCGAGGCGGACGCCGCCGGCATCGGCCCCGTCGCGCTGATCGACACCGACCCGCAGGGCAGCCTGGCGCATTGGTGGAACGCGCGCGAATCCGCCTCGCCGCACTTCGCCAAGGTCGGCTTGCTCGAACTGGGCGAGGCGCTCGATCAGCTGCGCAAGTCCGGCATCCGGCTGGCGGTCATCGACACGCCGCCGGCGATCACCGCCTCCATCGCCCAGGTCGTGGCGCATGCCGATCTCGTCGTCGTGCCGACGCGCCCCAGCCCGCACGACCTGCGCGCCGTCGGCGCCACGGTCGACATCGCCGAGCGTCACGGCAAGCCGCTGATCTTCGTGGTCAACGGCGCCACGCCGCGCGCCCGCATCACCGGCGAGGCGGCCATCGCCCTGTCGCAGCACGGCACGGTGGCGCCGATCACGCTGCATCACCGCGTCGATTTCGCCGCCAGCATGGTCGACGGACGCACGGTCGGCGAGGTCGTCGCCAAGTCGCAAAGCGCCAAGGAAGTGCGCGATCTGTGGCTCTACATCCAGGACCGGCTGTCACGCCTGACCGGCGATCCCAAGCTGCTACCCGAGGTGCGCCCGGCCCATTTTGCGACGGACGCGCTCTCGTCGCTGTCGGATGAGCGCATCGCCCCGGCGCTGGAGACCGAACCGCCACCGGAGGACATGCCGCCGCTGCTGCTGCCCGAGCGCCGCTATGCGCCGGAGCGGCGCACGACCGTCGCGCCGTTCGGCGGTGTCGACCGCCGGGCGCATCCCTTCGGCCGCCGTGCCGCCGAACGCCCGTAGCTGGAGACACGCAAGTGAGCAATCCGCGCTTCGCCCCCATCACCTCGAGCCTCTTGGCCCGCAAGGGCGACGCCACGCCCTCGGCCGCCAAGCCGTCGCTGTTCTGGACGCGCGCGGCTGCGCCGCCGCCGCCTGCGACAGAGGTTTCGCGGCCCGACTCCCTGCCACCGGTGCCGCCCGACCCGGCCAAGCCGCACCGCATGATGGTGACGCTCAGCGCCGGCGAGTTCGAGAAACTCGGCATCGCGGCGGTGAAGAAGGGCGTGACGCGGCATCAGATCGTGCGCACGGCGTTGGACGTGCACCTGGAACGGCTGAAGCGCGAATATGGCGGCTGCGGCTGCATGGCCCAACCTTCGCAATCACAGTGCGGCGGCTGCACTGAGGGCTGCGGCGCGGCCTGATTTCCCGACCTAAGGCGTGTGCGCTAAGCTCCCCTCGGGAGTGACGCCGCATGCAATACACGACACTCGGACGTACCGGTCTCAAGGTCAGCGTGGCCGGCCTTGGCTGCGGCGGGCACAGCCGGCTCGGGCAGACCTATGGCCATTCGCTCGCGCAGAGCGTGGCGGTGGTCAGGTGCGCCATCGACATGGGCATCAACTGGATCGATACCGCCGCCGCCTACCGCACCGAGCAGATCGTCGGCGAAGCGGTGCGGGGGCAACGCGACAAGGTCTATATCTCGACCAAGACGGCGATCCTGCCCTGGGGCGAGCCCAAGGCGCAGCCCCATACCGGCGCGCAAGTCCTCGAGCAGCTTGAGAAGAATCTGGCCCGCCTCGGCACCGACTACGTCGACCTCTACAATCTGCACGGCATCGTCCATGCCCAGCTGGGCTATGTCGCGGCCGAAATCGTGCCGGCACTGATCAAGGCGAAGGAGCAGGGCAAGATCCGCTTCCTCGGCATCACCGAACATTTCGGCGGCGACACCGATCACAAAATGCTCAGCGCCGCCGTGCCGACCGGCGTCTGGGATGTGGTGATGGTCGGCTTTAATCTTTTGAATCCTTCCGCCCGCCGCAACGTGCTGCGCCTGACCCAGGCGCACAGGATAGGCGTGCAGGACATGTTCGCCGTGCGCCGCGCGCTCTCCAATCCGCAAGGCCTGAAGGAAGCGCTCGACCAGATCGACAAAGCCGGCCAACTCGATCGCGCCAAGCTCGACGCCGCCGACCCGCTGGGCTTTCTCAAGGACGGCACCGAAGGCGTGGTCGATGCCGCCTACCGCTTCTGCCGCCACGAGCCCGGCATCGACATCGTGCTCACCGGCACCGGAAACGTTGAGCACTTGCAGGAAAACGTCGCGTCGATCACCCGCGGACCGTTGCCGGCCAAGCTGCAGGCCAAGCTGGAAGAGCTGTTCGGGCAGGTCGATTCGGTGTCGGGGAATTAGTCATGCGCGTCGAAAAATTGCCTCCCATCGTCACCTCGCTGAAGCCCAGCAACCATCCCTACCTCAACGGCGCCTGGACGCCGTTGCATGAGGAGGTCGACGCGAGCGATCTGGACGTCATCGAAGGCAAAATCCCCGCCGACATCGACGGCGTCTATCTGCGCAACACCGAGAACCAGATCCACCAGCCGCTGGGGCGGTTTCATCCCTTCGACGGCGACGGCATGATCCACCAGATCGATTTCCGGCAAGGGCAGGCGACTTATCGCAACCGCTTCGTGCGCACGCGCTGCTTCGCGGCGGAGCAGGAGGCCGGCGGTTCGCTGTGGGGCGGGCTGGCCGATCCGGTGCATCTGGCCAAGCGGCCCGGCTTCGGCTCCCATGGTTCGCTCAAGGATTCCTCCAGCACCGACATCGTGGTTCATGCCGGCAAGGCGCTCTCGACCTTTTATCAATGCGGCGAAGGCTATCGCCTCGATCCCGAAACACTGGAGCAGGGCGGGCCGGAACCTTTTGTGCCGATCGATGGCATCAGCGCGCATCCCAAGGTCGACGAGCGCACCGGCGAGCTGATGTTCTTCAACTATTCCAAGCACGCGCCCTATCTGCATTACGGCGTCGTCGACAAGCACAATCGCCTGACGAACTACATTCCGATCCCGCTGGCCGGTCCGCGCCTGCCGCACGACATGGCGTTCACGCGGAACTATTCGATCCTCAACGACATGCCGGTGTTCTGGGACGCGGAGTTGCTGAAGAAGAACGTCCACGCCGTGCGCGAGCACAAGGGGCTGCCGTCGCGCTTCGCGATTCTGCCGCGTCACGGCAAGACGGAGGACGTGCGCTGGTTCGAGGCCGCGCCGACCTATGTGCTGCACTGGCTGAACGCCTATGAGGACGGCGACGAGATCGTGCTCGACGGCTATTTCCAGGAAGTGCCGACGCCCGGGCCCAAGAAAGATGCGCCGCCCGGTTATGAGCACATGATGGGCTATCTCGACGAATACAGCTTCATGTCCAAGCTGCACCGCTGGCGCTTCAACCTGAAGACCGGCAAGACGAGCGAAGGCCATCTCGACGACCGCGTCCTCGAATTCGGCATGATCAATGCGCGCTTCGCGGGCCTGCCTTATCGCTATGGCTACTCGACGCTGTCGGTGCCGGGCTGGTTCCTGTTCCGCGGCTTCGTCAAACACGACCTGAAGACGGGCGAGAGCTGGTCCTACGAGCTCGGCCCCGGCCGCTACGGCAGCGAAGCGCCCTTTGCGCCGCGGATCGGTTCCACCGAGGAAGACGACGGCTACCTCGTCAGCTTCGTCACCGACGAGAACACCGGCACCTCGGAATGCGTGCTGCTCGACGCACGCCGCATCCAGGACGGCCCTGTCTGCCGCATCGCCTTGCCGCACAAGCTGTGCAGCGGCACGCACTCAGTCTGGGCGGATCGCAAGTTCATTCGGGACGGCGCGATCTAGGCGCGCTTGGGAAACCACGGCACGAAAGCCGGCGTCCGCCGGACGTAATCGTCATAGCCCTTCTTCTTGCGCCGCATGCGGCCTTCGACCGTCGGCATGCCGCTCCAGCGCGTCAGCAGGAAGGTCAGCAGCACAGGGCCGGGCAGCGACCACAGGCCGATGCCCGACTCCGCCGCGATCAGCCAAAGGCCCCACCACACGCAGGCGTCGCCGAAATAGTTGGGATGGCGCGTGAAGCGCCACAGGCCGCTGTCCAGGATGCGCTCGCGGTTGGCCGCATCGGCCTTGAAGCGCACGAGCTGAGCGTCGCCGATGCTCTCGAACACGATGCCGATGGTTGCCAGCACGATGCCGGCCGCCGCCAGCGGCCCGAGCGCTCCGCCGTCGAAGACGCCCAGCTGCACCGGCAGCGCAACGACGAATTGCAACGGCGCCTGCAGCGCGAACACCAATTGCAGCGCGCCGCGGCCAAAGCTCATGCCGCGCTCGCTCTGCGCCTTGCCGAGCATCGTCTGGTAGCGCCGGTCCGGCCCGTTCCTGCGCCAGCGCCACAGCAGATAGACGCCGAGCCGCAGGCCCCAGGCAGTGCACAGTGCGAGCAGCACGACTTTGCGGTCCGTCGGCGGCCCGCTGCCGAAGAAGCTGGCCCAGGCCAGTACCACCATGCCCAACGCCCACCAGGCGTCGATGAAGCTGACATCGCGCAGGCGCAGGGCGACCAGCCACAGCGCGGCGAAGCACAGCGCGACGATGGCGGCGTTCGCAAGCAGCAATGGAACGACGATCATGCCGGCCCTCCTCGCCCGACTGTATCGAAACGGCACGTCCGCGCCACGTCGGCGACGGCGAATTTTGCCGTAACGGCAGCGGCGGGCGGAAAGAAGATGTTAGGGAGCGTGGGACGATACTCATGCCGATTTTCATGTCCGTCGGATTTCGAAGGGCTGCCATGGTCATGCCTGCCGCACTGGATACCGCGACATCGGCGCCCGAAAAACGCGCCTACGCCCGCGTGCCAATCGCACTGGCCGGCAAGGTGTTCTTCCCGGCCAGCGGCGCCGAGCGCGACTGCATCGTCACCGATATCTCGCTCGGCGGCGCGACGCTGCAATGCGGCGCCTCGCCGGCCGTCGGCACCGAACTGGTGCTCTATCTGCAGGGCTTCGACCGCTTCGCCGGCGTCGTCGCGCGCGCCGACGCGGAAGAGACCGGCATGCGCTTCACCTGCTCGCAGGCCAAGCGCGAGCGCACCGCCGAGAAGATCGTGCTCTATCTTTCCGGCACCCTGCCCGAGAACACGCAGGTCCGGCGCAGCGACCGTGCCACCGTGCCGGCGCCGCGCCGCTTCACGCGCGCCAATGGCGAAGTGGTGGGCTTTGAGGTTCGCGACATCTCGCTGACCGGCGCCTCGCTGAAAACGGCCGTGCGGCCGCCGCTCGGCGAGATCGTGACGATCGGAAGCACCGCCGGCCGCGTCACGCGCCATTTCGACGAAGGCATCGCGCTCGAATTCGTCAAGGAAAGCGCTTAGAGCCCGAACGGCACGATCTTGTTGTCCGCGTCGTGGCCGATATCGGCGCGGCCGAGATAGGCGATGGCCGAGATCGCGCACCAGTGCCGCACGATTTCCTCGGGCGTCTGCCCGAACGCCGGATCGTTCGCCGGAACGTCGCTGACGCGGCCCAAACGGATTCCCGCCACCTTGCGGATCTCGGCGTTTGACGTGGCGTGGAACATCAGCCGGTCGACGGCATAGAGATGCTCGGAAACGTCCTCCAGCATCAGCACATGGGCGTTTAGATCGGGCATCAGTGGCGTGCCGATCAGATTGCTCAGGATCGTGAGATTGAACGCCGCCGCCTTCCGCGTTCCATCCAGCGAAGGTTCAAGCGCCTCCTTCGCGCCGTCGAGCAGCCAGGACAGCGTCCGCGCGATCGCCGTCTCGCCGCCGTCGCGCCGGACGTCGTGCGGGATCGGCCCATGCACCGCGCGAAAGCCGTGCCGGTACAGGCCCGCCAGCAGAAAGCCGCCATCGCTGTAGCCGAGATAGGTCTTGTTCCGGGCCGCCGCGCCGAGCCCGGCCAGCACGCGTTCGGCGATGCGCCCCGAGCCATAGCCGCCACGCGCGAACCACACGGCAGCGAAGGCGGGGTCGTTGGCAAATTCCAGAAGTGCCTGCGCCCGCGCCTCGTCGTCGCCGGCGAAATGGCCCGCGCTGAGGAAACATTGCGGATGAAAAACGATTTCGGCCCGCCCGGGAAACGCCGCTTCGGCGAGCGCGATCACGCGCTCGGCGGTGGCCGGCTCAAGCCGCGAAGCCGGCGCAACGACACCGATTTTCATCTTGGCCAAATCCTGCGCGCCCTTCGCTTGTCATCGCCGTTACCGGCTTATAGCGTCCGGCGATGGTGGCAGACAGGCCCTATTTCTTTTGCGGCATCGGCGGCAGCGGCATGCTGCCGCTGGCGCTGATCCTCAAGGCCCGCGGCAACACGGTATCGGGCTCCGACCGCGCGCTGGACCAGGGCCGCCTGGCGGAGAAATTCGATTTCCTGCGCCGCGCCGGCATTGCCCTGTTCGCGCAGGACGGTAGCGGCGTCAGCGGCCCGGACATGACCGTCGTTACGTCTGCGGCGGTCGAAGGCACCATTCCCGATGTCCAGGCGGCACGGCGCGTCGGCGCCAAGCTGATGCTGCGCGCCGAATTGCTGTCGCAGCTTTTCAACGAAGCGCCCAACGCCATCGGCGTCGCCGGCACCAGCGGCAAGTCCACCACCACCGGCATGATCGGCTGGATCCTCTTCGCCTGCGGCCTCGATCCCACCGTCATGAACGGTGCCGTGATGAAGAATTTCGCCGGACCCGATGCGCCCTTCGCCAGCGCGCTGGTGGGAAAAAGCGACCTCTTCGTCAGCGAAGTCGACGAAAGCGACGGTTCCATCGCGCAGTACAGTCCGCGCGTCGCGGTCCTCAACAATGTCGCGCTCGATCACAAATCGATGGACGAGTTGCGCGCCCTGTTTCGCGCCTTCATCGCCAAATCCGAGATCGCGATTCTCAACCTCGACAATGACGAGACCGCCACCCTCGCCGCCGAACTGCCGTCTGCGCGCGTGCTGAGCTACAGCCTTTCCAACAGCAAGGCGCATCTGCTGGCGAGCGCCATCGAACCGTTGCCCGACGGCATCGCCTTCGAGGTCAGCGAACGCAACGCGCCGGGGAGCGAAAAAATTCGTCTGCAAGTGCCCGGCCGCCACAATGTCGCGAATGCGCTCGCGGCCATCGGCGCGGCGCGTGCCGCCGGCGTCGAGCTCGCCGATGCGGCGCAAGCTCTCGGCCGCTTCACCGGCATCAAGCGGCGGCTCGAAATCGTCGGCACCGCCGGGGGCGTCACCGTGATCGACGATTTCGCGCACAACCCCGACAAGATCGCCGCCACGCTCGCGACTTTGCACGACTTCCCCGGGCGCCTGCTGGTCCTGTTTCAGCCGCATGGCTTTGGTCCGTTGAAGCTCATGAAAGACCAGTTCATCGCCTGTTTCGCGCGCTGTCTTGGCGCCGACGACGTGCTGATCATGCCCGAGCCGGTCTATTTCGGCGGCACCACGGACCGCAGCGTTTCCAGCATCGACATCGTGCGCGGTGTTGAAGAACAGGGCCGCAGCGCTTACGTCTTCCCGGATCGCGCGGCGTGCGGCCGAAAGCTGGTCGAACTGGCGAGGGCCGGCGACCGCATCGTGGTGATGGGCGCGCGCGACGATACGCTGTCGGGGTTCGCGGCCGAGCTGCTGACGGGTTTGGGAGGCAAGGGGTGAGCGGCACCGGATCGGCGGCGGGGCACCTTTCCCTTCCTACCGTCATCGTCTTTTCCCTCAGCACCATGCCGGTGGCTGCGCTCGGCGTCGTGCTGCTGGTCTATCTGCCGCCCTATCTGGCGGGCCATCTCGGTGTTTCGCTTGGCGTCATCGGCGGCGTCTGGATGGCGGTGCGGCTGATCGATCTCTTTGTCGATCCCACGCTGGCCCATTTCATGGACCGGACCGAAACCCCTTTCGGCCGCTATCGTGCCTGGCTGGCGGGTGGCGTGCCGCTGTTCGCGCTGGCGGCCTACATGCTGTTCATGGCGCCCAAGGGCATCGGCGGCGTCTATCTCTTTTGCTGGCTGTTCCTGCTCTATGTCGGCAACTCGATCCTGCAGCTGTCGCAGCAGGCTTGGAGCGCGACGCTGGCGACGAGTTACAACGAGCGTAGCCGCATCTTCGGTGTCGGCGCCGCGGTCGGCATCGTCGCCGCGGTCGGGGCGCTGCTTATTCCGGTGTTCGGCCCGCTCGCCGGCCTCGGCAATGTCGGCAGCATGCAGGCGATGGGCTGGACCATCATCGCGCTCTCGCCGGTCGGCGCGTGGCTGGCGGTGTGGCGCACGCCCGAGCGCGTCAACAAGGCCAGCGTGCATCGCTTCGCGGCCCGCGATTACTGGGAGATCGTCTCCAAGCCCGAAGTCGTCCGCCTGTTCCTGGCGCAGGTCGCTCTAACGCTCGGCCCCGGCTGGATGAGCGCGATGTACCTGTTCTATTTCCACGACGCGCGCGGCTACAGCCAGCAGCAATCGACCATCCTGCTGCTGGTCTACATCCTGATCGGCGTCGCCGGCGCGCCGCTCACGGCAAGGGCGGCGCAGCGCTTCGGCAAGCATCGCACGCTGATGGTCACGACGGCGGCGTTCTCGGTGGCGCTCCTCGCCATTCCGCTCATTCCGCACGCCAATGTGCTGGCCGGCATTCCGGTGATGGCGTGGTGCGGCTTCATGGCGGCCGGTTTCGGCCTCGTCATCAACGCGATGATGGCCGATGTCGGCGACGAGATCCGCCTGCACCAGGGCAAGGAGCGCATCAGCCTGCTCTATTCGGTGCTGACCTTCGCGCAGAAACTCACGGCCGGCTTCGCCATCGGCTTGACCTTCCCGCTGCTGTCCTGGTTCGGCTATCACGCGACCGAAGGCGCGCACAACACGCCGGCCGCGATCCAGGCGCTGGAATGGATCTTCATCGCCGGCCCGATCGCCTTCGTCATGCTGGGCGGCGTCTGCGTCTGGGGCTGGAAGCTCGACGCCGCGCGCCACGCCGACATCCGCAGCCAGCTCGACGCCCGCGATGCCGCGCTGGCGGAAGCGGCGATCGTCGCCGGCACAGGCTTCCCGCCGTCGCACACGGTGTTGGCGGCGGAGACCGATTCTGTCTAATGCGCCGCGCTATTGGCCGCTTTGGCCGCGTCGTTCTGCGGCTCGGCGTTGAAGCCTGACTGGGTGATCACCACGCGATAGACCGCGCCGTCGGCCAGCGGCATGTAGTTCGCCGAACCGAAGCGGCGGTCCTCGGTGTAGAAGTTCGCCAGGATCCAGGGCAGCCAGGTGTCCGGCACATAGTGGTTGACCACCGGCGTGCCCTTGAGGTCGCAGGACGTGATCGTCTTGCCGTTGCCGCGTTCGGCGCTGAAATATTTGTTGGAGACCTGGTCCAGCGTATAGGTCGCGTCCAGTCCCAGCACATTGGCCCAGGGCTTCCACTTCTGCACCCGCCCACCGATCAGCCATTCGTCGCCCTGCAGCGAGCATTTCTGGTCGGGGATGTTGCCGTCCAGCCGCTTGATGGTCACCTGGTAGAGGCTCTGCGCCGGATCGACGGCCTTGACGCTGACTTGCGCCACCGGGCCCTCATGCGTCAGGCGCGAGAACAGCTGGATGTTGAGGCCGACCAGGCTCAGCGCAAAGCCGATGACCGCCACCGCGCCGCCGCCGACCACGCGCCGGCTCGCCCGGCCATGCTCGCCGCGGAAGACATGGGCGACGCCCGAGCCCACGAACAACACGCCGAACACGGCCACGGCCACCGGCGCAATCCACCACAACAATCCCACGCAGACCTCCACCCACCCCTTAGAGCAAGCACTCTATCGGGTATTTGTGGCAGAATCCCGGTTCGGCGGAGGAGAGTTCCATGCAGAAAGTGGCCTTGGTTACCGGCGCCGGCAGCGGCATCGGGCGCGCCGTGGCGCTGGCGTTGGCCGGCGAGGGCTATGCCGTCGTCCTGGCCGGCCGGCGTGCGCAAATGCTGGCCGAAACCGCTGCGCTGGCGCCGCGCAGGACCATGCTGGCGGTGCCCGCGAATGTGGGCGATGCCGCTTCGGTGGCCGCCCTTTTCGCGGCGACCCAGGCAACGTTCGGCCGGCTCGACCTGCTGTTCAACAATGCCGGCACCGGCGCGCCGCCCGTGCCGATGGAAGATCTGACGCCGGCACAGTGGCAGGGCGTGGTCGACACCAATCTCACGGGTCCCTTCCTCTGCACGCAGGGCGCGATCCGCATGATGAAGGCGCAGGCGCCGCGCGGTGGGCGCATCATCAACAACGGCTCGATCTCGGCGCATGCGCCCAGGCCCAACTCGGCGCCCTACACCGCCACCAAGCACGCCATCACCGGCCTGACCAAAGCCACCGCGCTCGACGGCCGCGCCTTCGACATCGCCTGCGGCCAGATCGACATCGGCAACGCCGAAACCCCGATGACCGCGCGCATGAAGAACGGCGCGCCGCAGCCGAACGGCACGCTGCTGCCCGAACCGACCATGGACGTCGACGCCGTCGCCCGCGCGGTCGTCTACATGGCCAGCCTGCCGCTGGACGCGAACGTGCTCAGCATGACGGTGATGGCGACCAAGATGCCGTTCGTGGGGAGAGGGTAAAAGGTCAGCGCTCTCGCAACATCGTCCGAAACGCGCGATCCCTCTTCAGGAACACTTCCCGCCGCATCGCGCCGTTGCGCGTGCGATGGCGTTCGGCGTAGATCAGCGTCCACTTTCCGCCGCGCGTGAACTTGGCGCCCTTGCCGGTATTGTGCCGCGCGACGCGCAGCTCCAGATCAAGCGTCCAGCCGACATAGGTTCGTTTCGGTTTGTTCTTGCTGAGCAGGACATAGACGAACGCCGCCATGTCAGGCCGCGAGCGCCAATTCGCTAGTTTGCCAGAGCGCAGTCAGCGCCGCCTCCACGTCGCGCGGGTTCGTCAGGCGGCAGAGGCGCGACTTGGCTTCGCGCCGCACCTGGGCGCCCGCCGGCAGGGGCGCGTTCTCGATGTACCAGCCCAGATGCTTGCGGAAAATCTTCACGCCCAGGGCATCGCCGTAGAAGCGCAAGGAGTCCTGGAAATGCGTAAGCACGATGGCCAGCCGCTCGTCCTGCGCCGGCTCCACGATTTCGCCGCCGTCGCGCAGGGCGCGTTCGAGTGCCGCCGCGATCCAGGGCCTGCCATAGGCGCCGCGCCCGATCATCAAGGCGTCGGCGCCCGATTGCGCCAGCGCGGCGCGGGCGCTCGCCGCGTCGACGATATCGCCGTTGACGATCACCGGCAGGCTTACCGCCGCCTTGACCTCGGCCACCGCAAGCCAATCCACCGCGCCGCCATAGAACTGCTGCCGCGTGCGGCCATGCACGGTGATGGCTTTGACGCCGAGCTTCTGGGCCCGCAGCGCCAGCTCCGGCGCGTTGCGGCTGGCGTCGTCCCAGCCGAGCCGCATCTTCAGGCTCACCGGCTTCGACGTGGCGTTCACCGTCGCGGCGATCAGCCGCTCGGCGAGATCGAGGTCGCGCATCAAGGCGGAGCCCGACAGACCGCCCGTCACTTCCTTGGCGGGGCAGCCCATATTGATGTCGACGATATCGGCGCCGGCGGCCTGCGCCATCTGTGCGCCCCGCGCCAGCCATTCGGCGCGCCGGCCGACGAGCTGGATCACGGTCAAGGGCAGGCCGTCGCCGACCGCGGCGCGGCGCACCACATCGGGGCGTCCCTGCGCCAGCAGTTCGCACGCCACCATCTCGGTCGCGACATAAGGCGCGCCCAGCCGCGACGCTGCGCGGCGGAACGGCAGGTCCGACACGCCGGTCATCGGCGCGGTCAGGACGCGGCCCGCGATTCTCACGCCGCCGATGGAAAATCCGCTGCTCATGGCACCGACATAGCAGAAAATGCGCGCCGTCGAGAGACGGGGCTGGTGCGGCGCAGGCGTTGTTGCCAAGCTTGGCGCCATGTGGAAGCCCATGCTCCTCTATGCGATCGCCCTGGCGGCCGGCGCCTTCGTGCTGGAATGGCTGCAGTACAAATACCTGACGCGGCTCTATGCCCCCGAACTTTATGTCGGCCTGATCGGGCTGGGCTTCGCGGCGCTGGGCCTGTGGGCCGGATACCGCCTGACGCCGAAGCGCGCGGCTGCCGGCTTCGAAAGGAACGACGCCGCCCTCAAATCGCTGGGCGTCACCGACCGCGAGTTCGCCGTGCTCGAACTGCTTGCCGCCGGCCAGGCGAACAAGGAGATCGCGCGCAGCCTCGACGTGTCGCCGAACACGGTGAAGTCCCACATCCTGCATCTGTTCGAAAAGCTTGAGGTGCAGCGCCGGACCCAGGCCATCGGCAAGGCGCGGGAGCTGCGTCTGATCCCGTGAACGGGCGCCGAACGGCACAATTGCAGCATTTCACCCTTTCGGGCGATATCGGAAAACGCCGCATTGTGGCTAGGTTCGGCCCACACCAATCGGGGGTACAGGCACATGCTCAAAATTTCGCTCATCTTCGGCGGCATCGCCGGGCTCGTCGTCATCGCCGTCCTGCTCGCCGGCATCACCGTGTTGAAGCACCAAAGCTTCGTGTCGACGGAGTGGTTCGGCTACCTCACCATGCTCGTGGCGCTGTCGATGATCTTCCTCGGCGTAAAGCGCTACCGCGACAACGAGAAGGGTGGTGTCATCAAGTTCCTGCCGGCGTTCGGACTGGGGCTGGGCATCGCCACCGTGGCCGGCGTCATTTATGTCGGGGTGTGGGAAGGCTACCTGGCCGCCACGGGCTATCATTTCATGGACAGCTACGTGGCCCAGATCATCGCCGCCAAGCGGGCGGCGGGCGTCACCGGCGCGGCGCTGGCCGCCGAGATTGCGAAAATGCAGGAGATGAAGGCGCAATACGCCAACCCGCTCTACCGCCTGCCCATGACGTTCCTGGAAATTTTCCCGGTCGGGCTCATCGTCGCGCTGATTTCGGCGGCGGTGCTGCGCAATCCAAGAATACTGCCGGCCCGCGCCTGAGTGGCGTCGCTTATTGATTGGGCCGGTGGACGGAGATCAGCTGCATGTTGAAGACCAAGGTCTGGTTCGGGGGGATGTCGGCGCCGGCGCCCTCCGCGCCATAGCCGAGGTCGGCGGGGATCACCAATTGCCATTCGTCGCCCGCGCGCATCAGTTTCAGCGCCTCGACCCAGCCGGGGATCAGGCCGCCGGCCGGAAAGCTGGCGGTCGCGCCGTGCTGCGTGCGGTCGAAGACATGGCCGTCGATGGTCCAGCCCTTATAGGTCACGGTCACGATGTCGCCGGTGCCTGTCACCTGCTTGCCGTGCCCCGAATTGATGATGCGGTACTGCAGGCCGCTCTTGGTCGTCACCACGTCCTTGCGCGCGCCGTTGTCGGCGAGGAATTTCTGGTTGGATTCCGGCGACAGGTCGTATTGCGGCGCGCCGGCCTTGTCGCAGCCGGCCAGCGCCAGCGCGCTGAGGACGATGATGGAAAAAACAGTCGCGATATGCATGGTGGTCCGCCCGCAGCTTGAAACGCGCGGGACCATATCAGAAATCGCGAGCGCGGGAATCCCGGTCCGGCCGCCGCCACTATGTCCGGCTTCCCAGGCGATAGAGGGCCAGGCCGATCCATTCGTGCAAGGCATGGTCGATGTCGACCAGGCCGGCAGATGGATAAGACAGGTGGATGCCGCCGCGCGGCGCCGCCGTCGAAATGTAGTCGGAGGGCCAGGGCAGCATCTTCCAGCCGAGTTTTTCCGCCACCGCCATCGCGCGCGGCATGTGCACCGCCGACGTCACCAGCAGCCAGGTCTCGCCGTCCCGGGGATGCAGCAACTGCATGCTGTTGGCGAGGTTCTCGCCGGTGCTACGCGAGGTCCGCTCGAACAGCGTGTGCCCGGGCGGCACGCCCAGCGCGCGCAGCAGGTTTTCGGCGGCGTCGTGCTCGCGTTGGCGCTGTGCGGCGCTGCCGCCCGCGGTGCCCGAATAGACCAGTTTCGCGGCCGGAAAGCGGCGTGCGAGGTCGGCGCCGGCGATCAGGCGCATCGTGCTGTTGCTTTCGCTAGGCACGCCGCGGCTCGCGAACACTCCAGACTGCAGGCCCGCGTCCAGCACCACGATGCCGTCGACATGCGCGGGCAGCGGCGGCCGGGGAAATTGATTTTCCAGCGGCCGCGCGATGAATTCGTCGAGCGGCAGGAGCATGAGCGCCAGCAGCAAGACCGCGGCGCCGGCCAGCAAGCCCCGCCGCAGATTCTGCCGGCGATAGTGATCGGCGACCATGGCCGCGATCAGGAGGATGAGCAGCAAGGTGAGGGGATCGAAAAGATATCGCGATAGCGCCGCGTAAAGGATCATGGCTGGCCCCGGTGATGAAATCCGCTGCGCCCAACAACAAGGCGGCGCGCCACAGTCTAGCGCGCCGCCCGTACTTTCACCCCATCGCGGAGACTTTCTGGAGCATGAAAATCATGCTCTAGAGTCTTTGATTGGCGCGCAATTTACGGGTGAAGCTGAAGAACGCTTCACCCGATTGCGCTCTATAGCAGATCGCCGCCCGCCGCCGACGCGGTGGTGCCGTATTTCTGGTAGGCCTTGATGACGTTGCGCCCCGTGGTCCAGCGGTGCACTTCGTCCGGACCGTCGACCAGCCGCTGCGAGCGGATATGCGTGTACCAGGCGGCCAGCGGCGTATCCATCGAATAGCCGAGCGCGCCGTGCAGCTGGATCGCCGTGTCGACCACCTTGTGCACCATGTGGGCCAGGAACACCTTGGCGATGCCGTTCTCGTTGCGCAGGTCCAGGCCCTTCTCGGCCTTGTAGGCGATGTGCATCAGCATCAGCCGAGCGATGTAAAGCTCGGATGCGCAATCGGCCAGCATGAACTGCACGCCCTGGCGCTCGGACAACTGCTTGCCGAAGGTCGAGCGCTTGGTGACATGCGCTGTCGCCATATCGAGCGCGCGCTGCGCCATCGCGACATTGTGCATGCCGTGGCGCAAGCGGCCATAGGCGAGGCGATGCTGGCCCATGTTGAAGCCGTTGCCCTCGCCGCCGAGCAGGTTCTCAGCCGGCACGACCAGGTTCTTGATCTCGATCTCCGAATGGCCGCCGCCCAGGATGTGCGACAGCGGGCCTTCCGCCGCCATGGTCTTGATGTTGCGCTTGATGTTGTAGCCGGGGTTGGGCAGCTCGACGATGAAGGTCGAGAACTGCTGATGCCGCGGCGCCTCGGGATTGGTCTTGGCCATCACCAGCGCGATGTCGGCGACGCTGGCCGCCGACGAGAACCACTTCTCGCCGTTCAGCTCGTAGGAGTCGTTGCCCTTGCGCACCGCCGTCGTCTGCATGCCGGTGGCGTCGGCGCCCGCCGCTTTCTCGGTCATCGAATAGCAGATGCGCTTGTCGCCGTTCAGCAGCGGCTTGAGGAATTTCTCTTTCTGGTAATCGGTGCCGTGCGCCAGCAGGGTCATCATCGTGGCGTCGTCGGGCCCTTGCGTGTTCATCGACAGGGCGCCGAGATAGCTCTCACCGAGCTCCATCTGCACCAAAGCATTGGCCAGCGGCCCAAGGCCCATGCCGCCATGCTCCTTGGGAATGAACGGGCACCACAACCCTTGCGCCCGCGCCTTCTTGCGCAATTCGCCGAGCAGCGGCTCGTACTCGGCGCCGGCCAGAAGCTTCTCCTGCGCCGGAATGCACTCGTCGTGCACCCATTTGCGGACCTTCTCGCGGATCGCTTTCGCCTCGGGGGGAATCTCAAAGTCGATAGCCATTGTCGGTGTCCTCTCCGTTTTGATATGGGGTGGCGGACTGTAGGACCAGATGCAGGTCCGCCGCCATCGCTTCCGGCGCGAATGTCCTGCGCCTTTTTGGCCCCATGGCCCGCCCGATCGCCCGGGAAAGCCCTTGAACGTCGCGACAAGGCCGTCAGAGCTGCGGCGTCGCGCGATCCTTCACGTCGAAGAATTTGCGCGCGAAGGCGAGCACCTCGCCTTCGCTCTGATGGTCGATCGACTCCACGCCCATGATGCGCGGCGCCAGCGCCGGCACATGATCGCGGATGAAATGCGCCAGCTCGGTTTTCGCCTGGCCGTGGCCGACGATGAGGATTTCCTGATTGGGCTTCAGGGCGTCGGCGATAGCGGTCAGATAGGCCTTGCCTTCATGCGCATGGCCCGAACCGACGGTCCCGGCTTTGTGGTGGATGTTGCCGCCCTGGCCGTCCGGCGGGCGAATCCTGTGCCGCTCGACGCCGCTCTCGCCGAATTCGAAAATCTGCGTTTCCTTGTGATCGATCCAGACGACGGCGTGGAAGTGATGGGTCATGACCTGCCTATGGCTACTGGCTGAATGGGGCTCGACCGTTCGGCAACGGTTCGGAACGGCGATAGGTTCCGCCCTGCGCCGGAAGGGGCCGTCTGGATCGCCAATTCACGTCGGACATGGCGATGTGGCGCGCGCACTGCTATACTTGGTTATGCTTGAATTTTCCTTTGGGGGCGTCGGCACATGCCATTCGACATGAATATTCCGCCGGGACTGGCGAACTGCGCGCCCGCCTGGGGCCGCTTGAAACTGGCGCATGACAATATCTGGCAGCGCCTGTTTCTGTTCGACGATGCTCTCGAACTCGATCTTGTCTCCGCGGCGGGAGCGCAACTGGGCTCCTTCAAGGCCGGCGAATACAAGTTCAAATACGGGCGCATCACCTGGAGCCTCGTCAATGCGGTTCCGGCCAATGGCGGGGTCGGCGCCACCGAAAGCCTGCCCAAGAACATGAAGGACTTCAAAAAGTGGTCGGGCGCCAACACGCGAATTCTGCCGGGCGGCTTGCTCGGCTATGATGCCTGGAGCGAGCAGGGGTTGAACTTCCTCGCGCTCCACGAAACGGCGCACACCATGGGAATCGGCATGGTGATGACGAATGACTGCTGGAGAGACCATCTGGACCGCGAAGACGGCATTCCTTACGGCATGGGCTCAGCGGCCTGGGAGCGCAACGAGCGCTTCGCCAACGACATCGCGCTGCGCATGGCGGAGGCCTTGCAGGTCAAGATACTGGGCAAGGCGAATCCAGGTTTCGACCTTAGCGATCAGGTCGCGGCGGACGGGACCACGCCGCCGCTCACGCCCGCCGATATCCCGCTGCACCATCTCGACCTCAATCACCCCGCGACGTCGGCGCCGAAATAGGCCGGGCGTCTGCCGGCGCCCGGGGACGGAAATTGGCGCGCGCCCGCTTAAGGTGCCGCACAACTGACAACTTGTCATTTCTCATCTGGCCTGATATTCCCCTAAGGCAAGAGCAGGGTGGATGCGATGGCGGTTGAGCATTTCGACGTGATGATCGTGGGCGCGGGCCTTTCCGGCATCGGCGCGGCCTGGCATCTGCAGTCCGACTGCCCCGGCAAGACTTACGTCATCCTGGAAGGGCGCGGCGCCATCGGCGGCACTTGGGACCTCTTCCGCTATCCCGGCATCCGTTCCGACAGCGATATGTACACGCTGGGCTATTCGTTCCGCCCCTGGACCCAGGCCAAGGCGATCGCCGACGGACCCTCGATCCGCAAATATGTCCGCGACACCGCGAGCGAAGCCGGCATCGAAAAGAACATCCGTTTCCACCATGCGGTGAAGCGCGCCGACTGGTCGTCGGCCGAGGCGCGCTGGACGGTCGAAGCCGAACTGGGCGCCGATAAGCAGATCGTCCGCTTCACCTGCAATTTCCTCTTCATGTGCGGCGGCTATTACAGCTATGCCGGCGGCTACACGCCGGAATTCGCGGGCGCCGCCAGTTTTGCCGGCCAGATCGTGCATCCGCAGCAATGGCCCGAAGATCTCGACTACAAGAACAAGCGCGTCGTCGTCATCGGCAGCGGCGCCACGGCGGTGACGCTGGTGCCCGAGATGGCCAAGGACGCGGCACATGTCACGATGCTGCAGCGCTCGCCGACCTATGTCGTGTCGCGGCCGGCGGAAGATGCCCAAGCCAATTGGCTGCGCGCCAAGCTGCCGGCCATGCTGGCCTACAGAATCACCCGCTGGCGCAACGTGCTGTTCGGCATGCTGTTCTTCAATCTGGCGCGCAAGCGGCCGGCGCAGACCAAGCAGAACCTCATCGGCATGGTGAAGAAGGAGCTCGGCCCGGACTACGACGTCGATACGCATTTCACGCCGCGCTACAATCCGTGGGACCAGCGCCTCTGCCTGGTGCCGGACAGCGATCTCTTCCAGTCGCTCAAGAGCGGCAAGGCTTCGGTCGTCACCGACACGATCGAGACCTTCACGCCGCGCGGCATCAAGCTGACGTCGGGCCAGGAACTCGAAGCCGACATCATCGTCACCGCCACCGGCCTGAAGCTTGAACTGCTCGGCGGTCTGGCCGTGACGATCGACGGCGTGCCCAAGAACGTCTCCAAGACGATGAGCTACAAGGGCATGATGTACAGCGACGTGCCCAACCTGGCCTCGTCGTTCGGCTACACCAACGCGTCGTGGACGCTGAAATGCGACCTGACCTGCGAATATGTCTGCCGCCTGATCAATTACATGGACGCAAAGGGCCTTGCCTCCTGCACGCCGCGCAACAGCGATCCGACGGTGAGCGAACTGCCCTGGCTCGACTTCTCCTCGGGTTATGTCCAGCGCGCCGCAGCGGTGCTGCCCAAGCAGGGCTCCAAGAAGCCGTGGAAGCTCTACCAGAACTACGCCCTCGACATGATCACGCTGCGTTACGGCGCGGTGAACGACGGCACGATGGAATTCGCCAAGGCCAAGCCCGCCATCGCCAACGAAGACAGCCGGCCCGTCCTGGCGGCCGAGTAGCGCCGCAAAGGTTTCCCGACGGCAGGATTGCGCGTCGGGGCTTGGCGGAACCAGAACAAAGCTCTTGAATGCGCGCGCAATCGGAGGCGCGCGATGCCGACACGCAGCGAAGTGATCGAACGCCTGACGGCGGAGGGGGCGTTCGAGTTGGTCGAGGACCGCGCGCTCGGCTATCCGATTCGGGTTTATCGCAACGCGCCGCCGTCGATGCGCGCGATCCTGGAAGCGTCGCGCGCCTTCGGCGACCGCACCTTCCTGATCTACAGCGACGAGACCGTCACCTTCGCCGAGCACTACGCGCGCGTCGCCGCGCTGGCGCATTTCCTGGCCGCGGCCGGCGTCGCCAAGGGCGACCGCGTCGCCATCGGCATGCGCAACTATCCCGAATGGATGATCTCCTTCTGGGCCGTGCAGGCGCTCGGCGCCGTCGCGGTCGCGCTCAACGCCTGGTGGACCGGGCCGGAGATCGCCTACGCGCTCGAAGACTCCACGCCATCCGCGCTGCTGATCGACGGCGAGCGCCTGGAGCGCGTCCGCGCGCAGCTGCCGCAACTGGGTTTGAAAGCGCTCGTGGTCGCGCGCCGCGAGAACGGCGGTCCGCAAGGCACCGACTTCGCCGATGCCACCGCGCGCGCCGCCGCCGAACTGCCGCCGGCCGAGATCGCGCCGTCCGACTACTGCACCATCCTCTACACCTCGGGCACGACGGGAAAACCCAAGGGCGCGGTCGCGACCCAGCGCAACCACGTCACCAACATCATGAACAGCTTGCTCGCCGGCGCCGTGGCGCGCGGGCTGCTGGGCGATTTTTCCACCGGCCCGATGCCGGGCGCGCCGCAGCCCGCAGTGCTGCAGACCTTTCCCTTCTTCCACATCGGCGGCCTCTCGGGCCTCTATGTCGGCACCGCCATCGGCGCGAAGATGGCGCTGATGTACAAATGGGATCCGGCCGAAGCCGTGCGGCTGGTCAGCGAACACAGGCTGATGAGCGTCGCCGGCGTGCCCATCGTGGTGCGCCAGCTGCTCGAAAGCGCGCGGGCCTCCGGCGCCGATGTCGGCTCGCTGATCGGCATCGCGTCGGGCGGCGCCTCGGTGCCGCCCGATCTCATCCGCCAGATCAACAAGCAGTTCGACTCCAAGGCCATGCCCGGCAATGGCTACGGCCTGACCGAGACCACCAGCGCCGTCATCACCAATGGCGGTCTCGATTATTTCGCCCATCCCGACAGCATCGGCCGCCCGGTGCCGACCTGCGAAGTGCGCATCGTTGACGAGCAGGGCAACGATCTGCCCAGCGCTGAAATCGGCGAATTGTGGATTCGCGGACCCAACGTCATCCCCGGCTACTGGAAAAATCCGGAAGCCACCGAAGCGGCCTTCGGGGAGGGGTGGTTCCGCACCGGCGACCTGGGCTATCGCGACAGCGAGGGCCTGCACTATGTCGTCGACCGCAAGAAGGACGTCATCATCCGCGGCGGTGAGAACGTCTATTGCGCCGAGATCGAGGCCGCGATCCTGGAGCATCCGCTGGTCAAGGACGTCGCCGTCGTCGGCCTGCCCGATGCCGAATATGGCGAACAGGTCGCCGCCGTCATCCAGGTCGCCGACGTCGCCAGGGCGGCGTACCTGCCCGACGAATTGCGCGCCGCGCTGGCCGCCTCGCTAGCGCGCTTCAAGATCCCGTCATCCTACAAGCTGACCGAACACGAACTGCCGCGCACCGCGACCGGCAAGGTTCTCAAGCGGGAACTGCGCGAGTTGTTTGCCAAAGGCCGCTAACGTAGGGACAGGCGCGAGCACGATTGCTGCATCGCACACAAAGCCCGCGATTGCGGCCTGGCGCCCGCCGCGCATAGCATTGCGCCACCGCTATCGAAAACGTTCAGTTGGAGGATACCGCCATGCAAACCACCACGAACAAGACCAAGCCGGCCTATCTGGGGCTGCTCAACGCCATCTCGCTCGCCGAGACCAACGCCGGCGTCTATCTGCGCGCCTGGGCCGATGCGACATGCGACGAGGATCTCGCCTGCACGTTGCGCCTCATCGCCGCGCGCGAGACCAGCCACGGCCAGCTGTTCTGCCGCATGCTGTGCGAACTCGGCTACGAACTGCGCCAGAAGGCCGATCCGGGCGGTGCCGAGCGCATCGCCAAATACGCCAATCCGAAAATCAGCGACCTGGAAAAGATCGGCCGCGAACGCGAGGAGAAGGATCCCTTCGGCGAGATCGAGGCCGCGATGGCGGCCGGCGCTTACGATCCGGTCACCTGCAACATGCTGTCCTGGTACATCTGTGAGGAGCGCGACTCCGGCGCCAAGCTGCGCACCGCCTATGCCAAGGTTCGCGCCAAGGCGAACGGCGGAGCGAAGGCCAACGGCAATGGCGCCGCGAAAGCGATGAGCAACGGCAACGGCGCGGCGCACGGTCCCAGCGACGACGCCAAGGCGATCATGGCCTGCATGACCGAAGGCTTCGCGCGGCTGGAGAAGTCTCTGCAGAAGGCCGCGGCGCGCGCCTGAACGGAGCCATGCGATGATCACCCTGCCGCACCACGTCGAATTCCTCTCCGACGCGTGGATCGAGGAAGCGCGCAAATTCCTCGAACGCGAAGTGGCGCGGAAGAAGGAGGGCTTGGCGCCGTTCTCGCTCAGCGAGCGCTTCGCCGATGCGCCGCCGCACCTGAAGCTGCCCGGCCATGTCGCGGCCTGGTATGCGCGCTACGACGGCGACACGCTTGCTGTCGGCCGCGGCTTCGACGACGCGGCACAGGCGCAGGTCCAGGGCGATTATCAGGCGGCTTTGAGCTCGGCGCAGTTCGTCGGCGTGCTGGCGCCGGGCGCCTATCGCGCCATGGTGCGGGAGCTGCGCTGCACCTTTGGCGCGGATGCCGTGAAGGTGACGGGCCGCTTCACGGACGAAGCCGCCCAAACCGTCACGTCGCTGCTGCATGACCACATGGGCCGCTGCACGGTCGAGAATCCCGATCTCGCGCACCGCGCCGCGCGCCAAAATCTCACCACCCGCATCCGCGAGATGGAAGAGCAGGGTTACACCATCGTCGAGAACGCGATCTCGCCCGCCTTCGCCGACGAGGTGCGCGCCGCCACACTGCGCGCGTTGCTGCCGCATCAGAGCACCTCGATGAACTGGATGCTGTATCACGGCCGCGAGTTCGAGCAGCTGATCCAGAACCCGCTTTTGATGACATTGATCGACGCCTCGCTCGGCCGTGGTGCCGTCATCGCCTCGTTCAGCTCGATTCGGCGCGGGCCGGGCGCCGGTTTCATCCCGATCCACACCGACTATTCCCACGTGCCCGAGCCCTATCCGGAATTCGCGCTGACCGGCGTCGGCGTCTGGGCGCTGGAGGATTGGACCGTCGAATCCGGTCCGACCTGGATCGTTCCCGGCAGCCACAAGATGCGCCGCGGCCCACGTCCCGGCGAAGCGCACAATGGCGGCGTGCCGATCGTGATGCCCAAAGGCTCGGTGGTCTATTTCACGCACGGCGTCTGGCACTGGCAGGGCGACCGCAGCGAGCCCGGCGACCGCATCACGCTGCACGCCCATTTCAACCGCGGCATCCTGCGCAGCCTGGAGCCGAAGAAGACCGACGTGCAGATGCTTCATCGCAATGCGCCGCGGCTGGGCGAAATGCTCGGCGAGGACGACTGGTTCGACAAGATGTCGGCCGAGGGCCGTGATTACGGCCGCTACGTCTACATGAACAAGCTGCACGCCTTCACCGAACAGCAGAAGCAAGCGATCCTGGCGGGCTGAATCCGCGGGCGTTACGTCGTCCGCAGGCGCTGGATGAGTCCCGCCACCGCCGCCAAGGTCACGATCCCGCCGATGCCGGCCGCGATGTTGTTGCGGAAGAACAGCATGGTCGCCATGACCGCTGCCGCCAGAAGGCCGACATGCGCGACCGCGCGGATGATGTCGACGATCCGGCCCTTCAGGTCGAGCCAGGCGCAGCCGATATCGACCGCCCACAGCGCGGTGATCGCCAGATTGATCAGCGCCGTCGCCTCGCCCTGGCTCGCGACGACTGCTGCCCAGTCGCCGCGGAACATGATCTCGTAGCCGTACCACAGATGGAAGGCGTAGGCGGCGAAGGCCGCCGTCCAGTAGGATTTCCACAGCGCGCCGAGTTCGCGGCGGCGAAAATCGCGCGCGAACAGGAACAGCGCTGGCGCCGCCAGCAACAGCGCCAACCGGATGCTGTATTGCGTCCTGGCATGGGGAACGTCGGGCGCGATGACCGCGCCGAGTATGACGAACGTCATGCCAAGGCTGAACGGCACCCAGGTCAGCACCAATTGGCTGAGCGTGCTTGGCGGCGCGGCGGCGGCGATTTTCGTGGTCATGTGGGGCTCACTGGGTGCGCAGATAGACGATCAGCGCTTCGAGATCGGCTTTGAGGTTGGGATCGGCCGCGACCTGCGCCCGCGTCCAGGGATAGTCGTGGCCGGCATTCGAATTGCCCGGCAGCGTGGTGTCGAACAGGAACGGCGTCGGCGCGCCGCAATGCGCGCCGGCCGCCGGAGTTTCGGCAACCAGGCCCATGGTGACGGGATCGTAGAGATTGTTGCCGCGGCAGAACTGCGCCGGCCGCTCGTCGAGGTTGAGCAGTTCGCGCATCGTCGGCACCGAAGCGTTGTGCAGATAAGGTGCGCGTAGATAGGCGACCGGAATGGGATTGTTGTAATAGCCGAGATGCGTCGTGTCGTAGCAGACCAGCTTCGGCCCAAACGCCAACGCATGGCCGGCGGGAAATTCGCGCCTGGCTTGTTCGAAATCGTCCGTCCGGCGCCCCGCCCAATATTGATAGAGGACGTTGTCGCCCGAAAACCCCGCGAACACCTTCAGATAGTCCAACGCCGTGCGTTGCTGCGCCAGGGCATCGTAGCCGGCCGGCAATTCCTGGGTCTTGCCGTCGCAAACCGGCCCGCGCTGCGCCGCCGGCAGCGGCTCCGGAGATCCAGGGAACGCCAGCCAAAGCGATAGCGGCAGAATCTCGGCATAGCGGAAGGTGACGCGCGCCGGATCGGTGCCCATCTGGGATAGCGGCGCGGTGCGGTGGATCGCGCTCGCGCCGGTGACGACGTCCCAGGTGCCATCGGCCCTGCGATGGCCGTGGCACGAGGCGCAATGCGCCATGTACACCGTCTCGCCTTGCGCCAGCGTCGCCGGATCGCCGGCGCTCACCGCGGGAAACAGCTTGGCAAAAGTTGGCACTTCATTGCGCGGGCCGAGCGTCTCGGTGTAATGCGCCGCGGCGCGGACATTGTGCGCGATGGGCTCGCGGTTGAGCGCCGCCTGCGTCGCGCCCGACGTATAGGCGGCGATCAGGCTGCGGGTGACGGTGTCCACGATCGAACCGTCATACTGCGATTGCGGCCGAAGATCGCGGGACTGCTCGAAGATCGCCGGTGGCTTTGAATAGGCGAGATTCGTCGCGCCGGGAAAATCCAGATTGTTGCGCACCACGCTGCGGAACGGCCTGGTGCGGGCGGGCCCGGCGCCGATGCCGCCGGCTTCGAGCAAGGCCGTGCCGTGGAACGGCAGATCGTATTTCGAGGAGTCGGACAGCGTGGTGGCGCGGAAGCCGCTGATCCATTGCGAGATGAAGATCGCCTCGACCTTGTCGCCGATGACGCGTTGCCAGAAGCCTTCCGACTCACCGCACTGCTTGGCGTAGGTGGTTTGGATCAGATCCGCGGTGAGCGCCGGATTGGCGACCGCCTGCTTGAGCGCGTCGCCGAACCCGATCACGTCGGTCGCCGTCATTCCCGCGCCGACCACGACGCGGTCGACGCCGCCGAACTGCGGCGCGGTGTGGACGCGCTGGCTGTGACAAGCCGCGCAGGTCAGGCCGGCGAAGTCCACCGGCACCGGCGTCGCGCTCTGCGGCAACAGGCTGCTGATCGAAAAGCCGAGCGGCAGCGGACATTTCTTCGACGGCGTCGGCGGCCCGCCGGCATTGAATCCGAAATCGCTCCACCAATGACCGGTGTTCATCGGCGCGCCGCCGCCGGGCGGAATGCGCTTGAAGGCGTCGCCGCCCAACTGGTCGAGAACGGCGACAAGCTTGTAGGGCGCCAATTCCAATCCCAATGTCCCATAGCGAAAAGCGTCCGGCTCCGACAGATCGGCGCGCGAGTCCCAGCCGCGCTCGGCGCCCAGCCACCACAGCGACGTCGCCAGCAGGAGCGTCGAGAGCACGACGATGGCCCAGCCGGCGATCCTCGACACTTTGCCGACCAGGCTGGTCGATAGGACAGGCGTGGTGGGTGCCGGCTTGATCGGAGCGGGCGCCGGCGGCGGCGGGGTGAATTCGATGGCCAGGACCTGCGGCGGGCGCTCCTGGCCTTTGGCGCAGATCTTGCCGATGGCGTCGCTCCACTTTGCCAGATCGGCGCTCTTCTTGGGTCCCAATACCCAGACGGTGGTCCGCCGGCCCAGGCAATGTTCTTCGTTGCCGAAGACGCGGTCCACCAGGTCGCAGAACGTCTTCACATCGACGTCCAGCGTGGTCTTGGTCTCGGTGTCGATGTCGTCGACGATCAGCAATTCGCTGTCGCGCCAAGGCCAGTAAATGATGTTGCTGGGGCCCGGATCGTCCGCCGGCGGCGGCGCCATTTGCAACAGCTTCTCGAAGGTCGTGTAGCGCACCTTGACGTCGCCGAAGGCGCATTCGGTGCCGATGCCGCAGGCCATGCTGGTCTTTCCCGCGCCCAGCGGGCCGCTCAGGATGATGACGGGACCGCCCGGCACGGCGTCCATGTTGCGCCTGCTCTCCTTGATCTGCGCTTCGATCAGATTCTGCAGGTCGCGGGCGTCGGAGCGGGAAATCGTCGGCGACGCATTCGACAGCCGGAACAGGAACGGCAGCCCGGCCTTCTGCCAGACGATCTTTTGCCTGAGCCAGGGAAAGGCCAGTATCACCAGAGCGGGAACCAGCGACAGCGTGACCACGGCGGCCATGAGCTCGCCGCCCTGCCAGGCAAAGCCCGCCACGACGCCGGCGACCATGTAGAACGCGGCGATGACGGCGTTGCGCGCCAGCAGGAGCTTGCCGGCGGGAAACAGTCCCGTCGTCATCGCGGCGTAGGTGCGATAGGCGCTGAATTCCCAATAGGAGACGGCGGCGGCGCCGATATACAGCGGCCAATAGCTGTCGGGCGCCGTCGGCAGATTGAGAAAGTACAGAATCCAGCTGGCCAGAAAGACGACGACGAGTCCCAGCCCGATATGGCCCATCTGGTCGGCGATCCACAGATAGGAGTAGGTCGCCGCGCTCGCCACTTCCTTGTCGAACAGATCGCGGCCGACCTGGTCGAGCACCTGTTTGACGGTGATCTGGATCTTCTTGGGATCGCAGGAATGGTCGTCCTTCGTCATCGATTTCGCCCCGCTGTGTGCCGGCCAACCCGGGACAATCGCGCGCCATGCACGCGATCCCGACGCGCCCCGACACATCTCAACGCCGGCAACGCTATGCCGGACGCTACGCCCACGCATGGAACCGCGCTGCCGCCGAAAGCCGATGTGAATTTGCCGGTGCCGGAACGGACCGGGTGAACGATTTCGACAGCGTTCGCGCCAAGACCCTACAACCGCGATTTACCATTATTTGGCAGCGGGCGCCACGTCCAGGGCGATCGAATGGCGGCGCGCTAAACCCGTCCGCCGTGCGCGCGGATGATCGCTCTGGCCGCGGCCAGGCTCTCGCGCACGCCCTGGCGCATTTTCTGGATCGCGATGACGGACAGCACGCCGGGCGCGTACTCGCCGGGCAGGGCCGCCCGCACCGACATGACCGCGGCGCAATCGATCATCACGGCTGAGCCGTCCGGTCGCGTCAGCCGCGCCAGCGCGCCGCCGGCCCGTCCCGGCACGCCGCCGCTCAGGATGGCGGTGATGCCGGCGACATAGTTCACGGTCTCCGCCGGCCAGGGATGGGTGCCGCGCTGGTTCGCCTCCAGCATCGCCGGCCCATCATTGTAGGCTGCGAACATCGCGGGATAGCCATACGCGTCATAAAGGATGCGCAGATACGCGGTCCCGGCGAGCACATTGTCCGCCGGGTCATAGGCGTCCTTGCCGAGGCCATAGAGCAACCGCATCGTGCCATAGGTTGCCGGCATCACCTGCATGATCCCCATCGCGCCGGCGGTGGAGGTGATGGGCTTGCCTTCCGCCAGCATGGTGCGCCCGCCGCTTTCCATCCGCATCACGGCGCGGATCCAGGCCGGCGAGATCTTGAAGCGCTTGGACGCCGTGGCGATCAACGGATCCCAGCGCGCCAGCAACTGCTTGGGGCTCATCGCCGACTCCAGCGCGAACACGGACGGACCCTTAGGTGGCGCCGGTTTCGCTGCCACGACCGCCTTCTTGGGCACGACCTTGTGGGCGACGGGCTTGGGCACAGGCCTGGCCAGGTGCGGTGCCGTCTTGTGCGCCAGCGGAACGAGCAGCAGCATGCCCACCACCACGGCAAGGCCCAGCAATCCCGCGGCTTTGCGGACCGAAAATTCCTTGCTGAACGGGTGTGCGCCGGGAAATTGCATCGTCGATTTCAATAACGCCCAAAGTGCCCAAAAGGGGCGGCGAAGCGTTTGGCAGTATACGTCAAACGGCCCTGTCCAAATCGCCCCGGCTCGGGCGTCATGCTACGAAGCGATGACGGAGATATCCCATGCAGTACATTTTGATGGCCTATGTGCAGGAAAATGGCTGGAACCAGATGACGAAGGACCAGCAGGAACAGGGCATGGCCGCTTATATGATGTTCACCGACGCGATGAACAAGGCCGCAATCCTGCGCGGCAGCAACCGCCTGGGGCCGAGCTCGAACGCCACCACCGTGCGCATCGCCGACGGCAGGACGCTGGTGCTCGACGGTCCCTATGCCGAGTCCAAGGAACAGTTCGGCGGTTATTTCATCATCGAGGTGCCGGACCTCGATGCCGCGCTGGCCTGGGCGGCGCGCTGCCCGGCGGCCGGTCACGGTATTGTCGAAGTGCGGCCGCTGAACGACATGGCGCGTTGAGGAGCGCGCCGATGCGCAAACTGAGTTCCTTCACCCATGTGACGCTCGATGGCTTCTTCGCCGACAACAATAGCGACATGAGCTGGGCTCACCAGGGCAACGACAACGCGGAATGGAGTGCGTTCGTCGCCGGCAATGCGCAAGGCGGCGGCGCGCTGGTGTTCGGCCGTGTCACTTATGACATGATGGCGGGCTATTGGCCGTCGTCGGCCGCGCGCCAGGCCAATCGCATCGTCGCCGAGCGGATGAACGCCCTGCCGAAGATCGTCTTCTCGCGCACACTGGCCAAGGCGTCGTGGAGCAACACCACGCTGGTGAAGGGCGAATTGCTTGGCGCTGTGAAAAAGCTGAAAGCGGAAGCGGGACCGGACATGGCGATCCTCGGCAGCGGCAGCATCGTCGCACAACTGGCCGGCGCCGGCTTGATCGACGATCTGCAGCTGGTGGTGAACCCGCTCGCGCTCGGCAAGGGCAAGGCGCTGTTCGCCGGTGTCAAGAAACCTGTGTCGCTGAAGCTGACCAAGAGCCGCACCTTCGGCAACGGCAAGGTCGTGCTGTGGTACGCGCCGGCGTGAGCGCATGAGCGACGCGCGCGACACAGCGGATGCCGTCGCGCGCCGTTCCTATGGCAAGCTCGTGGCTTTCGTCGCGGGCCGCACGCGCGACGTCGCCGCCGCCGAAGACGCACTGTCGGAAGCCTTTGCCGCGGCGCTGAAGGAGTGGCCGCTGCAAGGCTGTCCCGCCAATCCCGAAGGCTGGCTGCTCACCGTCGCGCGGCGCAAGTTGATCGACGCGGCGCGCCGGCGCCGCAGCGGCGAGGCCGCCTCGCCGCATTTGCAGCTGCTCGGCGAAGAGCTGAACGCCGTTCCCGCGGACGGCGAAATTCCCGATCACCGCCTCGCGCTGCTGTTCGCCTGCGCCCATCCCGCCATCGAGGCCGCCATTCGCGCGCCCCTGATGTTGCAGGTCGTGCTCGGGCTGAACGCGCAGACCATCGCCGGCGCCTTTCTCACCGCGCCGTCGGCCATGGGCAAGCGTCTGGTCCGCGCCAAGGAGAAGATCCGCGCCGCCGGCATCCCCTTCGCCGTTCCCGATCGCGATGCGCTTCCGGGTCGTCTCGAAGCGGTGCTGACCGCCATCTACGCCGCTTTCGCCGAAGGCTGGAGCGATCCGGCCGGCAGCGACGCCGTCCATCGCGATCTGACCGCCGAGGCGTTGTTCCTGGCGCGCCTGGTGAGCGAGTTGTTGCCGCTGGAGCCCGAAGCGCTCGGCCTGCTCGCGCTGATGCTGTTCGCCAACTCGAGGCGCCTGGCGCGCCGCGACGCGGCCGGCGATTTTGTGCCCCTGGCCGAGCAGGACACCGGCCTGTGGGACGCGTCGATGATCGCCGAGGCCGAAGCGCTGCTGCACCGCGCCGGCGCGCTGGGCGCCATCGGCCGCTATCAGCTCGAGGCCGCGCTGCAGTCCGCGCATGTCCATCGCCGCCGCACCGGCACCGGCAATTGGGCCGCAATCGTGCAACTCTACGACGCTCTGCTCGCGCTCACCGCCTCGCCGGTGGTCGCGATCAATCGCGCGCTGGCGGTCGCCGAACTGCAGGGCCCCGCGGCCGGACTCGATGTCTTGCGGGAAATCGAAACCGACAATCGCCTCGCCGAGTACCAGCCCTATTGGGCGGCGCGCGCCGAACTGCTGGCCAGAACCGGCGCAAGGCGCGAAGCATTCGATGCCTACGCCATGGCGATCGGCCTTGAACGAGATCCTGCGATCCGCCGTTTCCTGCTGGCGCGGCAGTCGGCCTGCGCAAGAAGTTCGAATTAGCCCATCGCCGCGCGATAGGGCGTCAGGTCCCAGCCGGGATAGCGCGCCTGGGCGCGCGCCAACGTCACCTCGGTCCAGAATCTGTCGCCCGGCGGCGCCACGCCGAAGCACGCCAATTGCTCGGGCGTCGCATGCTCGAAGATGCGCCGCCACGGCTTCATGTGATGGAAGGCCCAGGCGTGATAGCCGATGCTGTCGTCGCCGGCCTTCTTGAAACACGACATCACCGCATAACGGTGTCCGTGCGGCGCGGTCATGTTGGTGCCGCGGTGATAGACGTCGATGGAGTAGGGATTGATGGTGCCGGCCGGCGCGGCGCTGGAGCGCTCGACCCGCTGCAACTGTTCCTGCAGACGCGCCTGCGCTTCGCCGGCGAAATTCAGCGAGGCTTCCGGGCCGGCGATCCGGGCGCTGTCGCCACGCGTCACATAGTGCATCGGTCCATGCGCCTCGCTGACCTCGCTGAAATAGCACAGGATGGTCACCGAATTGCGCGCCGCGTCCTCCGACGGCACGGTCAGCGTGTGATTGGAAAAATCACAGTGAAAGGGCTGGTCGTAATCCGCGTCGCCGGTGAACTTCGCCCACACCTGGCATTGATAGAGATGCACGTTTTCAGCCGCCAGCGCCTGCCTGGCGAAGGCGATCAGAGCCGGATGCACGCCGATCAGATTGAGCGCCGGCGAGCACTCGAACGGTATCGCATCGAAGGTCTTGAACTGCGCCTCGTTGAAGCGCCCGATCTCGCCGACCTTCTTCTTCTCCAGCGCCTGCGCCGCGCCTTGCGTGCGCCCGAACACCGTCGCGAAATCGGCGGCGACCGCCGCCACTTCCTCCGGCGTGAAGAAATCGCGGATCGGCGCGACGCCCTCGCGGCGCCAGGTCTCGACATGCTCGGGCGAAAATCTCGGATTCATCAGGCGATCTTAGCTCAGGTTTGCGGCCAAGGGTCTAGCGCTCGTATTTCGCCGTCAATTCCTTGGCGAGGACCGCTTCGGCCACCAGCCTGCCCGACGCGACGCGGATCTCGGTCACCTTGCCGCGCCGGTCGCGAACGCGCCGCACCGGTTCGCCGTAATTGCCGAAGGCGCCGGCCTGGGCGATGCGCGCCTTATCCTTCGCCGTGACGGCGAGCTCGGTGACTTTCAGAAACGGCGTCACCAACGCGGGGAGGGCGAGCAGCACCTTGTCGCCCATCGCCACCAAGTCGTTGGCGCCCCACACGCTCCACCAGCGCCCCGACCAGTCCCTGGTCCTGGCGCTCGGGGCGCCCTCGGCCGCGAACCGCGCCAGGATGTGGAGGACGCCGTCCAACCAGACCGCCGGCGTGCTGTCGGCGGCGTTGCACAGCACCGAGATGGTTATGTCCTGCGCCGGCACCACGGCGGTACGCGTGAGATAGCCCATGAAGCCGCCGCTGTGTCCGAACCAGTCCCAGCCCGCGAACGCCCCGCTGATGATGCCCAGGCCATAGCTGTTCTCGACTGCCGCGAAGGCATCGCGCCACTGCGGCCGGATCATCTCGCGGCGGCTGGCGGCAGAGAGCACGCTGGTCATCGCGTTCGGTGCGAGCTGGCCGAAGAACCGCACCAGATCGGACGCCGTGCTGACGAAGCCCGTCGCCGGCGCCAGCGCGTGCGTCGACATATCGCCGGGAAACACCAGCCGGCGTCCCAGCAATGTCTTGCCGCTGTGGCCGCGCGCGAGCTTCGCTCGGGGCGCCGGCGGCATGTCGGGCGTGGTGTGCTTCAGACCGGCGGGCTTCAGAATCTCGCGCGCCAGCCAGGCGGCATAGGGCTCACCCGTGATCGCCTCGATCACCAGTCCGGCCAGTCCAAAGCCGTGATTGGAGTATTTCAGCCGCGTATTGGCGGCGATCGCCGGCGGCAGTTTGAGATCGCGGCGCAGGCGGGCCGCGCGCGAGAATTCGCCCTGGCCCTGCCAGTAGGGCGCATCGACGCCGTCGCGGAATATGCCGGCCGTGTGTGACAGCAATTGCGCGATGGTTGCGGCGGCGATGTCGGGATGCAGCCCTTTGACATATTTGCCGGCCGGATCGTCGAGTTTCAGGCGGCCCTGCTCGCGCAGCTTCATCAGCGCGGCGGCGGTGAAGGATTTGGAGTGCGAAGCGACGCGAAAGCGATGTTGCGGGGTCAGTTTCTCGGCCTTGGACAGATCGGCATGGCCGAAGGCGGTGTCGAGCACGATCCGGCTGCGATACCCGATGGCGATGGCGCAGCCCACCTGCTCGCTGGCGCGCATCTGGAACGCCAGCCAGTCCTGAATGTACGAAACGGCCGGTGCCAGCCAGCGCGGCGAGCTGATCGTTGCCAAGTGTTGTTCATCCGTTGCTGTATGAGCGGCGGATTCTATCGCACGCGGTCGTCCTTCGTCCAAGACGCCTTGGCGCCGGACATCCGCTCAACTTGTGGAACACACCGCAAGTGATGTAAGGAATCCGCGGTCACCTGTGTTGCGGCTTTGCCGGACGTATTCCCCGGGGGCAGATCCTCCAGATTTGACAGATTCCCCTTGCCCGCCTTTTTTTGCGGGCCTCGCCCTAGCTTGAACAATTGGAGTTGAACCATGCTGATTCGCCTGGCTCCTCAGCGCTGCACCGTCGTCTTCGTTCAAAACGCGTGGCGTCATCTTGGCGCCAGTCCGGCCGGCGCAACCATCGGGTCCGTGTGATGTCAGGCGGCGCTCCGGAACAGGAAATCCGTTTTGCCGTGGTGCTGTACGGCGGCGCCTCGCTCGCGATCTATATCAACGGCATCGCGCAGGAGTTGTTGCGCATGGTGCGATCGACGGCGCCGGAGGCGGGCAAATTGACCGGCACCGAACTCGTCTATCGCAAGATCGCCGTTCTGCTGTCGCTGGACCATATTCCCGGGAACACGCTGCTGGAAGAGAATGAATCTGCCGCAACCAAGGCGCGCTTCGTGGTCGACATCGTCTCGGGCACGTCCGCGGGCGGCATAAATGGCGTGGCGCTCGCCAAGTCGCTCGCGCTCAAATGTCCCAACATGGATTCGTTGGAACGGACCTGGCTCGAAAAGGCGCAGATCGACGACCTCCTCAACAACAAGTCGTTCGGCAAGACCGACTCGCTGCTCAAGAGCGGCTACATGTACGACGTCATCTACGACGCGTTGTCGGCCATGAACACGAATGCCGGGCCGGCCCCCGCCCAGGACGCCGATCCTTCCGCCAGTCCCGGCTTCGCCGACCAGATCGATCTCTTCGTCACGACCACCGACCTGAACGGCCTGTACGAACCCATTCAACTCGCCGACGGGGCAGTCGATGAGCGCGTTCACAGGGCCGTATTTCAATTTTCCTACGAGTCGCCGCAATACGCGAAACTCCAGGGCGGCGCCGCCGCGAAGAACGATTTCGGCGCCGAGTACGATCCCATGCTGGCCTTCGCGGCTCGCTGCACGTCGTCATTTCCCCTGGCATTCGAGCCGATGCAATTCGATTCCATCGGCGAACAAATTGGCCGCACGGAACGTTCGCGGAAGAAATCGAAGGAGAAATTCGAAAGGTTCTTTCCCGAGTATCAGGCGCAGGGCAAGGGTTTTTTCGCAGAAGATTTTCCCCTGGGCACGCGGCAGTTCGCCGATGGCGGCTACCTCGACAATCGCCCTTTCAGCTACGCGATCGATCTCATTCAGTACCGTTCGTCGTTCATTCCCGTGCAGCGAAAGCTGCTGTTCGTCGATCCATTTCCCGAATACCGGGAGGATCACAAGACGCCGCAAACGTTCGACTTTGTCCAGAATTCGATGCTCGGCCTGGTGACGCTTCCCCATTATGAGACAATTCGAAACGACATCGATCGCGTCAACGACAACAATCGCCGGCAGGATCGCCTGGCCGTCTTGCATGACGAGCTTGGGAAATACGCGGTGGAAGCGCGCTCCGCCGCCAAAGGCGATGCCGGCGGCGAGGCGCGGCCAGGAAACCTGCCGGCCGCGCCGCAGCTTTCGGATGAGGATCTGCGCCGGACACCGGTCAGGGAACTGATATCGCTTTACAAATATTCGGACAGCTACCGCGCCTACCATGTTCTTCGCAGGATGACGGCGACCGCCGATCTGGCCGCGGCGCTGACCGATGGTCTTGGATTTCGTCCCGACGGAGATGAAGCCTATTTCATTCGTCTTCTGCTGCGCGCCTGGCGCGAGGCGAATTACAGCGACCAGGGTCCTGGAAACGCGCAGTCCGCCGCCGCGGGCGGCGCGGCCGGCAAGTTGGAGAACGCGTTTCTCCTGGATTTCGACATCGAGTACGAGCGGCGCCGGATCAACGATCTGATCACGCTCATCGATCGATACCTGTCGTGGAAGCCAATCCCAAAAAGGGCGATTCCGCTGGAGAACGAACTCCTGGTTGGAATGCCGGACGGGGACATAAAGGGTCTGCGCGATTTTCTGACGCGCCAGCTCATGGCTCTAACCACCGCGCGCGCCGCCGGCCTCAGGAACGCCGCCGACGGAGCGGCCGTGCTGCTGAAAGAGCTCGGCGATTCCTTCGGCCGGATCATGAGCGCCCGCGACAGGGAGACCCGCTACGACATCGCCAGAGGCATCTACAAGGACAAGAAACAAGCCATCGATCCCGTCATGGCGGCGATCAAGGGACCGTATGCGGAGGTTCTTGCCCGCGTGCGTCTCGAAACCGGGCAGAAACTCGCCGCCCCGCTCTACGAAAAGCTGTTGCTGCGGTACCAGACGTTTCAATGGCGCGACAGTATCTCTTTGCCGTTTCTCGATGGAACCGATTCCAAGGAGCACACGAAGATCGAGGTCTATCGCGTGAGTCCGGCCGATACCGCGCTTTACCCCAACAGTGTCGAGCGCCCCGACAAGAAACTGGCCGGCACGGCCGTCGGCGCATTCGGCGCGTTTCTCCAGGAGTCCTGGCGGCAAAACGACATCATGTGGGGCCGCCTCGACGGCGCCGAGCGCATCATCGCGGCCCTTCTGCCCGACGCGGCCGATGAAAAGTCGCGCCGTGAGTTTACCAACGAGGCTCAGGACCAAATCCTCTTCGAGACTCTCGGCACCAACGACAACGGCATGCTTTTCCGCTGGCTTGTCCAAAGGCTGACCAAGGAGACGTTTCACCAGAAAACGGCCGCCGAGATCGAAGACTATGCGCGCAAGTTCTTCCCCAAGAGCGGTGCCATCATCAAGAAGGGTGAGTTCGCGGACTTCATCCGGAAAAACTACGAGGTTCCGCAACCCCCGGTGCCCGAAAAGGTGATCGGCTGGGTCCATGACTCGCTCAGCATTCTCGGCAGGATGATCGACAGCTTGCGCTCGGGCGAATCCGATAAGCCCCAAATCGTGTCGGCTCTAACCGGGCGCCTGGGCGTTGCACTGCGGATGGCTGGGCTGTTGTTGTCCCAGGTCCTGGCATTCGCCGTGCCGGAGAGGATCGGCTACCATCTGCTGCGGCGTTGGCTGTCGCTGGTCGCGCTTGCGGGCGCGCTGCTGGTTGTCGCGGCAACCGTGTTCGATGTTCCCACGATCCAAACGGTCGGCGTCATAGTCATGCTCGCCTGCTTCGTCGTCTGGCTGGCACAGCAGGCGTTCGTGCGCTTCCTTCGTCCGGACGGCGGCGGTGGCTGGTTCGCGACCATTCTGTTTCTTCTCTTCGTCGTCGCCGTGCCCTGGGCGGCTGGCGTTTATTTCGCGTACCTGTGTCTTGCATCTTCGCTCCAGGCGAATACGCATGCGCTGCTTTCGGGGAAGACCGGGTCGATCTTCGCAAAGACGGGAGCGGCGGCCGCCATCCTGCTTGCGCTCGTCGTTGTGCTGCCCTGGCTGTATCTGTCGCTGCGGTGGCTGTATTTGAAGTTGCGAGAGCGGTATCTTTGGATGCGAAAGCGGATCGCGACGCACCCGCCGAACGCCTGACGGCCGGTCCAGGGAAACCGGGCGCAGAAGGATGGCGGGCTCCGGAAGCGGACATCCTCCATCTGCCGTGAAGAACCGGGCCGGGGCAGGGCGCGAAGCATTGTGTGGAATTTGAGCGGCCGCTGCACTAATCTTCCTTTTGGCGCGGCGGGGCGCGTGCAAGCCGCTTTTCGGAGCCAGTCATCGCATGACCCTTTCGCGCTATATCCTGATCGGCATCGGGCTCGTCGCGCTGGTCGCGATTTTCATCTTCAACCGGCTCGTGATCCTGCGGCAGGCCTGGACGCGCGCCTTCGCCGACATTGATGTGCAGCTCAAGCAGCGGCAGGATCTGGTTCCGAACCTGGTCGAGGCCGTCAAGGGCTATGCCGCGCACGAAAGCGCCGTCTTCACCGCGGTGGCGCAGGCCCGCGCCTCGGCCATGCAGGCCACGGGCGTGCGGGACAAGAGCGCGGCGGAAGGCGCCTTGTCGGGCGCCCTGGCCAATCTCTTCGCCGTCGCCGAGAACTATCCGCAGCTCAAAGCGAGCGACAATTTCCTCAAACTGCAGGACGCATTGAGCGATCTGGAAAACAAGATTGCGGCCGCGCGCCGCTTCCTCAACAGCGCCGTGGCCGAATACAACGCGGCGACCCAGCAATTTCCGGCCGTGTTGTTGGCGGGGCCGCTGGGTTTCAAGCCGGCGCAGATGTTCGAACTGGACGCGGCCGAAAGGCTTGCGTCGAAGGACGCGCCCAAAGTCAGCCTCGGCGGCTGAGGCGATGCCGCAACTGGGCCTGACGACCTATCGCCTGAACAACAACCTCAAGTCGACGGCCTTGCTCGTCGCCTTTCCCTTTCTGCTGCTCACGCTACTGGGCGGCAGCGTTTTCCTCTTCGGCCTTTTCGCCGGTCCCCGGCACGAATTCGATTCCTTGGGCGCGGGGTCGGTGCTCGGCACCGGCGGTCCGGGGGACCTGGCGCTCACGGCGGTCTATGACTGGTGGCCGGTCGTGCTGGGCATCGCGGCGGTCTGGGTTCTCATCGGCTATTTCTTCAACGACGCGATCATTCATCGAGCCACCGGCGCCAAGCCCGTCACGCGCGAGCAGCAGCCGAAGCTCTACGACCTGCTCGAAAACCTGTGCATCTCGCGCGGCCTGGCGATGCCCAAGCTCTACATCGTCGAGACGGACGCGATGAACGCCTATGCCAGCGGCATCGACGCCAGGAGCTACGCGATCACCGTGACGAGCGGTCTGCTGGACCAACTGACCGCGGACGAACTCGAGGCCGTCCTGGCGCATGAGCTGACGCACATCATGAACCGCGATTGCCGGCTCCTGATCGTCACCGTCGTGTTCGTCGGCATGATCTCGTTCCTGACGCAGCTGCTGTGGCGCGGTCTTCGCGTGGCGTCGTTCACGCGCGTCCGCGGCAAGGGCGGCATGGCGGTGCTGGTCATGATGTTTATCGCAGCCGTCGCCTTCGCCATCGGCTACGCGCTGGCCTTGATCCTGCGATTCGCCATTTCGCGGCGGCGCGAATTCCAGGCCGATGCCGGATCGGTGGACCTGACGAAAAATCCCGACGCCCTGATCGGCGCCCTGCTCAAGATATCGCACAACCCCGACGTGCCGCATGTCTCCAGTGAAGTGCGGCAGATGTTGATTGAAAACCCGCCGTCCGGGTCCGCTTTGGCCAGGCTGTTCGACACCCATCCGCCGATCGCCAAGCGCATCGCGGTGCTCGAAGCGCTCGGCGGCCACGTGCCGGACTCCGAGCGGCAGGGCTCGACACCGCCGCAGCCCGCCGCGCCGGCGGGACAAGCATCGCCGTGGCAATAGCGTTTGCCGCAACTCACCGCCAGCGATCGCCGGGCGCCTTCAGATAGTTTGCGAACACATAACGCCAGGGAATGACGATCGGAACGATGATGCCCATCAGGCATTCGGGGACGGACGCCGCCGTGTCCGGATCCATCTGATGGGCGAACCATAGCGGCAGCGCGACGGCGCTCAGCCATATCGCCTTCCAGACCAGTTCGAAGAACAGCAAGGGCAGCATTTTCAGCGGATAGCGAATTCCCAAAACCGCCAGGAGCGACATGGCCGTCAGCAAGCTGATGCCGACTCCATGCCAGAGGCTCAGCGGCTTCGCGTGCCGGACGAATTGCGGCCAGATATCGAATGCGAGCCCCACGACGATGAGAAGGTAGAGGGCTCGCATCAGATACAGGCGGAACAGGGATACTTCGGTCATCGCGGCGTTCCTTCGCATCGTTTAATCGTGCGGAACTGGCACTACGGAGTGGATCGCTATCTCGGCCGCTGCCGCGCGAAGAAGGCCCAGATCACTTGCGGTCCGTTCGGTTTGGTCGGCGATGGACCCAGCAGCCGCGGATGGCGCTGGTAGGGCTGCGGCATGCCATGCCCACCGCCGTGAACGGCAACGAGTTCGACCTCTATCCGGGAACCGTTGCGCCAGAGCACGCGCTCAACCTGAACGCCGTCGCTCATTTGGCTCAGCTGCGTCCGGGGCCGGCCGGCGATGTGGTTGAGGTCCGCGAAATATTGCCCCGACTGGCGCGCCGACAGGACCTGACCGCGTTTGACGAACAAGCCGAAGAGGTTGACCTCTCCGCCCTCGAACGGGACCAGGGGATCGTCCGTGCCGTTCATGATCATGACGGAAGACGTGCCGCGGCCGGCGGGCCTGCATTTGAAGTTGTCCGGCACCGGCTGGTTTTCCGACACCGCCGCGACGGCGCGAAAGCGCGACGGCGCCTCGAGCGCGAGACGAAGCGCCATACTGCCGCCGCGCGAAACGCCCGCCGCGAATATGCGGGCCGGATCGCTGCCGATTTCGCCGATCAGCCTGTCGACCACCGCATCCAGGAATCGAACGTCGTCGATGTTGAGCTTGTTCGCGTCGTAGTCGCCGACGATGTTGCATCCGTTCCAATAGCCCTCATAGGCGTCGGGATAGACGACCGCGAAACCGATTTTGTCGGCCAGGCGATCGAAGCCGTACCCGGTCTCCATGCGCATTTGCGCGCCGTTCTCGCCCGAGCCATGCATCGCCACCACCAGCGGCGCGCCTTTCGCCAGCCCCTTGGGCAGGTAAATCCTGTAGGTCCGATGCTGGCCGTCGACCGCGATGCTGCCCCTGGTCAGCGTGCCGGACAGCTGCGGCACCTCGGGCGCCGGCGTGTAAACGAAGTAGCCGAACAGCGCGCCCAACATGCCGGCCAATGCCACGACGACGAGCAAGCCGTAAAGCAAGACGCGCAGAGCTTTTCTCATATCGATCTCCTCGACGGTTCTGGTTCGCCTTGCGGCGGCGGACGGGCGAAAACCTCAGGCGGTGACGGCACCGCTCTTGGGCCGCGCGTACCAACCGGCGAATCGAATTCGGATGAGCCAGAAGACCATCAACGCCAGGGGTGCTATCACCGGCACGAACAGCCAGGGCGATCCGTGCATGAACGCCGGCATGACCTTCTGCTGTCCCAGGAAGAACGAGCCCGAGGCGATGGTCAGCGCGGCACACATGCGCCACAGATGCCGCGCGATCCGCGCCGCGCCGGAAATGCCGCCGCGCAGGATCACCTTGAGGTCGGACGCCGCGGCAATCGCCCCCACGAAGGTGAAGACATAGAAAGCCTGCGGCGGTGTCGTGCCGATCGTGCCGGTGGGGCTGTTCATGGCCACCACGATGAAGATCATGCCTGCGGCCGTGACGGCCGATGCGACGGCGAATCCGCCGATCTCGAAGCGGCCGATGCCGCCGTCCTTGCGCCTTATCGTCATCCACGATGTCAGAACGAGATAGAACGTCATGATTCCCGCGATGACGTTGGGCGTCTCCTTCAGGAACCCGTCGGGCAGGAACGGCGAGACGCACGCGCCGATGCCGGTCAGGATCAGCATGGAGACGAAGAACGCGGTCCCTGCCACGCGATGCAGGCGTCCGCCCTTGCGCGCGAGCAAGGCCGTGGCGCCGGACAGCATGCCGACCGTCCCGCCGCCGATATGGAGGACCAAGAGGGCGTCCGCGGCATAGCGGACCAATGCCGGCGCATCCGGGCTGACATACAGGACCGTCATGGCGCGGCCGTTCCCGACTCGCCGGCTTTGAGACGCGCGGACATCACTCGACCGCCTTCAGGATTTTTTCGATTCCCGCCAGGCGCGTCTTGATCTCCGAAAGCTCGGTTTGCAGGACGGACAGCGACGTCGCGGTTTCGGACTGCGCAGCGGCGGCCGTCTGGGCGAGTTGACGGTAGGCATCCTCGCCCAGGATGCGCGCCTGCGCCTGGCGGGCGGCCGAAAGATATTTCATCGCGAAGATGAGCAGGATGACGCCAAGCGGTATGCAGATGGTGAGCAGGTATATGGCTGCGGACATGGGATGCGCCTTTCAGGGTTCGGATTTGGTGGACGATGGGGTGAGGGACTTTGCGGCCTCGACGATGGCCGCTGGCGTGAGTACGAGGTCGAAGTCCGCGACCTCGAAATAATTGAGGGCCTTGCCGTCGCTGGACAGTTCCAGCTTGCTCGCGACCAGACCGGCTTCCTCCAGCTTCTGCAGATGCAGATGCAGCAGCGGGCGGCTGATGCCGACCTCGCGTGCCAGCTGGCTGACGTAGTTGCGGCCGTCCGCTTTCAGCGCCGCGACGATCCGCAACCGCTGCGGACTGGCGAGCGCCGCCAGGACGGCAAGCAATCGATCTCCACTGATCGGCAAATGAAAGCTCCATTACTCACATGTAAGTAATATATTACATATGACAAGAGCATGTGTCAAAGAACATTGGCGATGGGATCGCCAGTGGGACAACCACTTGATTTAATAGCAGAATTCTTAACCGGCGCCTTAGTAGCGCAGGTGTGCCTGGCACTCGGTCGCCCAAGCTTGCTCGTCGGGCATAGTCAGCGCATCGAGGTCTTGCGCCGCCGACGCCGCGTCGTCCACCCATTCGCGCAGCAACGGGCCGCCATTGATGACGTCGATGGCGAGTTTGCCGTGCTCGTATTCATAGGCGAAATCGCGCCACAGCGCGTAGTCCGGATACAGACGCCGGATCGCCTTGAAGGCGAGCGCCTGGATGCGCCACGGCTTGAACGCCAGGTGATCGTAATTGGGAGCCTCGGCGTGAATCTGCACGCCGCTGCACAGCTTGCCGGCGTGCTTGTGAAAGGTGGGCTCGAACCAGCAGTCGCGCAGGCGGCAGCCGCCGAGCCAATGCGGTGCCAGGCGCTGCATCTCCGCAATGACGCGCCGCGCATCGATATCGGGCGCGCCGAACAATTCCAGCGGCCTTGTCGTGCCGCGGCCCTCCGACAGCGTTGTGCCCTCGAGCATCACCGTGCCGGCATAGGCGCGCGCCATCCATAAGTTCGGTGCGTTGGGACTGGGATTGACCCAGCTGCGCTCCCCCAGCGGCCAGCCGAATCCCGGCGCCGCATCGGGACGCCAACCGGCCATCTCGACGATGCGATATTCGACATCCAGCTTGAGCGTTGCGATGAACCACGAACCCAATTCGCCGAGCGTCAGCCCGTGACGCATCGGCATCGCGCCGGCGCCGACAAAGCTCTCCCAGCCGGTCCGCAGCGTCAGGCCTTCGACCGGCCGGCCGGCCGGATTGGGACGGTCCAGCACCCACACCGCTTTGCGATGTTTTGCGGCCGCCTCCAGGAGGTAGCGCAGCGTCGTGACGAATGTGTAGATGCGGCAACCCAGATCCTGCAGATCGACGAGCACGACATCGAACGTGTCCATCATCGCGGCCGTCGGCCTGCGCACCTCGCCGTACAGGCTGAAGACCGGAATGCCGAGCGCCGGATCGGTGAAGTCGGGTGACTCCACCATGTTGTCCTGCTTGTCGCCGCGCAGGCCGTGTTGTGGCCCGAACGCGGCCGTCAGATTGATGTCGCCGCAGGCCGCCAGGGCATCGAGCGCATGCGTCAGCTCGCGCGTCAGCGAAGCGGGATGGGCGAGCAGCGCCACGCGTTTGCCCTTGAGGGGCGCCCGCAACGCGGGATCGGCGAGAAGGCGATCGAGGCCAAATTCCATTGCGCTTCAGGCTGCGGCAAGTTCGAGCGCAAAGCAATCGGCATGATGGAAATCCGCTCTTCCCGGCGGATGCGCCAGCGCCCAATACGATTTGGCGCCGCTGGCGTCTTCGATCACCGCCGACAGGCCGAGCTGCCACGGCGCATCGCTTGGCAAGTCGGCCACCCCATCCAGCTCCAGCGCGATCTGCAATTCATAGCCTGTGCCGTCCGACCGCGTTTCGAAGCGCGGCGTACTGACCGCGTTCGCGACAGCCATCCCGCTGCGGTAGCCGCCGAAGCGATAGGCCGCCCATTGCGTCGAAGGTGCGAAGTTGAATTCGTGATACGCGGCACTTCGCGGCGCGCGCACAAAGGCCTCGAAGCAGGTGTGCCGCCAAAGCTCGTCGGCGCGCGCCGGAGCCGTCACGGGCGGAAGACGCAAATCGCTTATCGTGCCAGTCACGAAATAGTGCAGCGTCAAACTGCCCGCATGCGGACGCCCAACGTCCACTTCGACCTTTGTCGCCGCCCCGCTGTGCGAGTCTGGATGCATTCTTAACGTCCGACGCATGGCGACATTATAGTATCCCTGGCGATCGCAGGCGAGCGACGTGGGTTGAAACGACCGTCACGCATGCGGACGGAAATCCTCCACGATGCGGCAGAGAAATTTTTCGATATTGCGCGACAGGCGCGAAACCGAGCCCTCGTCCTCCAGCACCAGGCGCACGCAGATGCCGTCCAGGAACGCCGAGAGCACATCGGGCAGCAGGGCGGCGGTCTCGGCATCCAGCCGCTTGTCCCTGACGAGCGGTTCGAGCTTTGCCCGCATGAACGCGGCGGCATCGTCGTTCCATTGCGCCAATTTCGCGATCGCGCTCGGCGATGGCGGCGGCCGCAGCAGCACGCGATAGCGCGAACGGTTCTGGTTGAAATCGGCCAGGCACGTATCCAGCAGCCGCTTGACGATATGGTCGTTCGGATCGGTTTTCGCGAACGCCGCTTCGACGCGCGCGACATAGCCCGCGACGCAATAGTCGAGCACGGCATCGTAGAGCGCTTCCTTGGACGGGAAGTACCAGTAGAAACTGCCGCGGCTGACCTTCGAGCGGCGGATCAGATCGTCATAGGTCACCCGCTCGAAACTCTGTTCGGCGAAGCATTTCAGGCTTTCGTCCAGGATGTGATGCACCCGGTCGCCGCGGCGCGGCGCCGAACGGTTTCTCGCGGTTTTCCGGGTCGTCGCCGCCATTGGCAAGCTCCAAATCGTTCCGCCCTTGAATAAACCGACTATCCAGTCTAGTAAAGAGTCTAGAGCTGTAATACGGGAAATGGGCATGGCCAAGGTCGAATATCTTACGCGTCCGGCAATGAAGCCGTTGCTGGCGCCTTATGGCTTGTCGGAGGCGGTGCGCCATGGCCAGACGCTCACCATCGCCGGCCAGACCGGAATGACGGCGCAGCATCAAATCATCGAAGGCGGCTTGAAGGCGCAGGCGCTGCAGGCTTTTCGCAACATCAGGGAGATCGTCGAACTGGCCGGTGCGGACGTCGAAAATATCGTCCATCTCACCTGGTATCTCGCGGACTCGGCGCGCAGCTTCATGGCGGACGCGCTCGAGGTGACGGCGGCGCGCGCCGAAATTCTTCCGGGGATCGCGCCCGGCTCGACGGCGGTGCGCGTCAAGGAATTGCTGACGCCGGAAATCCTCGTCGAAATCCAGACGGTGGTCGCGCTATGACCGGGCGGGTCGATGTGATCGTGGTCGGCGCCGGAGTTTCGGGTCTGAAAGCCGCGCAGGAATTGGTGGCGCTGGGCCGCTCCGTCATTGTGCTGGAGGCGAAGGATCGCGTCGGCGGGCGCCTCAAATGGGGCGAAGTCGGCGGCCGCGTCGTGGATCTGGGCGGCCAATGGGTCGGCGCCGGCCACACGGTGCTGCTGGCCGAGGCGGCGCGCTTCGGCATCGCGCCTTACAAGCAGTACGAGAGCGGAAAAACCTTGCTGCAACTGCTCGGCAAGCTCGTGCGGTTCACGGGCGTCGTGCCGAAGATGCCGTTGCTGTCCCTGCTCGAACTCTTTCGCCTGCAGAAGCGCTGGGATCGCGAGATGAAGACGATTCCCGCCGAGGCGCCGTGGACCGCGCCAAAGGCGAAGGAATGGGACGGCCAGACGCTCGAAAGCTGGATCGTGAAAAACCTCCACACCGCGGCGGCGCGCGCGTTCGCGCGCCTGGTGCCGCGCGGCGCCTGGTGCGCCGAAGCGTCTCAGGTCTCCTATCTGTGGTTCCTGGACGCGCTGCGCAGCGGCGACGGGCTCGACTATCTGATGGCCGTCAAGGGCGGCGCGCTCGACGCCAAATTCGAAGGCGGCATGCATCAGGTGGCGGTGCGCATGGCCGGTGAACTTGGCGATCGCGTGCTGCTCGGCGCGCCCGTGCACAGGATCGCGCAGGATGAAACCGGCGTCCGCGTGACCACCGGCAAGGGCGATTTCGAAGCCGGCCACGTCATCGTCGCCGCGCCGCCCGGCCCGATCGCGCGCATTGCTTTCGAACCGCACCTGCCGGCGGCGCGCGACGGTCTGCAGCAACGCATGCCGATGGGCGCGATCATCAAGGTGATCGTCGCCTATGAAAAACCGTTCTGGCGCACGCTGGGATATTCCGGGCAGGTCGCGACCGACGATGACGTGCTCGGGATCGTCATGGACGACACGCAGAAAACCGGTCCCGCCCTCCTGCTCGGCTTCATCGAAGGCCGTCATGCGCTGGAGATGAGCGCGGCCGGCAAGGAGGCGCGCAAGCAGAAGGTGATCGCATCGCTGATCCGGTTCTTCGGGCCGGACGCCGCGAACTACATCGCCTATGACGACAATGATTGGATGCTGGAGCCGCACACGCATGGCTATGTCGGTCACATGCCGCCCGGCGTCATGACGCGCTTCGGTCACGCGTTGCGCGAGCCTTGCGGCCGCATCCATTGGGCCGGCACCGAGACCGCGACGCAGTGGGCGGGCTATATCGAAGGCGCGCTGCGCTCGGGAAGCCGCGCCGCAAAGGAAGTGGCCCAGCGGCACAACGGCTAAGGAAGGTGGCGCCTGGGAGGCCACCGCGAACAAACATTCTGTGTCTTTGCGATGCTTTGCGGGCGGCAGAACCGGCCGCCGCCGAGCTTATTCATTTTGGTGACACTTCTTCTCTTTGAACCTCGGACAATGTCTGTCAAGCTTATACGGTCGAAGGCAGGCGTTCTCTCTGCTTTGTAAGGCGTTGGGGCACTTTAAAATGTGCCTTTCAGTCGAGCGTTTTGGGGGGCGTCATTGGGGCAACGGCATTGCTTGCGGGCGATATCACGCGCGCTGTCGATGGCAATCCCGCGCCGCGCGCGGTCGAGCGTCCGCGGTCCGTTGATCGCTTTGTTCGCGGTGGTATTGGGATTGTCGCCCGCGCTGGCCGACGACCAGCCGCATTTGCTTGTGCAGTTTAGGATCGTCAACGGCCGCTTCGCCGTCGATCCCAATCACACCACACTCGACCTCTCCGACCCGGCCAAGGCGGGATACGCACTCTCGCACGAAGAGATCCGGGTACAGCTGATCGACAAGCTCGACAGTCTGCTTGCCAATGGCGCCCAGGTTCTTTCGCTTGCCGGCGCGACCTGTCCGGACCCGCCCAGCAAAGACGATATCTGCAATTTTTCGTCCAAGTCGTGGGAGGATGCGCAAGCCGCCTTTGCGACTTGGGCCGGAATACACAAGCCGGAGATCGTGGCGCCGACAGCCTACCTCTCCGACATTTTCGGCAACGAATTCGTCGGTGCCGCTGATACGAATGGCCCGAAGTTGCAGACCCTGATCGATCCGACGCCGTTCCAGTTGGACGATTCGAGCGACGTGGTCGACTATGGCAAGCTGAACTTTACCTATCTTCAGGGACCGATCCAGGACGGCCAGATCGCGGCCTGCGACCGCGCCGGCCCCGGCTGCATCGTGACATTCGGCGCCAATGCCGGTGCCTTCGATCATCACATAACAGCAAGGGTCCTGGCGCAATCGCTGAAACCGTTGCGCGGCGAGATCTGGGATATCCAGCGCATCTACCGCCAGCTCGGCGATCTGCTTGCCCTTACCGGCATTCAATCCACGCTTGACACCAAAGACTCCGACGGCGACGTCGCGCGTTTCGCTTCGGTCCACAGCGGGGATGAAAATACCGTGGTGATCGACGGTCCGCCGCGCCTTTCGGTCATCGCGGTCGCGCTCGGCCCCGGCGACGACGACACCACGCTGAAGAAGATATTGTTCCTGCTTCTTCCGGAGAGGGAATATCGAAAAGTCGTGAGCAATTTTGCCGCGTGGGTCACGACGCGCCAGGAGACGCTTGAAACCGGAAAGCCGATTCAGTTCCGTGAACTGCGGTTTCCCGAACGGGGCGCGCCCGACTGCGCCAATCCGGGCGGCCGGCTATGCGTGCCTTACATCAATCATCGCGATCTGAATGTCCGGCTCGCGTCCCTCACCGCGCTCGGTTACCAGGCGGCGCTGTGGCCCGATACGAACACGCACTACGATGGATATTCCGATACCAAATGGGCGAGGCTCCGGATCGTTCCGGCGGACGACAGCGATGCGAAGGCCGATCAATCCGCCGCCGCCGGACCGCCCGCCGCGGCGGCAACGCCCGCGCCAGCCAAAGCGGCGGCGGACAACCACCTGCTCAAATACGATCAACCGCGGCACTTCTTGAGCATCGGCGGCGGCATGCAGACAAATCAGCCCGCGACGTTCTTTGTCGAATACCGGCAGAACGAGCTTTTGGGCGATGACGCCGTGACGATCCACCTGGGTTGGCACAGCAAATCGATCATCAGTGGAAACTACACCAAGGACTTTCTCGACTTCGCGGGCCTGGGCCGGCGGCTCGCGGTCACTTTGACGGGCGATTCCGACAACAATGTGAGCGTGCCGGTCGGCACGGAGCGCGCCGACGAGAGACGCACCGGCGGCGGCGTCACCCTCGCGCTGGACCTGTTCCGCGACCTGGATCGCCATTCGCTGCAGCTCAATGGCAGCTTCAGCTATCAGGAGGTCGCGCTCGATCCCGTTGCCGGCGCCACCCCACCCGTGACACCGGCCACCGAACAGATTTCAAGCGTCGTTCTGGGTGCGACCTATAAGTGGCAGGGCGATGACACGATCAATCTTCCCGACATAGACTTCGAACCGGCCGTCACCACCGCCTGGGGCAGTGGCGCGACAAGGCCGTACTGGAAGACGTCGGCGCGCGGCGTGGTACACGACAAATTCGAGAACTTCTTCGAATATGATTTGCGCGCCGGACTCGATTGGGCTTCGGCGCAAACGCCTCAGACCGAGCTGCCGCGGTTCGGCGGCGAGGAGACCCTGCGCGGCCTTAAGCTGAACGCCGCCGCCGGCACCTTTGTCTGGTATGCGCAGAACGAACTATGGGTGCCATTGCGTTTCATCGATCGCCTGGCCCCCGAAGTGGACGGCATGTTCCGCAACGCTTTGAAGCTTGCGGTTTTTGTCGATGTAGGGGGTGCCTCAAACAACCTTCAAGGTTTGGCGCCCTTCAGTGCCGGCGCGGGTCTCGGTTTGCGCTACTCGCTGCAGGATCAGGCAACGCTGCGCCTCGACTGGGCGCATCTCATTACCGGCGCGCCGCACGATCTGGGCGGTCAAGGCATCTACTTCTCGATCGTTCTCACACCATCTCGCATTTAGGGCGTTTCGCCATTTCCCAGCAGGAGGAACACGACGATGACTTCTTTCAATCTCACGGTGACAGGCACTTCCTATACTTTGAAGACCGATGGCAGCGTCGCCACGGCCGCCGGCGCTTTCGGTACCTGGACCACCGACGGCAAGAAGACCAACCAGATCGTCATCAAGAAAGCCGACAGCACGACGATCCCGGTCGACGTCAAATGGACCTTCAACGCCAAGAACCAGTTGTGCCTGGCGCAGGGCGCCGCGCAGGTCTTCAATTTCACCAACGGCGCCGTACATCCGCGTCTTTCGCTCGACTCCGGCAACAAGCTTCACGTCGTGGCCTCGCCCGCCAATTCTCTATTTGAATTTCCGCTGGTCTGCGGTTTCGCGCTCTCGAACGATACCAATGCCGATCTCAAGATCACGATCGGCACCGAAACCTCGACGATCGTGGGCAAGCCGAATTCAAACAAAGCCTATTTCGGCTATACCTTCAGAGACACCGATGCGCCCATCCCGGGGAGTTCGCTGGCATTCACCGGCGCCTGGACGCGCGATGATACGAAGCCCAGTAAAATTCTCCTGATCTTCAGTTTCAAGGTCGATGCCGACGTCTTCAAATTGGCGATGCCTGCAAGCGCCACCGTCTCGCAACAGAATCAGCTCCTCATAACGGGTATGAAGAACGGACAGGGATGGGGGGTCGAGATTCAGGGCGCGCTGGAACTGCGAAAAGACAATAAGGACTTTTCGCTGGTCTTCACGCTGAGCCATCAGCATACCGCCACCGGCATACAGGATACGACGATCGAGGTGAAAGCGGTATTCGCCCCCGATGATTCCAGTAGCCTGAAGGGCTATTTGGATCTCTACATCGGCCAGCAAAAGACAACCGACTCCAAGCGCGTCACCGTAAAAGGCGAAGGGCATGTGAGTCTGGGCGACACCAGTCTCGACATCACGTTCGCTTACACCAGCACACAGACCGGAGGGCAGCCTGCGGTCGTCGGCTTGGCCGCCAGCGCGACGTTTGCGTGGAAAGACGGCAAGCTGGCGATGACCTTTATGAAGGACGGCACCGGCACGACGGTCATGCTGGCATCGGAATTCACCTTGAATGACAATCTCAGGGTTCAAGCCTATCTCAACGTCACCAAGGCGCCGGGCCAACAGGCGGGCGTCTACGGTGCGCTCGGCCTGTCGTGGTAAGTCGATCGGGCGGGACGATGTCGGCGTGAGGATATCCTGACGTCGCCCCGCCAATTTCTCGATCTCGGCGAGGGCATCCGCCGCACGAGGCTCATCTCGTCCGCCGTAGCTTTAGCGAAGGCGGATGGCGGAGGATTGGGCGCTGGAAGCGAACATTCTCCAAGCCTCCGAAGCAAGGTCTTGGATCGGCTGACGGCACGGACGGAGCGTACAGCGCGCTGCGGCGATTTCGACAATTCATGCCCTTTGGTAATCAGGGCTTGACGGGGGTGTCCGAGTTGCCGGCGCCGTCGAGGACACGAATCTGAGAAACCTTATTCGTCAAGGTCGCGATAGTCTGCGTGGAAACGTCACCCTGTACCACCGTCACCCGGAACGTCCCTGCCGCGAGGTTGCACGGCCCCTGATTGGCGGTGGGCACGGCCGTGCAACTCAGCAATTGGATCTGCGGCGAAAGCGCCTCCCGGATGGTCACCTGTCCGACCGGGACTTCAATGGCCGGCGAGCAGCTTCCGGCGGGGACCTGGATCGGCCCCATGTTTCCGGGATTGAGGGTGAAGCTGAACGTCCCTCCCGACAGCGGCGGGTACGATGAGACCACCTTCTTGCAGATTTCCAGAAAGCCGGTGGGCCGCCGGTTGGTGAACGTCGCCTCGGTGACGCCGCTGCCGATCGTGAGATTGACGCTGCCGGTGGCGAGGTTGGGCGGCCCGGCCAGGCGGGCGGGCGGCGCGACGGCGATGTCGGTCACGGTGGTGGCGCCAGTCAGACTCTCCGTCAGCGTGATCGGCGTGCCTTCGTCGAAGCTGGGGCCGATGCTGCAGGTGCCGCCCGGTGGCGGACCGGCCGCCACGCTGAACGGCGGCGCGGAACCGGCGGTGAAGGTGAAAGGTGTCCCCGGCACGACGCCCGGACCGGCCACCTTGCAGACCTTGAGCGTGCCCATATGCGTCCAGATGATCAGGTTGTGGCCGACGGCCCAGCCGTGGTTTGCGTCGACGAAATGGATGTCGCGCAGGCGCTCAACGGCCGGCGCCGTTTGCGCCGGATCGGTTTGCGCGCTCCACGCGCCGTTGGCGTAGCGGTAGATGGTCCCGGTTATTGGCGAGGCGGCCCAACCGTGACTGGCGTCGACAAAATCGGCGCTGCCGAGAAAATCCGTACCGATCGCGGCAACCGGCGAGGCAACGCTCCAGACTCCCGCGCTGAACTTGAGCACGGTGCCCTGACTGCCCACCGCCCAGCCCGTGTTGGCGTCGAGGAGGCGCACCTTAAGGAGGCCTTGCGTCGTGATGCTCGGCTGTTGCACCCACTTGTCGGTGTTCGCATTGTATTTCAGCATGATGCCGCCATTGCCGACGGCCCAGCCGTCATTGGCGCCAGCAAAATCGACGGAATTCAGGATATGACTTATGCCCGTGGCTGGGATGTAGGAGGGATGCGGAGAATTGTACCAGGTTTGCCAACTGCCGCCGGGGATGTCCCAGACGCCGTTGTGAAATTTGATGATCAGGCCCGAGCCATAGGCGGTGCCGTATCCGACGGCCCAGCCATTGTTCGGATCGGTAAAGTGAAACGAATACAGGTACGGCCCATAGACGGCGTCCGGGGTCTGGACCACGCTCCAGTTTCCGTTGCTGTATTTCAGGATGACGCCCTCGTCGCCGCCGGCCCAGGCGGTCGTCGCACTGGTGAATTTCACGGTGGAAAGATACTGGCCGTCGATCACTTGGGGGACAAGCTGCTGGGTCCAGGTTCCGCCGACGTACCGATAAACCGTGTAATTGTCTGATACGCCGTGGCCGACGGCCAGGCCGTTATTGGCATCCCAGAAATCCACCGCGCTGACGATATCGCCGCCGCCAGGCGGCGTGTATTGCAGGTTCCATTGCTGGGCCTGGACCTTGGCGGTGAGGCCCAGCAAGACGGCGAACGCGATCGCCAGAATCTGCTTTTTCATCGTGGTGTTCCCCCAGCGAATAAGTTCTGCCGAGAAATCGATCATCGGCAATTTGATCCGCACGGTCACGGCAGTCGTCAATCTGGAGATTATGGCACACCGTCCGAAGCCTGTGCGCACGGAAATGGCGGCGTACGTACCACTCCGCTATCCCGTCTCTGGTGCTATTCTCTGCTAATCAGGGAATAATAGCGAAATCGCCAACCCGAAACGCCCATTTTCGGTCATTTGTTCCGACTTACCCGCGGGTTATCGCAGATCGTGCGGCTTCCGCGGCAGGGAATTTCTACGGCGCGAGCAGGGAATTTCGGCAACACAGCAGGGCCGACGACCATTCGGCAGCCATCTGCCGCGATTTTTCAAGCAACGCCGGGATCTGCAAAGCTCACCCATGTTTCTCTCGATTGCTCGACGACTTGCAGATCGATTGATGTGACGCGGCTAGTTCGGAGATTGTCGGTCTAATTGTTGGCATTATTTAAGCCCAACGCCTGCGACCAGCCGAATACCGAGAAAAATCACGCCATAATGGTAGCTACCTAACCCACCAGGCACTGTTCGCCCATGCCTCTCATTCATGGCGGCTTACTTTGTCGCGCGACCACTGCTCAACGGATCCCGGGCGGATTGCAATCGCGCCTGAACAAGGCGAGCGATTTCGGGCGGTGCTTGCTCTGGAAACGGTGACACCGCACTGACATTGATCTCGCAGAGGACATAGGTGTCCTCACCGCTCGCGTCGTGCGGCCCGTAGAGAAAGTCCGCGTCCCAGATGACCGGCAGCGAATCTTCCGCGATGTTCAACGCCTGCATCAGCTGCGGCGTCCACTCCGATTCCATCTTGGCGCGCAACGCCTGAAACTGGGGCGCCGACGCCGGATGCATGATGCGTGGACCCGGTTGGGCAGCCGGTGAGTCGGCCCCCTCGGGCGGTGGTGGGATCAGCGCCTTGATCAGCTGATGCCCGAAACCGACAACCTTGCTCGCGCCCATGTAGCAACGGATCATGCCATCGGGCAGGCGCGGCTGGAACGGTTGATCGACGATCAAGCCCTCGTCCGCGAAATACCTCTCGCACCGGCGCATGAACGCAAGCAGCGGAAATTCTTCCGGAACGCTGCCACGCTGCGCGTGCAGCACGCGCACGACAGCCTGGCCTTGTTCCGGCGCGGCAATCTGTTCGACCTTCCACACGCCTTGGCCACCATTGCCGCGCCGCTGCTTGAGCACACGTGGTCCGGCGGCCTGGAGCCGTGCGGGAAATTCCTCGTGGAACGCATCGACCGTTCGATAAAGATGCGTGTCCGTCCCCCAGCCGAAGTCTTTGGTGCGATACAGAACCTCCTTGGTTCCCATCTTGAGGATCACGTCGGGATGGGTGCTGACCTATACACCCTGCTCGGCTACCTCGCGCAGCAGCGCATCGAGCACCGAGCGGTTCTTGCCGTCCGACAGCGGATCGACCCAGACCAGTACGCCGTCGAGTTTCAGAAGCTGCGCCCGCACTTCGTCTACCATATCCTCGTCATAGACCGCCGGTTCGGCGTGAATGCCGCGTGCTGCCAGCGCCTCGAAGATGCGAACGAGCCGGTTGTTTTGCGCGGTCAGCGTGTCGCGCGCCTTGCGGTCGCCGCGCCACAGCAACGCCACCATTCCGATTGCACCCTTGGTCATGTCGGGACCTCCTATGGGACTGGCCGGAATATCTGGATAGAGGCGTTGGAACCGAAGATAAGACCAGCTCTCACGGCGAGGAACAGGCGGTCCAGCGCGGGCACAAAGAGGCTGGTCCGCGCGCCGGACGTCGTCGGCATCCGGGCGACCAGGCTGAGCTTGCCTCCTGTGGCTTCGAACACATCGATCGCGCCCGCGCCGCAACTCACCAAGTAGCGTTGCCGCTTGGCATCGTCGAACACGTCGTCCGCATCGGCGCAGGTCTCGGCGACACTGGCAATCTGTCCCGTCATCGGGTCGAACAACGCCAGACGCGCCGGCGAGCGAAACGCCACGGCTACTCTGCCGTTACCACCGATGGCCATCGAAAAGTTCGACGACAGCGACGGTGTCGACCATTTCGCGATCACTTTGCCCGAACCAAGATCGGCCACGTCGATCTGATGGGCGTCAGGCACGTTGACGTACACCCGCCCGCCGGCAAGCTGGAAAGCTTCGGGATGCGCAGGGAGCGGAATATCCCTGATCCTGGCCGCCTTCACTGGATCGATGACCGCGAGGCCGCCGCTGCCATAACCCACGACGACATTGCCGTCGGAATCGAGTCTGGCATTGTCCGCGTCGTCTCCGAGCTGGACGATACCGCGCGGTGCGAAGTCGCTGCCGGCAAATATCCGCACCGTGCCGTCGCCGCCGCAGGCAATCACCAGAAGATCGGATTTGGGGACGTAGACGACGCCTTGCGGCTCATCCAACCCCGCGATCCGGTGGATTACGTTGCGACTCGCTAGGTCGATCACATCGACGCTGCCATTGCCCAGCTCCACGACGAACAGCCGCTTGCGGGCCAGATCGATGTCTAGATGATCAATCCGGCCCGATGTGTCCGGCAGCGCAATGGTCGCCTCCAGCACGAGCGGCGACGTCGCCGCACCTGCCGCCGCTGCCGACAGCAGGCACAGCACAAGCGCGGCGAGCAAGCGTTGGATCATTTGGAACTTGGTCGCCTCGGATGAACTGGGCCGTTCGCGCGTGACCCACTTCATGCACCGCCTCCATGATTTCGTATCTGCCAACCTTGCGGTTGATCGGCCGGGGAGCGCTTGCCTCTATCGGCCTTTAGGCTCACATTCGCTCATGGTTGAGCCGAGACATCGGCTGTCACAAGCGTATTTTACTCATCTATCCAGAAACATCGCTCATGTCTGAACTTGGCGAACGCAGATGGTTGCCGGCCTCGATGAGTGCCCTTCGGGCCTTCGAGGCTGCCGCCCGGCTGTCGAGCTTCACCAAGGCCGCCCTTGAATTGAGCGTGAGCCAGAGCGCGGTCAGCCACGGCGTTCGCGAACTTGAGACGCATCTCGGCACCAAGTTGTTCGTGCGAGACGGACGGCGGCTGGCGTTGACCGACACAGCGAAGGTCTATCTTCGCTACGTGCAAGAAGGTCTCAATCGTCTGCGCGCCGGCGATGTGGCCCTAATCGACCCCCTGCGTAGCGCGCGCGTCCTGACGGTCAGTGTGTCGCCGAGCTTTGCCGCGAAATGGCTGGTGCCGCGCCTCGGTGCCTTCTCTGCCGAACATCCAGACATCGACCTGAGAATAAGTGCCAATCCGCGGCACATCGACTTCGCGGACGGTGAAATCGAGCTTGCTGTTCGGCACGGCAATGGCGACTGGCCAAACCTTCGCGCCGTTCAATTGTGCAAAGAAACGCTTTATCCCGTTTGCAGCGCGTCGGTCTTGGCGGGGCCAGTTCCCCGCCGTCCGTCCGATCTGAAGAACCGCGTGCTCATTCACCACCGCGATTTTGAACCCTGGCGCAATTGGCTGGAAACATTTGGCGTAAAATGGTCCAAAGACTTCGCGCGCGGTCCCGTACTCAATGAGATGAATCTGGTTATCGATGCGGCGCTTGCCGGTCAGGGCATCGCCTTCGCGCGAAGTGCGCTCGTCGCGCGGGACATCGCCGAGGGACGGCTGGTGCGGCCGATGTCAGATTCCATCCCAGCGTCTTATGCCTACTGGATCGTTTGCAGAACACAGGACGCCAGTCTTCCTAAGATCCAGCGGTTTCGAAATTGGCTCCTGGCCGAAGCCGCAAAGGACGCTGCAGCGTCATCGACGAAGGTTTGAGTAAGATGCGAGCGACAACACTGGTTCGCCTAGGCGGATCGGCTTTGCGTCGGGTTCAATCGAAGGTCGGCTTCCGTTGGCGCCTTTCGTAGGGGCGACAGAAACAATCCGGCGACCGACTGAAATTCCTTTCCGTCATAGCCGTCGAGGCCATAGTCGATGTCGCGCCCGAACCGGGCCGGTGTGCAAGTTCTGAAAATTCGGTCCCACATCGAAAAAATCTGCGAGTAGTTCGTGTCCGTGAAGCGCGGATCGCGCGAATGATGGACCTTGTGCATTGTGGGGCTCATGGAAATCCACGAAATTGCCGTGTCGAGCCATTGCGGCAGTTTGACGTTGGCGTGCTCCGCCTGGCCCATGAACACCGACCACAGACGATACACGGCGAATGCCGCCGGCGACGCGCCGATCGCGCAGGCGAATACCGCGAGATAGCTGTAGCGTACGAGACCTTCGACGGGATGCTGGCGGTAGGTCGTCGTGACATCGACCGCGAGATCGGAGTGGTGCATCGCATGGTAGCGCCACAGGGTCGCCGATTTGTGCATGGAGACATGGGTCAGATACCATGCGAAATCGAGCACGAATACGACCGCCATGATCTCGACCAGCGGTGGTAGCGAGACGAGAGAATTGAACAGGCCAATATGCTGGACCTGCAAGTATTGCAGCCCGATCAGCATCCCGAAATTGAGAACGACGCCCATCGCAAACGCGACTGCCGCAAGCGAGAAGTTAGGAAACAGGTGACGCCAGTTCCAGGCGGTACGTTTGCAGAGAGGGATCACCGCTTCGACAACAAGGACGACGGCCATGAGAATGAGCGTGTTGCGAATACCGATTAGGCTCGATTGAAAGTCCATTGCACATCTCCAGGGCGGCCCGAACGTGATTTGGCGAAGCGCCTGTCGTGATCGAGGTCGCAGCTCGGCAAATGCCTTACATGCGCCAGATCGCTGCCTAAGACCGACTGTGGTTATGATTGGGCTGAAGTAGCTCAGCGCTCAAGCAGATGGTTTTCATCCACTCAGAAACATACCTCATGATTAATGCAGATGAACTCCGCCGAGTGTCCGGAGGCTTTCATCTCGTAGAGCAGGCGACCATGCTCCGCAATTTAGATGGCGAGGCGAGCGGTGACATCATCGTATGTTAGGGCGATGTGGTAGCTATCTAGCCCACCACTTGGCTTGCCGGCCGCTTGCGGGTCAGTCGGGCGCGCCAGCGAGGGTGGTCGACAGGACGTACAGCCGCCCCTCGGTCTCGTCGATCCACCCTTCAAGGAGGCTCGCCGTCGCAACATCGCCGAGTTCGTCACAGAGACTATGGGCGCCACGCATCTCGCTGGCCAGTTGGCCATTGTCGTAGGCCAGCGCGCGAAGCATGCCGGTTACCTCCAACTCCGGATCATCGCTGTCCGCGATGCGCTGCAGCGAGCGGATCTCTCCGAGGGAGCGTAGCGTCGGCGCACCCAGCTTGCGTACGCGTTCCGCGATCGGATCGACCATCGCGAAGACCTGGCCGGCCTGCTCGTCGAATGCCAGGTGGCACTCGCGGAAACGGGGCCCCGAAACGTGCCAGTGGAAGTTCTTGGTCTTCACGTAGAGGGCGAAAACGTCAGCCAAGAGCCGATTCATCGAGGCGGCAATCTTTTGCGTTGCGTTGGCGCCCAGGGGGCAGGGAAGCGTTGGCGGCGTTTTCAGGGTCGGTTTGGGTGTGGTCACCGGATACTCCTCTTATCGTCAGAAGCGTTCCTCAGAAAATGAGATGAAGCAACGGAAGTCGATCAGACGAAGGTGTCGGCGATACCAATGTCCAATGGATCGCCCCGTCATCTCCGATCAGATGAGCTGAACAGCGGACGCCCTGATCGACAGGCCCTGGAGAAAAAACATGAAGACGCCGAGCACTGTAACGTCGTCTGGAGTCGCGCCACCGACGGATCAGGACGCGGCGATCGCCAAAGTCCGCCTGACGCGCGGAAGCGCCGCCTACTGGCGGGTGACCTTCAACAACCCGCCGCTCAATATCGTCGGCCCTCCCGAAGTCCGTCGCCTCCAGCATATTCTGGGCGAGATAGAAGCGGACCCGAAGGTGAAGGTTGTCGTGTTCGACAGCGCCGTGCCGGACTATTTCATGGCGCACTACGATCTCCTTGCTCCTCTCGCAGGCTCCGCCGACATGACGCCGGGACCGACGGGGATGCATCCGGTGCCGGACTTTATGGCCCGCCTGAGCCGGCTCAAGCCTGTGACCATCGTTTCGATCCGTGGGCGGGCCAGCGGCATAGGCAGCGAGATTGCGCTTGCCGCGGACATGCGGTTTGCTAGCCGGGAGAAGGCGCTCATCTCGCAGTTTGAAGTCGGCGCCGGCTTCGCTCCCGGCGGAGGGCCGATGGCGCGGCTGCCCCGGCTGATCGGCCGCGGTCGGGCCCTCGAAATTCTGCTGGCTGCCGACGAGATCAGCGGCGAACTGGCGGAGCGTTACGGCTACATCAACCGGGCGCTTCCAGATGCAGAGCTCGATGGCTTCGTCGATGCACTCGCCACCCGTATCGCCTCGTTCGACCAACAAACCCTAATCGACACGAAGCAATTGGTCGATCGGGTTAGTCTGCCTCCAGACGGGGAGATGCAGACAGGGTGGGATGCGTTCATCAAGTCCGTCCAGCGCCCAGGCGCCCAAGCGAGATTGAAGGCGCTTATCGAACAAGGTTTGCAGCAGCCTGGCGATCTCGAAAACAACCTCAACCAGTATACGGCCAGGTTTGTGGAATAGTTGCGACACACGCGGCGTCCGCGGTGGTGCTGTCGGTGGAAGTGACACCAACGTATCGCCGACACCATCGCACAATAGATCGTCCGGCATAATTCTGGTGCGATGCCTCAATCGGCGCGTTGCCCACATGCACGAGGATACATCACATCATGAAACGACTCTTGGGACTGACTCTGGCGGCTGCGGCCGTCTTTTCGCTCGCCACGGTGGCTGCGGCGGCGCCGCTGCGCATTCGCGGTACCGTTGTCGCGATCTCGTCAGACACGCTCACCGTGCATACGGCGAACGGCGACGTTTCCGCGTCGCTCAAAGGCGGCACGGTCTTTGTCTCGGTTGTGCCATCCAACCTCAATCTCGTGGAAACCGGCAACTATGTTGGCGTGGCGAGCAAGAATGTCGGCGACAAGCTGATCGCGCTCTCAGTCATCGTTTTTCCGCCTTCGATGAAGGGCGCCAGCGAAGGTCACGCCGCTTACGACGTCCTTCCCGACACGACTCTGTCCGGCGGCGCACACACCGCCAGCAGCATGACCAATGCCAACGTCAAGGCTATCAGCACTGACCAAAGGGCTCCTCAGGTCAACAGCACCATGACCAATGGCAGTGTCGCGACCGCGACGGCAAGCGGCGGCGTGAGACTGTTGACGGTGACTTATAACGGCGGCGAACAGCACATCCTCGTGCCACCGACGGCAACGATCGTGGCGTTCGTGCCGGGTGCCGCGTCCATCGTCAGGCCCGGCGCAGCCGTGTTCGTGAACGCCGACGAGACCAAAGGAAAGATCACCGCCGGCTTGGTGGCGGTCGGTAGCCATGGTCTGACTCCGCCGTTCTAGTCAGCGATCACTGACTGCTCGACAGCACGACAGCACGACAGCACGAGGCTCGCGTGTCGATGACGAAGACACTCAATCGCCCCGCACATCCCCTTCCAATCCGGATCATGCATTGGATCGCGGCGCCGGCGGTCATCTGCATGATGCTCAGCGGCTGGGCGATCTACAACGCGTCGCCAAGCCTGCCGTTCACATTTCCGCGCTGGATGACTTTGGGCGGATGGCTGGCCGGCGGCATCGCCTGGCACATCAGCGTCATGTGGGTGCTGTTCATCGATGGAATCGCCTATCTGCTCTACGGCTTCGCCAGCGGCCACTTCCGTCGCGACCTCTTCCCGCCCAGCCCGCGGGCGGTGATCGACAACATGGTCGCTGCATTGACCGGGCGGCTCGGCCACAGCCTGGGTCACTACAATGCGGTGCAGCGGTTGCTTTACGCGGGTGTGATCGTGCTGATCTGCTTCCAGGTCCTGACCGGCTTCGCGATCTGGAAGCCGGTGCAGCTCGGCTGGCTCACCGAGCTGCTCGGTGGCTATCCCATCGCCCGCGGCATCCACCTCGCCGCCATGATTGGCATCGCGTTGTTCCTCGTCGTCCACCTCACGCTGGTCGTGATTTTCCCCCGCACCCTCGTGGCGATGCTCTCGGGAACGGCGTCCGAGCCTGAGGAGCCCGTGCCATGAGTCGCGCCCACGACCTGCGCCGCAAGCCCGCCGTCACGATGGACGAGATCCGGCCCGAGTTGAACCGGATCAGCCGCCGCGGCCTATTCTCACGGGCGCTCTCGCTTGGCAGTCTGACGCTGCTGACCGGCTGCGACCTGTCGACTCATTCCGGAGTGGACGCAGCCCTCTGGGCGATGATGCGCTTCGACGACCGGGTTCAGGCAGGGCTGTTCTCTCGCTCCCACCTCGCGAAGACCTACCCGGTGAGCGCTGTGACCAAGCCGTTTCGGTTCAATGCCTATTACGAGGAATGGCAGGTCCGGGAGACGCCTTCGGATTGGCGGCTGGAGTTGTCCGGCCTCATCAGCGACAAGGCCCCTTGGACGATTGAAAAATTGCGCGCACTCCCGCGGGAAACGCAGGTGACGCGGCATATCTGCATTGAAGGCTGGAGCCAGATCGGCCAGTGGAGCGGGGTGCCGTTGCACACATTTCTTCAGCGGGTCGGCGCCGATCTCAAGGCCCAATACGTCTACTTCAAATGCTTTGACGGCTATTCGACTAGTATCGATATGCAGAGCGCATTGCACCCGCAGACCATTCTGGCGCTCGAATTTCTTGGCAAGCCGCTTGCCCCGGAATGGGGCGCTCCTGTGCGGCTGCGGATACCCACCAAGCTTGGCTTCAAGAACGCAAAGAATATCAGCGCCATTTCCGTCACCAATACCTATCCGGGCGGCTACTGGGAGGACCAAGGTTATAACTGGTTCTCCGGCTCATAGGGCATCGGCTAGCCAACTCGCCGGGCGTGACCAGCGCCTCTACAGATCTACTTCGAGACGCGAAAAGCCGATCTGGCGGCGGCGTGAGCGAAGGAGCGGCCGCCGGATTTAGTGCGCTGCAAGGAAGTCCGTCACCGCGGCGATCGTCGCCGCGGGCGCTTCCTCCATCAGCCAGTGGCCGGCGTTCGGCACGATGACTTCCTTCACGTTCGTCGCCGCGTTGCGCATCTGGACCGCAACGTTGGCGCCGAAGGCCTTCTCGGCGCCGATGGCGAGTACCGGCATCGTCAGCTTCGTCTCCATCGCCTTAAGGTTGTCGGCCTCGTCCTTCCGGTCGATTGCGAGGAACTGGGCGAACGCGGAATGCATCGCTCCCGGCCTGGCGTAGATCGTGGCGTAGTGGCGGCGGGTCGCTTCGTCGATTTTCGACGGGTCGCCGGCGAACTCGTTCCAGAAGCGGTCGAGGTAGATGCGCTCGCGGCCGGCAACTAGGCGCTCGGCGTCCGGGCCTCCGAAGTTGAAGTGCCACAGCGCGGGCAGGCGCACGATCTGGCTCCACGGCGGGATGCCGGGTATCGGCGAATCTATCACGACCAGGCGGCTTGTTTTGTCCGGATAGCGCGCCGCGTAGGCATACGCGACCATCACGCCGATGTCGTGGCCCACGATGTCGGCGCGGTCGATGCCGAGCTTGTCGAGGACGGCGCGGATGTCGCCGGCCTGCGTCCACTTGTCGTAGCCGCCAGCGGGGTGTGAGGACAGGCCCATGCCGCGCAGGTCGGGCACGACGACGGTGTGGTCCCTCGCGAGCACGGCGGCCATCGGCGACCACATGTCGCCGGTCTCGCCGAAGCCGTGAATTAGCACGACCGCGGGCCCGTGGCCGCCGACGCGGACGTTGATCGTCGCGTCCGCGTTCACCACCTGCGAGTTGCGGAAGTCGGCCGGGAAAGGCGAGGGCGCGGCGTGCGCCGACAGGGCGCCCAGCGCCAGGCTGGCCGCGAGGCCAGCCGCGACTCTGCGGAAGCGGTGGGCGAAACTGGGTGAAACGACTGATGACATGGTCGGCTCCTTAGGGCGGGGGGGGTGGATGAGCAGCCCGCGCGGCTCCGACGGCAGGGACGGCCGGAGGGATGGAGCCGCGCTTGACCTTGGCCGACGGCCCTAGCTCTTGATGAACGCCAGGATGTCGGCGTCGACCATCTCGTGATGTGTCGTGTGCATGCCGTGCGACAGACCCGGATAGGTCTTCAGCGTCCCGATCTTGAGCAGCTTCACCGCCAGCAGGGCGCTGTCCGCGATGGGGACGATCTGGTCGTCCTCCCCGTGCATGACCAGGACGGGGGCGGAAATCCTCCGCAGATCATCAGTGAAGTCGGTCTCGGAGAAGGCCTTGATGCAGTCGTACTGCGCCTTGATGGCGCCCGTCATGGCCTGCCGCCACCAATTCTGGATGGTCCCCTCCGACACCTTGGCGTCAGGACGGTTGAAGCCGAAGAACGGACCCGCGGGGACGTCGTGGAAGAACTGCGCCCGGTTGGCCACCAGCCCGGCGCGGAAGCCATCGAAGACCTCAATCGGCAGCCCGCCCGGGTTTGCGGCGGTCTTCAGCATGAGCGGCGGCACCGCGCCGATCGTCACGGCCTTAGATACGCGGCCGCCTCCTCCGTGTTGCGCTACGTAACGGATCACCTCCGCGCCGCCCATCGAGTGACCGACATGGACGGCGTTCTTCAGGTCCAGGTGGTCGACCAGGGCGGCTACGTCACCAGCGAAGGTGTTGTACTCGTGGCCATGGTCGACCTGGGTCGAACGGCCGTGCCCGCGCCGGTCGTGCGCGATCACCCGGAAGCCCTTCGACAGGAAGAACATCATGTGGGCGTCCCAATCGTCGGCCGACAGCGGCCAGCCGTGATGGAAGACGATCGGCGGACCGGAGCCCCAGTCCTTGTAATAGATTTGCGTGCCGTCCTTGACGGTAACGGTTCCACTGCTCATGCGTGCTCCATTGGTTCGGGTGGTCTGCGCGACGGAGGCCGTCGCAGGATAAAGTAACGGCGACGTCGAGAGCGCGGCAAGCACGACGCCCGCATGCAGCAGACCTCGGCGCGATACTTCTGCACCATCGGGACTGGAGTTGGTCACCTGACGCTCCTTCCGTTGCGCCGAGGAAATCCCCGCCGCGCGTCGTTTGGCCTAAAAGGTTCAAGCCATGTGCGAGCTATTAGACCAAGTCGCGGAGCGGATTCTATTGAACCTAAGTATCGGGAACCGTTTAGTGTCTTCCCAGCGCCGCCATGACGGCGTCCAGGAGCGCATTTTCGCTGAAGGGCTTTGAAAGACAGGCCACGGCGCCGCGCATCAGCACCTGCCGGATTACGGCGCCATCTGAGTGGGCGGTGATGAACACGACCGGAATGTTGCGGTGTCGTTTCGCAAGTTCCTGTTGAAGCTCCGGGCCGGACATCCCGGGCATCGCTACGTCCAGGATCAGGCAGCCGGTTCGGTCCAGGCTTTCAGCGCATTGCAGGAATTCGTCGGCTGAGGCGAAAGCCCAGACCTCATGACCAAATGACCGCAGGAAGTCCGGTAGCGACTCGCGGACCGATTCGTCGTCGTCGACGACCGACACAAGACTGCGCCGCAGCATCAGGTATCTCCCACCGCGAACGCCGTGAGACTACTAGGCGCCGGGCGCGCCGACATCGGACGGGGTTCGTCCGGAAGCCAGAAGGAAAACGTCGTGCCGGGCCCGTCGTTTGGCGTCGCCCAAAGACGGCCGTTGTGGCTCTCAATGACTGAGCGGCTGATCGCCAAGCCGATCCCCATGCCGTTAGCCTTCGTCGTGTAGAACGCATCGAAGAGCCGTTCGGCATCTTGGGGATCGATACCCACACCCGCGTCTCGAATCCAGAGCCTTACTCCGCCATCGGGGTCTGCACCCGTTCCAACGAGCAGATCTCGCGGACGGTCGACGATGCTCGTCATGGCGTCTGCGGCGTTGAGAACTAGGTTCAGGGTGACCTGCTGGAGCTGGACGCGGTCGCCCTTCACGGCTGGCAGATCGCTGGCGAAGTCCGTTTGCAGGGTAATGCGGCGGCATTGCAGATCGCTCGCCGACAGCGCGAGAACCTCGCGCGCCGAGTCGTTAAAATCAAACCAGTCCGCCTCGGGCTTCTTGCGCGCGAACAGGGCCCGGAGACGCTCGATCACCTCGGACGCTCGGTTGCCGTCCCGGATGGTGCGCTGCGCTGTCGACCGGGCGCCATCAACATTCGGAGGATCGGCGGCGAGCATGCGCAGACAGGTACTGGCGTTGGTGAGGATGCCTGAAAGCGGCTGGTTGATCTCGTGTGCGATTGAGGCGGTCAACGCTCCAAGGCTTGCCACCCGGGTGACGTGCGCGAGCTCGGTGCGGACCTTGCTGAGTGTCTCGTCCGATTGCTTGCGCTCTGTCACGTCCCTGACTGCGCCCATGACTTCGAGCTGCCCTTCGGGATCACGCATCGTTTGAGAGACAGTCTGCACGTGCTTGACCCGTCCATCTGGCATCTTGAGCCGGATCTCGTAGTTGCTGGCTTGGCCCGCCTGTCGCGCGCCGTGAACCTTCGCTGCCAGGTAGGCGCGGTCGTCCGGATCGACCCGACTGGCAATCAGCTCCAGGGTCACCGGAGTGCCCTGGCCGAAGCCGAAAATGCGATAAAGTTCGTCGGAGAACGTGATCTCGTCGGTGTCCAGTTTCCAGGAAAAGCTGCCCGTCTGGCTTAGGGCTTGGCCATGAGCGAGCTGCGCCTCGTGACGCCGCAACTCGTCTTCGGTCTTTTTCCGTTCCGTGATGTCGCGCAGGTCCTCGATGTCGATATTGATGCCGCACCATTTGATCAGCCGGCCTGCCCGATCCTTCACCGGAGCGATGCGGAACGAAAACCGGCGAAACTTGCCGTCAAAGCGGCGCAGGCGCCCTTCCAAATCCGCGGGCTGGCCGGCCGCCAGGATCGCCCCTAGTTGCGCGACCAGCCGGGGTCGATCGTCCGGGTGAATTGCAGTCTCCCAGCCCCGGCCCATGGCATGTTCGACGCCGAGACCGGTGAATTCGGACCAGTGCCGACTGATGAAGTCACAGCACCCGTCCGGGCGCGCCGTCCACACAAATCCGGGAAGCGCGTCGATGACCCAACTGAGTTCGCTTTCCATTACTGTCTTTCGGATCAGGCGCGGGATCAAGAAGCGCGGATCGCCGGTCAGGTCCATCCTACTTTGGTGTTGGTCTCAACCTTTTGGCACCGTTTCGAGCATAACCGCGTACCGAACATGCGGCGGTGGCGAGGCCGTACGAGGCGCCTTCTAGGTGATGAGGATCCTGGCGATCTGAACAACGGAGCTCCGGCTCTTGGAGGAAAAGGGGAAGGCGAGGCTCGCTCGGCGAGCCTCGCCATGATCACCAGTGGCCGGCGGACTGGCCGCCATCGACGTGCAGGATCTGGCCCGTGACAAACGACGCGTCCTCGAGATACAGGACGGCGTCGACGATTTCGCGAATCTCGCCCATCCGGCCGATCGGGTGCAGCCCGGCCAGCGCGCCGTGCGTCTCGGGCGGATGCATCGGCGTCTTGATGACGCCCGGCGCCACGGCGTTCACCCGGATTCCGCGTCCTGCGTATTCGATGGCGAGTCCTTTGGTTGCCGCGTTTAGTCCGCCCTTGGTGATCGAGGCCAAAATCGCCGGCACCCCGTTGATCGGCTGATTGACGATGCTGGCGGTGATCTGGACGATGTGACCCGAACCCTGGGTTTCCATCCGCCGCACCACCGATTGAGTCACGAAGAAGAATCCGCCCAGATTCGTGCGCAGGGTGGACTGGTAGTCCTCGAAAGTGAACTCCGTGAACGGCTTGGCGGCGAAAATCCCCGCGTTGTTGATCAACGTGTCGATGCGGCCGAATCTCTGGACGGCTTCGGTGACGACACGTTCGGCGACCGCGGGGTCGGCGATGTCGCCCGGCACGGCCACAATGTGGGGATCGTCGCTCGCGCGAATTGAACGGGAATTGGCGACCACGCGAAACCCTCGGTCGCGGTAGGCTTTTGCAAGTCCGGCACCAATGCCCTGCGATGCCCCGGTGATCACCGCGACCTTGTTTGGAGTGCTCAACTTTCACCTCATCTGTTGATCTTTGGCGCGCAACCGCAACGAGCCTTGCGCCGATGGGGTGAAGGTTGGTGGGCAAGGCTTCCGAGTGAACGGCCACGCTTCGACCGACAGCCTTGCGCGAAACGGCGGAATGTCCCGCCGGCCGCCGACGTCCGATAAGCACCGATCCGCGTAAGGATGTCTCTCGGCCTGCGGCTATTCGCCAGTCTGGCGCAGACGCCTAGTTTGGGTTGCCGCTTTGTACGCGACGGCCCGTTCCCCCGATCTCTGCGCGCCGCCGACGCCCCTGGCGGCACCCCCGGCGGTCTGAAGGCAGCCGTCCTGTACCTCCATGATCATGGGAGATCGCAATGACAAATTTCCTCGCAATCAACACGGTCAAACCGCTCACGTCCTCTGAGGCGGACACGCTCACGTCTGACGCTCGCGCGATCGTGTTCATCGTTGATGACGACGTATCGGTGCGCGAGTCTCTCGAAGCGCTGATCGTCTTCGCCGGCTGGGAGGCGCGCGCGTACGCCACGGCGAAGGATTTTCTGGCTTCTCCGCCTGCGAAGGGTCCGAGCTGTCTGATTCTTGACGTCTGGCTCCCCGACCTCAACGGGTTGGATCTGCAGCAGCATGTCGCCGACGACCGGGCCGACATGCCGATCCTCTTTATTACCGGTCATGGAGACATCCCGACGACGGTGCGCGCCATGAAGGCCGGGGCGGTGGAGTTTCTGACGAAACCCTTCGCTGACAACGTCCTTCTGAACGCGATCCGTGCCGCCCTGATGCGCAGCCGCGCCATCATAGCCCAGACGGTGGAACGGCAGTCGCTGCGTGATCGATATGGGTCTCTCAGTCCCCGCGAGCGCCAGGTCATGGCACTCGTGGTGACAGGCCGCCTGAACAAGCAGGTCGGTGCAGACCTCGGCATCAGCGAGATCACCGTCAAAGCTCACCGGGGTCGGGTGATGGAAAAGATGAAGGCCAGTTCGTTTGCCGACCTCGTGAGGATGAGCACGGCTCTCGGGCAATCTTCGCAATCTTCTCCCTATGAGGTGCAGCGACTAGCCCACCACCAAGGTGTCGGTGACACCTAGGTCCAATAGATCAATCCCCCCGGCTCTGGTTTATCGGCTCAATATTCGCGGGGCCTTTTTGGAAACCGGGGCGCTGCCGTCGCGCCAGGCTGCACGCGCGAGATGATGGGGAGGTGAAGATCTTGTCACAAGACTTCAAGGCTTCGAGCGCCGCCTTACCGCTCCAGCCGTTACATCTCCTCGAGGAGATTAGTCACAGGGTTTTCAATGAATATACTGAGGCGATCGCCACGCTGCGCCTGGCGGCGGTCGATGCGGGAAACGCGCAAGTCAGTGGCACTCTGAACGGCGTCTCGAACCGGCTGATGGCGTACGCCAACGCTCATCGTGCGCTCCTTGAGCCCGCCTCCGGCGGGTCGGTCGATCTCGCGGCTTACGTCGGCCAAATCTGCACCTCAATGCACAAAGCCTTGCTTGCCGCCAACGGCGTGCGGCTCCTCGTGGACGCTGACGAGACATTGTTGGAATCCGCCCGATCCTGGCGCGTTGGGCTGATCGTCGCCGAACTCATCCGCAACGCCGCGCGCCATGGTCTCCGTGGTGGGCCGGGCGCCATCAGGGTGTCGATCGCCGAGACCTGCGGCTGGGTGAGTTGCCGGGTGAGCGACAACGGTCGCCCTACCGCCAACTCTCAGCCGGGCCGGGGCCGCAGGCTGGTCGAGGCGTTGGCCGCCGAGCTTGGCGGTTCGGTTGATTGGTCATTCACGCCGGCGGGCTGCCTGGTACGGCTAGAGATTCCCACGATGGTCGCCCCGGTCCGCTGATGGCGCGCCGCATCGCACCGCCAAGCGACCGCTGATCCTGGTCCGCATCAAGTCAGGTGCGGACATTCGCGCCAAGCGGTATGCGGGCTTTCAGTTTCCCGTCGGGCGTCCCGCCAATACCATGGTCTAGGCGATACCATCGTTCAGTAGCGGAGTTGGAGCCATAGGAAGATGCTTCGGAACATGCCGCAAATGTCCCTGCATTGGAGACCTTGGTGAACGCGACAACGAAGACTGCGCAAGTGCGGTTGAATCGGCAGTCGCCGAACTATTGGCGGGTGATATTCGACAACCCGCCGCTCAATCTCATGGCCCCGGAATTTGTTCTGGAATTCAGGGAAATCATGACGGCGATCGAGACCGACGATCAGGTCAAGGTCGTGGTTTTCGAAAGCGCTGTCGAAGGTTTCTATCTCAATCATTCCGATTTCCTCGCGAAGCTGGAGGATCTGACCGGCATTCCTCAAGGCCCTACCGGCCTGGAGGCGTGGCCCGACATCCTGGTGCGTCTGAGCCGAGCGCCCGTCGCGTCGATCGCTTTGATACGCGGGCGGGCGACCGGAAACGGCAGCGAGCTCGCACTGGCCTGCGACATGTCTTTCGCGAGCCGCGAAAAGGCCATCCTGTCGCAGTGGGAAGTGGGGGTCGGCCTCGTCGCCGGCGGCGGGCCCATGGCGCGACTGCCACGCCTCATTGGAAGAGGGCGCGCCTTGGAGGTGCTCCTGGGCTCGGACGATATCGGAGCCGACCTGGCTGCGTTCTACGGCTATGTGAATCGGTCGTTGCCGGACGCCGAACTCGACGATTTCGTCGAAGCGCTCGCAAGCCGGATTGCATCGTTCGACAAATGGGCGATCGCCAATACCAAACGCCTCGTGAACGCAGCGAGCTTGCCGCCCGATGTCGAAATCGCGGCGGGGTGGGAGGCTTGCATGACCTCAATCCCACGGCCTGCTGCGAAGGAAAGTTTCAAGAAATTGTTCGAGCAAGGCTTTCACAAGCCGGGTGATGCCGAAGATCGCTTGGGATTCTATGTGGGACAGCTGCGACGCTGAGCCCGGATGTGGGAAACGATGAATCGCAACCTTTCCTTTCGCCATTCCAACTCTGAAGAAGGACATAGCTGATGGATTTGCTTGCGCTCGCGAAAACTGTCGCGGATCGAGTCGAGGCGCAGGCGGCCGAGGTCGCTGTGCCGGTTGCGGTTTGCGTCATCGACATCCATGGGAACGTCGTTCTCACGCATCGCATGGCAGGAGCGCCGGCTTTCGCCGCCGAGATCGCCGAGCGGAAAGCCTATACTTCCGCGCTGGTCCGGATGCGGACAGCTGACATCCTTCCTTTGGTACAGCCCGGTCAGCCGCTTTATGCTCTCAGCATGGTCTCCGGGGGCAAATATTGCGCAATGGGCGGAGGCGTGCCGCTCACCCGCGAGGGTGAAGTGGTCGCAGGTGTCGGTGTAAGCGGCGGGTCGGTTGACGAGGATGTATCCATCGTCGAAGCGGCGCTGAAATAAAGAACCGAGCGTTCTCCGGCTGAACAGCTAGGCGATCGATGGCGACAAAGGACTCTATCGTGCCACATCCAATGACATTAGGCGTTCATCATGTTGGCTTAGCCGTCCCCGACATCGACGCTGCATGCAAATTCTTTTGCGAAACCCTCGATTGGACGCTCGTTGGCAGGAACGACCAGTATCCGTCAGCCTTCGTATCCGATGGAACAATTACCCTTACCCTCTGGCGAGTCGCCGATCCCACGTCGGCAGTTGCCTTCGATCGCCGGCGGAATATCGGTTTGCATCATCTGGCCTTCGCTGTCGCCGACGAAGCAGCATTGCAAGCAACATTCGAAAGAGTGTCGCAGCACCCCGGCGTGGTGATCGAATTCGGCCCCGGGCCCACGCGCCCTGGATCCGACCGGAACCATTTCATCTGTGCCATGCCAGGCGGGCTGCGCATAGAATTTACGCCCAAATCTAACTGAACCATGCCTCGCGTTGCGACCCGATTTGCATTGGACTGCGAAGCCGGTTGGCCCACCTCCAGAAAGACGAAAGTGAATGGATACTCAACGCCCGCCATCACCTCCGTTCACCAAGGAGACCGCCGCGCAGAAGGTGCGGATTGCCGAAGACGGCTGGAATGGCCGTGATCCCGTAAAGGTTTCCCTTGCCTACACGGCGGACAGCGTCTGGCGGAACCGCGCCCAGTTCATCAGTGGGCGCGAAGCCATCGTCGCCTTTCTCACATGCAAATGGGCGCGTGAACTTGACTATCGTCTCATCAAGGAATTATGGGCCTATGCAGAAAATCGCATTGCGGTGCGCTTCGCGTACGAATGGCATGACGATAGCGGAAGCTGGTACCGGTCCTATGGCAATGAGAACTGGGAGTTCGACGAGAACGGATTGATGCGTCGCCGCCTGGCGTCCATCAACGATTTGCCTATTCACGAATCCGACCGGCGCTATCGCTGGCCGTTGGGGCGCCGGCCCGATGACCACCCTGGCTTGACCGACCTGGGTTTCTAGGAGCCGCGGGCGATGCTGAGCTTCACGTCCACGTTGTTGAAATTCCCCACGTCGGGCAGCTTCGCGTTGGACCGCTCAAGGCTTTCGGACTGCACCGCTGTGGATTGCGTCTCTCCAAATTGGCTGAAATTCTTGCGCAACTCGCATACAAAATGGTTTGAGTGGTACACCTATCGAAGCGCGCGGGCTTCCATCGCAAGGCCTGCAAACACGGATCGTAACCGCGGCGTTGCGAAGTCGATAAATGTTCTTACTTTGGGCATCGATATCCGACCATTTGGCGTCAGCAAATGGACGGGAACCGGGGGATGTTCTGCATTCGCGAGCACGACCTGCAACTCACCGCGTCGGACGGCTTCTGCGATATGATAGGAGTAAAGGCGAGTCAGTCCACGCCCCCTGATGGCGGAAGCAAGAGCTGCTCGGACCGTGTTTACTGTTATTCGCGGATTAAATTGCACAACGCGCGGCACTCTGGAGTCAGGCGCTGGAGCGAAACTCCACGAATCGATACCGAAATTCGTGAAGGCAACAATTTCGTGCGCAGCGAGGTCCGCCGGTTCAGTGATCGGTGGATGGCGCGACAGATAGCTGGGCGAGCCGACCACAACCCGGCGCACTTCGGTTCCAATGCGCGTTGCGATCAGAGAAGAGTCTGGGAGTTCGGCGATGCGCATCGCCACATCAATGCCTTCCTCGATGAGGTTTACGTGACGGTCCAGCAGCAAGAGGCGCGCCGAGACCATCGGATAAGCGTCCAGAAAGTCGTCGAGGATTGGCCGCAACACATCCTCTCCGCTGAGCGGCGGAGCAGAAATGGAAAGTATCCCCCGCGGTTCGGCATGCTCGCCGCTGGCAAGGGCTTCTGCTTCCTCGAGTTCGGCCAGAATGCGGCGGCACGCGCTAGCGTAGCGCTCACCTGCCTCGCTCAGCACCATGGAGCGCGTTGTCCTGTGGAGCAACTCGGCCCCCACATGCCCTTCCAGGAAGGCGATAGCACGGCTGATGGCTGCTGGCGATCGTTTGAGGCGCCGGGCGGCAGCGGCGAGACTGCCTTCTTCGAGCGCCGTAAGGAAGACCGTAATCGCCTCTATGCGATCCATTATACGCCCCCCACGCCTTCCGGACGATACCATTGCCCCGCAGGCCTCACAACGACTGTTGCAAGCCCGGAAATGGTGCCTTCCAGCGAATGTCTATTCAGAGGTTTTTCGGTTCGGCGTACGGAGCCGGTACGAACCCCTAATTCTCGCAAATGCTGCGTTGGGCGGACGCGCGAGCGGAGCACCGCCCTCGCACCAACAGAAATTATGATGACAGATGCAGGAGATGCCGATGATCTATGAATTGCGCGTTTATTACTCGATGCCGGGGAAAATGTCGGCGTTGCTCCGGCGCTTCGAGGACCAGACGTTGAAGATTTGGGAAAGGATAGGCATCCGCCAGGTCGGTTTCTGGACGACGCTGATCGGAGAGAGCAATCAGCAGCTCACCTACATGCTCGCCTGGGAGAGCATGGTCGAGCGCGAGAGACTGTGGAGCGCGTTCGTCACCGATGCCGAGTGGACCAAGGTGGCCGCCGAGACCGAGAGGGATGGACAGTTGGTGCAAAATATCGCCAATCAGTTGCTGCGGCCGACGGCCTTTTCGGCTATGAAATAGGGCGGCTGAGTGGAGGATCGGAAGATGATCAAGCTGCACCTCAACGGCCAGGTTCGCGAGGTCGACGCCCCAGCCGATATGCCGCTGCTCTGGGTTTTGCGCGATCTCCTGGGAATGACCGGCACCAAGTTCGGTTGCGGCATCGCGCAATGCGGCGCCTGCACGGTCCACATCGACGGCAAGTCGGTCCGCTCCTGCCTTCTTCCCGTCGGATCGATTGGCAATCGGGCGGTTACAACCATCGAAGCGGTCGGCGAGACGCCGGCCGGCGCTAAGGTCCAGAGGGCTTGGCTCGATCTCGAAGTCGTGCAATGCGGCTATTGCCAGTCCGGCCAGATTATGTCCGCCGCGGCATTGCTCGCGGCGACGCCGCATCCCGACGATGCCGATATCGATGCCGCGATGGCGGGCAACATCTGCCGCTGCGGCACCTATGTGCGCATTCGAGCCGCGATCAAGAAGGCAGCCGGCGCTCGGCAAGACTGATCTGGAAGGAGATTGCGCCATGACGATTCAAACGCCTTCCGGATCCCAAGAAGTTCTGTCGCGGCGATCGATCTTGCGCGTGGGTGCTGCGGCAGGCGGCGGCTTGCTGCTCGGCTTCTATTCGCCCGCTGCCGACGCCGCTGGAGCCGCGCCGCCCTCCGGCGCGCCCTTTGCGCCCGATGCCTTCATCCGGATCGACCGCGCCGGAAAGATTACGCTGGTCATGCCCCAGGTCGAGATGGGGCAGGGCGTCTACACGTCGCTGTCGATGATCCTCGCCGAGGAACTCGACGCCGCCTTCGATGCCGTGGCCGTCGAAGCGGCACCGCCCAGCGATGCGCTGTACGGAAATCCGGTGTTTGGAATCCAGGCGACGGGCAATTCCAATTCCGTGCGCGCTTTTTGGAAGAAGCTGCGCCTGACCGGTGCCGCGGCGCGCGCCATTCTCATTCAAGCCGCCGCCTCGCAATGGAAGGTTGATGCTCCAAGCTGCACGGCGGCCAACAGCGAAGTAATCCACGCGCCGACCGGGCGCAGGATCGCCTATGGCGCGCTCGCCGATGCGGCGGCAAAACTTACACCTCCCGCCAATCCGCAGCTCAAGGATCCGAAAAACTTCAAGCTGATCGGAAAGCCGCTCAAGCGGCTCGATACGCCAGACAAGGTCAACGGCAAAGCGCTCTACGGCATCGACGCGCTGCCGCCGGGCGTCAAATACGCCGCGATCGCGGCGAGCCCGGTCTTCGGCGGCAAAGTCGGGCACGTGGACGACACCGCGGCCAAGACGATGCCGGGCGTTCGCCAGGTCGTCGTGCTCGACGATCTGGTGGCCGTGGTCGGCGACCATTTCTGGGCCGCTAAGCAGGGTCTGGAAGCGCTGAACATCGTCTGGAACGACGGGCCGAACGTTCACGTCAATTCAGAGCAGATTCGCAACGACATCAGTGCCGCCAGCGAGCACGAGGGCGCCGTCGCCAAGAGTCGAGGTGACGCGGCCAGGGCGCTAAAGGAGGGCGACGCGATCGAGGCGCATTTCGAGATGCCGTTTCTCTCGCACGCGCCCATGGAGCCGATGAACTGCACCGTGCACGTGCGCCCCGATGGCTGTGAGATCTGGGTCGGTACGCAAGTCTGCGCCCGCACCCAGGCGATTGCCGCGAAAGTCACTGGCCTCCCGCTCGACAAGGTTATCGTTCACAACCAGCTGCTCGGCGGTGGGTTCGGCCGCAGGCTGGATGTGGACGGGACGGAGAAGTCCGTTCGTATCGCGCAGAAAGTCGATGGCCCCATCAAAGTCGTGTGGACGCGCGAGGAAGACATTCAGCACGATTTCTATCGCCCGATGTACTACGACCGCATCACCGCGTCGCTGAAAGACGGCCGGATCGACGGCTGGAAGCATCGTGTCACCGGGTCCTCCATCATGAAGCGCTGGTTTCCCCTGGGCTTCCAGCATGGCGTCGACATTGACGGCGTCGATAGTGCGATCGACGAGCCCTACGACATCCCCAATATGCGCGTGGAATTCGTGCAGCACGAGCCGCCGGCGGTGCCCACCGGCTTTTGGCGCGGCGTCGGTCCCAACAACAATGTCTTCGCCATCGAGAGTTTCATCGACGAACTCGCACACAAGGCTGGCAAGAATCCGCTCGACTTTCGCCTCGAGATGCTCGGCAAAACGCCGCGTCTCAAGGCTGCGCTTGAACTTGTGGCGAAGAAAGCGCGATGGGGCGATCCTTTGCCGCCGCGCGTCGGACGCGGCATCGCCGCGCAAGTGGCCTTCGCCAGCTTCATCGCGACGATCGCGGAGGTTGAGGTCGACGAACAGGGCGATGTTCGCGTGCGCCGCATCACCAGCGCCGTGGACACCGGCATCGCCGTCAATCCCGATACCATCGTGGCGCAGTTGCAGGGCGGGCTGATCTTCGGACTGACCGCCGCGCTGTATGGTGAAATCACGATCGCGAATGGCCGCGTGCAGCAGAGCAATTTCAACGACTACCGCATGCTGCGCATCGACCAGACGCCCGCCATCGACGTGCACCTCATCAAGAGCGGCGAAGCGCCCGGTGGCATCGGCGAAACCGGCACGACTGCCGCGCCACCCGCCGTGCGTAATGCGATTTACGCCGCGACCGGCATCGCTTTGCGCCGAATGCCGATCGATCGTGAGGTTCTGGCTGGGAGGAAGCCGGCATGACCTGGTTCACAAAGCTAAGCGCCACGTGGCGCACTCTGATCGTTGGCGCCGCCGCGATCGCGGTCATTGGCGGCGCCGCGTTCTATTGGATCGTTCTGGGTCCCGGTCCACTCGACTTCGCCGGCGGCACGACGGTCGCGCTCGCCGACTATCGCGGCGCCGATCCGACTGGCGTGCCACCGCAGCTTGCGCACGCAAGCCTGATTGAACGAGGCGCTTATCTGGCCCGCGCCGCCGACTGTGCCGCCTGCCATACCGCCAAGGGCGGCAAGCCCTTCGCCGGCGGTCTCACCTTCATCCTGCCGTTCGGCACGATCTATTCGGCGAATATCACCTCCGACAAGGGCACCGGCATCGGAAACTGGAGCGACGCCGCGTTCCTGAACGCGATCCACAAGGGTATCGACGACGAGGGCAAGCCGCTCTATCCCGCGATGCCCTATGCCTCCTACACCGGCATGACCGACGCCGATGCGCTCGCGATCAAGGCCTATCTCTTCAGCCTGGCACCGGTGCACAACGAAGTGCCGCAGAACAAGCTGAGCTTCCCGTTCAACAAGCGCTGGCTGATCGGCATCTGGGCTTCCATGTTCGATTCCGACAAGCGCTTCGCGCCGAACGCGGACCGCACCGCGCAATGGAATCGCGGCGCCTATCTGGCGGAGAGCCTGGCGCATTGCGGCGAATGCCACACGCCGCGAAATCTGGCGTTCGCACTCGATCATCGCAATAAGTTCGCCGGCGAAATCCAGGCGGGTTGGCGCGCGTACAACATCACCGCCGACAAGGATTCCGGGGTGGGCGCGTGGAGCACTGCCGACCTGACGCAATATCTCTCTCTTGGTCATGCCGACGGGCGCGGGACGGCCGCCGGTCCGATGGGCGAGGCGGTCGACAAAAGCCTCAAATATCTGACGCCGGGTGACACCGCCGCCCTCGTCGCCTATCTGCAAACCGTGCCGGCGATCGCCGGCGATTTGCCTGCGCCCAAGGCGACGCCGGCGCCCGTTTCGCACCACGACGGTGTCGTCGCGGATTTCGACCCGCGTGGCGAGGCGCTGTTTGCCGGTACGTGCGCCAGTTGCCATGACTGGACCGGCGTCAGCCCGATCATCCGCTATGCCACGCTGACCGGCGCGCGCGCCGTCAACGACCCATCCGCCATCAATGTCGCGCAGATTGTCTTGCAAGGCACCGTTCGCGATACACCGCACGGCAAGGTGTTCATGCCGGCCTTCGGCAGTGCGTATTCGGACAGCGAAATCGCCGCGCTCGCCAACTACGTCACCGCCCGCTTCGGCGCGCAGCCATCGCGGATCACGGCACAGGATGTCGCCAAGCTGCGCCTGAAAAATTAGGCAAGGAGAAGCGTGATGAAAATCCATCGGCGCGGTTCCGCCGTCTGGGAAGGCGGCCTCAGGGACGGCAAGGGTGCGATCTCGACGGAGAGCGGCGCGCTCAAATCCTATCCCTACGGCTTTGCGAGCCGCTTCGAAGGCAGGCCCGGCACCAATCCTGAGGAGCTGATCGCCGCCGCCCATTCCGGCTGCTTCACGATGGCGCTGTCCCTGATCTTGAGCGAGGCCAAACTGGTCGCCGAGCACATGGAGACGTCCGCGCAAGTCACGCTGGAACAGGTTCCCGGCGGGTATGCGATCACGGCCGTTCATCTCGCGCTGACGGCCAAAATCCCCGGCGTCGATCAGGAAACATTTGAGAAGCTGGCCGCGAGGGCAAAGGCCGGCTGTCCGGTGTCGAAGCTGCTCAACGCAGACATTACGCTCGATGCGAAGCTCGTGATTTGAAACGGTTGGAAGACGGACCGTGCCGCCGATGACGAAGATCGCACCTACCCATCTGCCGGATGAGGATCGTTTTCACGTTGTCCGCCCCGAGGACATCCAGTGGAAACCGTTCCCCGCCTTCCCGCCGGAAGCGCGTCTTGCGATCCTGGTAGGCAATCCGGCCGAAGCGGGACCCTATGTGATCCGCGTCAAGCTGCCGGCCGGCACCAAGATGATGTCGCATAGGCATCCCGAGGACCGCATCTACACCGTGATGTCGGGCGTGTTCTACATTGGTCTGGGGGAAATCTTCGACGAGAGCAAGCTGACCGCCTTCGCGCCGGGCAGTATCGTGGTCCTTCCGGGTGGCCAGCCGCATTTCCACTGGGCCAAGTCAGGCGAATACATCACCCAAGTCAGCGCGATCGGTCCCTTGGGCCTGAGTTACGTCGACTCGGCGAACGATCCTCGCCACCGGGCTGCCTGACTCACGGGGAGAACATTGGTCAGCACCAGACTTCTGCGCGACGGCAATCGAGAAAAGGATTATGTGCGGGGCGGCAACGGCAGCGGACGTGAGGTCCATCTCGTCTATTTCGGCGACTTTCTCTGCCCGTATTGCCGACGACTACGGGAGGTCCTCTCAGTGCGCTATTGTTGGCAGCGCTCTCACCGAACGACCGAGATAGGTGGAAGTACACGTTGCGTCGCCATGTCTCCTTCTCAAACATCGCTGCGCCCGGCATCGGCCTCAGCCAGTACTTGATCAACAAGATCCATGAAGGTCTGTCCGACACCTGCTTGTCAGTTCTCGAACAAGATTGCGAATCTCATCGATCGCCCAGGATATCGGCCCCGTGCGCCGCTGGCAGATCCATGGTTGGCCCTCAGATCCAGCCGAAACCGGGAACGGATGGTTCCAACCTTCAATTTAGTTGTCGCTGATAAATGCGGTGCCGTCAGCGATACTCATGCGGCCCAGTGAACAAAGCTGACCTTGCTTGCTAGATCAGTGGCGAGCCTGCCGGGAGGCCGAGTTTTATGCGGCCGTAGACTTCGTATCTCGTCGTGGCAAGTCGGATGTGTTGGCGGGTGGTGTGCACATCGCGCCAGCAGCGGCCGATGGGGTTGTTGTTCTGTGCAGCAGTGAGGCCGGCTGCGTCATAGATGAGATCGACTGCGCGCGCGGAGTGCTGTGCCGCTACGACTGAGCCGAGGCTGACGCGGGCGCGATCCGTTTCCGTTGGCGTCACGCCGGCCTTGCGGCGCGCTTCGGCTTCGGCGGCGGTCCCGTAGAAGAGGCTGCGCGCCGCTTCGAGATAGCCCAAAGCTTCGCCGAGTTGCATTTGCGCCTGCGGACGTTCGCGCAGCAGCGTGCGCGAGCCGAGCGGCACCTTGGTGGTCGCGAGCTCGACGAAGGCATCGATCGCGTGCTGAGCAATGCCGAGCGCCACGGGCGCGAGCGAGGCACCGAGATTCGCCAGCGCGTCGTTCTGCGCGAAGGTGAGTTCGTCCTGCACGAAGAGGTCTTCGAACGTCACGTCGTGGCTGCCGGTGCCGCGCATGCCGTGCACGTTCCAGGTTTCGTGGATGGTGCAGTCCTTCATCGGCAGCACGGCGGCGCGGATGATCGGCATGTTGTCGACGAACTTCGGCACACCATCCTCGACCACAAGGCCTGCGGCCACCATCCAGCTTGCGTGCGTGCAGCCCGATACGTTGGTGCCGCGTCCGGAAAAACGATAGCCGCCGGGCACCTTCACCGCGCGCACCTGCACGGGGTTGAGCGAGCCCGCCATGGTCGCCTTCGGATCGGCGAAGAGATCGCGGAAGAGTGCGGGCGGCACGAGCAGGGCTAGGAGGCCCTGGCCGAGTGCGAGGGTCCATCCCGCCGAGCCGTCGACGCGGGCCATCGCCTCGATCACCGGCGGCAACTCCCAGACTGTGAGGCCGGCGCCGCCCATATGTTCCGGCACGAGGAGACTGAAGAGACCGGTATCGCGCAGCGCTTCCACGAACGCTACGGCGGGGCGGGCGTGGGCTTCTGACCAGTCCGCCGTCTCGCGCGCGATGGGGGCGACCGCTGCGACCTTGTCGAGCCAAGGCGCGACGCGATCCATCAGGGCTTGTTGCAATGGTGCGCTCCCGCGTTGTCGTGGCGGTCATGATAAGCCGGTAGCCTGATCCGACCAAGTATGCTGGCGGTGCGACGTCAATTCGGCTACCAGTTCAGCAAGATGAAAATCTGCAACCCGAATCCGCGAGCGGCACGTAAGGTTGTATGGCGCAGGCGCATTTGGGCGAGCTAACGGCTCGTCCAGGAGTTCTGACGACTCATGCTCAATGTCTCCAACAAGGAATTAAAGCAGTCCGACGAGGGTCTGACCTACTCGCTGCCTGAGCAGATCGCCGGATTTATCGCGCCACAGATCATCGACGAGCGCTATGCGTCGGGAAGCAGACTAAAGGAAGTCGAGCTCGCGCTGGAGTTTGGCTAAGCCGAGCGCAGGTTCGCGAGGCGCTGCGGATACTCGAAACCCAATTGTGCCTTCAAAGTGCTTGTCGAACGGCTGCCAACTGGCTGCATTACCTTGACGATGCTCTTTGGAATTCTGCTCGAGTCTGTGCCACCAGATCATCGACGCTTTGAATATTTGTTACACCAGATACAGTGTGGCCAGCGCTCCAGATATCGGACCAGCGTCGCGGTGTCCCTTTTGCCGCGCCGCCAAAGGTTTGGCGGGCGCGTTTTTCGCTGATCGATTCATCGAGGCGAGTTGGGTCTAGTCCTGCCGCCGCGATCGACGGCGCCAACATATTGGCCGGGAGGCCGGTGAAGCTCGACGTCAACAGGACATCGTCGATATTCGACGCGACAAGCATCTCACGATAGCTATCTGAAGCCATGCTCTCGCGCGTCGCGATAAACTTCGTGCCCATATAGGCAAGGTCACAGCCGAGCACGCAGGCAGCCTTGAGCGCGTAGCCGTCCGACACACCACCTGCGAGCACAATGGGTCCGTCAAATATGGCGCGCACCGCACGTACGAAGGCAAAAGGATTGAGCCAACCGGTCTGTCCGCCGGCCCCTGCTGTCAGAAGGACCAGTCCGTCCGCTCCTGCCGAAATCGCGCGTTCCGCGTGGCGCAGTGAAGCGATGTCAGCAAGCACCAGGCATCCGACGTCGTGCAGTGGTCCGATAGCTGCCGCTGGCGAACCAACGCTGGTAATCACAATTTCGGCGCGGTGCCGGACCAGACAGGCCAGATCATCGGCCAGCCGCGCGTCGCGCATAATCAAATTTGAGCAAAAAGGTGCAGCCATTGCATCGCAATTGCGATTTCGCTCCTCGATGTCGGTCAGCCAAGCATCGAGCTCATCGGTTGTGCGAGCATTCTTCGTTGGAAACGCTCCGATGACCCCTGCGCGACACGCTGCGGTCACGAGCTCCGGCCCCGAAACGCGCAACATCGGCGCTGCAATCAACGGCAGGCGAAGGCGCGAGGCAATGGAAGGTGGCAATCTGCTTTCTGACATCGCCAGCGCTAGCGGCCCTTCCAGACTGGCTTGCGCTTTTCTGCGAAGGCTTTCAGTCCCTCGACGCGATCTTCGGAGTTCAGTGCGCGTGCGGCGTAGGTCATTTGCGCGCGCCAGGCCTCCTCATCGCTCCATTCCGAGGAATGGAAAATGATCTCCTTCGACGCCGCCAACGCTGTCGGTCCGTTGACCTGCAGCGCTTCGGCCCAGGCAATAGCATCGTCCAGAGCCTTGCCGGTTTCCGCGATGCGATTGACGACGCCGAGGCGGTGAAAATACTCGGCGTCCTTAAACTCGCCGGTGAGCGCCAGTTCCATCGCCACGTGGTAGGGGATGCGCTTGGGAAGGCGGAACAGACCGCCGCCAAGAGCCACAACATTGTGACGCACCTCCGGCAACCCGAACTTGGCTGTCTTAGCCGCCACGATCAGATCGCAAGAGAGGCAAAGCTCGAAACCGCCACCGACCGCATAGCCTTCGACCGCGGCGATCATGGGCTTGCGCGGAGGCTTGGCGAAGAAGCCGAAGCCGCCACGCTTTTGCGTCGCGCCGCGCTCGCCACGCGCCGCGGCCTTCAAGTCCGCGCCGGCCGAAAACGTGCCACCCGCGCCGGTGATCACGCCGACGAACAGCGAATCATCGCTATCAAGTGTGTCGGCGGCCGCCTCCAGCGCGGCTGCGCTGGCGCCGTCAAACGCATTCTTCGCTTCGGGCCGGTTCATCGTGATGATGAACACATGGCCTTTGCTCTCGGTCAGGATTCTGTCGCCGCTCATGTTAGCCTCACAATGCGAAGGTAAATCCGCCGTTGACAGGATAGGTTTGGCCGGTGATCCAGGAACTGGCATCCGACGCCAGGAACAGCACCATGTTGGCGATGTCGTCTGGGCGTCCGGGGCGGCGGATGACGTATTTCTCCAAAGTGCGTTTCAGAGTCTCGGGATCGCCTTTCAGCCTGGCCTCGACGGCTGGTGTCGCGGTCAGAGCGATGGCGACGGAATTGGCCGTGATGCCGTAGCGTCCCAGCGAGCGTGCACAGGCACGCGTGAACCCGGCGGCCCCCGCTTTTGCGCCGGCGTAGATCTCCAGCCCGGCATCGCCCCAACGGCCCGCGTCGGAGATGATCGTGACGATGCGGCCTGCCGCCTTGCGTTCGATCATGCCGGGAATGACCGCCGCGGCGCAGTTCATCACGCCATAGAGATTGACGCCGATAAAGCTGTTCCACGCCTCCGGGCCGGTTTCCCAGAACGGCTTGCGCAGGTCTGGATTTGGGTTGGCGCCGGCATTACCCGCGTTATTCACCAGCACGCCGATCTTGCCGAACTCTTTTTCCGCCTTCGCCACCATCGCCTTGACGCTGGCCAGGTCGCTTACATCGGCCTGCAGTGCGATCGCCTTGCCGCCTTCGGCCTTGATCTCCGCCGCCACACTCTCGGCGCGGTCGAGCACGTAGTCGTTGACCACGACGCCGCCCGCATTGTGTGCCGCCAGATGGAGCGCAATCTGCCGCCCCACGCCTTGCCCCGCGCCCGTCACGAGCGCGACACGTCCGTCCAAACTCAGAATATCCTTCATACGTTTCTCTCCCGGCCTTTCCAGTAAGGGTCGCGCAGTTCGCGCTTAAGCAGTTTACCCATTGTGTTGCGAGGCAGCTCCACGACGATGTCGATGCTCCTGGGCCGCTTGTAGGACGCCAGCGTCTCGCGGCAGTGCGCCTGCAGCGACGCTTCGTCGGTCGCGTGCCCTGGCTTCAATTCGCAGAACGCTTTTACCCGTTCGCCGAACTCCTCGTCCGGAATGCCGATCACTGCGACGTCTTGCACCGCAGGATGGCGGATGATTGCGGCTTCGATTTCTGCGGGATAGATATTGACGCCGCCTGAGACGATCATGTCTTTGGCGCGATCGGTGATGAAGAGGTATCCTTCGGCATCGAGATGGCCGACGTCGCCGGTGCGGTAGAAGCCGCTCGCGTCCAGCGTGTCGTCGCCGAGCGGTTTCTGGTTCAGGTACTGCCGGATCACGACAGGCGTCTTCACCCAGATTTCGCCGACTTCATTGGCCGCCAGGTCTTTGCCGTCGTCATTTCGAATGCGGATGTGCACATGGCGGTGGGGCAGGCCGCTCGAACCGGGCTTTTTCATCTGCATCTCGGGCGACAACGCCGTCAGCATGCCGGTCTCGGTCGCGCCATAGCCTTCTACCAGGCAGTTCCCGAAGTGGCCGATGATCCATTCCTTGAGCGAATAGGGTACCGGCGCGGCGCCGATGCCGAGCGCGCGGATCGACGACACGTCATATTTCGCAAGCGTTTCCTTTGGCAGTCCGGCGATGCGCTTGTACATGGTCGGCACACCCGTCCAGAAGCTGACGCGGTGCTTGTCGATCAGCCGCAGCGTCTCCTCCGGATCGAAGCGGCGCAGCATCACCATCAGGTTGCCCAGCCGCTGCGTGCCCCACACGATGCCCGGGCCTGCGCCGTGATGCATCGGCATGGTCACGAGTACGACGTCGCCGGAAAGCATCGGGCGGCCTTCGCCGACGCTTCGCATGTATTCCATCATTTCCTGCATCGCGGTGTCGCTCGCGCCGATCGCCGATTGGCCCATCACAACGCCTTTGGGCAGGCCAGTCGTGCCCGAGGTGTAGATGATGAGCGGTGGCGTCGACTTGGCGAAGAGCGGCTCACCATCGCCGTTTTCGATAACGTCCCGAAACGGCACGAAGCCGGGCGCATCGGCATCGAGCGAAACCGCAAGTTTGATCGGCAGACCTTCGAAGGCGGGTGACAGCGCTGCCGGATCCGGGTCATCGCAGATGACGACCTGCGCACCGCTGTTTGAGAGCACGTATTTCGTCTCGGCGGGTGTTAGGCGCCAGTTCAATCCCAGCAGGCGGCAACCGAGCTTGCCGAGCGCTGCGCTGATCACCGGCCATTCGGTACGGATCTGCAGCCGCGTGACGACGATGTCTCCGGGCTCGACTCCCAGCTTTCGCAGGCCGTGCGCGACCCGGTTTGCCTGGTCGTTCCACTCGCGCCAGGTCAGCGATCGGCCGCTCTCGATGATCGCTGTCGCGTCGGGTTTTTCGCGCGCCCAGTATTCGACGGAACCGGCAACAGGTTCGCTCATGGAGCAAGGCTCCTCTTCAGCGAAGCGATGAATTCGCCGCGCAGCGCCTTTAGGTCGATCCCGTCCGGATCGACAAGCCACTGCGCCACCGCGCCGCGCAGTCCGGACAAGATCAGAACGGCCTGCGCTTTTGCGTTGACGGTCTTTCGGATATCGCCCGCAGCGATCCCGGCTCGGATATTGTCGGCCAGCGGCTTGACGCTCTGCGCGTTCAGCTCGCCAATCCTCTTTTGAAGCGCCGGGTTGGTGAAGGCTTCGCCAAGCACGGCGAACAACGCGCGCGTCGTCAGGGGATCGCGTTGGGCGCTGTCGAAATAGAACGAGGCCGTGCCCAGAAGCCGCTCCAGACCGGCCACATGCTTCTCGCTGCGCACCAGTCCTCTACCGAAGCCACCGACGATATGAGCGGCCAGCGCACCGACCAGGCCATCCTTGCTCCCGAAATAATGCGCCGGCAGTCCCCGACTATACCCGGCCGCTTCGCCTACCTCGGCCAGCGTGAACCGCTCCAGCCCTTGCTCGGCGACGATGCGCACCGCTGCTTGCAACAGGCGGCGCTCCGCTTCGCTGCGGCGCTCGGCTTGCGAGCGCCGTTCGCCGGGGCGGCTGCGACCTTCGAGTGTCACGGCTGCGGTAGCCATTCGTGCATCCAATAATTTGCTTGTCAGTCAGCAAATAACATGTTTGTCTTGAGGTCAAGCCGTTTCTTGTGGAGTCGCCATGTCGAGCCCGACCTTGCTCAAGCCCACGCTGTATCGTGCGCAAGGCAGTGAAGACGATCCCCACCACCCGGCGTTGCTCGGCGGCGCGTGCGAATGCGGCTACGTTTTCTTCCCGCTGCGGAGCTATGGCTGCGAACGCTGCGGGCGCGTCGGGCTCGAACCGCGCGCCTTGTCGGGCAGGGGAAAGCTCATCGCATCGGCGCGCGTGCACCTGCACGGCGGAAAGACGCGCCAGGCGCCCTTCACTGTTGGCTCTGTTACGCTCGATGACGGGCCGATCGTGCGAACGCTGATTGCCGGCGACGACGTGGCACTTCCCGGCGATCGTATGGTGACGACGCTCGTGCCGGTCACGGACGCCGAAGGCGCCGAACGGCTCGACCTGCGCTTCACGCCACAGCGCTGAGGGATTTGCGATGTCCAAGCCCCTGAAAGACCTGCGTCCCGTCTATGTCGTCGGCATCGGCCTGCATCGCTATCAATTCCTGAGCAATACGACCTATATCGACCTCGGGTTGACGGCGGTGCGCGCCGCGCTCGCCGACGCAAACATCGAATGGCCCACAGTCGAGTCCGCCTATGTCGGGCGAGCGTTGCTTCCGATGGCCTGTGGTCGTCCGATCCTGCGCCACCTCGGCGCCACGGGTATTCCCATCGTCCATGTTGAGAACGCGTCAGCCTCCGGCTCCGCCGCATTCCGCCACGCCTGCATCGAAGTCGCATCCGGCCTCACCGAGGTTTCGCTGGCGCTGGGCGTGGACAAGCCGATGATGATCGCGCGCTCGGAAGGGCTAAGCGGGATCGGCAATCTCGCGGACGATGCCATCGCGCCCTTCACGCATTTCGCGCTGCTCGCCGACCAATACGCCAGCCAGTATCACGTCCGCCATGAGGACATCGCGCTCGTCGCCGTGAAGAACCACCGCAACGGCTCCAAGAATCCGTTCGCCCAGCACCAGAAGGAACGCACGCTCGACGAGATCCTGGGCGGCAAAAAGATCGCCGGCACGCTCACCTCGCTGCAATGCACGCCGGTCGGCGAGGGCGCGGCGGCGGTCATCGTCGCGTCGGAAGGCGGCATTAAGCGGCTCGGAATCGATGCGAGCCGCGCGGTACGCGTCGCGGCATCGGCCGGACGAAGCCAGAAGGTCAACACCGACGCCACGCGCTACGACGCCGTGCTGACCAAAGAGACCGCCGAGATTGCCTTCCGCGAGGGAGGTATTTCGCCCCGCGAACTCGACATTGTCGAACTTCACGACGCCTTCACTGTTGAGGAAATCGAGTACGTCGAGGCGATGGGCATTTGCGGCGATGGCGAAGCGATCCTGCGCCTCAAAGACGGAGAATTCGACATCGGTGGACGCTGCGCCGTCAGTCCCTCCGGTGGATTGATATCGATGGGTCACCCCATCGGCCCAACCGGCCTCGGACAAATCGTTGAGATCGCGCGCCAATTGCGCGGCGAAGCGGGTCCCCGCCAACATCCCAACACGCGCACCGGCCTGGCGCACATGGTCGGCGTCGGCGCTGTTTGCTACGTGCACATTCTCCAAAAGTAGCTTGGTGGGCTATCGGTTCTCTCGGCGACAGCCTAGTTTTGATCGCATCAAGTCGGGAGGAGGGCGCGGACATGCTCACGGTTCATCATCTGGGGATCTCCCAGTCAGAACGGATTGTGTGGTTATGCGAGGAGCTGGGTCTCGATTACGATCTCAAGCGCTACGAGAGGCGGGCGGACAACCGACTCGCGCCGGACGAGTATAAGGCGCTGCATCCGATGGGTATCGCGCCGGTGATCACCGACGGAGCCCTAGTGCTGGGCGAGAGCGGCGCGATTTGCGACTACATCTGCGCACGCTATGGCGAGGGGCGGCTTACGCCTAGGTCTGACGATCCGGATTTCGCGGACCACCTGTTCTGGTTCCACTGGTCCAACGGCACCTTCATGACCACGCTGATGATGCAGCTGGTGCTGTCCGGCGGCGGCGAGGGCAATCCGGCCGCGGTCTTCGTCGGTGATCGCAGCCGGCGCGGATGGGCGATGGTCGAGGCGCGGCTGGGCCAGGCGCCGTTCTTCGGTGGCGCGAACCTGACCACCGCCGACATCATGATGGTTTACTGCCTGACCACCAGTCGGGCGTTTCGCAAGACGTCGATCGAGAGCTATCCCAACCTCAGGGCCTACCTCGGCCGTATCGGTCGGCGACCTGGCTACCAGCGAGCGATGGCGAAGGCTGAGCCGGGCTTGGCGCCGATGCTCACCTGATTAGGGGCTCCGAGGCGACACTGCGGTGGCGTCGGTCCAACGCTGGCTTTCCTCCGGTAGGCGGACAGTTTCGCCCGCAAACTAGAGGTGCGCCCATGCAAGCAGTCCCGCTCATACGGCCGCTACGTCTCGCTTACCAGTGTAGGTCTTGTGCTGCTGCGCGTGCGTATTCTCCTGAGGAAGTTCTTTCACTCGCTCCTGTGATCCTATTCTGGCGTGACGCCGGTCGCTGAGACGGGCATGCGCTAGTGTCGCTCACGAATGAGCGCTAGCATTCTCATCTAGCCTCACCCAGGGAGAACGCCATGGCTCATAATGGCCTCATCGCAAAAACTCAGGCTGGTCAAGTTGAGGGTTCCGTCGAAGACGGCATTTTTGCCTTCAAAGGCGTGCGCTACGGCGCCGACACATCCACGACCCGCTTTGCCGCGCCAAAGCGCCCGGAGCCCTGGTCGGACGTCAAGGACGCCTTTGCATACGGCTGCTCGACCCTTCAGGCGGAAGGCGGTGATGGTGGCGGTCTGTTCAAATCCTGGCGACCCAACCCACCTTTGCCCATGAGCGAGGATTGTCTATTCCTGAATGTTTGGACGCCCGCCCTGCGCGACGGTGGCAAGCGGCCCGTCATGGTCTGGCTGCATGGCGGCGGCTTTGTCACCGGCTCTGGCTCAAGCCATGCCTATGACGGCGTTCGCCTCGCCGAGCGGGGCGATGTGGTGGTCGTCACGGTCAATCATCGGCTCAATACCTGGGGACATCTTTATCTGGGGTCGTTTGGGCCGAGATTCGCGGACTCCGGCAACGCCGGCATCCTGGATTTGGTCCTGGCGCTGGAGTGGGTCCGCGACAACGCCACCGAATTCGGTGGCGATCCGGGCAATGTGACGATCTTTGGCGAGAGTGGCGGCGGCTGCAAGGTGTCGATCCTCATGGCGATGGATGCCGCGCAAGGGCTGTTCCATCGCGGGGTAGTGCAAAGCGGCCCGCTCATCCAGGTGACGCCGGCTAAACAAGCCAGTGCTGCGGCGCAGGCCGTCGTCGACAGGCTCGGGCTGACTGAGGCAACAATCGACAGAATTCTGACGTTGCCACCTAAGGAGATCCAACGCGCCGTGCGGGCCGCAACGGCCGAGGGGGTAGCCGGCATCGGCGCAGGACCCGTGCTCGATGTGCGCAGTATCACGCGCCATCCGTTTCATCCGGACGCCGCTCCCCAAGGCAAGCCCGTGCCGATGATGATTGGCGTCAACCGGACCGAAACTTCGCTGTTGACCGGCGCCGCCAGGCCCGAGCTGTTCGATCTGACCTGGGATACTTTGCCGGAACAGTTGGGCCAAACACTGCCTGGCTACGATGTCGAGACCATTCTTTCGGAATATCGCAAGCTTCATCCCACGTACGGCCCGGCGGAGGTCTATTTCACCATAACGTCGGATCGCGGTTTCTTGCGCACCAGCGTTGTCCAGGCCGACCGCAAGGCCGATCAGGGCGGGGCACCCGTGTTCTTCTATCTGCTAGACTGGAACACACCGGTTGCCGGCGGCAAGTGGCTGTGTCCACATGCCCTCGACATCGGATTTGTGTTCGACAATGTCGCCAAATCGGAGTCGATGTCCGGGATCGGGATCGAGCAGCAAAAGCTCGCAGACATTATGAGCGAGTCCTGGCTTGCTTTCGCTCGTTCTGGGAACCCAAACAACGCGCTGGTTCCCAAGTGGCCAGCCTACGATTCGAAGCGCCGTCCTACAATGATCTTCGGCACGACGCCCTACGTCGTCGAAGATCCCCGGATGCGGGAGCGGGCGTTGTTCAAACGCGTACCGCAGGGTGCGTCAGCCTAGGGCCTGGCCCCAGCTGACGGGTCCGCGAGGTCCGATCTCGATATTCCCAGAATTCGGCCAACAATTGCCGCGGACGCTGAAACTCAGCGCGCCACGCGCGATGCTGTACCAGCACTTGGCGACGGCGCACTGACCATAACTATGAATTATCGGCATGGACCGAGCCGATCGGGCGCGGCACCGAGTTCGAGGACTCCGCTCGAACGCTGCCATGTCAACCAACCCGGTCCGGCGAAATCCATAGTTATTCAAGTCGCTTGATATCCACTCGGGCAGTTCGTAGCAACGCCGCATCAATGGGTTACTTGATCATTCTCCCAACATGCTCCCAATTGCTGCGGCGAGTTGTGGCGCGGGCGAGCCATCACCACAGGCGGATTCGCTGTTCAGGTGCAAGGTAATATTTGTCACCGGGCTTCACATCGAACGCGTCGTACCATGCATCGATATTGCGAGTTGTTCCGATGACTCGGAATTCCGCCGGGCTATGCTCGTTGGACAAAGTTTGTGTTCGCAAAGCGCTCTCACGCTGTTTCTGTCGCCAGATTTGCCCGAAGGCGAGGAAGAAGCGCTGATCACCGGTATATCCGTCCATCACCGGCGCCGGCTTGCCACCCAACGACAGGTGATAGGCCTTGAGCGCGATGGTCAGGCCCGCAAGGTCGGCGATGTTCTCGCCCAGCGTGTTGGCGCCGATGACGTGAAGCCCCGGAAGCGGTTCGTAGGAATCGAACTGCTTGACTATCATAGTGGTGCGTGAATCGAAGTTGGTGCGGTCCTCCTTGGTCCACCAGTCGCTGAATACGCCTTCGCCGGTATACTTGCTGCCCTGGTCGTCGAAGCCATGGCTGATTTCATGGCCGATCACCGCGCCGATACCACCGTAGTTCACGGCATCGTCGGCATTGGGGTCGAAGAAGGGCGGTTGCAAGATAGCTGCCGGAAACACAACTTCGTTGAACGACGGATTGTAGTAGGCATTGATCGTCGGCGGCGTCATGCCCCATTCGGTCTTGTCTACCGGCTTGTCGAGACGCCTCACCTCGCGATTGGATTCGAATACGTTGCCGCGCTGGATGTCGCCGATCAGGTCGTTACGGGCAATTCGATAGGCCGAATAATCCAGCCAGTGGCTCGGATAGCCGATCTTGGGCGTGAACTGGTGGATCTTCTGGAGCGCCTTGGTCTTTGTCGCGTCACTCATCCAACTCAGCGTCTGGATGTCGACCTCGTAAGCCTTGAGCAGATTGGACACCAGAGCATCGGCTTTGGCCTTGGCTTCCGGCGGGAAATACTTGGCGACGTATAGCCTGCCCAATACCTCGCCCAGCGCACCGTCGAGCAGATGCACGCCACGCGTCGGGCGGTCGAGCTGCTGGGTACGGCCGCCGAGCACCGTGCCGTAGAAGGCAAAGTCGGTATCGTCGAACCGCTTCGGCAGGTAGGCCGAGAAGACGTGGAGATAGTGGACGGTCAGATAATCCCGCCACACCGCGACAGGCGTCGTGGCAAAGATTTTCGCGAGATCAGGAAAGGCGGATTTCTCGGCGATGATGACGGTGCGCTCGCCGTTCGGCGCTGTCTTTGGAATGTGCGCCTCTTTGAAGAATGCGTCCCACGGGAATTCCGGAGCGAGCCGTTTGAGTTCCGAGTACGGCATCGGGTTGTAGGTTTTGTCAGTATCGCGACGGTCGGCGCGGTTCCACTGTGCCTTAGCAATTCTGGCTTCCACGTCGAAGATCGCGGCGGCGCGCTTGTCGGGATCGCTCAAGCCGGCGAGCGCCAGCATGGCCGAGAGATATTTCTTATAGGCGATGCGGGTCGCCTCAAGCGCGGCGTCGTCCCGCAGGTAATAATCGCGGTCGGGCAAGCCGATGCCGGATTGCGCCAGATTGACCGAATAGGCATTGGGGTTCTTGTCGTCCACGCCGATGCCAATGCCGAAGATGCTCTCGGTCGAGAGCGGCACCGAGGCCATGGCCCGCGCCACATCAGTCAAGCTTTTGAGATGCGCTATGTAGGCGAGGTCTTTTCGGACGGGGTTCAGCCCGTTGCGTTCGATCTGATTCTGATCCTCGAACGCGTCGTATAGATCGCGCAGCTTCTTCTCATCGACGCTCAGCGTGGCGTAAGGTTTGGCTTCCAATCCGGCGATGATCTCCTTCATCCGGTTCTCGCTGAGGATTTGCAGGTCCTGGAACGAACCGGTGTTGGAACGGTCCGCCGGGATCACCGCCGTCTTCGACCACTTGCCATTCACATACTGGGAGAAATTGTCGCCGGGCTTGACGGTGGTATCGAGTGATGTGAGGTCAACGCCCCAGGCGCCAAAGGTGGGGCGACCAGCCTCCGGTGCTGCGATGGCGAGCGCGACGCAAGATGCAGCAGCCAGACCCGCCACTGCTAATGAAGCAAATTTACGCATGTGATGGTCTCCGTGCTGTGGTTCCAGGATTGTGTGAACGAAGGCATCGTGGGAACGTCGGACATGGCCGTTGCGCTCCATCCGCCTGTGCTTGAAGTTTACTATTCGCCGACATGTGCACCGTGCAGGCTGGAGCTTCCGGTACTGGGCGAGCTTGTCCGAAAGGACGGCTCGATAGTGCGCATTGTGATTCTGGACCAGGAACAACGCGCACGCGGCGAAATCAGTGCGATCTCTGCCTTGCTGGAACGCAGCGCCCTACAGCCGTCGAAGCTACCGCCGCGCAAGGTCCTTCTGTCCGCCGGCGACGCGGACGGCATTTTGCCATATGCGCGGTCCATCGCGCCGTCGGGAAAGACGTGCGCGACGTGGCGCGGTGGCCTGACGCTGTTGCGCGCTCGCGCCCTGCTTGCGGCCTGCCGCATCACCGCACCGAACTCGCATTGATCTTGAAGAAGATGCCCTTTTCGCCGTTGTTCACGAGGCTGAACAAGCCGCTAACCGTGACCAGCTTGTCGGTCCAGGTGATCGGCGACGGACTGATGACCTCAGCGACTTCGTTTGGCTCGCCCGGCGGGCAGAACATGCAAACTGGCGTGCGCCGAGTCAGCAAAAAGTGCTTGGTGTGATCGGAGCCGTCGAGGGGCAGTACCCAGCCGCTCGCAGTGACCTGCTGATTCGCCATGGCCCTGATCTCGGGCGAGACCGTGATGCTGTAGATGCCGGTGCGGTTGTTATACGCAACCTTACTTCTAATCAGCTTGGACCACAGCGCGTCGTGCGACTTCGGCAATCTGTCCTGCAAGGCTCGCTCGTCGGCCGGCTGGGCATTGGGATCGGTGGTGAGAATCTTCTGCTGCGTCCGAAACCCAGCCGAGAGCAGAAAAACAGGGACGATAAGCGCCAGGATCAGCACCTTGCGGGTCATGATTGCAGCAACTCCTCTATGGGCGTGCGGGCCGCGCGGATGGCGGGGAACAGAGCCGCAATAGCAGCGGCGGCGAAAGCGCCGACAATGAGATAAGTCAAATTGTCGAGGTCGATTTCGGGCTTGAGCAGCAGGCCTGTCTGATCGGCCAACACTTGCGCGCCGCCAAAGACCAGAAGTGCAGACAACCCGATGCCCACAAATAGGGCCGCGATGGCGATCATCATCGCTTCAGCGAAGGCGACAGATGCGAGCGAAAATGGTCCCGCGCCTAGCGCTCGCAGCAATGCCAAATCGCGCGTGCGCGCGTTCATCGTGGCCATCAACGCCGCCGCCGCCGCCGCAGCAGCGATAACAACCAACAGAATGCCTATCGCCGTCGCGGCGACCGTCAGCGGGCGCAGGTAGCTCATGACCCTCGCGACTTCAAAGGTGGGGCTGGCGGCGCTCAGCGTCGGATCGCTTTCGATCAGGCGCGGAACCAGCAGCGCGGCCACCGGGCTCTTGTACGACGCGACGACGGCCGTCGCGGCGTCCGGTAGGTTGACGTAGGACTCCGCCATGCCGGTTTCCGCAGCTTCTTCCTCCTGATGCTTCTTGTGGATGTAGCGGACCGTCTCGATGTCGGTCAGGACGAGGCGGTCCAGCGCCGAACCGGTCGGCGCGAGAATTCCGACCACCTTGTATGGAAACTGCGAATGCATTTCTCCGCCCAATGCGAGACCGTGCGCGCCGATGAAGGTGTCTCCGATCTTGAAGCCGAGCGCACGCGCGGCCTGCGCTCCCAATACCGCTTCGAGTGGCTTGGTCCAGATGCGTCCGCTCGCCAGATCGGCTCGATAGACCCACAGAAGCTTTTCGGTCGTGCCGACGATGCGTAAGCCGTTCACGTTGTCGCCCAAGGCGATGGGCGCAGCGACTCGAATCAGCGGATGACTGGCCGCGGCCATGGCGGCCTTCTCGGAGACCAGGCCGCGTGGGTCGGAAACATGCAGCGCACAACAAAGGACGAGATCGAGCGCAGACCCCTTCGGCCCGATCACAAGGTCGACCCCGCCCCAGGAACGCTCTGCCGCGTCCGGGAGGGCATCGAGACCGACAAAGGCCGTAGAGACGGCCGCGATGCCAAGCGCGCCAACGACGATTGAGAGAAGCGCCTGGCCCCAGCGGCGGCGCAGATAGGCAAAAGCCAGGGCAATGACGTTCATTGCAGGCCCTCCATCTCGACGACCTGGTCAACGGCATCGAGGACACGGCGGTCGTGAGTCGCGACGACCAGGGCCGCATGCTCTGAAACCGCACTCTCCGTCAGGAGGGCCATGATGGTGTCCGTATTGGCGTCGTCCAGCGCCGAAGTCGGCTCGTCCGCCAGCAGCACGGCTGGCCGATTCAAAAGTGCGCGTGCAATCGCGGTACGCTGCGCCTGCCCGTGACTGATGCGGTCGGCGCGTTTGGACTTGACCGACAAGAGGCCAAGACGCTCAAGCAAGCTGTCCAGGCGGGCAGGCTCCGAAAGCGGGTAGTGCGCGCACTGCGCCGCCAGCCAGATATTTGCCCGCACGGTCAGGGCGTCGACGAGGTGAAAGGATTGAAAGACGAGGCCGATCCGCCGTCCCCGGAATCCATCGCGTCCCCCGCGTCCCATGGTCCAAGGATCGGTTCCCTCAATCTTGATGGTCCCGCTCTCGGGCGCCCGAATTCCCGCCAATGCCATAAGCGCAGTCGTTTTTCCGCAGCCCGAAGGACCGACGATAGCGACCGACTGACCGGCCGTTAGATTGAGGTCGGGAAGGCGCGCAAAACGCCTTCCTCCGCGCGCGAGAACAACGTCCTTCGTCGCTAGTATGGATTGCCGGGTGTCTCTCACTGTCATTTTTCACGCCGATTTTGGTCTTGCTGGTTCGATTGCTTTGGAACACCGTTCGGCGCGACATGGCGAAACCACTGTGCCGTCGGAGTATCCCAGTAGGCTGTCTCGTTGCTCTTAATCGCTACATAGGCGGCCACCAGAACTAAGGCGGCGAGGAAGATGAACGGCACCGGGCCGGGAGGGCGGACTCGGCTTTTCCGTGGCCCGTTTACGCGGGCGCGGAATGTTCTCGTTATCACTCGCCGCTTGGTCATTCGTGACCCGCAGATAGGAACTCGCGAGCAACGCCGGTTGCTCGCGAGTCGCCGTTACAGCGATTTCGATATCCCGAAGAAGAAGCCGCGGCGGGGTCCGAACTGCGGCGCACCGACGCCGACGCCCGAACCGTCGCGGATCAGATATTTCTCGTCCAGAACATTGACCACATCGAAGCGGGCCGTGATGGAGCCTACGTCGCCGAAGTTGAAGTCGTGGCTGACACCGAGATTGACCTGCGTATAGGCCGGAACGTGGCCCCCGTTTGGCGTGGCACCGTCGGCGCGTAGACCCGTCCCATAGAGAAGATCGACGCTAAAGCGCGTCATGCGCCATTTGTAAGAAGCGCCTGCCGACACCGAACCGAGCTGCTGGTGATCGAGCGGAATGTAATGCGTCGCGATGTAGGCGAGGTCGCCCGGATCGAACTGGAACTGGCTGGAGACGATATCCCTGCCGACGGCACGCTCGTATGCCGCGTTCACATAGCTGGAGAAATTGTCGCTTTCATAAGCGGCTGTGAACTCCATGCCGTATTGCCGTCCGGACAGGTAGTTGAACGGCGTCAGGATGATCGGCGCGCCAAACTGACCTTCATCGATCAAATTGTGCGACGCCTTGTAGAACGCATCCACGCCGACGGTCATGCCGTGAAACAGAGTCTGATTGATACCGACGTCGTAATAGTCGGCGCGTTCCGCTTTCGGCGTATCGTTGACGGTGTTGGCCGGAGCGGCGGTCGTGTTGGCGAACAGAGCGATATCCGCGCTGGCGACCAATTCGATGGGTGGCGGCGAGAAGTAGCGCGAAAATCCGCCGTGAATGGTGGTCGTATCGGTCGGCGTCCAGACAAAATTGACGCGCGGGCTAACCTGGCTTTCCGCATCGAATGCCTGGAACTGATCGTAGCGCACGCCGAAATTGAGCGTGAAAGACGGGAACACTTTCCACTCGTCCTGGAGATACAAGCCATAGCTCCAGGCGTGCTTGGTCGCATTGTCCGGAATGACCAGCGGCACGTCGCTCAGCTGATTGCCCGCGCCGTCCACACCAAACACCGAAGATGTAGTGCGGCTGGCGATATCGTCGGCCTGATAGACCACGCCCGCGCGGATCGTGTTGCTATCGCCCAAATGATAAGCGCCCTCGGCCTGTACGCCATAGGCCACGTCCCGCTTGTAGGCGGTTTGCGCGATGCCGTTATAGAGCAATTCGCCCAACTGATCCGGCGTGTAGAACAGACTGGAGTAGCGTCCGAAAGCCGAGACAGAGAAGTCTAACGATCCCATCGTGCGCAAATAGCTGACGATGCCGTAGTGCGTGATTTCCCGCTGGTTCTGATTCAAAGCCTCGCTGGGGAATGCGAAGTGTCCGTTCGCCAGCAGCACGTTGTTGCCGGTGCCGGGATCGACCGGGCCGAGACCCACGATGCCGTCCAGACCCGACGGTTGAAGGCCGCGCACGTTCGGAATCTGGAACATGTCGTTGGACGTTCCCAGGATCGCCGTGATGCTGCTGTTCTGGTCCAGAATGTCCTGGAGGAACGCGAAGCCGTGCCATTGCTTGGTACGGTCATGCAGCGGGTCGACGCTGCCGTCAGGCGATTCGATACCCAGCGTGTTCGTCGTGTAATCGCCAGAAACGAAGTAGTTGAGGCTTCCCACCGAGCCGCCATAGTCGATGCTGGGCGTGATCTCGCTGTGACTGCCGCCATAGACCCCGACTTGGCCGCCCGGGGCGAACAGCCCGGTTTTGGTTTGAACGTCGATGATACCTGCGGTTCGGTTGCCGTATTCCGCTGGTAGCGCGCCCGTTATCAGCCGCATCGAGTCCACGAAGCGCGGATTGAGTGTCTGGCCGAAAACCGAAATGCCTTCCGGAATGATGATGCCGTCGATGCGGTATTGCAGGCCGTTATGCTCGCCGCGAACATGCAATTGGCCGAAGGAGTCCTGCGCCACGCCCGGCGCCTGGAGTACGACCTGATTGAGACCGTTGTTCTCGCCGCCGGGCTGGGCGTCGATGTTGGCCGACGTGATTGTATAGGTGGACGCACCGAGATCCGGCTGAATGCCGTTGCGTGCCTCTGCCAGTCTCGCAGCTGTGACGGTGACTGTCTCAATAGTGTCGGCGGTCGCCATAGTTGGCACCGCGATTGCCACCACGGCAAAGGTGGACAGCAGGAATGAACGGAACATTTTTGCACCCTCGGCATTGACGCCTCGCGGCCAGTGCAACGGCACATGGACACTTCGAAGCGATGACATTGTGAATGCGTAAGCGCCGGGCAGGCCGTCAGGCCGTGCCACAGCGCTACGCGCTTAAGTCAGCAATGTCAGGCGAGAGGGGGAGCGCGACCGTACCAGCTGTGCGAAACCGCCCGGATGATCGCTGCCGGCACGATCAAGAATGGTGCGACCGTCGCTATCAGGACCGGCACCGGGAACACGGCGGGAACCGGCGTTACGTATGCGCCGGAGTGCAGGTATTCTTGGCAAAGTGGGCAACGGGCGGGATCGTCCGTCGGCGCACTCGGCTTCTGGTCACGATTGAGTGAAGGGGCGGCTTTCGCGGCTACATTTTGAGCGGCGACCTGCTGAACGCCAAAACCCTGCTCCGACTGAGCGGGAATATGGATGTGTGTCTGTGTGGCGAAGCCGGAGAAAATAAAGGCCAGAAGCGCAAACGCCGAAATGACGCCGCGCAGCGACAAACCCGTGGTTTGCCTCGTGCGCGCCCTTCCGACTCTGCTGCTTCTTGCTTGCAACGTCTCGCGTCCAAGTACGTTTGCCACCGCGTTACACACGATTTTCGGTTCGTTGGCAACCAAGTACCCCGGAGTCCTTAACAAGGGAGCGCGCGCCCACGAAGTCCAAATCAAGCAGTTCTCGATAGTTCCTCCAAATTCAGGTGGGTGTTCTTGGAGCTAGAGCCGGACCAGCGATGAGATTTTGGGTGCGCTAACGAGGCAACAACGGTCGCCGAATAGCTGCAAACTGCGAAACTCGGGAAGCGAGACTCGCCCCGCTGACATTCCGGTGAACAGAATACAGCATTCTGTTCACTTCTTTCTCGGCGGTGGCCGCCGGAGATTCATCTCAGCGATATTTCTCAATTATCGCTAGTTGGCTGCTACGAAGGCGCGGCGCACACGGCGCCGTCGCCGTCAACCCCTATTTGATCATCGAATGCGCCCCGCGATGCCGATCGCAAGTGATGATGGTCGCGGCCTTGCAAGTGTACTTAATAGGTGTCCTCGGACAATTGAGGACCCACCATGCATCTCCCGAACTCTCCAGTACCAAGCGCCCATTTTTCCGTGACAACGGAAAAGCGTCCCCTGATGGATCTCGTCCAAGAGATCGTCACCAACTCGCGCAAGAACGACGACCACATCATTGCAAACGCAATGCTCGTGCGCGAGGTCAAGATCCGCGTTGAAAGCGGTGAAGTAGGCTCCGGTATCAAGTGGCTCGTATGGGCCGGCGAACATTTCAAGCTCAGTAAGACCACGCTCTACAAGCTCGTCAGCATCGCAAATGCCACTGACCCGTGGGCAGCACTTCGCGAGTTTCGCTCCCGCGAATGTCGCACCCAGAAGGCACATCGCCACAACGAAGCGAGTGGCGATCTCGAGAGGCAGGCGCTGATTAGGCTTATTCGCGCCCTTCCGAAGGAAGAGGTGCGAAAGCTGCACAGCCACGCGAAGTCGCTCTATGCAATCGCGAAATCGAAGAGGTAATCACAGATGAACAACATCATTCTCGAAAACTGCCTGATCGCCAAGCTGCGTCCGCGCGCCCGCAACCCGCGAACGCATTCCAAGAAGCAGATTCGCCAGATCGCGGACAGCATCAAGGAGTTTGGCTTTCTCAACCCGGTCTTGGTTGATAAGGACTATGGCATCATCGCCGGACACGGTCGTGTTGAAGGCGCCAAGCTTCTGGGAATGACCGGAGTGCCGACGGTCCGCGTCGATCATCTCACCGAAACTCAGATCCGCGGCTATGTCATCGGCGACAATAAGATCGCACTTAACGCAGGATGGAATGTCGAGCTGCTCAAGCTTGAATTGAAGGAACTTTCGGAAAACCTCGGCTTCGATGTGACTCTGACAGGCTTCGAAACCGCCGAAATCGATCAGCTAATCATCGGAGAGGAAGCCGATCCGGACGACACAGTTCCCGCTGTCGACACGACCCGCCGCGCCGTATCGCGGCCAGGCGATCTGTGGCGGGTAGGCCGCCATTTCGTCCTCTGCGGCGATGCGACGAAGGCGGAATCCTATCGCGAGCTGTTGCAGGGTGAGGAGGCGCAGATGGTCTTTACCGATCCGCCCTACAACGTACGGATCCAGGGACACGTCAGTGGCCTCGGAAAGGCCAAGCATGAGGAGTTCGCCATGGCTTCAGGCGAAATGTGCGCGTCGGAGTTCACCCGGTTCCTCTCGGACGTGTTCCTCAATCTAGCCAACTACAGCGCCGACGCCTCGATACATTATATATGTATGGATTGGCGCCACATGGGTGAAGTGCTTGAAGCCGCCAAGGACCGCTACACCGAGCTCAAGAACCTCTGCGTCTGGGCGAAGACGAACGGTGGGATGGGCAGCTTCTACCGCTCCCAGCACGAACTGGTCTTCGTCTATCAGGCCGGTGCCGGGTCTCACATCAACAACGTCGAGTTGGGCAAGCACGGGAACTACCGCACCAATGTGTGGTCGTACGCGGGCATGAATTCCTTCGGCGCCAACCGCGATGCAGAGCTCGCGCTGCATCCGACGGTCAAGCCCGTCGCACTGGTCGCCGATGCGATCAAGGACGCATCCAAGCGCAACGGAATCATACTCGACGCTTTCGGTGGCAGTGGGACCACACTCCTGGCCGCGCATCGCACGGGAAGGCGGGGCTATGCACTCGAGATCTCGCCGCAATATGTCGACACGATCGTCAAGCGGATGGAGGACGCAACCGCCGAGAAGGCGGTGCTCCATAAGACCGGCGAGTCGTTCAGCGCGGTTCGCGCCTGGCGCGAAAGCGGCTTGGAATGATGGGTGCGGAGAAAGGAGGGGCACAATGAGATAAATGAACCGCGCGGCCGGCGCGAACACGGCGACGTCAATCCCGAAAATGAAGATGAAGATGAAATGGGAAAGGAGAACAAACCAATTCAGTCGTGGCCCTAGGAGGGCCTTAGTGCATGTCAAACGAAGAGAATACTGAGTCGACGGAAGATGCAGTCGGCTACAAGAACCCGCCCAAGCAGCATCGCTGGCAGAAGGGCGAAACCGGCAACAAGCGGGGCTCCAGCAAGAAGGTGAGGGCACGTGGTGTCAACCACCTGCACGATGCAATGGGTGAACTTGTACCCGTTCAGGAAGGCAATAAGACTGTCTACCGCACGATGAAGCACATCGCTGTACGTACCCGGGTCGATGGGGCAGCAAAAGGCGACATGGCCGCGCTGCGCGAACTGTTCAAGCTGCGGGACGCTCCCGATGGTGCCCAGCCTACGGAGCGGCCTATCGTTTTCTCGCTCGAAGAGATACAAGCAGCAATTCCAGTCGAAGGCCTCTTCAACTCCCCAAATATCGTGTTCATCAGGGCGCCCGATCCGGCGAAGGTTCAGAGTGACCCGGCCAAGGCCGCACCAGCACCAAAGCGCAGGCGCCGCCGCCCGCCCAGCGAGCCGAGGTCGCAGACCTTTCAGGCGCTGATCGACTTCGAGATGGTGCGCCGCATCTCAATCACCAATCGCGCAAGCGGCAAGGTCGAGAATGTGACCATGCGCGAGGCAATCGTGCGTCAGCTCGTGCGCGCCTTCGCCAAGGGCAAGCGGGGTGCGATGCCCCTGGCGCTGAGGCTCAACCGGCCGACACCAGTGGCCCGGGACATGCAGACCTATGTCGAGATTCCGCACGACTACGTGTTGCCTGCAGACTGTGCGGGGACGGAGTGGAGGCCAGAGCAGGATCGGACGAACTAGGTAGAGCGCAGCTTGCGGACTGGCGGATCGAGCAGAGTGCCAATAGGTACTTTAAACGTTTCCGCCAGTTTCGCGACGACCGTGATGGTTGGATTGCGGACGCCGCGTTCCAGGCCGCTGATATAGGTGCGGTGAATCCCGCTTTCGAAGGCGAGATCCTCCTGCGAACACGCCTTTTCGCGCCGAAGTCGCTGAATATTCAGGCCAAGTTGCCGCCGGACGTCCATGGCCCGAGGGGACAGCCATGCAGCCTATCGATCTACAGCCGATGAGTCACAATCTGCTTGACTGGGTCTGAGCGGCAAGCGTTCCTGTCGGCATGGAAACGGGCCGGCCAGCCAAGACATTTTCTCTCACCAGCACCCAACGCGGTGCCATCGGCGAATCTGTGGTCGCAACCGGCCTGATGCTGGCGTCAGGCGGGCAGCTGTCTCCCTATCGACCCGTCGCCGACGATGACGGGGTGGATTTATTGCTGGTCGATAAGCTCAGCCGGTCCATCGTGCAGTTGCAGGTCAAGTGCCGGACGAAGGTCGACAACGAGAAGGCCCAGACCGTCCAGTTCGACGTGCAGACCAATACCTTCGCCGAAGGAGCTAGAGGGTTCACTCTCGGTATCTTGTTGGACGGCGCGGTCCTCCAGAAAGCCTGGCTGATCCCGCTGGCGCAGCTTCGTACTGTGGCCCGGCAGGGCGATGATAAGCTGGTGGTGGTCGCCTCGGCCAAGCAAGACAGCCAGGACCGCTATCGTCCCTTCCGACATGGTGACTTCGAGTCGATAGCCCGTGTTATCCTGGACGGTGCGCACTGAACCTGCAAAACCCGACTGGACTTTGGACGCACAGCAAGCACTGCTTGGCGCATGACGTTGTCTTCGAAGGCCTCTGAACGGTTGCGCCGCACCTGCGTGCGCGCCATCATGGTTCTCGAAGACACGCACGAGCCGGTCATGCGCGGGCAGCGCCCGGGTGCTGATCCGAAAACCTATCGCAGAATCGCGCAGCAGTTGCGCCTTAGCGCGCAAGCCCTGATTGCAGCGGCTGACGAGGTCAGCCGGACGCTTGACCAGGCTGGCATCGCTGGCTCAAAGGCCCAGCGCCGCCGCTAACGACACCTGAGCGTTCGATGCTCGTTGCGCGTCGATCTTCGCCAGAAGATTGCTCCGCAATCGCTCGACTTCCCCGCAACAGGAAGCGTTGCTGTGTACGCCCGCAAGTCGCGGCGTCTTCAGCCCGCTAGCGGGCTTTCGGCAGTGACGGCGGATGCCGTCGCAACCGAACGGAGTCCACAATGAACCTCACGAATGCACAGCAGACAATCCTGGCTCATGCCGCCAGCCGCGAAAGTGGCGCCATCCTGCCACTGGCCAAGACGATCCGCCTTAATAAGGGTGCGGCCACCCTAGTCTTGAAGAGCCTCCTCAAGCACAAGCTGGTCGCCGAGCGCCCTGCCGAGGTGAACGGCGAAGCATGGCGCAAGGCCAAGGACGGCGCTCGCTTCACCCTCACAGCGACAAAGGCCGGTATCGAAGCCGTCGGCAGTCGGCCCCACCAGTCCGAACCTGAAACCGCACCCCCGAACGGCAAAGTGCGCATGAAGAAGGCGCAGGGTGCTCGGCCCGGCTCCAAGCTTGCGATCCTGATCGGCCTGCTCTCGCGGAAGGGCGGTGCGACCATCGAGGAGGCCGCCGAGGCGACCGGCTGGCAGCATCACTCGGTGCGTGGCGCTATCAGCGGTGCGCTCAAGAAAAAGATGAGTCTGGGCGTCACCTCGGTCGCTGATGCCAAGCGCGGCCGGGTCTACAAGGTGAAAGCTGCCGCGTGATCCGCAACGACACCGATCTAAAGGCCCATCTCGACCACCTGTCCAAGCTCGGCGTGCCACAACTGCGCGCCGAGTGGACCAGGGTCTATGCGCTTTCCGCTCCCCGGCGCATCAGCCGCGACCTACTCCTGCGCGGGATCGCCTATCGCATCCAGGAGCAGATGTATGGCGGCTTGAAACCCGCCACTATCAAGAAGCTTCGGCAGATTGCAGCCGCGGCAAAGGAAGGCCGCGAATTACCTGTGGCGTCTAAACGCGAGCTGCAGCCGGGTGCCCGGCTTCTCCGGGAGTGGGACGGCCACACCCATATCGTGGAGGTCGTCGCAAATGGCTTTGCGTGGCAGGGTAAGACCTATCGGTCCCTCACCAAGATCACCCGGCTGATCACGGGCATTTCCTGCTCCGGACCCAAGTTCTTCGGGCTGCGAGACAAGCGACAGCGCTTCCACCCGGACGCCGGCAAGCTGTCGGAGCGACTGCGATGACTGCGCCGCGCAAGACCCTGCGTTGTGCGGTCTACACCCGCAAATCCTCGGAAGAAGGGTTAGAGCAGGACTTCAACTCCCTCGAGGCTCAACGGGAGGCCGGCGAAGCCTATATAAAGAGCCAGGCGCACGAGGGCTGGCGGCTGTTGGCCGAGCGCTTCGACGATGGCGGCTTCTCCGGCGGCAGTCTCGAGCGACCAGCGCTCAAGCGGCTTTTGGAGCAGGTTCGCGACAAGCGAATCGACGTGATCGTCATCTACAAGATCGACCGGCTGACCCGTTCGTTGATGGACTTCGCCAAGCTCGCCGATCTCTTCGAGAAACAGGGCGTCTCGTTCGTCTCCGTCACCCAGCAGTTCAACACCACGACCTCCATGGGCCGTTTGATGCTGAACGTCCTTCTGTCCTTCGCCCAGTTTGAGCGCGAGATCACCGGCGAGCGCATCCGCGACAAGATCGCGGCCTCCAAGAAGAAGGGCATCTGGATGGGCGGCAACGTGCCTGCCGGCTACGACGTGAAAGACCGCGCGCTGGTCATCAACGAGCAAGATGCCAAGACCGTGCGATCCCTGTTTCGGCTTTACACGGAGCTGGGCAGCGTGCGGAAGGTCTGGGCTGAAGCGCAGCGCCTGAAACTTCGCACACCTGTGCGAAGGAGCACGACCGGGCAGGTCTCGGGCGGCAAGCCGTTCGACAGTCACAACCTCTATCATCTTCTCTCTAGCCCCATCTACATCGGCCAGCTTCCTCACAAGGGGCAGGTCTATGACGGCAAACACCCGCCGCTCGTCACCCCCGCGCAGTGGAAGGCGGTGCAGGACGGAATCGCGGGCAACCGGGTGGACCGTCGATACGGCCGCAGCCACAAGAACCCCAGTCCGCTGGCGGGTCTGCTGTTCGATGCCAAAGGCACGCGCTTCACGCCGACCCACACGCGCAAGGGCACGCAACGCTACCGCTACTATGTCGATCCGGCGCTCACCACAGGTATGACGCCAGCTAAGGCGCACCTTCCGCGTATTCCGGCGCTGGAGATCGAGCATGGGGTACGCAAAGGGCTTGCTCAGTTTCTCAACGACCCCAAGGCGCTGCTGGCGGCGCTCGGCAAGGACGTGAAGGGATCGCTCGCCGAACGTGCGCTCAAGCAGGCGCGCGCGTTGGCGGAGGATATTCTGGATGCCACGCCGACAACTTGGATGCCGCTGGTCGGGTCGGCGCTCGAGAAGGTTGTCCTTCGCGACAATGCTATCGGCCTATCATTCGCGGCGACGGTGCTTCGTTCGATTTTGCTCGAGCAAGCTGGCGAACGCGATCTGCCGGCAGCCTGGACGCGCAGTGACACGCCTCTCGTCGAGTACCGCGTTTCGGCACAAATCCGGGTGCGCAAAGGCGCCATGAAGGTGGTGATCGGCGCCGAAAACAGAGTGGCCGGCGAGACGGATCAGGTTCTGCTTAAGACCTTGGCCAAGGCGTACGTGTGGGCCGAGCGGCTCAGAGATGGCAGCGCGGATTCGGTCTTAGAGATCGCCAAAACCGAGGGGCTTACACAGTCGTATGTGACCCGCGTGTTGAGGTTGGGGTTTCTGGCGCCGAATATTATCGACGCGGTCCTGAAGGGAGGCGCGATGGCGGATCTGACAGCAGACCATTTGCTGTTGCATGTGGACGTGTCGCCCTTGTGGTGTCAGCAGGCAACTAACTTCAGAGACGGCTGCTCCTGACCCAACGCGGACAAGTGGGTGGAGGAGTTCCCCAACACTTCCCAAGCCGAAGTCAACTCTTGGTCTAGGGCGGAATGTCTGGGCCTCTAGCATTTTCTGTTGCTGGCGGGTCTGTCTGCATACCAAGAGCTCGATGGATAGCGACGAACTTGATTCGAACGTCGTTCCGGAAACGGAGTTGATGTTTGAATCGGACAACGGCCGTCAATCTTCCCTGGTTTGGAGTCGGCAATTACAGTCTGTGCCCGCCCGGGAGACCAGTGATGCTGCAGCGCGTCAGATAGAAGAGAACGGCGGCGCCACAGGGTCCAACTCCTCTTGCTCAAGCGCCCTTCCTTGGTCGCCTTTCAGCCAGCGCGCCAAGGCGCCGATATCGCCACCTCTCGACGAGAGCTTTTCCAGCCCCGTGCGCGAGGTCAGAGGCGAACCAAACGCCACTGCAAGATCTGGGCGCATGGCGTGCAGCCGGAGTGGGACGCCAAAGGTATCTTCCAAATGCGCCGCGATGCGTACGCCGCCGGCATCGATATCGCCCCAATGATAAAGTGGTGTTGGACCGAGCGCGCAGGCCTGCTGCACTACATGGGTCATCGCCGAGAGCACATCTCGGGCCGGAAAACCGTCCGTCAGAAGGGCGATATAGTTGCCGCCAATCTCCGAGCAGAATCGCCAGAAGCTGGTCGGATTCTCGATCGTGATCACATAGTCGACATGATGCGCCACTGCCGCTTGCTGCGCCACGGCCCAAGGCAGCCCGAGAAAGGGTTCTCCAGCACCGCGCAGAGTCAGGCTGCCGGACTCTATATGCAATGGGCCTTTGACCTGCAGCAGATGGGCTCGGCGGACAATACCGCTCGCCTCAAGGATTTCTCGTGGTTCCTCGTCGGCAAGGGCTGGATCGTAGCGCCGCAGCAACCTCGCCACCCGACCTTCGTTACGCTCAAGCGCCTTGCTGTCCTTTACGGTTCGGCGGGAGAATGTCCGATGATCCACGTCGCGACCCGACAGATGCACAATCCCGTGCGCAAGCTGCAGCACGATGGCGAGCTGATCGACGTCCTTCGGTCCGAAGCCCAAATACTCCTTGTTGCTGGCCCACGCCGACACGGCTTCTGATGCAATTTGCGCAAAAAAAGCTTCGGAGAGCAGGTGTGAGATCCGGGTCGCCATTGCCGCCTGCGCGGATCGGGCAATCTCCCCGGCAGGCGTACGAGCGAGAAAGGCGTATAGCTTTCCCGCGTCTTGCAGCCGTACCCGTGCATATTCGCCGGTAAAGTGCGCCATCCGCTCGGCTTCGAGCACGATGGCGCCCGTTCGCTGGGCATCGCGCAGGACACGGTGAAATTCATCCTGCGCCGCTGGCGTTGCAACGGTCCGATAGTCGAGCTTCTGGGTTATGGCGCGTTGACGCTGTTGTGGTGCTTCCATCCGATCCAATAACCGGTGCAGGAGCCCCTCCGCTGCCGACACCTCATTCGGCGGCATCTTCGCGTCCCCGCTTTACGCGCTCCTCGAAGAAAGTCTTGGGTTTGTGCATGGGGTTCTCGGCCAAGAGCAACGCGCGAGCTGGTGCATGAAAGTGCTGCGCGGTCGCCTGAATCGCACGCCCGCGCCGAATGATGGAAATTAGTGTGTCGAACGTCTCCTGATAAAGGGCTTGATGCGTCTTGGGGGCGGCCATGACGAGCTGCAGACCCAGCTTCTGGTAAAACTGAATCACCTTGTAGATGTTATCAGGATCAAGCTTCTCGAACGCTTCATCCATGAGCAGCAGGGCGGACTGGGGCGGCGCGTCCTGGCTCCCGCCGAGATGGTTGTGATAGGCGGCGGACGCTGCAACGCCAAGGCAAATGTAAAAGGGCACGAACTTCTGACCCCCACTGGCCTTCCCGCGGCGTTGTTCCAGATCGGAGATCTTGCGGAAGCTCTGATTGGGGTCGCAAATGTCAATGCTGAACCGAAAGTAGCTTCGATAATCGGCCAGCTCGCGCAAGCGTCGACGAGTGGCCGCGTCGTCCGCGCTCTCAAGCGTGAGCATTTCGATCAGCTCTTTGATTTTTACTTGGTCGGGATCGCTTGCGTCGGTTTCTGCTTGCATCAAAGCCGTGGCCTTCGGCGCAATAATGTCGATGCGGTCGATGAGATAACGGATCGTCTCCTTGTCAGGATCGCGCTCCTGTCTGATCTGGTAGACTTCGCTCATAAACACGCTGCCGCGCAACGCGCGATTCAGGTCTTCCTTCGTGCGATCGACCGCGTCGATATTGGCGCTCAGCCGGCTCAGAAAATCATGCACCATGGTCTCCACCAGCGCCGCCACCGCTTTGTCGACCTGCACTTTGAAGCCGCGAAGAACCGTCTCGGTGAGATGGCGATGGCGCAAGCTGATCCAATCGTACAGAAGGACTGTTCGTTCGCCCTCCAATTCGTTCGCCCAATCGAAGCCAGGATGCTGCTCGGGATCGTTCTGCACATAGTCCTGGATGGCCGTAACGAGCCGATTGACCGCGACGCGTTGCAGCGATCGCTTGTCCTTTATTAGAGTCTCATAATGATTGCGCACCTGCGCCATATGTTGGTGTGCGCCGCACTCCAACCGATAAGCGACGCGGGCGCGACGGACGAAATGTTCCAAGCCCACGGATGGCGTGTGCCGGCTGAGCCTTCGCTCCAGTGGTGGAATAGCGTCCAGCGCCTGTTGCCCGGCCTTGCGTCGCGACTCGAGATTCATTTCGTTGGCCTTCCGCAGGCCGGCGCGCTTGTCCGTCAGCTCGAGTTCTTTGGTTTTTTCCTCGCGTTGCTCCTGCAGATAGGCCTTCAGATCGCTCTCGCAGCGGGTTTTCTCATCGAGAAGATCGCTCGGAATGTCCGTTTCAAGCTCGGCGACTAAGTCCACCAAACGCCGGCTTTCCCGATCCGCGGTATCTAGCCGGTCGAGAACCGCCAGATTGTCCACGCGGTCGTCGATCAGCGTCGAACTTGCTTGCCGCAGCGCTTGGGAAAGGGCGTGCAGACGTGTTTCCCGTTCCCGCGCTGTCTGCAATTGGTTGGTGAGTTCGGTTTGCTTCTCCGTGAGCTGAGCGATCTGCTCACCGCGCATGGATTTTCCGAGCTTGGGGATGCTATCAAGCCGTCGGTACTCGATGCCGCGACCGTGGGCGAATTTGCCATCGGCAGATGCAGCCACGTCACCTTTACGGATGTCGTCGGCCGAGCGCGCCCGCACAATGCGGCCCAGGCGAACATTGAGGAAGGCACGCGCGTAACGGTTCTCCGTTCGCACGACTTCGGCCAACGTGTTGCGACCGATTTCGCCATCCTGACGCGACGTATTCTCGGTCTGAACAAGCTTGGCTCTGGTGCGCTTGTAGTTCTGGTCGAAGTGAGCGTAGGCGCGATCCATATAACCTGGTTCGACAATCACGGCGTCGCACCAATCCCCAAGGACCGCCTCGACAATGCCCCGCCAATTGCCGTGCGCGGTATCAATATCCGCAACCTCGGACAGACTCTTCGCGGAAATCTGCATCCGCGCCATGTCAGCCAGAAAGTCTTGCGTATCAGGCGACATTAGCGTGCCACCGGTCTGCAATGGCTTGAGTCGCCGTTCTACCTCGGTCAGTTCCTGGCCAAGGCGCGCCCGCTGTGTCGTAGCGTCTTGGTATAATTGCTCGAAATAAGCGCGAACGGGCGATAGTGGCGGTACCGCTGAGAGAACGGTGGTGATGGCCTTACCGTCCTTCGGCCATCCCGCATGGTATGTGCCGATTGTTGCCAACTGACGTTCAGACAAACTCCTCAACTCTGCAAACTGTCCGCTCGGAAACTGCGGGCTACGCGTCACCTCGCGCAGCGCATTCAGCCCATCAAAGATCGGCTTGGCCTGGGCGACAGCTGCCTTACGTCGCGCGTCCTGCACGTCGAGAGCATTCCTGGCATCGCGCACTTGATCGTAGGCGGCTATGCCCGCGATTTGGCGGTTCACGGATTCAAGGCGGCCTCGCGCGTACTCGATGTTGTCGGCCAGAGTCTGCTGGTAGGATTCGATGCTATCGAGCTGCTCTTGCAGCCGGGTCAGTTCGGTGCGCTGCTGCTCGATGGTGGTCCTAAAGCGATCATATTCCGCGCGACTGGCGCCATATGCCCACACGCGCGCCTGGAATTGATCCTCCATGACGCGGATCGTGGAGGCACGGATCGTCTCGACGGTCCCAATCTCCGCTTCGATCCGCGCGATGTCTTTCTGCATACTGCGCCATGTATTGTAGCGCGCCTGGAAGGTCTCGATCTCAATCGGCAGATCGTCGAGGAGAAATCGCTTCACGAAATCGGTAACGCTGGTGATTTGGGCGATGTCGAAGGACAGGGCTTGCCGCATCGCCGCGCGGGCACGATCGGGGTCCAGCTGTGTCCCGCGTGCATTGCCGTTCACGAGAGAATAGAGATGGCGCAGAAAGCCGCGGTTGTTCTGCCGCGGATAAGTCTCGAATTCATGTCCCTTGCGTCGCTGTTCGTCCAGGAAGCTCTGCCAAGCCTTCTCTTCGTAGCCTTTCCCGCGCGGGTTTACGAAGTCTTCAAAGCGCAGGATATGATCCTCGATAATAAAGAGACCGAGGACATTCTCGTCGCTTAACGAAACCTTGGCCTCGAGACAGACGCCGGCCGTGCAGAGCCGCTTGCCGTCCTCGCTCTCAAATCCCAGTGCGAGGTAGGTAATGCAGGCCTGCCGTTCGAACCCGTTGCCATCGTCAAGCAGCCCCAGGCACGCTTCGCGCACGGTCCGCGTGCTGCGACCACCCTCGGAGACTCGGCTATTCAGATCGAGGTAGCGCTTGTTGAGACCCGTCATCACGATCTGGATGGCGTCGAGCAACACCGACTTGCCGGATCCGTTGCCACCTAAGAAAACTGTGTTGCCGCGACCCGATATCGGAAAGTCTTGACCGTAGAGGTAGAAATTGACAGCGGTTATATTCCGCAAGATGAAGAGCTGAGGCAGGCTCATTGAGCATCCTCTTCTAGACGCTCTTCATGGCCGTCCGCCGCTTTGTTGCGGTCCTCGGCAAGCGCGCCCCAGGCCTGTAAGCGCGTGAGGAAGGATTCGTCCACGACATCGGTGATGGTTGGACGGATGGTCACGTCCACAGATTGCTGCAGGGACTCTGACTGGTCGAATGTCACGAGCCCCCGGCGCTTAAATTCAATGAGGATGTCTCGCAACTCGCCCGGCCGCAGCTTGCGCGATCCCATGGACGTAAACACGGTCTGGATCTCGTCTTCCTCAACCAAGACCTGGGCACCGTCGACGAAATAGCCTTTGCGCGCCCCTTCGTCGTAGAGCAGCCGCAGACAGAGAAGCACAATGGTCTCTTGGGTCGGAACCCGCGCATTGTTAAACGCGGACGGGCTCACATAGCCGACATAGCCCCAAGCATCGCTGAAGATCAGGCGAAATCCGAAGCTTGCGAACACATCCTTGAAGTAGTCGAGATTGCGCGCGACGCGCTCAAAGTGGTTAGCGCCACCGAAATCACCACGCGAGATGAACTGCCGATGCAGAACACGGTTGGCGGTTTCCACCAATTCTTCTGCCGTGACGTTAGGGTCGTTGTTAGCGGCACGGGTGGCCCAGCGCGAGACCGTCATTCCTCGGTGCTCCGCCGGCGGACATAAACCGTCGGCCCAGAGACAAACCGGTTGGATGTTGGCGAGGGGCCTCCCCGGCGAAACTCTAAACCCGGCAGGCTGTCCGTGGCCAAGGCGCGGATTTCGTAGAGGATCGCAATATCCCGCGCATCCTTTGGTTCGAAGTTGTCGAGGTTCAAAAATGCCTCGTCGGTCGCGATTTCGCGCAACCGCGCCGCGACTGCACCCGGGGTCACGTCCATCATGGCGGCGTAACTATCCATCATGGATTCTCGCATCAGATCGGCGGGATCGAGCGTCTTGGGTTGGCGAGTTTGCGGTTCTACCGTTTCGCGGGCCTTCTTCGGCAGGGCCAACGTCGCGGTCGCATAAGGAACCGGGATGCCGACCAAAGGTGTTATGCAGCTATCGTGGCCGGCGTCGAGTTTCGACAGAGTGATACGTATCGCCGCACGAAGGTTCTCGTCTCGCACACTGCGGGCGGTCTCCTGGTAGCGGACCGTGGTTGCAATGCGGCGCTCCAACTTGTGGGAGAATTTGTCGATAAGATCGAGCTTCTCCCCCAGACCGGCAAACACATCGCGGATGCGTCTCAGGTCTTCGAGGATTTGAGCCTGCGCTGTGGCGGTATCTGGTGCGAGTTTCTGATCAGCGAGGGCGACTGCGGCACGGGCGAGTTGTCCCTCGTCATTCATGTAGCGTTCGATATTGCCCACGATGCTGCGCTGAAAGCGCATCGGGTTGTAGGCCGATGTCTTAAGCGCACGGTAGTTCTCGAGAAGCAGCTTTTCGACAAACCGCTCCATGAATTTCGTCAGAAGGTCCGCGAGGCCTTCCGATTGCATCAAGTCTTCTTCGATACGATGCAGAGAGATAAGGACACCATCGATCGAGCGCCGCAATTGGATCGCTTGGCGACGGGCGCTGGCGATGTTCATGACCTTGTCGACCGGCTCATTGTACGCGGCCAAGATCCCACTATCGATCAAGCTCGCTTCGGCGGAGATGTCGACTTTGAGCTCCTCTTTCAACGTGATCAGTGCGGACAGGAGCGCGTGCGCCTCTCGCGGCATGTGCACGTCCGTCGCGCGCCGGCTCTTGACCTCTATGAGCCAGCCGTCATCGCGCAGGCGGTTAAATATGAGATGTTCTGCAATGTCGGAGCCATTGGAGATCTCATCCTCGTCGGTGAACTCACCGTACTGCGGATCATCGAGTACTTGCCGAATGACCTGGAGTACTTCCGGCTTCTTAGGCGAGGACGAAAAGTCATCAAAGAACTGCTCGAAAATCTTTTCGAGAACGGCCGCGTTGCGCGCGTGTGCACCTGTCGCCAGCCGGCGAAACAACGAGAAGGGAATGACGTCCAGAAAGCTCATTCGCCTTCCACCGTTCGCAAGGTTTATTATAAGTTAGTTCCGATCTAACAAACGTCCAGCCATGGCACGTCTACAAACCTACACAACGGCGCGAATGGGACGACATCCGCAAGCTTCAGACGCACAATGAGGGCCTAGTTGCGGAGTTGGCAACCTTGAAGGCCGCGAAGAATACGACAGGAAGTAAGCTACGACAGGGATAAGCGCGACGGCATTCGCTGATCTAGAAGCCTTATAGCGCGAATCCATTCCCGGGCCACTTGCGGCGCGCAAACGGCACGCAACTCGACGTAAGTCATTGAAATTGGATTGCACACGATCGATTGATTTTGCATGCCTAGCGTTTGCGCCGATTTCCTCTCTGAATCGCACTGCTCATAGGGTTCAAGTCGAAAGTCCGATTTCCAAGCGACGTAGCGTCCGCCTCTCGCGCAAAGCGGCCGAAAGTCTCGCGAATGTGGTACCGGCGATCTCGCGTACAGAGAACGCATCGGCGAAGCCTAGCCCAAACGAAAGGAGGCGGCGTCTCTGTTTCCCGAGCCCCCAGGCTGGGCTCGAAATCGTGCCGATATATCAGGGTCTTACAGCAGATGGGCCTGCCGACCTCAAGCGCCGCTTGTCCTCGGAAATTAAATGGCGGACTGATTATGATTCGAAATGCTGATATTGGATTCGCATCCTATCTTTAAGCATATGAAATTGTTGAGATATTTTATCTCCCATTCAACCGGTGCTTGACTATGCGTCAAATGATGATATATATCGCGTCAGGAGACGTGATATGGCTAATAGGCGGGCAGCTTCCCTAGACCGGGCGCAAGCGGGACTTCAAACCTTCTCGGATGCGGACAATCGGGCGCGATTGTCCGGTACCGCAGCAAAGGCATTTGCCAGGCTTGCGAGACACTGGGAACTCTCCAACGCAGAGGCGGCCGCATTGTTGGGTATTTCTCAGAGCACCTGGGATCGCATGAAACGGGGCGAGCGAACAGAGGCGCTATCACAAGATCAATTAACTCGCGTGTCGGCTTTAAGTGGCACGTTCAAGGCTCTTCATTTGCTATTTGCGGACGCGATGGCTGATCGCTGGCCCCAGCTTCCCAACAAGGGTCCATTGTTCGAAAACCGGCGGCCGATCGATGCCATGATTGACGGCGGCATTCCTCACATGCTGGAAGTGCGCCGCTACGTCGATGCCGTCCGCGGAGGAATCTGATCCGACGACGATCGAAGGGATCCCGATTATCCGGGATGCCTTTGCGCGCACGGTCCGGCTCGTCACGACCGCCCGGCTTCGAGATTCAGTTCTGAAGGCGCTTGTTGACTCGCAAGAGGAGCTTTCAGAATTGGAGGAAATTGAGGCCGCCACCAGCACGCGGCTCATAGCCCAAGGTAGGGGCACGGCGGGCATTCCAGCCGAGCAGATGATCTTCGACGTTCCCCACGCGGCATTTATCAATGCGAGTTTCGCCTATGCAAAGCCCAGAGAGTTCAACAGGTTCAACGGACCCGATCGCGGCGCTTGGTACGCCGCGCTAGATGTCGAGACGTGCTTGGCGGAAGTGATCTTTCATATGACGGAGTTTCTGGCGCGCACTGGAGACTTCAACGGCATCGTAGAATATGCGGAGCTTTTTGCGAGCCTTGCGGGTGAATATGTTGATCTTCGCAGCACGCCAAGCCATCCGAGTCTCGATCCCGATCCATCATCTGGCTACAAGACGGGAAACGCACTCGCCAGCGTGGCGCTCGCGCGAGGCTTAAATGGGATCATCTATCCCTCGCTGCGCCACAAAGGCGGCACGTGCTTCGCCGTTTTATGGCCTCATGCGGTGCAATCGGTAGCTCAGGGTAGCGTGTTCAGGCTCACGTGGTCTGGTTCCTCAACACCCCGTGTCGAGCAGGTCAGCCGCTAGCTAGCAGTCCCGCTTACGCCGCGCTCTTCGATTAGAAAGGAGAGATATCGATGGCCCCTGTAGTTCTAACGAGACGTGAACTTTATGATCTCGTTTGGTCGAAGCCGCTCCGCGACGTGGCCGCAGATCTCGGAATATCAGATGTGGGATTGGCAAAAGTCTGTGGCCGCCATCGCGTACCAAGGCCCGAGCAGGGCTATTGGAACAAGCTCAATGCAGGCAAGCCCGCCAAGAAGTCGGTATTCGTCGATGTCGATGACGTCTATTTGAATCGCGTCGAAATAAACGGCGCATTGTCCCAGTTGCCTGAAGAAGTACGCGCGCAAATCGAGGAGACGCGCGCACAAAGAAAAGCGAAACTATCGGCCGCTGCGCCGCGGCTGCAAATTCCTCCAACCATCGAGCCGCCCGCGATTGTGCACAAATCCGTCGAATCGACAGTTCGGACACTGAGAAAGGCCAAGCCCGATGCAGCGAGCACAGTCAGAACCTCAGGTGCGGGCCTTTGTCAGGTCGAGGTAGCCGCCGCCAGTGTGGAACGCGTCATCGCCTTTCTGGATAATTTTGCTCGGGTTCTCGAAACCAAGAGCCTCCTCATTCAGGCGTCCGACACCGGTATCGCAATTCCGCGCGGCAGTGATTCCGTGGTGTTCAATCTTAAAGAAAAGACGCGCCGCCAGAAGCATGAGCCAACCGCTGCGGAGCTCGAGGCCGAAGCTAAGCGCGAGAGAAAACGACAGCAATACTGGTCAGGGGCAAGCCGTGATCTAGACTACAATTCGATATTTGGTTGCACGTACCCTGACTTCGATACGGTACCCACGGGCGCTCTCGTCTTCGAAATTGAAGGGTACAACCGCGGTATGCGGCACAGCTGGGCCGATGGAAAGACGCAAACTGTCGAAACGCTGCTCGACAGTATCGTGGCCGGCATTGACGCCATACTCACGCTTCGGCGTGTCGAACGCGAACAAAGGGAGGAACGCGAGAGACAGTGGAATGAACTTCGTCGACGCCGCGATCTGGCCAGAAGGCGGAAAGAACGCGAACAGCAAAGACTCGCCTACTGGCGAAAGATCGCTCGTACCCAACGCGAGATAGCGAGGTGTTCTGCTCGAATGTCGTATCGGCTCGGAATGTGGTACCGCCGAAATCGAGAACAGAGAATGCATCGCTAAAATCGTCCCCTGTCGACCACAGAGACGGTCTCGGCCGCTAGAGTGTTGGCTTGAGCAGCCGGAATTGAGACAACATTTCCGGGGCTTAGAAGCTCCCAGAATCACGATAAGTAATTGATATATAACAAATATTTAGGGTGGCGGAGCCGGAGGGATTCGAACCCTCGATACGGCTTTACAACCGTATAACGGTTTAGCAATTTAATTTGATACCTGCTCATACCAACTCAAGCCGTCTCACAAACCATTGAACCAGTTGTCTTTTGTGAAATCACGGTGCTCATCGTGACGCATCGATTTTCACTGCAACACGGGCTCTGCCCGAGACACTGGTGAGACATGAGACTGAGCGATCTGAGTATCAAAGCACTGAAAAAGCCCGACGAAGGCTACACCATCTACCCCGACGCGGTCCTGACCGGCTTCGGCGTCCGGGTTACCGTCGCGGGGGCAAAATCTTTCGTACTGACCCACGGCCGCCTTCGGAAGCGCGAGACCATCGGCAAGGTGGGCATTCTAGGGCTCGCAGACGCCCGACAGGAGGCCAAGCGCCGTCTGGCCGAATACACCCTCGGAAAGTCCCAGCCGCGCGCCATAACATGGAATACAGCGGTGGACCGCTATCTGGGGGAAGTCCAAAAGCGCCAGAAGCCCCGCACCTACAACGACTACAAGCGGTTCCTCGCCAAGCACTTCCGCCTCGGGGCGCTCGCCCTGGTGGACGTCAAGCCGGACGACATCCAAACGCGCATAGACCGACTATCGGCTACGCCCGTCGAACAGCACCACGCCTTTACCGTGGTCCGTACCTTTCTCCGCTGGGCGCACCGCAAGCACTATCTCAACAACAATCCGATGGACCGGATGAAGTCCGACCATCGGTACAAGCCCCGCGCTCGCATCCTCACGGACGCCGAGTTGAAGAAAGTTTGGGACGCGGCAGGCGACGAGACCTTCGGCCACATCGTCAAGCTACTCATCCTCACAGGTCAGCGCGTCGGCGAAGTCTCGAAGCTTTCGCCGGCCATGAAGGGCACGAGCGCCATCACGCTTCCCGCGTGGCTCACAAAGAACGGGCGCGAGCACACGTTCCCGGTCGGGATAACCACCCTACGTCTCCTCACTGCTGTCCCGTTCGGGACGCTACCGAACTTCGCCCGCCACAAGGCGCAGCTTGATAAGGCCAGCGGTGTTTCCGGCTGGGTATTGCACGACCTCCGCCGCACGTTCGCGTCGGGACTTGCGTCACTTGGCGTGCCCATCCCGGTGGTCGAGAAACTCCTCAACCACGTTTCCGGTACTTTCTCCGGAATTGTCGGCGTGTATCACCGGTACGACTACGCCAAAGAAATGCGCGAAGCGGTTGAACTTTGGGAGAAGCACATTCAAACTCTCACCGCTTGATCGGGCGCAACCCGGGATGGCTCGCGAGTCTCCTAACCATGGAGACCGCGATGCGGTTCATATCGAAGAAGCAAGTGACTGCACTGGTACTGTACAGCGGCGCGCATATCGCCCGACTTGAGAAGGCTCGAAAGTTTCCCGCCAGGGTAAACCTAGGCCAATGCAGGGTCGGATGGGTCGAGGTCGAGGTGCTGGAATGGATGCAGGCACGCGTGGCGGAACGCGATAGACACACCGGCTCCTAAGTCGGAGCGAGAGCGGCTCGGGCTGAGTTGTCCCGGGCCGTTCTTTTTACACCACTGACACGGCCCGTTAGCTGGGGCTGGGGTAGTGGGCGACGAGACTAAACCCTGACCGTCGCCTTTTTTCGTGTTTTGCGGATCAGGGATCTCCGATGCCCCTAGTCTCCGATGGATTGGGGGCTTTCCTGACGACCTAGGGCTAGCAAACGCATTGCAAGCCGTTCAAAACCACCTTCCGCTGCCGAATCACCGCGACCTTTGGACCGGCAGGGCCTCGGCCAAAAACGGTGAATTAGGCCCCCCAAAGGCTCGATCGACAAGGTGACAGCGGTTACGCTAAGTTGGGGCGGCAAGGGGTCAGGTATGGCGAACAAGAAAATATTGCTGGTAGAGCCGAGCTACAAGAACAAGTACCCTCCGCTGGGCCTTATGAAGTTGGCGCAGTACCATGGTGCTCGCGGCCAGCGCGACTTTGTAAAGTTCGCGAAAGGCATTGATGATCGGCTCTCGCTAGAAAACTGGGACCGCATCTACATCACCACCCTGTTCTCCTTTGAATATCAAAAGATCGCTGAAACGATCGATGCGGCAATTGATCTGGTGCACGGCCAGACGCAACGCGTATTCGTAGGCGGAATCGCCGCGTCGCTCATGCACGAACGCTTCCTCTCGGAATCACGCTGGCGAGGTGTACGATTTATCAAGGGACTCTTGGATCAATCGCCGGCTATCGCCCTGCAACTAAGTGAGGAAGACGGCGACTTTTACGCAGGAGACCTGTCTGGAACGCCAATCGAGGACCTAATCCCCGACTACAGCATTCTGGATCACGTCGAATATACATATCCGGTGAGAGACGCGTACTTCGCGTACGCTTCCCGGGGTTGCATACGCAAGTGCCACTTTTGCGGTGTCCCGAAGCTTGAGGGCGCCCAACGGGATGCGACGCCGCTGACCGAATTCGTTCGCCAGATCGATCAGGTTTACGGTCCCCGGCGCGATATGATCTTGATGGACAATAATGTCGTTGCATCGACCCGATTCAAGGAAATCATTGCGGAAATAAGAGACTTGGGGTTTACGCCCGGCGCCAAATTGAAACGGCCACACGAGCGAACGCCATCGTTGCGACGTGTGGATTTCAATCAAGGCGTGGACGCGCGGATACTCTGCAAGGACCGCATGTATCTCCGCGAACTCGCTTCAATTAGTCTAAGCCCGTTGCGGATCGCCTTCGATCACCTCGGCTTAAAGGGGCCATATGAGACAGCCGTGCGGTTTGCCCACGAATTCGGCTTGAATGATCTTTCGAACTATATGCTCTATAACTTTCACGATTCCCCCGCCGACTTGTTCGAACGGATGTATCTCAACGTCCGTCTCAATGAAGAGCTCAATATCCGCATCTACTCGTTTCCAATGCGATATCAGCCAACAGACCTTCCTGATCGTTCGCACGTTGGCCCCAAGTGGTCCCGCTACACACTCCGTTCAGTTCAAATTGTTCTGCAAGCGACGCACGGAGTTGTCTCGGGCGAGCCGGAGTTTTACAAAGCTGCATTTGGCGGAACACACGACGAATTCGATGAGATTCTAACTCGCCCGCATCACATGATCTTCAATCGACATTGGTTCGAACGCTACGATGGGCGCGGCGAACTAGATGACTATCGGAGCGCAATGCGAAAGCTGTCACCCGCGAGCAAGCATGATCTGCTGGCCTTTGTTTCAAGCCGGAATCCCTCTGAATACCAGCGCGACCTCGGGAGCCTCCCAAGAGAATTGCGTTCGGCGGCTTCCTTCTATGTTCCCATCACGAAGGATCGCGAGCGTGATATCCGTGCGCGGCAACTGAAGCACTTGTCAACAATGCAGACCGCCGACATCCGACTGACCAACGAACAAATCGTCGAAGACGCTGGGCTAGAGGATGACGCTCCCGCGCTCGGCCCAAGAGTTCAAAAATCAAGAGCGAGCAAGATGGTTGCCCTATGAAGAGTGTGGCAGTCCCAGCCGACGTGCGGGAGACGATAGACCCTCGCACGATAAGGATCGGCAAAGACGTCATTGAACTTCTAACATCGGGAATGTACGTCTCACCCATCTCGATATATCGCGAGTATGTCCAGAACGCCGCCGATGCTATCGACGAGTTTCGGCGGGACAAATTGGGACAACCGCATGGAACCATTGCAATAGACATCAATTACTCAAATCGTTCTGTCTCAATCCGCGACGATGGCGCGGGACTTTCAGGGAATGACGCGGCAAATACTCTCACGTCAATTGGCGGATCGAAGAAGTGGGGAACGAAAGCGCGGGGTTATCGAGGGGTTGGCCGCCTCTCCGGCCTCGCCTATTGCCGTGAGCTAGAATTTCGCACCAAGCGAGTGGGAGAGACTGCCACCACATCAATCACGTGGGACTGCCGCCTTCTCCGAGCTCAACTTGTTAGTCGCGCATTCGACGGCGACTTGCGCCGGCTCATCGCCGATGCCGTTTCCGTCCGACGTGAGCCAAACCGCTCTAGCGGCGAACACTTCTTCGAAGTTCACCTAAGAGATGTTTCTCGGCTGAAAAACGACATGCTAATGAACGAAAGCATGATCGCCACATTTCTAGGTCAGGTCGCGCCAGTGCCCTTCTCTCCGCACTTTCGGTTTGCTGCGGAGATTGAATCGCGACTATCGGAGATCGGCCGCAGCCCGCCCATACATCTGACCGTCTCCGGCACCAGGGTCTTCAGGCCGCACCAGGACGAAATGGTTGCGGCTTCCTCTTCGCGTTCTGTTAAGATCACAGAGGTCGAACACATCGAGATGGTGGACAACGATGGAGGCGTGGCGGCCGTCGGGTGGCTGGCCCACCACGGATACGAACGGGGTATTCCGGAAGGGTTAGGAGTGCGCGGATTGCGCGCTCGTATTGGTGATCTGCAAATTGGAGACTCCAATTTATTTGATCAGGCGTTTCGCGAACCGCGGTTTAATGGATGGTGCATTGGCGACATCCATATTGTTGATCAGCGTATCGCCCCCAATGGCCGTCGTGACAATTTTGAAGTTGATCACCATTACTACAATTTGATGGTCCAACTTGGCACCTTAGCTGCGCGCATTTCGCAGCGTTGCCGCACACTGTCTGTCTCGCGAAATGCGACGAACACCATATTGAAAACTATCGAGGTGGTTGCCAATCGGCTGCGGTCTCGCAAACCATGCGATCGAGTTGAGCTGTTGAATCTGAAATCGGGGGTTATCAGTGCTCGCGCTCGCCTAAAGTCGGTTGGCGATTCCACCCTCCGCAAGGTGCTCGCCACGAAACTGGACAAGCTTGAGCTGTCTTTGGCGAGTAGAAAATCGAGGAGAGGAGCGTCAATTGTTACCCTCGAAGCCGCAACAGCACTTATTTCCAAGGTCGTGACAAACCGCGAGCAAGCGCGAAAACTTGTTACTCGACTACAGCGCCTATCAACTTAGCGGTCACTTGGACTTAAACCCCGCCTACTGGCGCCCGCCTGCTACCTAGCGGTACAATCGGGCGTTGAACGGAGGGACTCGCCATGAGTGCGGGAAAACTGGCCTTTTTGCCAATCGAAGAAATCGAGTTGGATCGTACAAACCCCAGGATTCGACGATATCTGGAGATGTATGCTGGTGAACCCACCTACGACCAAATCGCGCTTGCCCTCGACGTTGCCGGTTCAGACGATGATCGGAAGGGTGCAACGACGCCCGAGAGACTTCGCAATTCCATTCTGAGGAATGGTGGCATTATTCAGCCGATCGTCGTCAACAAAATGTCGGATGGACGATACGTGTGCGTCGAGGGCAACACGCGATTGTATCTCTACCGCTCCTTCTCGGCAGACAAAATCGAAGGTGACTGGACCCACATACCCGCTCTCGTTCATGAGGGATTGGGCCAAACCGAAGTGGACGCCATCCGGCTTCAGGCCCATCTCGTCGGACCTCGGGAGTGGGATGCATATTCCAAAGCAAAATATCTTTGGGAGCTCCAACATCATGAATTGATGCCGCTCGATACCATCGTCGCTTTCTGTGGTGGCAACAAACGGGATGTGACACAGGCAATAAACGCTTACGCCGACATGGAGCACTATTTCCGGCCACTCCTCTCGGCGGGAGAGACGTACGACACAGAAAGGTTCAGCGGTTTCGTCGAACTACAAAATTTGAAGGTTAAAGACGCTATTCTCGGCGCAGGCTTCTCGCTGGCTGACTTCGCCAAGTGGATCAAGAATGGAAACATCAAAAATCTCAATTCGGTTCGCCAACTTCCGCGAATCTTGCCAGACAAGCGCGCGCGAGATGTGTTCGTAAAGAAAGGCGTGACTGCTGCACTCGACGTACTTGAGAAGCCTGAACTGACCGGGAGCCTAAAAGGTGCGTCCATCAGCCAACTCGCCCGCGCGCTGACCGAAGCGATCGACGTGATCCCCCTTTCTGAGCTACGCAGGTTGCGGGCAAACCCCGACGACGATGCCGTTCGGTACATAAACGATGCTCTCGAATCACTTCAGGGGCTCGTCAATGACCTAGCCCAACTCACCTAATGTCTGGGGAATCACTTGAGCACGTCCGATTAGTTGAACGGCTCATCGGTATCGTCCAGAAGAACCACACCACCGGCAGAGGCTTGATGATATTTGCCGATCACCACGACTATGGCCGCGATCTTCCACCCCAAATTGGGGGTTTTACACCGGACCTATTTGCCCACGATTTACCTACATCGTTTCGAGTAGTCGGAGAAGCCAAGACGCCGAACGATTTGGAAAGTCCGAGATCACTTCGTCAGTTGAGAGCCTTCTTAGTTCACCTCTCGCTCAACGAGAATGGAACACTGTATCTCGCCGTGCCATGGTACGTAGTGCCGAGAGCTACTCACGTGCTGAATCGGCTAAAGCAGAGCTGTCAGACAACGGTAGTCACAAGCGTTATTGGGTGCACGTGAGATCTGAATGCTGAAAGACAAGCTCGATATCAAGTACGATGCTCGCCAGCAGGGGTACCTCTACCAAGTCGAGGCGGTCGAGGCCGTTAAGGACCTGCCGTATGCCGCCATTTTTCATGAACAAGGCTTGGGTAAAACGAAGATCGGGATCGACCTTGCGTTGGAGTGGTTGCGCACGAAGCAGATTGACTCCGTTCTCGTGGTGACAAAGCGCGGACTTATAGAAAATTGGCGCGATGAGATACTCGCCCACACCTTTGTAGCACCTAGAATCCTCGACCAAGACCGCTCGGCGACGTTCTTTTCACTGAACAGCCCCGCGCGGATATATCTTACTCATTACGAAGCAGTTCGTTCGAACGAGCGGCGCCTTGCTCTATTTCTCAAGACTCGGCGGATAGCGGCAATTCTCGACGAGTCGCACAAAATTAAGAATCCCGATGCCGAGGTAACGAAGTCGCTCAACCGCCTAGCAGATGGCTTCGTTCGCCGCATCATCATGACCGGCACTCCCGTGGCAAACCGTCCATTCGATATTTGGTCCCAAATCTACTTTCTTGACAAAGGAAAGGCGCTGGGAACCGATTTTGCTGCATTCAAAAAGGGACTCGATCTTTCAAATGACCTTTGGGAGGATCACCGGAAGAGACAGCACTTCGAGGAGTCGCTCTCGCGTGTTTACGCGAACATTGCCCCATTCACCGTGCGAGAAACCAAATCGTCTGCTGGCATCGACCTTCCCCAAAAGCGAATCGAGAACATCTTTGTTGATCCAGAGAAACGGCAGCTTGAGTTGTATGAATCATACCGCGTCCAACTTAGCGCTGAAGTGTTTCGCGATGGTCGATTGATAGAGGACAATGCCGAAGAGCTTCTAAAGCGTCTACTGCGGCTCGTTCAGCTGGCTTCCAATCCCCACTTGGTTGACCGTGCCTATAGTGGCGTTCCGGGAAAATTGCCGAAGCTGCTCGCCCTCCTCAATGAAGCTATTGGTGGTGGCTCAAAAGCCATAGTGTGGACCAACTTTGTCGAGAACACGGTTTGGCTTGCATCGGAGCTTGGCCGATTCGCACCGGTAATCGTCCATGGCGGACTAAGTCAGGAAGAGCGGTCCAGCGCGCTTTCGACGTTCAAGTTGAATGGCGAGTGTAAAGTTCTTGTCGCGACGCCAGGAGCGGCTAAAGAGGGGCTCACGCTCACTATGGCTAACCATGCCATATTCTATGATAGGTCGTTCAGCCTGGACGACTATCTCCAGGCTCAAGATCGAATTCACCGGATATCACAAACTCAAACGTGCTTCATTTGGAACATATTGTGCAGAGATACGGTTGATGGCTGGGTTGATTCATTGCTCGCGGCAAAACGCCTTGCTGCGCAGTTGGCACAATCAGACATTAGCGCAGAAGAATACCAGCGTCTGGCGGACTACGATTTTGGTCGCATCGTGCGCGAGATATTAGGGATCGGAGGTGGCGGAGGATGAGCGACGAAAAGAAAGACGGTTCGAGACCAGGCACAATCCGCATCCGAAGCGTGGATGTGCCGACTGTGACATGCGACATAGATCAAAAGAAACTCAAGTTCTTTATCGACAATCCGCGCATTTACTCGCTCGTTCGTGCAGATGGAAAAATTCCTGACCAACAAGAGGTGTTCGAATCGCTGTCTGAGCACGAGCACGTCCGCATTTTGAAGGAAGACATCATCGCCAACGGAGGATTGATCGACCCCCTTATCGTTAGAGACGGCGATTTTGTGGTGCTGGAGGGCAACAGTAGACTGGCGGCTTACCGCTTTCTCGCCGGCAAGGACCCCGTCAAGTGGAGTAGCGTCCGTTGCACGCTGTTACCCAGGGACATCGACGAAAAGCTGGTATTCGCGCTTCTCGGTCAATACCACGTCAAGGGCAAGAAGGACTGGGCTCCATACGAAAAGGCGGGCTTCCTATATCGCCGCTATAAACAGCACCAGCTAGAGCTTTCTGTAGTTGCGGCGGAACTTGGTATCGGAGCAAGCGAGGCTCGCCACCTTGTCACCGTGTACGAATTCATGATCGAGCATCACGACACGGATCGCGATCGTTGGAGCTATTACGACGAGTACCTGAAGTCGAGCAAAATCAAGAAAGCCAGAGACGAGCACCCGGGGTTCGACAAATTCATCGTCAAGCAGATTAAATCAGGCGAGATTCCAAAGGCGATGGAGCTGCGAGACCGGTTGCCGACAATTTGCACTAGCTCCGCCAAAATCCTCAAGCGTTTTGCCGAGGGAAAGCTCTCGTTCGCGGATGCTTACGAGGACGCCGTGAATGCAGGGGGTGAGAGCTCGGCGTTCAATAGGCTCAAGCGATTTAGGACCTGGCTTGCTCAACGAGATACTGAAGACGACATGCTCGAGGTCAACAAGACCGTTCGCGACAAGGCAATCTTCGAGTTGAAGGAAATCGAAAAGAGATCAAAGAAGCTTAGAGAACTGCTGGAAAAGTCTAAGACGAAACTTTCTTGAGCGCAGCCATCTCTCGATACAAGCCAAGAGGCCGTTCTGCCAAATAGCCACCCTGCTCGATTCTCAAAGTCCGCATCGATTGGACAGTGGGTCCGAAGGCGTGTCGACGGATTCAGCCCGTTGAATTTGATGCGTTCGGCGAGGATAGTGTCAGAGGCCCTCCTCGTCGAGCTTTGCCTCGATAAGGCGCAAGATTTGAGCCGCTTTTGTATCACCAAACTCTGCCTGAAGAATTTCTAGAACAACGTCCAAAACTCCTCGTTCTA